>ERZ1673772.1-NODE-1-length-466795-cov-26.938732_pt1 | contig 466795 bp, 462 predicted proteins | sample MGYA00580140_ERZ1673772 | MGnify/ENA primary metagenome ERZ1673772 (study PRJEB41219, sample SAMN04549600) | soil metagenome | isolation source: soil | place: USA: Texas, Big Bend National Park | collected 2009-03-17 ...
GCTTCTGCATGTATGCTTGCTGCTTCTTTTTCTTCCGCTCCTTTTGTGTGAATCCTTGCTATGGCTTCTTTTCCCGCTTGATCTGCTTCTGCATGAGCGGCTGCCTCCATGATGTTTTCTTGAATCGCCTGTTTTTTTCTTGCCAGAGCTTCTTTTATTCTTGGATCTTCCCTTCCTTCCCTCAGGTTCTTGGAAATAAAAATGCATCAGTCCTTTTTGTTTCCCGCTATGAAACGCATCAGCAATTGCCTCTTTGGAAATCACAGTTATCTCCCCTTCTTTTTTTGTATAGCATACGTTTTTTTTTCTGGATTGCTTGGATTTTTTACCCAATAAAAAAATTGTTTATGCGCCGATGGTGGCAAGTTTTTTTCTCCTTCATACTAATAAAGTGAAAATGATGAAAAGAGGTGCAAAATCATTGATATGGAAGAAATCTCTTTATTTATTCATCCGAAAGATCTGCTCTACTTGAAACAAAACAAGTGGGATGACAATGGAGTACCTGGGGTCATTCGCATGGATAAGAAAAAAATACAAGCAGATGTTATGTACCGAGGTTCACATACAAGAAAGGCAAAAAAAAAATCATATTTTATTCAATATGTTCGCCCTTCCACTTACAAGCATGAAAAGGAATTCCATCTAAATGCAGAATATTTTGACCCTTCCATGATCCGCAATAAACTTTCCTTTTATTTTTTTGAAAAAATCGGCGTACTCGCGCCTGAAGCCCGATATACTTTTCTTTCGATTAACGGTGTCCCACAAGGAATCTATTTGCGCCTTGAATCAGTAAATGATGATTTTTTGAAAAAAAGACAGCTGCCGAAAGGCGCTATCTTCTACGCAGTAGATGGCGACGCAAATTTTTCCTTGTACAGTGATTTGGATCAAACAGTGAAAAAAAGTTTAACACAAGGTTACGAATTAAAATACGGAAAAGAAGAACATTTTGATCGACTCGAACAATTTATTTTTTTTATAAATACCGCAAGCCGCGCGCAATTTGCGCAGGAAATCAAACATTTTCTTGATGTAGAACAATATTTAAAATGGCTGGCCGGCGTCATCTGCACACAAAACTATGACGGTTTTGTCCACAATTACGCACTTTATTTAAATGAAAAGACGAACCTTTTTTCCATTTTGCCGTGGGATTATGACGCCACTTGGGGTATTGACGTTCACGGCGAAGCGATGGAGCACGATTACGTTCGAGTTGAAGGATTTAATACGTTGACGGCTAGGCTCATCGACATTCCCCGTTATAAAAAGCTGTACAAAGAGATCTTACATGAAACCATCAGCCGTTATTTCACAGAAAACGAGTTAAAAGAAGTTGTATTTGCTTACTTCGAACAGGTTCGTCAATATATCAAGAAAGACCCTTTTTACCGATACCCTCTTAACCAATTTGAAGAAGAACCATCAAAAATTTTTGATTTTATCGCAAAAAGAAAAAATTTTATTGCTTTACATCTCGCTTTTTGAATCTGGGCGAATGATTGTTTTTTAGGAATTGGGTATATTTTCTGTCTCTTTCTCGATCCATGACACGTATAAATACACTATAAATGACCTGTATGGTTAAATGCTAGGGGAGGAAAAGTAATGGCTACGACAATCGAAAATTTTCACGTATACTTGAAATCTCTCGTCGGAAAAATGATTAAGGTAAATAGAGGAGGTCCTGAAAGCAAAAGCGGGCAATTGCTTGCCGTCAAATCCGATTTTTTAGTTCTTTATGTGACAGACACTGAAAGCGTCGTGTATTATCAACTGAAGCATATTCGCAGCATTACCGAAAACTCAAAAATACAGTCAAGACCGCACACGATGTTCAGCAACTTCATCGAAAACCTACGGAAAGTAAATAGTTTCTACCGGTTAATGAAATTTTTTCAAAACGAGACCATTCAACTTAACCAGGGCGGACCAGAAGTTTTGAGCGGCAAACTGTTGGATGTGACAAACCATTATGCCGTTCTCTACAGTGGAGGGAAAGTCGTCTATGTCAATTTGGAACATATTAAAAGCTTTTCACCTAAAGAGGAAAGACAAACAAGCGATGAGAAAAGGGAAGATTCCGTTCGTTATGTAAAGGTGAATTCATTTGATGAAATCCTCAATTATTTTCTCCATCAATGGGTTTCAATAAACGGCGGGGGTCCGGAAGCGCTAGAAGGCGTTTTATCATACAACGGCAATGGTACATTTATTTTAATTAACAAGGAAGAGGTCATCCGCATCCAACCTTTTCATGTCAGAAGCATTTTTGGAGGAGCAAGAAAACAACAAGATCAGAAAAGCAGCTCCAAAACAGATAAGAAAACCGGTGAGAGAAAAGGGGAAGAAGATGAGGTCAGCGATGACGATGATCATCGAACAGACAAATATAAAAGCAGGTGTTCGGAACATAAAACAAGTTCGAGATTCACTGGGACTTCAAAGACAAGAAAAAGAGAACGTCACGTCAGCCCGAAATTCACCCGGGCATCAAAATATCAAACAGATCATGATTTTAAATGGAAATCCCGTAACGAGGAAGTTGTCAAATCCGTTCACTACCGCTGGAAAGGTTAACACCTCCTCTTTTTTGAAACAGCCGTTTAACAAAAGGAGGTGCTGCTATTGAGGTTTGCTAGTTTACTAAAAGAGCAAGTAAAAACTGAATTAAGCGGAAAAAAAGAAATTACCGGCATTTTAATTGATGAAGGACTAGATGTGGTAGTCATTTACGACGGTTATAAATATTTTTATATTCCGCTCCTTCATATTCACAAATTAGAAAAAGATTTTGACGAAAAACACATTGCAAGCGACAAAAATGCTGCACAATTAATGTTTCTTGAAGAAGAAGCCATTTCCTATCGAAAAATTTTGCTGAATGCAAAAGGAACTTTCATCGAAATATATGTAACCGGAAATAAGTCGCTGCACGGCTATATTACTTCGGTATTAACAGATTATTTCGTTTTTTATTCTCCTGTTTTTAAAAATGTGTTTGTGTCTTTTCATCATTTAAAATGGCTGATTCCTTATCATAACATGAAAACGCCTTATTCATTAAACGAGCATGAATTGCCAGTTGTTCCCCCCGGTTTTTCCCTACAACGCACTTTTGAAGAACAATTAAGAAAGTTTATTGATAAACTGGTCGTTTTTGATCTTGGGGAAACAAACGAAAAAATCGGGGTTATCAAATCCATTCAGCATAATTTCGTTGAATTAGTAACAGCTGAAGGGCAAAAAGTATTTTTGAAAATTTCCCATATTAAAACAGTGCATGTCCCATAAGATTCATTTAAAAAATGGGGATTTTCACCCCATTTTTTAAATGAACAGGAACTGAATCCAAACATATAAAACGGTTAATGTGAAAAAAAGTGTCGGCGGAATCACGATCATTGTCACATTCATATACTTAGCCCAGCTGATTTTCACGCCATTTTCCTTCAAAATATGCATCCAAATCAGAGTGGCCAACGTTCCGATCGGCAAAATGAGCGAGCCGATATCACTGCCGATAATGCTAGCTAAATAGGCTGTCTTTAACATCATATCGTTCAACCCGGCATTTGTCAGCACCATTGTCCCAATCATTAATGCAGGGTGGTTGTTAAAAACGTTTGACAACGCTGAGAGCACGCTGCCAGTCCAAAATATCGCGCTTGCCTCTTCTTCCATAAACGGTTTTAGCAGATCAACGAAAAAGGCGACGAAACCGATATTCTTCAAACTGTAAACAATAATATACATTGAAAAAGCAAACAGAAACACAAACCAAGGAGCTTTTATTAAAACATCGATCGGACTTAAGGAAAATTTTTTCCATCGAACGGTCAACAGCACGATTGATCCTAAAATGGCTACAAGCCATATTGGAATTTCGAAAAAAGACGCTAAAAAGAGGCTGATTCTCACTAAAATAACAAACAACAGCATTTTCAGCATAAACGCTGATTGTTTTTTTATTACATCTGCAGGTAATTTTGACTTTAAAGGATGATAATGTTGGATGAAAACATCTTCGTTTTTGGCTAGTTTTTTAATATTCTTCGGAATATCTTTGTAAAAAAGCAGAAACAGCAAAATGACCATAAACAACAATCCAATAAATGCTGGGATAAACATCATGGCTGTATGCTCATATAAATCCATTTCAATCATTTTTAGCGAAATTAAGTTGACGATATTGCTAACCCCGACTGCTGCGCTTGACGCCGTTGCCACGAGCGCACCGCTTATAAGATAGGGAATTTTTTCATGATGTTTTAGATGAAGGTGATGAAGAAGAATAATTAAAATGGGGGTTGTAATTAAAATGCTTCCGTCATTATTAAACAAAATCGTCATTAAGAAGCACAGGAGATTTGTATACCAAAATAAACGAATGCCCGATCCGTTTGCCCGATATGCTAATTGATGCGCACACCATTGAAAAAAACGAAAGCTTTCCAAAACGATTGCCATGACGATTGTTGCAATGATTGTTAAAGAAGCTTCAGCAACTTTCGAAAAAATTTCTGTTAAATCCGCCAGACTTATTCCACCGAAGAGCAAAATGATCATCGCTCCGGCCGAAGCCGGTATTGCTTCATTGATATTTTGCGGCCGCCAAAAAATCATGATCATTGTCATGAAAAACACGAACAAAACCAAAGTTTCAAGGTTCCATTGCAAGTTATTCCCCTCTTCCTTTCCCTCTTTCCCCTTTCCGGCTTCTATCCCTCCTCACCACCTGTACTCTATAAATATGTGTCTAACAAAAAATCTGCTATCATCAAACGACCCATTTTCTATTAAATCCGCAAAAATCTATCAACCAATATCTCGTGTCCAAACTTAAAATTGTTAAAAAAAATAAAGGCCAAAAACGGTTGTTTTCGACCTTTCGCAATGTTACAAGATAATAGCTATTAATCCGCCGGAGCCCTCGTTTATGATTCTTTCTAACGTTTCTTTCAATTTATAGCGGGCATTTTCAGGCATTAAAGATAATTTGGCTTGTATTCCTTCCCTGACAATCGAGCTTAAGCTTCTGCCAAAAATATCGGAGTTCCAAATGGAAAGCGGATCTTCCTCAAAATCCTGCATTAAATAACGGACAAGTTCTTCGCTTTGCTTCTCGGTGCCGATGATGGGCGCAAACTCCGATTCCACATCAACTTTAATCATATGGATGGATGGCGCAACAGCTTTCAAACGGACGCCAAATCTGGAACCTTGCCGGATTATTTCCGGTTCATCCAAACTCATATCGGATAGCGAAGGTGCTGCAATTCCGTATCCGGTTTGCTTCACCATTTTTAATGCATCTGCCACCTGATCATATTCGGCCTTCGCATTTGCGAAGTTTTGCATAAGCTCTAACAGGTGGTCTTTTCCGCGGATTTCAACTCCGACAATTTCCTTTAAAATTTTGTCGTACAGCTCATCCGGAGCATATAAATCAATTTCGGCAATTCCTTGCCCCATCTGAATTCCTGCAAGGCCTGCCCTTTCAATATATTCGTATTCACCGAACTGCTGAACGACTTGATTGACATCACGCAATCGCTTGATGTCTTTGACCGTATCTTTGACGGTTTCTTGATAGCTGATCCGAAGCCAGTGATCTTCTTTTAACACCATTACCCAGCTCGGCAAATTTACATTAACTTCTAATACCGGAAACTCGTAAAGCGCTTCTCTCATCACATTGATAACATCCGTTTCCCTCATGCTCTCCACACTAATGGCCAACACCGGTATGTCATATTTTTCATTTAATTCTTTCCTTAAAGCTTCTGTATCAGGATGGTGCGGATGAACGGAATTAATGATCATAATAAACGGTTTTCCGACTTCTTTCAGTTCGTTAATGACCCTTTCTTCCGCTTCCACATAATCCTCCCTCGGAATCTCCCCTATGGAACCGTCCGTTGTGACAACGACACCGATTGTAGAATGATCTTGGATCACCTTTCTTGTGCCAATCTCCGCTGCCTCATGAAACGGTATCGGTTCTTCATACCAAGGCGTATTAATCATTCTCGGTCCATTTTCGTCTTCATATCCTTTTGCACCAGGCACCGTATATCCAACGCAATCAACCAATCGTATATTGACATCAAGTCCTTCATCAACATGGACTGTGACCGCTTGATTCGGGACAAATTTCGGTTCTGTCGTCATGATGGTTCTGCCTGCTGCGCTTTGAGGGAGTTCGTCTTGAGCGCGTGCTTTATCTGCTTCATTTTCAATATTTGGGAGAACGACGAGTTCCATAAATTTTTTTATGAATGTGGATTTGCCTGTTCGAACTGCGCCAACAACACCTAGATAAATATCGCCGCCAGTTCGCTCTGCGATATCTTTGAAAATATCTACCTTTTCCAAGTGATCCCCTCCCGACTTTCGAGTCTTGGATAACTATCAATCAATTCACAATATCAACACAGTATATGTTTATGATGTTGTCCTATCCGGTTATGACAAAAAAGTATGAAATTTTCTGCAAAAAAGAAAAAAAACCTTTCTCTTAAACATTGTATTGCTTAAGAAAAAGGTTCATGACTTATTTTGTTAAAAAAACCGGTTCATTTTTTTCATTAACTGTATAAGGCAAAGAAAACGCAGGAACAAAGGGGGAATCTTGAACTAATAGTTTTCGAATATCTTCCCCTTGCTTCACTTTTCCGGCCGATTTCTTTAGCGCTCGGTATAAATCAATGCGATAGTCTACATAAACCTCCCCATCAGTGCCGATGATAAGCGGGAGATTCTCTCCGGAATATGGGCTTGTCACATGGGGAGGGGCTTTTAATCCAAGCTTTTTATAATTTAAAGTAAAAACATTTTTGCCGACTTGTTCATCATAAGGTGGATATTTATGGGCGCTGATTCTCATTTTTAATTCCCGAATCGCTTCAGCCATTCTTAAATCAATCAATTTTACAGTCGGTTTTTTTTCGACATCAACTAATACATATAAATAAATCCCGCCATTTTCAAAAGCCGATCCCGGAGGTTCTGGCAAATATTCAGGAATTAATAGATTAAAATCAATCGGGTATTTTTCATAAATAGGCGTCGATTGATCCCGTGTTTTGATCGGAAGCAGCCCTCCGCTGTCCTCACGGTACTGATCAATGGCCTTTTGAACCGAGTCGATTTGCGCTTCATAAGGAATTTTGTTTTTTTGCAAACGATCTTCCGGATATAAACAGCCTGATAAAATGAAGAGAAACATGATGGGAATAAAAAATTTTATGTTTTTCATCATCCAACTTCCTTCTATTAATCACTGGTTGGTCCTGATAGCACAACAAAAAAGATAATGATTCCTGCTAAAATCATAAAAAAATACGCAATGGTTGTAAAGATCGCTTTTAAAAATCCTTTTAATTTATAACGACTTAAATAGATTGAAAACACAGCAATAAACATAAAGACCATCGAGGCAATGGCAATCCACATTTTCATTAAACCTTCGGACATCGATGTTCACTCCTTCTCTTTCATCATCCATTTTAACACACGTTGCTATTAGCGGGAACGATTACAAGAAAAAAGCACTGAAGCAAATACTCGCGTACGCTTCAATGCTCACATTTGGCTGCGGTTTTCTAATATGTTAATAAGATCCTCCATTTCATGCTTTTTTTCTCTCGACATTAATGCTTCCACTGCTGCTTTCGGATCTTGGCCTTGAAACAGCACTTTGTAAAGAATAGCAGTGATCGGCATTTTGACTGAATATTTCTCTGAAAGCTGTTTAGCTGCTTTTGTTGTTCTGACTCCTTCTACAGCCATTCCCATGCTTTGAAGAACATCGTCTAGTTTTTTCCCTTTTCCAAGCATATGGCCCGCCCGCCAGTTGCGCGAGTGCACGCTCGTACAAGTTACAATTAAATCCCCTATTCCGGCAAGTCCAGAAAATGTCAATGGATTGGCCCCCATTTTGCATCCGAGTCGTGCGATTTCGGCAAGTCCTCTTGTGATCAAAGCTGCTTTCGCATTATCTCCATAGCCAAGCCCATCGCTGATTCCGGCCGCCAGCGCTATAATGTTTTTCAATGCACCGCCGACCTCCACCCCAATTACATCCGGATTCGTATAAACGCGAAAATAATGGTTCATAAATACATTTTGGACAAACTGAGCTGCTTCCATGTTTTTGCTGGCGGAAGTGACGGTCGTCGGATGCCTTAACGACACTTCTTCTGCATGGCTCGGCCCTGAAAGGACAACAACATCTTGCAGGAGATGCTTTGGCATCTCCTCCTCAATAATTTCGGAGATTCGCATTAATGTGCTAGGTTCAATTCCTTTTGAAACATGAACGATCAGAACAGGTTCTTCTAAAGTTTCTTTCAATTGTCCAAGAACTTCACGAACAGCTTTTGTCGGGACTGCTAAAACAATGACACGAACGTCTTTGACCGCTTCTTGAAGAGAATGATAGCCTTTCAAATTTTCGGGCAACACAATATTTGGCAAATACCGTTCATTCTGCTTCGTAAGGTTTATCGCATCGATATGTTCTTTTCTGTGGCCCCAAAGATGCACTTTATGGCCGTTATCGCTCAAGACGATCCCAAGCGCTGTCCCCCAGCTTCCTGCACCCAGTATCGCTACCTTCTCCAACTTTTCCACTTCCTTTAAACTTTAAATTTATCTTATTTTCGTTTTCTTGGCAAAATTTTAATAGGAGTTCCTTCAAACCCAAATGCATCGCGGATCCGGTTTTCCAAAAAACGCTCATATGAAAAATGAAGCAGTTCAGGATCATTGACAAAAATCACAAATGTCGGCGGTTTTACAGCTACTTGTGTAGCATAATAAATTTTCAGCCTCGTCCCGCGGTCAGTCGGTGTTGGATTCATTGCCACCGCATCCATAATCACATCGTTCAACACGTTCGTCTTCACGCGCATTGCATGGTTCTCACTAACCAAAATAATTTTCGGCATCAACGTATGAAGCCGTTTTTTTGTTTTCGCTGACAAAAAAACGATGGGAGCATAGTCTAAAAACAAAAACTCGTCCCGTATGTTTTTTTCAAATTCCCTCATCGTTTTTTCATCTTTTTCGACTGCATCCCACTTATTGACAACAATCACAATCGCCCTGCCTGCTTCATGGGCGTAGCCGGCAATTCGTTTATCTTGTTCAATTATCCCTTCTTCCGCATTTAAAACGACCAGTACTACGTCCGAATTTTCAATCGCTTTCAACGCCCGCAAAACGCTGTATTTTTCGGTATTCTCGTAAACTTTTCCTTTTTTCCTGATGCCTGCCGTGTCGATGATGACAAATTCCTGCTTATTATAAGTAAATTTTGTATCAACTGCATCCCTTGTCGTACCGGCAACGTCACTTACAATAACTCGTTCCTCCCCTAAAATTGCATTGACAAGGGACGATTTTCCAACATTTGGCCTACCGATTAAAGAAAATTTAATGATGTTCTCATCATCATATTCCTCTGCCGGTTTCTTAAAATGCTTGCAAACCGCATCTAAAAGATCCCCTAAACCGAGACCGTGCGTTCCCGAGATCGGATACGGTTCGCCAAACCCGAGCGAATAAAATTCATAAATATTTTCCCGCATATCAGGGTTGTCGATTTTATTGACAGCAAGAACCACCGGTTTGTTTGAACGGTATAATATTTTGGCCACTTCTTCGTCGGCAGCTGTAACCCCTTCCTTACCGTTCGTCAAAAATATGATAACATCCGCCTCGTTAATAGCGATTTCCGCCTGGTGACGGATTTGGGCAAGAAACGGTTCATCGCCGATTTCAATTCCGCCAGTATCAATTAAATGGAATTGGTGATGTAACCACTCGCAAGATGCATAAATGCGGTCGCGAGTTACACCCGGCACATCTTCGACAATGGAAACTCGCTCACCTACAATACGGTTAAAAATCGTCGATTTCCCAACATTTGGCCTACCGACAATTGCCACAACAGGTTTTGGCATATTGAAACTTCCTTTCTATCAAAAACTCATCCCAACTCTTCATCATTTTTCAACGATAAAGGAGATGAACAAGCAAAAATATTCAACATTTTCTGTCTGGAGCAACCGATAAAATTTTTCGAGATTTTTTTCAACTTCCCTATTATATAGCAGTTTTTCAAACAGGACAACTTCATTCAAAATGTTTCACAATGATATACATGTCCTCACTAATCGAGTGGGCAATTCCATCTAATATGGCTTCTAAATTTTTGGCGATCAAATCCATCTCGTTTTGATGTTCACAAAGAAAAATGGGCGCTCCACCGCCTTGCACCTTCGTTTTGTTCGTTGTAATGACCGCTAATATCGATTTTTCCAAAATCATCGTTTTTTCTCACCTTCCTTATTTGCCTTCGATTCAGTCGGCATACGAATGGCATTTTCCAGCGCCGGCACATTGCCAATCACCTTTACGGCAATGTCTTTATTTGGATATTGAGGAAGCACAAAAACGCCTACTCTTCCGTCTTCAAGATCCCTTTTCGCCAACGGAACCAATGATGGTTCCCCTGTATCCCGATAAACGCCGAGCGCCGTGGATACATCATGGAGAATAGCTTGACGCTGGCCAATATTAGCAATGGTTGTTCTTGCGTTAAATGTTTTTGGCTTCAAAATGAACCCCATGCCGTATTTTAAAACGAGCTCACGCTTTTCCGGAATACCGATGTTCATGATGTAAATATCATCGACATACAAGCCCGCCCCCTCAAAATGCGGTTTTGAATACTGAATCTCAACAATATCTTTTAATGTGCTTCCAGACATTAATATTCTTGCAACAATGAAACAAATAATCGTTACGACAAAAGCTGCCCAAAATCCGAAAATTAAATAGGTTAGAGTTACCGACAATGAAGTTAAAATCACCAAATAATTCCGGCTCTCAAACGCAACGGCAATTCCTTCAATATATGTGCTGCCTCTTGGCACAAGCTCATACCGATCAAGCTCCGTCAACGTATTTCTCTCCATATTGCGCACTTCGCGAAATTGCGATGCCGCAAGCGTTAAAAAGGTGATGGCCGTAAATTCTTTTTCCATAATAGCCGGTACTGCGATCGTGCCCAGCCCAGCAGCGATAAATCCTAAAGCAATGTGAATGATTTTCCCATGTAGATACGTGGGATATTGGCGATAATCCGTTCTGAGCATATATAGCCGCGCCAAAACGCCTGTGACCATTCCGTATAAAATCGGGAATGTATATTCATTCATACTCGTGTTTCTCCTTTACGTTTTTTTTCACATAAAACTCCAGTGCTGCCGCAATGGATTTCATCAGAAACCACAACAACAAACAAAACAGCCCCATTGTTAAAAGATCAAGAAATGACGGATCGCCGATGATGACAGGACGATGGAAGGATGAAACGGTGAGGGAAAAGACGATTTCTCCGTAGCAGCAGCCGAGAATGAGATAAGATGCACCAACTGCCACTTCTTTGCTAAAGCAAACCGCTAGAAAGCAGCAAAGAAAAGACAAAATCATGGAGACATCGATGACAAACCATACCGGATCAATGAGATGAACCAATTTGACTCCTGCATAAGCAATAGCAATTATTAAAACGGCCATTGCCGAATAAAGGAGATGTTTTTTTTGACGCAGCAAACAAACCCCAAGCATGACAAATAGTAGAAACGCCAAACCGATTCGAAAAAATGGCAAATGAATAAAAACCGCGCTAACCGAAAGATCGGCCAATATAAAAAATGAAAGCCAAAAACGTTCATTCGTCTTTGGAAAAAAAAACGTCAAAATGATCCAAAAACTCCACATCAACCAATAATAAATGTAACCTTCCATTCTCATCCTCCTACTATTTTCATTATGGGAATTTTTTATAAGAATTAATCATTTGCTTGGCAGGCTATTGAAAAATGAACACCTGCAATCGAAATAATGGATGAAAATAAGATGAGGGGATTTCGGTTCATTTGTGCCCAATAAAAAAAGACAGCATCATTTGCTGTCTCCTCATGAAAAAGGGGGGGCTATTCCGGCAATTTTGCAACAAGCCCTTTTCTTTATTTTAATTTATTTAATTGATCGCCAATAACTTCCCCTAATTGAAAACCGCTTGATTCTTCCTTGGCACGATACTGCCACAAATCGTCGCTGCTCGATGTATTTTCGCTTTCTTCTAATTCCTTCATCGAAAGCGATATGCGTTTTTCTGCCTCATTGACATCCAAAACTTTGACTTGGACTTTCTGGCCTTCTTCCAATACTTCATGGGGGGTGCCGATATGTTTTTTAGAAATCTGTGAAATATGAACAAGCCCTTCTACTCCAGGGAAAATTTCAACAAAAGCACCGAATGTGACGAGCCGCTTCACGGTTCCGCTCACAACATCTCCCGGTTTAATTTTTTCTGATATATTTTCCCATGGGCCAGGCAGCGTTTCCTTAATGGATAAAGAAACACGTTCATTGTCACGATCTACGGCCAACACTTTTACTTTGACTTTTTCTCCTTCTTGGAGAACGTCTGACGGTTTGTCGACATGGGCATGAGATAGCTGGGATATATGAACAAGGCCGTCAATGCCTCCGATATCGACAAAAGCCCCAAAGCTTGCCAGACGTTGAACTGTTCCTTCCAATACATCACCCGGTTGGATTGATTGCAAAACCTGTTGTTTTTTCTCTTCCTGTTCTTTTTCAATGACTGCACGATGAGACAAAATAACGCGGTTTTTCTCTTGATCGAGCTCAACGACCATCAATTTTAACGTTTTTCCTTTATAATCAGAAAAATCTTCCACATAATGCGCTTCAACCAATGAAGCAGGAATGAATCCACGAACTCCTAAATCAACGACTAAGCCGCCTTTGACGACATCTTTCACTTCTGCTTCAAACACTTCTTTATTTGCAAATTTTTTCTCCAATTCCTGCCATGCTTTTTTGGCAGCCACTTTGCTCTTAGATAAAATGATTGCGTCTTCTTCCACTTTTATCACTTCAAGCTCAAGTTCATCATGTTCCTTTACGACATCTGAAGCTTTTTCAATATGAAGACTGGATAATTCGCTTATCGGAATGATGCCCATTTGTTTGCAGTTCACAATATCAACGATTACTTGCTTTTCCTCCACTTTTGTTACTGTCGCTTGAACAACATCGCCTACTTCAGGCACAAAAACATCGCCTTGGTTCAAACCCTCTACCATACTATATACCTCCTTGGTCAAGCCATGACAACTCAACTAAAATATGTACCATTCTATCTAGAGGAAACCATCCCTCGCTAAATAGAATGAAAAATATCTCTTTTCTATAAGTTCTAACAAAAAATTCCGTTTGTCAAGTTAAAACGTTTTATGACCGATATTTTTCAAGCAATTTTTCGATTTCTTCCATAATTAAATTCGTTGCTTCTTCAGCAGACCGCTTTTGCTTACGGTATTCCGTAAAATCAATCGGCGACCCGAAAACGATTTTCGTTCTTCGGAACGGCCTATAAGTGCCAATGACCGCGCAAGGCAACACTTTGCATTCGCTTCTCAGGGCAAAAAAACCTGCGCCTGCCAATCCTTTTCTCAGCTTTCCGGTCTTGTTTCTCGTTCCTTCAGGAAAAATGGCTAAAACTTCTCCTTCTTTCAATATTTTCAGCCCAGTCCTTAAAGCTTCACGATCGGAAAAGCCTCTTTTTACAGGAAACGCGCCAAGTATTCGGATCAGCCTGCTGAAAACCGGAATCTTGAACAGCTCTTCTTTTGCCATAAATCGAAGCTGCCTAGGCGCCATTATTCCAATCGCCGGAGGATCCAAGTTGTCGATATGATTGGAACAAAGAAGAACAGCTCCTTCCATTGGAAAATTCTCTTTCCCAATTGCTTTTATTCGGAATAAAGGTTTGAAAATGCAATAAACAATAAACCTCGCAAATTGATAAAATCGCCCCATTTTTACAGCCTTTCTTTTATTAAGTCCTTAATTTTTTCCACTACTTCTTTTATATTCAATGAAGTAGTATCGATTTCGATTGCATCGGGAGCCTTCACCAGTGGAGCTGTTGCTCTTGTCGAGTCGAGCTTATCCCTTTCTTCAATCTCTTCTTTTAACTTCTCCAAATCGGAAGGGAATCCTTTTTTTAAATTTTCTTCATGTCTTCTTTTCGCCCGTTCTTCAACGGAGGCCTTTAAAAATATTTTTAGTTCAGCGTTCGGCAGGACATGTGTGCCGATATCACGGCCGTCCATCACAACACCGCCGTTTCCGGCAAGCACCCGCTGCCTTCTGACCATTTCCTCCCGCACTTTCGGATGTTTGGAAACTGTTGACACATTGTTTGTCACCTCAATGGAGCGGATCGATGTTGTCACATCCTCGCCGTTTACAAGCACCTTTTGTCCTTCTCCGTCAGGCTTCAGTTCAATCGTTAGCTGGGATAAAAGTTCCGCCAGCGCTTCTTCATCTTCCAAAGATATGTTTCTTTCAAGCGCTTTTAACGTTAAGGTGCGATACATCGCTCCCGTATCAATGTAGATATAAGACAAGTCTTTGGCAATTATTTTGGCAACCGTGCTTTTTCCAGCTGCAGCCGGGCCATCAATTGCAATTGAAATTTTTTTCACCATTATTCCTCCCGCAGCTTTTTCTAGATATGAAATGATGTTTCTTGCTTCATCTGAAGAGGAAAAGCAGGCCAAGCCTGCTTCCATTAACGTCCGAACGTTTCGATCCATTCAGAAATCGTCCATTTGCCAACCCCTTCATATTGCACAACTTTTGACAGATAAGGTTTGACGGCAGAATGCTGAAGAAATATTTGCGCAAGAATCATGATTAAAAATTGCGCCATAATAATTTTTATTAATATTCGTTCAAATCGTTTCACTGAATGTCAGTCCTTAAGCTTTTTCTATTTAGTATGAATCAACCAAAAAGACCTTATTCAGGAAAAAATTGTTTCCTTCTTAAAAGCAACTGCTGTTCGTAGCAGAAACGGAGCAATTTTTGCCGAATCTTTTCATCGACATCGACAAATGCGATTGAAACGCTTTTTCGATGTTTTTTTTCTTCTATTCGCAAAGTTCTGCCGGTTATTTTTAAATATTCTATGCTATCGTCCGTATATGTCAGGACAAGATAAATAAGGATTTCTACATGAAGAGGAAGATCCTTGTTTTTGGGAATAATAATAGATAATCCTCCAGCACTAACATCGCCAGTAACGGCCGCAAATGGAGCAAATTCGTTTTTCAGCGGATGGATGGCGACATCTATGGATGTTTTAATCCTGACAAATTGCCTTCTTTGTGCTTCTTCGATGGTGTCCGGTTTTTTCAGCATAATCATCGGAACAACGTCCTTTTTCTTGCCAAGAACCTTCGTCCGAAATTTAAACCGCTTTTTTTCTTCGCTTAAATAAACAACATTCATTTCCGTATGATCCGGCAAAAACACGGTTTTCCCCGTTTCATCATTTACGGGAAAATCAATCAATAAAATATCCCCTTCTTGATCTAAAAGCTTGCTTTTCAAAATTTGTCCATTTTCAACCAACTCAATAGTGAAAACGGTGCCTACTTTTATCAACTTTACCACTCTTTCAAAAGGTTAATAAAAATTTCTCCCTCCCCTATTTTATTAAAACATGGAATAAAAAAAAGGGAAAGCCTAAATTTAGGCGTTTCCCTTACTCTTTATATTTCTCTAAAAATTGGTTCGGCATTTTTTAATTTTTCCACTTTTTCTTCAGTTCCGTCCATGGCATTAATAAAAATACGATAAGTATCTTGATCGATTGTTCCTAAAAATTCGTAACATAGCACTTCTTCACCTGAATCGTTTTCAATAAGCGCCAAACGATCTTCTTTTACATCGACACTCGTATTGATCGCTTTTTTTGCTTGCTCTTTTGCAACTGCCGGTTTCGGGATGTTTCGCTTCCTGTGGGCCGATAAATAATCTCGGCCAGAATAACCGACGATTTCACCATTATCCAAAGCAACTTTTAAACGAACGGCATCCGGATATAAGCGAACTCCTTGATAATTGGAAACAAATGTAAAAAACCCGATGTTATCATATTGAGCACTTTCAAAAAGCTCAAGATCACGGAACCCCAGTTTGTTCAAAAACTTAACTGCTTTGTTGGAGGCATCGTTCAGGCTTATTTTTTGATCTTGAATATCCCTGTTGTGCAATAAATAGATTAAATGACCGCCTTTTTTCGCTAAATCCATGTAAACATCGTGTTTATTTCCTTTATCATGCATGGTGAAACTATAAAATCCAATATTAGATCCTTTTCCGTTCTCCGTAACATCCATTCGTTCAACGTTCCTTGGAGCAAAACGTTGCGCTATTTTTTGTGCTTCTTGTATGGTTACTTCCTTACCGCTTAAATGCTCGAACCCTTTCTTCGGTTTCTGCAATGCCGTAAAAGTCGTTCCGAAATCTGTTTCATCGTATCCTTCCACATTTTTTTCTACGGTTTTAAAGCCGTCAATAATTGTGTTGTCCATTTGTTTTTGGCCTGAAGCCAACGCCAGTTCGACATCCATCCAGCGCAAATTATTTTTTAAAATGAGATGTTGAACTTTCCTCAGTTCATTTTGAATACTTTCTGAGTTTTTATACAATTTTCGCAATGTCTCGTACTCATCTTTTGTCATCGGTTTGGCATTTAAATCTCTCACAGCTGTTTTATAGCTGAAATCACCGATATTCGATAAAAACTCTTCGGTTTTATTGAAAGGTAAAAGAGTTAACGGAAGCTGTCCGACATCATTATGCGCCTCTGACGCAATTCTCCATACATCCGCTAATGCCGGCGACAGCGACTTCCTTGAATTCATTGCGAGCGTTTCGCCAATTTTATCATGAAGCTGGTCAATTTGATAGGTTAGATCGTGGAAAGCACGTTGATAATTGTTTTCAGCATGAATTAATACAGCGTTTTTTTCCTGATGTTCTTTATATCCCCAATAACCTGTTCCAATGGCTGCTACAGCCAAGATTGCGATGATGATTCCGCGAAGCATTTCGATTCACCTCACTATTCACAGAAAATATGTTTGCCGATTTTCTTTATTTGCGGCCTTGACCAAATCCAAGGGTTTGTTGCAGTATTAGGATTGAAGTAATAGAGCGCCTCCTCTGTCGGATCCCATCCGTTAATGGCATCCAGAACCGCTTTTTTGGCGGTTTCATTCGGAGTCATCCATATTTGGCCGTCACTTACAGCCGTAAAAGCTCCTGGTTCAAAAATAACGCCAGCCACAGTATTTGGAAATGTAGGGCTGTTAAGGCGGTTTAAGATTACAGCCGCAACCGCTACTTGCCCAATGTATGGTTCACCGCGCGCTTCTCCGTAAACAGCATTTGCCAAAAGATTCAAATCGTTTTGGGAAAAGCCTCCGGGCATATTCACTGCCATTGGCTGCATAGCGCCTTTTTGTGCGGTTCTTGTTTTCCGCGGTGCTTGTTGTTTCGGTCCTTGCCGTTTTTTAGGCTCTGGCTTTTGTGCAAAAGGCTTGTTTGGCTGCTGGCGCTGTTGCCATTTCCTTCCAACGTTTTGTTTTCCAATTGCTTTCTGCCTTGCTTCCGCTTGTTTTCTCCATTTTGCACGCTGTTCTTCGGAAGGTCCTGTTTGAATGCGAAGTGGGACACCGCCATAGTGAGTAAAGTCCCGTCCTTTGCGAATTTGCCTGTGTACAAACGATTGATAATATTTTGTCGTATCCAACAGTTTTTGTTTTGTTTCTGGGCCGACTAAACCATCCACCTCTTTGAGTCCGAAATTGTTTTGAAAGTTCCGAACTGCCCAGTAAGTGCTCCATCCATATACGCCGTCTATTTTTCCGTGATAATATCCGTTATATTGCAGCCTCGCTTGCAGTTCAATGACATCATCGCCTGTTGCGCCTCGTTGTATCACTTGTTCGCTGAAAGCATGAACATGGACATTGTCAATTGAAAGAAACAGGAATACAATAAATCCAAAAACGTTTGCGAGCAGAAGCTTCGCCTTGCTTTTCCTTTTCATCATCGTCCTCCTCCCATTTGATTGTTACATGTATTTTTTGTAATAAGCTGCATTTTATGCACAAAAAGAAAACCCGGCTCAAGGCCGGGAACAAGTTTATCCTGAAAACGTTTCGAAGCTTTTTTTGTATATCATACGTGCCTTCTTTGCTTTATGCAGGCCGAACCACCATAAAAACACCATAAACGGCGTTACCCAAAACTTCCAATCTTCATTTGATAACAAAATATAGTTGTAAACGCCGTGCAAAAGAAAAGGGATGAAAATTGAAAAAAAGAGCCATTTCCACTTCACTTTACGATTGGAAAATTTGCATTTCCCTAAATAATAGCCCATGATGACCCCAAACAATGCATGGCTCGGCACGGGGAAAAGCGCACGCCCGAATGCAAACTGAACACCGTTTGCAATTAAATATAAAATGTTTTCCAATGTTGCAAATCCGAGCGAAATGGAAACACCGTACACAATTCCGTCATAATGTTCATCAAAATGGAAATGAGTATATATTGTGACGTAAAAAATAAACCATTTAAAAAATTCCTCAAGCAAACTCGATCCAATAAACGCTTGCAATATCGGTGATGGAAAAACGTTTTCTGTTTCAAGAACATATTGAACAAACATAATCGGGAAAACGAGCAACGCTCCAAAAATAAATGATCGGATGACCAAATAAAGTGGTTCCATACCGTATTGATCTTTTAAATAAAAATAAGAAAGAATCGCAAGACCAGGCGCAATACCTGCTGCTATGATTACGAACATGACAATTGCCTCTTTTCCACAATATCTCATTTAATGGTAACATGGATAAGAAAAATTGAAAATCTACTTCACAAAAATGTTGTTGAAAACAATGAAGGAGCTGGTAAGCAAATGAAAAAAATTCTGATTTTACACACCGGGGGAACGATCTCTATGCAGGAAGATGAAAAAACAGGTGCTGTTCAACTTGGCAACATTCATCCTCTCCGCGAATTCCCATTGGCGATCGAAGGGGTAGAAACGGTTGTGCAAGAATTGTTTCATTTACCGTCTCCACATATAACCTTGCATGAAATGCTTAAAATCAAAAATTCCATTGAAAGCGCGGTGAAAGAGGAAAAGATCGATGGAGTTGTGATTACACACGGTACTGATACGCTCGAGGAAACGGCTTATTTCTTAGATTTAACTATCAACCTTCCGATTCCGATTATTGTGACTGGTGCGATGCGTTCAAGCAATGAATTGGGATCTGACGGTCTATATAATGTGCTATCCGCGATAAAAGTTGCAACATCTGATTTAGCAAAAGAATTAGGGGTATTGGTGGTGATGAACGATGAAATCCATACGGCCAAAAATGTCACAAAAACACATACAAGCAATGTCGCCACATTTCAAAGTCCGCAATACGGCCCGATAGGCATCGTGAACAAATCTTACGTTGCTTTCCATCACAAACCATTAAAGAGAGAACATTTTTCTGTTCACTCTATCACAAAACAAGTCCTCCTTTTCAAAGCGTATGCAGGGATGGATGGCAAGATGTTGGAAGCTGCGGAAAATATAAACCCCGACGGGATTGTCATCGAGGCTTTAGGGCAAGGAAATTTGCCCCCTGCTTTAATCCCATGCATTAAATCATTTATTTCCAAAAATGTTCCAATTGTCATTGTCTCAAGATGCTTCAACGGGACTGTCCAAGATGTTTACGATTATAAAGGGGGAGGAAAACATTTAAAAGAGATCGGTGCGATTTTTTCGAACGGTTTAAACGGGCAAAAAGCGAGAATCAAGCTGCTGATTTGTTTAGAAAAAACGACAGAAATGCAAAAGATTGCCAAAATGTTTGGAAATTGATGTTTTATATATAAAAGTATCCCTTAAAGACCGGACTCCTCCTTTTTTACAACAAATAAGGCCGGCAGCGATCCTGTTCAGGCCAAAAAAAAGGCCAGATGTACAGAAATCTGACCTTAAATCCGTTTCGCAATTTCATTCGCTATTAAACCGCCGTGGAACCGGCCGTTTTCAATAAAAATTTCGTTTGCGTCATTTCCAGCGGCTATAACTCCAGCAATAAAAATGCCCTTTATGTTTGTTTCCATCGTTTCTTCGTTAAAATAAGGTCTGCCCGTTTGTTCGTCGATTTCCACTCCCATTTTCTTTAAAAAATCATGATCCGGATGATAACCAGTCATTGCAAAGACAAAGTCGCACGGAATTGTTTTTTCTTCCGCTCCATTGACCACATATGTGAGATGATCCTCTTTTATCTCTTTCACAACCGAATGAAATTCCATTTTGACAAGCCCTTTTCTGACAAGGGAATCAAATTCTGGCAAAACCCACGGTTTAATACTAGGCGAATATTCGCCACCACGATATAAAACGGTTACCCTTGCACCGGCTTTATGAAGTTCTAAAGCTGCGTCGACGCTTGAGTTTTTTCCGCCAATCACAACAACATCTTTATCAAAAAAAGGATGGGCTTCTTTAAAATAATGAAAAACATGTGGAAGGTCTTCCCCCGGAACGTTCATATAATTTGGATTGTCATAATAGCCTGTGGCTATAATCACAAAGGCTGAGCGGTAAAGGTCTCTCGAAGTCGTAATGATAAATGTTCCGTCTTCTTTTTTTTCAACTTTCTCTACTTTTTCAAACGCATGAATGCGCAGGTTTTTTCGTTTGACCACTTCACGGTAATATGCGAGAGCTTGATTCCGCACGGGTTTTCGATTTTCAGTAATGAAAGGAACGCCGCCAATTTCAAGCTTATCCGCCGTACTGAAAAAAGTTTGGTGGGTTGGAAAGCGATAAATGGAATTCACAATATTTCCTTTTTCAATAATTAACGGATTCAACCCCACTTCTTTCAACTCAATCGCTGCAGACAGTCCGCACGGCCCTCCGCCAACAATTACTACTTTTTCTTCTTTCATGGATCATCACCCCTATTTTCGTTCCCAAACAAAGCAAATTCCCCTATTTATCATAGGGGAAATGTTTTACCGATGCAAATATTATACCCAGCCGCGATATCGGCAAGCTTCTGCCATTTTTCTTACTCCAACCATATAAGCCGCTAGACGCATATCCACACGTCTGTTTTGCGCAGTTTCATACACGGTGTTGAAAGCTTTGACCATCATTCTTTCCAGTTTTTCTTCCACTTCTTCCTCCGTCCAATAATAACCTTGATTATTTTGCACCCATTCAAAGTATGAAACCGTAACACCGCCGGCACTTGCAAGCACGTCAGGAACGAGCAAAATCCCTCTATCAGTCAAAATTTTCGTAGCTTCCATTGTTGTCGGTCCATTGGCTGCTTCTACGACAATTTGCGCACGAATATGATGGGCATTTTTTTCTGTAATTTGGTTTTCAATTGCCGCCGGGACAAGAATATCACAATCAAGCTCCAGCAATTCTTTGTTTGTGATGGTATCACTAAACAATTTCGTCACCGTACCGAAGCTGTCGCGTCTATCCAGTAAATAGTCAATATCAAGTCCGTCCGGATCATACAATCCGCCATAGGCGTCCGAAATGCCAATCACTTTCGCACCGGCATCATGCATGAATTTGGCCAAATAGCTTCCTGCATTGCCAAACCCTTGAACGACCACGCGGGCGCCTTGCAAAGAAATCCCGCGCTTTTTCGCCGCTTCGCGGATGCAAATGGTCACACCTTTTGCCGTCGCTGATTCACGGCCGTGCGAGCCGCCCAGCACAAGCGGCTTGCCGGTAATAAATGCGGGCGAGTTAAATTCGTCAATACGGCTGTACTCATCCATCATCCATGCCATAATTTGCGAATTGGTAAATACATCAGGTGCCGGAATATCTTTCGTCGGCCCGACAATTTGGCTAATGGCTCTTACATAACCGCGGCTTAACCTTTCCAATTCCCTAAATGACATGTCTCGAGGATCACAGACGATGCCGCCTTTACCGCCCCCATATGGTATATCAATAATCCCGCATTTGAGGCTCATCCAAATCGAAAGCGCTTTAACCTCATTTTCTGTTACATTAGGATGAAAACGAATTCCTCCTTTTGTCGGCCCAACAGCATCATTATGTTGAGCCCGGTAGCCTGTAAATATCTTTACAGAACCGTCATCCATGCGAACGGGAATTTTTACAGTCAACATACGAATTGGTTCTTTTAACAACTCATAGACTTCATCTGGATATCCAAGCTTTCCTAACGCCTTATGTATTACTGTTTGCGTAGCTTTTAGCATATCGTGATTTTCATTGCTTTCGGCTACCATATTAAGTAAACCTCCTACATGTTCTTTAAAAAAACAAGTTAATATCCGCCTTTCAAGACTTAGTATACACTTTCCAAAAATTAATGCAATCATTTATGTCAATCAAATTCCAAAAAAATTTGCCATCATGCTTATGAATGATAAAGAAAACAAGCGGTTTTAAACCGCTCGTTATTGAAAATAACGGTTTAGCTGCCCAATCGCATCTCCATCCATCAGCAATTTGCCATATTCATGAAGCCTGTAGATCGTCATATGTGTAGGAGATCCATATTCGGCCAAAATCGCGATCAACTGCTCCACTTCCATTTGTTCGCTTTCATTCAACAATAAGTAATAGCGATTTTGATAAACGTACAAAGTTCCGTTGGCAATGTGAAAACGGCGAAGAACTTTCGCAAGATTGAGGACGTCTTCGAAATCTGAAAATTCATACAGTACTTCTTGATGCTCATCGACTTTCACTTGCATCTCAATATATTCATCCGCAAATTCATCCTCGTTTATATCATCATTTGTTTTCGTGACGATGATGACCATTCCTTGCGCTTTTAGAGAGTAGACTTCGACAGCTATGGAACCATTCGCATGGAAATCAAGTTCTTCACTCGCCTCATTGATCATTTCCCGAAAAAGCTGGTGAACTTTCAAACTGTTTTTCCATAAATCTTCTTTCGTCAACCCTCGATCAGCTAAATCATCCAATGTTAAAAAAATCTTTATTTTATTATGGTCGAGACGCTCGAGCCGCATCCTCTTCCCTCCTGCCGTCTAACCGTCATACGATATTGTATGTGGCAATCGCAATATGGTTCGTTAGTTAGTAAACAGTTTACAATGAATGAGGAAGGAAGACAAGCCATTCATATCGGCAAAAAACGTCCATTTTTTATTTTGCCTTGTAATACAAATTTATATGATATTCTTTCTTCATGATCGCAAAAACTTTGTTGCGATGCTGCCATTCAACAGGATTCTTCCATAAATCCGTGCTTTTGTCAATAATTTCACATCTTAATTCATGGAATTCCTTTTCGGCCTTTTCTTCCTTTCTCTTCAAAAAAAGGCAAGTTGCGAAACTTCCACCTAGCAACAAAACAGCCGGAACATTTCCGGGCTGAAAGAAATAAAATAATAATAATGACGGATCCGCGCCATTCTTCGTGTGTACGATTAAATAAAAACAGGTCAAAAACAGCACCGCTTCAGTCACTGTTAACAATTGGAAAAAGATGAGCTTCTGTTTATATGTTTCATGTTTTCTTTTTCTTTCTACAAGTGACTGAAGCATTTGTTTTGTCGGCTGATCTGTAAATGGCAATTTTTCAATTTGCTGCTCCATTCGAGAAAATCCCCCATGTTTTTTGTACAAGTTATGCAGCAACAAGATAAAATATGAGCCATCATCCAAAAATCTTGAATTAGTTGGCGTGTCGCTCATTGTCAAGAGGGATTTTCAAAACTTGACCAACATAAATTTCATTTCCTTGTAGATTATTCCATTTTCTAATAAGTTGTTCACCTTCTCGAGTTTGGTAATATTTCATAGAAATTTTATACAGGGTCTCATTTGGCTGCACAACATGGGTGATAACCCGCCCGCTTTCGTCTGTCATCTCTCCTTCTGCCCCATCATCACGTTTGTTCTGAAGCGAGGTGTGATCTTCCTTTTGTTCGCTTTCACTTTTCGTCTCCTCTGAATTGTTTTTTTCTTCTCCTTCTTTATCCACATCATCTACCATAGAATTCGGTTGGTCTGCGGGCTTCTCAGTATTTCCTTTATGATGTTCAATAATAACAGCGTCGTAATCAGAAGGATTCACTCCACTTGGGTGCAATCGCTTTTGCTCAAAATAATATGTCAATATAAGAACAACAATCGGAACTAATATAAATAGAAAGGTAAGAAAGCGCAAAAGCGGATATTTCATTTTTCTTTTTTGTTTCCGCCTTTTTTTGTGAACTTCGCTGCGTGAAGGATATGTTCCGGTTGTTTCTTTTATTTCATCCAATATTTTTTCTCTTAAACTATCCGCCTGATCCCGGTCATATTGAAAGGTCATCTTCTTTGTTGTCACTCCCATCCATCTTAACGATTATGAAATAATGAATAGCGGATTTCCAGCGCAGAGATGAAATCGATGAGAAAATGCGCCATTATGACTGCAAGCAAGTTTTCAGTAGCCTCAAACAGACATCCGAGCAAAAAGCTGACAAACAGCACCATAATCAACAACAACCATTTGGATAGATAACGAAAATGCAGCAAGGCAAAAATAATGCTTGCCCAAAAAATACCTAATTCGGTTTGCAACAAGCCGCGAAACAGCAACTCTTCCGTAAAAGCTACCAAAAGAGTGATCGAAAAAATCGCAAACAAACTCCGGTTTTGAAACAGTTTTTCATTAATGCCGCCGTCATCGTACAACTGTTTATTGGCAAATTTCATAAGGATAAAATCAATGATAATGACAAAACATGCGGTCAATCCACCAAAAACAACGATTTCATAAACATCAAACTGCCAAAAACGCAAAAACTCCCCTACATGGTCGAAAAAAATAAAGCTGAGTATTATAAAAGCTAGGAGGATCAACGATTGTGTGATCAACAGATTCCAAACAAGCTCTTTCTCCGTCATTGTTTTGATGAGTTCTTCCTGCCTTCTAAACATGCCGTCACCCGCTTTGCCGGAATATTTTTTGTAGTTCATTCTTCCAATCCCAATAAATAATCGGCTTTTCAGCAATTTTCCTTTTCCTTGCAAAAATCTCTTTGTCCAACCCGCAATAATCACAGCAAACGGGAACCGGCTGAATTTCCGTTTCTTGAAAATAGCGCAATATACACTTCCTGCGGCATTCATTCGCATGAAGATAATCTTCCATTACCTTTAATTTCTTAAGTTTCAACTGAATTCGCTCATCAATTTTTTGCGACAAATACTGAAACAGCCGCTCGTCCTTCCAATCGAGATCATTTTTGTCCAGTTTATCGAATTGATGGACCAAAAATCTCCATTGCGTTTCCGTCAATCCCATCTGCAGCCGCTCATTTTCATCAAGATCAAAGCCTTTTTTCCATCGTATATGTCGTACCACTTCGCCAATCAGTTTCTTATCTGGAAATTCAGAGTATATCATTTGCTTAGGGAACCATTCATCTCCGTCAGCATAGAGCGTGACAGCAATGCTTTGTTCACCATCTCTGCCCGCACGGCCAATTTCCTGGACATAAGATTCCATTTGCGAAGGAAAATGAAAATGAATGACAAACCTGACATCTTTTTTATTTATTCCCATGCCAAAGGCATTGGTAGCTGCAATCACAGAAAGATCGTTATGTAAAAACTGCTCTTGAATAAACATCCGATCTTCGTAATCCAATCCGCCGTGATAATAGGCAGCCGCTTGGATTCGGCTTCCGGAAATCCTCTTGGCGATCTCTTCCGCCCAAGCCCTTGTGGAACAATAGACGATGCCCGGGCCTTCCAACAGTTTCAACCATTCAAGCAGCTTCTTTAACTTTTCTTCTTGGCTGTTAAAGTGTTCAACAGCTAGTGCCACGTTTGGCCTGTCAATCGGGCGGATAAAATATTTGGCATTTTGCAAACTCAAGCATGTTTGAATATCATTCAATACTTCCTTTGTCGCTGTGGCGGTTAACGCTAAACAAGGAGGTGAACCAAGAAGCTCCCTTATCTCTCCAAGTTTCGAATAATCCGGGCGGAAGTCGTGCCCCCATTGGGAGATGCAGTGGGCTTCATCGACAACAAATAGGGAAATGTCAATTTTCGTCAATGACGTTAACACGGCTTTCGATTTGAACATTTCCGGCGAAAGATAAATAAATTTAAAATGGCTGAGCTGTTTAAGCGCTCTTGTTTTTTCATTTGGTGATAAAAAACTGTTGAGGGCAATCACCCGTTTTTCCCCGGACATTTTCAGCTGCTGCACTTGATCCTGCATTAAAGACAATAAAGGGGAGACAATGACGACAGCCCCGTCCAAAAAATAGCCAGGCAGCTGATAACATAACGATTTTCCTCCACCCGTCGGAAGCATGGCTAAAACATCGTTCCCATTGATTGCTTCTAAAATAATTTCCTTTTGTCCGCTTTTGAATTCGCGGTATCCAAATTTCTCCTTTAACACCAAGTACAGCTCTTCTGTCATGTCTGCCTCCTCATTGACGCCATTGCCAGCCGAATTTGAAAATAGGTGTATTCATTTTTTAAAAATTCTTTGACTGATTTCAATTTATTTGTTTTTAATTTTATGATCGTTTCCCTGATTGTTTGCAAATCCTCTTGTTTCATAAATTGTTCAAAGTGAAAATGAGGTACATTTAAGGCGATTTCAACGATATGATCTTCAATTGTATTTCTTTTCAATCGTCTGGCCAACGCTATCTCTTCTATGCTTAAGCCTTTTTTCAACAGATCAAACGTTTTTTCGGCTGAGGCGGTTAAAGGATAATGTTTTGACAACCCTTTTAAAAGTCCAGAAAGCACGTTAAATTGATTCGGATCATTCCTCAAATATTGCATCATTTGCAAAACGGCGCTTTGAAAAACAAGCCTTAAATAAAAAGAATCTTCGTCCAATGCAATAGCAAGTTGTTCAAAGGTCACCCCTTTTTTTTGATAACCGGGAAAGCGATTGAAGACAAGCAGCGCCTCTTTTTCTCCCATTTTTCCAAGCAACTGTTCAAGCTCAGCATAAGTCTCTTTTCCAAGCGTTTGCTTTGGCATATTCAACTGAAAAATATAGGATTTCACAAATTGTTTCAGCTTATCACTATTGGTAATTGGTAAGAATTTTGAATTGTTATATACTAAATGAGAAATTGTTTGAACAAACAAAGAAAGCCGCAGCCAAAATATGTAGCCAATTTCATTGTATATCATTCCGTTTAATGCTGGTGGGATGGGTTTTTCAGCTAAAACTGTTTTAAGAAGCTGTTCTCCATTATCCGTTATTTGGTAAAATTCATCTGTTATTCGATGTATCCAACTTTGGCTCTCAAGACGATGAAGTATTTTTTCAAATGAAAGCTTTTGCAATTGCGGACAAATGCCAAAAAAGTTCGGCAAATCGAACAAAAAGCTGTCTTGAATCGTTTGCGATGATTTTTTCCCTTTCAATAAATGAAAGATTGCTGCTTTCGATCGTTCCAGCTTGAATTGTCGTAGACAATAAAGAACAATTGCTTCCAAATAAATAACATTCATTCCATCACCTTGTATTTTTTGACATTCTTCTATTTTCTTTGTTTTATTTTATCAAATTTTCGTGGGTATTAGGTGAAAATATGTCGTCTTTTCTTTGTAAGGTAATTCTATAGAAATAGTATGTTTTTTTCGCCGTTTTTTATTGAAATTGTTGATATTCCGTCTTACAATAAAGGTATGGTATTCCGTTAACGGCATTCAGTTTTATTGCAAGGATTCCCATTGGATGGAAAATATACTGTTTCCGTCTTTACAAGAATAAAATTTTTGATACATTACAGGAGGTTTCACAATGCCAAAATATACAATTGTCGACAAAGATACGTGTATTGCCTGCGGGGCTTGCGGGGCTGCAGCTCCGGATATTTATGATTACGACGATGATGGAATTGCCTATGTAATATTGGATGATAACCAAGGAACTGTCGAAGTTCCTGAGGTATTAGAAGAAGATTTAATGGATGCCTATGAAGGATGCCCAACTGATTCAATTAAAATTGCGGATGAACCTTTTGACGGTGATCCATTAAAATTCGAATAAAACATAAACAAAAGCCCGCAGGTCAAAATCTTGCGGGCTTTTGTTTATGTTTTAAGTATTTTGCATGTGAAATTTATGATGAATCCATTCTTTCAGCCGATAGTAAATCATGAAAAAGACAACGCCAATCATAACCCCTTTGATTAAATTAAATGGCAGAATTCCGGCAATGATTAATTGTCTAACTTCGGCAATGGACATTTGCGGCATGTTTAAAAAGAACGTGTAAGCCGGCAAAATAAAAAAGTAATTTAAAAAACTCATCATGATCGCCATCGTCAATGTGCCTGCTGCAAAACCAGCCAACATCCCCTTCATTGAATAAAATTTGCGGAAAATAAAAGCAAACGGCAATATAAAAAAAATACCTGCCAAGAAATTAGCCAATTGATCAATCGGTATTCCCGCAGCGCTTCCTTGTATGACATAATGAAGCGTATTTTTGATCACTTCAACAAATAACCCAGCAATTGGTCCCAACAAAACGGCGGCCAACATTGCCGGAATTTCGCTGAAATCAATTTTTAAAAAGGCCGGCAAGCCGGGAAGCGGAAAATTCAGCGACATCAGCAAATATGAGACTCCGCTCAGCATTCCGACAAAAACGAATTTGAACGCATTGGATTTAATCATTTTCCCTCTCTCCTTTTCCTGATCCATCTGTGAAAAGAAGGAAGGTTCCATTCCTGCTGCAATAAAAAACCCTCTACCGAGTTGTAGAGGGAGAATTTGAGCAGGACAAATAAACGTTTCAATGCTGTTTTTTGAAACGTCAGAACCCTCATCTTCTCCCATCCAGACTATACTGTCGGCTCTGGATTCTCACCAGATCCACCGTAAAAGCATAACGCCAATACGGGTCACGGGCTTAAAAGCAAATGCTTTATCACCGCCGGTCGGGAATTTCACCCTGCCCCGAAGATGAATCATGTTTTTTACGTTCATTATATAAAAAAGCCGTTGAAAATGAAAGCTTTTTGTTTGTATCTTCAATTGCCAATATGTTAGACATCCTCTATAATAAAAAGGCATACATAAAAAAGGAGGATTTGATGAATGGCAAATAAAGTAGTCGAAGCATTTATCGAAATTCCGACGGGAAGCCAGAACAAATATGAATATGATAAAGAAAAAGGCGTCTTCAAGCTTGACCGCGTTCTTTATTCGCCAATGTTTTATCCGGCAGAGTATGGTTTTTTGGAAAACACGTTGGCGCTTGACGGCGATCCTCTTGACATTCTTGTTCTTGTCACAAATCCAACCTTCCCTGGATGTGTCATTAAAACCAGAGTTATAGGCTATTTAAACATGATCGACAGCGGTGAAGAAGATGCAAAATTGATCGGTGTTCCTGCTGATGATCCTCGTTTTGCTGACATTCAATCGATCGATGATGTGCCTCAGCATAAATTAAAAGAAATTGCCCATTTCTTTGAACGCTACAAAGATCTTGAAGGAAAAACAACTGAAATCGGAACTTGGGAAGGGCCAGAAGCTGCTTCAAAATTAATTGATGAATGCCTCGCCCGCTATAACGAAAAAAATTGACGGGAAAAGAGAGCTGTTTCCTATGAAACAACTCTCTTTTTGCGTATCGTAAACGGTTTCAACTGTAAAGTTTTTGTCCTTGACAACATCGATAGATTCATTTATCGTTAAGATAAAATTGTTCGAACTTTTCATTTTATATTAATTTTTTCATTAGGGGGATCATTTGAAATGTTTCATGTTCTTGTTTCTGATTCAATTTCTAGCGACGGATTAGCTCCGCTCTTAAACGATGGCAATATTCATGTCGTACAGAAAAAAATTAATGAAGTGGATGATTTAGAAAAATACGATGCCCTGCTTGTCCGCAGCGCGACAAAAGTAACAGAAGAAGTTTTCCAAAAAATGCCTAACTTAAAAATTGTGGCGCGGGCAGGGGTCGGCGTTGACAATATTGACATTGAAGCTGCCACTAAGCACGGTGTTGTCGTCATCAACGCACCAGATGGCAATACGATTTCTACAGCTGAACATACGTTTGCCATGATGGCTTCACTCGTCAGACATATTCCGCAAGCTAACGTTTCGGTCAAATCTGGTGAATGGAACCGCTCCGCATTTCTCGGAACGGAGCTTTATGGAAAAAGCCTTGGAATCATCGGATTGGGTCGCATTGGCAGTGAAATCGCGAAAAGAGCAAAAGCTTTCGGTATGAACGTACTGGTCTATGACCCATTTTTAACAAAAGACCGGGCAGAAAAAATGGGTGTAAACAGCTGCACTCTTGATCAAGTTTTAGAGAACGCTGATATTATTACAGTGCATACGCCGTTGACAAAAGAGACAAGAGGTTTACTTGGAAAAGAAAACATCGGAAAAACAAAAAAGGGTGTTTATTTGTTAAACTGTGCAAGAGGCGGAATTATTGACGAAGAAGCCTTAATTTATTATTTAGAAAAAGGTCATGTAAAAGGTGTAGCTCTTGACGTATTTGAAGTTGAGCCGCCTGTAAACAGAAAGCTGCTTGAATTTGATCAAGTCATTGTCACGCCGCACCTGGGTGCTTCGACAAAGGAAGCCCAATTAAATGTTGCTTCACAAGTGGCGGATGAAGTATTGAAATTTTTGCAAGGAAAACCAGTGTCCAATTCCATTAATTTGCCGACTTTAACAAAAGACATTTTTGAAAAAATCCAGCCTTATTATCGACTGGCGAAAAAACTCGGACAGCTTGCTTCCCAATACATGAAAGAACCTGTTCATCAAATCGGCATTGTTTACGAGGGAACAGTGGCAGAACTCGAAACATCGTTTATTACAAAAGCTTTTTTGGCAGGGTTTTTAGGCGAGCGAGTTGATTCGACAGTCAATGAAGTCAACGCAGGTTTAATCGCCAAGGAACACGGCATCAGCTTCAGCGAAAAAATAGCGTCAAACGGTTCCGGTTATTCAAATTGCATTACCGTTCAAGTGGAAGGAGACCACCGCACTTTCTCATCCAAGGCAACTCATATTCCGAATTACGGAGAACGAATTGTTGAATTGAACGGTTATGACATTGATTTTCCTCCGGCTGGCGAAGTCATATATGTAGAACATGTCGACAAACCAGGAGTTATCGGTCGGGTGGGACGAGTTTTGGGAGATCATGATGTAAACATTGCGACAATGCAAGTTGGCCGCAAAAACATCGGCGGTGAAGCTATTATGATCTTAACATGCGACAAGCCGATTAGCGATTCACTGATTGAAGTGTTGGTTCAATTGGATGACATTGTGACGGCAAGAACCATTCATTTATAATATTTAAAGGTGCTAGGGGGGGCCGATCCCCCTGGATCGCCTGTTTTCATTCCTCCTAAAAATAAAAGGCCGACGAAAAGCCCCATTATGACAGCAATACACAATCTTCTGAAAAAATCCAGCACGTCAAAGCTCCTCCTTAATTTTTCTCACATTTTTGATTTTTATGATGGTTCGATTCTAATTATTACCGTCATTTGCCTTATTTTTTGGTTCTGCTACGAAATTAGGGGAAAATGGCACTTCCACCGGTTTTGTTATGTCGATGTTCCCAATTTTGTAGGCCGGAATTCCTTCAAACTTTACTCTTTTAAATCCAAATTCTTTCGCCGTCATCAGAATGGCTTCGATCGCAGCAAGCGTTTTGTCAGAATTGGTGATTTTCGAGGTATTTTTTAACGTTACCGTCAATATTCCGCCCTTTCCATTCAGTTTTTCAATCTGAAATGCTCGGTCAATCGACGGCAATAATCCTTCCTCGCTTTCCCTTTGCATCGCAGCCACAGCATCGCCAATCGAGCGGTATTCTTTTTCAGATGGAACTAATAACCATTTGCGCCCCTCTTTCGGCATAAATAAAAAATAAGCTTTTTTCAACAGTTTTTTGATCGGTATTTCAGATACCTTTTCTAAATTTCCGCCGCTGACGCTCGAAAATAAGTGCATCTTTTCGAAATTTTGCCAGCGAAACGTTTCTTTCAAAACGTTTGTCAAATTTTTTTCATTTTGAAAATATTCCTTGACGTTCGTTTGGCTGAGATCCACCGTAACTTCATTACCGTTGTGCTGGCGAAAGTTTTCGTCTTGAAAGCGAAAAGCATCCAGGCCAAAATGCGCCAAATCCATTTGCTTTATCACATCATCAATCTGTTTTATGACAGGCTCTTGGCCGCTGCCTTTAAAACTGAGCGGAATCACATGCTGTTTGCTTTTATCTAATAGCCCGACCGTTATAATTTTTTCGCTTGAGGAATTCGGTACAATGGTGCGATCGGCAAAAATCCCCTTCATTCCATCTCTTTTCTCGTCTTTGCCAAGGTCGCTCATTTTCGAATTGTCATTGGGAGGTTTATCTTCAATAGAATTAAAGCGTCCGAAGAAAAACAAAAAAATAGCCGCTGCTAGAGCTGCAGTACAAAAGAAGGAGACGAACAACGTTTGTTTCGCTTTTTTTCTTTTTTTCGTCAGAATTCCATCCCATATTTCTGCTGAACTGCGAGAATCTTTTATTTTTGGCAGGTCGCTGATCCATTTTTTAAGCTGCTCATCGTTCAACCGATAGTTTTTCATGGGTAGTATTGACCTCCTGTTCCCTCTTCACTTTTTCCAAATAGGCTCTCAGCGCTTTCAGTGCGCGGTGCTGAGTTGTTTTCACTTTGCTTTCAGTCCAGCCTAGCACTTCGGCTGTTTCGGAAACGGATAAATCTTTTAAAAAGCGCAAAATTAAAACAGATCTCTGATTCAAATTACAATGCTGCAGCGCTTTATAAAGTAATTGAATATCCTCCTTTTGTTCGGCGATTTCCTCTGGAAGGGGATCTTTGTCCACAATGCGGACTTGTTCTAATTCCAATTTTTCCAAAATTCGTTGACGGAGAGTTTTTTGTTTTCTAAAATAATCAATTGCTACATGACGGGCGATGGAAAACAACCATGTTTTTTCACTGCTTCTGCCTTCAAAGTTCGAATACGATTTCAATACCTTTATGTAAACTTCCTGCATTAAATCTTCAGCAAGCTCACGATCTTTTACCATATAAAATAAAAATTGAAAAATATCTTGATGATATTTTTCGTATAATCTCTGAAAGGATTCATCCATGGTGTATCCTCCGTTCAATCAATTTGTCGCACCAATTCCTTGTTTTGTTACAGTAAAAAGAAAGGGCCAAGCAACGTTTGACCCTTTCATTTCTTTTTCTTTGTTTTAAATACAATCGCGCTGCGTTCATATTCAACATCTTTTGTTTTCAAACGGTAATTGACAACCCGTGCAGCGGCGAAAAAATAATCCGACAGGCGGTTCATATAAATCAATACTGGTTCATGTATGCTCATTTGTTTTCTTAAAGTGACAATGATCCGTTCCGCCCTTCTCGCTATCGTTCTTGCGACATGGAGAATACTTGCTGCCTGTGAACCTCCGGGCAAAATAAATTTTTCTAGAGGAGGAGCTTCTTCAACATACTGATCAATTCGTTCCTCTAAAAAACGAACCATTTCCTCCGTTGTTTTAAACGGTTTCGTCCGCTTTTCGTATACAACCGAGAGGTCTGAACCCAAATCGAACAGTTCATGCTGAATTTTTTCAAGTTCTTTCTCAATATCACGAAACATGTCATCTTTTAAAAACGTCCTTGCAAAACCGACAAAAGAATTCAGTTCATCGATCGTTCCATAAGCTTCAATCCTCGGATCATCTTTATCGACGCGGGCGCCGATCATGCTCGTTTTGCCTTGATCACCCGTTCGTGTATATAAATTCATCTTGAGCGCCTCCAATCGTTTCAGATGGAACAATAAAATTCAGCAAAATTTTATGATTTTTGCGGCAATATGAAACTGAAAACTGTTCCAACGTTTAATTTGCTGTGCACTTGAATGACGCCGCAGTGAGCCTCGACAATGTTCTTGGCAATGGCTAGCCCCAAGCCAGTCCCAGCTCTGCCGCGGGTTCTCGCTTTGTCCGCTTTATAAAACCGTTCAAATACAAAGGGGAGATCTTCTTCGCTTATTCCTTTTCCCGAATCTTGGACATCGATTTTCAAATTGTTTTCTTTTGAAGCAACAATCACTTTGACAAAGCCGCCTGAATCCGTATGGCGTATCGCATTATCAATGAGATTAGTCAACACCTGCTCAATTCGGTCGGGATCGAAGAAAAAAGAATCGTCTTTGATTAGCATCTCAGACTCAAGTCGGATTTGTTTCTCTTTAGCTATCCCTTGAAATTTCCGAACGATTTTTTCAATAAACGGATGAATGGAAACTTTTTGTATATTTAAGGAAATATGTCCTGCTTCTATTCTTGCCATATCGAGCAAATCATTGACTAAGCGGCCCATTCTTAGCGATTCGTCATAAATGACTTGAGCAAATTCTTTTCGTTCTTGTTCGCTTGCTGCAATATCATCGAGCAATGCTTCACTGTACCCCTGAAGCATTGAAATGGGAGTTCGCAGCTCATGGGATACATTGGCGATAAAATCCTTTCTTAATTTATCTAATCGTCTTTCTTCCGTCATATCCCGCAAAACAATCACTGCACCACGAACTTTGTTTTGGTTATAGAGGGAGCTCATGATCCCCCCCCACGTCCTGCCTTGCAGTTTTATTTCGGTAATCTGTTCACGATCGGTTGTCGTCACTTGTTTGAAAAGTTCTTGTATGGCAGGAGGGAGTTCTTCCCCTTTTTTCACATCCATGCCGTTTTCGTAATACCATGCTTGCAAAAAGCGTTCAGCAGGAGGATTGGTGACTAAAATGGTTCCATCGATATTTAAAGTGATCACGCCATCTGCCATGCTGCTCAAAATGTTGGCAAGCTGTTCTTTTTCTTGGCGCAGCGCATTAATATGAAATTTCAATTGTCTTCCCATTTGGTTAAACGCTACGGCCAATTCGCCAATTTCATCGTTTGTTAGTTTCGGCACCTTTGTATCAAACTTTCCATTTGCCAGTTCAATGGCGACTTCCCGCATTTTCCGAAGAGGATAAGTAATGCGGGTTGATAAAAAGAAAGCAAAAATGGTTGTCAATATGATTGCGATAAACGCCGCCATAAAAATATACTTTGTTGTTTGTTTCGTTGTTTCGTTTATGGCCGATAAAGATTGCACAACAAAAATACCGCCGGCCTCGTATGGAACACCTACAATCATCATTTCGTTATCCATCTGGTTCCCTTTATGGCCGCTAAGAGAACTTTTCACCAAGCTGATTTTTTTTTGATCTTCCAACACTTTGGCCAGTTCATTGCTCGTTAACAGTTCATCTAACGAAGGTTTCGTTCCGGTAGAATGGCCATTTTGCGCCTGCCAATACATTTTTCCGTTTTTCACAATGTAAACATTTGTCAGTTGATCGGAAAGTTCTGTTGCAATCGATCCGGCCAATTGCTGATCCTGGTGGTTTTCCATTATGATCGCTGCTTTATTGGCAAGCTGATTCAACTCATGCTCTGCGTCCTTTATATGATAGTTTTCCATAAATTCCAGCAGCAAAATGGTTAAAATAAACAATACTGCCGTTACTAGTAATAAAATGGTGAACCAAAGCTTGCCGACAACGCTCCTCAAAAATCTCATTGACCAACAACCTCAAATTTGTAGCCTACTCCCCATACCGTAACAATCATTTTAGCTGCTTCCGGAGAAACTTTATTTAATTTTTCTCTAAGCCGTTTCACATGCGTATCGACTGTTCTTAAATCGCCGAAAAATTCATAATGCCAAACTTCTTTTAACAACTTTTCCCGATCATACACTTTATCGGGCGTTTTTGCCAAGAAATAGAGCAATTCATATTCTTTAGGCGTTAAGTTGACTTCTTTCCCATCCGCCGTCACTCTATGGGCATCATGATCAATCGTTAAATGCGGAAAAACTATGACATTTTTGGCAGTGGTGTCTGTTTTTAAATAGCTTGTTTGCGATGATCTTCTTAAAACGGCCTTGACTCGCAAGACGACTTCGCGCGGGCTGAACGGTTTTACGATATAATCATCTGCCCCGACTTCAAATCCTTGAACCCTGTTTGCTTCTTCTCCCTTTGCCGTCAGCATGATGACAGGAGTTGCTTTTTTTTCCCTCAGCTGTTTGCACACTTCCACTCCATCGATTCCGGGCATCATTATATCGAGAATGATAAGATCATAATCGTTGGCGAGCGCTTTCTCCAACGCTTCATCTCCGTTATCGGCTTCATCGATATGATAACTTTCCCTTTCCAAATACATTTTAAGCAGCCGGCGAATTCTTTCTTCATCATCAACGATTAAAATAGTGAACTCCTGTTTGTCGGACATAGCTTTCCCTCCTAAACGATTCATAAAAAGGCTGACTCAAGGATTGTGGATATTGCTTCATCTCATGAGTCAGCCAAAACACCTTATGCGTATGAATGCAAACCTGCAATGACTAAATTAACAAAAATTAAATTAAACATAATGATGGCAAAACCGATGACAGCCAGCCAAGCGGATTTTTCTCCATGCCATCCCCTTGACAGCCTCAAGTGGAGATATGCCGCATAAAAAAGCCAAGTGATAAGCGCCCACACTTCCTTCGGATCCCATCCCCAAAAACGCGTCCATGCTATTTGCGCCCAGATCATCGCGAAAATCAAGGCACCTAATGTGAAGACGGGAAAACCGATGGCAACGGAACGATAACCGATTTCATCCACCACATCTAAATTTAAATTTTTCGTTAAAGGCTTTAGGGAAGCGGATATTCTTTTCTTCAAGACGAGACGAATGCAACCGTATAAAATGAGTCCAACAATCGTTGACCATAGAACGGTATTGACTTTTCTTGCCGAAAGAATAGCCGGCAGTTCCACAAATCCCCCCAGACGTCCTTCCGTTAAAAGCTCCCCTTCATGCGGCGAAACAAGCGCCGGCAGATGAAATTCCATTTTCGCCTCTTGTCCATTTTTATCAATCCATTTAAACACTGATTCGTAATTCATTGCGCGAAACGCAGTAGTCACAAGAACAAAAGCAAGTGTTGCAACTAATACAAACATCACTGTCTCAAGCCAAAACGTTTTTTTGCTAGGTTTGGATTGGTCAACGACTTTTATTAAATACAAAACACCCGCCACAAAGCTGATTGCCAAAATGGCTTGTCCTGCTGCAGCCGTTGTAACATGGATTTTCAGCCAATCGCTTTGAAGAGCAGGAATGAGAGGGCTGATTTCCGTCGGGAACATACTAGCATAGGCGATCAGCAATAGTGCCACCGGCAGCGTAAACAAACCGAGTGCAGAAAGTTTATAGATAAAATAAATGATAATAAACGCTCCTACAAGCATCATACCAAAAAATGTGGTAAATTCAAACAAGTTGGAAACAGGCGCATGTCCAGCGGCAATCCATCTTGTAATAAAATAGCCTAACTGTGCCAAAAACCCGACAATCGTTATAGCAATGCCCAGACGCGCCCATTTATTATTTTTTCCGCTTTTGCTCCGTTTATCTCGGATCGAGCCGCCGAAAAAGAAAGTTCCGATCAAATATAAAATAAACGCTACATATAATAAATTGCTGCTAAGTTCAGCCACATCATTCCCTCCTGCCTTTTGAAGCTCTTATTTTTGCAATTGCTTTTGGTCAACCGGTATTTGTATGTCCGTTCCTTTCAAAATAAAAGCAAACTCATTCTTCAGACCGTACCAATTTTTGTTTGTATGCCCGGCAACATAAATTTTGTTTCCATCAGCTTTCAGCCAAATGCGCCGATGCTGCCAATATAACCCTTGAATCAATCCGATCATAAAAATGGTTCCACCTAAAGCAAGCACCCATAAAGTTGAATCTTTTCTGACAACGAGTCCAGATAAATTTTTTGTTTCAACTCCTGCAAACTTCATTTTATATTTATTATTGCCGTTTGGCTCAATCGTTTGCTGAATAGCAACAAAACTCGTCTCGCCTTTCGGTCTGTCAGGTGCAATCATTTTGAAAACAAATGCCGGATTGTTCGGCACCCTTGTCCGAGTTGACGGTTTCCCCTCATCATCAAAATAAAAATCAGGCAAATAGCTGGCAATTTGAACACTGTAGCCATTTCCAAGAACATAGTTCTCTTTTGGATTCAATAAATCAATTACCACTTGCCCATAGCTTTTTTCCGTTTTTTTATCGATTAAATTAAAAATCATTTTATTTAATTCGTTCAGCTTATAATCCACTTGATAAATCGAATAGGATTCAAATTTCAGCGGCTCATTGACGCGGATGCTGAAATCTTTTTCCTTTTTCAGCTTTGGCTTTTCGCCTGGAAGGCTGTCGCCTGCCTTTTTATAAAGAGTGACATCTGACTGGTAATTTTTCACAACCGCTCCGTCACCGACACGCTCGATCGCTTCTTGGAAAACATCTTTTTCATTTTCTTTTTTGTACGTTTCAAAAATAAACTGATGATTTTGCAAAAAATATTCACCGTTTGTACCAGGGATTTGTTTTGTTTCACCTTCCCTAAGCCACAGCACTTCATCCACATACATTCCCGGGATAAAACGGAGCATTGCTCCGAATAAAAAGATGATGAGCCCAATATGATTGACGTACGGCCCCCATCTGGAAAAACGATTTTTTTCAGCTAAAATGTTTCCGTTTTCTTCGCGAATCCGGTAACGACGCATTTTCAGTTTTTGCTTTACAGCTTCGACGTTTTTTTCAATATCCTGTACGTTTGATTCGCTAAAAAGCCGCTGTCTTCTTAAAAACGATTCATGCCGGGATACCCCTTGTTTTTTTAACGCCCGATATAAAGGGATCACTCGATCTAGCGAACAAATCACCAGCGAAATGCCGATGGAAGCGATCAACGTCATGTACCACCATGAACCGTATAAATGATGGAATCCTAAAATATAATAAAGTTGGCCTAATATCCCATACTCATCTTTGTAATATTGTTCAGGAGTCGTATTGGTCGGTATGTACATTTCCTGCGGAAAAATCGTTCCGATAGCGGAAGCGATTAAAGTGATCACAATCAGCCAAACTCCGACCTTAACCGAAGAAAAGAAGTTCCATATTTTATCGATGATTGTTTTTTTATGTGTTTGCGAACGTCTCGCGCTTCCGTCATAGCGCATATCCAAGAGTTTTCCTGCTCCGTTTTCTTCCTCGACTAATGTGCGACCGCAATTCTCGCAAAGCACCGTCCCAAACGAATTGACATGGCCGCATTCACATTTAATGTTCTTCATAATGAAAACTCCTACTTTTTAAGGTTTGATCATTTCCATATAGTTAGAAACATCTCGTTCTGTCATCGATCCTGTCAAAATTTTAACGACCTTTCCGTTTTTATCAATCAGAAACGTCGTCGGTAACGGATCAACTCCATATGCATTCAACACTTGCAAATCTTTGTCAATGACAATCGGAAAATGGAGATCGTACTGCTCCGCAAATTTTTCTACGGCTAATTCAGACTCGCCGACATTAACGGCCAATACTTCTACTCCATGGTTCTTGAAATGCTGATATTGCCTCTCAATATATGGCATCTCACGTTCACATGGCTTGCACCAAGTGCCCCAAAAATTAAGAAATACCCCTTTTCCCCGATAGTCAGAAAATTGATGTTTCTTGCCTTCCAAATCGATTAATGCAAAATCCGGCGCTTTTGAACCAACCTTCACCTTTTCTTTGCTCATAAAAAAGTTGGAATACAATGTGTATCCTAATGCACCGATTAAAAGAACAAGGATGGTTGTTCGTATGATCAATCGACGCTTCTTCATAAGCAGCGCTCCCTTTGTTTTTCATTCGCTTGTTATTATATCATTGAATATCCACATCATTTAAAAAATAATTTTGACGGTTGTGTGACAGCACGAGCATTGTTTATTTAAATTTTTGCATGTTGCCCGAATGTGGCAAGCGCCCGCAATTTTTTCACTTCATGCGGCGTAAGCTCCCGAAACCCTCCCGGCTGAAGGCCTCTTAAGTCTAAAAAGGCATAGCGCTCTCTTTTTAATTTCAATACAGGATAGCCGATTTTATCAAACATTCGCCTCACTTGCCGGTTCCTTCCCTCATGAATGGTCAATTCGATTATGCTCGTTTTTTGCTTTTTATTCAATGAAAGCATTTTGATTTTGGCAGGTTTTGTCATTCCGTCTTCGAGCATGACGCCTTGTTCCAGCTTTTTTAATTCCCTTCTTTCTGGAATGCCTTTGACTTTTGCAACATATACTTTATCGATTTCATATCTCGGATGCATGAGCAGGTTGGCAAACTCCCCATCATTCGTCATGATCAAAAGCCCTGATGTATCATAATCAAGTCTTCCAACCGGAAAAATCCTTTGCGGATATTCCGGAAAAAAATCCGTCACGACTTTTCTGCCTTTGTCATCTTTCACACTAGATATAACACCGCGCGGTTTATAAAATAAAAGATAGACAGGTTCTTCCTTCTCAACCGGAAGGCCGTTCACTTCCACTCGGTCATCGTCAGTGACTTTTGTTCCTAGTTCAGTTACGACTTTCCCGTTCACCGTTACTTTTCCTTCCAGTATTAATTGCTCGGCTTTTCTCCTCGAAGCAATGCCCGCACGAGCTATTACCTTTTGCAAACGCTCCATTCTTTTCACCTCTCTAAAATATTACCGTCTTTCCACATGTTGTACAAGCTCTATGCATTTTATGTTTTGTTTAATAAAACATTTGAAAAATTGACAAAAACAGCAGGGTTTGCGCTCCCTGCTGTTTATAGCAGCAGATAGTCAAATAAATCGATTCAATCGATACAGGAATTTATGCCTCAACTCCCTGCTGGTCGTATTGCAAGCGATGCAAATTAGCAAAAATCCCATTCTTTTTCAATAATTCATCATGCGTCCCTTCTTCAGCGATTCCATCTTTTGTGACAACGATAATGCGATCGGCATTTTGAATCGTCGCCAAGCGATGGGCAATAACAAGTGTTGTACGATCTTTGGCCAATTCATCCAGCGCTTCTTGGATGGAGCGTTCTGTTTGGGTATCGAGCGCAGACGTTGCTTCATCTAAAATGATGATCGGCGGATTTTTTAAAAACATTCTGGCAATGGCAATCCGCTGTTTTTGTCCCCCTGATAATTTCAAACCGCGTTCGCCAACTTCTGTGTCATAACCGTTTGGAAGAGATTCGATAAATTCCTCTAAATACGCCCGTCTTGCTGCTTCCTGTATTTCTTCATCCGTAGCATCCAGCTTTCCATAGGCAATATTTTCCCTCAATGTGCCTGTAAAAAGAAAAACATCTTGCTGAACAATGCCAATTTGCGACCTGAGCGATTGTTTCGTCATGTTGCGAATATCGATTCCGTCTATTAATATTTTTCCGTCATCCACATCATAAAATCTCGGAATTAAAGAGCATATCGTTGTTTTTCCCGCCCCGGACGGACCGACAAATGCAACGGTTTCACCTGCGCGGATTTGGAAATTGATTCCTTGTAAGACAGGCTTCTGGTTATCATAACGAAAAGATACATTTTCAAATGCGATATGTCCGCGAAGATTTGACACTTCAACGGCATCCTCCGCATCTTGAATTTCCGGCACTTGATCCATCAATTCAATAAACCGTTTAAATCCCGCCATTCCTTTCGGATAAAGCTCCATGATTGCGCTGATCTTATCAATCGGTTTAAATAGAACATTGACATAAAGAATAAAGGAAACGAGTTCTCCATAAGATAATTGCTGGCGATAGCAAAGCCATGCCCCATAAACCAAAACAACAAGAACAATAAACCTTGTCATGAAATATATTCCTGAATTGCTGAAGGCCATCACTTTATAACCGCCAAGTTTTGCTTTCCGAAAACGACGGTTATTGATTGTAAACCTGTCCATTTCATATTTTTCATTGGCAAAAGACTGAACAACCCGAACGCCCGAAACACTGTCTTCGACACGAGCATTGACATCAGCGATATCGCTGTACATCCGCTTCCACGTCCTATTCATTTTTACATTGCAAAAGGTAATCACCCATATTAAAAACGGAACGATGATCATCGTAACGAGAGCCAATTTTACATTAATGGAAAACATTATCCAAAAGGCTCCAATAAATGTCATGACAGCTATAAAGGCATCTTCCGGCCCGTGATGAGCCAGTTCGCCGATATCAAACAAATCATTCGTAATTCTGCTCATAATATGACCCGTTTTCGTATTATCAAAAAAACGAAAAGATTGATTTTGGACATGTTGGAACAGCTTCTGCCTCATATCTGTTTCAATGTTAATCCCAAGCTTATGCCCCCAATAGTTGACAATGTATTGCAAAAAAGTGCTGATCATATAGACAATGAATAATCCGAAGCCAACAAGCAAGACAACCGGCCAATTCCCCCCTGGCAACAGCTTGTCAATAAACCACTGCACCGCCGCCGGAAAAGCCAGTTCCAACACCGCAACAATAACAGCGCTGCTAAAATCGATGATGAACAATTTTTTATGCGGTAAATAAAATGAAAAAAATCTGCGGATCATGAAGGAACCTCCGAAATGTTTATTGATCACATTATAAAATTGATAGTGCCTTTTAAGCAACGAATTTACATCACTCTCTTTTTTTCAACATAGAAATCCCCGAATATCCTTAAAAAGGCTTCGGGGATTTATTTTTATGATGTTTTCATTTGCGAACTTATCTTCCTACAAATCTTTTAAAAAACGATCCTTCCTGTTTTTAATTGAAAAGGATTGTTACAATGATTACCGAAAAGATGATGGCGGCAAAGTCCGCAAGCAGACCGACTTTAATGGCATCTCCCATCCGCTTGATGCCTACTGCACCGAAATAAACAGTAATGACATATAAAGTTGTATCCGTGCTTCCTTGCATGGTAGAGGCAATCCGGCCGATCAAGGAATCTGCTCCGTAAATGGAAATTAAATCGCTCATTATTCCTAAAGAGGCTGTTCCAGATATCGGCCGAATCAGCGCCAACGGAACGATTTCAGTAGGAACATGGATTGTTCGGAAAAACGGCTTTAACATGTCCATAAAAAAATCGAGGGCTCCTGATGCCCTAAACACAGAAACAGCTACAAGCATGCCGACAAGATAAGGAATGATGGAAAAAGAAATCTCAATTCCTTCTTTCCCTCCCTCAACAAACGCTTCATAGGTGGGAATTCTCTTAAAAGTGCCATATAACAATATGAAACCGATGATGAGCGGTATCAGCCAAATCGAAACTGCACTTATCAACGCCATCATTTTTCCTCTTTTCTTTTTCGAAGATTGTAAAAATAACGGTCAATGAAAATAGCAGCGATGGTTGCGCAAAAAGTTGACAGAATGGTCGGAGCGACAATATCAGTAGGATTATGCGCTCCATATGTCATGCGGATGGCAATGACTGTTGTTGGAACAAGTGTTAACCCGGTTGTATTTAAAGCTAGAAACGTGATCATGCTGCGGGAAGCTTCATCTTTATTGCCATTCAGCTTTTTTAATTGCTCCATCGCTTTTATTCCAAGCGGAGTAGCTGCGTTTCCAAGTCCAAACATATTGGCCAGCAAATTGGAGAGCATGTAGCCCATAGCGGGATGTTCAGAAGGAACGTCCGGAAAAATTTTTCGCATCATTGGTTTAAACAAAACCCCCAATTTTTCCAAAAGACCGCTTTTTTCCGCTATATTCATCAAACCGAGCCAAAACACAAGCACACTTATAAAGCCGAAAGAAATGGTTACAGCTTCTTTTGCTCCTGAAAAAATCGCCTTGTTAACTTCATCCATCGTACCATTGAACATTGCAAACACAACGCCGACAAGCGTTAAAAAAACCCATATAAGATGAATCATGCCGGTGCACCCGTCACTTTCCAAAATATGCTTTGAAAATTTTTCAGGAAACGGTTCGGTTTTTCGATTTGGCCGTTGTCAAAGTAAATCGGCACTTTTTCAATGATTTTGTCCTTGATCAAAACATTTAGCATCCCCACTTTTGCTGGGGCTTCTTGTGGGTGGTTGCGCCAATCTTCTTTCGGCTTTATGACAGACAACCTTAATGTGACTGAAGCCATTTCTTCTTTTGTCAATGGCAGCACAACATCCCGGTTTAAAAAAATATGGTTTTGATAAATGGAATTATGAATGTTATCTAAATAGCCTTCTTTTTTCACCATGACGTTTTCATACTTGCCGAAAGCATGATCATACATGGAGATATGGTCGTTCCAATCATCAGGCGCATTCAGAGTCACTGAGATTAAATGCAAGCCGTCCTTTGCCGCCGTCGACACTAATGTTCTTTTTGCTCTTTTCGTATAGCCTGTTTTCCCGCCCGTACAATATTCATACAAGTTTAAAAGCTTGTTTTTGTTTTTCCAATGAAAACCGCCACTATGATATTCTTTTGTGCCGAATATTTTTTTAAACGTTTTGTTTTCCATCGCATATTTGGTCAACAACGCCATATCATAGGCAGTTGAATAATGGTTTTCATGGTCATCCAAGCCGTGCGGGTTGGAAAATTTCGTATTGCTCATACCGATCAGCTCTGCTTTTTGATTCATCATGAAAACAAAACCTTCCACACTTCCCCCCACAAATTCAGCAATTGCAACAGCTGCGTCATTTCCCGATCGCAGCATGAGGCCGTAAACTAAATCTTTTAGTTTGACCTTTTGCTTTTCTTGCAAATAAATGGAGGATCCTTCCGTGTGCACGGCACGGCTCGACACGGTCACATATTGATCCAATTTGCCCGATTCAATGGCCAAAATCGCCGTCATAATTTTGGTAATGCTGGCAATGCGCATTTTTTGATTAGCATTTTTATGAAAGAGAATCCTATTGCTGTTTTGATCCATGACAATCGCGCTTTCCGCACTGACTGCAATGTTTTCTTCAGCCTGTGAATTGGAATGATCGGAAAAAATGATCGTGAAAACGATGATGATTGCCATGATTTGATTCAACCATTTCATAGGATCGTTCACGTCCCTTTATTCTTTTTGTACAAGTTTATGCAAAGAATGAAGCGGTATGAATTGAATTTTTCTTTTTCAATGTGAACGAACACCTAAAAAATAAAAGGCCATAGAATCCATGAATGAATGCCTATGGCCTTTTTGCTGTTATGGATGTCATCTCCCGGAAACAGGTCTTTTCGTCCTCTCTGGGAAGTTGGGGCATTTGCAGTGAGATTAATTTTTCCAATCTTGGGCAAAACACTTTTTGTATGACAACCACAATTTTGATGAGAACCTTTCTACAGCTGATTTAATTTTTCAAAGAAAAGATCTGCTTCTTCTTGAATATATTCATCTTCTTCCACCTCTGTTAAGGGAGGAAGCTCCTCAAGTGTTTTTAAGCCGAAATATTCCAGAAATTCTTTCGTCGTCCCGTACAAGATTGCTCTTCCTGCACCTTCGGCTCTTCCCACTTCTTTGATGAGACCTTTGGCTGTGAGGGTTTGAAGCGGTCTTTCCGATTTGACGCCGCGGATTTCTTCGATTTCAATGCGGGTAATTGGCTGTTTATAAGCAATGATCGCCAACGTTTCTAAGGCAGCTTGCGATAGCGCCTGGTTGGAGGGGGATTCTACCAATCTTTTCAAATACGGTGCATGCTCTTTTTTTGTTGTGAGCTGATAAACACCGGCAACCTCTGCGAGATGAAGCCCCCGTTCCTTTTTCTTGTACTCTTCCTTTAGTTCTTCAATAATTTCCATGACCGTTATTTCATCTATCTCCAAAACGGAAGTCAATTGATTGATGGAGAGGCCTTCATCGCCTGCCGCAAACAGCAGCCCTTCCAGAATGGATTTCCATTCAATAATCCCCAAGCTCATCCAGTTTTTCACTCCCGTAAATATAAATTTCAGCGAAATTGTTTTCCTGTATTACATGTACATATCGGTTTTTCATCAGCTCCAGCAGCGCCAAAAATGAGACGACCAACATATCCTTTCGATTGGAAGGAAAAAATTCATGAAAAGCTTTTTTCTGTTTGCAAGCTTTTAATTCAAAAATCATTTCCTTCATCCGTTGTTCGATCGGAATTTCTTCTTTTGCCACCGTTCTTTCCAGCGGTTTTTCCATTTTGCTTCTTCTCAGCACTTTTCTAAACGCTCTTATCATATCATAAACGGTTACATCAGAATTTGGTGGAAGCGTCGTTTTTTCAGGCATGTAATCACTCAAATCGCTCGGAGGTTTTGTAAAGACTTGTGCCCGTTCATTTTCCAGCTCTTTCAGTTTTAAAGCAGCTTCTTTATATTTTTTGTATTCGATCAATCGAGAAACGAGTTCTTCCCTCGGGTCTGGTTCTTCTTCTACAACAGCCTCTTCATCATCAGGCCATTCCTTTTCCTGCCTCGGCAGCAGCATTTTGCTTTTAATCGACAATAAAGTGGCAGCCATGACGAGATATTCACTGGCAACATCCAGTTCAAGCTCCTGCATTGTATGGATATACTCCAAATACTGCTCTGTAATCTCGCTTACGGGAATATCATATATATCAATTTCCAAACGTTGTATCAAATGCAGCAGAAGATCGAGCGGACCTTCAAATGCATCAATTTTGACTAAATACATTGCCACACCATCACCTGTTTGAATTAAAAGAGCTATTTTTTAGTATAGAACAATCAAACGATGGAATCCAATACATTTTTCATGTTCGTATTGAACAAAATGAATGCTTTCTTTTTCTTGCACTTTCCAATACACTAAAACTATACAAGATCGAAAGAAGGAGAAAAATCCATATGTATCCGAAGGAATATATTGAATTTTTGTATCATTTTCATTGCGACCGTGATTATTTTGAATGTCATGAAATTCTTGAACATTTATGGAAATTGGATCCGAAAGATGAAAGAAAACCCGGTTGGGTCGGACTGATCCAAGTTGCGGTAAGTTTTTACCACTATCGGCGGGGAAACTTCAGAGGAGCCTATCGAATGATGAAAAACGCCATCAGCATAATAAGAAAGGAAAAACAGTTTATCGAAACGATCGGATTGGATAGCGGAAAACTGTTAAACATACTTGAACATTCCTTTGAGGGCATTCAGCAAAAAAAGCCATACAAAAGCATTCAATTGCCAATTTCCGATCCTGCACTGCTGGAAATTTGCTTCAACACAGCAAAAGAACGAAAAAAAACATGGGGAGAAAAAAGCGACTTATCTAATCAATATTTAATCCATAAACATAAAAAAAGAGATCGCAGCAGCATCATTCTAGAGCGGAAGGCAAGCTTGAAGGAGAAAGAAAAAAGAAGAAGATGATCAATCCTCTTCTTTTTCCTGCTGTTCAGCTTGACATTTTTCAAAAAATGATTGAATGAGTTCATTTGGAATCACATGTTTACCTTTGTATAATTCTTTTACAGCCTTAACCATTTTTTTGCCGATTCCTTCATGGCGATGGGAAGGATTGACACAAAGATGGTGGATTTCGACCAAATCATCGCCCTTTAATTCAACGCCGATCACACCAATCATGTCTTCTTCTTTCCATAGAAAAAGCTGCCAATTGTCTTCATTTTCATACGTTTTGATGGTTTGCTGCAATTGCTTTAAATCTTTTTCGTTCGGCATGAATGAAAGCAAACCCATTGCAATTTTTTCAAATGCTTTCTTGTATCGAACTAACATGTTAGATCCCTCATTAATCAATGACTTTCTAAAATGAAAGCTGTTAGGATTAGGATTTATTATTTAAGATATATTGCTTTTTACATTATATACACTTTGCCGCGTTTTTTAAACCGTTTTATCAAAAAGATTCATCAAGGGACTTGATTAAATTGACCATTTCAATAGCTGATACAGCGGCATCCCATCCTTTGTTCCCAGCCTTTGTTCCCGCCCGTTCAATCGCTTGTTCAATGTTTTCGGTTGTGAGAACCCCAAATATGACGGGAACTCCTGTTTTCACGGACGCAGCAGCAATCCCTTTGGCCGCTTCATTGCAGACATAATCGAAGTGCGGCGTCGAACCCCGAATGACTGTCCCAAGCGCAATCACTGCAGCATATTTTTGCGAAGCGGCCATTTTTTCAGCAATAAGGGGAATTTCAAAGGCTCCCGGAACCCAAGCGACATCAATATCACTTGCCGAAACACCGTGGCGAACGAGGGCATCAACGGCGCCGTTCAACAGTTTGTTCGTAATAAATTCATTAAATCTGGATACAACGATTCCAATTTTTAACCCTTGTCCCGCTAAATGTCCTTCAAATTTGTTTACATTCATCCTTATATCCTCCCTCTATAAACTTTAATTTTCTTCAGAATTCTCACGTTTCCTTTAAATTCCACTAACTTCCAATAGCTTTTTCACCTCATAAGGTTTGAAAGCCGTGCATACGATTTTCAAAGATCAATCTCTTGCCAAATTCTAAGCCTCGAGATCATGTGCTTTTCTTTCGCTACATCAATACCTACAATAAGAGTTGATGGTGAAATTTGAGAGATTTTTTGATTTTGTGTATAATTCCTCTTGAGTCCTCCTTGGTTTATTTTAATTTCAGGGTCAATGCGCATTGACACCTTGTACTATACCAAGGGGACTTTTTTTATCAAACCTCAAATTTCTTCATTACAGGAATGCTCCTATTTTATAAATGCAATAAATGACCTAATTTTGTCTTTTTAGTTTTTAAATAGTTTTCGTTTTCTTTATTTGCCGGCATTTCAAGCGGCACCCGCTCTAAAATAGTGAAACCATATTCTTTGAGCCCTTCAATTTTTTTCGGGTTATTGGTCATAAGCCGAATATAATTCACACCCAAATCCTTCAGCATTTGAGCGGCAATTCCATAGTCTCTTAAATCGGCATCAAACCCTAGTTTTTCATTTGCTTCCACGGTGTCATAGCCCTGCTCCTGCAGCTTGTATGCTTTCAATTTATTGATTAAACCAATTCCCCTGCCTTCTTGGCGCAAATATAAAAGGATGCCGCTTCCTTCTTCTTCAATTTTCCGCAAGGCGGCGTAAAGCTGCGGACCGCAGTCGCATCGGTGTGAAGCAAATACATCTCCTGTTAAACATTCAGAATGAATTCTGACTAATACCGGGGTGTCCGGCTTTACCGTTCCTTTCACTAGCGCTACATGTTCTTTATGATCCAACTTGCTTGTGTAGCCGATCGCTTTAAAATGACCATGAGCTGTCGGAAGTTCAATTTCCACTTCCTTCTTCATCCATGTTTCATGTTTTTTGCGGTATTGGATTAAATCCTTGATGGTAATCATTTTTAAATGAAAAGTTTCAGCAATTTTTTTTAACTGCGGCACCCGAGCCATTGTCCCGTCTTCATTGATGATTTCACAAATCACCCCTGCTGGAGCACAGCCTGCAAGCTTTGCTAAATCGACTGCTGCTTCTGTATGTCCCGGTCTTTTGAAAACACCTTCATCCTTTGCAATGAGCGGAAAAACATGACCGGGTCTTTTAAAATCCTCCGGTTTTGCCTCCGGATCTATCAGCTCTTGAATGGTTTTAGCCCGCTCGTAAGCGCTGATGCCCGTTTTTGTCGTCTTATGATCAATGCTGACGGTAAAAGCTGTTTTGTGTATATCAGTATTAAATTCAACCATTGGATGCAATTGCAATTTCCCGGCAAGATGTTTCGTCATCGGAACACAAAGAAGACCCCTTCCATGGGTAATCATGAAATTAACCATTTCAGGCGTTGCAAACTCGGCCAAACCGACAAAATCTCCTTCATTTTCCCGGTTTTCATCATCTACGATGATGACGACTTTTCCTTGTTTTAAATCCGCTATTGCCTCATCTATTGAATGAAACATTTTTATCACCTCTAATCATTGAAAAAACCGTGCTTTTGCAAAAAATCTTTGGTAATCGCCGATTGCTCATTTTTAAACGAGACAAATTTCTCCAAATATTTGCCGATCAAGTCGCATTCAATATTGACAACGTCTCCTGTTTCTTTTTCCCCAATGATCGTTTCCGAATACGTGTGAGGTATGATCGAGATCGTAAAAGTATTGTCCGTCAAGCCAAAGATGGTTAAACTAGTTCCATCCACAGCGACGGAGCCTTTCAAAATCATGTAGCGGAGCAATTGTTTCGGCGCCTGAATGTCATAATAAACTGCGTTTTCCAATTTCTCCTTTTTGACAATCGTTCCGACACCGTCAACATGCCCTGAAACGATGTGACCGCCAAACCTGTCGCCGAGAGCCATCGCTCTTTCCAAGTTCACGTTTGAACCGGCTTTTAACGTATTTAATGTTGTAGCTGCCATCGTCTCCGGCATGACATCGACGGAAAAAAAATGTTTTTGATAATCCGTAACTGTTAAACAGACGCCGTTCACTGCAATGCTGTCTCCTATCTTTACATCTTGTAAAACGTTTTTCGCGTAAATTTCTAATTTCACCGCTTTGTTTGAACCTTTAATTGTTTTAATTCGGCCGATTTCTTCAATAATTCCAGTAAACATTTTTGTTCACCACCTTATTTCGGCGTAAAAACAATTTTCAAATCTTCCCCTATTTTGCTTACCGATTGCATTTGAAACTGATAAGCTTCCTCCATCTTGAAAACTTCCTTCCCGCTAACAGCCGAAAGGCCGCCTTGATCACCCAATATTTTCGGGGCAAAATAAACAATTAACTCATTCACTGCCCTCGCCTCTAAAAATGAGGCATGAACCATAGCTCCCCCTTCAACAAAAAGGGATGTAATGCCATGTTCGCCAAGCATTTTTAATATTGCGGGGATTTCCAGTTGATTCTGCAAAGGAAACACCTTTGCCCCCAGCTTCTCAATTTCCTCTTTTTTCTTGCACTTCCCATCTTGGCAAATCACCCATGTTTCAGCTTCCTGATCATTCAATACTTTTGCCTCCAACGGTATGCGAAGATGGGTGTCTAAAATAATTCTTTTCGGTGTTCTCTTCCGATCCGGAAGTCTGCAGGTGAGGCTGGGATTATCTTTTATAATTGTATTGACGCCAACTAAAATGCCGTCATGCCGTTCTCTGTACCTGTGAACATCTTTTCTGGCATCTTCACCAGTAATCCATTTGCTGTCGCCAGTTTTCGTTGCGATTTTCCCGTCAAGCGTCGCCGCATATTTTAACGTGACAAACGGAGTTTTTGTTTGGATAAAATGAAAGAAAACTTTGTTCAGTTGTTCCCCTTCATTTGCCAAAATCCCTACTTCCACTTCTACTCCAGCCGCTTGCAAAGCTTTCACGCCATTGCCGCTGACTAGAGGATTCGGATCTAAAGTGGCCACAACCACTTTTTGAATTCCTTTTTCAATGATGAGATTGCAGCAAGGTGGAGTTTTTCCATAGTGACTGCAAGGTTCCAGTGTAACATACAGTGTAGCACCTTTTGCTTTTTCCCCCGCCATATTCAAAGCATGGACTTCGGCATGCGCTTCCCCAGCTTTTAAATGCGCGCCAAAGCCAACGACTTCGCCATCTTTTACAACAACAGCTCCAACTAAAGGATTTGGGCTTGTTTGCGCAGTTCCCTGTTTCGCTAAATAAAATGCCAATTCCATCCATTTTTCATCATGCAACAGCGGCACACCTCCTTTTTTCTTTCAATGAAAAAGCCCTAGGACATTCCCTAGGGCATGATAGATCACTATTATGAAAGAAGGCATGCTCAAATAAGAGTATAAATCCTGTTATTTTTCAACAGTTTATACTCTTCACCTTCCAGTGATCCTTCTCCCATCCAGACTATACTGTCGGCTCCGGATTCTCACCGGATCCACCGCAAAGGCCATCCGCCGATGCGGGTCACGGGCTTAAAAGGCAAATGCTTTCTCACCGCCGGTCGGGAATTTCACCCTGCCCCGAAGGATGTTTTATTCAATTGTGATTCAATTATCCCCCTCCAATTTTCTCCTGTCAAGGTATTTGATCAATCGAAATCCTCCGGAGGGTTTTATATCAATGAAGATGAAACGACTCTTCCTTTTTGGCGGGGAGCAAACGGCTCAAGCTATGCTTCCGATTCTGTTCCTGTTTATTTTTCGATGAAGAGCCAATAGATCAATCCCCAAACAAGGCTTAACACGAGAAGGATAATAAAAAGCAGCCAGTTTTTTATCTTCATTTTCAGCCTCCCTTTCCCGATAGAAAGCGAGAATATCTATTCCTCATACACTTCGACTTTTTTCATGACATCGCCGTTTTTCATATTCAACACCGTTTCCATTCCGGATGTCACTTGCCCAAAGACAGTATGCACACCGTCTAAATGAGGCTGCGGTTCGTGCACAATAAAAAATTGGCAAGAGCCTGTATCTCTCCCGGCATGAGCCATCGATATGGCTCCTGTAACATGTTTGTGAGGATTTCCATCGGTTTCACATTTAATGGTATATCCTGCATTTCCTGTGCCATTTCCATTCGGACAGCCACCTTGGCTGACAAATCCGGGGATAACCCGATGAAATGTCAAACCATCATAAAAACCGGAATTGGCTAATTTCTCAAAATTTTCCACTGTTTTAGGAGCTTCATTCGGAAAAAGCTCAAATTCAACTTTTTCCCCGTTCTCCATCAATATGTATCCTTTTTTGCCCATCAAAACCGCTCTCCTTCTTGTAAAAAGTTTCTCTCTATTTTATCATATCTTGAAAAGAAAAATCCAAAATGAAACGTTTTGCTGTTTGATTACGTCATATTAAAATGAACGTCTTTCATAAGTTTGAAAAAATCTTGAAATCATCTCTTCAATATTATTAGGAGGTTAGGCAATGAAAAAATTTTTGTTCTCTATAATATTTTTCTTAAGCTTGGCGGTTCCTTCAACCGGATTTGCGGATTCCGCTGTTGGCGATGTCATCATTACATTAGGCAGCGACTTAACGGAACAGCAAAAACAAGATTTGCTGAAGGAAATGAATGCGCCTGAAAATCCGCAAATCGTGACGGTCACCAATGAAGAAGAGCATAAATATTTAGGGGATTACATCCCAAAAGCGCAAATTGGTTCAAAGGCGATTTCTTCTTCCAAAATACAAATTGAAAAAAGCGGTTCCGGATTGGAAGTTCAGACAAATAACATTAATTGGGTGACGGACGAAATGTATTTAAATGCCTTGATGACGGCAGGGGTGAAGGATGCAAACGTTTATGTCACCGCTCCTTTCGAAGTTTCCGGAACTGCAGCTTTAACAGGGCTTATGAAAGCTTATGAAGTGTCAACCGATCAAGCAATCCCTGAAGATGTGAAAAAAGTAGCGAATCAAGAATTGGTCGAAACCGCAAAGCTGGGAGATAAAATTGGAGAGGAAAACGCCTCGGCATTAATAGCAAAGGTTAAAGAACAACTTTCCGAAAACGGCGTTCCGAGTAATGATCAAGAGCTGAGGGAAATGATTGAAAATGCCGCAAAAGACTTAAATATCACACTTTCAGACGATGATATCAACCATTTAATGAATTTATTCAATAATATGATTAATGTAAACATTGACTGGGATCAAGTCGGCCAGCAGCTTGATCAAGCAAAAGAAAAAATTTCAAAATTTCTCGAATCGGAAGAAGGACAAAATTTTTTGCAGCAATTAAAAGACTTTTTTTCTTCTCTCATTGATTCAATCGCTTCGTTCTTCTCCGGAAAATAACCTTTCGGTGAAATGAGACTAAAAAATAGAGGAAAATTCCCACAAAAGATCAAAAGACCACAGAATTCATGAATGAAGTTCTGTGGTCTTTTATCATATTGGGTTCTGATGATAATTTTCGCCCTACCGTTGTCCAACTTCTGCTTTTAAAGGCAAATCCAGTCTGACTAAATCCTCATAGGTCTCCCTTTTGACAACAAGTTTAGCTTCTCCGTTTTCGACAAAAACAACAGCAGGTCTTGCGATCCGATTGTAATTATTCGCCATTGAATAACCGTAAGCTCCAGTGGCGAAAATGGCTAAAATATCTCCTGTCTCAACCTTTGGAAGAGGCAAATCCCAAACAAGCATATCGCCGCTTTCACAGCACTTTCCCGCAATGGAGACAACTTCCGAACACTCATCATTCATCCGGTTGGCTAATGCTCCTTCGTATTTTGCCTGATACAAAGCCGGTCGAATGTTATCGCTCATTCCGCCGTCCACCGCAGCATAATGGCGGACGTCGGGAACTTCCTTTTGCGAACCGATGGAGTATAAAGTGGTTCCTGCATCCCCGACAAGCGAGCGGCCCGGTTCTATCCATATTTCCGGAACCGAAATTCCCAGCCGCTTGGAATGTTCTATAACAACCTCGACCATTTTCTCCACATAAACATTCATCGGCAGCGGTTCATCCTCTTCCGTATAGCGGATGCCAAATCCGCCGCCTAAATTCACCACCTGCGGAACAAAATGATACTGATCTTTCCATACCGATATTTTTTCAAAAATCTTCCCAGCCGCCAAAACAAATCCTTCTGTATCAAAAATTTGCGAACCAATATGGCAATGAATTCCCAGCAAATGGAAAGAAGGATGATTCAGCACTCGCTCGATCGCTTTTTCAATTTGTCCGTTATGAAGATCAAAGCCAAATTTTGAATCTTCCTGTCCGGTCGTAATGTAATCATGCGTATGCGCTTCTACTCCAGGAGTTACTCTAAGAAGAACTTCAATTTTCTTGTTCATTTGCCGGCAAAGTGCGATCAGCAAGTCAATTTCGTAAAAATTGTCAATGACTATGCACCCGATATTCGCCTGAAGAGCCATGGAAAGCTCTTCTGCGCTCTTATTGTTGCCGTGAAAATGAATTTTTTTGGGAGGAAACCCCGCCTTTAACGCTGTATAGAGTTCTCCCCCTGACACGACATCAAGAGACAGGCCTTCTTCCTGTGCAAGCTGAACCATCGCAATGGAAGAGAATGCCTTGCTGGCATAAGCAACTTGAGAAGCTACACCTAATTTTTTGAATGTATTTTTAAAAGTACGGGCTCTTTCGCGAATGAGTGCGACATCATATACGTATAAAGGCGTCCCGTACTGATTGACAAGGTCGATGACATCGACGCCGCCGATTTCCAGATGTCCTAATTGGTTGATTTTGCTTGTTCCTCGTAGATACAAAGACTAGCCCCCGCTTTCTCAACGACAAAGATTAAAAATACATTAACATAAAACACCCGCTCTTTCAAATGTTTTAAGGCTGTTTTTTTACGTTTTGCGGATGCACAATGCTTGGTCTTACCTTTGTTTGAGGCACAGTTGTTCGCACAATAATTTGCCAAAAAGCTTTTGCATTAAAAGGAATAAAAGGCCATAAATACGGCGTATTGAGCGAACGGATTTGAGCAAGAAAAAGAATGAACAACGTACAACCGATCACAAATCCAGGAGCTTTCCAAAGGACAACGAAAATAAGCAATAACAACCGGACAATTTTGTTAGCCACACTTAATTCATAACTGGGCGTTGCAAATGTTCCGACGGTTGCCACCGACATGTATAAAATCACTTCCGCCGTAAATAAGCCGACATTAATGGCAATTTCCCCGATAAGGACAGCCGCAATCAAACCCATGGCGACAGAAAGCGCAGTCGGTGTGTGAATGGCAGCCATTCTCAAAAGTTCAATACCAATGTCGGCAATGAACAATTGGACAACAATCGGAATGTGGCTGTCTTTGTTTGGACCAATAAAAGATATTTCTTTGGGCAAAAGAGAAGGCTCCAGCACATATAACAACCATAGGGGCAGCAAATAAAGCGAGGCCATCATCCCGAAAAACCTGACCCATCTTAAAAAGGTGCCGACCGCAGGCGCTTGTCTATATTCTTCCGCATGCTGGACATGGTGGAAAAACGTTGTCGGGGTGATTATCGCACTGGGAGAAGTGTCAACAAGAATGATAACGTGTCCTTCCAACAAATGGTTTGCGGCAACATCAGCTCTTTCCGTATAGCGGACAAGTGGAAATGGATTAAACCCTTGTTTGACCAAAAATTCTTCAACTGTTTTATCTGACATGGTAAGACCGTCTATCTTAATTGTTTTCAATTCTTTTTTTACAACTTCGATTAAACCCGGATCCGCCACATCTTCAACATAGGCGATGGCAATATCTGTTTTGGAACGTTCACCGATTTTCATGATTTCAAAGCGGAGGCGTTCATCGCGAATTCTTCTCCGTATAAGGCCGGTATTGACAATAATATTTTCCACAAATCCGTCCCGTGCCCCACGGACAACTTTTTCCGTATCTGGTTCTTCCGGCTGCCTGCCGGGATAATTGCGTACATCAACGGCAAAAGCAGATTCGCTGCCTTCAACAAAAAAGACCACTAAACCTGACAGCACTTGGTCGACCGCCTCATCCAGCATTTGAATCGTTTTGACTTGTTGATGTACGAGGTGCTGGCGGACAGCCTGCTTCATCCGATTGGCTTCGATTTCAACATTATTTATTTTCATGATTTCTTTAATAAGCTCCATGACATCATTGGTTTCACAAAGTCCGTTCACATAATATAAATGCACTTGTTTGCCATGCAATAAAAATTTGCGGACACCGAGATCAAAACTTATTCCCAATCCGACATGCCGACGAAAAAATAATTCATTGTCCTCCAACCGAGGTGAAATAGGAGTTTTTTCTTGAACGGCTTTTTTGGTCATTTTATCAAACCCTTTCTTGTCATCATTCCTTTTTTAGCTTTCGTTCAAAGACAACCCCATGGGCAATAGCTGGGATTGATTCATTGAGCTTGATCATCGTTTTGTTTAAAAGGGCTCCCGTCGCCACCATAAGTACTCGTTTGAATTTCCCTTTTTTCAATTGTTGAAAGATGTAGCCGTACGTTACAACTGCCGAACAAGCACAGCCGCTCCCGCCCGCAAAAGCTTTTTGCTGCGGATGGAAAATTAAAAGTCCGCAATCCGAATGGTTGTGGCGAATATCGTAACCATCCTCAAGGAGCAATTCTTTTAACCGGGGGCTGCCGACACCTGAAAGATCGCCGGTAAGAATTAAATCGTAATCGGAAGGAGTACGATGTAAATCACGGAAGTGCTGTTTAATTGTGTCGGCTGCAGCAGGCGCCATTGCCGATCCCATGTCATAAGGATTTTTCAAACCGATATCCACCACTTTTCCGATCGTCGCCGCCGTGATGGCGATATCGCTTTCTTCTTTACTAATCAACGCCGCTCCAGCACCTGTTACAGTCGTTGTGGCGGTTGCCGGCTTTTGTCCCCCGTATCCAGTCGGATGGCGGAATTGTTTTTCGGCAGCCCCGTAATGACTGCTTGTGGCAGCGATCACTCTCCCTGCAAATCCTCCGTCAACAAGGGCACATGCTGTTGCCACCGTCTCCATCGATGTCGAACAAGCCCCATACATGCATAAAATAGGGATTTTGAACATTCTTGCCGTGTAATTGGAAGTGGAATTTTGATTCATCAAGTCGCCGGCAACAAATAAGTCGATCATCTCTTCCTTAAGGCCTGCTTTTCCTAGGCAACGCTCTATCGCTTCTTTCATCAAGGTTTGTTCCGCAAATTCCCACGATGATTCTCCGCAATACAAATCATCAAAATGAAAATCGAAAGTTTTTCCGAGCGGGCCTTTCGCCTCCTTTGGACCAACTACGGTTGCCGTTTCATTGACAAACAAATTGTTTTGAAACACCCATGTTTGCCTTCCAGTTAACCGCATTGTGAGCTTTTCCTCCGTTCCATCGCAAAGATTGTTTTATAAATCGACAAAATAAAGCCAATGAAATAAAGAGCCGCAAATTTTGCCAAAAACGATTGCCATCATAAGAATGACGATTTTATCTTCAATGCCTACTCTTTTCGCCAATATCGGAAACACATTGAGCACTTCCGTTAACGCAGCCGCCAGCATGCCGACAAATATTCCGTAAAACAAACCGATCGGGACAAACAAAATAGAGGAAACATGCAATGGGAATGGAGAGAGGCTGAACCATCCTCCGAAAACCGCTCCTAATATAACCGCCCATTCATACCAATGAATCCATTTCAACGTTTTCGAAAGCTGCATCAGCCTTGGAATAATCCCGAGAACAGACAAAAAAGCAACAAATCCAGCGCCGACAGCCAAGCCCCCTGCAAAACCGGTGAATAAAAGCACGATCAATTTATTGATCAACACGTTTTTTCATGCTTTCCTTGTTTTCCTTGATGGCAATGTATTGGTCGAGATCCATTTGATAGTTGAAAATCTCAACCTCTAATGGACTTGGCTCTTCATTAAATTTCTTTTTGAATATATGATTGAAAAACAACACCATCCCTAAACCTAAACCGATTGAATAGGGTATTTGCAAAATCAAAGGTTTATCCACAACTTCTCCCGTTACAAACTGATACAAATGCCTGTGCATTTTTTGCATACTGACATCTTCATGGAAATTGATAATGGTCATTGCTGATCCGACAAACAATAGCAGCCAGATAAGAAAAAAAAGCACGGGGGAAAAATTTTTTCGATCGTATTTTATTTCTATGATTGTTTGCGCCGGTCCAACCGTTTGAACATCAATGGAAGCATCCATGGATTGGATGATTTCGATGACTCGAATAACATCAATGACAACATGCGTTTGATCCGTTGGTTGAATGTGGTGAATGATTTGATTCTCCACTTTGTCGATGAGCGATTCATCTGCAATCACTTTCGCTATTTTTCTCAGCGTGATCGTTTCATCCGGTCTTGCCTGAATGCGGTGTTTTAAACGAACATAAACCGTTTTATTCACGCCTCGTCACTTCCTACATTTGTTTTTATAAGTAGTATGAGGTGCCTGCCATGCGATCATGCAAAATCGTTCAAACTATTTTTTTCCACAAAAAAGAGCCTTTTTCGCTTTTAGTAGTTTCAAAAAATGATCGGGCTTCATGTGAACAGAATCACATGTCCATTTCTATTGAGAATATTTTTTCCGACAAAAAAAGACCGATAAAGCTACCCGCTCATTCGGTCCTTCATTTGCTTCAATATTTTCTTTTCAAGCCTTGACACTTGAACTTGGGAAATCCCTAGTCTTTCAGCAACTTCGGATTGAGTTTGATCCTTAAAATAGCGCAAATAAACGATAAGCTTTTCCCTTTCATTTAAATCATTCATTGCATCCTTTAAAGCGATTTTGTCAAACCATTTTTGCTCATTTTGGTCAGCAATTTGATCCAGCAATGTGATCGGGTCGCCATCATTTTCATAAACCGTTTCATGGATGGAAGAAGGTGCGCGAACAGCCTCTTGTGCAAGAACGACATCTTCTGGTGAAATGTCCAAGTAATCAGCGATCTCACCAACTGTAGGCACCTTGCCTAATTTTTTCGAAAGTTCCTCTTTTGCTTTTCTAATTTTATTTCCGAGTTCTTTTAAAGAGCGGCTGACCTTCACTGTTCCATCATCCCGAATAAATCGTTGGATTTCCCCAATGATCATCGGAACAGCATAAGTAGAAAATTTAACGTCGTACGACAAATCAAACTTATCAACCGATTTCACTAAGCCTATGCAGCCGATTTGAAATAAATCGTCCGCCTCATAGCCGCGATTTAAAAACCTTTGGACGACTGACCAAACAAGACGCATGTTTTTCTGGATGAGCAAATCGCGCGCTTCTTGGTCTCCTTTTTGGCTTTTTTCAATTAAAACCTTAACTTCCTGATCTTTTAATTGTCCATTTGAATGTCCGTTCTTGACCTCCACATCCATAGCTAATCTCCTTAATTGCACAAAGCTTTGCTTTTTGTAAGATGTTTCGTTAATCGAACAATTGTGCCTTCATTTTTTTTCGATTCAATTTGCACTTCATCCATGAAATTTTCCATAATCGTAAATCCCATGCCAGATCGTTCAAGATCCGGTTTTGTTGTAAAAAGGGGCTGTCTGGCTGTTTCAATATCATCAATCCCCACCCCTTCATCTTTGATCGTTAAATAGACGACATGATCCTCAAGCCTGCAGGTAACGTACACCACTCCATCAGGGTTATTCTCATAGCCATGAATGATGGCATTCGTTACCGCTTCGGAAACAACGGTTTTAATTTCCGTTAATTCATCCATTGTTGGGTCAAGCTGTGCAATAAATGACGCAACGGCCACTCTTGCAAATGATTCATTTTGACTAAGACTGGAAAATTTTAGCTGCATTTCGTTTTTCATGATGCCACCCCCAACGTCTGCAAAGCCGCTCTCTCTGTATCAGCTAAATGAATGATTTTAAATAAACCAGACATGTCAAAAAGGCGCTTTACGCTGGGGGAAATGGCGCAAACAATCATTTCTCCGCCGCGGTTTTTCACTTGTTTGTAACGCCCCAGAATAACACCTAGCCCAGAGCTATCCATGAACGATAAATGCTCCAAATTTAATAAAATGTGTTGAACAGAATGGGCATCCACCATTTCCGTCACTTTTTGCCGAACCTCTTCTGCCGTGTGATGGTCTAGTTCTCCCGACAAGCGGACGCACAGGACATTTTCTATTACTTCAAAGTCAACTGTCAGACTCAAAAGCTCATTCCTCCTTATCTAAAACGAGATATTGAATCTTTCGTGTTGACCTTTCGTAAATCCTGCTAAATAACAAAATTAGTGATAGTTCGGCAAAAAAGCCGTTAATTCGCCTTCGACCAATCGGCAAATACCCGTTTAAATAAAGTCCACCAGCTTGCTACTTCAACATCTTTTTCAGCGACCAAAGGGCTTTCGGCTATGATTTTTTCCCCTTTTTTCAAAATGAGAGCACCGAGTTCATCCCCTTTTTTGACGGGAGCAGTTAAATCCTTTTCAAACATCACTTCCTGCTTGATATCATCAATGCCTTCCCCTTTTTTCGTTAAAATGGAAATCGGTTCCGAAGTCATTAACTTGACTGTTTTTACGCTGCCTTTATTAAGCTTTACATTCGTAACCGACTCGTTTCGTTTAAATAGAGGATGGGTTTCATATTGGTTGAACGCATAATCCAACATTTTGGTTATTTGCGCATTTCGGTGTTTTGGCGTTTCTGCCCCGAATACGACAGCAATTACCCGCATATTTCCTTTTTTAGCTGTTGCCGTCAAACAATATTTGGCTTCATTTGTAAAGCCGGTTTTTACTCCATCAACACCCGGATAAAATTTAACCAGCCTGTTTGTATTGACAAGCCAAAATTCTTTTTCCGTGCCTTTGCGCAAATAATCTTCATATTTCCCTGTGTATTTTGTAACTTCTTCATACTTGAGAAGTTCTTTCGCCATGACCGCCATATCATGAGCGGATGAATAATGATTGTCTTCAGGCAAACCGGTTGTATTTTGAAAATGCGTGTTTTTGAGCCCAAGTTCCTTCGCTTTTTTATTCATCATGTCTACAAATCGTTCTTCTGATCCTGCAATTCTCTCTGCCATTGCCACTGAAGCATCGTTTGCAGAGGCGATCGCAATCCCTTTTACTAAATCTTCCACCGTCATTTCCTCGCCAACCTCCAAAAAGATCTGCGATCCCCCCATCGATGCGGCATGTTCACTTGCCCTTACTTTTTCGCTCAATTTGATTGTTCCTTTGTCGAGAGCCTCCATAATCAGCAACAGCGTCATAATTTTTGTCATGCTGGCAGGCGGCAGCCGTTTATCCGAATTTTCATCATAAAGCACTTGCCCGGTATCCCTTTCTATCAATATGGCTGATTTCACTCCTTCGACGAGCCGGACGCGTTTTTCTTCCGCCAAAGCTGCGTGTGATATTCCTAAAAAGAAAAATAGAACCATTGTCACCGTTGCCAATATTTGTTTCATTTTATTTCCTCCATTCTTTTCTATATCACAGATAACTGCAAAAATAGTTTTTTCTATTGAAGGAAGATTCATCTCCATAAAACCCATTTTTTCCAATTGTTAAAAGAATATACAAAAAATAAAAAAGAATCGGGTGCGTCCCGATTCTTTTTGATGATTTTCCCGTTATTCTGTTACTGTTTCGTAAATTAGTGAGGGCTTCTCAACTTTATCCTTGGATATAGTAATACTGTCATAAAGCTTTTGCTTCGTTTCTTCTATATTTTTTTTGTTGCTGAAAATTATGGCAAGCGTTTCACCTTTTTTCACGTAATCACCGATTTTTTTGCGAAGGACGATTCCAACAGCTAAATCAATGGCTGATTCTTTCGTAGCTCTTCCCGCTCCAAGCTGCATGGCGGCTGTTCCTACCTCATCAGCCTTAATTCCAGCGACAAACCCTTCTTTATTTGCCTCCAATTCATATTGATAAGCGGCTTGCGGCAGTTTTTCCGGTTCATCGATGACAGAAGGATCTCCTCCTTGGGCAGCAACAAACGTTTTAAACGTATCAAGCGCTTTTCCGGCCGCTATTGAGTCCTGAAGCAGTTTGCGAGCTGTTTCTAAATTTTCCGCTTTTTCCGCCAAGTACACCATGTAGCTTCCAAGCGTTAAGCAAAGCTCCTTTAAGTCTTCGGGTCCTTCCCCTTTTAACGTTTGGATGGCTTCTTGCACTTCAAGTGCATTGCCAATGGCAAATCCCAACGGCTGGCTCATATCTGAAATGACTGCTATCGTCTTTTTGCCGACATTGTTTCCAATTTTCACCATCGCTTTTGCTAATGCCCGTGAACCGTCAAGCTCTTTCATGAACGCCCCGGATCCCGTTTTCACGTCCAAAACAATGGCATCGGCGCCTGAAGCGATTTTTTTGCTCATTATCGAGCTTGCAATAAGTGGTATGCTGTTTACCGTTGCGGTGACATCTCTCAAAGCATACAACTTTTTGTCTGCAGGGGTTAAATTGTTCGATTGGCCGACAACCGCTATTTTATTTTCATTTACAAGCCTAATAAATTCATCATTTTCGATTTCGACATTGAACCCAGGAATTGATTCTAATTTATCAATTGTCCCACCCGTATGCCCAAGGCCTCTTCCGCTCATTTTGGCGACAGGTACGCCGACGGAGGCGACCAGCGGCCCGAGGACTAATGTCGTTGTGTCTCCTACGCCGCCTGTAGAATGTTTATCCACCTTAATTCCGTTAATTTGGCTCAAATCGATCTTATCCCCGGAATCAGCCATTGCCAATGTAAGTTCCGCTTGTTCTTCCTCCGTCATGCCTTGAAAAAAAATGGCCATTGCAAGCGCGCTCATTTGATAATCAGGAATCGTTCCGTTTGTATAACCTTCAATCATGTAACGAATCTCAGCTTTTGTGAGCGCTTTTCCGTCCCGCTTTTTTTCAATCAAATCAACCATTCTCATTCCAATCACCTTTTCTTACATTTTTCCAACAATTGATTTCACCAGCATTAAAAAATCAGCCCGAGCCATTTGCGTCGTTTGCATCACTTCTTCGTGGGACAGCGGTTGATCAAGGATTCCGGCAGCCATATTTGTAATGCAGGAAATGCCAAGCACTCTTAAACCGGCGTGATTGGCTATAATAACTTCCGGAACAGTCGACATGCCAACAGCATCAGCGCCGATCGTTCTCAACATCCTAATTTCGGCTGGCGTTTCATAAGATGGTCCTGTGTTGGCTACATAGACCCCTTCTTTTATGCTTATTCCCAATTCCTCAGCCGTTTTTCTTGCCACAGCAAGCAATTTTTTATCGTAAGCTTCCGTCATGTCTGGAAAGCGTACGCCAAATTCCGGAATATTTTCACCTATTAACGGGTTTTGACCCATGTTGTTGATGTGATCAGTAATGAGCATTAAATCGCCCGGCCGGAAAGATTCGTTTATACCGCCTGCTGCATTTGTGACAACAAGCGATTGGACGCCCAATACTTTCATAACACGGATCGGAAATGTTACTTGTTCTAAGCTGTACCCTTCATAATAATGGAATCTCCCTTGCATGGCCGCTACCGTTTTTCCGTTTAACTCACCGATGACGAATTGGCCTTTATGCCCTTCAACCGTAGAAACCGGAAAAAAAGGAATTTCGCTATAAGGAATTTTGACGGCTTCTTCAATATCGTCAGCCAGCCCGCCTAAACCTGATCCTAACACAAGGCCAATATCAGGAGATTTTTTGATTCGATCCTGCAAAAACTGTGCTGCTTGTTCAATGCGTTCTTTCACGGACATCATTCATCCCCCTAATTTAATTCTTGTAAAAAACTTATCCCGTGTTTTGGCATTTTGACTGAGAAATTATCGGCAACCGTTGCGCCCACATCTGCGAAAGTTTCCCGCAGTGGAAGCTCCTTTCCATTTCTGAATGTTTTATTATAAACAAGAAGCGGAACATATTCCCTTGTATGGTCTGTTCCGTGGTGTGTGGGGTCATTTCCATGATCAGCCGTAATGATCAATAAGTCATCTTCCTTTAAATTTTCAAACATTTCCGGCAGACGGGCATCAAATTCTTCCAACGCCTTCCCATACCCTTCTGGATCACGGCGATGGCCATATTTGGCGTCAAAATCGACCAGATTCAAAAATGAAAGCCCAGTAAAATCTTGATCGCACGTTTGCAGGATTTTGTCCATTCCATCCATATTGGAAATGGTCCGGATCGCTTCTGTGATTCCTTCCCCGTCATAAATGTCGGAAATTTTTCCGATGGCAATGCAATCAAAGCCGCTGTCTTTCAGTTCGTTCATGACAGTGCGGCCAAAAGGCTTTAATGCATAATCATGTCTGTTGGCGGTGCGTTCAAAATTGCCGGGAGTGCCAAGGAAAGGTCTGGCAATGACTCGGCCGACCATATAGTTTTCATTTAAAGTTAATTCTCGGGCAATTTGGCAAATGCGGTACAATTCCTCAAGAGGCACGACTTCCTCATGTGCGGCAATTTGCAAGACGGAATCTGCGGACGTGTAGACAATGATCGCACCTGTTTCCATGTGTTCTTTTCCAAGCTCTTCTATTATGGCTGTCCCGCTGGCTGGCTTATTGCCGATGACTTTTCTTCCCGTTCTTTTTTCCAATTCCTCAATCAGCTCCGGCGAAAATCCGTTAGGAAAGACTTTAAATGGAGTATCGATTTTCAAACCCATTATTTCCCAATGACCGGTCATCGTGTCTTTGCCGGCTGAAGCTTCTTTCATTTTGGTGTAAAATCCAAGCGGCGGCTCCGCCTTTTGAACTCCTTTTATTTTCCGAATGTTTCCCAGCCCTAGTTTCGCTAGATTCGGCAAATGCAATCCGCCAAGATGTTCAGCAATATGACCGAGAGTATCCGCCCCTTTGTCATTGTACTTTTCCGCATCGGGCGCTTCGCCTATTCCTACTGAATCCATTACGATCAAAAACACTCGTTTATAAGTTGGCTGCAATGACAACTCCTCCTGCCATCATAAGTTATGTTTACTATGATTATACCGAAAAATGCCATTAACATATACTAGGTGATTGCCTTGTATGGCAAAAACTATTTTCATAACAGATCGATTATATGTAAAAAGGAAGAGGTGGAGAAAAGAAAATTAAGAAGAAAGCTGCTGCTCATGCATTAGCGTTCAAGCTTAACCGTAGCTTTTCCTTTATGCACGGGGATGATACATCCGGTATACATCTTTTAACCGTGTTTTCGTTACATGTGTATAAATTTCGGTTGTGGATATATCCGCATGTCCGAGCATTTCTTGAACGGCTCTTAAATCTGCTCCGTTTTCAAGCAAGTGGGTGGCAAAAGAATGTCTTAGTGTATGAGGGGTTAATTCTTTTTGAATACCTGCTTGAGCGGCAATCGCTTTTAAATTTTTCCAAAAACCTTGGCGGGATATTCTTTTCCCATGATGATTTAAAAATAAAGCGTCTGTTTTGTACTTCTGCCGCGCCAGCTTTGGCCGCCCTTTTTCAAGATATTCCTTTATGGCTTTTGTAGCTTTTTCGCCGACAGGCACGAGGCGCTCTTTTTTCCCTTTTCCAAAACAGCGGACAAAACCCATGATTAAATGAACATCCGAAATATTTAATGAAATCATTTCACTGACTCTGATCCCAGTAGCATATAAAAGTTCAAGCATCGCTTTGTCCCGATAGCCGATGGCAGTTGTCAGCTTGGGAGTATCCAATAGACGCTCTACTTCTTCAAGCGAAAGCACTTTCGGCAGCTTCCGTTCGATTTGCGGTGTTTCAATATGGACGGACGGATCTTCCTCGCATACTTTTTCTCTTAATAAAAATTGATGAAAGGCGCGGATTGAAGCAATGTGGCGGGCAATCGTTTTACTCGATTTCCCGCTGTCTTTCAAAAAATGCAAATATTGCAGAATGTGCAGGCGTTGTATCATGTTGACATCTTGAATTCCGAGATTTTCAGCCAAAAACCGTTGATATGAATGTAAATCCCGTTCATAGGAAACAATTGTATTTTCCGCAAGTCCTCTTTCAACAATCAGATAATGAATGAAATCTTGAATTTGAACGTTCAATCTCCTCTACTCCCCATGTAAATAAAAGAATATGAGACGTTGAAACCATGTACCCTGTTGTTCTTCAAGCATTTTTGTCACCTTTTGCGCCGAACCCTCCGGTTCATCATAGCGGTGATATTCGCTATATTCCAAGTTAACCCATATCATAGCATAGTAGAATAAAATCGTAAATCCCGTAAATAAAACGAAAATTTTTAACATGCTGCCAATCATATTCATCCATTTATTCATCGTTGTCCTCCAGATCATTTTTCTCATATTAAAAGATATGACCTTCTGGACAAACTTTATACATCAATTAATACAAAAAAACCTTCCCCAGACGGAAAAGGTTACTCGTTTTGATTTTCTGCTTTTTCTTGACAGCGGTGGCATATCCCGTGGAACGTCAGACGGTGGTCTTTAATTTTAAAATTCCAATCCCGCTCGACAATTTTTTCAACTTCCTCCAGCAAATCTTCTTGAATCTCATCAACTGAACCGCATTCCATGCATACGAGATGATGATGAAAGTGCTGAGCCCCTTCCTTACGCAAATCATATCTTGAAACGCCGTCACCAAAGTTGATCTTGTCGACAATCTTCAATTCTGTCAACAATTCCAACGTTCGGTACACTGTCGCAAGCCCGATTTCAGGCGATTTTTCCTTAACAAGGAGGTAGACATCTTCTGCACTTAAATGATCTTGTTCATGTTCAAGTAACACACGGACAGTTGCTTCGCGCTGCGGGGTTAGCTTGTAGCTTGATGAATGTAATTGCTTTTTTATTCGCTCTAAGCGGTTTTCCATTGGCATCTTTCCCTCCCTCGCCGCATTCCCCATCTATTATATCAAAATAGAGGAAGGTGTCCAAATAAAATCATTTTAAATTAAAAAATAAAATGTTTATTAAATAATAATTATTTTTATTTATTGATCAAATCAATTGTAGCTTTCATTAATATCGGGGAAATATATCCTTCAAATATAGAAGCAAACAAAACAGCGGCCGCTATCACCAATAAGACGGTGCTATAGCGGGCAAACATCCGAAACGGCTGATCATTCAATCTTTTGACAAAAAGCTGCCTGATCAGTTTTAACGAAAAATTTGCCGCTTGTGCGCCGACCATGATAAACACAGGGATTAATAATAAATTTTGCGGCAGGATGGAAACAAAAGAAAGCATGAACCCTCCCAGCTTCATTTGATTCACTAAAAAACCGACGGTAAATCCGATCACCATGCCTTTTAAAAACAGCATAATAAAAATAATCGGGAGCCCGATAATCGAAATTCCCAATATCCACATGAACCCCAAATATTTTATATTATGAAAAAAGCTTTGTTTAAACATTTCCAACGAACTGGCTAGTTTTCCGTCTGAAACTTGTCCAAAAAAATGGGTTAAATAATAATATAAATCTTCTTTCTGAGTGAGATTCATACTGTTGACAATAATCGCGCCAAAAATGACGCCCATTATAAACAAAATGATCACAAATAAATAAATGGTTGCTTGTTCTTTAATATGATTGGCAATGAACAAGGAAAATTTTTGCATATCCAATCCTCTCCTATTTTTTCTCACTACTAGATTGTATGAAAGAGAGGATAATGGATATTCATGTTTTTACTAGAAAAACAGAAGAGAGAAAAATCAGGCGCCTATGACTTTTCCGTACTTGCCACCGCCGCCTGATTGAACAGAAAGTTTGCCTTCTCTTGCGGAGATGATGAGCGCTGCTATTTTTTCCGGAATGACTTGAACGAGCTCCTCGTACGGTGCTTTATGCAAAATGTTCATCTCCGTGCCAAAATGATCTTTTAACTTTGCCAACGTTTTCGGTCCAACGCCGGGCAAAAATGCCAGCGGCACTTGATGAATGTAGGGCGGCCTCTTGTGAGCGCCGGCTTTTTGATCAGAAAGCTCCGCAATTCTGCGCTTAACTCCTTTCACGACTTTATGACTTCCGCATATTGGACACCTTTTATCTTCTGTTAAATGAATCATTTTTCCGCATGTTTCACAGTGAGTTTCATAATATTTTCCAAGCTTCGGATTTAGTCCATAATTGGCCGCAATGATCCTTCCTTCTACCGCCCGAATTGCCATCACCAATTCCTTGAATGTCGGCGCTTTTAATAACAATTTCTGGTATTCACGTCCTATTTTAGCAAGTGAATGGGCATCAGAATTTGTTAAAAAAGGAAAAACAGACAGCTCGCGAATGCCTGAAGCCATATTTGTGTCGCTGCTTAAGCCCAGTTCGACTGCGTCGATGAGATGGCAATCAAACACTTCCGTCAAGCTTCGGTTCACCCCTTTTCCGTAAAGGCTTTTAAAGGGGGTAAAAATGTGGGCTGGAATAAATAAGCCGCCTAATTGCACCACTTTATGCTGGAGCTCTTTTCCTTCCGCATATACCCGCTGAGAGCTTAAATGGATATTTTTCAAACGGGGCTCCAACCAATGGGAAAATCCTTTCATTTCAGCAAGGGTCGGCATAAAACAAAGAACATGAATCGGCCCTTGACAATTTTTATCATAAATTTCCAGCTCTGTTCCTATGATCAGTGTGGTGTTTTGATAACGGATCCCTCCATCAGCCAATTCCTTGTAAACACCACTTTTGATTCCATCTTCAAGCGTCTCGATTACTTCCGGGACATGGCAATCGATGATACCAATCATATCCATTCCTTTGCTTTCAGAAGCTTCTGCCAAAATATTTTCAAGTGTCAGTGACTTAGCTCCCGTAATTTTTACCGGTTTTCCCGTTTTCGTTCTCCCGATGTGAATATGCAGATCTGCAAAAAATTCATTCATTTTTCTCCCTCAATTGTTTTAATAGTAAATATTGCACCGCATAAACCGTTTTTGCATCATAAATTTCTTGATCCGCTATTAATTGTTGCGCTTCTTCAAGCGTTACTTCGATTACATCCACAAATTCATCTTCATCAAGGCTTGCTTTTTCTTCAAGCTGTCTTAATCCTTCCGCTAAATAAAGATGTATGATCTCATCTGCAAATCCCGGTGAAGTATAAAAAGACATGATAGGCGTTAATGAATCGCATTCAAGCCCGGTTTCTTCCTCCAATTCCCTTTTTGCAGTTGTTTCAGGTGCTTCTCCTTTTTCAAGTTTTCCTGCCGGAATTTCCACAAGATGGCGTTCCAGCGCTTTGCGAAATTGCCTTACCATAACGATTTTTCCTTCGTTTGTAATAGGAATGACTGCCACCGCACCAGGATGTTTGACAATTTCGCGCTTCGCCTGTTTTCCGTCCGGCAATCGCACTTCATCCAAATATACATCAATTATTTTCCCCGAATAGATAGTTTTTCTCGCCACCGTTTCTTCATGGAAATTTTTCATATGTTCAACTCCTGTTCTAAATGGCATTGATTCTTCATACATTCTACCATAACTAAAAAAGGGGGGTGGTTTTTTGTATATTGATAGGGAAAGAAAACGAGTGGTATTGATCGGAAAACCATTGCAAATCATCGAATGTTTGCGCGAATATGCGAAACAATATAGAACCGTTTATGAGTGGCTCGATCATTGAGGTGAAACATTTGCTTTTTCAAAAAGTTTGTACTACCTTCAAACTTAGAGAAAGAAAAAAGAGGTGATCTTTTTGAAAAAGCGCAGAATAGGAAATTCCGATTTATTTGTAAGTGAAATCGGCCTCGGATGCATGTCGCTTGGTCGAGATGAAAAACACGCGCGCTCAATGATCGATCAAGCACTTGAATTAGGAATCAATTTTTTTGATACAGCTGACCTTTACGACCAAGGGCTGAATGAAGAATTTGTCGGGAGGGCGCTAAAATCCCGGCGCAACGATATCATTTTGGCGACAAAAGTGGGAAACCGCTTTGAAACCGGAAAAGAAGGCTGGTGGTGGGATCCCTCCAAAGCTTACATAAAAGAAGAAGTAAAAGAAAGCCTGCGCCGACTCGGAACAGACTACATCGACTTATATCAGCTGCACGGTGGTACGGTCGATGATCCGATTGACGAAACGATCGAAGCCTTTGAAGAATTAAAGCAAGAAGGAGTCATCCGCTACTACGGCATTTCTTCGATTCGGCCGAATGTCATAAAAGAATGGCTGAAACGCTCCAATATCGTTTCGATTATGATGCAATACAGCCTTCTTGACCGGCGGCCGGAAGAATGGTTTTCATTGATTCTAGAGCATAACATTTCCGTAATTGCCAGAGGTCCGTTGGCACAAGGGCTTCTAACAGAACGTCCGCTTGAAAATGCATCTGATCGCGTGAAAAACAGCGGGTATTTGGATTACTCGTTTGATGAATTAAAAGAAACGCTGCAAAATATTGATTCTGTCTGTCCCAATCATACGAGAACGGAAACAGCGATCCAGTATGTTCTCCATCACCCTGTTGTTGCTTCCTGCATTGCCGGTGCAAGCAAACACGAACAACTGGCTGAAAATGTCCAAGCCGCGAAGGCAAAAGCGCTTTCGGAAGAAGAGTTCGCTGCACTGAAGCGCATGACGAAGCCGTCCGTTTATACCATCCATCGTGATTAAAAAGCGGGGGATGCCCCGCTCTTTTCACTGGCTTTTATCTCATACGGCTTATTTAAAATCTTCCCAATTCAAATCACTTTCGGAAAGCAATTCAGCAAAGCTTTTCTGTTTTTCCCGCTCCTTTTCTTCCTTTTTTCTTCGCTCCCATTCCAATTGTTTTAACTTCTCTTTCTCTTCTTCAAGCTGCTTTTTCATCTCTAGAAGCTTTTTGACTTTGCTTTTTTCAATTTGATCCTTTAAGGTCCATGTTTTTTCCATCGCCATCCCTCTTCCTCCATGAAAAAATATTGACGGATCTAGAAAGAAAAGAACTGAAAAGTCGTTTTTTCAGCTTATATCTTTGGACAATTTCATTCCCAGCAACGGAAAACTTTCGGATCTTATTTCACAACGCTTTTTTTTTACAATATTATAATATGATGATGAAGACGTTGTAAAAATTTTAAAAAGCAAACAGAATGGGATATTAGCGATTTCATTCAGAAAAAACAATGATCGGTGCAACAAATATATCTAGTGGTCTAGACAACTAGATGAATAGAGTGATAAAATAAAAGAGAAGACAAAAAAAGGGGGATATAAAAATGTCAAGGCATAAACCTTTCCTAATCAAGCATGCAACCGTATATGCCGAAAACTGTACATATGAAGACGGTTTTATCGCAGTCTCCAACGGAAAAATCGAAGCAATGGGAAGCGCTGCTTCCATTTCCTCATCCCTTCGCCATAAGGATTATGATATTTTTGATGCACAAGGAAAATTTGCCGTCATCCCCGGAATGATTGATGTTCATATACATGGAGCTGGGGGAGCTGATACAATGGATGCCACGCCAGAAGCGCTGGAAACGATGAAGCAAGTTCTTCCAAGGGAAGGAACAACTAGTTTTTTGGCTACAACCATAACCCAAAGCGGAGAATCGATCGAAAAGGCGCTTCGAAATGCGGCTTCCTGTATTCGTCATCAAAGTGCAGAAAATGCTGAATTGCTTGGCATCCATTTAGAAGGCCCTTTCATATCTCCCAAAAGAGCAGGAGCGCAACCTTTACAATTTATTCAACATCCTGACATTGAAACATTTAAAAAATGGCAACAGATTTCGGACAATACCATTAAACTTGTTACGTTGGCTCCAGAGGAGAAAAACGGATTAGAACTGATAAAATTTTTAAACAAATCAAACATTGTCGCCTCCATTGGACATTCAGATGCTACATTTGTCCAAGTAGATGAAGCCATCTCAGCGGGAGCCGCACATGTAACCCATCTATTTAACGGAATGAGAGGCATGCATCATCGGGAGCCTGGAACCGCCGGAGCAGCACTAACAAGAGACGAATTGTATGTTGAAATAATTGCAGACGGAATCCATGTCCACCCTGAGATGATAAAGCTGGCCTATAAATCGAAATCATGCAAAAAGATCATTCTCATTACGGATTCCATTCGGGCTAAATGGTTGAATCTAGTAACATCTGAACTCGGCGGTCAAACCGTCACCGTTAAAGACGGAAAAGCATTATTGCCAGACGGAACGCTTGCGGGAAGTATTTTAAAAATGAATACGGCCATTCAAAACTTTAAAAAATTCACCAATTGCTCTATTGAAGAAATTATTGAAATGACATCCGTAAATCCGGCCAAACAGCTAAATATATTTGACCGAAAAGGAAGCCTGAAACTGGGAAAGGATGCTGATTTAGTAGTCGTTGATCAAACCCTTGATGTTCAGATGACTTACTGCAAAGGCACTCTTGCTTATCAAAAAGGAGAGGAGGATCGCAAGTGGAACTGATCAAGGTAAAGGATTATAATGAATTAAGCGAGGCCGCTTCCAAAATCATCATTAATAAAGTAAAATCTTCAAATAAAGTCACAATCGGTTTTGCAACCGGCGGAACGCCTTTAGGAACTTATAAAAAACTGATAGAAGATTATCGGCGAAATCATACTTCCTATCAACATGTCGTCTCTTTTAATCTTGATGAATATGTTGGACTAAGTCCATCAGATCCAAACAGTTACCATTTTTATATGCAAGAAAATCTTTTTCAACATATCGACATTTCGCCAACAAATATTCATATTCCTAACGGTGAATCGGAAAATTTGCAGAAAGAATGCGAAGATTATGAAAAACTGATTGATTCTTTTCATGGCATTGACCTTCAAATATTGGGGATTGGGCGCAATGGACATATCGGCTTTAATGAACCTGGTACTTCCTTCCGTTCGCTGACACATGTTGTGGAACTGGCTCCTTCGACACGTAAAGCAAACGCCCGCTTCTTTCGCAGCCTTGAAGAAGTACCGACCCATGCCGTGACAATGGGAATCGCAAGTATTTTAAAAAGCAAGGAAATTCTTTTGCTGGCTCACGGAGAAGAAAAAGCTGAAGCGATCGTTCAGCTTATAAACGGTTCCGTAACGGAAGATTTCCCTGCATCTGCCCTAAAACTGCACCCAAACGTAACCGTAATTGCGGATGCCAAAGCGTTGTCAAAGCTCACTGAGTATTCGTGATGGGAGTTAAAGTGATGATGATTAACAAAAATTCACCTTTGCCGATATACTATCAAATTGAAGAACATATAAAAGATTTAATTGACCGTAAGCAGTTGAAGCCCGGTGATTGTCTCCCTTCTGAACGGGAATTTGCAGAACAATATCAAGTCAGCAGAATGACGATTAGACAAGCGATCACGAACTTGGTCAACAGCGGGTACGTTTACCGCATTAAAGGAAAAGGAACCTTTGTTGCGGATCAAAATGTAATTGAACTGAAACTTCACGGAATAACAAGCTTTACTGAAAATATTCAAGCGCTTGGGATGACGCCAAGCAGCAAAATCATTGAATTTCGAAGTAGCCTTGCGGACAAAAGCGTTGCAACCAAGTTAAAAATAAATGAGAATGAATCCGTCTATGAAATACAGCGAATCCGTTTGGCCAACCAAATCCCGATGGCATTGGAAACGAGCTTTTTATCTATGAACATCGTAAAAAACCTGTCAAAAGAAACAGCAGCCCATTCACTTTATGAATATATCCAAAAAGCTTTAGGACTATCGCTGAAATATTCGACTCAAACCATTGAAGCATCCGCTGCAAATAAAATAGAAAGCGAACTATTGGGAATAAAAAAAGGCTCGCCGATCCTCTTAATGGAAAGAATTACATTCCTTTCTGATGATCAACCGATTGAATTCACTAAATCGATTTACCGCGGCGATCGCTATAAATTTGTTGTAAAAATCGATCAAGATTCTTAATCAAACCACTTTAAAAATGCCCTTTCTTTGGTATATAGAACCTCGCAACATCCACGCCCCAATGGCCTTTGAATTGCTTCGAAGACAATGGGGCGGCTTTTTTAGGAAAGGCTCTGTTAAAGAATAATGTTAATAATCTAACAATTTAATGGAACCTTTAAAAAAACAAGGTTCTACTGATGAATGGTTTGCAAAACAGTGAATATCTAAATAACTTACATGCTAGACTTATTTCTGCCAAATTTTTTTAAATAACTTAGTATATGTTAATGCAAGTGCTGATTGCAAAATTAGGAATAATGATAAACAAAATGTTTGTACATTTTGGTCTAATACACTTAATATTGCAAAAATCAAACCAATTACGATAAAAAGACCACTTAAGAAAGGTGTTGCTTTCATTAATATTGCAAATTTTTTGTTCATTGGCTCTTTCCCCCTTTGTATTCTCCATTGTAAGTACGTTCTTAAAGATTAACAAGTTTCATTAACAGTAAATAAACAACATACTACTATCATTTTCCTTATTATTGAATAATGGTCACTTTTCTTCACCCTGAATCTAAGAATGGAAACCAACTCAAATAACGGTGTTGCCACACCATGAAATCGTTAATCGACTGTGATAGTTATTGGCATTTTGAATATGATCCAATACTTTTACTCTTTCTGTTCTAGGAAAAATTTTTTTCAATGATCGCTTTCATGATGTCGTCCTTATACTCCTTTCCCGTCTTTTTCCAAATCCAGATTTGTTTTCAGCTTCTCATTTTGCGGACAGACCCATAAGAGCAATATAGACAGCGCCGCTAGAAAAGCAGACATTTGATACATGTGGGGGATTTGTATATCATTTAAAGCCATCCCAGCGAGAATATTGCCGACTACACCTCCTAAACCAAAAGAAATAGTCCAATACATCGTCTGGCCCGTAGCCCGGTATCGCTTCGGCGTCATATCATCGACATATGCGACCGACACAAAATTTTGGAGAGCGAACGATAAGCTAAGAAGAATTTGCGACCAAATTAAAATTGGCAGATTATCACTAAATCCCAAAACGAGCCATCGTACAGAATAAATAGCCGCAGCTATTGTCAGTAACATAGGATAGCTGAAACGGCTCATCAATCGTGTCGACATTGCAAAAAATGGAATTTCCAAAATGGATTTTATTAATAAAGCGATCCCTATTAGAGTGACGTTTGCACCTAACGTTTCCAAGTAAATGGAATAGAAAGAATTATTAGCGTGAACAGTCAATTGCAAAATGAAATGAAATGCTAAAAAAGCTATAAAAACAGGTTTTTTTAGCAAACCGACTGCTTCTTTTAATTGAAAATGTTTTTTTCCGCCTTTCTTCACAGGCAACATTATGGCGATGATGAACGAACAGATTAATAACCCGCTATGCAAACCAAACATTAAGGCCAATCCAAAGAAGTCCAAAATCCTTCCGATTGAAACAACACCAACGGCATACCCGAGCGATCCCCATAAACGAACTTTGCCAAAGTCATTGCGATCTTGCAAAAGGCTTAAAGCCGTACTGTCCGCAATCGGAGAGACAGCGCTTTGGAAGAACGAATAAAGAATAGTAAGAATCAATAAGTGTTGAAAATCCATTGAAAAAGGAAAAAAGGCAACCGTTGCTGCGGATCCGACAAGGGTTAGAAATAAAGTGAATTTTGGTCTTTCCCAGTAATCGGTTAATATTCCCCAAAGGGGCTGTGTGCAAATCATTACGAAGGGTCCAACTGCAAATAAAATTCCTATTTCTCCTTTCGATAAATCGAAATTGGCATAATACAGATTTAAAAATTGCATGGATCCGATGCCTAAATAAAAACAAAAGTAAAAGGCTTTTAATAAATGGCTTTCCATCGCAGATCCCTTTCATGACTGTATTTGATTGGCTTTATTTGCAAAATAATAGGCCATATCACATGGCCTATATTTCGAACCTTAAAAAATCTCTTGTTTTTCGCAAAAATACTTTTTATACCCCATGTTCCAGTTCAAAAAACAATTTCGATCCCTTTTTCGCTTGATTCATAAACTGCATTTAAAATTTTCATCATTTCAACACCATCTTCAACAGGGCTTATTGTTTCTTTCTCACCAAAACAGCTAAGGATGAAATGATCAATTTCATTTTGAAACCCTTCGACAAAGTCAAATGTTAAATGATCCACTTGCGGTATAGCATTTAAAATTGTGTTATGTTTTTCTGTGACGAAAAACAGCTCCGGCTCTACTTCAACTCCTCCCTTTTCCCCATAAAGTTTGACTGAAATTTCATCCTTCTTGGCATGAAGCGTAAAGCTGACATCCACCATCAGAGAGGCGCCGTTTTCAAAACGAATCATCGCATTGGCCAAATCTTCGACTGAATTATAATCAGGATCATAATCAGAAGCCTTATAAAACGAAAGATGCCGTATATGAGAACGGTTTCCAAGCTTTGAGTATGTGTTGCCGCTCACAGACTTAACTTTCGGTTTCCCCATCAAATACCAGCACAAATCAATGACATGCACGCCTAAGTCAATTAATGGTCCTCCGCCAGACCGTTCTTTATCGGCAAACCATCCGCCGGGATTTCCGAGCCTCCTCAAACAGGTTGCTTTAGCATAATATATTTCGCCAAGTTCTCCCGCATCTATAAATTTTTTTAATATGTTCGTATTAGAGGCGTATCTTCTGACAAAACCTACTTGAAGCACCTTTCCCGAACAATCGGCGGCTTCTTTAATTTTCACCGCCTCCTCTATCGTTTTACACAAAGGTTTTTCTACCAGCACATGTTTTCCCGCATTAAGTGCACTAACGGCAATTTCCGCATGAGAATTGTTCCAAGTACAAATACTGACAGCATCTAATTTTTCATCCGCAAGCATTTCCCGATAATCTGTAAATACTTTTTGCACCTGATATTTTTCTGCTTTCTCCCTTGCTCTTTCCTTATTTAGATCACAAATGGCATACAAGAAAGCCCTCGAATTTTTTACATATGATTGTAAATGCATATCGGAGATCGAACCGGCACCTATTACACCAACATTTAACTTTTCCATTTTTTCACTCGTGTCCTTTCTATTAAACTTCTTTCCAAATTCTTCTCACATTTTCCAGGCTTATTTTCGTTCCGGTTTTACAGTCTTCCATCCCTTCAAATTCTATAGAAAGATAGCCGCTATACCCAGAATATTTGATTATTCTGATTACTTCAGCAATTTCTATATCTCCATGCCCGATAATGGAACCTCTCAAATAATTTCCGCCGCTTGTTTGAAACCATCCAGCACCCGGATTTTTGTAGGATGGCCGGTAATAAAAATCTTTTATATGGATCATGGAAGCAATGGTAATATTTTTTTTCAGTGCAGAAATTGGATTTTCTTCAACGCATAAAAAGTTCCCTGTATCTAAAGTTGTCTTAAAATTTGGCCGGTTTACATGATGAACTAACGTTTGGATGCGGTCGCTTGCTTGAACATAATAGCCATGATTTTCTACACTCGTCGTAATTCCATAAGTCGCAGCGTAATCGGCAATTCTTTGACACGCCTCCACCATCTTCGGCAAATCGTTTGCAAATTGTTGAATCGTAGCTTCAGCAGCAGGTCTCCATGCCACATCATGGCGCATAAGTTTCACGCCTAATTGATTGGCAATATCCACTTGTTTTTTTACTTTCTCAATTTCCTCTTCAAATTGTTGTTCATTTTCTGTAATAAAATTGGCTGTTATTGCATAATTTGATATTTCGATTCCTACCTGCTCGGCTTTTTTTACAATCTCCTCAATTAAATCCGGATCATCTTCCAGACTGTACCCTATCGGAACAATCTCGACATGCTCTCCGCCTTGCTCTGCAATCCATTCAATCACCCCGATAATATCCATTTCACCGGACTTAAGCGATGGATATAAACTATATGAGCTTATTCCGAGTTTCATATTTATTCCTCCAGTTCTTGTTCCAGATAGATGATTTGGCGAGAATACATCTGCCCAAATGATTATTTTTATTGGTTGGCTGACCACTTTTCAGCACGAGCCTGCAATTGATCCAAAAAGGTTTGAATATCCGGCGCTTTCCCATTATGCGCTTTGCTGATAAAACCATTTATAGCTGGCACCATTTCACTTCCAAAAAACGGATTAGCTTCATCCATTAAAGTAGACTTTGATACTTCTGCAATTTTCATTGCTGTCTTCATATATTGATCATCTTCCGATACAAAATCAGCATTTGCTAATGTAGGTGTAAACTTATAGTTTTCATAATTAAATTTCTGTGCTTCGTATCCGGTTAAAAATTTTAGTACTTCCCACGAGGCTTCTACATTTTTTGCCTCTTTTGCCATTACAAATGGATCTACAGCTACCCAACCTTCACCATTAGGCCCAAGATTAAGTACAGACACATATCTATCTAATAAACTTTTATCTCCCGAAGCTTCTACTTCCCCCATCGTACTAGCTCCATTACCGTCAAGTTGAATAGCAATATTATTGCCATCCAATCCAAAGTTTTCTGCTCCTTGACTGTTTAAAAATCCCGGAGGCGCATATTGAGCCGCTTCTTTCAGCCATTCAAAAACTTTAACCATTTCTGGAGAATTTAAGTTCCATTTAATATTCTTTAAATCATCTAATGTTCCTTCTCCACCTGTTGCACCAAAAGCATGCGTCAGCGCAACAAAAGTTGAAGCATTAAGAGATTTTCCGTCAAACCATAATCCGTATGTTTTTTTACCAGTTTTAGGGTTTTTGCCGGTCATTTGTTTTGCTTTTTCTAAAATTTCTTGTGGAGTTGGTTTTTCAGAAAGGTACTCGACCCCAAAATCATCAAATATTTTCTTATCATATATTGTTACACGTCGACCCAAAACTGCAGGGATACCGAAGTGAACAGTTTTATCAAATGATTTCGTACTATATGAGTTTTCCCAAATACCTTTAAGATAAATGTCTTTATTAAAAGAACTGTCATTCTCAATCAAATCATCTAATCCTCTTAATAAACCTTGTTGATACCATTGAGAAGCAAAAGCACCGCCAGTATAAAGAACATCAACATCCCCGGATTTTAACATTGCTGTTTGTTTTGCTTGGGCATTTTCCCATGGAATTTGATACAATTCTACTTTTATATTAGGATATCTTGGATAAAACTCTTCTTCTAAAAATGTTTTCATTCCCTTGTTTTTTGCTCCAGTAATTGGATCAACCCCATCTTCGAGTTGCCACCCTGCTAAAGCAACGCGAACTGTTCCTTTTATTTCCGAAACGACTTCAACTTTCTTTTCACTTTTTGCATTACTAGTCTCTTCTGATGAGCATGCAACAAGCGACAAGATCATTAGGAAACTAAACATCATGAACCATATCTTTTTCATAATTTTCCCCCTTCATATTATTTTTCTAATCACCATGGTTTTAGAAACTTTCTATTGTTTTATTCCTGATAAGGCGATGCTTTCGACAACATAACGTTGCAGGAATAAATAAATAATTATTACTGGTAACAAACTAACTGTAGTAGCTGCCATGATTACTGATGGTAAGGGCAATTCTTTATTATAAGAAAACATCGCCAAACCGAGTTGAATTGTAAATTTTTCCGGAGTTTTTAAAGCCAATAATGGCCACAAAAGATCATTCCAAACAGCTAAAAATTGCAAAATAACTAAAGTTGCTAGAATTGGAAGACATAACGGCATATAAATTTTTAAAAAAACCTTAAGTTCACTAGCACCATCCAATATTCCTGCTTCTCTCAAAGTACTTGGCATTTGGTCAATAAAGGATTTTGCCAAAAAAGTACCAAATGCATAGTTTAAAGCTGGTAAATAAAACGCCCAATAAGTGTTTAGCAAATTTAAATTGTCAAATAATAAATATTGTGGAATCATAGTCATTTCAAATGGAATCATCATTGTACTAAGTGCGAGTACTAGAACAATGTGCGAGCCCTTAAATTTCAGCTTTGAAATTGCATATCCAGACAACAATGCTGACGTCAAACTAACGAAGATAACACCAAGCGAGACAATAATGGAGTTGAAAATGTATTTAAACATTGGTATATTAGTAAATGCGAGTTCGTATGTCCTTATTGAAGGTTCTTTGGGCCAAAATCGCGGAGGATAAGGAATAGACAACCTTGCCCCCCAATCGAAACTTGTCAATAACATCCAAATAAAAGGGATGATCATCACTAACGACCCAATAAGTAGCACTATTACTAAGATTATAGTGCTAAGTGCCTTCCTTCGTTTTGAATTCAAATATTCTCCCTCCCTCTATAAACTTTAATTTTCTTCAGAATTCTCACGTTTTTTTAAATTTCACTAACTTCCAATAGCTTTTTCACCTCATGTTAGTGGATATTAATTGAATATATTCAATATATTTACATGGTAGAGTCCGTCCTATCGAACAGATTTACAATATCTGTAATATCCTTATTTAATTTCGGTGTCAATGCGCATTGACACCCTGTACTATACCAAGGGGATTTTTTTATCAAACCTCAAATTTCTTCATTACAGGAATGCTCCTATTCCAAGCTACTTTTTTTATTAAAGTATAATAGCAATAATGTTAATACTAATATAATAGTAAACAGTATATAAGACGCCGCTGTTGCAATTCCCATTTGGGAGGAGAGGAATGCATTACGATAAATATAAAGAACTGCAGTCATCAATGTTCCTGCTGGATTGCCTGCAGTACCTCCAATCAACCACACATCTGTAAATCGTTTCATGGCATTAATAGTACTAATTATTACCATAAACATTATTGTTGGTTTTAAATAAGGTACTGTGATATATACCCATTTTTTTAACCAGTTGGCGCCATCGACTTCTGCAGCTTCATATAAATCTCTTGGAACACTTGTTAATGCAGCGAAGAAAATGATCGTATTGTATCCTAACATTCCCCAAAGAGTCATTAGCACAATGCTAAACCTAGAAAATTTAGGATCTGTGAACCAACCGATTGGTTCAATTCCAATTGCCCCTAGCAGATAATTTAATAAACCTGCCTCTCCTGGGTCGAAGAGGAACTTAAATAAAATACTTGCAGCAACCAAAGATACTACGTTAGGTAAAAAATATACTCCTTTAAAAAAATTTTGTATCTTCATTGAAGGAATATTATAAATTAAACTTGCTAGTATAAAAGAGATTGCAACACCAAGTACAACAGATAAAAACCCCATATAAAAGGTATTGCATAAAGATTCCCAAAAATTTGTATCTGTCAATACGTATTTATAGTTTTGTAACCCTACCCACTCTCCCTCATACGAACTAGCTGATTTTTTAAAACTCAATATTAGCGCTCCAACCATTGGATATATTGCAAAACCAAAAATTCCAATTAACAAAGGTGCTGTAAATAAATACCCTGTTATATCACGACTAGTGAGCCTTAATTTTTTTTCTTTTTTCCATGCAATTTTTTTTGAAATGTCATCTGTGACTTGTATTTTTGCTGACATTTTTCCACCTCCCTCTAGATACCTCTATATTCCGCTGTAAACTTAAATTTCCTTTAATTTACAATGGTTTTCCTGTTTATATTTTGGCATTTTTCACAAAATTTGTGTTGCCAAAATTTTCAACCTGTATTAAATCGCTAACACTTCCAAACACACAATAGACCACAATCTATTATTTTGTCTTCCTTATATAATGGGTTGAAATCGGTATGCTCACTTTCAGAGACATATCCACTGATGCAAAAAATCTCCAGCTCTCTTAAAAATGATTCACAATTCTCTTCAACTAATCAATTTCCACTCTGTTGATCATCACCGGTTTTTTCAGTTCATTGGATTGATAGGCTGCTTTTACGACTTCAAGGGTTCGCAGTCCATCTACACCCGTAATAAATGGCGGTCTTTTTTCTTTCACACATTCCAGAAAATCGTTGATTAATTCCTCATCCATATCATTTGCCCAAGGCAAATGGGAAATTTTCATGTCTTTATCGTTGTAGTAGACGGTGTGCTGTTTAAAGGCATCTACCGTCAAAGTTCCTTTCGTGCCTATGATTGTCATTGTCACATCCCCCCATGTAGGAAAAGTCTTAGGACGTGACCAACTTGGATCGATTGTCGCTTTTACGCCTGATTCAAGTTCGAGCAGGACAATGCCGCAATCTTCAACCGCAATATCATAAAAGCGGGTATCCAATTCTGCATAAACGGTTTTGACTTCATCCTGTAACATCCAGCGGATTAAATCCATAACATGAACGATATGGTCTGTGGCCGCACCGCCTCCCGACAATCGTTCATCTATAAACCAGCCGCCGGGCATTTGTCCATGGTTTGTTCCATTAATGGCAATGACATCACCAATAGCTCCAGAATCGATTAAGTCCTTTACCTTTCTAATAGAAGGTGCAAAACGGACGGGATAGGCTATTTGCAGGATCACGCCTTCTTTTTGACACGTCTGGATCATTTCCAATGCATCTTCTACACTGGTGGCAATGGGTTTTTCGCATAAAATGTGTTTTTTGGCCTTAGCCGCGGCTATGACATGGTTTTTATGGTTTGAATTTTCTGAACATATAATGACTGCTTGTAGATCTAGTTTCAGGAAAGATTCAAGGGTCGAATAAAATGAACAGTGGAATTTTTCCGCCATCTCGTTTCCGCGATCTTGATCATCATCCCATATGGCAATTAATTCTGCTTCAGGATGCTTAATTAAATGGAACGCATAGCTTTGTGCATGCATATGGGCAAAACTAATGATTCCTACTTTCATTTAGGACATCCTCTCTTAAGAAATTGTCACCGGCAGGCCTGTCTGAGCCGATTTTATAGCTGCAAGCGCAATTTCAACGCTTTTGAACGCATCCTCCACAGTAACCAAAGGTTCCTCATTTTCTTGCAAACAATGAATAAAATGTTCCAACTGCAGTTGAAGCGGGGACTTTAATAAAATTTGATCAGGAACGGTCACTCCCGTTTGACTAGAAGCTTTTATATTCATGGCAACGTTTATTGGATTGCTTGTTCTGCTGTTGTAAGCAAGCATACCGTCCTTTCCTGAAACTTCAAATGACATTTCAAATTCATTTATAGCCCATGCTACATCTACCAATCCAATCACACCATTTTTAAATCTTAAAGATACTAACGCACAATCAATCTTTTCTCCATTTTCTGATGTGTGCGTATTTCTTAACGCCATCACTCTTTCCACTTCACCGAACGTCCATTGCAGCCAATCGAAATCGTGGATGCCAAGATCAAGAATGACGCCGCCGCTTTTCTCTTCATTTTCATACCATCGATCTTTTCCTTGCGGATACGAACCGCGCCTTGTCAACCGAACGACTCCCACTTTTCCAACGAATTCTTCCAAAATTTTCTCCCTTGCATCTTGATACTCAGGAAAAAATCTCAGTACGTGCCCCGCAAAAAGCTTAACATTATTTTCATCGCAAATGTTTTTCATCCTCTCGATTTCTTCTAGGCGAAGCCCTAACGGTTTTTCGCAAATAATGTGTTTTCCTGCCTTTGCAGCCTTTGCCACATATTCATAATGAAGATGTGTTGGGAGACAAATATCAATCAAATCAACATCAACTGAATCAACAAGCTCTTCTATAGTGCGGAATTTCTTAGCATGGTAAATATTTGCCAGACGCGTCAACGTTTCATCATTCCTGCCCACTATTCCCGATATCGTGACATTGTGAATCTTGGACAACGCTTCAAGGTGCAGCTGTCCCATCGTTCCGGTTCCTGCCACGGCAACTTTCATCATCGTACACACCCTTTTTTTTTATTTAGACATTATCTTTTTCAAGCAGAAGCAACTATCACCGGTTCGCCGATATCGGCCGACTTATTGGCAGCCAAAGTCACGGCAAGTGTTTTTAATGCATCATCGTATGAAGAGAGCAGTCTTTCAGGGTTATTTTCCAATAAAGCAGCGATAAATTGGTTATCTTGTTCTTCATAAAAATCCACTTTCGATCTATGCTCGATCGTTGAGTCTTTTTCTGTAATTGTCAAGTTTACACCATCAATATGCACTCGGAAATCTTTTCCCAATACTTCAACCCCAGATCGATGATCGGGCTGTGTCATAGAACAATCCACGTGTCCAACGGCGCCGGATTCAAATAACAAATTAACGGAAGTTACGTCAGGTATGTTCATGTTCGGAATTTCAGTTAATAATCTCAGGCTCATATCAGCGTACACTTTTTGAACATCGCCTGCTAAATATCGCATCAAATCGACGGTATGGGTTGCTTGTTCCACCAGCTGCCCTCCGGATTTTTCAATGTCGCGGTACCATGGCGTAGGTACAAAAGATGTTAAATAGTAGCCGCGAATCATCGCAATCGTTTTATCTTTTAAATATTCCTTTGCCTTCCGAACAGTATCCAAGTAGCGGAGGCAGTATCCAACCCCGCATATGACCCCAGAATCATGAATGGCTTTTGATTTGCGCCGAACCGTTTCCAAATCCAAACCGATCGGTTTTTCAATCATCAGATGAATCCCGCGGGAGGCTATTTTTTCTTCTAAATCGCCGTGTGCAAAAGGCGGTACACATAGGAAAACCGCATCGAGTTCTTCTTTTTCCAGAAGATCATCAGCGCTTGTGTACCAATTGGCTCCAAATTGTTCAGCCTTTTTTTGGGCATTTTCTGCAATAATGTCGCAAACCGCTGTAATGTCCGCGTAAGGATTTTTCGAAATGTTCGCCAAATGAACAGTTGCAATCCCGCCAACTCCAATAAATCCAACCTTCACTTTCTCCAAAATGGATCCCCCCTGTATTGCCGTCAATTTGTTTCCAATCAATATATATATATTGCACTTTTTCCACTGCGAAAAGTAAGTTTTTGCTTTTTGGCCGTCAAGAATGATTTCCAACCGTTGAACCGCTTGCCAGTATTACGTCCATATGGCGTGACGCATCCTCTGCCAATTGATATGGATTTATCGAATACGGCGCCAGTTCTGCCGTCAGTACATCATCATATTCTATTTCATCCAACGCTTTTTTAACTGCCGCCCAATCCACATCGCCGGCCAGCAATGGCACAAATCCTGCTATATTTCCAACTTGGGTGTTGAAATCTTTGACGTGCACTTTGCAAATGCGTTTCCCTAGGATTCTAATCCATTGTTCGGGAAAGCCGAATTGCAATACGTTTCCCACATCAAAGTATGCTTTTGCATATTCTGATCCAATTTCATCTATGTATCTTGCCATTTCAATGGGCGACAATAAAAATTTATTCCAGACATTTTCAATTCCTATATTTACCTGCAATCTTTCTGCTTCGTCCACTATTTTTTTCAATTCTTCCTGGCTTCTGCCGTAACAGTCTTCATAAGAAACTTCCTTTGTCACAACTCCGGGAACAACGAGTATGGAATCAATCCCCATAGTATTTGCAAGTTCAAGTTGTTTAAAAATCACTTTTCTGCCCTGTTCTCTCACGCTTTCATCCGGGGATGATAATGGAAATTGCCAAAGCAAACCCGTTGAAATGCTTTTTAGCTTCAAGCCGTATGATGCTGCTAAATTGGCGATGCGCTCAGCTTCCCGGACAGTCGTTTCCATCGTCAAACCGACACCGTCTGGAGGATATAGATTCAGTTCGACAGCATCAAAACCTACCTTGCAGCTAAATTCAAAAACTTTTTCCAGCGAAGTGCCATCGGGATAACACCATTGGTTTATGCCTTTTAACATCATTCAACCTCCTTCTATATTCTTTCAATTTCTTATGAAATCTCATGTTTTCTTAAAATTTCATTTACACCTATAATAGCTTTGCCACCTAAAATGATGGCCGATTATTTCATTTTTTATATGGGAAATTCCATTCCCTCAACCAAAATGGTTTATTTTGCTGAATTACTCCATGCGCTTTTTCTTACGGTCGCTTATCCTCCCATGTATTTTTGGATGATGCTCTTCTGAAAAACTGGAATCTCTTTTCTTTTTCATTTAATTGAGCGTAAACTGAAATTTTTCTTGCAATATGACTGATGCAGCGCCAACCATTTCAAATTCTTGTCCGAGCGATGTTGATTTTATCGTTACATCTTCCAGCGGGGCTTCTAGTGCATGTTTTGAAACATATTCATTTATCTTTGAGAGGAGGATGGCGTTGTTTAGTATGATCTCCCCTCCCAATATGATGGCCTCAGGATTAAAAAGGTGGATTAAATTAATGATTCCGCTTGCCAAATAATGAACGATTTCATCTAATATTTTGAGGGCTAAATGATCCCCTAAGTTAACCGCTTTCACAAATACGTCAGGTGCAATTTTCGTAATATCGCCGTTTACCATTTCCTTTATAACAGAATCTTTGCCATTGGATAAAAATGTTAATATTCTTGAGTAAATTGCCGGCCAACTCACATAGTTTTCTAAACAACCGTTGTTTCCGCAATCACACTTCATCCCTCCCCGATCGATCGTTGTATGCCCGAATTCTCCGGCACTGCCAGAAGCACCTCGGAAAATCGTTCCATTTACAAAAATTCCTGCACCGACACCCTCTCCAATCTCGATGTAGATCATATTTTGGATATTTTGATGTACTCCAAAGTATTTTTCCGCTAAAATATAAGCATTTGTATCATTGTCCAGCCAAGTAGGCAGATCAAATTGCGTTTTCAGAATCTGCTTCAATGGCACGTTTTGCATCTTGAGTTTTGGATTGTAGCGGATCACGCCTTTATCATAGTCCACAAGCCCTTGTGTGATCACTGAAATGCCTATGCATTTCTTATAGCTGTCATCGCTGTTCAGGAAACATTTCAATTTTTCTATAATAAAATCGGCAACAGCTTCACCATAAAGCGAGTGTGTGGAAAAAATTTCTTTCCGCAATATTTGCGCCTCTAAATTCATCTCTGCAATTGTAATTGTGGAATATCGAATGGATACTCCAATTAATGTATAACAGTTCGGATCGAAGCGCAGCAAAATTGGTTTTCTGCCGCCGCTGGAAGCCCCAATCCCATCCTCTCGCACCAGCCCCTCATGAATAAGTTCATTGACTGCTGATGTGACCGTTGTCGGACTAATGTTTAATTTTTTGGAAATTTCGACCCTAGAGATGGGGCCGTATTGACGGATTGTATCTAATACAATGGACCGATTTAATTCTTGAATTAATTTCAAATCACCCGTCCTTCGCAATATTTCACCTTCTTTATTGTTATTTTGTTGTTTTCTTCATTCAATCGCCTGTTTCCTGGAAAAGAACTTGCTTTATCTAAAGTTGCGGGCAAGTGTAATTGTTGTAGATGAAGATGCTATGTAACGTTGGAGTACTATGAATGCGAGGCAAAACTTATTTTTTCCAATGGCTTTATTAAGTTTCAAAATTTTGTACTGCATTTTCCTTTCTCTTAATCTCATCATCACTGATTTTGCTTATTATTGTTTAATAGGATGAAAAAAAGCTGAAACTTGCTTTTTCCAATGACTTTATTAAGTCTTTATAAAGATAATACACACTATTCTATATTTTTGCAATATTTTTTATATTTTTTTAAAAATTTTTAGAATAAATAGAAAATGTCTTGTTGCGCTGCTAATTCAAAAAAACGGCTGATCCGCTAAATCAAAGGAGCGGAACACAAGCCGTAAATGCATTTAACCATGCCGCAGCGAACCACAGCATGGTTAACTTGTTTCATTTCGCCATCTTGAACTAAAAAGGCAAAATCGTTATCCCAGCACATCATGAATGTTTTTCATATTTTCTTGCATCCATTTCAACGCATCATCGATGGTTGGGAATTCTGTTGTTTCAAAAGTTAGTTCATCTTGGATCAGCCACACATCCTTTTTTTCATGACCTATTCCTCCCACAGACCAATGCAGAAGGCTGTATGGATGATTATCATGGAGAAAAGATACCCATGTTTTATTCAAAGCAGTGTTTTTTAAAGAGGCTAGACGTTTTTCCATTTCGTTCCCTCATTTCACAATACAGCTCATTCTCGGGTTGTATATTTGCGACGGACTTGTGAGGGTGAAAATTTGTTTTTGTTCATGATAATCAATCTTTAATTCATCATCCAGAAAAATAAGTTTTGCTTTTTCAACATATACCGGAACAAAATTGGTGGCGATCTTCATGTCGCCTTCCTCAATCTCTTTTACAAGCCAAAGAACAGGGACGCCGGTCATGACGCATCCGCACCCGTCCGTCTCATACTTCAGTTTCACATAGCGGTTTTCAGCGGTTGCCAGTTCTTTCATCAGTTTTTTGACCGCTTGATCTGTAAATGAAATGTTCATGTTTCCAATCATCCTCTTTTGCAATTTTCCTTCATTTTATCACATTTCCGCTGTCAACCGCTTATTTGGAACTGACATCGAAAATGTTTTGCAGCGAAACGGCCACTTTTCTTTTTTCTTATCCATGATAGTGACCGTGTTGATCTAACCAGTTAAAGAAAGGCAAAAGAGCTTCTCCACAATAAGGAATTGGAATAAATATTGTTTTTTATCTGTTGTTTCTAATGCTTTATAAATATTAGTGGGTTCTGTTTCAAAGTTCAAAATTAAAAATAAAATTTATGCTATGTAGCTATAGATGACATGTTGTTATATACTTTTGGACAGACCTGCTATTGCTGGCGATACAAGTCTGATATTTTTTAAAGCCTCTAATTGCATTTTTAAGCCAATTTTGACTATCCAGTTTTAAAATAGGTGTTGTTTAAGAACGTGTCTGAGCGGTTCGTGAGGAGTTTAACGACGAATGGGTTTGAGGAACTTCTCTGAACTACATAATTTATTTTAGGAGGGAACAACTTGGAAGTTTTTACGAAATATTTAGCAGGTATCGATAACCCCGACCACCGTGACCGAACAGAGGAAATTTTGACGTGGGTTGCTAATAAATTCCCAAATTTGCAACCGCAAATCAAGTGGAACAAGCCTACGTTTACCGATCACGGCACATACATCATTATGTTTGCCGCAGCAAAGAATCATTTGAGCATTTTACCCGAAAAAGAGACAATGGTGCATTTTGCCGATGAAATCGCCCAAGCTGGCTACAGCGCTTCTTCACGCTTGTTCCGAATTCAATGGACTGAACCAGTTAATTACGAATTGCTTGAGAAGATCATTGAATTTAATATCAAGGATAAGGTTGAGAATTCGAAGTTTTGGCGGCAATAGCATAATATCGAAGGAGGAAAACATGGAAGTTTTTGCGAAATATTTAGCAGGTATCGATAACCCCGACCACCGTGACCGAACAGAGGAAATTTTGACGTGGGTTGCTAATAAATTCCCAAATTTGCAACCGCAAATCAAGTGGAATACGCCAATGTTTACCGATCACGGCACATTTATCATCGGCTTTTCCACAGCGAAGCATCATTTGAGCGTTTCACCCGAAGAAGCAGGCATTGCCCACTTTGCCGATGACATTGCCCAAGCTGGCTACAGCGCTACCAAAGGCTTGTTTCGAATTCCGTGGAATGAGCCGGTAAATTACGAATTGCTTGAGAAAATCATTGAATTTAATATTCAGGATAAAGCAGACTGTTCAACTTTTTGGCGGAAATAAAAAAATAGGATAGCCCTTAGAAAGCGTGTGAGAGCTTCTTGGGCTTTTGAGAGGCTTTAAGGATGATCTTTTCCCACGCTTTTACATGCGGGCTGTCTATTATATGTTTCCAAATAAAAGGCCCAAGAATGTTGTGATATTATCCCTCTTGTGTAGACAGTGTAGAAAAAGGACACACTGCTATACAGGAGGGATTTTTTTGAAAAAATCAAATGCAAAAGCTATAGTTTTGAATTTAAATTGCGTACAGTCATGATGTACTTGAATGAACAATTAGACTATCGAAAAAGTGGCCAGGAGAATGGGAATAAAAGATCCTAAAAGGGTACGTATTTGGGTAAAGAACTATCAACAGTATGGAGAAGAAGGATTAGAACGTAGAGGAAAAACCATTTCCTCTAAACGGAGGCGGCGCCCTGATATAGCGAATGTCAAAGTTTGGGGTGCGCCCTTTTTTCATAAGTGTAAATTATTACAATGCTGTTTTTTTAGTATTGCTCAATTTCAATAATATCTCCTAATTTTAAAACATGTTTATTAGTCAAGTAATCAACAATTCGCAATTCTCTTTTTAGCTGATCAATATAATGAATATTGCCGACAAGTTTCTTCATTTCACCTTTTTGATAATAGGTGAATTGTAAAGTAATGTTTTCTTCCTTAGCCCTACGGATAACTTTATTAAATTCTTCATATTTTTGTTCATCCAAAACCGGTTTTTCGACTTTATCTAAACTTTCATTGTATTCCCTTAGTAATTTTACATGTTCCGGCAACATCATTGAAACCCATTTGATACGGCCTCTGTCACGAATCACCTCAATACACCTACTTTTCCATTACATTTTGTGCGACATTATATAAAATCAATTGTTACTATTGAAATGCAAACATTTAATATAAATTTAATGTTCCCGCAGTCGCGAATCATATATCCTCAGATTAAGGCGCATCGTCAAAATTTTGTTGAAACTGATAAATTTGGAGCTTGATGCAACCGCAAGGAAACGTCAGTTCGTTACCTCCAATTATTACTTCATTTATGCAAATTTATCAAGTGCACCATATGATAAAACATTTTCCAGCTTTTCCAGTAAACTAACGATCCACTTATGAAAGATTACCCAATCAGCGGGCAGCCATATACTCCCAAACCTGTTAAGTGTCTAATTTCCAAGCGAAAGAAAGAGCTTCACAAATTATATATTAAGTTCTTGATGGAAAAACAGAGAACAGCTTACCTTTTGGTGAAGAAAAAAGTAAAGCAGCAATTCTTAATCCAAGTGTAAAATTGTCCAGCCTGTGGAAACGTTTCCTTTTTATGACCAGCATAAAGTTACCAATTTTACGTCTTGTATGCAAAGGGCGATCCCAATGAATTGCATGCTTATTCTAAGCAAAACCGCAATATTAAAAAACTGGCAAACAAGCGGTTTTTCTTTTTGTTTTTTTTAAAAGGATAAATGAATGGCCAGCGAAAACTGCATCAATCCATGGCTGCATAACACCAAACCAGCATAAGCATATATTTACGAAGATTGCGAATTCTATCTACTTAGACTTTATGGACTTGCTCTTGTCGATCTTGTGTTTTTTTAGAAGGTTAGAAGGGATGACTAAGGAAACAAGCCGAACACTTATGAACGTGATCCGGCTTGTTTTTTCAGCCTTTATGTTTACTGGCTGCTGTTATCCGGTGGTTGTTTTTCAGATTGTGATCCTTCGTTCGGATTGCCGCCTTTACCAGCCCCGTTTCCCGAACCATTATTATTACTGCTTGATCCACTACCATTTCCGCTATTATTCGACCCGCCACTTCCGTTGTTATTCGATCCACCGGTTCCGTTATGATTTGATCCGCCACTTCCATTAGTTCCTTCTGGTGGTTTTTGGCCTTGGCCGCTGCCGTTGTTAGCCGGCTGCCGCGGCTGGTCATTGACAGGAGGCTGGTTAGGCTGCTCTATTTCTTTCGTATCCTCAGGAGGTTGTTTTTCATTGTCCTTAGAATTTTCTTGTTGCTTTTCATTCATTTCCTTTTGATTGTTCTCTTTATTTTGCTCCCGATTTTCTTCTTGTTCTTGATCCTCTTTCTTATCCTCTTCTTTTTGTTTTGGTATTACTGGGATTGATGTTCCCTTTACAAATAATTCAGTGCGTCCGCCAACTACTCTTTCAACGACATTGTCCGGTTTTTCAAAATCAGGTGTTTCTATTTTTTCAGAAACATGGGCCATGATTTCTTTAAAAATAAGCCTTGAAATTTTCGCTTTCTCATTCGTCACATACGTTTCCTGTGTCGTTTTGTCGTATCCTGTCCAAACCGCAGCAGCATAACGAGTCGTGTAGCCGACAAACCAGGCATCAGATGTTCCATCTCCTCGGATATTTTCCGGCAAGTTGGTTGTTCCTGTTTTTCCTGCAAGCGGAAGTCCTGGGATGTTCGCCAGTCGCCCTGTTCCTTCTTTCACGACGGTTTTCAACATATCTGTCATCATATAGGCGGTATAATCGTTCATCGCCTTAACCGGTTTGGAAGAAAGGTCGATTTCTTTACCGTTTGGGTACACGATTTTCCTTACCGTATATGGCTTATGATAAATGCCCTCGTTTCCAAAAGCGGCATACGCCCCAGCCAATTGAAGCGGGGACACACCTTTATTAAAGCCTCCGATCGCATATGAAGGATAGATCTGATCGAGCGGGATTCCGAGTTTTTCCGCAAATTCTTTTGCCCGGTCTTCCCCTACCTCCAAAAAGGCTTTTACAGCCGGTATATTGTAAGACCATTGCAACGCTTTTCGCATCGATATACTGCCGCGATATTTCCCGTCCCAGTTTTTGATTTCTTTGCCATGGATGGTGAGCGGTTCGTCAATGAACTGTTTATATGTAGACCATTTGAAATGGTCGATTCCCGGGCCGTAATCCAAAATCGGCTTAATCGTCGAACCTGGCTGCCTTTTCGTTTGTGTTGCGTAGTTAAAACCTCTTTGTACTTCTTGATCTGAATTGCGGTTTCCGCCAATTGCCCTGATGGCGCCAGTCTGTGTATCAAGGAGCACGACTCCTGCCCGGAACTGATCGTCCGGATAATTAATGTATTGATCAGTTGTCAGCACTTTTTCTGTAAATTTTTGAGCAGCCGGATCCAAGGTTGTATAAATTTTCAAACCGCCCGTATAGATAGCCTTTTCCGATATTCCGGCATCAACAATATCTTTGATGACTTGATCGATAAACGCTTGATATTTCGGCCCTTCTTTTTTCTTCTTTAATAATTTTGCAACCGGGATTGCTTTCGCATCTTGCTCTTCTTTTTCGGTAATAAAACCGTGCTTTCTCATTAAGGACAATACAATATTTCTTCTTTTTTCAGCTAAATCCGGATTTTTAAACGGATCATATTCGCTCGGTCTTTGCGGCAGCCCCGCCAACAGCGCCGCTTCACTAATCGTCAGTTTTTTCACGGATTTGTTAAAATACGTTTCTGCTGCTGTCGCAACACCGTATGCTCCTTGACCGAAATACACTTTATTTAAATACATTTCAAGAATTTCTTCTTTTGAATAGCGTCGTTCCAACTGAACAGCCAAATAAGCTTCCTGTATTTTTCGCTTAAGTGTTTTTTCAGGCGATAAGAATGAATTTTTGACCACCTGCTGGGTAATCGTACTTCCGCCTTCAGCGCCGAATCCTTCTTTTACGTTCGCAACGGCGGCACCTGCGATTCGTTTAAAATCGATTCCATGGTGTTCAAAAAACCGCACATCTTCTGTTGCGATAAACGCATTTTGTACATTTTTCGGTATATTTTCGATTTTGATGATTTTTCGATGTTCGCTTCCTGAAATATCCCGGACTTTTTTATTATCCATATCATAAACAGTTGAGGATAACGGATCTTTCAGTAATTTCGGGTCTAATGCAGGGGCGCTGATGATGTAAGACAATACCACGATACCGCCCATAGTCATCGTTATGATAATCGCAAGAATAAAGGCTGTCATAATTTTTATGAGCGGAGATTTCTTAGAAGATGATTGCTTTTTCTGACGTCTCTCCATACGCGTCTGATATTGATTTCCCATTTCCGCCTCCTCCTAACCTGTTAGAAGGTAATCTATAAATCATACACGATTAAGATTATACGGATGACGGGAAGATTTTAATGGTGGAATTTGTCGGCTGCAAAGATAATTTTTTTACAAAAAAATTATAGCGTTATTTTATCTTCTCGAAAAATAAAACACTTTTTAAAATAGTGTTTTGGATCTTCCTGTTACTTTTCTCAAGACTCGCATACAAAACATTCCCTCTGTTACCTCTTGGGACGAACTTCATAGAACTAATAGATGAAAAATAGACCTTTTCTGCAATGAATGTTCGCTTATCTTTGAAGTCCTGCGCATAACAATTCACCATATATTCCCACATTTCGATAGCAATAAGTTTTCATTATTATTCTCTTGCTGAATCGCAGGAATATTATATACTAGAAACATATTTTATTTTTATACTTACATGCATAAAAGCATAAAATCTTAAAAGCGTTTAAGTAAAAAATTTATTAACAGTTATTCTAGTATATTTTATTTCATAATGCGACAGAAAGGCATGAACACTATGGAAAAAAATCAAGCATTACAAAAAGGGCTATTGCCTCGACATGTTCAGTTTATTGCGCTGGCAGGCATGATTGGAACAGGTATTTTCAAAGGAAGCTCGGATACATTAAATATTGCGGGTCCAAGTGTCGTTATTGCTTACTTATTTGGAGGCCTGTTATTATTTATTGTCATGGCGGCATTGGCTGAGATGGCGATTGTTTATCCGAACTTAAACGTTCAGCATTTTGTTTATAAAGCTTTTGGCTTTCATATATCCTTTATCGTAGGATGGCTGTATTGGATCAATTGGATTATTGTCACCGTTGTTGAAATTTTAGCAGCAGGAAGCTTCCTAAAATATTGGTTTCCATCCGTACCGTTATGGCTTTTAAGTCTCTTTTGCACCGTTTTGATCGTCGGAATGAATTTGTTTCAAGTAAAGTACTATGGTGAAATTGAGTTTTGGTTTGCAGGAATTAAAATTTTCGCATTAACCGCTTTCATTTTATTAGGTTTTGGCATTTTATTTGGAATGATTCCAAGCAATATTGATGATCCTTTTGCTAACTACACGGCACACGGCGGGTTCTTTCCTTATGGAATTGAAGGAATGTTAAGCGCCTTTTTAGTCGTCATGTTTTCATATGGCGGGGCTGAGTTAATTGGTGTTACTCTTACAGAAACAAAAGATGCAGAGAAAGTTTTGCCAAAAGTTATTAAAGGAACGATGTGGAGAGTTATTCTCTTTTATATGCTTCCTATTCTTATTATTTGCGGTTTAATGCCGTGGAATCAAGTGACAGGGGAAAAAAGTCCATTTGTCCAAGTATTGAGCATCACAGGGCTTCCTGGAGCCGCTCATATTATGAATTTTGTTCTTATTACTGCCGTTTTATCAGCGGCTAATTCAGGGATTTATGCAACTTCCAGAACATTATATTCCATGGCTCAAAGCGGTGAAGCTCCAAAAAGGTTTTTAAAGATTTCCAAACAAGGAACACCGATTAACTGTATTATAGTTACAGCCATCTGTATTTTACTTGGAGTATTTTTAGCTTACATGACTCCCGATCAAGTCATCAGCTACTTAATGACGATACCTGGTTTTACGATTCTTTTATTATGGACGAGCATTTGTCTAGCTCAACTTAAGCTTCGTTCGCAGTATAAGACGAAACCATACTTTCAAGTAAAAGGTTTCCCATATACAACGATATTGGCCATCGTTTCTTTATTGATAATCTTTATTTCTTTTATCTTTAATAAGAATAATATGATCGGTTCTGCCGTTTGCCTTGTCATCTTAGTACTGCTCACTGCATTTTCTTTTATAAATAAAAACGAAAGAGAAAAAAGCGGAGAATCCAACAAGGAGAAAAATAGAGATATGGTACAAAATCTCTGAAATTTGGACATTAAAAGGTTCATCCGTAAAGAACTTGGATTTACTCTGTAAAATTAAAGACAAAGTAGTGATTGTATATTGTCGTCTTTAATGTACGCCCATTATAACAAAATTAAGGGCTGTCGATTCCCTCTCCAATGCTTGGGCACATCCCGTCTCCCCATGACAGTCCATTCTGCTCACGATGGAATGTCCAAACCAGCCTAGCCATAAGATAAAAAGGCCGCTTGAAGGTAGGCAATTGCTGCCTCAGCCCCTTTTTGTTGCTTGGCATCGAAAAAATAGCATAAGATAGATCTAACGTCAGTATGAACGAACAGCAAATCAAGGGAGGTGAAAACGGATGGAAATCGGCATTTACACATTTGGAGAACGGACGGTTGATCCCGAAACAGGCCAATTGATCAGCCCGGGGGAACGGCTGCAGAATCTGATAGAAGAAATTGAGCTGGCCGATCAGGTCGGACTGGATGTGTTTGGCATCGGTGAACATCATCGGCCCGACTACACTGTTTCGGCTCCTGCGGTGGTGCTTGCCTCCGCTGGTGCCCGCACTAAACGCATCCGGTTGACCAGTGCGGTAAACGTCTTAAGCTCGGACGATCCGGTGCGGGTGTTCCAGCAATTTGCCACCTTGGATCTGCTCACCCAAGGCCGCGCTGAAATCATGGTCGGCCGCGGTTCATTTATCGAATCCTTTCCCCTTTTTGGCTACGACCTGAAAGATTATGACGAGCTTTTTGAGGAAAAGCTTGATCTTTTGCTCAAGCTGCGGGAATCCGAACGAGTTACATGGACGGGAAAACATCGTCCGCCGCTGGACAATCTAGGGGTCTATCCCCGACCACTGCAAAATCCGCTTCCGGTTTGGATAGCCGTTGGAGGAACTCCAGAGTCTGCCGTCCGTGCGGGCATGCTCGGTCTTCCGATGGCGCTGGGCATCATCGGCGGTCTGCCTGAACGATTTGCGCCTTTTGCTCAATTACACCGGGAGGCAGCGCAAAAGGCGGGGCACAAAACACCGCGCCTCAGCATCAATTCTCATGGTTTTCTCGCCGATTCATCGCAGGAAGCGGCTAATTCACGTATACATCTATTTAAGCCTTCGCAATCTTTGAGTGTTGACAGCTTGCTTTGTTATTCACATAAAAGGTTAATCGCTTCAACATTGAAAGCGGTAAAAGTTCACTCACTGAATGAGCTCTTACATAAATGTTTTATTTAGATTTTAACACTTCCTTTAACAACTCAATCGCATGTTCATCGGCTGGATCGTTTGTACCTAACTCGCCGCGGAAGGCTTTATGTAGAATCGCTTGTTTTAAGTTTTCAAGCTGTAGGATTTGATCTACATACATTTTAATATCATGTTCTTTGTTAACTATAGATTCTATTTTGGTAATCTTTTTTTCGATTTCTTCTCTAGGAGGAATCGAAATGAAATGTGATTTAAATTTTTCAAATTCAATACTATTCACAGTTGTTCCAGCTTTTGAATATTCATTTAATAAATACTTTTCATAAGCTTTTACATACCATAAAAAATATTTATTAACTAACTCGTCTCCTGAATTAAACACCTTTAAATCTTGATTCACAGTACAATCAGTCATTAAATAAGCTACTGGTAAAGAATGTTGTAATATACCACTCCGTACCACCATAGCAATCGAACCTTTATTGACAATTTTGGCAGAAGAATTATTGAGTCCTTCTTCTGTTATATAATCCTTAGTCTCCTGAATATATAAAGTTTTCATATCTTTAGCTGAAATCCAAGGGATAGTACCATTCCAATAACTTTTGTTTGATTTACTTGGTGTACCTCCACCTTTTATCTCAAAAATATTTTTAATCGCGTCGAATTTCCATCCTCTCTGTTGAGCATCTTCTTTTCCTTCGTCTATTATCTTCTTTATTATTGAAATTTTACGAAGTTCAAACGACTCCTTTACTTCTTCAATTAACCGCTTTGCTTCATCAATTTTAGCAAAAAGCCGCTTGATTTTCTCAGCAATGCGTTTTTGTTCGTTTAAAGGTGGAAGAGGTATAGGAATTTCTGATAATTTCTTTTGAGTAAGTTTTAACCTAGTTGAACCGCTAACATAGCCATAATAATTAAATTGGTTTAAATAATGTAGCAAATACTGATTACCGTATGTTCCATAATAAGATTTTAGTATATGAGCGTGATTGTTAACCCATGCTTTTCCACGAATCATGTATGCTTTGTTCTTAAAAGGATCGAAAAAAGGTGCACCGTCTTCACCAACTAATACCAGTTCATCGTCTGTTAAATAATCATCGATCCATCCGACTTGTCCTGTAGCCCCATAGTAAGGAATATTACCTTTACGCTTTTCTCTTTCAGCTGCATTGACAGGTTTACGGTACTTATCTAAGCACTCAGCAAATCCAGTTGTTAATTTCACCCACACCCAATTCTCCGGCACTTTATAAGGCTGTTCTTCTTCCGGCACTAATGCTTCTTCTAGTAGTTCTTCCATCGATTTTTGTTTCTTTTTGCTCATTTTTCAAGCACCTCAGATGTTTCTGCGACTTTTAGCATTTCTTTAGAATCCGTTTGGTAGGTATAAGGTTGTTCGACAGCTTTTAACTCGGCAATGACTTCGTTTAGTAACGAAATCGCTAGTGCTAATTTTTCCACCGCTTCTTCTGCAGATTCGATTGGGTCTGGCAGGTTTTCGTAGACGGACAAGGATTCATCAGCAATTAGACCAATATCCAAGCTGTCGCCTTTTTTTGCAATTTCTTCACGTGAAAACACATTCCAGCGCTCGTCTTTGACTTGGCTGCGGTCTTCTGCCATGTAAGCTTTTATAAATCCTTCAAAATGTTCTTTCGTTAGCGGATTCCGTTTGCCAAAGGAAGGCATGTTTGTTCGTAAATCGTATACCCATACTTCTTTCGTGTTTCCGACATCTGATGTCCCACGGGTGAAGAATAAGACGTTCGTTTTTACCCCTTGGGCATAAAAAATCCCTGTCGGCAAGCGTAAAATCGTATGCAAATTACATTTGTCCATTAAATCACGGCGAATGTCGGCTCCTACCCCGCCTTCAAACAAGACATTATCTGGAAGAACAACAGCGGCACGAGCTTTGCCGTTTGCCTTGAGAGCGCGGTATATATGCTGCAAGAAATTCAACTGTTTGTTCGATGTTGTAAAGGTGAAGTCTGTTCGTGTTGCCCGCTCGCCGCCTTTTTTTGTTCCAAAAGGCGGATTCGTTAAAATCACATCAAAATTTTTCAAACTTTCACCTAGTGAAGAGAGGGTATCTCCTAACAAGATTTCCCCATGAATATCATGAAGCAACGCGTTCATGACCGCTAAACGATGCGTGTCTCTGACAAGCTCTACACCGGAAAATGCCTTGTATTTTTGAAATTCAATTTCTTCTTGAGATAAGTCAAAATAATCATCGGTCTGTTTACGAACATGGCGATCTGCTGCGATCATAAAGCCGAATGTTCCCGCAGCAGGGTCATGGCAGCGTTCGCCCGCCTCGGGATTGACAAGTTCGACAATGACATCAATAAGGACGCGAGGCGTAAAATATTGCCCCGCTCCCGATTTTACTTCACTTGCGTTTTTTTCTAACAGCCCTTCGTATAAATCCCCTAATCCTTCTTCCTTCGCATTGTACCAATCTAAGTTATTGGTCGATTGAATAATTTTTTCTAGGTTCTTTGGTTCTCTAATATTCGATGTCGCATCTGTATAAATTTGTTTTAATAATTCATTTTCCTCTTTTCCTAAATCAAGCAACAGCTGTTGATAATGCTCTTTCAGTTCAATTCCGTCTTTTTCTACTAACGAATCCCAGCGATATTTTTCTGGAATCATATATTCTCGGCCGGTTTCTTTCATCATTTTTAAGAACAGCAAATACGTTAGCTCTGTGACGTATTGGTGATACGTAATGCCGTCATCACGAAGCACGTTGCATAAATTCCATAGTTTTTGGACGATTTCTCTGTTGTTCATCTACGCTTGCTCCTTCTTTTGGTGATAGTTGTACAAATTATCATTAATTTCGCGAACTATTTGTGCTAATTGTCCATCGAAAATTTGATTTAATTGTTTAAAACCTCCACGGCTCTTAAAAGGTTCGTATTCAAAAGCCTTTTCAGGGTCCGGATGAAGGACGGATTCTTGCAGCAACTGCTTTTCGATTCGCTCTAGCCATTTCTTTTGCACAGGCGGCCACGCTTTCATTTGGTAAATTTTCTTCATAGCGTGCTTAATTCGTTCTTCATGGCTAATAAGCGGATCTCCTAAAGCCTGCTGGCGAATGAAGGCGATGATGTCCGCTGCGATGTCTTCATTTTTCGCCTCGCGCCAAGCTGCTTGTAATTTTTTCTCAGAAAAACCTTTCTGATCCAGTTCAAGCAGCAATTTCTTTAACTCTTCTCTCGTTAATTCAGTTGGACGTTGACATACAATCATTAACGCAGGGATTTTGTTCATATTGTTCCGGACAAACTCCCCGAATGATTGTAAATAATCATCCGGTTTTTCCGCATTCCCATACCCGCGTTTGACCCCGATAAGCTCATCTTCATGTGTGGAAATATATTGTTTATTTTCCCGATAGCGATTTTCATCGATATAACGGAACATCGATTTGTACTCTTTTAACTGTCCAGTTAATTCAGCAGGATTCAAGTTTTTTACCCAATCTATAAATTCATCAACTGTTTTTCCACCAGATAATACTTTAAAGTCTTGGTGCTGCTTCTCTGACCATTGGCGTTTTTTCCGTTGGATTTTGGCAATAATTTGTTCTTGTTGATGTTGAAGGTGTTCTTCTTTTTCTAAACCTTCTAATTCTTCTACTAATTGAGTCAGTGAAATATTTGGTCGAGTGACAACAGGCTTCATGCTTGTATATGGTTTTAAAGACTCATAGATTCCAACCGCATCGAAAATATTAAAGTGATCTTTTCGGATTTCTTCACATCTTCTCGTTGCTCGTCCTAGCATTTGCTCATAAAGAATCCGCGAGCGAACGCGGCGCAAGAAGACGAGATTTGTAATTGCTGGAACATCGACACCTGTCGTTAGCAAATCCACCGTCACAACAATAGTTGGATATTTTTCATTTTTAAAGCGTCGAATCGCACCTGATGGATCCTTAATGGAGCCTGTAATTTTCATAATCGCATTGTCTTCGACTTCACCGTATACTTTTTCAAATTCTTCTTTTAAAAGACGTACGACTAAGTCTGCGTGATCATCTGTCGCTGCAAATATCAATGTTTTGCCTTCATCGTCCGGAGAAATATAATTCGTCAACTCTCGTATAATAACACGATTAAAGCTTTCTGTAATAACTTTTGTATTAAAATGTGCAACCTCAATATTCACTTCATCTTCAAGGTACTCTTGTGAAATTGTGCCGGAAACCGTATCATATACGTCGACTGTTTCACCTTTGGCCCAAGTGATTCCTTCCTTTTTTAATACCGTTTCAAATTGATACGGTGGTTCATGGTCAACTAAATATCCATCGACGACTGCTTCACGATAAGAATAAGTGAAAACCGGTGGTCCAAAAATTTCTGTTGTATGCAGCGCAGGAGTTGCTGTTAAACCGATGCGAACGGCATCAAAGTAATCAAGTACTTTTCGATATTTACTTACATAGTCATTGTGATCTCTTATTTCAATTTCTATGTTATTCATCTCTTTATCTAGTGTATAGCCTCGATGGGCTTCATCGACAATAATGCAATCATATTGATCAATCGATGGTATGTCTTCTGTTTTCTCGTTGTAGAAAATGCGTTTTAACATTCCTTGTACGGTAGCGATATGTACTTTCGTTTCATCATCTGGTTTTTGATCGTATAACGATTGTAAGCTATAAATTTGAGTGAACGTTTGGAAATTTTCCAGCTTACTTTCTTTAAAAGCGCTTTCCGCTTGTTCTCCAAGAGCTTTTCGGTCGACAAGGAATAATATACGATTAAAACGCTTTGCTTTGAGCAATCGGTAAATGAGACCAATCGCCATTCTTGTTTTTCCTGTTCCGGTTGCCATTGCGATTAAAATGCTGCGTTTTTTCTCTTTCAATGCTTTTTCGACCGCTTGAATGGCTTTGACTTGATAGTCTCGTAATTTAAGATAATCAAATTTTTCATCACGCAAAAATTGTTCCGAACGTTCTGTATCTTTTTTTAATAGATTTTTCAGTCCTTGAGGAGTGTACCATCCTTGAAGTGGTCGGGGGTGATTCGTTGATTTCCGCGCATCTAAAAACCAAATGCCTGACTTTTGTTCTAGCTGTTTTAAAAAGGGGCGGCCATTGGTTGCGAACAAAAATGGAACATAGTAATCTCCCCATGGCTCATGGATCACTTCATGACCATGCCGAACAACAAGTTTTGCATATTCTTTTGCTTGCTCAATGTCAGATGGGATATCTTTACTAGCACGTTTCGCTTCAATGATCCCTACTAGCTCGGGGCCAATAAATAAAGCATAATCAGCGTAACCATGTTTTAAAGGCCACTCCGCAATTGCCATGTTTTTTCCTTTTTCCGGACGAACTCCTTTTGAGAAACGCAGCTTTTCTGAATCAGCCTCCCAGCCAGCATCACGCAATTGCTGGTCAATGAGAATACGGGTTTCGGCCTCTGTCAATTCAAAGTTAGCGACTGCCCGTTGTGAATATTCACGTCGTTTTTGCTTCTCTTCACTGCTTATATATATCTGTTCTATGCGTATCTTCTCAAGCTCTGTTTCCAAATGAGCCAGCTTTTCTTCGTATGACTTAACTACATCGTTCCATTCATCTTCTGATATAGATGTTTGCGGTGTCGGTTCGATATATTCTGGAGCTTGAAATGACCAATCGCCATACACTTCCATAAACCAAACAGCAATTCGAAACGCCATATGTAATAAAGCTTTGGCTTCATTTACTTCACCATAGCTCGGATTATGTACCGCTTGATTCCCTTTCAAACGAATGACCGTAAATAAGTCATATATTTCCTTCGGCAGAATTTGCTCATAAAAAAGAATTCTCAGACGCTCCTGTTGATCAGTTCTGCGTTCTTCCTTTATTTCTTCTAACGCTAAAATATATTTTGTTATAGTTTCAGCAAATTTTCTAAGTTCACTTATCGCCACATTTGGATTTTGATAGACATTTCGTTCTGCCGTTTCCCCAACACGGGCGAGAACTTCCCATTTTTCTTCTAAAAAGCGAAAATTTTGCGACATATACACACCTCACCCATAAGTACATATATAGTGCTATTTTAGCATAAATTTTACAATATATATCATTTCCAGTCATACACCTATTTAATAGAATCAAGTCCATAAAATTGTGCAAAAATGAATTGGCCTAAAAATGCTAGCCAATTTCAAATCCGATCCTTTGAGATGCTTGTTATTCTAACCAAATTTAAAAAAAGAGCTAAGACTTTAACTGGGAGGCGGGCAGTCACATGCGGTAAAGAAGCGCTGAAAACTTCGGTTTATTTATTGTTCATTTCTTGCGGATTTTATGTTATTCTTGTCGGTAAGGTGTTGCTCCTGTAATTAGGAATTCCGGCCAAGGCGGCCAGCCTAATTATAAGGAGTTTTTTTACACCATTAAAAACATTGGCCTGTTGGTTTCATTATTGATTAAGTCCTGAATTTTGTGTAAAAAGGAAGCGGTTTGATTGGCCGGGAATCTATGTTTGCTGGGCTGGGAGTGTGAGTTTACACAATAATCAGGTCTCGGCCTCATTGTTTGTGGCAAAGCGAATGTGATTTAATTTTTTATACATAAAAGAACATGTTGAAATTTGTAATGGAGCAAACAGAACGGGAGGAAATGCCATTGAAATTAGTTTTTTTAGGAACAGGAGCCGGCATTCCGGCGAAAAATCGAAACGTTTCGTCGATCGTTCTCGACCTTTCGGAAGAACGCGGCACCATTTGGATGTTTGATTGCGGGGAGGCGACACAGCAGCAAATTTTGCATACAACAATAAAGCCGAGAAAGATTGAAAAGATCTTTATCACGCATATGCATGGGGACCATATTTACGGACTGCCGGGCTTGCTGGGAACGAGATCGTTTCATGAAGGCAAATCTCCCCTTACCATTTACGGTCCTTCCGGGATCAAAAAGTTTGTCGAACAAACGTTAAAATTAAGCTACACTCATCTGCAATATCCGATTGTGATCAAAGAAATCGAGGAAGGCGGGGCAGTGTTTGAAGATGAACAGTTCATTGTCCAATCCGGAAAGCTAGAGCACGGCATTCCTTCTTTCGGATACCGGATTGTGGAAAAAGATCTCCCCGGAAGGCTATTAGTCGATCGGTTACAGCAGCTCGGAGTGAAACCCGGCCCGCTGTATAAAAAATTGAAAAACGGCGAAACAATTGAACTCCCGGATGGCCGCATTTTAAATGGACAAGATTTTTTAGGCGCTCCGAAAAAGGGGAGAATCGTGGCCATTCTTGGTGATACAAGGTATTGTCAACAAAGCGTAGAATTGGCCAAAAATGCCGATATCGTTGTCCATGAAGCGACATTTGCCCACGAAGAAGAAACATTGGCTCACAATTATTATCATTCCACAACGGTTGAAGCGGCCAAAGTCGCTCTGGAGGCCAATGCGCAAAACTTATGGCTGACACATATCAGTTCCAGATATCAAGGGGATGAAGATATGCAAAAGCTTGTCTCTGAAGCAAGGGCAGTTTTTCCAAAATCAGATGTTGCTTATGATTTTTTGTCTGTGCCGATTCCAAGAAAAGAATAAGAAGCCAATCGGTTTTGAAAGAAAATGCTGCAGCGAATTCATCAAAAAAGTGCAAGAAGACAGTCCGGCCAGAAGGAATGCCTTCTGGCTCCTGCCTTATTTTTTCCAGCCTCGTTCATATTGCACCGGAGCTTCGATTGTTGTGTTGAGTTCCAGTGCAGCATGATAAGGCCAATAAGGATTTCTTAGCAATTCACGAGCAAGGAAGATGAGATCGGCCCGATGGTTCTTCAAGATTTCTTCCGCCTGTATTCCTGATGTAATCATGCCGACTGCACCAGTTGCAATTTGCGCCTCCTGCTTAATTTTTTCCGCATACGACACCTGATAGCCAGGATAAACATCAATGGCCGCCGGTACAACGCCTCCGGAACTGACATCAATCAGATCAACGCCGTCTTCTTTCAGCCATTTAGCTATTTGTACATAATCTTTTATCGTTAATCCGTCTGGATGATAATCATTGGCGGAAACGCGGACAAACAAAGGCCCTTCCCAGATTGGTTTAACAGCTTGAATGACTTCTTTCAAAAAACGGTAGCGGTTTTCAAGGGTGCCGCCATATTCATCATCGCGCTTGTTGGTTAAAGGGGATAAAAATTCGTTAATTAAATAACCGTGAGCAGCGTGAATTTCAATTATATCAAATCCAGCCTCTTTTGCTCTTTTGGCTCCTGCTGCAAAATTTTCGACCGTCTTTTTTATCTCTTCCTTTGTCATTTCTTTTGGTATCGGACTTTTTTCATCAAAAGCTATCGCTGAAGGAGCAAGATTGTCTCCCTCCGCTTGTGATTTTCTTCCCGCATGGGCAAGCTGGATGCCTGTTTTTGCGCCATATGACTGGATTTGTTTAACAAGCTTTGCCAATTTTTCAACATGGGCATCGCTCCAAATGCCGAGGTCTTGATTTGAAATTCTGCCTTCGGGTGAAACAGCTGTCGCTTCCAGAATGATAAGCCCTACTTGGCCGACGGCTCTTGAAGTATAATGGGTGAAATGAAAATCTTCGAGGAATCCTTTTTGATTTACCGCAGAATACATGCACATAGGCGACATGACAATCCGGTTTTTCAACGTAACATTTTTTAAAGTCAATGGTTCAAATAATGCTCTGCTCACTTTTTTCGCCTCCCTAAGAAATTTCTAGAAAATTATATCAAGCATTATCTTTTCCGTCACAAAATTTGCTTATGTGCAAACATGTATAAAAAAATAGGGTGCTTGCCGCCCCTATTTTTAATATTTACTCTTTGTGAATAATTTTTCTTCCAAAGATTTGTTTAATTCTTGGGAGCGCTCACTTGCCCGCTTAATGCAGCGAATGATTGCCTCGTCCACCCGCTCGCTTTTTAAAATGCTTAAACCGGCCTCTGTTGTTCCTCCTGGGCTTGTCACTTCCTCTCTTAACTTGGATGGGTCTTTGCCCGACTGTTGCAGCATAGAAGCCGCCCCGTATAATGTCTGTACGATGAGGGAACGGGCACTTTCTTTTTCCAACCCGATTTCCAGAGCCGCTCTTTCCATTGCCTCAACAATGTAATAAATGTAGGCCGGGCCGCTTCCGGCAAGACCTGTCACCGCATCGAGCTTGTGTTCTTCCGTGACTTCGACCGTTCCGATCGCTTGGAACAATTCGGCGGCTTGCAATAAGTGTTCTTTTGTTGCATATTCTCCTTTTGCAATGGCGGTTGCTGATTGCCTGATGGACGCCGATGTATTGGGCATCGCTCTAATTACAGGTATCTTTTTGGCAAATAATTGCTCGATCGCTTTTGTTGAAACGCCAGCCAATACGGATATGATGAGATGGCTTTCTAAAGCGTATTCCGAAATGCTTTCGATTGCTTTGTCAGCATCCTTCGGTTTCATTGCCAGAAGGATGATTTGGGAGTTTTCCATTAACTGTTTCTTGTTCGTTGTGATATGAATTCCGTATGTTTCGTTTAATTGTTTCAGCCGTTCTTCATTGGAATGATTAGTGATAATCATATCGTTTGGTTTAATTTTATTTCCGTTGACCAATCCGGATAGTATCGCTTCTGCCATCGATCCTGCACCGACAAATCCAATTTTGTACATCCATTAAGACCCCTTTCCATTTGTTATGGCTTGATGAAAAAAAGCGTCTGACATCCTCCAACGGATGAACAGACGCGCGTATAGAGTTTATCTACTCATATCGCGTGTCGGCAATAAACAAAAGCAAGAATTTTTCACCATTATGCAATTAGAACGCCGGCTTGTCAAGTTCGAAAACGAATGACAAAAAGGGTTGGCCTTTGTAAAATATGGTTATATCAATCAAAAGCGGTTTTGCTTAAAAAAGGCGGTATTCAATTATGGGAAGTAAGGTTGCCATTCATAAAATAACAATTCCAACTCCCTTTTCGGTAGGAGATGTCAATGTATATCTTGTAGAAGGGGATGCTTTAACATTAGTGGATGCTGGGCCAAAGACAAGTGAGGCGTGGAACATGTTGAAAAAGCGGCTGAAGGAATTGGGATTTGTCCCGGCCGACCTTGATCAAATTGTTCTCACTCATCATCATCCCGATCATATTGGTTTGCTCGATTTTTTTGATATAGATCTCCCTGTTTTGGGGCATCGATTAAATGCTCCTTGGCTGTGCCGGGACGTCGCTTTTTTTAAGCGGCAATCCGAATTTTTTTTAACATTAGCCAAGCAGCTTGGGGTTCCGGAGAAATTTGCCGAAAAAATGGCCAATTTTGATCTCTCCATCTATTCTTGCACGCATCCCTTGACGACTGCAATCAAAGAAGGGGATAAAGTAGATGGGTTGCCCGGCTTTACGGTCATGGAGACGCCCGGGCATGCCCAAAGCCATATTGTTTTGTATAATGAAAAAAATGGACGGATGATCGGCGGCGATCATTTAATCAAAACGATTTCGTCCAACCCTCTTCTTGAAATGCCTGATAAAGGAAAGGAACGGCCGAGACCGCAGCTTCAATATAATAAATCGTTAAAAAGGCTTCTGGATATGCCCATTTCTGTCGTCTATCCCGGCCATCGGGAGGAAATATTTGAGCCTCACCGGTTAATTCGCCATCGTTTAGAAAGGCAGCACGAGCGGGCTATCAATGTCTGGCATCTTTTAAAAATGAAGAAAATGACTGCATTTGCTCTATGCAAACTGCTTTTTCCGTCCGCCTATGAGCGCGAATTTTTATTTGCCATTTCGGAAACAGTGGCTCAGCTTGATTATTTAGAGAATCTCGGAAAAGTGAATAAACAATTGGAAGATGGGGTTTGGATTTTTTCGACAAACGATGAAGAGGTGAAAAAATGAATTCCCGGCTCAAAGATCGAGTGGTGTTGATTACAGGCGCTTCCGGAGGCCTCGGAGAAAAAATTGCAAGAATGGCTGCCGCAAGCGGCGGACACTTAGTGCTGCTTGCCCGCCGGAAAGATCGACTCAGCAGGCTGGCTGCTGAACTGGAAGCTTCCTTTTCGGTCACCTGTACGTATTACCAACTTGATATGAGCGATCTTGATGCAGTGACGACTATCTTTTCCAAAATTGTAAATGATTTTGACCGCATTGACGTTCTTGTCAATAACGCCGGTTTTGGCATTTTTCGCACTGTCGAAGAAGCTGGACTAGAGGAAATGCAGCAAATGTTTAAAGTGAACGTATTCGGTTTAATCGCCGCAACAAAAATGGTGCTTCCGAAAATGCTTGCCCAAAAGGAAGGCCATATTATCAATATCGCTTCTCAAGCAGGAAAAATCGCCACTCCGAAATCCGGCATTTATGCGGCAACGAAGCATGCGGTTTTAGGGTTTACAAACTGCCTGCGGATGGAAGTGGCCGACAAAGGGATTTTTGTCACAGCCGTTAATCCAGGTCCGATTGAGACAAACTTTTTTGACCTTGCTGACACGTCAGGCGAATATGTTCAAAACGTTAAACGGTGGATGCTTCAGCCCGACGATGTGGCGAGGAAAATTGTTCGGTCAATGCTTACAAACAAACGGGAAATCAATCTTCCTTTTTGGATGGAACTTGGCGGTGTTTTATATCGGTTAATGCCTTCTGTTTTCGAGAAAGTAGCCGGGAGCTTGTTTCGCCAAAAATAAAGGAGAGCGTTCTCCGATATGAAAGGATAATATGTCGTCTGTCAGTTTGAAATCCATGATGTTTTTTTGTCGTCGAGCCGGGCGTTGAATTGTTGCGCCCGGTTTTCTTTATTGCCCTATTTCTGGTCGTTCAAATTTTTGGCCTCGCAAAGAACTGGAGTAAACTTCCATTGAAAAACGAACATATATTCCCGTAAAATAAAAATAACGAACATATATTCGTTTTTTGGGAGGGTGCGCAATGAATTATGAGGCATTGCCGGAAAAGCGGATCTTATGCATTGACATGAAGAGTTTTTATGCGAGTTGTGCTGCTGTCATCTTGGGGCTTGATCCTTTAAAATCTTACATTGCCATTGTTGGCGATAAAGAGAGGGAAGGAAGCGTCGTATTGGCGGCTTCTCCAAAGCTGAAAGCAGATTTCGGCATTCAAACGGGATCGCGTTTGTTCCAAATCCCGAACGACCCCCGCATTCATCTCATTCATCCGAAAATGACGGTCTACTTACGGATTTCAACCGAAATTACCCGGCTGTTAAACCGATATGTGCCGAAAGAAAGCATTCACGTGTACAGCGTCGACGAATCCTTTATTGAAGCAGACGGATCCGAAAAGCTTTGGGGTGATGCAAAAGAATTGGCCAAAAAAATAACGGAGGATTTAAAACGGCAATTTTCGCTGCCGTGTGCGGTCGGGATTGGGCCGAATATGCTGATGGCCAAGCTTTGTTTGGATTTGGAGGCGAAAAGAAAAGGAATCGCTGAATGGACGTATGATGATGTCAAGACAAAACTTTGGCCCATTAGTCCGTTAAGCAAAATGTGGGGAATTGGGGCAAGGCTTGAAAAGACATTGAACCGAATGGGAATTTTTACAGTAGGGCAGCTGGCGAATTACCCGCTGGAGCTTCTTGAAAAGAAGTTCGGGATCATGGGAAATCAGCTTTATTACCATGCCTGGGGAGTGGATCTTTCCGATCTCGGCGCTCCGCTTATGGAAGGACAAATCAGCTTTGGCAAAAGCCAAATTTTGCTTCGGGATTATGTGGATCCTGAGGAAGTAAAATGCGTCATTTTGGAAATGTGCGAGGAAGTGGCGAAACGGGCAAGAGAACAACGAAAGGCGGGGCGGACGGTCAGCTTAGGAATCGGCTACAGCAAAAATGAAGGCGGCGGAGGATTTTACCGTTCCAAAACGATGGATGAGCCAACGAATATTACAATGGACCTTTATCATACGTGTCTTTCTCTGTTTGACCGTTTTTATGAGGGGAAGACGGTCCGGAAAATTTCGATCGCCCTTTCCAACATCGAAGAAGACGACACAATGCAGCTTGATTTGTTCCGGCCAAACCGCATGAAAGAACATCGGTTGGGATATGTCATGGATGCCATTCGCAATAAACACGGTTCCGATGTACTCTTGCGGGCGGTGTCGTATACAAAAGCGGGAACAAGCTTAAGGCGCAGCAAACTGATCGGCGGCCACCATGCTTAATCGCCAAGAAACATAAGCCCGTCACTATTGGCATCGTTGATCGTCTGACAGGAATCACGCACACTATAAAATTCTCTGCGGTTTTTTATCCAGCGCGAAAGTTGAATGGATATTATCATATATAAAAACCAACGGTGCCGGTTCAGCAGCAAACGCAAACTAGACACGATGTTTTAAATTTGTAATATCGAGATATTCCTTATTGGCTGATTAATCTAGAGACTGGTTTAAAGATTCGCTTGTCCATCATGACGGTGAAACCCTAGATTAAACCATACGCAAAAACGTTTGAATGGCTTTATATCCGAAACTTATGCCAAATCCTATCAAAGAAATGCCAGCAGCAACAGATAACCATTTTAACCATTGTTGACTGATCATTTTTCTTCCGAAATGCACAAACAGCGCTACGGTAAGATCCCATAATGCGATCCCCAAAAATATTGCGCTGCTTTCGAGCAGTGCTTGATATCGTTCAACGGAAGTTAATTCGATAGCCAATACAGATCCGTAAATGCTGACCCAAAAAACAATGTTGAGCGGATTCGATAAGGCAATAAGAAAGCCTGAAAAATAGGATTTAGCCAGGCTTTCTCTTTTTATCTCTCCATTTATTTCTATTTGATTGAATGCTTCTCTTATGCTGCCATAACCTAAATAACATAAAATTAGAAATCCGGAAAGCCACATGATAACCTGTACTAATAATTGCGTTAAAAAGGTGGACAAGCCAAAAAATATGGCAAACATTAAGACTAAATCTGCCGACATACCGCCTAATCCAACAACCCATGAATGAAAAAAGCCAAATTTTATTCCTCTCTTGACCATCTCTATATTAATGGGGCCAATAGGAATCGATAAAGATAAGCCAAGAAGGATCGAGGCAACAAAACTATTAGGCATCCGTTATTTCTCTCCTTTTTAATGGTTGCTTTCTATCCTGTCGGCTTCCATTATGTCTCCCGGATGAACAGGAGACGGAATTAGAGAAGCCTTACCCAGCTTTTATACGCAACAATACATTGATTTTGTCTAATTATATTAAAGAATTGTTTCAACAAAAACGATTAATTATTTGCTTTACAATGCATTTACCTTTACAATTAAATATTTGAAGGTACATAATTTTCAAAAGAGGAGAAATAAGATTCCTCTTGTCAATCATAACACAAAATCAAAGAAAGTATTGAATAAAGCGAGGTACGGTCAGTGGAGAAACTACAAAAACCAAAAGCGATCATTGTTATATTCGGCGCAACAGGAGATTTAGCAAAGCGGAAATTGTTTCCATCCATTTACCGTTTGTATCAAAGCGGTAAGATCGGCGAAGAATTCGCCGTTGTTGGCGTAGCAAGAAGACCATGGACAAACGAAACGTTCAGGGAAAATGTCAAAGAATCCGTGGAAAATTCCGTTTCCGTCAACAGCGATCTAACATCCTTTACATCACATTTTTTTTATCAACCTTTTGATGTATCGGATCATTCATCATATCATGACTTAAGAAGTTTGCTTTCCGACTTGGATGGAAGATATCAAACAGAAGGGAACAGAATATTTTACTTGGCGATGGCGCCTGAATTTTTTGGAATAATCGCCAACAATTTAAAAGAACACGGTTTAAAAGATACAAACGGATGGACAAGGCTTGTCATTGAAAAACCGTTTGGACATGATCTCCCTTCCGCTCAAAAATTAAACGATAAAATCCGCGCCGCATTTGATGAAGAACAAATTTATCGAATTGACCACTATTTAGGAAAAGAAATGGTGCAAAATATTGAAGTCATTCGATTTGCCAACGCACTCTTTGAACATTTATGGAACAATCGTTTTATTTCCAATATTCAAATCACTTCAAGCGAATCACTAGGCGTGGAAGACCGAGGCAACTACTATGAAACATCGGGCGCGCTCAGAGATATGGTGCAAAACCACATGCTGCAGATGGTGGCCCTGCTTGCGATGGAACCGCCAATTAAATTAACGACGGATGAAATTCGTTCCGAAAAAATTAAAGTGCTTCGGGCTTTACGGCCGATTAAGGAAAACGAAGTCGACAGCTATTTTGTAAGAGGCCAATACACAAAGGGGACAATCAATGGAAAAGAAGTTATCGGCTATCGAGAAGAACCGAAAGTTGATCCTAATTCCAATACAGAAACGTTTGTGGCCGGAAAAATTTTGATTGACAATTACCGTTGGGCAGGCGTTCCTTTTTACATCCGTACAGGAAAGCGGATGAAAGAAAAATCAACAAAAATTGTTGTCGAATTCAAAGATATTCCAATGAACCTGTACTTTAAAAAGGAAGCCGACCGGGTTCCAAATTTGCTCGTCATCCATATCCAGCCTGATGAAGGGATTACGCTTCATCTTAACGCCAAAAAAGCAGGGGTAAGTTCAGAAGCCACCCCCATCAAGCTTTCATACAACAATAATGGCATCGACGGTATGAATACTCCTGAGGCATACGAAAGATTATTATATGACTGCATGCTCGGGGATGCAACAAACTTCACACATTGGGATGAAGTCGCCTTATCTTGGGCATTTGTTGACACGATTTCAAAAGTTTGGTCGCAAACAACCGCAAATTTCCCTAATTATGAAGCGGGTTCATTGGGACCAAAAGAAGCAGATGAACTGCTAGCCAAGGACGGCTTCCACTGGTGGCCGATTTAATGACAGTTTTCTATTTACTTAATTAAGGGTTTGTCTGAAAAGCCCATTTTAGTGTTACATGTTTCCAAATAAAAGACCAAAGAATGTTGATTTAACAGCATTCTTTGGTCTTACTTTTTTCATGTTTGGGCTGAAAAACCATTTTTCGGACAACCTCTTTTCACATCATTGATGTTTCGTCTGACATCATGATAAACGACATCTTTATTAAAATGATTGAAGCATCTTTCGGGGCGAAATAGACAAATACTTCAATAAAAACATCATGTTCCAATTCACTTTCATTGCCATTATTACTTAACGAACTTTTTCAGTAAAAATATGGACAAATCCGTATGATTGTGTAAAATCTTCATCCGGCCAAACGAACCTAGATTCTTACACAAAGTACAGAACTTAATCAAATTATGTCATATATGCCAGTTTGTGGATAAACGACTAGAAACCTTGTTCTCTATAACCTTTCTTTAAATTATCAATTTATGAATAAAAGTCGAATCTTCACTGAAACATCATCATCAAGCTTTTTTGTTATCTTTAATTCAAAATTAATAACGAATATCAAACTTTTGAAATTCTTCCACTACATCATGTTCCGTTAATTGTATATTTTCAACTTTTGAAAAAGGGCTTCCTTTTTGAATAGAGGCAAGAAAGTCCTGCAAATTTTGTTCCTCTCCTTCTGCAACGATTTCAACCGTTCCGTCCAACTTGTTTCGAACCCAACCGGAAATTTGGTGCTCGATTGCTTTTGATTGCGTAAAATAGCGAAATCCCACTCCTTGTACACGTCCTGAAACAATGATATGATATTGTTTCATTTTTTCACTCCTTTCATAAGTATTGTTCATTTCTATCTTAATCTATTTTGTACCGAATTTAGATATAAACGAAAAGGTTTGCAGAAAAGATTTGAATTTCTATAAATAATGCTAAAGAAAACAAAACCTATATTAGTAAAACATTTATTTAATTTAAAACATCCAATTCTTTTTCACTGTAACTTGGCAACTTGATGAATTTTCCCGTTTTTCAGCAATAGGCGATCGGAATCATATTGAGGATAAAAGAACAATATTTCCCCTTCTGGATAACGAACAAATCCAGCATTGTAATCGGAACTAAAGATACTAGCCGCCTTCCAACAGCAATACCTTTAGTTTTATTAAAAAAGCAATGGCTAAAGCTAGTTGGCGCTTCATACCATGTAAATAATTAATGGTAAGTTCGTCGATAAACGACTGAATTCCTTGTTCGGCAATCCTCTAATGATGAATTTTTTTTGCAATTTCCGAAAATTAATGTTTTAACGTTTATCCAAAAATTTGAACTGCTGTGCTTCATCCGGCAGCTATCACTATTTAAATTTTACAAGCCTCAAACAAGCATTGTTTTTCGCATATCACTAAAATTGATAGACAAGAGAGATTTGGTTATGGAGATAGTACATAAAAAAGCATCGGCAAAAACCGATGCTTTTTTGTTGTTATTTATTCAGCCAATCTGTATGGAAGATGCCTTCCTTGTCGACACGTTGATACGTATGAGCGCCAAAATAATCGCGCTGCGCTTGAATTAAGTTTGCCGGCAATGTCTCGGTGCGGTAGCTGTCATAATAAGCAAGAGCAGCAGAAAAACACGGCACTGGAATTCCTCTTTCAATCGCCACCGCAATGACTTGTCTTAATGCACCTTGATAGCTTTCTACAATTTCTTTAAAATAAGGATCCAACAATAAATTTGGAAGGTCGGGATCGCGGTCGTAAGCGTCTTTTATCTTTTGCAAAAACGCTGCGCGGATGATGCAGCCGCCGCGAAAGATCATGGCAATATCGCCGTATTTTAAATTCCATTTATATTCTTCGCTTGCCGCTTTCATTTGCGCAAACCCCTGAGCATAGGAGCAAATTTTGCTCATGTACAGCGCTTTGCGGACGGCTTCAATCAGCTCTTCTTTGTTCCCTTCATAAGGCTGTGCATTCGGTCCGCCCAACAGTTTGCTTGCTTTGACTCGCTCTTCTTTCATTGCGGAAATAAAACGGGCAAATACCGATTCAGTAATGATCGGGAGAGGGATTCCTAAATCGAGTGCGTCTTGGCTTGTCCATTTGCCAGTTCCTTTTTGTCCAGCGGTGTCAAGGATGACATCGACAAGCGGCTTCCCTGTCTCATCATCAATTTTTGTAAAGATATCTGCCGTAATTTCAATTAAATAGCTGTCAAGCTCCCCTTTGTTCCATTCAGCAAAAACTTCATGCAGCTCTTGTGCATTTAATCCAAGGACATGTTTTAAAATAAAATAGGCTTCTGAAATTAATTGCATGTCTCCGTATTCAATGCCGTTATGAACCATTTTTACGTAATGGCCGGCGCCGTCCGGACCGATGTAAGTTGTACAAGGTTCTCCGTTCACCTTAGCGGAAATGGCTTCAAAGATCGGACGCACAAGTTCATGAGCTTCTTTTGGCCCTCCCGGCATGATGGAAGGACCTTTTAAAGCCCCTTCTTCCCCGCCGGAAACACCGGTGCCAATAAAATGGATGCCGCGGTCGGCGAGCAGTTTGCTGCGGCGCTGAGTATCTTTGTAATATGTATTTCCGCCGTCAATTAAAATATCTCCTTTATCAAGATGTGGCAGAAGCTGTTCAATGGTGGCATCAGTAGCTGTTCCAGCTTTTACCATCAATAAAATTTTCCGAGGTTTTTCAAGAGAGTTGACAAATTCTTCAATGCTGTATGTTCCAACAATTTTTTTTCCTTTTGCTTCCTTCAGCATTTCATCCGTTTTCTCCGGCGAGCGGTTATAGACGGATACACTGTAGCCTCTGCTTTCAATATTTAAAGCTAAATTCCGCCCCATCACCGCCAGCCCGACGACTCCGATTTGTTGTTTTGACATATTGATTACTTCCCTTTCTATTTCAAATAATGACTAGTCTACAAAACTGAAAATACCATAATTGCCGCCTTCATTTCAAGTGTAAACACCCAAAAGAGGTTCTAGCCAAAAGAACTGAAATTCAACATTTTTTCCGCTTTGAAGAGGTGAGAGGCAAGCCTCACTCCAGCAAAAAGTCTTTTTGAAAACTTGTTCCTTCTGAATGGTTCCCCTTTTTAGGTTTTAACCCTTTTCTGACAACTTCTTTCCCATATTTTTGCGATAATGCTTCCAATGCTTGATATAAGGATTCGTTCTTAGCATCGTCTCCAAACGTGAAAAGATCCAGCTGTTTATAAGCGGCCTTTTTACCGACTACGTCCTGCCCGGTGACGCCAATCAGCCGAACAGGTTGTTTTTCCCAGAGTTTATCCAATAACATTGATGCATGATGAAAAATTTCCTGCTCATCATCAGTTGGATTTTGCAACTTCATGCTTTTTGTCACGGTTGTCCTGTCTTTGTAGCGAAGCATTATATGAACTTTTGTCGCCAGCGCCTCTTTTTTCTTTAACCGAAGACTTACAGACATTGACAGACGTTTTAATTCCATTTTTAATTGTTGCTCATCTTCCGTATCTTTTGGCAATGTTGTCTGATTGCCGACGCTTTTAAAATCATAAATGGAGGTCGGATCCACAGGGCGATGATCAATTCCGTTGGCTTTTTCCTTTAACCGAATTCCGTTGATGCCGAGCAATGCTTTTAACTGAACATCATGTGATCCGGCTAATTGACCGATCGTTTCAATCCCGATATTCTTTAATTTTTGAGCCGTTTTTGTCCCCACTCCGTGCATTTCCGAAACGTCAAGCGGCCAGAGTTTCTGTTTTACGTCCCGTTTTCGCAAAATGGTAATGCCAAGCGGTTTTTTCATATTCGATGCCGTTTTTGCCAAAAATTTGTTCGGAGCAATACCAATGCTCGAGGGAAGCAAGAGTTCATCAAGCAAACGTTTTTGGATCGTTTCAGCCAATTTTACTGGATGAATGGCAACATCTGTTACATCCATATACCCTTCATCAATAGACACAGGCTCAACCATTGGCGTGTAGGAACGCAAAATGGAAAACATGGCCTTTGACGCTTTTTTATATCGTTCAAAATTTGGTTTTTTTATGATTAACTGGGGACAAATCTTTTTCGCCTCCCAAACCGGCATCGTTGTTTTTACCCCATAAGCTCTTGCCTCATAGCTGCAAGTCACAATGATCCTTTTTCGTTCCTTCGGATTGCCGGCAATCGCAAGCGGCCTCCCCTTTAGAGAAGGATCGAAGGCAGCCTCGACTGAAGCATAAAAGCTGTTCATATCAATATGAAAAATAACACGGCTCATATCCATCACCCAACACCATTTTAACACATCTCAAAAAGAAAGGTCAGACTGCATCGTGTCTGACCTAGCTAAAGAGAAACATATTGTTTTTAAGGAAGATTGGTTGCCCCCATTAAGAAACGATCAACTTCCCTTGCCGCCCCGCGGCCTTCATGGATCGCCCACACGATCAAACTTTGTCCTCTTCGTGCATCACCTGCTGCAAATACACCATCAACATTTGTTGTATATTTGCCGTAAGGTGCGTCGATTTTGTTGTTTCTTGATTCCACGCCGAATTGCTGCAAAAGAGGCTGTTCTGTGCCTTCAAAGCCGATTGCGATAAAGACTAAATCACAAGGCCAAACTTTTTCTGTGCCGGGGATTTCTTTAAATACCGCTTTACCGTTCTCATCAAACGTTTTTTCCATTTGGATCGTATGCAGTTCTTTTACATTGCCGTTTTCATCGCCGACAATTTTCTTTGTTTGAATGCAGTACTCACGAGGATCCCGGCCAAATTTTATTTTCGCTTCTTCATACGCATAGTCTAATGTAAAAACGAGAGGAGCTTGCGGCCACGGATTATCATCAGACCGTTCTTTCGGCAATGCAGGATGCTTTCCGAATTGGACCACGCTTTTGCATTTTTGTCTCAACGCCGTCGCAACACAGTCAGCGCCAGTATCGCCGCCGCCGATTACGATCACATGCTTGTCTTTTGCGTCGATGAATTTCCCGTCTTCAAAATTCGATTCAAGCAAACTTTTTGTTGCCTTTGTTAAATAATCCATTGCAAAATGGACACCGTTCAATTCCCGTCCTTCAATGGCAAGATCGCGCTGTTTTTGCGCCCCTGTGCATAGCACAACCGCATCATATTGCGAACGGAGCTCATCAGCTGTAATATCTTTGCCAATTTCCGTATTTGTAACAAACGTAATGCCTTCTTCTTCTAAAAGACGCACTCTTCGTTCAACAATTTCTTTTTCAAGTTTCATATTGGGGATGCCGTACATTAACAAGCCGCCGATTCGGTCGGCGCGTTCGTAAACCGTTACAGTATGCCCCGCCTGGTTTAGTTGATCGGCGCACGCAAGTCCGGCAGGGCCGGAACCGACGATGGCGATTTTTTTTCCGGATCTTTTTTGCGGGATTCTCGGCTGAATCCAACCTTCTTCAAATCCTTTATCAATAATGGCTCTTTCAATGCCTTTAATGGCTACAGCAGGATCGGAAATGGCAACGGTGCAAGAACCTTCACACGGAGCGGGACAAACCCTGCCGGTGAATTCAGGAAAATTGTTCGTTTTCAATAGACGATCTAATGCTTCTTTCCATCTTCCTCTATAAACGAGATCATTCCATTCGGGAATTAAGTTATGAATCGGACATCCTGAAGTTAAGCCGTTCAATTCCATTCCCATATGACAGAACGGCGTCCCGCAATCCATGCAGCGGGCACCTTGTCTGGCAAGTGTTTCATTTGAAAATGGAAAGGAATATTCCTTCCAATCATTAAGGCGGGAAAGCGGATCACGTTTTTTTTCTCCTTCACGAACGTACTCCATAAATCCTGTTGCTTTTCCCACTAGTCTCCCCCTCCTTTTCAACTGCACCTTGGAGCGCCGCTTTAATTAGCGACCGTCTCCAAAGCAGATTTTTCGACCGCAGCTTTTTTCTTATTGTTGACAACTGCTTCAAAAGCTTTAAGCACAGCTTCTTCTTGTGACAAACCCGATTTTTCTATTTTCTCAATAGTGCTGATCATCAACTTATAGTTTCTCGGAATCACTTTGATGAATTTTCCGACATACTCCTGCCAATGAGCGAGAATGTGTTGAGCTTTTGCACTCTCTGTAAATTGATAATGCTTAGCAATCATTTCATGGACAATGCGGATTTCTTCTTTGTCCTCAAGTGATTCAAAAAGCACTAATTCTGTATTGGCTGTTCTTTTGAATTTTTCTTGATCATCCGCTAAAACGTAGGCAATTCCTCCGGACATGCCGGCCGCAAAGTTTTTGCCGACAGAACCAAGAATCACAACGCGTCCTCCTGTCATATATTCGCAGCCGTGATCGCCGACACCTTCCACAACTGCATTTACACCACTGTTTCTTACACAAAATCTTTCGCCGGCACGGCCTTGGATATAGGCTTCACCGCTCGTTGCTCCGTAGAAAGCAACGTTGCCAATTATGACATTATCGCTTGAGGCGAAAGATGCCCCTTTCGGCTGGCGCACGATCACTTTACCGCCCGAAAGCCCTTTTCCGATATAATCGTTGGCATCGCCGGTAAGAGTCATTGTCATTCCTTTCGGTACAAATGCAGCAAAGCTTTGCCCGGCAGAACCGTTGAAATGAAGTTTGATTGTATCTTCCGGAAGTCCTTCTTCTCCGTAACGTTTCGATATTTCACTGCCTGTAATGGTGCCGACGACGCGGTTCACATTTTTAATATTCAAATGGAGGTCAATTTTTTGTTTCTGTTCAATCGCTTCCGCAACTTTCGGCAAAATTTCCTTCACGTCTAATGATTGCTCGATTTTATGGTTTTGCGGACGGGCAAATGTTCTTGGACCATCGACTTGATAAAGCAGTCGGGATAAATCAAGATGTTTCGCTTTCCAATGCTTTTTCGCCCGATCGCTTACTTTTAATACATCAACTCTTCCGACCATTTCTTCTACTGTCCGGAATCCGAGCTGAGCCATGATTTCACGGACTTCTTGAGCAATGAAGTACATGAAGTTGACGACGTGCTCAGGTTTTCCCATAAATTTTTTGCGCAATTCAGGATTTTGCGTTGCAACGCCGACCGGGCATGTATCGAGATGGCATACGCGCATCATGACACATCCGAGAACAACAAGCGGTGCAGTAGCAAAACCGAATTCTTCTGCCCCGAACAAAGCTGCCATGACAACATCGCGGCCCGTCATTAATTTTCCGTCTGTCTCAAGTACTACTCGATCACGCAAACCATTTAGCATTAATGTTTGATGGGTTTCAGCAAGACCGAGCTCCCATGGCAGTCCGGCATGTTTAATGCTCGTTTTCGGCGAGGCTCCTGTGCCACCGTCATAACCGCTGATTACAATGACATCGGCGGCTCCTTTTGCCACTCCTGCAGCAATCGTTCCAACACCGCCTTTGGAAACAAGTTTCACACTAATTCGCGCCTCGCGGTTTGCATTTTTTAAATCATGAATTAATTGAGCCAAGTCCTCAATCGAATATATATCGTGGTGTGGAGGAGGTGAAATCAATTCTACGCCAGGAGTTGAACCGCGCACTTTTCCGATCCACGGATATACTTTTTGGCTCGGCAGCTGTCCACCCTCTCCCGGCTTCGCCCCTTGCGCCATTTTAATTTGCAGTTCATCAGCATTAATTAAATAATGGCTTTTTACGCCAAAGCGGCCAGAAGCCACTTGTTTAATGGCGCTTCTTTTCCAATCGCCGTTTTCATCGGGCAAGTAGCGTGCAGAATCTTCTCCCCCTTCGCCGCTGTTGCTTTTTCCGCCAATTCTGTTCATTGCGATTGCAAGGGCTTCATGAGCTTCTTTGCTTATTGAACCGAAGGACATTGCGCCGGTTTTAAAACGGCGGACAATCGATTCAACTGGTTCCACTTCTTCAATTGGAATCGGCTTTCTTGTTTCATCAAAATCAAAAAGATTCCGTAAAAATGTCATCCGCTCTTCATTTGCCATCTTCGAATATTCTTTAAAGAGATTGTAATCGTTTTTCCGACAGGCCCATTGGAGTGTATGGATCGTTTTTGGATTAAATGCATGGTGTTCCCCCGATCTTCTCCACTGCAATTCACTGCCCGGATCAAGTGTTTCATCTTGGTACGTTGTTTTATAGCTTTGAGCATGGCGCATTTTTGCTTCTTGTTCAATTTCTTTTAAACCGATTCCCCCGATTTGGGAAGTCGTGCCGGTAAAGTATTTGTCAATGACCTCTTGTCCAATGCCGACTGCTTCAAAAATTTGGGCGCCGCGGTAGCTTTGCACTGTTGAAATACCCATTTTCGACATGACTTTGACGACACCGTCAGTCACTGACTTTTTATATTTTTTCACAGCTTCTTTATATGAATATGAAATCGTTCCCTTTTCAACCGATTGTCGAATGGTTTCTAATGCCAAGTACGGGTTTACGGCGTCTACTCCATATCCGATTAAAGCTGCAAAATGATGAACTTCTCTCGCTTCTCCGCATTCAACAATAATGCTTGCTTGTGTACGGGTTCCTTTTTTCACTAAATACTGGTGAAGGGCGCTTCCGGCAAGCAGTGTCGGAATTGGTGCATGATCTTCATCAACTCCGCGGTCGGACAAAACGAGAAGAGTAGCACCGTTTTCGATCGCTTCATCGGCAGCTTTGAAAAGTTGATCGAGAGCTTCTTGCAAGTCATCCTTAAATAAAGATGGAATGGTCACGCATTTAAACTCCGGATAAGGATTGTTTTTCAAAGCTGCAAGTTCTTCGTTTGATAATATCGGCGTGTCTAAACGAATCCGACGAGCTGCCGATTGATCAGGATGAAGAATGTTTCCTTCCTTGCCAAGCAGCGTCATAGTAGACGTTACGATCGATTCACGAATGGCATCAATTGGCGGATTTGTTACTTGTGCAAACAGCTGCTTAAAATAATTAAACAAGCTTTGCGGACGATCGGACAAAACGGCAAGCGGAGTGTCGTTGCCCATTGCCCCAACCGGATCTTTTCCTTGGTTGACCATTGCTGCCACCGTTTTTTCGACATCTTCAAACGTATAACCGAAAGCCTTTTGCCGCTTGATCAAATCGTCAATTTTTCCGGCGTCTTCCGGAACTTCCAAATCGTGAAGCGAAATAAGCTGGTTGTCGATCCATTGGCGATAAGGCTTTTCTTTCGCTATTTCTTCTTTTATTTCCTGGTCAGAAATGATTCTGCCCTCTTCCAAATCAATTAACAGCATCTTCCCTGGGCTGAGTCGGTCTTTATACAGCACATTTTCCGGTTCAACATCAATCACGCCTACCTCGGATGAAAAAATAATGTAATCGTCCTTCGTTACATAATAGCGAGCAGGTCTTAATCCGTTGCGGTCTAAAATCGCTCCGATTTGCTTTCCATCCGTAAACGAAATAGCGGTCGGACCATCCCAAGGCTCCATGAAACAGCTGTGGAACTCGTAAAATGCTTTTTTATCGTCATCCATTTCGCCATCCCAAAACCAAGGCTCGGGAATGAGCATCATTGCGGCATGCGCCAGCTTTTTCCCCGCCAACACAAAAAATTCAAAAGCGTTGTCCAAAATGGATGAGTCGCTTCCGTTTGTATCTAAAATTGGTGTTATTTTTTTTAAGTCATCTTTGAAAAGTTCTGAAGCGAACTGTTTTTCTCTAGCTGACATCCAGTTGATATTTCCCCTGAGAGTGTTGATCTCCCCGTTGTGAATTAAATATCTGTTAGGATGCGCTCTTTCCCAGCTTGGAAACGTATTCGTGCTAAAACGAGAGTGAACGAGGGCAAATGCCGATTGAAATCTTTCGTCCTGCAAATCCACATAAAATTCATCAAGCTGTTCCGGTGTCAGCAATCCTTTATAGACGATTGTCCGGCTTGATAAACTGGCAAAATAAAATTCGTTGTTTTCAATAAGCTTTTCAGCTTGTTTGCGGATAACGTACAGTTTTCTTTCAAATGCAAGCTCGTCTTGAATATCATCACTTGCCCCAATAAATACTTGACGGATAAATGGTTTGCTTTGTTTTGCGAGTTTTCCGATTTTTTCGATATTAACTGGAACGGTTCTCCAGCCTAATAATGTTTGCCCCTCTTTTTCAATAATTTTGTTGATCTCATTTTCATAATACACCCGTTCATGTTCACGTTCCGGCAAAAAGACCATGCCTACGCCGTAGCGGCCTTTTTCAGGCAAAGGCATTCTTCCGCAGGCCACTTTAAAATAATTGTGCGGAATTTGCACCATGATGCCGGCTCCGTCACCGGTTTCCGGGTCGCTTCCTTGTCCCCCGCGATGCTCCAATTGGCAAAGCATGTGCAGGCCTTTTTTGACTATATCATGAGAAGGTTTCCCTTTCAGATGGGCATACAAACCGATACCGCATGCATCATGTTCAAATTCAGGACGGTAGAGACCTTGTGCTTTCGGTAATCCAAAGTGTTTCATCTCTTTTCTCCCCCATTCCTCATACCGATAAAGTCTGTAAATATAATTGTAGTTTTCAAAAATAATATTAACAATATATAATTTAGATAAAACTGATCTCATATTGAGATGGAATTTAGGAGGAAATGATATGGAACTCAGGCAGCTGATCTATTTTGTGGAGGTGGCCAAACGAGAACACGTTTCGGAAGCAGCAGAAGCACTTCATGTGGCCCAATCCGCTATCAGCAGGCAAATTGCCAATTTAGAGGCCGAGCTTGGGGTCAATTTATTTGAACGGGATGGACGCAATGTAAAACTGACGCCGATTGGACATCATTTTTTGCCACATGTCGAAACAGCTTTAAAAGCAATTGAGCATGCTAAACAACAAATTGAAGAGTTTTTAGATCCTGAAAGAGGAATGGTTCGAATCGGTTTCCCGACTAGTTTGGCAAGCCATACAATGCCTGCAGTCATTACAGAATTTAAAGAAAAGCATCCGAACGTTTCATTTCATCTCCGTCAAGGAACCTACAGATTTTTAATTGAAGCCGTTAAGAACAGAGAAATAGACCTGGCATTTCTTGGGCCAGTACCGACAGAAGAAAAGGGGATTAAAGGGGAAATTTTATTTACGGAGTCTTTTGCAGCTCTCCTGCCCAGCAACCATCCATTGGCCAGCCGATCGAGTTTAGTCTTGAATGAACTGCGCAACGATCCTTTTGTAACATTTCCGAAAGGGTTTATATTGCATAAAATTGTCCATGAAGCATGCCAACAAGCAGGGTTTTCCCCGGTTATATCTTCAGAAGGGGAGGATTTGGACGCCATTAAAGGGCTTGTTTCTGCCGGGATCGGCGTCACATTGCTTCCGGAAAGCACCTTTTATGAAACGATGCCGCGGTTTACAGTGAAAATTCCCGTTGTTATGCCGCTTGTTAAACGGAATGTAGGGATTATCCTTCCAGCAAATTATGAATTGGCTCCATCCGTAAAAGTGTTTTATCAATTTGCCAAACAGTTCTTTTCCGTAATTGAAAAATATAAATAAAAAGGCGGTTTTTGCACCGCCTATTCGCCAGCCACTTCTTTAACGATCGCTACTATTAATTCAGCCGTTTTTTTCAGCTCTTCGATCGGCATTTTTTCATTTGTTGTATGGATTTCTTCATAGCCTACAGCCAGATTGACTGTAGGGATGCCGAAACCGGCGATGATATTTGCATCACTGCCTCCCCCGCTTTTTAACAATCTGCTTTCCCTGCCGATTGTTTTCACCGCTTTTTTGGCAATTTCCACAACTTTGTCACCGTCATTGAACGTAAAACCGGGATACATGACTGTGACATTTACGTCCGCTTTGCCGCCCATTTCCTGTGCCGACCGCTCAAAAGCATTTTTCATCGTTTGAACCTGCTTTTCCATTTTTTTAGGGTCAAGTGAACGCGCTTCCGCTAAAATATCGACACGATCGCACACGATGTTTGTTTGCGTTCCTCCTTCAAACCGTCCGATATTTGCTGTTGTTTCCTCATCAATGCGCCCCAGTGGCATATTGGCGATTGCTTTCGCCGCAATCGTTATCGCCGAAATCCCTTTTTCCGGAGCAACCCCTGCATGGGCTGTTTTTCCATGAATGGCAACTTCAATTTTCGCTTGTGTTGGCGCAGCGACAATAATATCACCAACTTTCCCGTCGCTGTCGAGCGCATATCCGTATTTAGCCGTAATTCGCTGCCGATCGAGAGCTTTTGCTCCGATAAGACCCGATTCTTCTCCAACTGTAATGACAAATTCAATTTTTCCATGGGGTATTTTTTCTTCTTTCAACACCTTGACGGCTTCCAGCATGGAAGCAAGCCCCGCTTTATCGTCGGCGCCAAGAATTGTCGTCCCATCCGTTACAATATATCCATCTTTGATTGAAGGCTTTATATTTTTTCCTGGTACAACTGTATCCATATGTGATGTAAAATAAATCGGGTCGACACCGTCTTTTGTTGCTTTAAGCGTGCATATGAGATTTCCTGCACCATGTCCAGTTTTTTCAGCGGCATCATCCTCCATCACATCAAGACCAAGCCCGCTAAATTTTTGCTTTAATACATTGGCGATTTCCCGCTCATTTTTTGTTTCCGAATCGATTTGCACAAGTTCCAAAAATTCATCGACTAACCGTTTTTCATCAATCATTTTTCTACACTACCTCCCGCTTATGTATACATCTTAAGTGTAACCGATTTTGCTCATCATTGCGAAACTAAATGTCTGGCAGCAATCAGTGAAACGGTTGTTCCATTATTTAAAACATTGTACAATGATATACAGAAAAGATCCTAAAGGAGGTAACCGTCTGTGCCCGGCAAGAAGACACAAAAGCTGGTTGTTTATTTAATGCTAGGTTGTTTGCTTTTGACAACCATTTTGACAGGAATCAGTATGTGGCTATAAAAAAGAGTGATCTTGTCCGATAAAGTCACTCTTTTTTACTTTCCCCTTATTGTTTCGAACTTTCCCTTTTTTCATTTATACTTCACATGAAAAAAGGGCTTTATTTTTCCTTCCTCTTCGCATGGTTCTTTTTTGCCGATTTCGTATTGGGAAGACCTTTAAACTGGCTTTTGATGATTAAATATTGCTCCATTTCAAATAAGAAATGATATAAACTGGCTCTAGTTTCAAACTCTTCTCTTGTTTTCGGAAGAGGTGTTTCCTCCATCTTTTTCCTCATGTTTTGAAGCTTTTTTAAAAATTTGTTGGCTGTATTGCCAGAATGAATGTTGTTTTTCAGCTCTTCTATAAAATCAGCTATGAGCTTGGCCTGTTCAACATTAGTTGTCATCATGGCGAACGTCGGCAAAACACGCTCAATAATTTCAAATTGCTTCTCCCTCATTTTAAAATAAATATAATAAAGATCTTCATTCCGCAGCAATTGATTTTCAACATTTCGAAGCGCCAGCCCTTTGGCTTTTTCCAACAAGGAAGCTGTTTCGGTAATCTCTTTCCCGTCCCAGTTCATGTCTCCCTCCCTTAAAAAAGCAACGATGTTTTCGAAAATGACGGCAAAGTTTTCCTCAATTTTGTCCCTGTAAAGAATCAGATCGTTTTCCAGACTCGGCATATACAAATTCATGAGCAGGGCTACACCAATTCCTGTAATTACGAGCAAAAATTCGTTTTGAATGATTCCCCAGTTTATTTGTCCAGCGGCGTATAAATGCAAGATAATGACGGTGCTTGTAACGATTCCTTCAGTCGTTTTACACAAAACCATTGTCGGAATGAAAAAAAGCAAAAGAATTCCGATTACAATTGGATGATACCCGATAATTTCAAAAAATAGACTGGAAAACACCATGCCTGTCAAACAAGCGAAAAACCTAGCCCAAGCGCTTTTTAACGATTTTTTTTTCGTGACTTGAATGCAAAGGACCGTTATAATTCCGGCAGAAACAAAGTTGTTCAAGCCAAACATCTGGGCCAAGAAAATAGCAAGAGGTGCGCCGACCGCTGTTTTTAACGTTCGATAGCCAATCTTAAACTTTCTCATTTTTCTCACCATTACCTGTTTTTCTTTTATTATTGCTCTAGCAGAACAAAATAAAAAGGCGCCGAAATTGGCAGCCTTTTCACATTATACTTCATCGCAATATTTTTCAAAAGCATCCTGCAGCTTCTGAACAACAGACATTGGATCATGTCCTTCAATTTCATGACGTTCAATCATGGTGACGAGTTTTCCATCCTTCAATAAAGCAAAAGACGGCGAGGATGGCGGATACCCGGTAAAATAAGATCTGGCTCGTTCAGTCGCCTCTTTATCTTGACCCGCAAAAACGGTTACTAATTGATCCGGGCGCTTGTCAAAATGAAGGGCATGATAGGCCGCAGGACGAGCAATGCCGCCTGCGCAGCCGCAGACAGAATTGACCATGACAAGAGTAGTTCCTTTTTTATTTAAAGCTTCGTCTACTTCTTCAGGCGTTTTTAATTCTTTATATCCTGCAGCAACAATCTCCTCACGTGCTTGGCGAACGACATCATTCATAAAAAAATTGAAATCAAGATTCAACTTCACTCTCTCCTTTTGACCGCTGTATAGTTTCATCTTACAATGGATGCATTTATTAGGCAATGATCAAGCATTTTTTTTAAAATTCCTTATTAATAGATGGATGTTGTCTCTTTTGAAATGCTTTCCAGACGTTGTTTTAACCTTTGCATAAATTTTCCGCATACAAGGCCGTCAAGCACTCGATGATCAAGCGATAAACAAAGGTTGACCATATCTCTCGCTGCGATCATCCCATTTTTCATCACCACAAGACGCTTTACAATTGTTTCGACTTGTAGAATAGCGGCTTGAGGATAATTGATAATTCCCATCGATTGAATCGAACCAAATGTTCCTGTATTGTTGACGGTAAAAGTGCCACCTTCCAAGTCTTTCGCTTCGATCGTTCCTTTTCTTACCTTATTGGCAAGTTCATTGATTTCCCGGGCAATGCCTTTAATCGATTTTTCATCAACCTGCTTGAGGACTGGCACATAAAGAGCATCATCTGTTGCCACAGCAATGGAAATATTGATATCTTTCTTTTGAATAATTTTATCTCCCGCCCACGTCGAATTCATTTGCGGAAACTCTTTGATCGTTTCTGCAACACTTTTAACAAAAAATGGGAAATATGTCAAAGAAAAACCTTCATTTGCTTGAAACTCGTCTTTGATTGCATTTCTAAACTCAACAAGACCGGTTACATCCACTTCAACCATCATCCAAGCATGAGGAATCTCTTGCTTGCTTCGCACCATATTGTTGGCAATAGCTCTTCGTACTCCTGAAACTGGAATCTCTATATCTGTATTTGCCCACAATGGCGCTTGAGAGGAGGATGCCGTTTGTTCGTCTCCTGCTTGTTTTCCCATATTTCTTTGTTTTTCTTGATTATTTATTAGCTTTAACAGATCTTTTCGTGTAATTCTTCCAAAAGCCCCTGTTCCATTGACTTTTTCAAGATCGATGTTATGTTCTTGAGCAAGACGGAGAACTACCGGGGAATAGCGTTTCTTCATTTTCTTGCTATCCTCTGTATGTTGCATTTCAGGAACATTTGTTTCGGCCTGTTTTGGTTCAACAGCGGTTTGTAGACTTTCCGTTTTCTCAATTTCAATTTTGCAAATCACTTCACCGACTTGAAGAGTTTCCCCTTCCTTTGCCACAATTTCTTTAATGACACCTGCATAGGATGAGGGAACTTCGGCGCTTACTTTATCCGTCATGATTTCCGCAATCGGATCGTATTTGTTGACCTTATCGCCTACGGAAACGAGCCATTTACTGATCGTTCCTTCCGTTACGCTCTCTCCAAGTTGAGGCATTTTCATTTCTTCGATAAGCACGCTGTGATTCCTCCTTGAATTTAGGGTCAACCTCAAAACTCCGCCAATTCCCGCATAGCTTTTTCGATTTTATCAGGATTGATCATAAAAAATTTCTCCATTGTCGGGGCATACGGCATCGCGGGCACATCAGGCGCTGCAAGTCTTTTAATCGGAGCATCGAGATCGAATAAACAATGTTCGGCAATAATGGCCGATACTTCACTCATGATGCTGCCTTCTTTATTATCTTCTGTAATAAGGAGCACTTTGCCTGTTTTGGCTGCTGCCTCAATAATGGCTTCCTGATCAAGCGGATACACCGTTCTTAAGTCTAAAAGATGGACGGAAATGCCATCTTTCGCTAAACGTTCTGCAGCTTGCAAGGCAAAATGGACGCAAAGCCCATATGTAATTACTGTTATATCGTCTCCTTCTAGTTTGACATCCGCTTTTCCGATCGGCAAGACATAATCATCTTCCGGTACTTCTCCCTTAATCAACCTGTATGCTCTCTTATGCTCAAAAAACAAAACAGGATCATCATCGCGAATGGCGGCTTTTAATAATCCTTTTACATCATATGGGGTGGAAGGAATAACTATTTTCAAACCCGGCTGGTTGGCAAAAACGGCTTCAACGGACTGGGAATGATATAACGCTCCATGAACTCCTCCCCCAAACGGCGCTCGAATCGTTATCGGACAGTTCCAATCGTTATTTGAGCGATATCGAATTTTTGCCGCTTCTGAAATAATTTGATTGACAGCAGGCATGATAAAATCAGCAAATTGCATTTCACAAACAGGACGCAGGCCGTACATAGCCGCTCCTATACCGACACCGGCAATTGCGGATTCAGCCAGCGGAGCATCAATGACCCGTTCTTCTCCAAATTTTTCATACAACCCTTGTGTGGCTTTAAACACCCCTCCTTTTTTACCGACATCCTCCCCGAGAATAAATACTTTTTCATCCCGTTCCATTTCTTCCCGAAGTGCTGCCGTAACTGCTTCAATATATGACATGATTGGCATGATCTTTCCTCCTTCAGTCCCCGTACACATATTTAAGAGCATTTTCAGGTGCAGCATAAGCTGCCTTTTCGGCATAATCAGTTGCATCATCAATCATATTCATGATTTTCGTGACCATTTCTTTTTCTATCTGATCATTTAACAATCCGACTTCCCGCAAATATTTTGAAAAAATTAAAATCGGATCATTGCTTTTTGCCCTTTCAATTTCTTCTTTTGACCGATAGCTGCGGTCATCGTCGTCACTGGAATGAGGAGTCATCCTGCTCACAATCGTTTCAATTAAAGTCGGCCCTTCTCCGCAGACAGCTCTTTCCCTCGCTTCTTTAACGACTTTATATACTTCAAGAGGGTCGTTTCCGTCTACTGTGATACCTGGCATACCGTACCCAATCGCCCGATCTGATACTTTTTCGCAAGCCAATTGCTTATGCGCCGGAACGCTAATGGCGTATTGATTGTTTTCGCACATAAAAATAACCGGTAATTTATGTACCCCGGCAAAATTCGCCCCTTCATGAAAATCGCCTTGATTGGAAGACCCTTCTCCAAACGTGACAAAGGCGACAAAATCCTTTTTCTCCATTTTGGCCGCCAACGCTATGCCAACCGCATGCGGCACTTGTGTCGTAACAGGGGAAGAGCCCGTCACAATTCTATTTTTCTTTTGTCCGAAATGCCCTGGCATTTGCCGCCCCCCAGAATTAGGATCTTCGGCTTTAGCAAAAGCAGACAACATCAATTCTTTTGCTGTCATCCCGAAGTGCAACACAACCCCAACATCACGGTAATAGGGGAGAATATAATCCTTTGTTTTGTCCAATGCGAAGGCTGCACCGACTTGGGCGCCTTCCTGTCCTTGACACGAAATTACAAAGGGGATCTTCCCTGAACGGTTTAAAAGCCACATCCGTTCATCGATTTTTCTGGACAGGAGCATTGTTTCATACATGTTTAAAACATCTTGATCGCTTAATCCTAAAGATAAATGGCGATTTTTTGGCATGTGGAGACCTCCTAAACCTTTATAAATGTATCGATTTCCCATCTGCTGCAAGAGCCGCTTCCATGATCGCCTCTGACAATGTTGGATGAGGATGAATTGAATGCGAGATTTCCCAAGGCGTCGCATCGAGAAAAAGAGCCAGACTTCCTTCGGATATCAGATCCGTGGCATGAGGTCCGATCATATGTATGCCTAAAAGATCATCTGTTTTTTGATCAACAATTATTTTAACAAAACCTTCCGATTGCCCGAAAACGAGCGCTTTGCCGTTTCCTCGAAAAGGGAATTTCCCGACTTTAATCTGATAGCCTTGGTTTATCGCTTCTTTTTCTGTTAATCCAATACTGGCCACTTCAGGATTTGAATAAATGCATCTTGCAACTTGCCTGTAATTGATGGGAGCAGGGTTTTCGCCTGCTAAATGCTCTACAGCACGGATTCCTTCCTGTGAAGCAACATGAGCAAGTTGAAGACCGCCGATGACATCTCCAATCGCATAAATATGTGATTCCCTCGTTTGATAAAACTCGTTTGTGACAATAAACCCATCATTTATTTCAATTTCCGTATTTTCCAAGCCAATTCCTTCCGTATTCCCTATTCTTCCAACGGATAAAAGCAATTTTTCGCCATGCAATTGCAACTCTTGGCCTTTATGCTCAACAAATATGGTAATACCATTTTGAATATCCGTTTTTTCTGTCAAAATTTTGGCTCCGGTCAAAATGCGGACGTTTTTCTTTTTTAACTGCTTCTCCATCTCTTTTGCGATTTCAACATCTTCTGCTGGCAAAATATGGTCGGCATATTCGACAACTGTCACTTCAACATCAAAATCGGAAAACATTGAAGCCCATTCAACCCCGATAACTCCCCCGCCAACTATAATGATGGAAGATGGAAGATGTTGCAGCTGCAGCGCCTCATTTGATGTTAAAATGGTTTCGCCGTCAACCGAAAATCCCGGCAAGAATCTTGGACGGGATCCAGTTGCAATAATGACGTTTTTAGGGAGCAAGATTTCATTTTCTGCGCCGTTTTCCATCTCAACAGATATGGCTCCTGTCTGCGGAGAAAAAATAGACGGTCCCAAAATGCGGCCAACGCCTTTGAACACATCGATTTTTCCTTTTTTCACTAATTGCTGAACACCCTGATGGAGCTGTCGGACGATTTTTTCTTTTCGCTGTTGAACTTTTTGGAAATTGAGTTTAATTCCCGCTGTTTCGATGCCAAAATCCATGCTTCTTTTCGTTTGTGCGAAAACTTCCGCACTTTTTAAAAGCGCTTTGCTTGGAATGCAGCCGGCGTGCAGGCAGGTGCCGCCTAGCTTTTCTTTTTCGACAATAGCTGTTTTTAAACCAAGCTGGGAAGCTCTGATAGCGGCGACATAACCGCCGGTTCCTCCTCCCAAAACCACTAAATCGTACTCTTTCGCCATGAAATTCTCCTTCCTTGGGTACATCCATATTCCAGAAAAACTTTTTGCTCGATGAAGCTTATTTCAAACACTTCCATTTACAGGATAACATTGAAAAGCGACGGACATACATTCTAATTATCATTTGTTCACCAAGCTCTTGCAATGATTTAGACTTAAAACGAGCAAAAAAACGAACGAATGCGTATTCATTGTTTTGTTTTCCATATTTATTTCCAAACGCTGTTTTTGTTTGTCCAAATCAACAGTATATCTTCATCATAACATGTTTATAACTGTTGACAAATCTCTATATGCCCGTAAAAATGAAATTGATCCGTAAATTTTTCTATATAGAAAGGATAATCAAAAGAATGATTCGGTTCATTGCGCTCATGATTATGGTCATTCCCGGCATTTTTGCGGTTTACGGGATAAAATTGATGAGGGATATGCTGTTTGGAATATTGCAGCCGCCATATCCATTTCTTTGGCTGCAATTTTTAGCCGGTTTTTTCTTTTTTATTGCAGGTCTTTCTTTTATCGGCGGATTTATTTTGCATCGAGATCGAAAACGAAATAAAGTGCAGGCTCGTTTTCAAAAAAAAAGAAACCGTCGTGCCTAATCGATTAGTGGATCTCATTTTAAAAGTTAATACAGCAATTTTTTTGTGTAAAGCAATTTCTATTCGCAATATAGGCGAATTTTCGATTTTCAATTAATCACGTGCTTTAAAAAGAGAGCCAGCATCATTTCCCAGTTTCCTCTGCACAATCGAATGCCTGTCACATCGATTGTGCAGGGGTTTTCGCTTGCTAGACCAAGTTTTTTTCTGCTTTAGGAAGCCTTAGCTTCAGTCTCAGCTTATCGGCCATCATTGCAATGAACGATAAGATAAACGGTGGTTCATACGGTATATGTCAGAAGTTGTCCTCATTTTTTTAATATATTTTGCCGTCTACCTTGTATTCTTTTTAAAAGACAAAAATCTTACAGTAAATCGTAAATTTTGCACTTCTCCCCTGTTGTTTTTATCATCTTCATTTCCTCTTTTCAGTTCGTGTTTCCCGCAAAATCTTCTGCTTGTGAAGCAAACAATGGTACCCGCGCTATTTTAGAAAATAAACTTACATGGAAAATGAGCGTTATACAATTAGAGTAAATAAATATTGGTAAAGGGGAATTTTATGGAAAAGGGAGATCACAATATTCGTTGTTTTGGGTGCAGTCCTATTTGCTTTATTGTCAATGTTCGATTTCATTCGGTGAACAATATTCTATAAGCTGCAATGATTGCTATTGAATGCCAACAATAAAAAAGTAAAATAACTCTCCTTCAGAGGAAAAGCTTATAAATTCCGTTGCGGTTTTATTTCTCCGATACCATCACACAGATTCCCCTAATTTATTTCGTCTAAAAAACGGCCGCAATGTTGCCCGTAGCTTCGCATTGATTAGCGGAAAACCGACGTTTCCTGCAATCCATCACTCGATTAAAAAATCTGCAAAATAAAAACGCCCTCCTACCAGAATTTCTTAAAACTCCAATAAAGAGGACGCTCCATTAATAATCTTCAGTACATTCTCATATAGGTTTCCTAATTCGTTTTTTGCGGCTCCGTCAAAATGCCGCTATCCCACGGTCAGTCAACTCGCCTTATGCTCCAATCTCAATTTATCGGCCACCATTGCGATGAATTCCGAGTTCGTCGGTTTGGCTTTCGACATGCTGACGGTGTAGCCGAACAGAGAAGAAATCGACTCGATGTTGCCGCGGCTCCAAGCGACTTCAATCGCGTGGCGGATTGCTCTTTCTACGCGGCTTGCTGTTGTATTATATTTTTTGGCGATATCCGGATAAAGGACTTTCGTAATGGAGCCCAAAAGTTCAATATCATTATATACCATTGATATAGCTTCCCTCAAATATAAATAGCCTTTTATATGCGCCGGAACGCCAATTTCATGAATGATGCTTGTAATGCTGGCATCTAAGTTACTATGTTTATTTTCGGAAATCGATGATGAGTGCAAAACGGAATTTTTCGTGAGAGCCGAAGTTGTTTTCCCGCTTACTTGGCGTATATTGTTGGCTAGCTGCTCCATGTCAAACGGTTTTAATATAAAATATGCCGCCCCGAGGTCGACTGCTTTTTTCGTCACATCCTCTTGGCCAAAAGCTGTCAGCATGATGACATTTGGTTTTTTGGCTGTATTGAGTCCTTTTATTTTTTGCAGAACGGCCAAACCATCAAGATGCGGCATGATAATATCTAACACAAGCACATCCGGATTTTTTTCTTTTAAAATGTTCAAACATTCTTGCCCGTTGTAAGCTACTCCTATTACTTCCATGTCATCTTGACTTGATAAATATTCTTCCAATAAATGTACCAATTCTCGATTATCGTCCACGATCACCACTTTTATCTTTTCCACACGTACTTCCTCCCAATCTATTTTTACAGAAATATACAAACCATTTTCTTAATGTTAGTTTCGACAACTTTGATTAGATTCCTCTTATTTTTTTAAAAAAGCGGAAAAATTTAAGCCTTTCATCAAAATTCTCCTTTTTTCTTTCATTTTCGATTATATAGATATGCATGTCGAAAAATTTTATTCCAATTTTATTTTGGTTGAAAGAAAAAAGCGAGCAAGTTAACTCGCTTTTTGATTGCCATAAATATGAATGCCCGCATCTTGAAGCATCCATTCAATATGAACGCCGTATCCGGAAGCCGGATCATTGACAAACACATGAGTAACGGCGCCGACTAGCTTTCCATTTTGAATGATCGGACTGCCGCTCATGCCTTGAACAATCCCACCGGTTTTTTTGAGCAGTTCTTTATCCGTAACTTTAATAACCATTCCTTTTGTTGCTGGAAATTTTTGATTAACAATACTGACAATTTCTACATCAAAAGACTGTACTTTGTTTTTTTCCACAACTGTTAAAATTTTTGCTGGACCCTTTTTCACTTCATTTGATAATGCAACAGGAATCGGCTTGTCCATGATGCCATTGGCAATCTGTTTGTGCAATTTGCCGAAGATCCCAAATGGACTGTTTTTTGTAATCACGCCGATTACTTCCTGTTCATCAGAAAATCTTGCTAATTTTTCCCCTGGACTTCCACCTCTGCCTTTTTGAATGGAAGTTACGGTGGATTGAACAATTTTTCCGTTTTCCACAACAAGCGGTTTTTTCGTGTCCATATCTGAAATAACGTGACCCAATGCCCCGTATTTTTTCGTTTTTGGATCAAAAAATGTCATCGTTCCAATTCCGGCGGCGGAATCCCTTATATAAAGGCCAATGCGGTATTCATTGTCTTTTTGATCTTTTACAGGCAACAGTTTTGCTTTGAATTGCCGTTCATTGCGTTTTACTTCAATTTCCAGCGCTTCTCCATTTGATCCAGCTTTTTGGATAAATGGGGCGACATCACTCATTTTTTCGATTCTTTTCCCGTTAATTTTGGTAATGACATCACCTACTTCAATCCCAGCTTCTTCTCCGGGAGATTTTTTCCCTGCTTCCGTTTCAATTTGGTGATATCCGACAACGAGAACACCTAATGTGTTTAATTTCACACCGATGGACTGCCCGCCGGGAACAACTTTTAATTCCTTCAAAACGTTGACATTTACTTTTTTAATCGGCACATTGCCAAGTTTATAGACAATTTCGCCGCTGCCTTCTTTATTTCCCTTCAATTTCAAGTCATTGCCGTCATTTTCCACTTGAAAAGCGTTTTGGGCATATACTTCCTTTTGTGCCGGGATTGTATTTTTTATCGTATAGGCTTCACCTTGAAAAATTGCGATTTGCTTCGGAATGTTTAAATATCCGCGAAATTCTTTGGAAAAACTGAAAGCGATGAAAGAAACAAGGAGAATTGTTCCAATTATCTTTCTAATGGCATCTTCTTTCATTTCTTCACTCTCCTCGCTCCTAACCCACACCATATGATCCATATCACATGGCTACATTCTTTAATCTTTCCTGGAGCGAGACGATTTATAACCCGAGCCGGCAAGAAATTATTTTCCTAAGGAGTTTTGGCTGAAACGGCAAGCTCTAAAACTTCTTTTGCATGCTGCTTTGATAATTCTGTAACCTCATCTCCAGCAATCATTCGGCTAATTTCGTTAATTTTTTCCTCATCGGAAAGCGGATGAACGATCGTTTTCGTTCTTCCCTGTTTTGTCACTTTTTTCGATATCAAAAGATGGGTATCAGCCATTGCCGCCACTTGAGGAAGATGGGTAATGCAAAGGACTTGAGAGCCAACCGAAACTTGGTAAATTTTCTTTCCTATCGCTTGTGCTACCCGTCCGCTTACACCCGTATCCACCTCGTCAAAAATGATCGAAGTGATCCCTTGATGCTTGGAAAAAATGGCTTTTAAAGCAAGCATGATTCGCGACAGTTCACCGCCAGAAACGATTTTTGCGAGCGGTTTAAGCGGTTCGCCCGGATTCGTTGACAAGTAAAACTCCACCATATCAATTCCATTGCTGTCAAAATGGACATTTGTTCCATTGATGAATGATAAACGGCTGCCTTCTTTAGATGAAAACTGAACCTCGAAAATGGTTTTATCCATATATAATTGCTTTAATTCAGCGGTAACTTGAGCAACTAATTTTTTGGCATATTTTTTTCTCAGCGCCGATAAATTTTTCGCTTCCACCAGCAAATCTTTCACAACCGATTCGATCTCTTTTCTGATGGTTTGGACATGGCTTTCTCTATTTTCTATGGCATCGATTTCTTCTTCAATTTCTACGGCATACTTTAAAATTTCTTCAACAGACTGTCCATATTTTCGTTTTAAACGATGGATGACATTAAGCCGTTCTTCAATCATATTTAACCGTTCCGGATCAAACTCCATATTTTCCAATTCATTTCTTAGTTGAAAAATCAAATCCTCGATCATATAAAAACTGTTGGACAACGTATCAGAAAGCGGTTTTAATTTATCGTTCATTTCTGCCGCTTCTTCTAAATGGCTCATCGCAAGGCCGAGAAAATCCAGTCCGCGCTGTTCCCCTTGAAGCGCTTCATAACAGTTTTTTAAAGCTTCATAAATTTTTTCAAAATTGGTTAATTGCTGGCGTTCTTCTTGGAGATTGACGTCTTCGCCAGCTTTTAAATCGGCGCTTTCAATTTCCTTTAATTGAAATTTCAATAAATCGAGCCGTTGGGCCATTTGCTGCTCATTTTCAGATAATGCCTTTAACCGTTTTGTTAATTCAACATATTTTTGATAAAGCACTAGGTAGGCATCTTTTGCTTTTTTCACCTCTTCCCCGCCATACTCATCAAGAAGATGAAGATGCTTCTGTTCATCCATAAGCTCTTGGTGATCATGCTGACCATGAATATCCACGAGCGTGCTGCCGATCTCCCGAAGAATTCCAAGCGTAACTAGTTTTCCGTTAATGCGGCAAATACTTTTGCCGTTAGCGGAAATATCTCTGCGTAAAACGACCATCCCATCACCCGCATCAATCCCGAGTTCCCGACATTTTAAAATGCATGGATGGTTTTCTTCTTCCAAGAAAAACAATCCTTCCAATTCAGCCCGTTTTTCGCCAGCTCTTACAAATTCAGATGAACCACGGCCGCCGACAAGAAGGGATATGGCATCAATGATGATTGATTTCCCCGCTCCCGTTTCCCCAGTTAACACCGTTAATCCCTTTTCAAAAGAAAGTGTTAATGATTCGATGATGGCAAAATTTTTAATGGATAACTCCGATAACATCGCGTTCACCCCAAGGTTATTTTAAAGCATGTCCAAAATTCTTTTAGTCAACGTTTCCGCATCTTCGTTCGTCCGGCAAATCATCAAAATAGTATCATCTCCGGAAATCGTTCCCACTATTTCATCCCATTCTAGGACATCAATCAGAGCACATATGGCATTAGCATTACCCGGCATTGTTTTCATCACGAGCAAATGGCCGGCAGAATCAATTTTTACAAAGGCATCCATCAACGCCCTTTTCAGTTTTTGCAGCGGATTAAAACGTTGATCAGCGGGAAGGCTGTATTTGTAACGGCCGTCAGTTGTCGGAACCTTCACTAAATGCAATTCTTTTATATCTCTGGAAACTGTTGCTTGTGTTACATTAAAGCCTGATTCTTTCAGCATTTCGACGAGCTCATCCTGTGTTTCAATCTCAAAATTGGTGACTAGCTCGCGAATTTTTATATGGCGCTGCCCTTTTGTCATTCAATCACCTCTTTTTTGTTTTTTCATGAAAGCTGCATAGAAAAACAGGAATAACTGCGGCTGCGGCTGTTATCCCTGTTTTCCTCTTAATGTGGTATGAGCTTCTCGGACAATTTCTTCGACGTTGTTTGGAATTTTTTTTTCACCTTTTTCTTTGCAGCCTTCCCAATAAAGATGAAGCAAAAATTCAATGTTTCCACTGCCGCCGGTTATAGGGGAATAAGAAATATTCATGCAATCAAAACCAATTTTTACGGCAAACGATTGTATATCACGCAACACTTCTTCATGAACAAAAGGATCTTTGACAACCCCTTTTTTTCCTACTTTTTCCTTACCCGCTTCAAATTGCGGTTTGACCAAAGCGACACAGTTACTGTTAGGAACTAATATTTCTTTTAGTACCGGCAATATTAATTTTAATGAAATAAAGGAAACGTCAATGGTGGCAAACTCTGGAAGACCGTACTTAAAATCAGCAGGTGTTACATAGCGGAAGTTTGTCCTTTCCATGACAACTACCCGCTTGTCCTTGCGCAATTTCCAATCTAACTGATTGTAGCCGACGTCAACGGCATAGCATAGTTTTGCACCGTTTTGCAAAGCGCAATCAGTAAAACCGCCCGTAGAAGAACCGATATCAACCATAATTTTATCGGTCACGTTAATCTGAAATTGTTTCAATGCTTTTTCAAGCTTCAGACCGCCCCTCGACACATAAGGGATAGCATTCCCTTTTATTGTGAGAGGAATATCATGATCAACCTTTTCTCCGGGCTTATCAAGCCTTTTCTCATTGGAATAAACTAAACCTGCCATAATGGTTCGTTTCGCTTTTTCCCGCGTTTCTACAAGGCCTCTTTCTACAAGCAATACGTCCAAACGTTCTTTTTTAGCCATACTTCATTCCTTTTTCTTTTTTTGGTATCATATGCATAATCTGTTGCGCAATTTTTTCTTTTGTCAGTCCGATCTCTTCTAATAATTGGGATACGCTTCCATGTTCAATAAATCTGTCAGGAATCCCCATTCGTTTAATTGTCGTATTGGAAAAGCCCTGTTCTTCTGCAAATTCTAAAACGGCGCTTCCAAAACCACCCGCCAGCACTCCCTCTTCCACTGTTAAAATCGGAATATTTTCTTGAAAAATTTGCAAAAGCATTTTTTCATCGAGAGGTTTTATGAAACGTGCATTGACTACTCTGACAGATATTTTTCTTTTGGCAAGCATTTTCGCCGCTTCTAACGCCATTTCAATCGTTGTTCCAAAGGTTAAAATGACAGCATCCATTCCTTTGGCAAGCACTTCCCAGCTGCCGATCGGAATTTCCTTGAACTCTTCATCAAGGGGAACTCCTAGTCCCGTCCCTCTAGGGTAGCGGAGAGCAATTGGCCCGTCATCATACCGAAGGGCGGTGTAAACCATATGCTGGCCTTCGTTTTCATCCTTTGGCATCATCAATACCATATTGGGAATATGCCGCAAAAAGGCAATATCAAACACCCCTTGGTGTGTTTCGCCATCTGCGCCGACAAGGCCGGCCCGGTCAATGCCGAAAAAGACATTTAAGTTTTGCCTGCATATATCGTGCACAACTTGGTCATATCCACGCTGCAAAAAGGTTGAATAAATCGCCAAGAAAGGTTTCATGTTCTCAGCAGCAAGCCCGCCCGCCAATGTGACCGCATGTTGTTCAGCTATGCCGACATCGAACATTCTGTCGGGAAACTCTTCCCGAAATTTCTCCAGCTTTGAACCGACTGACATGGCAGGAGTAATAGCCACGATCCGTTCATCTTGGCGCGCTAATTTTCGCACTGTTTCACTAACTAATTCACTCCATGACGGCGCGGAAATTTTCGGTTTAACAAAAGCTCCCGTCTCAATTTTATAAGGTCCTGTGCCGTGCCACGTCCCAATTTTATCTTCTTCCGCTGGAAGATAGCCTTTCCCTTTTTTCGTGATGACATGCAGCAAAACGGGGCCTTTCGTTTTTTTGGCATAACTTATGTTTTCTATCAACGCTTCAAAGTTATGGCCGTCGACTGGTCCAAAATACGTAAATCCAAGCTCTTCAAAAAACATTCCGGAAACAAACAAATATTTTAAACTATCCTTGAGCCGTTCGGCAGTTGAGGCAAGTCTTCCGCCCACAGCAGGAATTTTTTTCAACAAATATTCGAGTTCTTCCTTCGCCCAATGATATTTACCGGCTGTTCTTAATCTTCCCAATACGTGATGCAGGGCGCCAACATTTGGAGCAATCGACATCTCATTATCGTTTAAAACAACAATGATATCTTTCTGCTCGTCGCCAATATGATTCAACGCCTCGAGAGCCATGCCGCCGGTTAAAGCTCCGTCTCCGATAATCGGAACAATATACTCATCTGTCCCTTTTAAGTCGCGGGCAATAACCATTCCCATCGCTGCGGATAATGAAGTGGAGCTGTGGCCAGTTTCCCAAACATCGTGCACGCTTTCGGAACGCTTCGGAAAACCTGACATTCCTTTATATTGTCTTAACGTATCAAAATCTTTTGCGCGCCCCGTCAAAATTTTATGAACATATGCTTGATGGCCGACATCCCAAATAAATTTATCCTTGGGACTGTCAAACATTTTATGCAGGGCAATAGTCAATTCGACCACGCCCAAATTTGGGCCGATATGCCCTCCTGTGACCGATAGCTTTTCGATCAAAAACCGGCGGATATCCTCGCTTAATTCCTCTAATTCATGTACCGACATGTTTTTTAAAAATTTCGGACTCTGAATGGACAAAAGATCCAAAAGGATCACTCACTTTCGATTCTTGTTTAATTTTTTCTTTTTATGATTTTTCCCTTTTTTCTCACTCAACACAGCAATTTTAAAGCGAGTTTCAAGAAAATAAAACAATTTTCCAACATAAAAAATAATCGGTGTTGAAAAACGGATCGCAAATGCTTTTCCAAATGCTTTACCACCAACCGTCAGAGCAGCGACAATGCTTGTAAAAATAACGGATATCGTAAATTCAATAGGTGAAGCTTGCTTTTCAACAAAAGACAATGCCAATTGGGCTACGACAACAGCCGATGCCGTCCCGCTGATAATCCCTGAAATATCACCAATAACATCATTGCAAAAGTTTGAAAAGCGATCCGCGTTCCTGATAATGCGAATCGCTTGTTTCGCCCCGTTCACCCGTTTCGCCGCCATTGCATGAAAAGGAACTTCATCTGCAGACGTTGCCGCAATTCCGAGCATATCAAAAAAAATTCCGATCAAAATAATGACGAAGACGATCAGCATACCAACCGCCCATTCTACCCCATCAAGAAGGACAGTCGACACAATTGAAAAAAGAGCCGCTAACACAAACGTGATAACGGCAATTCCTAAGCTCCATCGTATTGAATAGCGAATAAGCTCCTTTATCATTGAATGAATAACACCTAATTTCTTTAGTTAAACTATGTATATCAAGTGGAGTGGTCATATATAGAGTAAACATTGCGGCTTAGGTCCAGTAGGTTTTCCCAGCAGGGTACCGCGCGTTGCCGCTTCGGCGGTTTCCCTTTAAACCCCGCTTAGCGCTGTCGCCAAACGCTAGACTGGATTGCCACTTAGTCCGCACTACAATCCTCTATATATGTCAGAGCGAACAGTCTAGGAGTTTTCCTCTAACAGCCTTTGACCGGTTCCTAGCCTCTTTTGCAGAGCTGATTTCATATGTTTAAAAGAAGCTTTTTCATTGGCCATATGAAAAAGTTCCTTCATCAACATAATCCCCTCAGACTCCACTCAAGGCAGGCTACGCTGCCCGCGCCTCAATCCTTCAATATCGGATGTCAATAAGGCGCTAAAGACAGGTTCATACCCATTTCGCACGGACTTCCATTCCGATGCGAAAAACAGGCCTCCGCGGAAAGAGGGTCAACGCCCACATGCCATTGTGGATCGCCCTCTAACCTTAACCCCCAGCATCAACCCAAGGCTGGGCGCCTCAAGCCAACACCAGGAACTTCATCGATGTGCCCTTCGGCGGATTTTTAGGCCCGCCTTCAGAACCGGGGGGCTGACTAGAATACTGCACCACTCCATGAATTTTCTAGCTCTATTATATCATATTCAAAAGGAGTGACTCAATAATGGAATCGCAGATCCAAAAATAGCCGCTGTCCATTCATTGTGATTAAAAATCTCTTTTGCCGACAAAATCGCATAAAGACGAAAGCAGCTCCGTATTCATTGAACATCCCTGCAAAGCCGCCTTAGATTTTGCTATATGCTCTGCCAGCTTTTTCTTGGCCTCTTGCAATGATAGGAGAGAAATGTAGGTTGTTTTATGATTATCTTGGTCAGAACCGACCGGCTTGCCGATTTTTTTCTCGTCTCCTTCAACATCCAAAATATCATCCCGTATTTGAAAAGCGATGCCGAAATGGTGGGCAAAAACGCGCAATTTCTTTATTTCTTCTTCAGTCGCACCGGCAATAATGGCTCCCGCAACAATGCTAAATTCTAAAAGCTTTGCCGTTTTATGCTCATGAATATATTCGAGTTCTTCTAAAGAAATGGTCTTATTTTCTCCTTCCATGTCGGCCGTTTGTCCACCGACCATTCCTTCCGCTCCCGCCGCTTTGGAAAGCTCTGCTATCAATTTGATTTTAACCGGATCCGAAAGCTGGTTGCAATCGGCTATTACGCGAAAACTTTCTGTCAACAAACCGTCTCCGGCTAGAACGGCTATTGCTTCGCCAAACACTTTATGATTGGTTGGTTTACCTCTCCGCAAATCATCGTCATCCATGCAAGGCAGATCATCATGGATGAGCGAATATGTATGAACCATTTCTACTGCACAGGCGGTTCTGTACCCGAGCTCTTCTTGTTTTCCGTATGAATGAAGCACCGCCAATAAAAGAACGGGGCGCAATCTTTTTCCTCCGGCATTAAGAGAATAAAGCATCGAGTCTTTTAACGTTTTCGGAGCATTCAATTGCTCGATGAAAGTCGGGAGAATTGAATCTATAGCTTCTTTTCGCGATTTTAAATAATTTGATATAGAAATCACAATCATTCGTCCTCCTGTGGTGTAAACGGCTTGATCTCGCCATTGTCTTCGAGAATGAACTCCATCTGCTCTTCCACCCTTTTTAACTTTTTGTGGCAAAGTTTGGAAAGTTCCATACCCTCCTGAAAATATTGAATCGCTTCCTCCAACGGTACGTCCCCTTCTTCTAATTTTTTGACGATTGATTCTAATTGTTCCATCGCTTTTTCAAATGAAATGTCTTTTTCCTCTTTCATTGTCTTCTCCCCTCAATGTTCAATACTTCACAGTGGACGGCGCCATCTTGAAGCTTAATTTGGACAGTATCACCAGGAGCTGTTTGCTGAACACTTTTAACGAGAACGTCTTTTTTATAAACGAGGCTGTACCCTCTTTCCATTACTTTTAATGGACTTAACGCATCAAGTTTCGAGACGAGCGCCTGAAAACGTGCTTCCTTTTGTTGCAATAATCTTGTTAATTCCCGCACCAGTTTTTGATCTTGTTCCACTATTTTTTCTTTTGTTTGCTTAATGCGATCGGAAAAAAGATTTGCATTCAGCCGATTTTTTATGAGCAAATAGCGATCCATGCGGTTTTGCCAATAACGTTTTCCCGCTTTTTGAAAACGTTCTAACAAAAGATCAAGCTCCTGCTCTTTTTGCAAATAAAGTCTTTTCGGATACTTAAATGCATACGAGGTCGTTAGTCTGGAAAGCTTGATTTTTTCTTTGTTTATCCGTTCTTTTAAAGAGTTGACCATTCGAATTCTCCGCTCTTGAATCCGCTCCTTCAAATCGGCAATGTTCGGCACTGCCAGCTCGGCTGCTCCCGTTGGGGTCGGCGCCCGCATGTCCGCAACAAAATCGGCAATTGTAAAATCCGTTTCATGCCCAACTGCTGAAATAATCGGGATCTTTGACTGAAATATCTCCCTCGCCACTATTTCTTCATTAAATGCCCAAAGCTCTTCAATGGAACCGCCGCCCCGTCCTAAAATCAGCACATCTAAAAAACCTAACTGATTGGCGGTCTGAATTTGTTTCACGATCGATCTGCTTGCATGGATGCCTTGTACGAGTGCAGGGAGAACAATCACTTTTGCCACGGGATACCGCCGTTTAATGGTTGTGATGATGTCACGCACAGCAGCTCCTGAAGGCGACGTAATGACACCGATCGATTTTGGAAAAGCAGGAATCGGTTTTTTATGCCGATGATCAAATAAACCTTCCTGCGCTAATTTTTTTTTCAGTTGTTCATAAGCAAGGTAAAGGCTGCCGACGCCATCCGGCTCCATTTCTTTTACATACATTTGATAGGCGCCGGCTTGCTCATATACTGTGATCTCACCGCGCACAAAAACGCTCATCCCTTCCTCCGGACGGAAAGACAGGGAGCGGTTAAAACTGGAAAACATGACAGCCTGCATTCTGGCATGTTCGTCTTTTAGCGTAAAATAAATATGTCCGCGCTCGTGAATTTTTACGTTCGAAAGCTCCCCTTTTACCCAAATATCCTGCAGATGAGGATCGACATCAAACTTCATTTTAATATATTTTGTCAATGCCTTGACCGTTACGTATTTTCGATCCGCCATGAAAACGCTCCTTTATTGGTTTAACCGAGCCGTTTTTTTGCTGATTTTATCGTATTGTAGACGAGCATCGTGATCGTCATTGGTCCGACTCCCCCAGGTACAGGGGTGATGACGCTTGCTTTCTCTTTCGCTTCTGCAAAATTGACATCGCCGACAAGCTTGCCATTTTCCAAACGATTGACACCGACATCAATGACAACTGCACCTTCTTTTATATCATCTGCTCCGATCAACTGCGGACGGCCAACCGCAACAATTAAAATATCTGCTTGTGTTGTGATGTCCCGCAAATTTTTTGTTTTTGAATGGCAATATGTAACTGTTGCATGTTCGTTCAGAAGCAATTGACCGACCGGTTTGCCGACAATATTGCTTCTGCCGACCACGACGACATGTTTTCCGGCAATGTCGATGTTGGCAGATTTAATCATTTCCACGATTCCGGCAGGCGTGCATGGCAAAAATGCATCTTGCCCCGTCATCATACGCCCGATGTTGATCGGGTGAAAACCGTCAACATCCTTTTCTGGAGAAATCTTTTCGATCACCGCTTTTTCGTCTATATGCTTTGGAAGAGGAAGTTGGACAAGAATGCCGTCAAAGCGGTCATCGTGATTATAATGATCAATAAGTTCCAACAATTGTTCTTGGGAAACGGTTTCGTCTAAATGTTCAAGTTTGAATGAAACTCCGGTCTCTTCCGATGCTTTTTGCTTCCCTTTAATATAAGAGAGAGAAGCGGGGTTATTTCCGACCAAAATAATGACAAGGCCAGGTGTAATCCCTTTCTTTTGCAATTGTTCGACCTCTTTTTTGAGTTCGCTTCGTTTTTCTTTTGCTAATTCTTTGCCGCTAATAATCGCTGCCGTCATTGCTTTTCCTCCTCTGTTTCCAATTCATTTTTTACATTTGAGAGGACACCATTTACAAATTTGCTTGACTGATGATCGCCAAAAATTTTGGCAAGTTCGATTGCTTCATCAATTGCAACATTATAGGGAATATCCGGCTCGTATTTCATTTCATAAACAGCCATGCGCAAAATGGCGCGATCAACATTTGCCAGCCTTTCAAGCTTCCAATTCACCAAATTTGATTGAATCAACTCATCAATTTCTTTTTGGTATTTGACTGTTCCAAATACAAGCCTGTTCAGAAATTCATCTTGTTCCTCGTCAGATAAAACATGTTGAATAGCTTCTGCAGGCGGCGTATCAGCCAAATCTATTTGAAATAGTGCCTGCAAGGCTTTTTTTCTAGCTGTTCTCCGTTTCATCGTCCTTCTCCTTTATTCACCCTAATTGTCGAAATGTCTTAAATGAATCATATCACAATTCCGCTCGTTATCGTACACGAAAGTTCATGGGAAGTAAGATTTCAGAATGATTTTTATTTTTTCAATAAAAAAAGGGGGAGCCCCCCCCTTTCTTACATCTCCTCTTCAATTTCCGTCTCTTGTGATTTAACCTCAAATTGTATTCCAACAACGTGAATGTTGATTTCATTGATTTCAAGCGCAGTCATTGTTAAAAGCGCTTGGCGGATGTTATCTTGCACTTTTTGCGCAACAACCGGTATGGAAACGCCAAAATTCATGACGCAATAAACATCGATTACGATGCCATCTTCCCGTAAATCCACTTTTACGCCTTTGCCATGGTTTTTCTTTCCAAAACGTTCAGCGACACCAGAAGCAAAATTCCCGCGCATTTGCGCAACACCTTCAATTTCGGAAGCTGCAATGCCTGCAATCACTTCAATGACTTCCGGAGCAATCTCTACTTTTCCCAAACTTGCTTCCTCATGATTCATCTCAAGAAGATTTTCTTTCATGAGATCCACCTCCTACGAATTATTCCATGATCTTGTAATGTTCAAGAAACCTTGTGTTAAAATCTCCGCTGACAAATTTTTCGTGTTCCATTAATTTTTTATGAAAAGGAATCGTTGTATATACTCCTTCAATCACAAACTCGCTTAATGCCCGCTTCATTTTTGCAATCGCTTCTTCTCTTGTCGCACCGTGGGTAATCAGCTTGGCGACCATTGAATCATAGTAAGGTGGAATGGAGTAGCCTGGATAACAGGCGGAATCGACTCGAACCCCGGGTCCTCCCGGCGGAAGGTACATTTCAATTTTTCCTGCCGACGGCATGAAATTTTTTTCAGGGTTTTCAGCATTGATCCGACATTCGATTGCCCACCCATTAAATTTGACGTCTTCCTGTTTAAAGGAAAGCGAATCATTGGAGGCAATCTTAATTTGTTCTTTGATCAAATCGATTCCAGTGACCATTTCAGTAACAGGATGTTCAACTTGGATTCGTGTATTCATTTCCATAAAATAAAATTGTTGATTTTTGTAATCGAAAATGAATTCAACCGTTCCAGCTCCTGCATAATTGACAGCTTTGGCCGCTTTGACAGCCGCTTCTCCCATCTTGTTTCGCATTTCTTCTGTCAGAACAGGGGATGGGGTTTCTTCCACCAGTTTTTGCAAGCGTCTTTGAATGGAACAATCCCTTTCGCCGAGATGAATGACATTGCCGTGATGATCAGCGAGAATTTGAATTTCAACATGGCGGAAATCTTCAATATATTTTTCAATGTAAACACCGGGATTGCCGAATGCGGTTTGCGCTTCTTGCTGGGTAATTTGAATGCCTTTTCTTAAACTATCCCTGTCGTGCGCAACGCGAATCCCTTTTCCGCCTCCGCCAGCCGTGGCTTTAATGATGACGGGATAACCGATTTCTTCGGCAAGCTCAACGGCCTCCTCAACATCTTGAATGATTCCTTTTGAACCAGGTACGATTGGAACTCCTGCCTGTCTCATTGTTTCGCGAGCAACATCTTTTTCCCCCATTTTTTGGATAGCTTCAGCACTTGGGCCGACAAAAATTATATTGCAATCATTGCACAATTCGGCGAAATCAGCGTTTTCCGCTAAAAAACCGTAGCCGGGATGAATGGCGTCAGACCCGGTCAAGGTAGCAGCACTAACAATGTTTGTAAAGTTTAAGTAGCTGTCTTTAGAAGCTGTTGGTCCGATGCAATATGCTTCATCGGCAAGCTGTACATGCAGCGCCTCTTTATCGGCTTCCGAATAGACAGCAACCGTTTCGATCCCCAGCTCTTTGCATGCTCGTATGATTCGTACTGCGATTTCTCCTCTGTTGGCTACAAGCAGTTTTTTAATCATTTCTAAGTCCCTCACTCCGGTTTTACTAGAAATAATGGTTGTCCATATTCTACGAGCTGTCCGTTTTCCACTAAAACATCCACGATTTCGCCTTTTACTTCCGCTTCAATCTCATTAAATAATTTCATTGCTTCTACTATGCAGACGACGGTATTTTCTTTTACTTTTGAACCTATTGTAACATACGGATCTGCATCTGGTTTAGGTGAAGCATAGAATGTACCCACCATCGGGGAGGTAATTTTATGGAGTTCACTGGAATTTTCTTCAGTTTCAGCCGTCTTGACGGAAGCTTTCGAATCGTCAATAGCATTTGCCGACCGAGCGGGTGCTTTTGGGGCAAGGTTTGCTTGCACGTTTTCCTGGTTAAAGGTTTGGTTGGCAATGAAGGCCGCTTCGACTTTCCTTTTTTTTAATTCAATTTTCGCTCCGTCAAATTCATATGTAAATTCATCAATTGCTGTTTCGTCAATCAGTTTAATCAATTCCTTGATTTCTTCTATTTTCAGCATTGCAAACACTCCTTAAAGTATATAGCATTATCATCAAGTATTAAAAGTAACTACCATTAATCATACGATAATCTTTTGCAAAAATTCAACCGCAATCTATCATTTAAGCTTTCTTGTATTATTTTCATGATTGCGTAAAAAAGCCCCGATTGGATACGGGGCATGTTATTCAGCCGTTTGCAATGTGACGAGAACGTCTTCCGTTGTTTGGATTTCATCTTTTACCATATGAATGAGTTCATTCGCTTGTTTTTTCGAAAGCTCCTTCGCTTTTACCGTTATTCTCACTTGATCTCCGTCGGTGCGTACTAATGCATCATCATATCCTTTTGTTTTAATTAATGTTTCAAGCACCTTTTCTTTTTCCGCCAATTCGGATAATCGGCGCATTTCTTCATAAGCTTTGCTTTTTTCCTCAGCTGATACATCATTTGAACCAATGATTGATTCTAATTCTTGCTTTCGTTCGCTCCGCGCATCCTCGAGTTCCATTCTCAAAGCAGTAAAAAGGTCTTCTCCGGTAACTGTAGACACCATTGATCCATCTTGATTTTCAGCTTTGCCAGTTTGCTCTTGTTCATTTGCCGCACTGTTATTGGCTTGCGGCGGTTCGTCTTTCTGCGAACTTTCGTTTCCTTCTTTTTCTTGCGTTTCTGTTTTTTCGGTGTTTTCCTTTATGCCCTCCTTCTTATTTTCGGAAGAACCTGTCAATGCAACGTTTTGGGAAGTGCCTCCTTCTGGTGAAGTAATGTAATAGACAGATAAAACGACAACTAAACTTAACATCGTTAATAGCCAAACTGTTTGTTTTTTCAACACATCAACCATCCCCCTTTACTTTTTTGGCATCACAGCAACTTGGTGGCTATTTACATCAAGTACTCTTGTCACGGCATCGACAATCATCTTTTTTACTTGGATGCTTTCAGCTCCTTCTGCAACAATAAGTACTCCGCGAATTTTTGGTTTTTCCGTTTTGGTGACAACAGGTAATTCCTCTTCTCCTTTTCTTATGATTACAACTTGTTCATCGACAGACTTATCTTCGACGAGTCTTCTTCCGCCTTCCTTGTCAGTCTCCTCCGTCGTTTGGTTGTGCATTACACGGTTTTTCTCCAGCACCTGCTCTGATGTAGAATCGACATTAACGACCACTTCCACTTGACCGATGCCATTGATTGATTCAAGCGCCCCTTTCAATTCGCTTTCAAATCTTTCTTCATACTGTTCGATCGTGTTTTTATCGCTTGTTTGTTTAAATACAGGTTCTACTTCTTTTTCGTTTGGTGAGTTCATCGGTTCCAACGTTGCTGCATCATCCGAAAAAACACTCCCCACTATCATAAAGGCAACGCCCAATAACAAGAAAACGAACATGAATGGAAAGATCGGCAGTTTTTTTTTATGATCCCTGCTGGAAAATTTTGAGGCTAATGTTTGAAATATATTTTTCCTATCATTCACTCAATCGCCTCCTTGCATGTGAATCGAAATTTTTTCTTGAGAAAGCCCCCATTTTTCTGAAAGCAGGGCAATAATTTCCTTTTCATTTTCATTTTCGATTGTTGGTTGATCAGCTTCTTTTTGAAAAACTGGCTTAATTTCCACAGGTTTAACCATTTCCACAGAATTAGCATTTTCTTTTTCTCCGATAGTCACGATAACTTTTTCCACTTCCTTTAATTGATCCTCATCTGTATTGGCAGAAAGTTGAAGATCTTTCACGGTTAATCCATATTTTTCTACCAGCTCCCCTTCCACCATATTTTCCATTTGGACAGCCATTTGTTCTAAAATATATGCATGATCTTTTGCTTGTATTTCTTTTTTCTTAAATTCAATTGAATTTTTTATAGAGTCTTCCGTTTTTTCAAATTGATGAATTTCATTTGCCAGCATTTGCGGTAAATGATAAGAAAAAATTTTTAATATTGGTTCAATCATAACGGCCAATAATAAAAGGCTCATAATGATTTTTACATATTTCTCCATGGCAGATCGCGGAAGGATCATATCCAATAGGACGGCAATAAAAATAAATAAGATAATGTTTTGAATCCATTCCGTAAAAAAAGCCATATTTTCACTCCTATCGAACCATCATCGTGACATTGCTGGCGGCAATAATCACCGTAATGGATAAAAAGAACATGAATGAAACCAGCAAAAGCGCCGCAAAAATATAAATGATGCTTTTTGAAATGATATCCAAGCATGAAATCACTTCTCCCTCTCCCAAAGGCTGCAATATGGCTGCAGCAAATTTATAGATAAATGCAACAGCTAAAATCTTAATTGCCGGAAAAACGGCAATGAATAAAAGGATGACAAGGCCAAAAATGCCAACGATATTTTTTAAGAGCATCGATGCGCTCACAATCGTGTCGGCCGCATCCGTAAACATTTTTCCAAGAACAGGAATTATATTTCCGGCAACAAGTTTCGTTGTTCTTAACGCAATGCCGTCAGCAACGGCGGATGATGCTCCTTGAACGGAAATCACGCCCAAAAAGATGGTCAAAAAGGTTCCAATTAATCCAATGCTGATATTGCGCAGCAATTTTGCCAAATGCGTCACTTTATAATGATCGGTCATCGTGCTCACTAAAAATAGAAGGGTTGATAATAACAATAGCGGAAGGACAATTTTTTCGATCAATATACCGCTGCCGTTCATTAAAAAAACGGTAATTGGATGGAAAAAGGCCGCCGAAGCAATTCCCCCTGAAGAGGCCATCAAAGCAATTAAAAGCGGTATGAGAGCAAGCAAAAAATTTGTCATCCCTCTAATGGCTTCCATCGCATACGAACTTGCTACTTGAAAACTGTTCAGTGCTAAAATGACAAGAACCATATACAAAATCGAGTAGGAAACTTTGCTAATGGTTGTCTCTTCAAAAGCATTTTGCAAATGTTTTAAAAGGGCGCTGAAGACCGTTAAAAGAATAATTGTTCCAAGAAGTTTGCCATTTGCGATAATTTCGTAAAAAAGAAATTTGCAAATTCCTGTTATCCATTCCTTCAACGAAAATTTTTTCTCACCGCTTATATAATCGATTAAGCTTCCTTTTTGGCTTTCAGGCAGCCACCCGCCATATTTGTTTATAATATCATCCCAAAATTTTGTTACTTCCTCGAGCCCGAGCTTGTCCGCTTGTTGGGCAATGTATTCATTTTGAAACGCCTCCGCATCATTTCCTTCTTTATAAGATGCATCGGTAGCCGCTTGTACGGCGTTTGGCAAAGAGATAAAAAAAACAAATAAAAAACCAATTTTCCATAACAGCGTCGGCTTCATCTTCTCTCCCCTTTGGCTAAATGTCTGGAAGAAGCTTAATCATCGTTTGAATGATCACTGTAATGATCGGGATGGCCATTGATAAAATCAGAATTTTCCCCGCTAATTCAATTTTTGAGGCAATGGATCCATGTCCAGCATCTTTTGCAACTTGGGCGCCAAATTCTGCAATGTAGGCAATGCCGACGATTTTCAAAATAGTCTCAATATACACAAAATCAATGCTTGCCTGCTTTGCAATGTTTTCAATCATTCGGATCAATTGAAAAAGGTAATCGACTAAAAAAATAAATATCGTAACACCTGTAAAGACAATTAATAAAAAGGAGAACGCAGGTTTTTGTTCTTTGACGACAAGCGAAAGCAATGTCGCCATCAAACCAACTCCGACAATTTGAAAGATTTCAATCGTTAAGCCCTCCTATCCGTGAAAAAGAAAAACGGACTTAATTTTTTGAAACAAATCATTCACAATGGAAGCGACCATAAAAAGTATGTAAATAAAGCCTAACAACGTTACCCATTGGGCGTACTCTTTCTTCCCCATTTGATCTAAAATTGTATGAAGAAAGGCAACGATTATCCCGATTCCAGCAATTTGAAAAATTGTGTTGACATCAACTCCCATGATTCCTTCTCCTCCTAGCTCATTTCATTACATCAGCAGAATAATGATGAGCAATCCAACTAAAAATCCTAAACTTTTCATCATTTTTTCGTAACGCACTTGATGATCAACCGCTTCTTTCTCTTCTTTCTCTAAGTGGGCCATCGTCAATCGGATGTGCTTTTGCTGCGTGATCAAATCATGCTGGCCAAGGGTTTCACCAAACTGTCTTAAAATTTCCAATTCCCCTTCTTTTAAAGAAGTGGAAGGCCATATTTCTGACAGGCTTTCTTCCCATGCCCTCTTTACATCCGTGTCGCCGTCCGATAATTTTTGCGAAAAGGATATAAATAGATCGGAAAGGGGGGACGCAGTTTGTTTGGCAATATGTTCGGAAGCGTCTTTCAAAGGGGCATGTCCGTACATGATTTCTGCCTCCAAGCTTTGCAAAGAAACTTTTAATTGCCTAAGCTGTTTGGTGCGTTCCGCCAATCTTTTGGCTGCATCAAAACCAGCCCATGTTGTAGCCAAAAGGATAAACACGGATCCGATTATTTTCAGCATGACTATTTGACACCCGCTTTATATAAAAGTTCCTTGTTTTTTTTTCCCCATATTTTCATTACAGTTCCCGGCAAATGGACTTTCCCAAGTTCTAGAAAGCGCTCAAAAATGCCGGCTTTAATCAGCTCACTGAGCGTCGGCCGGAGCATTAAATCTTCCAGACGCTCTCCATGTGCGCTTACAAACAACCGAACTCCACTATTGACTGCTTCAAGCAACGCTTCCGCATCTTCCTTTCGTCCGATTTCATCGGCAATAATAACTTCAGGACTCATGGAACGGATTAACATCATCATGCCTTCCGCTTTCGGACAGCTATCGAGGACATCGATCCGCTGGCCAAATGTAAACTGCGGAATTCCTTTCACACAGCCAGCTATTTCCGATCGTTCATCAACAATGCCAACTTTTTGAGAAGGAATCTTATTTGTCCCTTGACTTATCAACCTAGCAAAATCTCGAAGCAATGTCGTTTTTCCCGATTGCGGCGGCCCGTATATAAGCGTATTTAACCAGTTTTCTTGATAAACATAAGGAACAAACCGCTCGGCTATGCCAATTTTTTCTCTTGCAATCCGAATATTAAATGAGGTGACATGGCGGATCGCCTTGACTTTTCCTTGCTCTGTCACAACTTTTCCCGCAAGGCCAATTCGATGCCCTCCTCCAATGGTGATATAACCTCTTTTTAACTCCTCCTCCAGCGTATAGATAGAGAACTGGCTAATTTTGTTTAGAATCATCACTCCATCTTCTTTTGTGGCCTGATAGGGGAGAAAATGAGGCTTGCCGACAGCAACGAGCTCTATTGGCTTGTACAAGCGAATACGAATTTCCTCGGTTCGTTCAAAAAAAGAAGAAGGGAGTTTTTTCAGCTCTTTTTCTATTGATTCCGGCAATATGGAAAAGATTTCGTTCAATCTCCCTTCCCCCTTTGTTATAGTTACTTTCAATGTATGCGAGCTTGGACACTTTATGACTGTACTTTCCATATTCCTTTTTATATATTTGAAATTATTTCTAAAAAATAGGGATGGCATTTTGGGGCTTGATCCATTTAGGAGTGAATTTTATTTGTTGCGGAATTGAACGAGGAACCGTATGGATGGAAAGCTTTCCTGTTTTGCAAGTCTTCCTTTTTTGACAAGGAAGTTCATCATCTGAAAAAAGAGCTTTTTTTGTGAAAATTGTGCAAGGAAGAGGAAGACGATTCAATATTGGCCGCAAAAAGACATAACCATCATGCTCCTTTAATTTATCTCCCATTGGCCGCATCTCAACTGAACACAAAAAAAGGTGATCCAAAAGGAACTTTCCCTTTGGATCACCCAATATTTTCATAATATTATGCCCGGGAAACATAGGAACCGTCAGATGTGTTGACGACAATGACATCCCCTTCGTTAACAAAGAACGGAACTTGGACGACAAGACCTGTTTCTAATGTTGCCGGTTTTGATCCACCTGAAGCAGTATCTCCTTTAATGCCCGGTTCAGTTTCAGTGACGGTCAGTTCAACAGTATTCGGAAGCTCAATACCGATGGTCTCTCCTTGGTACATCATAATATATACTTCCATATTTTCTTTCAAAAATTTCAATTCATACTCAATTTGCTTTGCACTAAGTTCAATTTGCTCATACGATTCTGTATCCATAAAAACGTGTTGATCACCGTTTGCATACAAATATTGCATTTTTCGGGTGTCGATTTGTGCGCGGGCTACTTTTTCACCAGCCCGGAACGTTTTTTCTTGTATGGCTCCTGTCCGAAGGTTGCGCAATTTGGATCTGACAAACGCCGCCCCTTTACCCGGTTTAACATGTTGAAATTCAAGAACGCGCCAAATTCCGCCGTCCACTTCAATGGTTAATCCTGTTCGAAAATCATTGACAGAAATCATTTTTTGTTCCTCCTATAACATAATCATTCCCGATAATTCGGCCATTAAAGAATAATGAAATCTTTGCGCGAATGAGTCAGCAGTTCGTTCCCTTGCTCGGTAATAAGGATATCATCTTCAATCCGGACTCCTCCCTTTCCCGGGAGATAGATTCCAGGTTCAACCGTAACCGCCATCCCCGGTTCAAGCACGGTGTCAGAACGAACGGATAAAGTCGGCCCCTCATGGATTTCAAGGCCGATTCCATGTCCTGTTGAATGGCCAAAGTAATCTCCGTATCCTTTCTCGGAAATGTAAGTTCTCGTTATGGCATCCGCTTCCCTGCCGGTTATTCCGGGTTTGATTTCGTTTACGCCCTTTTTTTGGGCTTCCAATACGATTTGATAAATTTCTTTCATTTCTTCTCCCGGGTCGCCAACAGCAATGGTTCTTGTAATATCCGAGCAGTAGCCTTTATAATAAGCGCCGAAATCAAGGGTGACTAGTTCGCCTTTTTCAATTGTCTTATCGCTTGCCACACCATGCGGAAGGGCAGAGCGGTAGCCTGATGCGACAATCGTATCAAAAGACGAAGAAGCGGCTCCGTTTTTCCGCATAAAAAATTCAAGCTCATTCGCTATTTCAATCTCTTTCACACCCGGCCGAATAATATGTAAAATATGTGAAAAAGCTCGATCCACAAGTTCGGCAGCTTCCTTTAATATCTTAATCTCTTCGTCCGTCTTAATCAAGCGTAACTTTTCAACGATATTTGAGACAGGGATGAATTCAATTCCCTTTAATATTTTCTTATACTCGGTATAGACGGAATAGGCGAGATGATCCTGTTCAAATCCCAAAGCCCGGATTCCCATTTTTTTCGCCTGTACGGCGATTTCTTCCATAATGGATCCAGTATGCTGAACGATTCTAAATTCCTTCACCTGCTTTTTCGCCTGTTCAACATATCGGAAATCTGTAATAAAACAGGCATCATCCTTTGACACGAGAGCAATTCCAGCCGTCCCTGTGAACCCGGTTAAATATCGGCGATTATATTCATTTGTAATTAACATTCCGTCAATATTGACAGATTCCATTTGCTCACGGATTTTTTCAAGCTTCATTTTTATCATCTCCCAACAAATGAAGTAAAGAGAGAGCGGCTAATTGATAACCGTAAAATCCAAATCCGACGATTTGTCCTTTTGTAACAGGTGCAGTGACAGAATGATGTCGAAATGATTCCCGTTGATGGATGTTTGAAATATGAACTTCCACAACCGGCTTTGAAATGGCGCTGATGGCATCCCTTATCGCATAGCTGTAGTGGGTGAAAGCAGCCGGGTTTAAGATTATGCCGTCAAAATGCCGATCAGCTTCATAAAGCTTATCGATGATGGCGCCTTCATAATTTGATTGAAAAAAGGCAAATTGAATACCTTTTTCTTCTCCAAACAGTGTCAGCTCCTGTTCTAAATCGTTTAATGTTTTATTTCCATAAACATGCGGCTCCCTCAATCCGAGATGGTTTAAATTTGGACCGTTTATCACTAGTATCTTCAACGTCATGACACCTTTCTGCTGGAAATTAAAAAAGAATGCTCATCTTCATGAACATTCTACCATAAGTTTCATTTCCGCTCACCATTAAGTTTGCGGACGCGCTCCCCTTGTTCATATGAAATGGAGTAGCCGACAAAAACTCCAAATAAAATGAATAAACATAAAGATGTCACAAACGTATTAGTGCCAAACTTATGGATCGGGTCAACATGTAAAAGCGATGGTCCAAACCAATAACAGACGGTCGTCCATAGAGCAATGCCGAAAAAAATTCCTCCCCAGATGGAACGGACATTTTTCAACAATATATAATATAGAAAGGATAAAATGATCGAAATGATGCCGCATAAAAAAATTCCGATAAAATGGCTGGCCTGATGAAAATTCCTATCGTTGAAGCCAAAAATTTTTAGAATATGATTCGGTCCAATCGTTGTAAAATTTAGTATATAAGCTAAATAATCGATGAAACTCCACAAAACACCGCCAACAAAACCAGTGACAGTGATGATGGAAAAAAACGATTGCGCCGGATTTTTGTTATTTTCCTGCGTTTGAGTTTCTTCCGCCGTTTTTTGATCGGTCATTAAGCTTCACCTCGCTTATAGTATACCCATTTTTATGAAAGGTATTTTTTTCACTTTATTTTAAAAAATTTTGCCTTTTGAATGAAAAAAACCGGGATGGGACATACTATTAAAAATGAAATTTTCAACGCTTTTCCAAAAGTAAAAAAGAATAGCTTCTTGCCTAGAGGTTTGGAAATTTTTCTTGTAGAATAATAACTAATAACATGACCTTTTAGAATCATAATATAGATAGGCAGGTAGGTGCTGTTATGAAAGAAGGAAAAGCGTTATATGGCGGTCAAGCGGTTATTGAAGGAGTCATGTTCGGCGGAAAACATCATTTCGTCACAGCGATAAGACGGAAGGACAATTCGATCGACTTTTTTGAACTGCCTCGAAAAAAATCACCGATTATCGCAAAATTAAAGGCAATTCCATTTCTTAGAGGATTGATTGCGATCATTGAAGCAAGCGCAAATGGCTCACGGCATTTAAATTTCTCATCTGAACGCTACGGAATCGATCCTACAGATGATGAGAAAATCTTAAAGGAGCAAAAGGAATCAAAGCTGACCCTTATTTTAGGTGTCGCTGTTGTCGGGGTTTTATCCTTTTTCTTTGGCAAATTTATTTTCACGTTAATTCCTGTGTTTATCGCAGAATTGTTCAGACCGTTGGTTCCATCTGATATAGGGCAAATCTTGCTTGAAGGGTTATTTAAACTCGTTTTGCTTTTATCCTATATCTATTTTATATCCATGACTCCCTTGATTAAACGCGTCTTTCAATATCACGGGGCAGAGCACAAAGTGATCAATGCGTATGAAAATAGTCTTCCCTTGACGGTTGAGAATGTGCAAAAGCAGTCAAGACTACATTACCGCTGCGGCTCAAGTTTCATTTTATTTACTGTGATCGTAGGCGTATTTGTGTATATGGTTGTTCCGACTGAACCGCTTTGGCTCCGCATTGTGGACAGAATTGCGCTCATTCCGATCGTTATCGGCATTTCGTTTGAAGTGCTGCAATTGACGAACAAGTTGCGCCATCTCCCGGTTTTGAAATGGCTTGGCTACCCCGGACTCTGGCTTCAGCTTCTGACAACGAAAGAACCTTCAGACGATCAAGTGGAGGTGGCGATCGCAAGCTTTGAAAGACTTCAAGCATTAGAACAAGAAAAAGAAAGAATGGAACAAATCAGTTAATGTGACTGAAACTTATTTTCTTCCTTTTAATAAGCTATAATAAAACGATTGACGGGAGGTGGCCTTTTGATGAACCGTTATCCCTTCCACCCTGTGTTTTTCATTATTTCTCTCATGAGCGTTTTTGGGCTTTTCTACATGGTTTTCTTTCAAACGAAGGTTTTTTTTTATCAGCTGTTCGTTTGGGCGGTCGTCATTGGGATCATCGTTCTCATCTTTCGCATGGTGATGAAAAGGCGATTGAATAAAGAATATGCCCAATTTTTAAAAGCCGCTAAAAAATCGAAAAAAAGATATAAAGATAAAAAGATGAAGAGCTTGCATAAGAAAGGTTATCAAGCAAGAGCTAGAACGTCGGCTTCCGTTAAAAAGCGAAGAAATCCTAACCATTTAACCGTCATAGAAGGAAAAAAAGGAAAAAAGAAAAATAGAGCTCTTTTCTAATAGTCCCATTCTTTTTGGAAGTTCATCATTTAGGAAACTCCGGAAAAAACATTGTTTTCCGCTACTTATTCGTCGAACTCCCACAACGCTTGAATATTCGGAACCGGTCACACAGATAAAAATGAAGCGGCAGATTCTCTTCTGCCGCTTCATTTTTTACAATCCGCATTTTAATTGGGCGCCGCAGTTTGTACACGTGTTGCAGCCGCCAATTTCCTGCACCGTACCTTCACGGCAAACAGGGCAGGTGTTACCTACCTCGTTGCCATATGTGACATCCGTTGACCGCAAATCTTGAACAGTGTTCATTAATACAACTTTTCCTTCATTTTCTTTTGGAAGTTCGCTGTTGTCATCAAAAGAGTTTTCTTCCGCTGTTAACGTCAGCACTTGTGTATCCCGGCTTCCGTCGACATAAACGGTTCCGCCTTTTGCCCCGCCTCTCCATAATCGTTCATAAACCTTTTGCACTTGTTCAACTGAATAGCCTCTCGGTGCGTTTACCGTTTTGGAAAGGCTTGAGTCGACCCAGCGCTGTATGATGCATTGTACATCCGCATGCGCTTCCGGCGACAAATCCATTGCTGTCACAAACCAATTTGGCAAATGGTTCGGATCAGCTTCCGGATGTTGATCCAAATACTCTTGAACAATATCGGCTTTGACTTCTATGAATTTGCCGAGGCGTCCGCTGCGGTAATAGGAAAATGAGAAATAAGGTTCCAATCCTGTCGATACGCCAACCATCGTTCCAGTGCTGCCTGTTGGTGCAACGGTTAACAAATGAGAATTGCGAATGCCGTATTTTAAAATGTCATGGCGTATGTCTTCCGGCATCTTTTTCATATAGCCCGTATTGATAAAGGCTTCTCTTAATTTTTGCGTTTCCTCTTCCGTTTTCCCTTGAAGGAATGGGAAGCTGCCTTTTTCCTTCGCCAGTTCAATCGAAGCTCGATACGCTGTCGTTGCGATTGTTTGAAACACTTCGTCAACAAGCTTGTTGCCATCTTCAGCTCCATATTCTTTCTCACAGTAAATGAGCAGGTCAGCCAAGCCCATGACGCCTAAACCAATGCGCCGTTCACCGAGCGCTTGCTTTTTATTTTCCTCAAGGAAATAAGGGGTTGCGTCAATGACGTTGTCCTGCAAACGCACGCCGATTTCTACCGTGCGTTTTAGTTTTTCAAAATCAACAACTTTCTTTTCTTTGTCTACCATATTCGCCAAGTTTACGGCTGCCAGATTACAGACAGAATATGGAGCGAGCGGCTGTTCCAATATTGTTATCCTGGAGGCTTTTTATCCTCCAGTTCTAACGGTTCATTTCCCGTTAGTTCAGCATATGTTTTCATTGCACACGTTTTTGCTGTATGACGATTGAAACGGTTTTTATTTTTTGCAGCTATTCAGACTGGTTTTATCTTGTGTCTGCATGGCATAAGCATGATTTGTGTGCAATGCTGCGGCCTCGTGGGCGGATTATATTCTCCATCGGAGGTTCACCACCTATGCGTTGCCCCTGACTGAGTTTTTAGGCTCAGCCTTCGGTTCAGGTTCCCGTCTCAGGGTTCCTGCTTCATTCCGCAGTTTTTAACGTGAGGCAAACTAAGCTGCTTTACCACACGGATTTGTTGCCACGACCTTTTGTCCATACGCTCTTGCGTTTGTCATATCGTTGGCATTGTCGATGAAGAAAATACCCGGTTCAGCCGAATAGGTTGCGCAAATGTTAATCAGCTTCCAAAGCTCTCTAGCGCGAATTTTTCGATAGACGCGGACGCGGTACCCCATTTTTTCCCATTCGCGCACATCACCGACTTCGTGCCATTTTTCATTATAAATGCGCATTTCTTTTTCAGAGTATGTCTCAACATCCGGAAAGCGCAATTCATATTCCTTATCTTCTTCGACCGCTTGCATAAATTCTTTTGTTAAACAGACGGAAATATTCGCACCGGTCAAAAATTCCGGATTATGTACGCTGTATGTTCCGCCTGTGCGCAGTTTTTCTTCCGCTTCTTGAATAATCTTCTCCGTGAAGCCGCCGTAGCCCGGTATGTTTTTGTAGTTTACAATGCCTTGGTACATGGCGATTTCCTGATCAGTGAGGGGCGTAAATTTCAACTTATCCTGCGCGGCTTTTTTAATTCCTTCATCTTCCGTATTTTCAATTAAAAAACGCAAGATGCGCGGATTTTGCATTTTGGAAACGATGAATTCAATGATGTCCGGATGCCAGTCAGCCAGCATAATCATTTGCGCTCCGCGTCTGGAGCCGCCTTGCTCAACAAGATGCGTTAGTTTGGCAATATCATCAAGCCACGACACAGACCCGGAAGATTTTCCGTTTACTCCACGCGCTAATGTATTGCGCGGACGCAATGTTGAGCCATTCGTGCCGACGCCGCCTCCCCGGCTCATAATTTCCATCACTTGTTTTCGATGTTCAGAAATTCCTTCGCGCGAGTCCTTTACAAACGGCATGACGTAGCAGTTAAAATACGTAACATCCGTTCCGGCGCCTGCACCGTACAAAACGCGTCCGGCAGGGATAAAGTTTAATTGGACCAGCTCATGATAAAATTTTTCAAACCATTCTTTTCTTTTTTCCTCTGTTTTCTCCACTGCCGCAAGGCCTGTTGCGTTTCTTTTGGCAATTTGTTCATAAAAGATTTCAAGCGGCTTTTCAATCACATCCAGAGATCGAACGATAATCCCCGTTTCTCTTTCTTCAGGCTTTTCGAGCGAATGAAGGAACTCTTCTTCCACTTGCACTTTTGCTTTTTTGTTTTCCCAATCAATTTCTAAAATGTAGCCCAGACCCCTTGCCGGAAATTTTGGGTCTTCTTTAATTGTCAGGACGACAAAATCGCCTTCAGAAAGAGTAATCTTTTCGGTATCTTTAAATGAATATCTGTCAAGCATGACTAATCTTGAAACGCCTTTGTGTGTAATATTCATATCTTCCGTAATCGGATGTACTTGCGGAAAATGGCTGATATCTTTATTCAGCTTGTCTATATCAACCTTTAATTTCTCTTTCAGCGCTGCACTCATTTTCACAACTCCCTTAAAAATATGATACTCGTTTAAAGTTACCACATTTCGACAATATATTCAACAAAATATTACAATATATAGTATGTAAGAACTTTTGTTCGCTCTATATATTGTATGATATGCATATTTCTTCATAAAAGTCAAATGAAAAACTAATCAAAAAACGAAGGAAAGAAAAGAAAATCTTAGATAATTTGATAAACAAGCGGGACAATGAAGAAATTTGTCGGTTGCCTTTTGAAAATATAGCCTGCCCTTGCCGTTTACAGATCCCATGTCAAAAATTATTGCAGCCAAAGAAAAAAGCGGGAAAAACCGCTTCAGTTTATCTTCTGAAATTCCAATCATCCGATTGATATTTTTCCTTCGCCAACTGTCTGACATAGTTCTCTTGCTCTTCCGTCAACTCATAAGGTTTGAGATCTATGTCGAGCCCGATTTCAAAACCTTTTTTAAAGGCATTCCATGCTTCAGACATTGTCACGGGCTCCTTTCGCAATTCATTTATCGCAACGGCTTTCTTTTTAAAATTTCTTTCCAGTCTTTCCCGGACTCGCTCATTCGGGTATTTAAACAAATCAAAAAGCAGTTGTTCGTCTAAGTCCAGCAATATGGAGCCATGCTGTAATATAACGCCTTTCTGTCGAGTTTGAGCGCTGCCTGCCACTTTTCGTCCTTCCACCACCAACTCATACCAAGACGGTGCATCAAAACATACGGATGACCGCGGATTTTTGAGATGTTGCTTTTCCTCATCTGTTTTCGGAATAGCAAAATAGGCTTCTAATCCCAAAAGTCGGAAACCTTGCAAAATGCCTTCGGAAATGACACGGTAAGCCTCTGTCACTGTTTTCGGCATTTTCGGATGTTCTTCTGAGACGATGACGCTATATGTAAGCTCTTTGTCATGCAATACCCCTCTGCCGCCTGTCGGACGGCGGACAAATCCTAAACCGTGGCGTTTGACAGCATCCATATCAATTTCTTTTTCGACTTTTTGAAAATATCCGATCGATAATGTCGGCGGATCCCAGCCGTAAAAACGAATTGTCGGCGCTATTTTTCCTTCGCTGTGCCATTCCAATAAAGCTTCGTCAAGAGCCATGTTATAAGATGGTGATGAAAAACCGGAGTCAATGAAATTCCATGTCTCTTTTCCCATTTTCAAAACCCTCTTTGCATTATAATATTTGCCTATTTAGTCTATCAAATTAAGCCCTTGTTGTTAAATAAAACAATCTTGAAAAGAAATGACAATTCTTTTCGTGTTTTATATAATAAAAGTTGTCGATAAAAAGGCGCCGTGTTTCAATCAATGGGAAATAAAAGAAAAAGGAGTCGAACAAGCGTGTATTGGTCATTACTCATTCTGGCAGCCATCATTGTTTATTTTCTTATCACATTTCTTTATCAAAAGCGGATTATGAAAGGACTGACAGAAGAGGAATTTAAGGCTGGCTATCGAAAAGCCCAGCTGATTGATGTACGTGAACCGAATGAATTTGAAGGGGGACATATTTTAGGGGCGCGGAATATTCCTTTAACCCAGTTACGCCAACGCTATAAAGAAATCCGACCGGATAAGCCTGTTTATTTGTATTGCCAATCAAGCGCAAGAAGTGGGCGGGCAGCTCAATTTTTAAAGAGGAAAGGATATCATGATCTCTATTATTTAAAAGGCGGATTTAAAAAATGGACAGGAAAAATTAAAACAGGAAAATAAGGATTCGCCGCAACATGCGAATCCTTATTTTTTTTCATATTTTAAGATTGGATTTCTTGCAGCAAGCGTTTCATCAAGCCGCTTTACGACGGTTGTATGCGGAGCTTCCTGAACGATTTCCGGCTGTTCTTCCGCTTCTTTTGCAATTTGAATCATTGCTTCTATAAAAGCATCGAGCGTTTCTTTTGATTCCGTTTCAGTTGGCTCAATCATCAAGCATTCTTCAACATTAAGAGGAAAGTAAATCGTAGGCGGATGATAGCCAAAATCAAGCAATCTTTTTGCAATATCAAGAGCGCGGACGCCCAATTTTTTTTGCCTCTTCGCAGATAAAACAAATTCATGTTTGCAAATGCGGTCATAGGGCAAATCGTAATACGGTGCTAATTTTCTTAACATATAGTTGGCGTTCAGGACGGCATTTTCTGTCACTGCCTTCAAGCCGTCCGGACCCATTGACCGGATATAAGTGTATGCGCGAACATTGATGCCAAAATTTCCGTAAAACGGTTTAACCCGACCGATCGATTTCGGACGATCGTAATCAAAGCGGAAATAATTCCCATCTTTTATTAAAACAGGTTTCGGCAAAAACGGTATCAATTCATGTTTTACTCCGACCGGACCCGAACCAGGGCCGCCCCCTCCGTGCGGGCCTGTAAAGGTTTTATGAAGATTCAAATGAACGACATCAAATCCCATATCTCCTGGCCTTGCTTTGCTTAATACAGCGTTCAAATTGGCTCCGTCATAATACAGCATTCCACCAGCTTCATGGACGATTTCGGCAATCTCGCAAATTTGTTCTTCAAAGAGACCGAGCGTATTTGGATTTGTCAGCATCAAAGCAGCAGTATCATCGCCGACTGCCTTCTTCAAATCATCCAAATCAACAAGACCGTTTTCATTGGATTTAACGGTTACGGTTTCAAATCCGGCAACACTTGCTGAAGCAGGATTTGTTCCGTGGGCAGAATCAGGAACAATCACTTTCGTCCGCTGCTTTTCCCCGTTTGCTTCATGATAGGCGCGAATCATCATCAATCCCGTCCATTCTCCGTGGGCTCCTGCCGACGGCTGCAAAGTGACTGCGTCCATGCCTGTAATTTCTTTTAAATGCTCTTGTAAATCATACATGACTTCCATAGCCCCTTGAACGGTTTCCTCATCCTGCAGAGGATGAATATGGGTAAACCCCGTTAATCTCGCTGCATTCTCATTCATTTTCGGGTTATATTTCATCGTGCAAGAACCAAGTGGGTAAAAACCAGAATCTACTCCATGATTCCTCTTGGATAATGCTGTGTAATGCCTCATAATATCTAGTTCGGAAACTTCAGGCAATTCAGCCTCTTCTCTTCGTAAATACTGATGTGGAATGAGGTGTTCAAGATTCTCCTCGGGCACATCTAAATCAGGAAGACTGTAGCCAATCCGCCCCGGTTTTGATCTTTCAAAAATTAACGGCTGATCTTTCATTGCCATTCCTCCAGTTCCTTAACAAAAAAGTCGATTTCTTCTTTTGTGCGCAATTCTGTAACCGCAACAAGCATGTGATTTTCCAGTTCTGGATAGTCTCGGCCAAGGTCATATCCGCCAATAATTCCTTTTTCCATCAATCTTTTGTTTACGAAAGAGACAGGTTGCTTAAGCTTTACGACAAACTCATTAAAAATGGGACCTTGAAATGGAATTTCAAAACCCTTTCCTAACAAAAAGTTTTTGGCATAGTTTGCCTTTTGAATATTTTGATAAGCCATTTCTTTTACACCTTTTTTTCCAAGAGCAGCCATGGCAACAGAGGCAGCGAGAGCATTTAACGCTTGGTTGGAACAAATGTTGGATGTTGCTTTATCTCGCCGGATGTGCTGTTCCCTTGCCTGCAGTGTCAGAACAAAACCGCGTTTTCCTTCTTCATCCACTGTTTGCCCGACGAGCCGGCCAGGAATTTTCCGCATGAGCTGTTTCTTTACGGCGAAATAGCCGCAAGTGGGACCTCCGAAGGACAAAGGTATTCCAAACGGCTGAACATCGCCGGTGACGATATCGGCACCAAATTTTCCAGGCGGCGCAAGCACACCTAATGCAAGCGGATTGCTTGAAACAATCAACATTGCCTTTTCCTGATGAACAATTTCTTCAATGGAAGACAGCGGTTCTATTTGTCCGAAGAAGTTTGGATATTGAATCATCACTCCCCCTATTTCGCCGCTCATCATATTTTTTAAAGCGTCGATATTTGTGATGCCTTGATGATGGGGGATTTCCTCCACTTCAATGTTCTGTCCTTTTGCATATGTTTTTAAAACTTCCCTCGTTTCAGGGTGAACTGTTTGGGAAACGAGCACTTTTTTCTTTTTCGTTTGGTTGGCTGCCAACAAAGCTGCTTCTGCCAAAGCTGTTCCGCCATCATACATTGAAGAGTTGGCAACGTCCATCCCAGTTAATTCGCAAATCATTGTTTGAAATTCAAAAATGGCTTGAAGCTCGCCTTGAGATATTTCAGGTTGATAAGGGGTATAAGCTGTATAAAATTCCGAACGGGAAATCACATGATCAACAATTGCCGGGATGTAATGGTCATATACACCAGCGCCGAGAAACGAAACGTTCGTTTTTAAATCTTTATTTTTGCCGGCAAGAATCGAAAGTTCACGGAACAAGGCTGTTTCCGGTTTTGCTTTTTTAATGTTGTATTCTCCTTTAAACCTCACTCTCTCCGGTATATCAGCAAAAAGCTCATCGACAGATTGGATGCCGATGGCCTCCAACATCTCTTTCCGATCCGCCTCCGTCATCGGTAAATAGCGGTGTTTCATGAAAACTTCTCCTTTCCTCATTATCTATTTTTCTGTTGGCGTTTATAAAACGGGGTTGGTGCAATTTTGGCTCTCAGCCGTTTTTTCCGGATTTCAATTTCAATTTCGGCGCCGCATTCTGCAAACTCTTTTTTCACAATGGCAAGGGCGATGCTTTTGTTTAATGTCGGAGAATAGGTGCCGGAAGTAATGAAGCCGATTTTTTGATCGCCTTTAAACAATTCATAACCCGTTCGGGGGATGCCTTTATCCACCATCTCAATCCCGACAGCCTTTCTCAGTATCCCTTTTTCCTTTTGCTCTTTTAACACAGTTTTTCCGATAAAATTCTCTTTTTTATTCAGTTTCACCGCAAAGCCGATTCCGGCTTCGATCGGGGTAATGTCTTTCGTGAGCTCCTGGCCGTACAGCGGCAATGCTGCTTCCAGCCGCAAAGTGTCGCGTGCTCCCAAACCGCAAGGAATCACCCCTTCTTTACTGCCCACATGCAAAATTTCATTCCATAAGAAAACAGCGTCCTCATTTCGACAATAGATTTCAAACCCGTCTTCCCCCGTATAGCCTGTGCGGGAAATCAACGCTCTTCTTCCTGCTATCGGCGCATTTTCAATAAATTGCAAAAATTTCAACATTGATAAATCGACGTCTGTTAAAGTTTGCAATACATTTTCCGCTTTTGGTCCTTGTAATGCGAGCTGGGCGCAATGATTTGAAATATTTTGCAATTCTACATTTTCTTCTTGATGAGCCAAAAGCCACTTGTAATCTTTTTCAATATTTGCTGCATTGACAACAAGCAAATATTTTTCTGCTGATAAACGGTAAACGATCAGATCATCGACACATCCGCCGTTGTCAAAACACATGGCGGTATACTGCGCTCGTCCTTCTTCAAGTTTAGACACATCGTTTGTTAACATCCTTTGCAAAAAAGCCAAACTTTTTTTGCCTTTCACAATGATTTCCCCCATATGGGAAACGTCAAATAAGCCTGCTTTTGATCGGACGGCATGATGTTCCTCTTTAATCGAGGAAAATTGCACGGGCAATTCCCATCCTCCAAAATCGATTGTCCTCGCTCCATGTTTCTCATACACTTCAAAAAGCGGCGTTCGCTTTAATTGAGTCTTCAATTCTCCTTCCCCTCCTGCTGGCCATTCTATTGTTTGCTCTTTTCAAACAGAAAAAGGGCAGAAAACAGCCTGTCATCATCTAGTCTCAATGTTCGAGACAAGATGATTTGTTCGGCTGTCTCTGTCCTTTCACCTGAAAGTTTACCTATAAAGGTTTTCCTCTTTGGTGGTTTGCCGTATAGCAAACACTCTCCAGAGCTGCGTCAAACAAGAGTCTTTTTGCCTGAGAGATTCACATATATGTTTGCTCCTTCGGCGCCTCCGTGAGGTCTCTCCCCTTGTTTTCATCCGCACATATTTTTTTATGAAAAAGAGAAAAATGAAAAGTAGACATGTTCGACAAATAGGAAAAAGATGAGCGGAAACAGCTTGAAATTCCTTGCAAATTACTATGGTTTCATCGTACCATCTTTATCATTTTTCATCAATACTTTTTTCCATATAATTTAAAAAAATCAATTTTAATCGTTCGTTTTTTGTCCATTATTTCACTTTATAAAAAGAAAAAAATTTATTTTAATACAAGAAAACTGAACATTGATCATCATTGGAAAGGGGTGTCACAAATGGATCTCGACATCCGGTTTCAAACAAATTGGGAAGAAGGCTTTTTGACAAGATTGGAAGACGATGGACCATGGGCTAATTGGACTTTATATAAATTGGCGTTTGAAGTCGCAAACCATCTCGCCATTCCATCTTTTGAAGGGTTAATAGCACCGAAGCATTTAAATCATTTAACACCACTTCCCCATCAGCTGGAAGTTGCCCAAACTGTTATAGAAAAAATGAACGGAAAAGCGATTTTGGCAGATGAAGTCGGCTTAGGAAAAACAATTGAAGCAGGGTTAATTTTAAAAGAGTATATGATTCGCGGCCTTGTTAAAAAAGTGCTGATCCTAGTGCCGGCCTCTCTCGTATCACAATGGGTGAAAGAATTAAACGAAAAATTTTATATTCCCGCCGTAGAACAAAGAAAAAGCTATGTTTGGGAGAATTGCGATATCGTTGTATCCTCGCTGGACACAGCGAAAAGGAGCCCGCATAAAGAAATCATTTACAGCTTGGATTACGATATGGTCATCATCGATGAAGCCCATAAATTAAAAAATAATAAAACGAAAAACTATGAATTTGTTCAAAATGTAAAGAAAAAATTTTGCTTATTATTGACTGCCACGCCGATTCAAAATCGGATTGAAGAAATTTTCAATCTCGTCTCTCTTTTAAAGCCTGGTCATTTGGGCAATGAGCAATTTTTTAACGAAGAGTTTAAGAAAAAAGGTCGTCTTCAGCGGGATGAACATTTGCGCGAACTGATCAACAAAGTGATGATTCGAAACCGGCGCAGTAATACAGGGATTGAATGGTCAAAAAGGCATGTCAAAACGATTTGGATTCGTTTTTCGGAAACAGAACAAGCCATGTATGATGCCATTCGCCAAATTCGAACAACAACGGCCATTCCTTACGGGGGCTTTTCTCTTATGACTTTGCTCAGAGAGGCCTGTTCAAGCAGAGAAGCCGTTTATATGACATTAAAAAAAATGCTTCATAAACCTGAAGAGAAAAGCACAGCCTTCTTGCCTGAAGACGTCATTGTTTATCTTATGGACATTGTCGATAAAGTAGAGCAAAATTCAAAAGCGGAAAAAGCGGTGGAATTGATCCAAGAAATAAAAGATAAAGTAATCATATTTACAGAATACAGGGCGACCCAGCTCTATTTGCAATGGTTTTTAAAACAACATGGAATTACATCCGTTCCGTTTCGCGGCGGTTTTAAAAGAGGGAAAAAAGATTGGATGAGAGATTTGTTTAAAAACCGTGCTCAAGTGCTTATCGCTACTGAAGCAGGGGGAGAAGGAATCAATCTGCAATTTTGCAATCACATGATCAACTATGACCTTCCATGGAACCCAATGCGGCTTGAACAAAGAATAGGTCGCATCCATCGCCTCGGCCAAAAACGTGATGTGTTTATTTACAACATGGCAACGAAAAATACGGTGGAGGAGCACATTTTAAAGCTGTTATATGAAAAAATCCATCTATTTGAACGTGTCATCGGAGAACTGGATGATATTTTAACAAGGCTTGACATTCGCAATTTTGACGAACATTTGGAAGATATTATATTTCAATCAAGTTCAGAAGGGGAGATGAAAATAAAAATGGAAAATTTAGCTGCTATTTTAAACTTCGGAGACCAAGTGCACAAGGAAAAACAAATTAAATAAGGACAAGGAGGGTGGGCGACCATGAGCAGTGTGAAAAATTTATGCACGGTCATACCACTTATTACAGATATTGTAAATCAGTTTGTTAGGACAGCCCCTTTATGTAATATATTAAAAAATTCCAGTAATATCCACAACATTGAGGTGAAGAAGCTATTGGATGTAAAAGTAATTGAAAGAAAACGTGAGAAATCTGGAGAAAATAGGGAGGCGAAAACATGCAGCAATCTGAAATTTCTTCATTTTTAATGAGTTTTTTTGAGGCGAACTCCTGTCCAATCATAGAAGAAAATAATGGTTATTTTGTTGTACAGCTGACAAATGAAATGGATGAAGCTTTAATGAACAGGCCTTTTTACTGGCAGTACTTAAGAAAAACAGGAGGAACGCCGAACCCGATGAAATTGACATTTATTACAAATGCCCAAGAAGCGCCTGCCGATTTAAAAGGTGAACGAGTGCATTTTGGATCCCCAAGATTGCACCAAATTTTTGCTGCAACGAAAAAGCTTGCAGCCTATATCCGTTTATACGAACAAAAGAAAAGAACGGAGCAAAACGTTCCTCTTCAGCCGTGGCTCGGCATAAACTTAAAGGTTTCCTATATATGCGACAAAAAGAAAGATCAAATTTATTCTCTCGGGCTCCATTTAATAAACGGAGTGATGGTGGATCATTTCCAAGAAAAATTAGAAAAGCTCGAGTTAACCCCGAAAATTCCCGATTACTGCTTTACAATAACGCCTTTAATTAAACCTATTAGCGGTCTAAACAGAATAAAAAACTATGTGATGGAAAAAATTAAGCAAGAAGACCATCAATGGGCGGAAGAAGCCGAAAAAAGAATGAAGGCTGATTTGTTCCTTTTAAATCATTTTTATGAGGATTTGGATGAAAAACCGGATCTTTATTGGGTAGAAAAACAGGCGATTCAAGATCTATACAAACCGCGAATTGAAATTGAAATTCAAAACGGTGGAATGTTTTATTTATCCCAGCAAGCGATTCATTGAGAATTTCAGTAGAACTTTTTGGGAACATGTTTGGTACAAGCTAACAGCGCCTTTTTCACAAAAGATTCCAGATGGAAAACACTTCCCATTTCAATCTTTCGGAATATGCGAACTGATTGAAAAATTTTATCGGCCGTTCTGGCAAGTAGACTTTTTTTGCAAGGTTCAAGCCGGCTGCCCTTTTTTGAAAAAAAGCCGCACGTTATCTTTTCTTTTTCATAAGCATTGAAAGCGACATTGGCAATATCCCAAACCATTTTGTTAAAAACGGCGTTTTGGCATTTTTTCGTTCCGCTTTCCTTTGAACTCTCACTTCTTTAGGTGTATCGATATATTTGACAATCTGCTCTGTGACAAATTTGACATAATCATTTGCAGACATGTAAACACCTCTCAAAGTTTAGTTTTTTTTCATTCTGGCCTAAATTCTCACTATTTATACAAACTGGCAGACTATTTTCATAATTTTGTAATAAATCTGTATCGCTTTTTGAAAATTGGGGAATTAATAATATTCGTTCCAACGAATAATGCGTCTCTGCAACACATCATAATCAAAATCCGCTTTATATTGTGAACCTTTTTTCGTTTCACAAAAAATGTCAACACGAATGATCCCATCTGCCGTTTTTTTCTTTTGATACACAATCGTACCCGTTGGCAAATCAATATTCATTTGATCGTTTGCCTCTTCCATGTTTGTTAAGGAATGTTGGACAGCAAAAAGCATTAATGTTTCAAGCATGTAAAACTCTTTTGTATCATGAGTAAACCTCTGCTTTTCCATATAAATGGAAGCATATGCTGAGGCTACCATCAAACAAAACAATACAAGAGCAATTGTAAAAGGAAAAACATGGCCTTTTTCGCACTTCATTTTGGCAGCACACCTTTTACATCCCGAATACTCCCTTCATATTTTTTTCCATTCTTGCTTGTTACGGCTATTTTCACTCCATTTTTTACAGCAGAAAATTGAGCGTTGCGGACATTTCGTAAAAGAACGACATGACCCTTGCCCTCAACCTGATATCGAATTAAATCGTTGTAATGGCTGACAGTGATCAATTCTCCTTCGCTGTTTATATAGGAGAAAGTATTGTTTGCCGCCTCAATTTGTCTAGCCGCTTTTACCTCTCGATGGAGTTCAACTAAAAATAAATTCCATTCGTTTCCATTGATATCTTGCTCGTACATACCAATTTTGAAAAAGAACAATAGAAGGGGTGAGAAGGTGGAGACAATTACTAAAGTGGCCATAAACGCAATGAGCATGTTCGGAAATGTATAGCCGCTATCATTCAATGGCATAACCGCAAACTTCAGACCTGTTGTCTTTTTTCCATTGTAAACATAACTCAGCATAATTCTCCCCCTTCTTTCCCCACCTCAGTTCAAACTGGAATCCCTGTTTTTCAACCTTTCCTTCTGTTTTTTTATTTTCAAAAACAAAGCGTTCAAGCTCTTCTTTTAATAATTGGTGAGCGATAACGGAGTCATCAGTTTTCTTTTGTTGTTGCAACAATTCGGCGGCTACCGGAATCATGGTGATGGTAAGAAAGCACCATAGGGAAAAGGACATTAACGTTTCAGCGAGTGTATAGCCGTTTGAATTCTTCGACACGAAATCTCCCTCTTCCTAAATTAAAAATCATTTTATATGTTTTGTTGTTATAATTGATCAATATCGAACCAGATTGATTCACAAAACCGTTTTGCGTATATTCGATCGGAAATTTCATTGTAGTCGGTTCAACATTTATGTTTTTATCATATCTTCTCTCAAACAATTCACCTTTTAACCCCGATAATTCCGCTTCATAATAGTGTTGATCGGGGTACCAAAACAAATAAATCGTTTCCTTTCTCATCAATGCACGCTGCTGAATATACAACAAATCTTTCTCAAGCTGTAGGAAAAACAAATCAACGGTTTTTTCGCGATATATATTGATGGCTCCCATCCAAACAATCGCACTGACAACTGCAAAAACAGATAAAACGATAAGCATTTCCAAAAACGTAAAGCCTTCTTGATTATTGCTTTTTAACATTTCCGCTTGCATCGATCTCAATTGCCTCACCATTCGGGCATTTCAGCGAATTATTTGGCAAATATCCTTTCTCTATTAAATCGTTGATTGATGGAGTTTGCTGATATTCCATTTCATACGCCACAACTTGACCTTGCACCATATCGATCAGACCTTCACATCCTTTGTTTTGGATATTTTTATTGTGAGCCACAACGTTGGGAATCGTAATTAATAGCAAAATGGAAATCACTAATAAAACAACAAGCATCTCGACTAACGTAAAACCGTTTTCGTTTTTCATTATCCCAGTCCTCCCTCAAATCTAAATTTTTTCCATCATTTCGTACATTGGAAGTAAAATAGACAAATAAACGACTAAAATGAAAATGCCAATGCATATAAAAATAGTTGGTTGGATAAAACTCGTCATTTTTATAAATTTTTCTTCCATTTTTTCCAACAAGAAACGACTGTAAGTATAAAGTTCCCTTGCTAAATGACCGACCGTTTGTCCATGGAAGATGACGGCAGCAAGTTCTTTTTCAAAAAATGGTTGGTTGGATATGATTCGGTCAAGCGTTTGTCCTGTTTTCAATTGTTCGATCATAATCGTAGCCTCTTCTTTATAAAACGGAAGCAAGCTTTGCTCTTGAAAAAGGGTGAGACATTCAAAAACAGACAATCCCCCTCTTAACAAATTGCTTAACTGCAAGGAAAAATAGTAACTATGGAAAAGCCGCAAAGCTTTGGAAACAAGAGGAATTTTCAGGAAGAGAAGCTGTTGCTTAATTGGAGGCATTTTTCGCACATAGCTCCAGTAGCCTACGAGCATAAGAATCGTTAAGATCACCATTATCATCAATACCCATTTTATTCCTTGGAAAACGATCGTTAATAAGAACAGAAAAAATGACGCATCCGTCTGCATGGAATCAAACAGATGGGTAAATTGAGGAGCGACAATTGTTTGGACAACCAATAAAATTACCATTAAAAGCCCAAATAAAAATATCGGATACCTGATTACTTGAACAAATTTCTCCAAATGTGCCATTTGCTTTTCCATCATTAAGGCGCTTTCCTTAAAGGCAAACTTTAAATCGCCATGTTTTTCCGCAAAAAATAAATAGCTCAACACTCTGCGATGAAAACCGATTTTATTGAAAGCCGTACTTAACGAATTTCCTTCTGAAAGCCATTGGATACACAATTCCAAATCTCTATGATATTTTTTAGGCCAATGAATCTTCATAAAGCTGAGCGCTTCGTTTAATGTATATCCTTCTGAAAGCAATTCACCTGCTTTTTTCAAAAATTGCGCCTGCATCTTTTTATTCCATTTATGCTTACGCCTCATATTCATACACCCATTGTTTATAAGATTGCGGATGTAAATAGCCTAGTGCGATTCCTTTTTTGATAACATCTTTTAACTTGACATAATCAACCTCGCATTCCGCTCCTTTTGCTTTTTGGATAGCCGCATTTAATGGTTTTCCATACAGCAGTTCATAAACGCCAAGACGATTTCTTTTTCTTAATTTTTTGCAATAAGGGGAGCAATCCGCCCCGCAAAACGGGCAAACTAATTCCACAAGCCGCTGCGCTGCAATAGCAATCAATGTTTGTTCAATTTCAGAAATGGAAACACCGAATTCGAGAAGTCTGTAAATCGCTCCATTTGCGTCGCGCGTATGCATAGTTGTTAACACGAGATGACCAGTTAAACCCGCTCTTATTGCGATATGTGCCGTTTCCTCATCGCGGATTTCCCCAACCATAATCACGTCAGGATCATGCCGCAAAATGGCCTTTAACCCCAAAGGATATGTAATGCCGGCTTTTTCATTCACTTGTACTTGAAGCATATTTTCATTTTTTCTTTCCACGGGATCTTCAAGGGTGATGACGCTTCTTCGGAAATGTTTTTTCAAATAATCAAGCAGGGAGTAAAGGGTTGTCGTTTTGCCTGAGCCCGTCGGTCCAGTAAAAATGATTAAACCGTGCGTATGCTGCAAAAAAGACAGCAATTTCTTTGCTGCAGATGGAAAAAGCGAAAGCTCTTCCGGCGTTTCAACCGGTTGTTCAAGAAAAATGCGGATGACCAAACTTTCGTCAAAAACCGTTGGCAATGTGGAGAGGCGAATGTTCACATCACCCGCAATGGTTTGAAGTGTTAACGCTCCATTTTGCGGACGCCTCTTTTCGCCAATGTCCATTTGCGCTATAAATTTAAAATGGGAAATCAGCCGTTCACATACCATTTTTGAAATCGTGAGCATTTGAATGATGTCAAAACCGATTCGAAAATGGATGGCGGCATCCTTTTTTCTAGGAACGATATGAATATCCGTCGCTTTGAGCGAACACGCCTTATCTATTAACTGCCCGCTGAACTTTTCTATATCCACCATCTGTGCCTCCTTTCAAGCTTGTTGCTTTCATCTTAACGAAGGCAAAGGAAAAAAGCGAACTACGGAAATTTCATTTTCTACGCAATGACATAGCACAAAATGTGAATTTCGGAGCAGATGATTTATCCTTCATACAAAAATAAAGGGAGAAAAAGCTTTTTGGCATATTTAGAAAAATTATTTCCATCCATATGAGTTCAAATTGTCGGAAGGATAACCAAGTCACTGGCGTCGGTAACGCTCATTAGCCATTTGAGAGGCGTCGATCAATAAAGCAGAAACTCCGTTACTAAAAATAAGCCATGCCAAGCAATCCAAGCGATTATCACTTGTTTACGGGGAATCGATAGGTGGCGGTTCATTGATGCATAAAAAATGCCACCCTTTTTTAGAGTGGCGCCCTGTTTTAAGTTTTATCAAAAATTTCAAACTATTTTCATTATATTATACTTTCTTTCCGACCAATAATGTTTTGCACAGGTGTTGGCGTTTATATGGAAAGCTATTTAAATTATTCCTTGGTAGCTAGTATAAAGAGATACTAATGAAATGGTCATGTTTCTTGCCGTACATTTGTTCCTCTCATGTATTTATTTGATCATATCGTGTATATTGGGTCAAACATAACAACAAAGTCGGTTCTCCGATTATTCGTTGCCCATTTGCAGAAACGGTTGGCGAATTTTAGACGCTAAATGTGAGTTTCCGCACTGAAATTACTTGTTTTTTATATTAGAATGAAAGAGAAAGTATTTTTTAAACTCGGCAACGTTTTTCGGTCCTAACATGAATTATGGACTTTCCGGGAAAAATAACGATTGGAAACGGTTATTTACAATTGACGGCAGCGTACATTATAATATAAAAAGTGATGAAAACTGTGGCATAAAAGGAGGGAATCACGAATGGACCGCATGTTTCGTGTATTAGGCTTTTGGACTGGCATTTTTGCAGTTATGTTTTATTTAGGAGATATGAAAGAAGCTTCTTTGCTCTTTTTTGGTCAAACAGGATTTTTCGTGCTATTATCTTATTTGAAACTTACAGAACGCATGTACATTTACATTTTTGGCGCATATTTAACCATTTTTTTCGTCGGATTTACATATTGGACGACCTTCATGATGGTTCCTGGCCAAGGCGGCCATTAATATTGCCTTCAAAGTCCGTTTATACTTTTTGAAAACCCACAGCGGTTCAATCGTCTGTGGGTTTTTCTGTTTTGTCTAGATTCTTCTTTTTTCACCTGATCAACAGCTTAGCAAATATGGGGAATGCCGAACGGAACGAAACAGTTATCGTTTAATTCAAAAGGAAAAGCCGTTTAAAAATGGATTTGTTTCCATTTCATCGATAATTGTCGTTTCTGGTCCGTGACCTGGCAATACGATTGTATCTTCCGGCAGCGCCAGCAGCTTTTCATGAATGCTTTTCAGAAGCTGGTCATGATTTCCCCCAAATAAATCGGTACGGCCGATGCTGCCTTTAAACAAGGCATCACCGGAAAAAACCGCCTTTAATTCCTTGCAATAATACGATACGCTTCCCGGAGAGTGCCCAGGCGTTTCCAAAATAGACAACTGAAAGGATCCGATCGCGATGGCTTCTTCCCCTTTAATCGTTTTGTCAGCCGGTCGAGCTGTAATTTTTGCGTTCATCAATGATTGTGATCCATTTAACATGGGATCACCAAGCCATTCCTGTTCAAGTTCATGGACATACACAGGGATGTTCCATTCCTCTTTCATTTCATCGATCGCTCCTATATGATCAAAATGAGCATGCGTTAATAAAATGGCAAGCGGAACTAACTTTTGTTCACGCAAAACCGTTTTGATTTTTTCACCTTCCGCCCCCGGATCAAACAAAAGGCATTCATTTTTTTCATTTGATAAAATATAAGCGTTTGTTTGCAGCACTCCAAGAGGGATTCTAACCCAGTTCATCTTCTCACCACCATTTCACCTTTTCCTTTTCATCATACAAAAAATTTGTTTTTCCCGTCAAAACCGAATAAATCACAGAGAAAACGACCACCATGATAAATGTAAAAATATGAACTTTTCATAACAATCCGCATTGACTTTGGGGCGAACCTACCATTAACACCTCGACAAATCCGATAAAAGCCATTAAAATTATGATGGAGAAGAAAATTTGTAAGCGCGCTATATGTTTATTACGTTAGGGGGCTCGAAAATGGGTACTGTTATTATTTTTTCATTAGTTACATTACTAGGAATTTTTGCTATTTTTCGTTCTTTAAAAAACAAAAACTTTTTAGCAGTATTGTTTGCGCTCGGAACTGTTGCGGTTTTCGGATGGTTTACGTTTAAAACTATAGTTGACAACGGATTTCCAGCTGCACACTAAAAAAGAATGGCCTGCGGGGCCATTCTTTTTTTATTGGATGATTGAAAATACTTTTCTTTTTTTTACATCGATTAGATTTTCCAATCGTGGTCCGTACAAAGCATAGCGGCCGGATGGTGAAAGCTTAATGGGATAATTAGAAACATTTGATAATATTGGCGTTTCTCGGCCTGATAAAGGATTTATTTGTATAAGCTTAAAAAGACCCGTTTCCATTGGCTTATTGGGTATGAAAACATAAACGAAATGTTTCGTTTTATCATATCCATAAAATGGAAATACCCATTGTGCGTTGTCAGAAGCCAATGGCGCACGTTTTGTAAATACTTTCTGCTTGGAAGAAGAGCGAAGAAACACATATCGGCCAAACCCTTTATTATCCTGATCTTCTTCTAAATACATGATAAAAGAAGACATATTTCCGTTGCCAATGGCATGTTCCGCTAATTTTTCTACTTTTTTATTTTGCAGATCCACTTCATAAAGAGGAGCGCTTAACTCAGGTTCGTCATTGTTCCAGTGAATGTATGTAAAGCGCTGTTTCCCTGACCATTGGATAAACGGTATTTGATACGGACTTTTTACAACTTTTTGCTCTTTTGCATCTACAATATAGGATGTATAAGACCAATCCTCTGCAAACGCCGTGACAAATAGTTCTGATTGATGATAAGGATTCCAAATATATTGAAGGTCAAACGCCGGAATTTCCCAGCGGAAAAGTTCATTGCCATTCTTATCAACAAACATCAATGCTGCTTGGCGGCTGCTTGATGTGGAGTGCAAAAGAAATATTGTGCGGTCGGGGTTTTCAGCCAACTGAACGATCGGATCGTTCGTTTGATAGAATATTGTGTCAGATCCGCTCTCCAAATTATGGCGGATCACTTCCGAACCGTGTTCATCATTGTTGATGTAAAGAACAGACGCCTCATCAAACCATGCTGAAATCGTTTGAAAAGATTGGGAATTGATTTCAATTGGCTGCAAACTTTGAAGTTCATGTTCCGTTTTTTCCTTTACTGCCTCTTTTTCATTCTTTTTGTCCGTTTGGGCAACTTTTTCTCCGCTTTTGAGTTGATGGCTCTCACAAGCGGAGAAAAGGAGGAGCAATAAAAATCCAATGAAGAGCTTCATTATTCTCATTCATCTCAACCTCATCTCAACACCATGGATCATATTTGAAAATCCATTTCTCTATTTATTATGAAAAATGAAAAAGTGTCGTCCAAAAAATTCCGTTCGCTTTTCGATCAATTTCATCGAATTGGGACAGCGGCAGCGGATTTGTTCCTGCACCCAACTCAACGGTAAAGCCGGGCTTCCGAAATTCTTTGATAAACCAATCCCGAAATCCCGCATGGCTATCAATTGTTTGCACAGCTTTATAACCGCTTGCCCGCTCATAGTCTTTTACAATCAATTCTGAAACTTCCGGTTCATAATTTAGATAGCCCCAATAAATTTCTTCCCCTTGCGTATGGAATGCTAATATAATATCAAATAAAGATCGTTTTGCTAATTCCGCCATTGCCATAGCTTCCGGCTCTGACAAAGGGCGATCGCCTGGATAGTCCCTTGGCGATGGGGTCTTTTGCGGCTTCCTCCTTTTTTCTATCTCCCAAAAAGCAGGATATTGATTATTTAAATCCACACCGCGCACATTTGACTTCCAATTAGAAAAATCCGTGCTCCCTCCGTTGAGTTGTATAGCCTGTTTTCTAATTTCCACATCTGTTTCATGACTTCCCAGGACTAGGTTTATGCCATCGGGGTTCACCATCGGCACGTAAGATAAAGTGATGTTCTCATAAAATTCACGTACTGGCTTTGAACTAAAATATTCGTTCAAAACAAGCTTCCGCAAGTAATCGTTGAGCCACTTCATCATAATCGCAGAGGTGATCCACTCATTGGCATGAAACGATCCGTTCATATGTACTTTTTTCGGACCGCATCCAATGATTAGCTCTATTAAAGGATTTCCTAAAACACTGTAGCCAATGATGCGCTCCTTCATAAAGGGATAAAACGCCTTTAGTGTTCCAATATCGTTGACAAGCGACTGAAAATGGTAATGGCGCTTTGGCTGTATTACCGGTTTTGTAATCGGCTCAACTTTTTTGATATCGGCAATATTGATGAATTTTCCAATACTCGAAGAAGAATTCACCCCCCGCCAACCTGGAATTTCAATAATCGCCCCTTCAGGGATTTGTTCATTTTGCAAACTGGGATTGGAGTCTTTTAATAATCTTTCCGAAAGTTGAAACCGATCGGCGAGCTGTTTTATAGTGACGGTCTCATTCATACAAATTTTCATCTGCAAAAGCTCCTCTCTTTATTACAGCTACATTACTCATTGTATGAACGAAACCAGTAACATTGATCGAGTTGTATAAAAAAAGCTCTGACCAAATGATCAGAGCTTATGATTTATTTTCCTTAAGCTGGCCGTCGGAGGTTTGCTGCCCGCTGTCTTTTCCTTGATCTCCTTCCTTATCAAAAAAGCGCAGAAGATCTCCGTAAATAATTTCATCCGAATAATTCAGTTCATTTTTCGCTTTTTCCATATACGGTTCGCATGCCTTTTGATCCTGGGCAGGTTCACCTGTTCCCTTATCATAGCATGTTCCTCTAGTGTAAACATATTTGTCTGTTACAAAACTTCCATCACGCAATACGACAAACGGAAGTCGATCGTTCGAGAATACATCCGTGCCGAATTCAATATCATTTTTTGTGTCAACACCCAGCATATTTAGTATCGTCGGTTTTAAATCAATTTGCCCCGCCACTTGATGAAATACTTTAGGATGTTTATCTGTTACACCAGGAATATGGATGATAAGCGGAACTCTTTGCAATTGAATCGTATCAAACGGTGTAATCTCATCTTTTCCGAAAAATTGTGCCATCGCTTTATTGTGATTTTCGGAAATGCCATAATGGTCGCCATATAAAATAATGATTGAATTGTCGTATAAACCAGCTTCTTTTAATTTTTCAATAAACACTTTTAAAGCCTCGTCTGTATAACGAACAGTTGTAAAGTAATGATTCACCACTTCATCATCTGAATGAAATTCCTCTATGAACTTATCATTTTCATCCAGTTCAAACGGGAAATGGTTCGTCAACGTAATATATTTTGTGTAAAACGGCTGAGGCACATTTTTCAGCAGTTCTACCGATTGTTCAAAGAAAGGAATATCTTTCAGACCCCAACCAACCGAGTTTTCCTCGTTTACATCATAGCTTTTGATATCAAAAAACCGCTCATATCCTAAAGAATTATACATGACATCACGGTTCCAGAACGTCCGGTTGTTTGCATGAAACACCGCTGTATAATAGCCATAATTCTTTAAGATTTCCGGAGTGGCATTGTATTCATTGTTAGCATTTGTAAAAAAGACAGAACCCCTTCCTAATGGATATAATGAGTTCTCCAATAGAAATTCGGAATCCGATGTTTTGCCTTGTCCAGTTTGGTGATAAAAATTATCAAAATAATAGCTTTGCTTAATGAAATCATTTAAAAACGGCGTAATTTCCTGTCCATTTACCTTATTGTTGATAACAAAGTTTTGGAACGATTCCATCGAAACGATAATAACGTTTCTTCCTTTTGCAATTCCATGCATGTCTTTATTTGGTTCTTTTCTATTGGCATTTAAATAATTTTCAATTTCCACTAAGTTGTTGCTGTCAGCTAAAGCCCGCTGCGCAGATGTTTTCGATTGAAGCAATGAGTCGTAAATATGAAAATTGTACAAACCAATATTTTTCACAAGCATCTCTCTATCAAACGAACGTGTTAAAAGCTGCGGGCGTTCAGTTTCCGAAATTCCTAAATTAATAAAAAATACTGCTGCAACCATAAGAAAGTATGCGGTTTTTTCCTTGCGCATTAATTTTTCCGATTTTTTGAAGACAGGTTTTCTTGACAGCCAAATTAAAATGGCGATATCGACAAACATCAAGAAATCGACCGGCTGAAGCAGTTCAGTAATGCTGCTACCTAAGTCCCCCATATTGCTTGCTTGAAAGAGGACAGGGATTGTCAAAAAGTCGTTGTAAAAACGGTAAAAAACAACATTTGCCAACAGCACGATCGTCATGATCACGCTAGTGCCAATAACCCAGCGATTTCGGTTTTTTTCATTCATGAACAGTCCGATGCCAAAAACCAAAAGCAAAAAGTTGAGCGGGTTTATGAATAAAATAAATTCTTGCGTGAAGTTTTCTATTTTAATATCAAAGCTAGTTTTATAGACTACATATGTCTTGATCCACATAAAAAAGGTCGCCAACAACAAAAAAGAAATTTTTGAAAACGTGCTTTTACGCATTCTTAAACCTCCTTAAACGGTGGAACCTGCGTACATAACATTCAATCTTTTCCATTTTTTAGGTTTCAAGATAAATAACTAAAGTTTATCTTAATACTTCTTTCATAAAAAATCAATGGTTTTTACACTATATCAACAAAAGGAGTGGCTGGTTTACATTCATCATTGTATTCCAATCACCTATTTAAATAGACGCCACCTGCGCAAAAAAGTTTCAAAAAAATCAAGCTAAAGGATCACAGCAAAAGCTTCATTAAAATTTTTTACAATGGCATCTAGCCTAAAAAATTTCCTTACAATGGTAACTTACCTAAAAAAAGACCTGCGAACAGGTCCTTTTTATTCTTTTAATATGTATGTTTTTACGAGCCAAGCCCCACCGATGACGCCTGCATCGTTTCCAAGTGCGGCAATGGCAATTTCTGCAGAGGAGGCTTCTGGAAAAACAAATTGCTGAAAGTAATGGCGAACCTTTTCTATCAAGAAGTTTCCTGCTTTCGAAACCCCGCCGCCAATGACAATTTTCGCCGGATTTAACGCAGATGCCAAGGTGGCTAAGGCAAGTCCAAGATGCATCGTCACTTCTTCGACAACCTCCATTGCCAGATAATCGCCTTTTTTGGCTGCATCAAACACATCTTTTGCAGTAAGGGATCCGTTTTTTTCATACAATGTTTTCAGCTGAGAACCTTCTCCCCCAACTTGGATTTTTTCTTGCGCTATTCTGGCGATTCCTGTCGCAGAAGCAACGGTTTCCAAGCAGCCGGTTTTTCCGCAATTGCACGGCGCTCCTCCCTTTACCACGGACTGCATGTGACCGATTTCACCTCCGGCACCGCTGTTCCCGTGCACGATTTCGCCATTGACAATAATTCCTCCACCAACCCCTGTTCCTAGCGTTATACAAATTAAATCTTTTTCTCTATTTCCTGCACCTTTCCACATTTCTCCTAGCGCCGCAATGTTCGCATCATTTTCGACTGCTGCCGGTAAACCTGTAGCCTTTTCTAAACAGTCTTTTAAAGGGTAATTTTTCCATCCTAAGTTAACGGTGCGGTATATGACACCCGTTTCCAAATCTACAGGGCCGGGGGCGCCCATCCCGATTCCTGCAAGCTTATCCTTTGATTCGCCGAGTTCTTTCACCTTTTCATCTATAGCTTTTGCTATATCGTCTACAATTCTTTCACCTGATTTATCTGTAGGGATTTCCCATTTTTCGATGATTTCGCCATCCATACTGATAAAGGCAACTTTAATGGTTGTCCCCCCTAAATCTACTCCAACCAACCATTTGTTTTCATTCATATCGTGATCCTCTTTCCCCTCTTCTTTTTCTTTTTTCTTTTTCTCTTGTGATTTCTCTTCCTAAAATGAGCATTGCCATTTGAAAATCTTTCGCTTCCATCAATTGCGATTGGTACAACTGCCTTACTTCCATTTCCATTAATTCCAGATCAGCTAAACGATCTCCAATATAAATAATAATGCCAAACTGTTTCAAAAACTGTTGAATGTCGTAAACCGTTTTCAAAAACATCACCTTCAAAACTATCAATCAACGCAGTCTATAAACAAGTATAAATGATGAAAAAAAACAGTCAATATGAGATTTCAACTGAAATTTTCCACCCATGCACCTGCTTTGTTCAAAACATTTTTTGTTTGAAGGTAGAAACATACACTTTTGCACTTACAACATTTTGCTTTTTTAAAACGTTTTTTGTTTAAAGCGCAAAATTAGAAGCGGTTGAGCTGTTCTTTCACCAATTGATATTCCTTTCGATCCGGATCTATTTTCAAAGCAAGTTCTATCGCTTCTTTTGCTTTTGCAAATTCATTTTGTTCTGCATAAATGAGACTAAGTACATAGTAAGCTTGATGGAAAGCAGAATCCTTTTCGATCACTTCTTTTAAATATTTGATTGCCTCATTGACGTTTCCGAGCCGATATTCGGAGTATGCCAAAAGGTATGTCATTTCAATTGAAGCATCTTTCAATGTTCTCGCTTCTGATAAAATGTCGGAGGCCTTCTGAAAATCTTGGTTTGAAATTAATGACTGGGCAAAGGCAAGAGCCATTTCACTATTGCGTTTAGGTGCAATTTCATAACCGTAAAACCATAGTCCTAATACAAATCCAATTGCCAGCAATATGCCGACCGTTCTTGTCAAAAATCGGGACATTTTCGGAAGCTGCAAAGCAAATGCAGCTAAAAATCCGCCAATTAAGCCGCCAATATGGCCAGCATTGTCCACATTAGGAATCGTCCAACCAAGCATCAAGTTGATGGCCACTACGACGAGAATATTGGGGCCGATCGTTCTAAAAAAAAGTTTAGGCTTTATGACCCCGAAAAACAAAAGAGCTCCAAATAAGCCGAAAATAGCACCGGAAGCCCCAGCCGACAAAAAAGGACTGAAGGCAAAGCTGGCGAGCGATCCTGTAAATCCTGCAAATAAGTAAATAAGTAAAAACCGGAGCGAACCGTACATTTTTTCGACAGCGATGCCGATAAAATAGAGAGCAAAAGAATTCATTAACAGATGAAGCATGCCAATATGAAGAAATATTGGAGTAAAAAACCGCCACCATTCTCCATCATAAATGGCAGGATTGTATTTTGCCCCGAACTTAATCAGCGTTTCGGAATTTGTACTTCCTCCAGACCACTCCAATATGAGAAACATGACAATTTGGGCAAATAAAAAAATATATGTGAAAAAAGGTTTGCCGTTTTCAAAAAGTGCCCGCTCTTGTTTTTCCTGTTTTTGAATAAAAGAAAATAATTCTGTTTTGATATGATCCACCGTATCAAATGCAAGATCATCCCGTTCATGTCCGACATCATCCAAAACAACCGATAGCGCTTCTTCCAAAAAATTGATTTTCTCATCAATATGCTGCTGATCCATGAGGACTGAATGAATGGTTGTTTTTCCGTTCATATACGGCGTTTCGATGCGGAATTCCCAATCATCCACAGGAGGGAGGGCTGTTATATAAACATTGAGAACATTTAAATGATTTGCTGCTGATTGCCTGCGAATCGTTTCAAACATATTTGCCGCTCGTTCAATGTCTTGAGAAATCCAAATTCCCCAGTCGATATCTTGACGGACAAAACGTACGAGATGATAATGTTTGCTTCGAAAAGGCTCTAGCCATATTTCCCGCTGATCCCCCGACATATTGGCTAGTCTGAAACCATTCTTTATCACTAGTTTTTTCACAATTTTCCAAAAGATCAAGTCCTGTTGAATTTCCATTCATATCTCTCCGAAATATTTTTCCTATATTATATCAAGGTCTGGATTCAGTTTGAAGAAAAAAGCTGAACCAGATTTGATTCAGCCCAAACCCATTACCTATTACAATTGCCGGACGACCAGTTTTCGAACATAAGGCAATTGCATTACCAGATTGAGAAGCTGACTGCGAAGCCACTTGCTTTTTAAAAAAGCATTTATGATTCGGTATCGATAAACATACAAACAAAAAACGCTTGTAGCCAATAGAAACAAACGAAATAAACGTTTCATCCAAATCCCTCCAATGATTAAGATGAACATTGACATCAAAGTTTATCCAAGGAAAAATAAGCTAAAATTGTTGCAATCAGAATGGATAAAAAATTGACCGAGTCATTGTTCAGCCATGAAACGCCTTTCGTTTGAACAGTACGATTTCCACAATGAATGCGTTTTTCGGTTTCGGCTTTGCATATCGTACATTGATATTTTGCTTGCAACAGACAGCCCATCACCGTATCGGCGAAAGCTCCGGCAAAACCAAAGAATACGGAGAACCAAAAAATGTTTTCATTGCTTTTTGTCATAACAAACGTGCCAAACACGACAAACAACGATCCTAGAAATGAAGCAAAAGTGCCAAGCAAACTGACCGCGCCTGATGTTCCTCTCTCCACAAAATGCGGAGGAAAAAGAAAAAGCGGTTTTTTTTGGCTTAAGCTTCCAATTTCCGAAGCCCATGTATCAGCATTGGCGGAAGCAAAGGAAATCGTCAACAGAATATACCAGAGATAATTCGGATCGAAAAGATTGAGCAAACTCGCTAAAACAGCTGCTCCGCTATTTGCGAATACTTGAATCGCATCACGTTCTCCTGTTTTTTCCAAAATATTGTTCAATACTTGCTTTTGTTCTTTTTTCCATCTGCTGAGAATGCACGAAGAAACAAAAAATAATCCAAGCGGAACAAGCCCTTTTAGCCCAAAACTGTAATAGATGATGCCTCCTGCGAAAACGGAAGCAGCCGCACCGGAAAAAGTTAAGGCGTGAAACCGATAAGCGGCAAATGATGAGAGAATTATAAATAAAAAAATAAACATTATGTCCCGCACTCCATGATTTCATTTTCCGTGACGATGAAGCCGACAGGAAGATCATGCTGTTCTGCCGGCACTTTTTCCACTATTTGCAGTGAAAACGCAAGGGCAGCGGCTGTATTTGAATATTTTTTCAGATAGCGGTCATAGTATCCTCCTCCGTATCCGATCCGATATCCATAACGGTCAAAACAGATTCCGGGAACAATTAACAAATCGATTTCTTCCGGTGAAACAGCCATTGTTTCTTCAACAATCGGTTCTTTTAAATCAAGATACACATTTTCTAACTGATCATAAGAAATAAATTCACGGAATTCCATTGTTTTCGTCTCCGGGTCGCATTTCGGCGCCGCAATTCTTTTTCCTTCCAGCCAACCTTGTGCAATCAATGGATTTGTATCTACCTCTCCCCCTTTTGAAATGGTTAGACCAACCGTTTTGGCGTTTTTCCAGACATTCGTTTGAAAAAAGGCCTCGGCAATTTTTACAGATAAAGCAGCATGCAAGCCTTTATCCATCTTTTTTAGCAAATTTTTTACACGATTTCTCAATTCCTCTTTATTATGCATTTCCATCTCACCGCTTTGCCTTATAATAAAAAAACAGCAGGAAACCTCTTTCCTACTGTTTTTATTTTGTTTCACGATGTAACGTATGCTTTTTATCCCTAGGGCAGTATTTTTTCAACTCAATACGCTCTGTATTTGTGCGTTTATTTTTCGTTGAGATATAGTTGCGCTCTCCGCATTCTGTACAAGCAAGTGTAATATTTACGCGCATATTTCTTCCCTCCAAACATCAATCTTTCATCAGACTTTTATATCATATCATTTTTATTTCACAAAATCTACATATATTTCCGCTTTTCTTTCCTTATGATTTATTACAAATATTAAATTTCTTCAAAAGCCGTTTTGTTCTATTAAAATATATGATATAACAATAAATGGACAACATACGGAAGGTGAGATCCTATGGAAATTGTGATTATTATTTTATTTCTCGTTAGCATTGCGCTCTTAGGAATTGCTTTTACGCAAAGAGACGACATAAAAGAATTGGAACAGGAAGTTGAGCATTTGTCCGTTTCAGCGATGCAGGAAATTTACAAAATTAAAAAGAAAATGCGGGTATTTGAAGAAGAATTGCTGCAAGGTTCAAATACCAGCTCTGTTTCCCAAGACACTCAGTCCGTCTTGCATTTCGACTATTACACAAAAAAGAAAATTTTATCAAAATATGAACAAGGCATGTCCATAGCTGAAATCGCCAAATCTGAAAATGCCACAACAGATGAAGTGAAATTAATCATTGAGCAAAACAAGAGGGAGCTAGTATGAACAAACGTGTATTGCAAGCCTTTGCCGCAGGCATGATTGTGTCAACATCCGTGCTGACAATCACATTTTTTGCAGGGGGCTATCATCAAAAAGTTGTGGCGGAAAAAGAGCTGACGGACAAATCAGTGAATGAATATTTGGCCAAACACAATCAAATAGCCGTTTCAAATAAAGATTATGAGGAATTTCTTGCATACAAAGACGCAAAAGTCAAAAACGAGAAAGATTCCGCTGTCGCTCAAACCGATCCAAAGAAACAGGCAAAAAATCAAGCCCAACAAAATCAGAATCAACAAAATCAAAGCAAGCAGCCAGCTAAAAACAGCAATGCTCAACAAACTCCGGTCAAAATTAACATTCAAGAAGGCATGAATACAAGTGATGTATCCAAACAGCTTGAGCAGGCAGGAATTATCGATTCCGCCTCAAAATTTAATCAATACTTAATTAAAAATGACTACCATAAACGCGTCCAAATCGGAACGTTTGAAGTCAAAAAAGGGATGAGCTACTACGAAATTGCTGAAGCTCTCACCCGATAAATAAAAAAGGTTTGCCAAAATCGGCAAACCTTTTTAATTGTTTAAGTCGTAATGGCGTCCTTTTACCAAGTACAAAATATTTTCGGATATATTTGTCGCATGGTCTGCTATTCTTTCAATAAATCTTGCGATAAGCGACAATTGCGTAATTTGATTTAAATAATCTTGATCGGATGGAACTGTCTGCAAAAGATCGCGTATCGTCTCCCCGTATAAGTCATCTACTTCATTATCCATCTCGGCGACTTTTCTTGCCAGTTCAACATCTTCTTCATGAAAAGCTTTCAGCGAAAGGGACAACATTTCAGACGCAAGCTGATGCATTTTTTTAATTTGATCGATCGGTTTCACGAGTGCATCGTTGCCGATGCGGATAGCGGATTTTGCAATATTGACTGCATTATCAGCCATCCGCTCGATATCTGCGGCAATTTTGATGGACACAATGATCCTTCTCAAATCAATGGCAACTGGCTGCTGCTTTGCAATTAAGAGAATGGCAAAATCATTTATTTCTTCTTCCAAATCATCAACTTTTTCATCTTGCTCCATCACTTCAAGAGCCAACTCAATGTTTTGTGTTTCTAAGGCGTTGATTGCCTTGCTCAAAGCGATTTCCGTATGGCTGCCAATTTCAATCAACTTTGTATGCAGAGTATTTAAATCAACTTCAAATTTTTCTCTCATTCGTTTTCCCCCATTAACTTCAAATCATCCTGTTACCGAAAAATTTTTTTTATCCAAAACGGCCAGTAATATAATCTTCTGTCCGTTTATCAGCTGGGTTTGAAAAAATTTTGTCCGTATCGCCGAATTCGACGACTTCTCCATTTAGGAAAAATGCTGTCTTATCCGAGATGCGTGCAGCCTGCTGCATATTATGAGTGACAATAATGATGCTGTAATTCTTTTTCAATTCTTGGACTAATTCCTCTATTTTTAATGTTGAAATCGGGTCAAGCGCCGATGTCGGTTCGTCCATCAAAATAACATCCGGTTCAATCGCTAAACAGCGGGCAATACATAGACGCTGCTGCTGTCCCCCAGAAAGTCCGTAAGCATTTTCTTTCAAACGATCTTTGACTTCGTCCCAAATCGCTGCGCCTCTTAAACTTTTTTCTACAATTTCATCTAAAATCTTTTTGTCGCGAATTCCATGAATTCTTGGTCCATAGGCAATATTATCATAAATGGATTTCGGGAACGGATTTGGTTTTTGGAACACCATACCGACTTGCGTGCGCAGTTCTTCAACACGAAAAGATTTGTCAAAGATATTTTTTCCCCTATATAATATTTCCCCTGAAGTCCGAACGGAAGGGATTAACTCGACCATACGGTTTAATGTTTTGATATAAGTAGATTTACCGCAACCGGAAGGTCCGATGATGGCAGTCACTTCATTTTCATTAATGGTTAAATCAATGTTTTTTAATGCTTGGTCATCCCCGTACCATAAATTCAAGCCTTTTGTTTCATAAACGACTTTTTTTTCTTTTTTGACATCTTTTTTGGTCTCGACATTTTTTTCCGTTTTTTTGAACTCGACATTTTTTTCCTTTTCTAATTGAGTGATCATAATTTGAAAACCTCCTTCATCCTAAAAAACTTTAATAGCGCTTTTGAAATTTATTTCGAATGAAAACCGCCACTGAATTCATCACAATCAAGAATAGAAACAGAACAATGATTCCCGCCGCAGCGACATTTTGAAATTCTGCTTGAGGACGTGAAGCCCAATTGTAAATTTGAATTGGAATCACTGTATAGGAGCTTAACAAATTCTCAGGCAAATAATTTACAAAGACAAAGGCACCGGCAACTAAAAGTGGAGCTGTTTCGCCGATGGCTCTCGAAAAAGCCAAAATGCTCCCCGTCAATATTCCTGGAATGGCCGCCGGAAGAACGATTCGATAGATTGTTTGCCATTTGGTAGCCCCCATTCCGTATGAAGCTTCTCGAAGCTCATTCGGAACGGAACGGATCGCTTCTTGAGCCGCCACAACAATAACTGGCAAAATCAATAAACTCATTGTTAAACCTCCGGCTAAAATACTGCGGCCAAGATCTAATGCGCGGACGAATACAGTAAGACCCAATAAACCGAAAACAATGGAAGGAACGCCAGCTAAATTGGATATATTGGCCTGAATGAAGTTTGTCAGTTTATTTTTCTTTGCGTATTCCTCCAAGTATATGGCTGTCCCGACACCAAGTATGAGAGAGATCGGAATAACAACCGCCATAAGCCAAATTGATCCGATTAACGCGGCTTTGATTCCGGAAGCTGAAGGCCTTCTGGAAGCAAAATTTTGAAAAAATTCAGGTGTCAAGTAACTAATTCCTTGAGTGAATATGCGATACAAAAGAACCGCAAGAACAACTAGCGCAAAGACGGTTGCAAGAAAAAACAGAAACCGAAAAAAATTGTTTTTTATTGTTCTTTTCCCCATCATCTTTTGAACAACGCTTTGATCAATATATTTCATTTAGTATTCCTCCCTGAAACGGCGCGAAATGAATTGAGCAAGCAAATTCATCAACATCGTGAAAACAAATAGTGTAGCGCCAACCGCATAAATGCTGTAATAAATCGTTGTGCCGTAACCTGCATCACCTGTGCTCACTTGGACGATGTATGCCGTCATCGTTTGAATTGATTCCGTAGGATCAAATGTTAATTTCGGTGTTGCTCCGCCAGCCAATGTCACAATCATCGTTTCGCCGATGGCACGGGAGATTGCCAAAACAAACGACGCAACGACCCCTGAAGTGGCAGCAGGCAAAACGACTTTCATGGCAACTTCAAATTTTGTAGCACCAAGCGCAAGCGCACCTTCACGAATGGAATTTGGCACGGAACTCATCGCATCTTCCGAAAGGGAAGCGATCATCGGGATGATCATGATTCCGACCACGATTCCTGGGCTTAATGCATTGAAAAAGCCGAGATCAGGGATGAGCTTTTGCAAGAGCGGAGTGACAAACGTCAACGCAAAAAAACCATATACAATGGTTGGAATTCCCGCTAAAATCTCCAGAATCGGTTTAATAATTCTTCTTGTCCGATCTGACGCATACTCACTCAAAAAAATAGCTGACGCAAGCCCAACTGGCACCGCCACAATAATTGCAATGACTGTAACTAAAAGCGTGCCGGAAACGAGCGCCATAATTCCATAAGTTGCGTCCTCCTCTAAAAACGGATACCATTCGGTTTCAGTTAAAAAATCAAAAATTGACACTCTTGAAAAAAACGTAATAGTTTCAGTTGCAAGTGTAATAATAATTCCCAGAGTAGTAAGAATAGAAATAAATGCTGTCACAAACAAAATGATTGGAACTGCTTTTTCTACAAATTCCACAGTTGATCTTTTTGATTTTTTTTCTGCGATCATATCCCTTACCGATTTTCCAGTCGATAAAGCCATCTTGAAAACCCCTTTCATGCCAATAGGAAGATGAGAAGCATGATGCTTCTCATCATAATTTTCTTCTTTATTTTAAACTTTCAAGCGTTTTTAGCTGCTCATCATATTGCTCTTGCGGAAGGCTGACATAGCCAACTTCTTCGGCAAGCTGAGCTGCGTTTTCCAAAGTATATTTCACATACTCATACACTTGCGGTTTCTCTTTTAACGATTTATTGTTGACATAGATGAAAAGCGGACGGGAAAGCGGTTCATAAGTTCCTTTTTCAATTGTTTCATTTGTCGGTTCAATAGCCTCACCTTTTGAATTAACAATTGGCACCACTTTCAATTGATCTTTATTTTCAAGATAGTAAGCATAACCGAAATAGCCGATGGCGTTTTTATCGTTTGCCACACCTTTTACGAGCACGTTATCATCTTCAGATAAGGTGGCTTCTTTTACAATCGGCTCTCCTTGCAGGACAACTTCATCAAAATAGTCATATGTTCCTGAATCCGTACCAGGAGAGAAATATTTGATATCTTCTTTTGGCCAATCCGGGTTGATATCAGACCATTTTTTCGGTTCACCTTTCCAAATTTTTGCCAAATCTTCGATGGAAAGTTTGTCAACCCAGTCATTCTCTTTGTTTACAACAACGGACAGACCGTCAAAAGCAATTTTAAATTCTGTATATTCAATCCCATTTTCTTCCGCAGCTTTTTTCTCTTCCTCTTTTATAGGACGGGAAGCGTTGGAAATATCAGTTTCACCGATTGTAAATTTTTCAAAACCACCGCCGGTTCCGGAGATTCCGATCGGTGCTTTTACATCAGGATGCTCGGCCGAAAATTCTTCGGATACTGCTTCCATGATCGGACCAACAGTCGATGAACCGTCAATGGCAATTTCGCCTTCCAATTTTTTCTCTTCAGATCCGCTCTCTGATTGTTGTTGCTCAGAGCCTGAGTTTCCGTTCGTGCTTCCTTCTTCTGAACTACCGCATGCTGCCGCAAAAGCCATAAAAGAACCGATCATGATCGAGAGCGCCAAAAATTTGAAGTTTTTCATTTCTTTTAATTCCCCCTATAAATTCGTGTTCTCAACCTTTCGTATATAAGATTAACGTGTGAGTATTAAATGCGTTTTAATAGAATGTAAAGCTTTTGTAAAGCTTGTCTATTCATAGCAACATCTACTTCAAATCGGATTTCCCGTCTTCCATCATCCTCTTTCCCCATCTGCAAGATTGGGCTTCCGAATCCGCCGTTCCTGCTTTAAGGGACGATTGCTTTCTTGAAGCTTAATCTGTTTCACAAATGGATAGATCAGCGCATGTCCTGCACCGATCAGGGCCAATAGATAAGAAAGAGTTTGTTTCTCATTTGTGAAAGCAACGGTTGCAATAAAAAAAAGGATTGAAAGAATTCTTCCTATATTTAAAAAAATTTCCCTTACGACGATGTATTCAATTCTCGCTTGTCCAATATTCCACCCTTTTCCAATAACATCATAAGTAATGGACGAATACGGAACAAGCAAAATTGGATAAGCGATGCCGATTGCAAAAGCGTACATTAACAGTTTTGCATAAGTGATCTTAAAAAGGATTAGATAAAGAGAAGCATACAATAAAAGCCCTCCAGCCAAAATCGCTTTTTTCCTCATCTTTTTCGTAATCCATTTGGAAGCAAATAGATAAGCAAAAAAGGCAACAAGTGAATTTAAAAACCCAAACGTTCCTAACGCCATTTCGCTATTAGTTGAAATGTATACAAATACACCGATCACAAAGGCAAATGTCCCCTCACGGATCCCTTGCATTACATGAGCATTAGTAATCAATTTCCAATTTTTATTTCTTCGCCGCTCCCGAAAAATTTTCAAAAGTATGTATTCACCATCGGCCTGTCTTCGCGAAAAAAAGAAACTCAGCAAAACCGCACCGGCAAATAAAATGAGAGAAACAACAAAAATGATTTTATAGCCCGTTGAATTCGTGAAGGAAGAGATAATCCAGCCCGCTAAAATCGGGCCGATCATTCCCGACATAGACGTCAAAATACCTAAATAACCATTGAAAAAATCCCTCGTTTCCGGTTCCGTAATTTCGAAGGTCAGGACATTAAAAGCCAGCCAATAAAATCCATAGCCGATCCCGATAATCGCCCCTAATAGATAAAGAAAGTTGATTGCTGACTGATTTAACGAGAGGACAGTTAAGAAAAAAGCGGCCAAAAATGAAACACCTAAACGAAGCACGATCACACGATCGACTTTTTTAGCAATCCTTCCCGCAATGATAAAAGCAAGCGGCTGAAAAATGACGATAAACAAATTGTAAACGCCCAGATCGAGCAATTTTTTGGATTGCTTCCATAAATAAACATTTACAAAAGTATTCGATAGCGCAATGCTCAAAGAATAAAAACCGCCAATAATTAAAAGTAAAAGTAAATCCCTATCTACATGTCCTTTTTTCAACACCATTTTGACCATAAAAAACTCCCCTTTAACTTCTGATCTTATTGTTCCTAGTTAAAAGGGAGATATGTATAAGAAAAAAAGCAAGGATGTAACATCCTTGCTTGCTTCCTTTATTTATGATTATTTTGCAGCGCTGTAGCGTTTAGCAACCTCATCCCAATTGACGACATTCCAAAATGCAGCAATATATTCAGGACGGCGATTTTGATATTTTAAATAATAAGCATGTTCCCAAACGTCAAGCCCTAAAATTGGAGTTTTCCCTTCCATAAGCGGGTTATCTTGGTTCGGAGTGCTTGTGATTTCAAGTTCGCCGTTGTTCACAACTAACCAAGCCCAACCGGAACCGAAACGGCCTGCAGCGGCTTTTGAAAATTCTTCTTTAAAAGCAGCAAAGCTTCCAAATTTTTTGTTGATGGCTTCCGCTAATTCTCCAGTAGGTTCTCCTCCGCCATTTGGAGAAAGAATTGTCCAGAATAAGCTGTGGTTGGCATGACCGCCTCCATTGTTGCGGACAGCAGTGCGAGCTGACTCAGGAACAGCATCCAAATTGGAAATTAATTCTTCTACACTTTTGCTTAAAAGCTCGCTTTGTCCTTCCAATGCTGCATTTAAATTGGTAACATAAGTATTATGGTGTTTCGTATGATGAATGGTCATCGTTTCTTTGTCAATATGAGGTTCCAAAGCATCATAATCATAAGGCAATTTCGGTAATTCGTATGCCATGCTATTCTCCTCCTTAATGGGTTATGTATTGAAAGCCGCTGGTCTATCAGCTTTCATATTCAGATTACCAAACTTATGAAAAGGATGCAATTCATGCGCTCAAAAAAAAATGGCGCTTACAAAAAGCGCCTAAATAATATGGACCCTGCAGGATTCGAACCTGCGACCGGACGGTTATGAGCCGTCTGCTCTAACCAGCTGAGCTAAGGGTCCTCAATCCATAACCGACAATATTTAAAATATCATCTTACAGCGCCATACGTCAACAGTTGATTTTAAAAAACTTTAAAAAAGAAAAAGATCATCATCACCAATTGGATCAAGCCTTTGGCAATTGTACTCGACACAAGCCCAAGCAATGACCCTAATCCAACCTGAACGGATTCTTTAAAGGATTTGCGATGTATGAGAAGTTCCGCTATAACAGCGCCAAAAAACGGACCGAAAATGATGCCGGCATACGGGATGATAAAAGGGCCGGCAATCAAGCCGATTGTACTTCCCCAACCTGCTGCTTTGCTGCCGCCAACGCGTTTTATGCCAATAGCGTTGGCTAAATAATCAGCCAGAAACAAAACAGCCAGCAAAATTCCTTCCACGATCCAAAATGACAGCGAAAGCTTGCTGAAGCTGAAATAAAAACCATACAGCAAAATTCCGGCAATGATCAACAGGCTGGACGGCAAAATAGGGTAGATTAGGCCGATAAATGATAAAAGAAATAAAGCTATGATCAGCAGCCAAACAACAAAATCCATTCAGTAATTCCTCCTTTGAATAAAACCGGTCAACCAAACGTCCCCGGTTTTCATTTTTTAACCATGACATTTTCCCAGTTAATGCCGGTAGCCCAAAACTGATTCTGCGATGTTGACGGAATGATCTCCTATTCTTTCTAAATTGCTGATAATATCAACATAAACAATGCCGCCTTGCCCCGTACAAATCCCCTCATTCATCCGAATGATGTGCTTTTTGCGCAAAACTCGTTCCATTCTGTCTATCTTTTCCTCCGATTTCAAAACTTTTGCCGCAACATCGATATCGTTATCATCCAAAGCTCTTAAGGCATCTTTTACCGCTTGGAGTGTAAGTTCAAACATCTCCATTAAATCTTTCAACGCCTGCTCAGTTATTATTACTTTATTCGTATTTTTATACTCAATCAGCTCGACAATATTGACAAAATGATCGCCGATTCGTTCAATATCCCGAACGGTATCCATTAATATGGAATGTTGGCGGGAATCGTTGGGCGACATATCTTTTCCAGAAGCAAGAACGAGGTAGTCCGTAATTTTCCGGTCAAGGTTGTTGACCGCCTCTTCAAGCTGCAATGATGTTTGAGCATGTTTTTGCTGGCCGGTCAACAAAAATTGTCTCGCTTCTTCAAGACCTAATGACGCCAAATGCCCCATCCGCAGCACTTCTTCTTTAGCCTGCCCCAGTGCGATCGTTGGCGATTGCTCAATAAAAATCGGGTCTAAATGTTGGGCTTTAAAATTAATTTGCAAATCTTCTCCGGGAATGATTTTTGTTACTAGCCAAGCCAGCCCCCCTATAAAAGGAGCTTGAATCAACGTATTGGTAACATTGAAAATACCGTGAGCAAAAGCGATCGCCATTTCACGGTTTAAATTAAAATAAAACTGCAGCGCCTCAATAAATCCTGCAAAAGGCTGCAAAAACATCAAGAATAATGTCGTTCCAATCAAATTAAATAATACATGTGTCAAAGCTGCCCTTCTTGCTGCAATGGAAGCCCCAATGGAAGCCAAAACAGCCGTAACCGTTGTCCCAATATTATCGCCAAATAATACTGGAAGCGCCGCATTCAAATCAATCAGCCTTTGCGAATACAGTTCCTGCAAGATCCCAATCGTTGCGCTCGAGCTCTGAACAATCATGGTAGACAATGTGCCGAGGCCAACTCCAAGCAGCGGATTGGAGCTCATGTTTAAAGTTAAATCGTTAAACTCTTCCAACGTTCTTAAAGGCTTCATGCTGTCTCCTATTAATTCAAGCCCGAAAAACAAAGCGCCAAATCCAAATAAAATGCGTCCAATGCTGTTTATTTTCTTGTGACGAAAGAAAAATAGAAAAACTGATCCCAAACACATAATCGGCAAAGCATATGCTCCGATGTCAAAACCGATGATAAACGCTGTCACAGTTGTGCCAATGTTGGCTCCCATGATCACTCCGATCGCTTGTCTGAGAGTCATAAATCCAGCGGAAACTAGTCCTACTGTTAAAACCGTTGTGGCGCTGCTGGACTGAATAAGCATCGTTACAAACATCCCTGCTAAAATTCCCATAAAAGGATTTGTTGTAAATTTATCTAAAATATCTCTTAATTTGTCTCCTGTCGATTTTTGCAATCCTTCTCCCATGAATTTTATGCCGAATAAAAATATTCCTAATCCGCCAAGAAAGTCGAAAACTATTTTTTGAATGTCCACCCCTTTTCCCCCTCACCTGTTTTCTGGCGCCGATAAAATTCCTTGAGATCTTTTTCATTTTTAACATTTTGAATATTTTTTGTAAAGAGCTGAACTGTGATTTAGCTCACATGATTGCATTCATCATGTTGAATTACTTTAATGGCTTGATTAATCGTTCCTTCAAAGTTAAAATCGAAAGGAAATGTTCAAAAAGGAAGTGCAGCAACCAGTGAATATTTTCATCCAGCTTTTAAAAAGTCTTTATTCCCCTAAAACGATTGCGCTGACAAGGTTCCAAAAAATCGGAAAAACCATTCTTTATGCTTTTTTCCTTTCGTTTTTGGCCGCCTTTCCAAACTTTCTATTTATAAGTTCAAGTTTTGTAAGCGCCTTTAGTGGATTAGATGAAATCATTGAAGAAAAAATTCCTTCATTTTCAATCCAAAACGGGAAACTGGTGACGGAAGCACAATCAGTCGTGGAAGTGAAAAAAGGGGAATATGACGTTCTTTTTGATCCAGTAGGAGCTGTTGAGAGGGACAACTTAAAATGGAGGCAAAATGCAATCGGCATTTTGCCGGACAAATTCGTTATTGTTTCAAACGGAAACATACAACAACTCGAGTACGATGATTGGATGGATGCAGATTTTTCAAAAAAAGATGTTACAGGCTGGATCCATCAAATTTCGGAGCTAACTCCAATCATTGTTCCAGTTCTGTTGATTGTTTTATTCATCATGTCTGCAGCGGCAAAATTCATGGAAATTACCTTGTTGGCTGTTATTGGCCTTTTGTTTAAACAGATGATGAAGAAGAGGTTAAACTTTCAACAGCTCTGGAATATTTCCGCATACAGCGTCACTTTGTCGACCGTATTTTTTGCCATTATGAATGTTCTTCAAATAAACGTCTCTTTTGCTGTTTTGATTAACTGGTTTGTTCATACAACTGTTCTTTACATGGCTTTAAAAGAAATTCCCAAACCGAAAACACCTATAAAATCGATTCAAAAAGCCAAGCCGTTATGATGCTTGGCCTTTTGAAACCGAAAATTTGCTGGTGGTTGATTTTAATGATTCCGATAATTCCATTAACGTTAACCCAATGGAGTGATTTTCGCGAATTTGTTCCATTTGCACATTGGCGATTGAATACATTTGTTCTGCACTAGAAAACGTTTCCTGCGAGACAAATAAATAATTTTCGGCTGCCTTTTCCATGCTCGGCAATAAATTTTGCAATGTATGCAAGCTGTTTGTTGTTTCCGATAAAATTTGGTTGACTTTCCCTACTTCAGCCACCAGCTGGTCAAAGGAAAGCCTTGATTCACCGGCAACCCTCAAATGCTGTTGAACAAGATGTAAAATGGATTCAAACTCCTTAAAGGCGCTAAGCGATATTCCATCCATCATTTTCACCGAATTTGATATTTCTTCCGTCGCTTTAGACGACTGCTCCGCAAGTTTTCTGACCTCTTGGGCAACAATGGAAAAACCTTTTCCTTCCTCGCCTGCTCTGGCCGCTTCGATGGCTGCATTTAATGATAATAATTTTGTTTTCTCTGCTAGAGCATGTATAATTTCCACAACTTTTTCAATCTGCTTGGAATGATCGCGGACACTTTTCATAATCGCCGACATGCTTTTACACTCTTTTTCAAATTTATTTAATGTTTCGACCATTTCCCGCATTTTCCACTCGCCGACGTTAGCGGATTGATTCATGCCTTCAGCACTTGTTATTAGGTATTCAATTTTTTCAAGGACTGATTCAATTGTCTCCTTCATCGAATGAAATGCGGCGACGCTTTTTTCAGAACTTGAAGCGGTTTCTTCCGCTCCATTTTTCACAATTGAAATGGATTCAACGAGATTCGTATGGAGCTTTATAACGTCATCGGAAGAATTTTTTAATTTTCTCCCCGTATCTGATAAATCCTCCGTCGTTGCATTAATTCTTTGGATAATGTCGCTTAAATAACCTGCTAATTGCTTAAAGCTTTTCATCAATGAAAGAATTTCCGGAACTTTTGTTTCAATATTCAAATCAAGCTGTATGTTCCCTTTTCGCATGATCCTCATTTTATTTTGCAAAGCTGTTAAAGGTTTGGTAATACTTCTGACCATAATCAATAAAATAATCATCATAATCAATATGCTAATCATTCCGATCCAAATCGTATTAGTTGCGAGTTCATAAACGGGAGCCATAAAGTTTTCCGAGGGAACAGCAAGCAAAAAAATTCCTTTTAATTCCTGCATTTCTTTAAATGCGAACGTATAAGATTTTCCTTCAATTTTTTCATGAAGAATTCCCTCGTTTTTGTGCGTGATTTTGTTTAGAAGCGGCTGTGAAATATTAATGTCCGATTTTCGGCTGACGGAAAAAGGTTCAACTTTGTTGTTATGTATTAAAAAAAAATCTGCCGGCAAACCATCTTGAATAAGTTGTGAAGATTGTTTCTGAATAACCTCTTTGTCAAAACGCTTTTGAAAATCATCATCACGGTCTACATAGGCAAACATGAGATTGTTCGCCACAACCTCCGCCATGTACACTTCTCTCAATAAACGGTCTTCTGTCAAATGAATGGCCGTTTCACTTGCCTTTTGATAAGCGCTAAATCCGACAACGGCAATGGAACTGATAAGCAAAACTAATGTAAATATGCTCAATCTTACCGACAGCGGAATTCGCAGTCCGGTGAATCTCTTTTTTTTCAATTTCACAATGATCGTATCCCCCTTTTTATGAATATTATGAACAAGAAATGTTAAGGGAAATTAAAACTTCTTTTTTAATTTTGTAAATTCATTGAAGGCTTTCCCATATTTATTGAATTTTTCCCATTCGCCGCGAAAAACAAAAAGAAAAATGCTTTGCGAAATCAATAACAGCAAGAAACAAAACGAAAATAAAAACTGTCGGTTGTAGATCAAGAGCCCAAAAACAACCGGTCCCAACGCCACTCCCAAAAAACGGGCCATTCCATATAAACTGACAACAATCCCTCTCTCCATATCGTTTACGCTTGATGTTATCAATGTATTAATGGGCGGCAGCATAAACCCTAAACCGCCAACAGCAATGGTCAAGAAAAATAGAAAGAACGGAAAGCTTTGAAAAATCAACAAACCAATAAAAGAGCCAAACATAAGCACCATTCCTGCCATTAAATAATGCAAATTGCTTTTCAAACTCTTCAGCCTTTTTCCTGTCCAAGATGAGGAAATGGCCAGCGCCCCTAAAGGGAAGGAATACACAAACCCTTTAAAAAAACCGTCAATTTGGTATAAATCTTCAATAAAATACGCTAAATCGTACAACATCCCGAAAAGCAAAAACATGCCTGTTCCGCCTAAAAGGTAAAGTGGGAAAAGATAAGCTTTTTGCTGATCGAATACATGGAAAACCCTTTTGGCGTATTGGCAAAATGATAAGGCATCTTTACCGGAAGGGGCTGTTTTAACAAAGGTCAAAATGAATAGAAACAATGCTGCGCCCAAAATCGGAAATAAACTAAACGGAGCAAACCAAGCCGCCAAAGCCATGAAAGCTCCTAATACCGGAGCGACAATTTTTGTCGTTCCATTAAACACTTCCAGAACCGCCAACGTTTTTGCCCTCATTTCTCCTTGAAAAAGATCGCCAGCAAGCGACATTGCCAGAGGCGATGTTCCCCCTGCTCCAATTCCCTGCAAGATTCTTCCGAACAATAATCCCTCATAAGCATACCGGTTTGCTAGATAGCCGCTGGCAAAACAGATGGATCCGCCTGCGATCATGAAAGCAAGCGACCATAAAATGATGGTTTTCCTACCAAATCGGTCTGAAAGAAAACCGGCAATGGGAATCACAAGCGCTGCAGGTATATTGAAGAAGCTTAAAAGCAAACTCGTTTGCGTTGCAGAAATTTGCAATGCTTTGCTAAACTCCGGCAATATCGGAATGAACATTGAATTTCCCAGCACCATGATAAAAGGCAGCATTCCTAATAATAGGATAATGAAACGATTTTTCATTTTGATCCCCTTTTAGTTGGCATGATTGGACAAGCACATGCGTATATATTTACAAAAAACAAAGCGGAGGAATGATTCATTGTGAAGCGCTTAGCTGCTATTCTGCTCCTCATTTTTGTTGCCTATATTGTTTATTATGACTTGAGAATCGGCACTTTACCCGTTTTTCCAAATGGTTCATTTATAAAAGCGGTTAATGCAAAGGAACAAACAGAAAACGAATATGTTGAAGTGAAAGTAAAGAAAGGCGATACTGTCCTTTCCATTGTCAAATCGCTTCATAATCACACGATCCCTGTTCCGGTCGAAAAAATCGTTGCTGACTTCCAATTGCTAAACAAGAAAGAAGATGTATACGAAATGAAAGCGGGTAAAACGTATAAATTTCCTTTATATCCGTAAGTCTTCAAGTTTTATTCCTTGTCAATGATCAACAGCAATTGTTAAAATATTTAAGATGGCTTTCAAGCCTTTTAAAAAAGTTTGTAAAACGATTTTTTAAGGAGCGATGAACGTGGGCGAAATCACACATCGTACAAAAACACGTCCAGTCAAAGTAGGCAACTTACAAATTGGCGGAAACAATGAGGTCATAATACAAAGCATGACAACGACCAAAACCCATGATGTTGAGGCAACGGTTAAAGAAATCCATAGATTAGAGGAAGCAGGTTGTCAAATTGTCAGGGTCGCTTGCCCGGATGAACGGGCGGCTAATGCGATTCCCGAAATAAAAAAACGCATTAACATTCCTCTTGTTGTCGATATACATTTTGATTACCGCTTGGCTCTGAAAGCGATTGAAGGCGGGGCTGATAAAATTCGCATCAATCCCGGGAATATCGGCCGGCGCGAAAAAGTAGAAGCTGTCGTAAAGGCAGCAAAGGAACGGAACATACCAATCCGAATTGGCGTCAATGCCGGCTCCCTTGAAAAGCGGATTTTAGAAAAATATGGATACCCGACAGCAGATGGCATGGTGGAAAGTGCTTTGCATCATATAAAAATATTGGAAGATTTAGATTTCCACGATATCATTGTTTCTTTAAAAGCATCCGATGTGCGTCTTGCCATTGAAGCATATGAAAAAGCGGCAAGAACTTTTGATTATCCGCTCCATTTAGGGATTACCGAATCGGGAACTCTGTTTGCAGGAACCATTAAAAGTGCTGCCGGTCTCGGGGCTATTTTAAGCAAAGGCATCGGAAATACGATTCGTATTTCATTAAGCGCCGATCCTGTAGAAGAGGTAAAGGTGGCGCGTGAATTATTAAAAACGTTTGGGCTTGCTTCCAACGCAGCAACTCTTATTTCCTGCCCCACATGCGGAAGGATCGAGATCGATCTTATCAAGATCGCTAATGAAGTGGAAGAATATATCTCTAAAATCAAAGCACCCATTAAAGTGTCCGTTTTGGGCTGCGCTGTAAACGGTCCTGGCGAAGCAAGAGAAGCGGATATAGGCATTGCTGGTGCACGTGGTGAAGGCTTGCTGTTCAGGAAAGGAAAAGTTGTTCGCAAAGTACCGGAAGAGACAATGGTAGAAGAATTGAAAAAAGAAATTGATCAACTTGCTAAGGAATATTTTGAGAAACAGAAGAAAGAAAGGGAAAACGTATAAAAAGCTTGGGACTTGCAGCCCAAGCTTTTTATAACCTAAAAAAACGGCAGAACAAATAATCCAAGCAGTACGGAAACGATTCCGATCCCGATTGCCCAAGACCCTAAACTTTCTGATCCGCGGCGGCGGGCAATAAATCCAACGATGATCCCTACTGCTCCTAAGAAAACAGGCAATACAAAAAGAGAAATAATCGATAATGCTAAAGCGAGCCAGCCTAAATTGCGCCCGCTGTCATCATTGACATCGCTTTTGAAATCTTCATCATCTTTTTTTCGTTCAAATGCTCCAACTTCAGCCGCAGCTTCTTCTCGGTAACTGCGTTCTTTATCAATGGCTTCTGTTTCCACATTGCGATGGTCTCTGTTTTGTTTTCGGTTATTCGCCATCATAAATCCCTCACTTTCATAAAGTAGGAGCATTTATAGTATAAGCAGAACAGCACCCATTATAATGGGAATTGTTTACACACCAAAAGCCTTGCGAGCATTTATTCTCACAAGGCTTTTTCATTGCATTCAGGACAAACGCCATAAACTTCAAATTTATGTCCGCTGATCGTACATCCATCTAAATGTTTTTCAATCATGTTCATTGGACAGGAGTCAATTTCTTTCGTTTTTCCGCATTCCATGCAAATAAAATGATGGTGGTGATGTTTCGATTCACAGTGAAACCGAAAACGCTTTTCGCCTGAAAGTTCAGTTGTTTCCAAAATCGATAATTCAGCAAACAAAGATAAATTGCGGTAAATGGTGTCAAAGCTTAATCCGGGATATTGATCCTTCATTTTTTCCAGTACTTCTTTGGCTGTTAAATATTTGTCAGTGCTGGCTAACAGCTGCAGCATTTCTTCCCTCTTCGATGTATATTTATAGCCCCTTTCCTTTAAATAATTTAATGCTTGTTGGACGTTCATATTGTTCTCCCCCTAGTTTTTGACCAGAATATTGCCAATAGCAAAATGATGATATTCAAAATCACAATCGTTCCACCTGGTGCAATATCCAAATAGTAAGACAAAAAAAGGCCGAACAAAACAGAAAATTCACCAATCAGGACCGATGCAAACATCGTCTGTTTAAATCCTTTTGCAATCCGGATGCTTGCAGCAACAGGAAGGGTCATTAAAGACGAAACAAGCAAAATTCCAACTACACGCATTGTAACACTAATAACGAGGGCAACGGTTAAAATAAATAAAAGGTGAAGAGCTTTTGCGGGAAGCCCAGAAGCTGTCGCATATTCCTCATCAAAAGACAATAAAAACAGTTCCTTTAAAAATAAAACAATCACTAACATGGCAAAGACGCTGACAAAAAAGATCACGTATAAATCGATCCTCGAAACAGCGCTGACGCTGCCAAATAAATAACTAAAAAGATCGGTATTTAAGCCGTCGGCTAATGAAATAAAAACGACACTCAAACCAATGCCGGCTGATAGTAGGATCGGAATAGCCAGTTCTTCATAATGCTTATAAACAGTGCGTAGCTTTTCAATCAAAAGCGATCCTAAAACGGAAAAACCCATTCCCAAATAAATCGGGCTGATCGCTGCCAGCGCTTGAATTTTTGATGATAAAAGAAGGCCAGCTGCAATCCCTGCCAACGTTACATGGCTCAAAGCATCGGCAATTAAAGATAGCCTCCTGACCACAACAAAAACCCCTAACAAGGGGGCAGCAATACCGATTAGAGCACCTGAAAGAAAAGCATTTTGCAGAAATTCAAATTGCAAAAAATTATAAAACATTCCTTTTTCCTCCATTTTAATGATTGTGTATTAACAATTGCACAGGATGCTCATAAATAGCCGTTAATCCCTTTTCTTTCAGATGTTCAAATTCATCAGTATTTCCGTGGAAATATAATCTTCTGTTTAAACAAGCAACATGAGATACTTTATCAGTGATGGCTCCAATATCATGGGTGACTAAAATTAAGGTGATGCCTAAATCTTTATTTAAATGCTCCAATAGTTCATAAAAATGGCGAACCGTTTGTTGGTCAACCCCAACAGTCGGCTCATCTAATATAAACAATTGCGGTTCGCTGACAAGAGCTCTTGCTATAAACACCCGCTGCTGCTGTCCGCCTGACAGCTCGCCGATATTTCGATGGACAAACTCCTCCATTCCAACAATGCGAATGGCCTCCAAAACCTTCTCCCGATCGGATTTTTTCATCTTTTTCAATAAGCCGATCTTAGCCGTCAACCCGCTTGCCACAACTTCAAAGACATTGGCCGGAAAAGCTGAATTAAAACTGTTTGCTTTTTGCGAGACAAAGCCTATTTTAGACCGATCGCGAAAATTCTGTATATCTTCTCCAAAAAGTTTGATTGAACCCTTCATCGGCTTCAGCAGGCCTAAAAGGCATTTTAATAATGTCGATTTTCCTGATCCGTTGGGTCCCACTAGTCCTAAAAAAGCTCCTCTTTCGATGGACAAATCAATGTTTTCCAAAACCGTCTTTTTATCATATTGAAAGTAAAGATTTTTGACCTCAACGATTTTTTCTTTCATTTCATTCACCTTATTCTTTTTAAGAATGATTACGATTTATTTGTTCATCAAAAGAGTATACATGAGCCAAAAATATTTGTAAAGCAAATTTTGTTAATGAATGGCAGATTTAAATTTTCCGCCTTTTGTTTCCTGTGTATTCATGATGGTAATAAACGCATTCGGATCGATTTCCTGAACAATTGATTTTAATTTTGTCACTTCAAGTCTTGTGACAACGGCATAAATCACATCTTTTTCCGTATCGGAAAATCCGCCTTTTCCTTTCAGCTTGGTTGTTCCCCGGCCCAACCTTGACAAGATCGCATCAGATACATCTTCATAATAATCAGAAACAATAATGACAGCTTTTGTTTCGTCAAGTCCTTGAATGACTGCATCAATCGTTTTAAAAGCAATATAATATGTAAAAATCGAATATAATGCTTGCTCCACTCCAAAAACAAAGGCGGCCCAGCCAAAGATAAACAGGTTTAAAAACATCACAATCTCCCCAACAGAAAACGGGAGCTTTTTCGTAAACAGAAGCCCTAAAATCTCTGTGCCGTCTAAAGATCCTCCGTGGCGGATGACAATCCCGACACCCGCTCCTAAAAGAAGCCCTCCAAAAACGGTTGCCAATAGCGGTTCAGTGGTAAATGCCTCAAAATGATGAAATAACCTTTCGATGATCGCTAAGCAAAGGATGGCGAAAATCGAAGAAAAAGTAAAAGTTTTTCCAATTTGCTTATAACCCGAATACATAAAAGGCAAGTTTAAAATAACGACAAGTGACGCAAAATTCAGAAACGGCACCCTGTCTGCCAATAAGTGATCCAAAATGAGCGAAATTCCGATAATCCCGCCATCGATCATATGATTGGGCACTAAAAACAATTCAATGCTCACTGCGGCTAAGCCTGCTCCAATGACAATCATGATCAATCGATAAATTAAATGTTTTAAGCTTTCTTTTTTATGTTGTTTTTGTTTCATTTTTCTCCTCCCATTATTTTCATTGATGTATTTATTTTATTAATAATCAAAGAATTTGTCGAAAATACCATTTACTTGGAAACTTTTCGCTCATCCGCCATAAAAATAAAAAAGAGGAGGCGAGATTTTTGATTTTATTTCAAAAAATTATTCATCAGAAGATCAATCATTTAAAACCGGAGGAACTTGTCACTTATGCAAAACAATACGACATATCCATCACTCGCAAACAGGCAGAAAAACTTTTGCAGCTAGTCAAAGGGAAAAAAATTGATGTCTTTAATGATCAGGAAAGGATTGCTTTGTTGAGACAAGTGGCCAAAATCACATCAAAAGAAACAGCACATAAAGCAAACGAGCTGTTTTGGCAATTCATGAACGGAAACCGAAAATAAAAAATTGGACATGTTCCGATACAGGGAGCATGTCCAACTATTGTTATTGATTCATTATTTTGTCCAAAAGCTGATCGTCAAACGATTTGTTTTTCAACATTTCAATTTCAAATTTATAAGGCGTTTTTTTATTATTTTTATCTTGGCCGACGTATGGAGTTTCTAATATTTTCGGCAAGTTTTCAAGCTGCGGATGGTGAACAATATAGCAGATGGCTTCAAACCCAATATGTCCAAAGCCGATATTTTCATGACGGTCTTTTTGCGCGCCGCGAGGGTTTTTGCTGTCATTAATATGCACGACTTTTAACCGATCAATGCCAATGATTTTATCAAATTCATTCAACACTCCATCAAAGTCGTTCACAATATCATAACCGGCATCGTGGGTATGGCAAGTATCGAAACAGACTGATAAATACTCGTTAAAGGCGACGCCATCAATAATTGCTGCAAGTTCTTCAAAAGTTCGGCCGCATTCGGAGCCTTTCCCAGCCATTGTTTCAAGGGCTATTTGCACCTTCTGGCCTCTTTCCAGCACTTCGTTCAAACCTTCAATGATTTTTTTGATCCCTGCTTCCGATCCTGCACCGACATGAGCGCCAGGATGAAGGACAATTTGTTTTGCGCCGATCGCTTCTGTTCGTTCTATTTCTGATTTAAGAAAATCAACCCCTAATTGAAAAGTAGCCAAATTCGTCGTATTTCCGATATTGATAATATACGGTGCATGGACGACGATTTCCTCGATTCCATGCTCCTTCATATGCGCCAATCCTGCTTCAATGTTCAAATCTTCAATTTTTTTTCTTCTTGTGTTTTGGGGAGCGCCAGTATAAATCATAAATGTGTTCGCACCATATGAAACCGCCTCTTCACTGGCAGCCAGAAGCATTTTTTTCCCGCTCATCGAAACATGTGAACCAATTTTCAGCATTGTTCTTCCTCTCCTTTATCTCCCTTTTATTTGTATCTCTTGTCAGATTTTCTTCTTTTTTTCATTTGCTCTCTCATTTTCTTTTTGTAGCCGGGTTTGATCTTTTTGACAGGAATGTTTATTACTGTTGCCTCTTTAACATGCTTTTTGCGGTTTTCCCTCCTGTTTCGATCTTCAATGGTATGCAACCGTCCGTTCACAATATCTTGATGATTAAAAGAAATTCCCAATTTTTCTAGTTTTCTTAAAGCTTGTTCATCCTTCTCTTCGTATATCGTATATGCAAACCCTGAATAATTCGCCCTAGCTGTTCTGCCGACACGATGAATGTAAAAATCAAGATCTTTCGGCATTTCCGCATTAATAACATGAGAAACGCCTTCAATATCGATTCCTCTTGCGGCTAAATCTGTTGCAACAACATATTGATACTCTAAATCCCTTATTTGCCTCATCACTTTTTTCCGCTCACGCGGGGAAAGTCCGCCATGGATTCTCCCAACTTTTAAACCCTTTTCAGCAAGACCTTCGGCGATTTCTTCCGCCTTTGTTTTCGTGTTTGTAAAAATTATCGCTAAATAAGGATTTAAGGAGACGGCTATTTCATAAACAAGATCGATTCGGCTGCGATGCCTTAACGGTACAAGAACATGCGTGATCTTTTGGGCAGGAACGCTCTTTGGTGATACTTGGACAAATTCAGGATTTTCCATATATTTTTTTAAGAACGGTATCAGTTTTTCTGGAATCGTTGCAGAAAAAACGAGCATTTGCAACTCCTTGGACATGCGGCTGGCAACTTGGTCGACTTCGTAAATGAAGCCTAAATCGATCATTAAATCGGCTTCATCGACTACTACGCTTTTTGCCGTATGGACATCCAGCGCCCCTTCCTTTACTAAATCAAGAATTCTGCCCGGTGTTCCGACAATGACATGCGGCTGAGTTTTCAGTTTCTCCATTGTCCGCCATTTATCGGTGCCGCCGATAAAAAGCCTTGCAGTCAATCGTTGTTGGTCAGACGCATGCTCTATGATTTTCAACACCTCTTGGTAAATTTGTGAGGCAAGTTCTCTAGTAGGCGCTAAAATAACCACTTGCACCCGTTTTTCGCTCCCATCAAGGTTGTTGATTAACGGAAGCAAATAGGCATGGGTTTTTCCAGTGCCTGTTTGCGATTGGCCGATGACGCTTTCACCCTTTAAAATTTTCGGAATCATTCTCGCTTGAATGTCTGTCGGCTCTTGAAATCCAAGCGAATCAATAGCATCTATAATGAAGGATTTAAACGCGAACCCTTGAAATTTTGCTTTCATGAACAATCCACCCCTTTTCAACAGCAGCTCATTTTTTGATTATAAACAATCTGAGGAAAAAACTCCAATTTCATTAAACATATCTTGATTCATTCGCATAATGTATTGTAGTAAAAATGGAAAAAGGAAGGAGGCTGTGTTATGCACCCTATTCGCTTTGTCCCTCCGTACCGCGGGCAGCCATTTTTTCACTTTTATCCAATGAGCTATCATCATCCTTTCGGGAATGGTTCGTACTTCTTTGGACAGCCGCCTTATGCAAGAGGAGGGATGCAAACGTTATTTTCCCGTTTTTTCCCAGCAAGTAGAGGAGCAGCAAGAGCAGCAGCTGGCGGAATTCCAAACATTACTAACCCTACAAATTTGTCAAATATGTTGACAAATATTCAGAAAGCACTTGGCGTCGCCCAGCAAATCACCCCAATGGTTCAGCAATACGGTCCGTTGATCCGCAACCTTCCGGCTATGCTGAAAATTTACAGAGAATTAAAAAACACGGATGAAAACGATACGAATAAAACTGACGCAGTTGATCAACGCCGTTCCGCCAACAAAGCAGAACCATCGGACAGCGGGGAAGAAGATTCAGCACCCGAAAAAACACCAAGGGAATCAAAACCAAAGCTGTATATTTAATTATTTTGTTTTCCTCCTTAATCTCCGATATAATAATGATAGAGTTTTGTGCCGCTTGCCGGCATTTTTCATTTTCCTTAAAAACCTTCAGGAGGAAAAAAGATGGAAGTCATTAAAATTTCCCCGCGCGGATATTGTTACGGTGTAGTTGATGCAATGGTTATCGCCAAAAATGCGGCAATGGATAAAACCTTGCCAAGGCCGATCTACATTTTAGGCATGATCGTTCATAATAAACATGTGACAGATGCATTTGAACAAGAAGGAATCATCACCCTTGACGGAAAAAATCGTCTTGAAATTTTAAAGAAAGTTGATAAAGGAACGGTTATTTTTACGGCACACGGCGTTTCGCCAGAGGTAAGGAGAATCGCAAAGGAAAAAGGGCTTGTAACCATTGATGCAACATGTCCTGATGTCACAAAAACTCATGAACTGATAAAACAAAAGAAAGAAGAAGGGTACGAAGTCATTTATATCGGAAAAAAGGGACATCCTGAACCTGAAGGAGCGGTCGGTGTTGCTCCAGATGTTGTTCATCTTGTTGAGACTATTAAAGATGTCGAAGCGCTGGACATTCGCACTGACAAGATCATTGTAACGAATCAAACGACGATGAGCCAGTGGGATGTCGCTGATATTATGGAAAAAGTGAAAGAGAAATATCCTCATGTTGAATTTCATAAAGAAATTTGCCTAGCTACACAAGTTCGTCAAGAAGCGGTCGCTGAACAGGCAAAAGAAGCGGACTTAACAATCGTTGTTGGTGATCCTCGCAGCAACAATTCCAATCGTCTGGCACAAGTATCCGAAGAAATTGCCGGTACAAAGGCATATCGGGTAGCCAATGTTAGCGAAATCCAGCTTGAATGGCTTGAAGGTGTTGAAAAAGTGGCAGTGACTGCAGGAGCCTCAACACCAACACCAATTGTCAAAGAAGTTATCCAATTTTTAGAAAACTATGACCCAAATGATCCAACAACTTGGGACTTAACTTCCAATGTTCCTCTTGAAAAAATATTGCCGAAAGTAAAAACAAAAAAACTTTAACCAAAAATCAAGACGGGATCAGCCATTTCTTGCAGGAAATGCCTGATCCGTTTTTTCTTATACAAATTTAAACGGATCGGTATTGATCAGTGAAGGGAAGATCTCCACATCCAGTTTTTCTTTTTCACACCGTTTTTTCAATTTTTCTGCTACTCCCTCTTTCATCACTTTTTCGACATTATGCCCTGGATCTACTACATTTAAACCGATCATTAAGGCATCATGGGCTGTATGATAGTATAAATCCCCTGTTACAAACACATCGGCACCTTGTCTTTTTGCCTGATGGATATACTTGTTCCCGTCACCGCCTAAAACGGCCACTTTTTTCACGGTCGATTGCAAATTTCCAACCACCCGGACTTTTTTTACTTCGAGCGTTTTCTTTACGTGTTCGGCAAATTGTTCCAATGTCATTTCCTTTTCCAATTCACCAATTTTCCCTAACCCGAGCATTTCACCCTCGTTTTCCAAGGGATAAATGTCATAAGCAACTTCTTCATATGGATGGGCGGCAAGCATTGCCCGCACCACTTGCTTTTGAATCGATTTCGGAAAAATCGTTTCAATTCTCACTTCCTCGACAAATTCAAGCTTCCCCTGCTGTCCAATGAAAGGATTCGCTTGTTCAAGCGGCAGGAAGGAACCTGTTCCAGTTGAAGAAAATGCACAATGGCTGTAATTTCCAATAAATCCTGCTCCTGCCTTTCCTAGTGCCTCACGAACTTGGTGTTCATATTCTTTCGGCACGAAAACGACAAGCTTTTTTAAAGAATTTTGATAAGTCGGAACTAGAATCCGCTGTTGAACCAATTGCAGCCGCTCAGCTAATAGATCATTGACACCTCCTTTTGCGACATCCAAATTCGTATGTGCTGCATAAACCGCAATGTCGTGTTTGAGACATTTTTCAATGATCTTGCCTGCAGCATCATCTGTTCGAATGTGCTTGCGCGGATGAAAGATCGGGGGATGATGGGCAATGATGAGATCAACATTTTTTTTGATTGCTTCATCAACAACTTCTTCCAAAACATCCAAGGCGATCATCACTTTTCGAACACATTTGTTTAATGTACCGATTTGCAGTCCTATTTTATCCCCTTCCAAGGCATAGCTTTTTGGCGCAAATTCTTCAAACAGTTGTATGACCTGTTGACCGTTTGCCGTTTTCAGCATTTAGATAACCTCCTTGATAGCCAAAATCGTTTGTTGAATTTCTTCCTTTTTATCGAAAATTTGTTTCGTTTCCTCTGCATTTTCAAGTTGTTTTAAAACGCTTTGCCAATGCTTTAATTCGTGATTCCATTTTTTTCGGAACACTGGACTTTTTTCTTTCATCAAAAATGGCCCCATCAACAATGCGGACGCCATCGGCATGTTTTTATATGGTTTTCGGCCGTCTCCTTTTTTCGCTGCCAACACTTCATAAATTTTCCCATCTTCTTCTAAAATCGATTCATGATCCAATTCCCAATCATGTTGAAGCAGCCATTTGCGAACTTCTATCGAATGAATATTTGGCTGCAGTACCAGCCGTTCTGCTTTTTTTAATTTCTCTTTTCCTTCTTCAAGAATTTTTTGGATTAAGGAGCCTCCCATCCCCGCAATAACAACACATGTAGGCTCGTCGTTTTTTATAATAGATAACCCGTCTCCCTTGCGAACGGAAATCAAATGCTGCAATCCGCATTTTTCCACCTGCCTTTTAGCCGTTTGATAAGGCCCTTCATTGATCTCGCCGGCAATCGCTTTTTTTGCAATTTTTTGTTGTATTAAATAACATGGCAATAAAGCATGATCTGAACCTATATCGGCTGTTATAGAGTTTTCCGGAACGTATTTGGCAACCTCTAGCAGCCTTTTGGAAAGCTGGATCTTCTCCATTTTTTTCACCTTTCATTTCATTATCGATAAGAGAATAGGTAAGAAAAAAGTCCTCCGCTTAGGAAGACTTTTTTAACCATTTGCGTTATTTAATTTTTGATACCCATTCCGCCATTTCATCAAGTTTTTCTTCCGGAACCAATCCACCAGGCATCATGCCTCGTCCGTTTTGAATGGTTGTTTTAATCTCATCTACGGACAATTTGTCGCCAATTCCTTTTAAGGAAGGACCAGCTCCGCCTTCAAAATTTTGTCCGTGGCAAGAGGCGCAATTTTGTTTAAAAATATCTTCCGGCTTCGCATTGGCGACCTCTTCTGTCTTTTGTCCGCCACCTTTTTCTTTTTCCGCCATCTCTTTTTGATTGTCTAAGCCGATGAACGAAAATACAATCATTAGTCCAATTCCGAAAATAAAGATTAATACAAATGGAATAAGCGGATTACGATTCATTTTGTAACCTCCCCTATGTACCGTACATTTGCTTTCTCTTTTTTAGTGCATGTCGAAAATGCGAATATCATTGGAAAAACTGATATCCAAAGAAAGCGCAAAAATATCTAAACAACCTCTATTTTACTTTAATTTTCCGTGCAGGAAAACCCTTTAAATGAAGTTCTTCTTTATGTTCACGAATTAGACAAAAAATTCGCCAAAAAAAATCCATCAAAAGCCATTTGCAAACTGAAAGAAGATTCAGTAAAATATAGTGTAAGCTGATAACGTTTACACAACGTGAAAGGAAGGCAGACAAAAGTCTGCCATGTCATAAATCACTGATTATTCCAAAAAGTCTTTCAAACGTTTGCTTCGGCTAGGATGACGCAATTTTCTAAGTGCTTTCGCTTCAATTTGCCGAATTCTTTCACGGGTGACGCCGAAAACTTTGCCAACTTCTTCTAAAGTTCGGGTTCTGCCGTCATCAAGGCCAAAACGAAGGCGAAGCACGTTTTCTTCTCTATCTGTCAAAGTATCTAATACATCCTCAAGCTGTTCCTTTAATAATTCATATGCAGCATGTTCCGACGGCGAAGTGGCTTCCTGATCTTCAATAAAATCTCCGAGATGCGAATCATCTTCTTCGCCAATCGGTGTTTCAAGCGATACAGGCTCTTGGGCAATTTTTAAGATTTCTCTAACTTTTTCCGGTGTTAAATCCATATCTTCGGCGATTTCTTCCGGTGTTGGTTCCCTTCCAAGATCTTGCAGCAGTTGCCGCTGAACCCGGATCAGTTTATTGATCGTCTCCACCATGTGAACAGGGATGCGGATTGTTCTAGCTTGGTCAGCTATTGCACGCGTAATCGCTTGGCGGATCCACCACGTTGCATAGGTACTGAACTTATAACCTTTGCGGTAGTCAAATTTTTCAACAGCCTTCATGAGGCCCATGTTCCCTTCTTGAATCAAATCAAGAAAAAGCATCCCGCGGCCCACATACCGCTTGGCAATGCTGACGACAAGACGCAGATTGGCTTCCGCAAGCCTTCTTTTTGCATCTTCGTCTCCTTGCTCAATGCGTTTGGCAAGTTCAATTTCTTCATCAGCCGACAAAAGGTCGACGCGGCCGATTTCTTTCAAATACATCCTTACTGGGTCATTGATCTTTACACCTGGCGGCACGCTTAAATCATTTAAATCGAATTCTTCTTCATCTTCTTTTTCCAAATCAGGCAAATCAGAATCATCTACATCTTCATTTTCGCTGATTAGTTCGATTCCCTGTTCGCTGATGTATTCATAAAATTCATCCATTTGGTCTGAATCAAGATCTAAATTTGCCATCTTCTCTGCAATTTCCTCGTATGTTAAGACGCCGCGCTTTTTGCCAATTTGAATGAGCTGATTTTTTACTTCTTCTAAAGTTCCTTCCGTCTCAAGTTCTTTTGAGTGAACTTGTTTTTTAGCCATCGGATCCCCTCCTTCCAGAGTTAAACAGTTGACGTAAATTTAGGATAATGCTCTTTTCAACTTAATCAGTTCCATCGCAATTTCAGCGGCTTTTATATAATCTTTCCGCTTTTCGGCATCTCGCTTCTCAGCTTCCTTTTCTTTTAGCTTAAGCAATTTCTGCTGGTTTAAGACGCATTTTATATAATCTTGGAGTTCTTGTTCTGCTACTTCTTCCCCAACGGTCATCATGGCAATCTCCGATACAATTCTGCTTAGCGTCCGATCGGAAAGTTTGCTTAAAAACAGGCTGATATCCGGGCTGTTGCCATCCTCATAAAACGCATAAAGATAGGAGGCAATTGCCCGATGCTCTTCAATATTAAAATTCATTCCAAGCTGATGCAAAACCTTTTCAGCTACATCCTTATTCTTCAGCATATGGGCAATGAGTAAGCGCTCCGCATTATGGTATGCGGGCAAAAGTGCTTTCTGTTGAATAAATGCCGGCTGAACGTCAAATTGGGTGGAGCGATGTATTTTCTTTTTCTTTTTTTTATGAAGCACCGATTTCAAAGCTTCTTTTGATATGGCAAATTCATCAGCAAGTTGAGCGAGATAAAGCTCCTCCTCAATTTCGCTTTCAAGGCTGCTCAGTTCCTCGATCACCTGCTCGATATATTGCTTTTGTTCGTCTTCGTCCTGTAAATTTTTTCCTTTTCGAAAATAATTCATTTTAAAAGCCATAAGCGAAACGCTTGCCCCTATTACATCATCTCTAAATTTTTCCTTCCCGTGCGTTCTGATGTAGTCATCAGGGTCATAGCCGTCAGGTAGCATAGCAACCTTTACGTGACAGTTCGCTTCCTGCAGCATATTGGCTGCTCTGAAAGTTGCTTCAACACCGGCTGAATCTGAGTCATAGCAAATAACCACCGTTGCTCCGCTTCTGCCTAGTAGTTTTGCCTGCTCTTCTGTCAATGATGTTCCCATCGTAGCAATGCTGTTTTCAACGCCTGCATGAACGGAAGAAATGACATCGGCAAACCCTTCAAACAGTACCGCTTTTTGGTGTTTCCGAATATAAGGCCTTGCTTGATGAAAATTGTAAAGAATACGGCCTTTATGAAAAATATCGGTTTCTGGACTGTTCAAATATTTCGGCTGTTCGCCCCCAAGAGCCCTTCCGGAAAACGCAACCGTCTTTCCTTGATGGTTTTTAATCGGAAACATAATCCTGTTTCGGAATCGATCAAAATAGGAACCATCAGATTCTTTGCGGATCAAAAGCCCGGCTCTCTCCAATAATGATGGATGAAACCCCTTTTGCGATAAATATTTGAAAGCAAAATCCCAAGAATCCAATGAATAGCCAATCTCGAATTTTTCGATCAGTTCTATCGTAAACCCTCTTTGCAGCAAATAATCTAAAGCTTTTTGACCATCCTTTGTATTGACAAGCAAATGATGGTAAAATTTTTTTAAAAGCTCATGCGCATTAATCATTGCTTCCGCATGGCTGTTTTTTATCGTCTTTTGTTCTTGCAAGAGGGAAGAGTCTTCCGGCAGTTCAACACCTGCTTTTTGAGCCACAACTTGGACGGCTTCAATAAAACTGTATCCTTCTATTTGCATAAGAAATGAAAAAACATTGCCGCCAGCCCCGCATCCGAAACAATGGAAAATTTGTTTTTCAGGCGAAACGGAAAATGAAGGTGTATTTTCGCCATGAAAAGGGCAAAGCCCGAAATAGTTGCGGCCTTGTTTTTTTAACTGAACATATTCGCTGATAACATCGATGATATCAACAGCATGTTGAACTTTTTCAATTAATTCTTCGGGAATTTTGTTTCCCATATGAACATCTCCGTACATATTTATTCTATATAAATTTTAAAATCCCCTGCATAATTCGACAATATTTTTTCTAATAAAATGATAAAATGATGTTGATGTTTTTGTTGAAATTGTTTTGGCCCTTTGACATAATGGCCGTTTTTTCTAGCCTTTGCCGAAACATATCGAAGATAAAGATGAGCATTTATTGTCTCTTCTGTAAAGAGAATTCCTCTCGGCGAGAGAACGTGTGCACACTTTTGAAGCAAGATGCTGGCCAAGCCGATATCATGGGTGATGACGATATCGTTTTTTCGTACATGATTTAAAATATACATGTCAACAGATTCCTTCTCAATATCGACAAAAACCCAGCAATTTTGATTTCTGTCTTTTTTCACGTGGGCGTATGAAGCAATAAACAACACCGGAACGGCAAACTTTTTGGCTGTCGACAAAATTTCTTCTTTTACCGGGCATGAATCGGCATCAACGAAAACAGTGATATTTTTTTCGCCATTATTCTCTATTCTTCATCACCTCAAAGATTCCTTCTTGTAAATCAATAAAATCTTTCAAGTGTTTGTCGAATTTTCTTTTTACAACCCCCTTGACAATATCTTATAAATAGTTTATTCGTATTTTTTCTAGTCTAAACCTAAAAAGAGTAATTTTATCACAATTTTTTATTATAATACAATGTATTTCAATATTCCATTCTTTTTTCTCACGGTGAAAAAAAACCTACTCTTCTTGCTGAAAGTAGGCATGTTGTTTCATTCTTTATCTTTTCATCATTAAATTTTGAATATAATTGGCCGTCTCTTCAACCGCCTTGTTGGAGACATCAATTACCGAACAATTAATTTTCTTTACAATTTTTTCGAAATAGGCAAGTTCTTCTTTGATCCGGTCTATATTGGCATAAACTGCTTGATCATTCAAACCGAGCTGTTTCAACCGTTCCTTCCGTATATAGTTCAGCTTCTCGGGACTTATTTTCAGACCGATGCATTTATCTTTTGAAACTTGGAACAGCTCTTCTGGCGGCTCCACTTCCGGAACGATTGGAACATTGGCCACTTTATATCTTTTTAGTGCTAAATATTGCGACAAAGGTGTTTTGGAAGTTCTTGAAACCCCGATAAGAACAATGTCAGCCTTCAAAATACCGCGTGGATCGCGGCCGTCATCGTATTTTACAGCAAACTCGATGGCTTCCACCTTCTTAAAGTAATCTTCATCAAGCTTTCGGACGGTTCCCGGTTCATACTTGGCCTTCATACCATAGGATGTCTCCATTTTATCAATTAACGGTCCAATAATATCATGGTAAATAACGCCTTCTTTATTTGCTTCTTCAATTAAATATTGCCGGAGTTCAGGAACTACTAATGTAAAACAAATGATCGCTTTTTCCATTTTTGCCGATTCAATGACTTCTTTAATTGTGCTTTTATCTTCAACATAAGGAATCCTTCTTACTATTGTTTCATATTGAGAGCCATTGAATTGGCTGATTGCTGCTTTTGCGACAAGATCTGCTGTTTCTCCAACGGAATCCGATACAACGTAAATCGTTCGAATGGCCATTTTCCTCCCCCGCTTTTTTAAATGATTTCATCGTCCACTAATTGCACCAATATTTTCGTCATGTTTGTTTTCGTAATCCTTCCGATCACTTCATATCCCCCAGAAGCTTCCCTTACAACCGGCAGTGCGTCAATCTGCTTATCAATTAACGTTCTGGCTACATCAATAATTGAATCATCTTTATGACAAACTGTTATGTTCGGCATTCTCGTCATAATAATATTAACCGGGATCTGCGTTAATTCTTGTTTTCCAATGCTTGCCCTTAAAAGGTCTTTTCTTGACAAAACGCCGACTAATAAAGACTGGCTGTCTAAAACAAATAAAGTGCCGACATCCTCTAAAAACATCGTGCAAATTGCATCATAAACAGATACTTGATCACTCACCACAACAGGCAGTGATTGAAAGTCTTTTACCTTTAATTTATGAAATTTTTCAGCCAGCAAATGCGCCCCTGATTTACCTGTATAAAAATAGCCGACTCTCGGTCTGGCATCAAGATAACCAGCCATCGTTAAAATCGCCAAATCAGGCCGAAGCGTGGCCCGCGTTAATTTTAACCGTTCTGCGATATGTTCGCCGGTTATCGGACCATGATCTTTCACAATTTGCAATATTTGCTTCTGTCGATTATTCAGCTCTATTGTCCTCACCACCTTGGAAAACGCTCTGTCCTACAAACATTATATATAATTTCCATGATTTTAAAAGGTCTGAAGCCTCAAGCTTAATGGAAAAGATGAAAGAAGGACGATTACCCATAAGGATAATCGCCCGGTTTCATTTATTTTACAATGATGTCATTCATTTTCGCAAAAGATGTGATCACATCAGCGAGCTGAACCATTTGCGAAAGCCGATTTTGTTTTATTGTTTCGTCTTCGGCCATAACCATAATATGTTCAAAATAATTGTTAATAACAGGCTTTAATTGTTTCAGCTTCAAAAAGGCTTCTTTAAAGCTGCCTTCTTGTTTCAGCTTTGCCATCGTTTCCTTCAGCTGCATGTATGCTTGATACAGTGCAGTTTCTTCCTCTTTTTGGAACAGTTCTTCCTTGATTTCCCCCGCTTGTCCTTTGGCGGATATATTGACAACACGGGACAATGCTTCAATCGTTTCTTTAAAATCGGCTGTTTTGCTTTCCTCTGCCAAAACGACTGATCGATCAAAATAGGAATTGATTTCATGATAGTTTGATTGAAGAACAGCATCAATAAGATCGTGGCGAATATGTTCCTCCTGCAAAACATATTTCACTCTCATTTGGAAAAATGACTTCAATTCCTCTTTTAAAGAGCCATCCTCTTCTAATTCATATTCATCAATGGCCAAATCAAACAATTCTTCTAAGGGCAGTCTCCATTTTTTGGCCCGCAATATTTGCACAATTCCGCTTGCTTGTCTCCTTAATGCATATGGGTCTTGGGAACCTGTTGGAATCAAGCCGATCGAGAAAAAGCCGACAATTGTATCAAGCTTGTCGGCGATCCCGACAATCGCACCAGCTGTCGTATCAGGCGTTTTGTCAGTTGCATGCCGCGGCATATAATGTTCATTGATCCCCTTGGCCACCACTTCGGGCTCTCCTTTTAACTGCGCATACTTTTCGCCCATGATTCCTTGAAGTTCAGGAAATTCATAAACCATTTGCGTAACGAGATCAAATTTGCAAATGGAAGCTGTTCGTTCGATCAATTCCTTTTCTTCTTTCGAACAGTCGAGTTTTTCAGCAAGTTTCCGCGCCAATGCCACAATTCTTTTAACCTTGTCACCGATTGTGCCTAATTCCTCATGGAAAACAATCCTTTTTAATTTCTCCAACGCTTCCTCAATGGAAAGTTTTTGATCTTCTTCATAAAAGAAATTAGCATCTGAAAGTCTTGCCCGAAGCACCTTTTCATTGCCTTTGGCAATGATGTCTAAATGTTGGTGATCGCCATTTCTCACTGTTACAAAATAAGGGAGAAGTTTCCCTTCCTTGTTTTTTACTGGAAAGTAGCGCTGATGTTCTTTCATTGTTGTGACAAGCACTTCTTCCGGCAATTTTAAAAACTCCTCCGCAAACGTACCAAATAAGGCCGTTGGGTATTCAACCAAATTTGTTACTTCTTCTAACAGTTCTTGATCAACGGGAATGATCCAATTTTGATTTTCTTCCATTTGCTTTAATTGAGCCAAAATCATTTGTTTTCGTTTGTCATAATCAGCAATGACATATTGGTCGCCAAGAATTTTTTCATATTGCTTCGGTTCTGCGATGGTCAAATGAGAGCCTAAAAATCGATGCCCATTTGTTGTATTGCCGGCTTGCACATCCGTAATAGAAATCGGGACAACTTCTTCGCCAAACAAAACAACGAGCCATTGAATCGGCCGGATATAGCGAAGATCCCAGTTTCCCCAGCGCATGTTTTTCGGAAAATGGAGCGATTGAATGATGTCCTTTAATCCAAAAAGAAGTTCTTTTGTTTCTTCCCCTTTTTTAAACGTTTGAACAAAAGCGTATTCGACACCGTTTACGTCTTTGAAATAAATTTCGTTGACGGCGGCTCCTTGACTGCGGCAAAAGCCTTCCGCGGCCTTCGTCCAGTTGCCCTTCTCGTCAAGGGCTATTTTTTTCGCCGGCCCTTTGGCTTCTCCTTTTATGTCTTCCTGCTTTTCATCAACATCTTCTACAAGGACGGCAAGGCGTCGTGGCGTCGAATATTTTTTTAGCGTTTTGAATGAAATGCGGTTTTCACGCAGCCAAGTTTCCACTTTTTCTGAAAGCTGTTCGATCGACTGCAAAACGACCCCTGCAGGCATTTCCTCGAGTCCAATTTCGATGAGCAAATCCCGTTTACTCATGGTATTCTGCCTCCTTTGCCTTTAATAAAGGAAATCCCAGTTTTTCCCGTTCTTCATAAAATGTTTTGGCTACTTTTCTGGCTAAATGTCTCACCCTCCCAATATAGCCAGTTCTTTCTGTAACAGAAATCGCCCCTTTTGCATCAAGCAAATTAAATGTGTGAGAGCATTTCAGCACATAGTCATAAGCCGGATGGACGAGACCTAATTCCATCTGCCTATGTGCTTCTTTTTCATACGTATTAAACAGTTGAAACAGCATCTCTGTATCCGAAGTTTCAAACGTATATTTGGAATGCTCATATTCCGGTTGATAAAAAATATCCCGGTAAAGAACTCCCGTCGTCCATACAAGATCAAATACATTTTCTTTTTCTTGAATGTAGGAGGCTAATCGTTCTATTCCGTAGGTAATTTCGACTGAAACAGGTTTGCATTCCAGCCCCCCTACTTGTTGAAAATAAGTAAATTGCGTTATTTCCATCCCGTCAAGCCACACTTCCCATCCAAGTCCTGCACAGCCTAAAGAAGGGTTTTCCCAATTGTCTTCCACAAAGCGAATGTCATGTTCGAGCGGATTAATTCCTAAAGCTTTTAAAGAATCCAAATAAATTTCTTGAATGTTTTTAGGAGAAGGCTTCATAATGACTTGGAATTGGTGATGCTGATAAAGACGGTTCGGATTTTCTCCATAACGTCCGTCCGCTGGCCTTCTGGACGGCTCTACATAGGCGACATTCCATGGTTCAGGTCCGATGGAACGAAGAAACGTGTAAGGGCTCATCGTGCCAGCCCCCTTTTCTACGTCATAAGCCTGCATTAAAATACATCCGTGATCTGCCCAATGTTTTTGTAAAGCCAAAATCATTTCCTGAACATTCATGAATCGGCACCTCCATTTATTTTGTTAAGAACAAAAGTGAACCACAGACGTTTTGGACGTTGCAACGGCAATGGCCATTCAAACAAATAAACGGTTTCGCTTATGTTCGGCTATTGCCAAACAAAAAACGCCCCTATGCAAAGCAATCCACACTTTGCATAGGGACGGGATATAGCCCGCGGTTCCACCCTACTTGCTGAAAATTGTTCAGCCTCTCAAGCACTTATTGCTCCAGAACGCCGTTCCCTGCACCCCATCCCTTAGCTCGCACCATCCTAAGGTCGCTTTATATGGGAATTGCAAGTACTCCTTTCCTTCACCGCATGATCTTTATATGATTTACTTATAAAATGATTTTATTATGTTCAATTTCATTTCGCAAGACCATTAAAATTCGGATCAAATCTTTGGCGACCCTCATCCCCGTTGGATTTCGCTTTTTGAATGATGCCCATTTATATGATTTACAGTTTTTCTTTCAAACTGTCAAGCTGGTTTAAAAATTTTTTGGATTTTAAATTCAGCCCGGCAAACTCATGATAATATTGATCAAGAATAAACCGCAGTTCTTTTTTTGTTTCGGGTTTTACGGAAATTTGCCCAATGCGCTTTAAATCAATGAAATAAAACAGCCTCAAAAGCTTTAAAGCCCTCTCTGATACTTCCAAACTGTACGGATCTCTGCCTGCGCAGCGATGACAAATCAAACCGTTCTCCCTCAACGAAAAACGAAATTTGCCATCTTTTTTTTGGCAAATGGCACATTGATTTAATTCAGGATATAGACCAAGGACATTCAACATTTTCACTTCAAATATGTTTGTTAATATTTCAGGATCCATTCCCTCGTTTAATAATAAAAGCGTCTGATATAAATGTTCAAACAAAAAAGGATTTCTGTCCCTGTCCTCTGTTCCTTTATCCAGTAATTCCACGATATAAGACGCATATGCTGTTAAAAAAATATCTTCTTTAATGCCCCTGAATGATTCAAGAATGTCTCCCTGATTTAAGCTCCCCAATCCGGACGATTTCTGGTATAAAAAGTTTCCATACGTAAAAAGTTGGGTAACTGCAGAGAGGCGGCTATTCGGCTTATTTGCCCCTCTTGCCATTACTCCAACTTTTCCAAATTCGCGTGTATATATTGTAACTACCTTATTGGTCTCTCCATAATCTGTTGTACGTATGACGATTCCTTCAGATTTGACAAACATTTTTCCACCATCCTATTGGATACAGCACTATAAAACAGGAAAATCTAATTTTGACCGTTCTTTCTCCTTCACATCGGGTTGTTCCACGCGCTCCTTTTCAATTTCTTTAAAAAGGAGATATGTGTCAATATTACCTGTATTTTCGAATAATTTCCAGGTAAAATCTAACATATTACCCCACCTCTCTGTCATAGTTCGCACGCTATATCCAATTTATTGTTATCATAGCCGATTTGACTCCATTTCATGTTACACAAAATTTGTTAATCCTCAATACTCGTCTTCCCTGAATCCGAAATCGCGAAGCTGCGACAAACGATTTCTCCAATCTTTTTGAACTTTCACCCAAAGCTCCAAAAACACTTTTGAACCAAGCAAGTTTTCGATATCAACCCTTGCTCTTTTCCCGATTTCCTTTAGCATTTTTCCTTGTTTTCCAATTATGATTCCTTTTTGGGAATCTCTTTCAACAACAATGGTAGCAGCAACATACACCGCCTTATTTTCCCTTCTTTCAATCGAGTCGATGGCAACGGCGACGGAATGCGGAACCTCTTCTCGAGTTAATTGCAGCACTTTTTCACGCACTAATTCGGAAATGATGAACCGTTCCGGATGATCTGTAACTTGATCGCTAGGATAGTACTGCGGACCTTCCGGCAAATAGGATTGAATTTGATCCAATAATGCTTCCACATTGTTGCCTTGCAGGGCAGAAATGGGTACGATTTCTTGAAAATCAAAACGTTCTCTATATTGATCAATCAGCGGGAGCAGATCATCCGGATGAACGCGATCAATTTTATTTATAACTAAAAAGACAGGGGTATCCGTTTCTTTTAGACGCTCCATAATAAATTCGTCACCACGGCCCAACCGCTCTTCAGCGTTGATCATAAATAAAATCAAGTCGACTTCTTTCAGCGTGTTATGAGCCACTTTCATCATGAAATCGCCCAATTTATGCTTAGGCTTATGAATCCCTGGAGTGTCAATGAATATAATTTGTGCAGATTCTGTCGTATATACCCCTTGAATTTTATTGCGCGTTGTTTGCGGTTTATCGCTCATGATGGCTATTTTTTGGCCAATGACTCTGTTAAGAAAGGTAGATTTGCCGACATTTGGACGCCCGATAATGGAAACGAACCCTGATTTATATCCGCTGTTATTCATGTAAATCCTCCGATGAAAAGGCTCCCGGCAAAAGTTGTTCGACCGTTTTTATGTTAACTGCTCCGTTCAGATTGGCCATTACTACTTTCATATCCTTTGGGCAAAGTTCTGATATTACTTGTCTGCAAGCTCCACAAGGAGTTACGGGGCGATCCGTATCGGCAACTACAGCAATGGCAGCAAATTCTTTGTCCCCTTCTGAAACTGCTTTAAAAATAGCCGTTCTCTCAGCACAATTGCACATGGAATATGCTGCATTTTCAATATTGCAGCCCTTGTATATTTTTCCTTCTTTAGTAAGAAGTGCTGCACCGACTTTGAACCTTGAATAAGGAACATAAGCCAATTCTCTTGCCGCTTTCGCTTCTTCAATTAATTGTTTCAAATCCACGCTATCCATCCTTTCACAACTTTACTATATATTGTACATCATATTTCCATCATTTTCATGGTTATTTTTTCAGAAAATTCTACATTTTTCACTGCAAAAGTTGAACAATTTTTGGAACAAAGATGATGATTCCTATTATAACCGAAACAAAAGCGTAAACTAAAACGGCTCCTGCACCTGCATCTTTTGCTGCTTTGACAAGAGGATGATAGTCTTTCGAGACAAAGTCAGCGATTCGTTCAATGGCGGTGTTGGCAAGTTCAAATGCGAGCATGCCGCCAATGAGCAATAAAACGATCACCCATTCGAACAAACTTATGTTTAGATAAAATCCGGCAATGATGACTAATGCGGCGACCAGCAAATGAATGCGGAAGTTTATTTCCGATTTAACGGTTGAAGCAATCCCTTCCAATGCATAAATAACACTTTTCAAAAAGCGCCTCATTTTAGATCGTTCTTCTTAATCCGTATTTTTCCAGTATTTCCTTTTGTATCGAAAACATTTCTTTTTCATCCTCTTCGGTCATATGATCATAGCCTAACAGATGCAATAAGCCATGGAGAGCTAAAAAACCAATTTCCCGCTGAAAAGAGTGTCCGTAATCTTTGGCCTGCTCTCTTGCCTTTTCAACTGAGATAATAATATCTCCTAAATGAGGGGGAACTTCCGCCCCAACAATTTTCACTTCATCCTCCCCCATTTCTTCCAAAGCAAATGAAATCACATCAGTTGGCTGATCTTTTCCCCGATAATCACGATTAATGACCCGGATATCCTCATTTGTAACAAATGTGACGGATACTTCCGCATTATGGGGAACGCGCTGTTCTTCAGCAGCAAATTGAAGCAAACCTTCCACTGTTTGCAGTTCTTCCATTGTTAATGTTTCGGTCTGATCGACAATATCAATGCAAAGCCTCATGCTTTTTTCACCTTCTTTTCTTGAAAATCTGGATATTCAATTCTTGAATGGAAAATTCCTTTCAACGTCTCACATAAAGATTTTGCAACAAGCTCAAGCTCTTTCAAGGTGAGATCGCATTCATCAAATTGGCCGTCTTGCAGTTTGTCTTTTATGATGGAGCGAACAAGTTTTTCAATTTTGTCAGGCGTAGGATTTTTTAATGACCTTACAGCTGCTTCAACGCTGTCGGCAATGGATATAACGGCAACTTCACGAGTTTGCGGCTTTGGACCGGGATATCTGAATTCGCTTTCCAATACAGGCTGATCGCTGTTTTCCTGAGCTTTGTGGTAAAAAAACTTTAAAAGGGATGTTCCATGATGCTGCTGGGCAATGTCAATAAATTCTTTCGGCATTTTATGCTTCCTTAACATTTCGGCTCCTTCTTCCGCATGTGCGATAATGATGTTTTTGCTAAGCTGCGGCGACAGCTTGTCGTGCGGATTTTCCATGTTCATTTGATTTTCTATAAAATAATGAGGCCGTCTTGTTTTGCCGATATCATGATAATAACTTCCAACTCTTGCTAAAAGCCCATTGGCCCCGATTGCCTCACATGCCGATTCGGCTAAGTTGGCAACCATTACACTGTGATGATACGTTCCAGGTGCCTCTGTTAAAATTTTCCTCAATAAAGGATGATTCGGATTCGACAATTCGATTAACTTCATGGATGATAAAATGCCAAACCCAGATTCAAAAAATGGCAATAAACCGATCGACAAAACGGAAGAGGCAACCCCTGATACAACGGCCATTAAGAAATAAGAGCCTATTTCCAAACTAGAATAAATTCCATTTTGTATGAATAAAATAGAGGTAATGACAACGATGTTGACAATGGACACAAAGAGACCCGTCTGCAAAATTTTTGAACGGACATTATGTTCCCCCAAAAATAAAATCGCTGCAATACACCCGCATAAATAGTAGAGTCCGATTGTGAAATTAAATGTTCCGGTTACACCTTCGTTAAAAATGAAACTTCCGCACAATGCATAGATGAGGCTGCTCACAAAAGCCAGCTTGTCGCTGATCAATAATTTCGTCAGCATCACCCCAACCACCACGGGAACGATAAACCCAATTTGAGAATAATCCATTTTTTGAAATAAGCCGATGATTTTCATAACGGCTAAAGTAAAGGCTAATATGATGGTAAACAGAAGAAGAGCCTTGTTTTTGTTAATAACAAATAATTTATCATCTTTTTCAAAAAAATAGGCAAGATAAGCAAGCGTTAAAACAATTAAAATGAATAGCCCAAAAAGAGGCTGAAACGTATATTTATTATCCAAAAGACCGAGAAGCTCCAGCTTCCGATACACTTCCCGATCAATTAATTGGCCTTCCTCAACGATGATCTGCCCTTGTTTAATTTGCACTTCCTGTACCTTTTCTTTTGCTTCTTCGCGTTTTTCATCAGTTGCCTGCGGATCGAATACATAGTTGGAAATAATAGCGCCTCTGCCAATTTCCTCAGCTGCGGCTCGGATCTTCTCAGGCAGATTCACGTATTGAAGTTTTTCTTTGACTTTATCTCTAGCTTCATTTAATTTTTCCGACGGGATCGGTTCGTTCATGATTTCGTTTACAGCCGTGACAACCGCATCTTTGGCCAGCGACCGCTGCTGTTCATCAGCGGCTAAAAGAGGCAAATACACATTTTCGGAATATTTTTCGTATGTCTCTCCCAAAATAGTCTTTAATTTGTCAAGCTGCGCCTCATTGCCGGCTTCCTGATTGCTTTGTCCGTCAGCGGAAGAGGCTTCGCCAATAGCGTCAAAAAAAGATTCGACCAAATCGACGCTGTTATCCGCATATTCCTTTTTAAGGACATATTGGTCTTCGACGCTTTCAGCCGCTTCTTCCTTTCTCTTTTCCGTCATTTCCTGATCCACTACTGTGACGGGCGCATAAATCGTCTGATCTGATACGGAAAACAATTTAGCATGGAACGTGTCTGGTTTTACACTGGTAAATAAAACGGAAAACATGATAATCCCGATAATTGGATATAAAAAAAGGTGCAGCGATTGGATTTTCCAAAAAAATGGCCATATTGGCTGTTTTTCTTTTTTTTGCGAGGTTCGCCCTAATTTTTTTCTCACTTTTTGCAGCACCTCCTTCATTGTTGAAGCAAAAACGACCCGATCTTGTGGAACGGGTCCTCTCATTTTTCATAAGCCGCAATAATTTTGGACACTAGCGGATGCCGAACGACATCTGTCTGTTCTAAATATACGAATGATATCCCTTTTATGTTCGATAATTTTTCATTGGCCTCCAGAAGTCCCGATTTGATCCCTTTTGGCAAATCCACTTGGGTAAGATCGCCTGTAATCACCATTTTCGATCCAAACCCTAATCGGGTTAAAAACATTTTCATTTGCTTCGTTGTCGTGTTTTGAGCCTCGTCCAAAATAACGAAAGAGTCTTCAAGGGTTCTTCCCCTCATGTATGCCAAAGGAGCAATCTCTATCGTTCCTCTTTCGATTAATCGTTCCGTATGATCAACGCCCAAAATGTCGTGAAGCGCATCGTAAAGCGGTCTTAAATAAGGGTCGACCTTTTCCTTTAAATCCCCGGGCAAAAATCCTAAATTTTCCCCCGCTTCCACGGCCGGCCTTGTTAAAATGATTTTATGGACATAACCATTTTTTAGAGCATTGACAGCCATAACAACTGCTAAAAATGTTTTACCTGTTCCTGCCGGTCCGATTCCAAAGACCAAATCATGTTTTTTAATGGCATGGATATATTTCCTTTGGCCAAGTGTTTTCACACGAATGGGTTTTCCTTTTGCATTTTTTGCAATTTCTTCATCATAAAGGGAGTCAAACTCATCAATTGTCCCGTTTTTCGCTAATTTAGTCGCATAAAGAACATCTTGTTCCGTAATGGGAATTCCTTTGCGAATGACGGATAGCAGTGCCTTCAAGATGTTTTCCACCAATTCGGCTTTTTCCTTTTCACCGGATACATAAACTGCCTCGCCGCGTGTTATGATGGATACATTTAATTCTTCTTCAATTCTTTTTAAATGCACATCTTGTATCCCAAATAAGCTAATCGCTTCATGGGGATTTTCTAAACTTTGGCTTATAGTGACTAAATCTTCTGTCATTCTCTAATCTCCCTGAACTCGTTTTGTTTTGACAATGTTTTCAATAACTTGGAAGTGTATTTTCAATCTTACTTTACCATTCTCGACGTTTTCGTGCAAAACTTTTTCGCCCTTTATTTCAATATCTTCGCCAAGTTTTTCGGCTAAATCTCGTTTTCCAGCTGCAATCGCTTTAGATCTTGCCTCATCTATTGTATATTCTCTTTTATAATGTTCGGTTTCCCGGATCGTCTCTCTCTTGTAAAAAACAGGCAATTCCCATTGCAAAATTTTTAATGGGTGTCTGCTTTCCTCGATCACATACTGTTTATACCCTTTTTCCCCATTCCCCCAAAACCCCCAGACCGGAATGGAAATATCTAAAAAGTCAAGAAAATGTTTTGTTTTGGAACGCCCTGTAAACAGTTGAAAAGTGGATGTCAGCGGCACCTCCACTGTTGAAATGTACCAAGTTTCGCCAAATATTTCTCCTTTGGCCGCCACTTTTCGAACCGAGTCTCCTTCTCCTATGATACCGGAAACCAAAATTTGTCCTTTTTTTACAAAATCATGGACATCGACCAATGGTTGTCCTTTTTCAACAAACATTTTTGCGATTACTGCTTTTTTCGCAGCAACGAGATGCTGTGGGCCTGATTGTTTCGTTTTTTCCTCTTGCTTCTTCTCGGCCACTTCCAAATGAAAGGTTGTTCCTTCCGTTTTCACCCCGATCCATGCAATCCCCTCTACTTCGCTTAAAATGCGATTGCGTACCGTTTCATTGCTGGGAGTCAAAAATTGCAATGTTCCTTTTCTTATTCCTATTTTGTCCAATTCTTTTTGAATTAAATGCTTTGTCTTCGGATCTGCTCCTTTTATTTCGATTCCCCAAATCATATTGGATAATAGAAATGTAATGAATACAAAACTTACTGCCCCTGCAACAAAACCGAGATTTTTCCGCGATTTTTTCAAAAGGAACGGCAAACCCTTTCTTTGATGAAAAGTGCATTTACATTCATGTTTCCGAACTGCTTTTCTGAAAGCATGTACATCTTTTAAGCGAATAAAAAATGAAATGGTGCCGTTATCCAGCCTTTTGACATCCAACACCATCATTCCATTCCGCAGGCAATCATTCAGCATCCGTTCGGAATCTCTGCCTTTTGCCAAAACTTGTACAATTCCGGCAAAAAAATAGAAAGAACGATTCTGCATTTTTATCCCCCTACTGATCAAGATAAATGACTTGGTCAATTTTGCCCTCCACAAGCAGCTCTTCGGGCAAAATGGCTTTCATAACAAAATTGCTTCCTTTAATAAGTAGCTGTCCTTGTTTTAGCAAAATTCGAATTTCTTTATCTGTAAATGTCAGCAATCCGCTGTGGTTTTCTATGTAGATGTGCAATGTTCCAATCATCGTAATGCGGGGAAGATCCATCATGACGTCAGCCGGCAGCTGCATTTTTTCTGTCAACAGTCTTTTAATGCGCTGATGCCATTTTTTGCCCATAAGAGAACCCCCCTCATCCTCATATGTATGAGAAAGAAGGGGGGATTAACACCATTATTTTCTGAATTTCGCTTGATTCGGCTTTCTGGATCGGGGCTCATCGATAATGACGCTCCATATGATCCCATCTACAGCAGAGCCTTTCGGAAGACGAGAGCGAACGTTCCTTTTAACCATTTTGCCATTCTGTACTTCTCTTGTCGGAACAGCTTTTTTTTCTGTTTTTTCATATAAAGTTTTCGTATTTTTCCATTCTTTTTCTGTTTTCTCTATGATTGTTTTACTAACAGGATGATGGATTATTTTGCGTTTTCCTTGCCGGCTGGATGTTTGTCTATCCTTCGGCTGCTTTTGGGAACGCTTATTTTTTTTGCCCGGGCGTTGTTCAATTTTGTTTCGTTTTCCGAACAATGTGAAAAGAACAGCGATAATAACTAAAACAACAATAGGGTTTTCAAAAAATTCCAACAGTGCACCTCCTTAATCCATTATGCGGTCATTCGTCTTCTTCTCCGGAAGGGTCTTTTGTTATTTTTCCGATTGCATTGCGCATGTTCGTATCAGCAGTAATATTTTTCATATTCATATAATCCATCACTCCGATATTTCCGGATTTTAAAGCTTCGGCCATCGCAAGCGGAACTTTGGCTTCCGCTTCAACTACTTTTGCCCGCATTTCTTCAACGCGTGCGCGCATCTCTTGTTCTCTCGCCACAGCCATCGCCCTGCGCTCTTCTGCTTTAGCTTGCGCAATGTTTTTATCTGCTTCCGCTTGGTCTGTTTGCAAGATGGCACCAATGTTTTTGCCAATATCAACATCAGCGATGTCAATTGATAAAATCTCAAAAGCTGTTCCAGAATCCAAGCCCTTATTTAATACTGTTTGGGATATCATATCGGGATTTTCAAGCACCTTTTTATGGTCATCGGATGAACCGATTGTGCTGACAATCCCTTCACCAACACGGGCAATGATTGTTTCTTCTCCTGCACCACCGACCAATCTGTCGATGTTCGCTCTAACCGTAATGCGCGCCTTTGCTTTTACTTCTATTCCATCCATGGCAACACCGGCAATAAATGGAGTCTCAATCACTTTCGGATTCACGCTCATTTGAACCGCTTCCAACACGTCTCTTCCTGCCAAATCAATGGCAGCGCAGCGTTCAAAACTCAGCTCAATGTTTGCCCTTTCGGCAGCGATTAATGCATTGACAACCCTGTCTACATTTCCACCTGCCAAATAGTGGCTTTCCAATTGATTTGTTGTAACATTTAAACCGGCTTTATGAGCTTTAATTAGCGGATTGATCACTCTGCTTGGAATCACTCTACGCAGCCTCATGCCAATCAGTGTAAAAATGCTGATTCTCACCCCCGCTGCCAAAGCGGAGATCCAAAGCATAACAGGGACAAAGGAGAACAAAATCGCCAAGAAAATAAGCGCAATCACGATAAGACCGATCATGAGATATACGGAAGAATCCATTTCTATACCTCCTATTTTTTAGTCAATTTCCCTGACAATAATCCGGGGTCCTTCTGCCTTCACCACTAAAACTTTTTTGCCTTGATCAATATAGGTGCCTTCAGTAACAACATCGAGTCGTTCATTGTCGATCATGACTGTTCCTGAAGGCCGCAATACAGTTAGCGCTACACCTTGTTTGCCGATTAAATCAGTACGGGTTTGATTGGATACATAGCCTTTTTCCGTACTAGTCGAATCTTGTAAAATGATTTTTTTAAACCACTTCATACGTTTTCCTATCACCTTTGACATAATAAATATCGCTAAAAAGGAAACGGATCCCGCAATCAACAAGGAAACGGCCATATGCCCAATGTTTTCAGCTGCAAACAATAAACTTAAAACCACTAAAATCAACCCGATCGTTCCAATAATCCCTCCGGGTAAAAAAAATTCTAGGAGAAGGAGCATGCTTCCAGCCGCAAATAACATAACAGTTTCCCAGCCTGCCAGCCCGGCAATATGATGGCCGTAAAAAAACAAAAACAGCGAGGTCAGTCCAATGAAGCCGGGTGCACCGAATCCAGGACGGTATAATTCTAAAATGAGCCCTAAACACCCAATTGATAATAAAACCGGAATGACATATTGGTTTGTTAGAATCTTGGCTATTTTTTCAGAAAGCGTATCATCTGCCTGCAAGATATTTGCATCCATTATGGCGATCGTCGCCAAGAGCTCAGAACGGTTCGCCGCTATCCCTTCTCCATTGCCGGTTTTGATTGCATGTTTTGCTGTGAAGGTTAAACGTTTGTCTTTTCCAGCGCCGTAAGCGGATAAATCGATGTCGCGATCAGCCATCGCTTCGGCAAAAACAGGCCTTTCGAAAGATTTGACCTCATAAAAAGACGGGAAAACAATGGACAGAATGAAAAACAGAATGCAAAAAGCAAAAAATTTATTTGACTTCAGGCCTCTCCCTCCCTTGTTGTGATGAATATTATTACGAGCAATCGTCAAGAAAGTTTCAGAAACGAACAACTGTAAAAATGCCATGAAACAAAAAAAACTATTTTCATTATTTTGACATTATGTTATTATTTAAAAAAACACTATAACCATCTACTAGGGGTGTCCAATTAGCTGGACTGAGAGAAGAACGCGCCTGAAGTTCTTCAACCCTTTGAACCTGATCTGGATGATGCCAGCGTAGGGAAGTAGGTAGCGGGAGTTTTTCTATTGCCTTCTTTGTCTATATTGAATCGATCGGGTTCGCTTTAGCGCGAACCCGTTTTTATTTAACATCTCCCCTCCTATTCTCTATGCACATCTTCAGATAAAAAATGGAGGAGGAGAAAAAAATGAAACATTATTTCGATGACATGCAGTTCCCAGCAAGCAAAAAAATTTATGTAACTGGGTCAAGACCAGACATTCGCGTTCCGATGCGGGAAATTCAATTAAGTCCCACGAAAACGGAAGCGGGAACATTTGAAAATGAACCTATAAAAGTTTACGACACGAGCGGCCCATACACAGATCCTGATTTTCAAGCAGATATTCATAAAGGGTTGCCGGCTGTGCGCAAACAATGGATTTTAGACCGTCATGATGTTGTGGAATATGATGGGCGCCAGGTAAAGCCGGAAGATAATGGATTCCGCAAGGAGGAAGATCAAAATATTACCATACCTTTTCATCGAAAGCCTTTCAAAGCCAAAAAAGGTGCTGTCGTTACGCAAATGCACTATGCAAAAAAAGGGATCATCACCCCTGAGATGGAGTTTGTGGCAATTCGTGAAAACATGGATCCTGAATTCGTTCGTCAAGAAGTTGCCGCCGGCAGAGCCATCATCCCGTCCAATATTAATCACCCGGAAAGTGAACCGATGATCATCGGCCGGAATTTTCATGTAAAAATTAATGCCAACATCGGCAATTCAGCTGTAACATCGTCAATCGAAGAAGAAGTTGAGAAGATGCTTTGGGCCATTCGCTGGGGTGCTGATACGATCATGGATCTCTCAACAGGGAAAAATATCCATGCAACAAGAGAATTTATCATCCGCAACTCGCCTGTACCGGTTGGAACCGTTCCGATTTACCAAGCGCTCGAAAAAGTTAATGGCGTTGCTGAAGAGTTAACATGGGAAATCTACCGCGACACATTAATCGAACAAGCAGAACAAGGCGTCGATTATTTTACCATCCATGCCGGCGTGCTGCTTCACTATATACCTTTGACAGTCAGTCGGACGACCGGAATCGTTTCCCGCGGCGGTTCGATCATGGCGCAGTGGTGTCTTGCGCATCATCAAGAAAACTTTTTATACACCCATTTTGAAGAAATTTGCGAAATTTTAAAAACATATGATATTGCCGTTTCATTAGGTGACGGTTTGCGTCCTGGATCTATTCGGGATGCCAATGATGAAGCGCAATTTGCCGAATTGAAAACGCTCGGTGAATTGACGGAAATCGCCTGGAAACATGATGTCCAAGTTATGATTGAAGGCCCTGGACACATTCCAATGCATAAAATTAAGGAAAATGTTGATTTGGAAAATGAAATTTGCAAAGGGGCTCCTTTTTATACCCTCGGTCCGTTGACAACCGATATTGCCCCAGGCTATGATCATATTACTTCGGCCATTGGAGCAGCAATGATCGGCTGGTACGGAACGGCTATGCTATGTTATGTAACTCCGAAAGAGCATTTAGGTCTCCCAAATAAAGAAGATGTGCGCCAAGGTGTTGTTGCCTATAAAATTGCAGCCCATGCCGCAGATTTGGCAAAAGGGCATCCAGGCGCCCAAATAAGGGATGATGCTTTGTCAAAGGCGCGTTTTGAATTCCGCTGGAACGACCAATTTAACCTTTCACTCGATCCGGAACGGGCACGCGATTACCATGACGAAACTCTGCCGGCTGAAGGAGCGAAAATCGCCCATTTTTGTTCGATGTGCGGTCCAAAATTTTGCTCCATGAAAATTTCCCACAATTTGAGAAAAATGGCCGGTCAAAGTGATTCTGATATCGTTCAGGAAGGTTTGAAGCAAAAAGCAAAAGAATTTGTAGAGGGCGGATCATCCCTTTATCGATAATTCATTTCCAAACAAATTTTTTCCTGGAAGCTTATTCGGCTTCCAGGAGCTATTCCTTCATTAAACGTTTGATCAATCCAGCCGGTTCGAGAGGGGATAAACTTTTATGATATTCCTCCACTTTTGTTAAAAAGTCTGATAATTGTTTGGAATGCAGCACACGAAGAATGAAAGGAGAAATTTTTGTTTCCTCTTGCCAATGTTTAAAATCAAACACCATTCCAAATTTTTTTAATTTCTCAAAATTGATTTCTTCCTGCCCCGGAAGAGTATGGTACACAAAAATGGGGAGCTTTTTGTACAAACATTCGCTGACTGTCGCACCCCCCGGTTTCGTCATTATAAAATCGACGCGATTATACAAGTCGTTCATCTGCTCTCTTGAAGAAATATATGATAACGGGGTAATTCTCGGGTTGTTTTGTTTGATTAATCGCTCATACAGCTTTTTGTTTTTGCCGCAAAGCACAAAATAATGGATGTCATCATCACGTCTGATTTTTTCCGTAATCATTTCTAAGGAACCGATGCCTGTGCTGCCCCCAGAAATTAACCCGCAGTGAAAACGCATGCCGCGCAAACGATCTTCTTCTTTTGTAAATTTTGGATGGACAGGAATGCCTGTCACAAATATTTGCTCTTCTTTGACCCCTTTTTCCCGTAAATAATCCTTCATATATGAATGAGCGACGAAATGATAGTCAATTTCTTTTTTGCCCCAAAGATGATGAATAAAATAGTCTGTGTACACATTGATCACAGGGATGTTCATTTGAAACGATGCTTTCAGCCTGGCAAGCAAGTAGGAAGGGAGAGCATGTGTGCAAACAATCATTCTCGGATGAAAATCATCAATGATCTTTTTTAAATGTCGGAGAAAAAGTGCCTCATAATGGAAATACCTCTTTTCGTACTTTCGATCAGCAAGCACAGACCAGCTGTACATATGGCTATATGATTTAGGAAACCGGCCAATCCATTGCAAATAAAAGGAAGAAATCACCCTTTCCATCTTTCCAAATTTTGATGACAGAAGATCCATTTTTTCGCAATGAATGTCTTGGTCAAGCTGTAGCAATCCATCCATTAAAGCATCAGCTGTTTGCTGGTGGCCTGAAGGGATATTTAAAAATGGAAGAAACAAAACGTTTTTCATATCGCTCACCTATGTTACAGATCGAATTCTTTAAAAGTTTTTGTTATTTTTCAGCAGCTATTCGGTAAAAATCCTTTTTTTTCTATAAATAAAAGCAATTTTATGCTGAAAACTTAAATTGTAAGGAGTTTCAAAGGAAGGGTGGTGCAAATGGGGAGGCTAAGTTATTGTTTTTTTGTATTTTGGCGTCTATTGGATCCTATTTATTACCTTTGTACGCGGCTTGAATATGTCAAAGATAAAGATCATAACCGCAGCATTTTCCGAGTTCGATTAACAAAATATAAGGGAAGGGAAATTCTTCTTTCGGATGGCACAATCATCAAAAAAAATGATCTTCTCTTAAAAATTCATCTTCATAACGTTTACTTGTTGAAAGAACTGAATCGATTGGAAAGTGAAATTAAGAAAGGGAGATACATTTACAACAAGGTTCAAACGGATTTGCCTAACATTGTAAAATATTTGCGGGATCATAAAGAATTTGGAAATATAAAAGGAATTATCGGAATTACGATTTTAAATAAAGGTTCGGAACGATTGGGGTTTGAAAAGTTCGATATTAAAAATTCCGTTTATAAGTTGTTTAAACAATTAACATTTGCTCCTATGTATTTGATTATTCAGTTTCGCCTTGAAAGTTTGAAAAAGTCTCCGAAATATTTAATCATGTCAAAAGAAAAACTGCTCAAATTATATGGATAGAAAGCCTTTGTCCTCTATATGCCAAAAAAGCTTGCCGTCTTTACGGCAAGCTTTGTATTTATGAAAGCAAATCTTTCACTAATTTATTGACGACTGAACCGTCGGCTTTCCCTTTGACTTTCGGCATGACGGCTCCCATAACTTTCCCCATATCAGCTTTTGACGCTGCATTGACTTCTGCTATCGTCGTCTTGATGATTTCCAATAATTCTTCTTCTGATAATTGCTCAGGCATATATTCCGATAATACTTCAATTTCTGCTTTTGCTTTTTCGACTAAATCTGAACGACCTGCATTTTCAAACTCTTGGAGGGAGTCTTTCCGTTGCTTTAACTCTCGAGAAAGAACGGTCAATTCCTCTTCTTCCGTCAATTCGCTTTTACCGAGTTTAATCGATTCATTTTGCAATGATGCTTTAATCATGCGAATAACAGAGAGGCGGTCTTTCTCTTTATTTTTCATCGCTTGTTTCATATCTTGATTCAAACGCTCAAGAAGACTCATACATACACCCTCTTTTAATATTTGCGTTTTCTTGCAGCTTCAGACTTCTTTTTGCGTCTTACGCTTGGTTTTTCATAAAATTCGCGCTTTCTATATTCCTGTAAAGTACCAGTTTTTGATACTTGACGTCTGAAGCGGCGAAGAGCATCTTCAAGCGATTCGTTTTTTCGTACGATCGTTTTAGACATTTTTTTCCCTCCCTCCGAACAAAACCAAATCGATGCCTCTTTTGAAAAGAGACATTACTAACATAGTATAATATAATCGGTTCGATTGGTCAACGTTCATACGTTGATCTTGCTTAAAGCAGGCTGCTGATAAATTGGTCTTATTTTCCCGCCTTGTCCATACACTGTAGATGAGGTGTTTTTTATGGGGATTAAGCTGTTGTCTTTATTTATTGCCTGCCTTGTGTTGTTTTTATTCGGCTTGACAATCATGAAATACGGGTTTCAACAACTGTCGGGCAAAAAGTTGGAAAAATGGATTTACCGCTGCACGAATGCTCCAATAAAGGCTTTTTTTACTGGAATAGCTGCCACAGCTCTCGTCCACAGCAGTTCATTGGTTATGATCATTACCATCAGCTTTGTATCAGCAGGTCTGCTAACGTTTAAAGATGCGGTTGGAATCATCTTAGGCTCCAATATCGGAACGACATTTACAACTGAATTTCTCGCTGTGAATATAGATGATGATTTAGGATGGTGGATTGCGATTAGTTTTTGTCTTATGTTATTCCGCAAATCGTTCCTTTTTTCAATTGGATGTTCTCTTTTTGGAATGGCTTGTATTTTTTTATCTTTAAACGGGTTTGAAAAGCTTGCTTCTCCGTTATCCCATTCGCTGATGGCCAGCCGTTTTCTTACAGAGTTTCAACACCATCTTTTGTTAGCGATACTGGCCAGTGCCGTCCTCACAGGAATTATCCAATCGTCCACAGCCATGACGGGACTCGTCATGAGCTTTATGAACGAACAAATCATGCCGCTGGAAACAGGAATTGCTTTTGTCCTTGGAGCAAATATCGGCACATGCATTACCGCTTTGATCGCATCCATAGGGGCAAATGAAGAGGCGAAAAATACCGCATACGCTCATCTTTTGTTAAATGTTTTTGGCGTATTATTGTTTATTCCTTTGATCCCGATGTTTCCTAATCTATTAAAAACATTGACGAACGAACCTGATTTTCAAATAGCCCATTTCAGTCTCATTTTTAACGCCGTCACATCTTTGATTGTTCTCCCGTTGACTGAACAATATGCGAATTTGATCATATGGTTGACAAAAACTGTATCTAAATTTTATCGAAAATAAATCCCGCCAAAAGCGGGATCTTTTAAACATCACCGATTGATTGCCAACCGCTTACAATCGCCACTCCGGAACTTGTTCCAATTCTTGTGGCTCCTGCGTCGATCATTTTTCTGGCCGTTTCATAATCACGGATTCCTCCGGAGGCTTTCACTCCGAATTCGGGGCCGACAACCGCCCGCATCAATTTGATATCTTCAACTGTCGCACCGCCTCCCGAAAAGCCTGTCGATGTTTTGACAAAGTCCGCACCTGCTTTTACAGCCAGCTCGCAAGCTTTTCTTTTCTCATCATCCGACAGCAAACTCGTTTCAATAATAACCTTCGTTAACGCTTTCCCTTGAGCTGCCTCAACAACTTTCCGAATATCCTTTTCAACGATGTCATATCGTTTGTCTTTCAAGGCACCGATATTGATCACCATGTCGACTTCTTCGGCGCCTTTTTGTATCGCATGTTTTGTTTCGACCGCCTTTACGTCGTCTATTGTCGCTCCTAAAGGAAAACCGATAACGGTACAAACTTTAACGCCAGTGCCTTCTAGTTCGTTTTTGGCTGTTTCAACCCATGCCGGTTGAATGCAAACGGAAAAAAAATGATGCTGGCGCGCTTCTTCACAAAGCTTTTTGATATGTTTAGACGTTAATTCCGGTTTTAGTGCGGTATGGTCAATATACTTGGCCATATCCTTCATGACGTTCACTCCTTTCCTCAACAAATGTTTCCTTTACATTTCGCAATCCTTTTCTTGGTAAAACGAGTCCGCTTTGACTTGCCCGGAAACTCATGAAGTTAACCGCACATTTTGACCAAAGAAGTTTTCGTCTACCACTCTCACAATTTGGCCTTCATTATACGGATAGCCCGCTTTTGTTAATTTTACTTTCACAATTTTTCCAACCATGTCACTCGTCGCCGGGAAAGCGACTTTCAAATAATTGTCTGTATAGCCTTCATATTTTCCGCTTTCCGGATCTTCTTTATACGGTTCTTCCGGAATGACTTCCAAAACTTGCCCTTCAAATTGAGAAGCGTACTCCTTTGCCAATTGATCGCTTAATGTAATTAATCGGTGAACGCGATCATTTTTTATTTCCTCAGACACTTGATTTTCCATCCGGGCCGCAGGGGTTCCTGTACGTTTAGAATAGGGGAAAACATGAAGTTCTGCATATCGATGTTCTTTCACAAAGTTGTAAGTTTCCATAAACTCCTCTTCTGTTTCACCGGGAAAACCGACGATGACATCACTTGTTACAGCCAGTCCAGGCAAAGCTTCGCGCAATTTGTTCAAGCGTTCTGCATAAAATTCCATGGTATATTTGCGCCGCATCCGTTTTAAAACGCTGTCTGATCCTGATTGCAACGGAATATGCAAATGACGGACGATTTTATCGGAGCTTTTCAGTACTTCAATGACTTCATCCGTAATTTGGCTCGCTTCAATCGATGAAATGCGCAGCCGTTTTAATCCTTTGACTTGTTCATCAATGTCTTTCAAAAGCATGGCAAAATTGTAATCTTTTAAGTCTTCACCGTATCCACCAGTATGAATGCCTGTCAACACAATCTCTTTATATCCGGCATCTACTAATTTTTGCGCTTGTCTGATGACTTCTTTCGGATCTCTGCTTCGCATCAATCCTCTTGCCCATGGAATAATGCAAAAAGTACAGAAATTGTTGCAGCCTTCCTGAATTTTCAATGATGCGCGGGTGCGATCTGTAAATGACGGGACGTCCATTTCTTCAAACACACGTGCTTTCATAATATTGGAAACACCGTTGATCGGTTCTCGTTCTTTTTTAAACTGTTCAATGTAATCAAGCATTTTTTTTCGATCTTGTGTTCCAACGACAATATCAACTCCGGGGATGGCCATAACTTCAGCTGGTGCGGTCTGTGCGTAGCACCCTGTTACGCAAATGATTCCGTCCGGATTTTTGCGGATGGCTCTGCGGATGACTTGGCGGCTTTTTTTATCCCCCGTATTTGTGACAGTACATGTGTTAACCACGTACACATCCGCTATACTATCAAAATCCCGGCGTTCATAGCCCGCTTCTTTAAATAGCTGCCAAATTGCTTCTGTTTCGTAATGATTGACTTTGCAACCTAATGTATGAAAAGCAACCGTTGGCATGTTTCATCACCTCATTAATTCAAAATGGTACGATACTGCTGATAATAAATAAAGAGGAGCTGTCTCCGTTCTTAAAATTCTCGGGCCGAATCCGCAAGTTATAAAACCTTCACGAACCAGCTCCTCTATTTCTTCTTTGGCAAATCCGCCTTCAGGGCCAAAAACAGCAAACAAAGTTTCACCCATTTTCAAAGAATTTAAGGCTTGATAAAGGCGTTTCACTTCGCCTGATTTTGCGCTTTCTTCGTATGCGACGATTTTTACGTCGGCTTTTCGAGCGCAGGCAATCATCTCTTGAAAGGAAAATGGTTTTAACACTTCTGGAATTTTGTTGCGATGCGATTGCTCGGCTGCTTCTTTGGCAATCTTGTTCCACCGTTCTATTTTTTTTTGAATTTTTTTCTCATCCCATTTTACAACTGAACGGGCCGCGTTAAAAGGGATAAACTTGGCAGCACCGAGCTCCGTTCCTTTTTGAACAATCATTTCCATTTTATCCCCTTTAGGCAGCCCGTTCGCTAACACGACCGTTACCGGCAGCTCTGAATGAAACTCAATCCATTCCAAAATGCGGCACTGAACTGATTGATCCGTCAACCGGACAATTTCGCAAAGCGCTGAAAAACCATCTTTTGTTACGCAAACGATCCGGTCGTTCGGTTTCATGCGCATGACCCGGGAGATATGACGGGCATCATCTCCGGTAATGAAAATCGTATGATTCATTTTGTCTCTCAAAGTTGGAAGGAAATACTGCTGCATATAGATCCCCCGCTATTTTTTGGCAATAAAGGCGACCCATTCTTCCATCATCATTGTTTCAACAATGGTAAAACCAGCCTTGATTAGCGCCTCTTGCACTTCATTTTTTTTGTTTTGAATGATTCCAGACGTTATAAAATAACCGCCATCTTTTAATATGGCAAAAGCATCATGGATGAACCTTAAAATGACTTCAGCTAAAATGTTTGCCACAATGATATCGCAAGGTGCATCTATATCATCCAACAAATTGTTTTGTCTTACTTCGACAATATGCTGTACATTGTTTAATTTTACATTCAGGCTCGCGCTGTCTACAGCGACAGGATCTAAATCAAGAGCGACAACTTTTTCGGCTCCCAGTAAAGCGCTGGCGATGCTTAATACTCCTGATCCTGTGCCGACATCGATGACAACATCCCCTTTTTGAACAGTCCGTTCCAGCGCCTGTATAGAGAGAACGGTTGTCGGATGCGTTCCTGTCCCGAACGCCATGCCAGGATCCAGTTCGATGATGAGTTCATCTGTATTGACCGGTTCATAATCTTCCCATGTTGGAACGATCGTGAATTTTTCAGATATTTTGACTGGATGGTAATACTGTTTCCAAGCAGTCGCCCAATCTTCCTCTTGAATTTCGCTGATCTTAATCTGATTGCGTCCGATGTCAATATCATATAATGAAAGGTTATGGATTCTTTCTTTTATTTCCTCAATCGTCTCACCCAAAAAGCTGTTAACAGGCAAATAAGCCTTAATGATCACACCGTCCTTAGGATAATCATCAGGATCGAGTTGGTATATTTCCCCATATTGATCATCTCGTTCTTTCATTAACTCATACGGATCTTCAATAACAACTCCGCCCGCTCCAGCTTCGTGCAAAATATTTGAAACCGCCTCGACAGCTTCTTCCGTCGTATGAATACTTATCTCAGACCATTTCATTCTGCCAACCCCATCCTTTAATCTCCTTTAAACGCCCGTTTCACTTTTTCAAAAAAAGTTTCTTCATGTTCATCAGGCCGATTTCCGCTAATCGCCGCAAATTCCCTTAGCAATTCTTTCTGTTTTTCGGTAAGGTTCGTCGGCGTCACAACGCGAACCGTTACGTATTGATCTCCAATGCCATGACCGTGGACATTTTTGATGCCTTTGCCAGATAATCTGAATTTTCTTCCTGTTTGCGTACCGGCAGGTATTTTTAATTGAACTTTTCCATACAGCGTCGGCACTTCAATTTCATCCCCGAGAGCAGCTTGAGCGAATGTCAGCGGCATTTCGCAATAAAGATCATCTCCGTCACGAACGAAAAACTCATGTTCCTGTACGTGGAAAACAATGTATAAATCACCGGCAGGTCCGCCGTTGATTCCCGGTTCTCCTTTTCCTGCAATTCGAAGCTGCTGTCCGTCATCAACACCTGCTGGAATTTTCACTTGGATTTTTCTCCGTTTTTTCACTTTTCCGCTACCGCCGCATGTTGCGCAGCGATGTCTTATAAATTTGCCTGTTCCGTTACAGTGATAGCAAACACGGCGGTTGACAAAAACGCCAAAAGCTGTTCGCTGCTCTGTGCTTAATTGCCCAGTTCCGCCGCAGTGCGGACAAGTTTCCGGTTTCGTCCCCGGCTTAGCACCTGACCCATGACAAGTATCACATGTTTCTTCCCTAGGAATTTCAATCGTTGTTTCTTTTCCAAATGCCGCCTCTTCAAATGAAATGGTCATAGTATATTGAATATCAGCGCCGGCTCTCGGGGCGTTCGGATCTCTTCTTCTTCCACCGCCAAAAATGGAGCTGAATAGATCATCAAAGCCAAATCCCCCGAAATCGGCCTCAAAATCACCGCCGCCGAATCCGCCAAATCCTTGGTTGGCTCCAGCATGACCAAATCGGTCATATTGAGCCCGCTTTGCATCATCGCTTAACACTTCGTATGCTTCTTTTACCTCTTTAAATTTTTCGGGTGCGTCCGGATCTTTGTTTATATCAGGATGATATTTTTTTGAAAGCTTACGGTAGGCTTTTTTAATCTCATCTTTTGTTGCGTTCTTACTAACTCCGAGCACTTCATAGTAATCACGCTTTGCCATGCCACTCACACTCCCGATTTCTCACATAAAGTAAATTTTATCATTGACAAACGGAAGAAAGCAAGCTGGATTCCCCTCCATACCTGAAAAAAGTCAAAGCCAAGGCTTGCCTGACTTTGACTTTTTCGTTGTGGTTGAAATGAAAAATTATTTGTCATCATTAACTTCTTTATATTCTGCATCGATGACATCATCATCTTTTTTGTTGTCGCTGCCCGCATTGTTTTGATTAGTTTGCGCCTGTTTCGCCGCTTCTTCGTACAATTTAACGGATAGATTTTGAATCAGCTGTCCAAGTTCCTCTTTCTTTGCTTTCATTTGTTCAAAATCGTTTTTCTCAATCGCTTCTTTTAATGCGTCTTTTAACTCATTTGCCTTTTTCAAATCAGCTTCATCAGCTTTTCCTTCAAGATCTTTCAGCGTTTTTTCTGTTGTAAAGACGAGCTGATCCGCTTCATTCCGCAGATCTGCTTGTTCTTTACGTTTTCTGTCGGCCTCTGCATTTTCTTCCGCTTCTTTGATCATACGCTGAATTTCTTCCTCTGACAGTCCAGTAGAGGATTTAATCGTAATTTTTTGTTCTTTTCCAGTTCCTAAATCTTTGGCGCTTACGTTTACAATTCCGTTTTTATCAATATCAAATGTTACTTCAATTTGCGGCACTCCGCGCGGAGCCGGCGGAATATCCGTCAATTGGAAGCGGCCGAGAGTTTTATTATCGGCAGCCATTGGACGCTCACCTTGCAGTACGTGAATATCAACAGCTGTTTGATTATCGGCTGCTGTAGAGAAAATTTGTGATTTGCTTGTCGGAATGGTTGTATTCCGTTCAATCAATTTTGTGAATACACCGCCCAACGTTTCGATTCCCAGCGATAGCGGAGTAACGTCAAGGAGGACAACATCTTTCACGTCGCCTGTGATCACACCGCCTTGAATCGCTGCTCCTAAAGCGACGACTTCATCAGGGTTAACACCTTTATGAGGCTCTTTCCCGATTTCTTTTTTGATAGCTTCTTGAACCGCCGGAATACGTGTTGATCCACCTACTAAAATGACTTTATCAATGTCATTTTTTGTTATGCCTGCATCGCTCAGCGCTTGGCGGACTGGCCCCATTGTTCTTTCAACGAGATGAGCGGAAAGCTCTTCAAATTTCGCACGTGTCAATGTTACTTCCAAATGAAGCGGTCCTTGTTCTCCAGCCGTGATGAACGGAAGCGAAATTTGTGTGGACGTTACCCCTGATAAATCTTTTTTCGCTTTTTCCGCCGCATCTTTCAACCGTTGCAGCGCCATTTTATCTTTGGAAAGATCAATGCCGTTTTCTTTCTTAAATTGATCGACTAAATAGTCGATGATCACTTGGTCAAAATCATCTCCACCAAGATGGTTGTCGCCTGCGGTTGCCCTTACTTCAAATACACCGTCGCCGAGTTCAAGGATCGAGACATCAAATGTACCGCCGCCGAGGTCATAAACTAAAATCGTTTGATCTTCTTCCATTTTGTCAAGACCGTACGCTAATGCTGCAGCTGTAGGTTCATTGATAATCCGCTCAACTTCAAGACCGGCAATTCTTCCGGCATCTTTTGTTGCTTGGCGCTGAGAATCGTTGAAATAAGCTGGAACGGTAATAACAGCTTTTTCTACTTTTTCGCCTAAATATTCTTCCGCATAAGATTTCAAATATTGCAAAATGATTGCTGAAATTTCTTGCGGTGTATATTTTTTGCCTTCTACTTCTACTTTATAGTCAGTCCCCATATGTCGTTTAATGGAAATGATCGTATTAGGATTTGTTATCGCTTGGCGTTTGGCGATTTCCCCCACTTGGCGCTCTCCGTTTTTAAATGCAACAACGGAAGGTGTCGTTCGATTTCCTTCAGGATTGGGGATTACTTTCGGTTCCCCGCCTTCCAATACGGCAACACAAGAGTTTGTTGTACCCAAGTCAATTCCGATAATTTTACCCATGTTTACAACCTCCTGCTATCGTTATGTATGTTATTGATTGACTTTCACCATCGATGGGCGGATAACCCGATCCTTAAGTTTATAGCCTTTTTGCAATTCTTCTACAACAACATTGGATTCGAAGTTTTCGTCATTAACTTGCATAACCGCTTGATGAAGATGAGGATCAAAAGGCTTCCCTACCGCTTCTATAACTTCCAATCCTTCTTTTTCCAACGCTTGCTGCAGCTGGCGGTAAACCATTTCCATTCCTTGCAAAATGGATTTTGACTTTTCATCATCCGCCTCGACTTTCAATGCTCTTTCAAAATTGTCAAGAGCAGGCAACAGATCGGAAATCAAACTTTGTGCGCGGTATTTTTGCTGTGCTTCCATATCTAACTTGCTGCGGCGGCGGAAATTTTCAAAATCGGCATGCGCCCGAAGCAAGCGGTTTTCCGTTTCTTCAAGCTTTTTTTCGAGCTCAGCAATTAATTCCTTTGCCTTCGAAAGTTCATCCGACTCCATATGTTCTTCCTCCGTCGGCTCGTTTTGTTGCTCTTCCGTTTCTTCCATTTCCTCCGCTTGATCAGCCAGTTCGGAAACACCTTCCTGCTTTTCTTCCTCTTTCACCGCATCCATTTCCTTTTGCTCTTCAACAGATTCATGAGCATTTTTTTCCAGTTGGTCATTTGCCATGATTTCACCTCCCTTAAAAATTGCAAAAGGAAAAGGGATGGAGAGCAGCTCCACCCTATCATCGGTACAGTTTTGTCAACACCTGTGATAAGTCATTTGAAAAATATTTTAATAAGCTGATCACCCTTGAATAATCCATCCGTTTCGGCCCCAACACCGCAATGGTTCCGATTTGCTTTTCTCCAATGGAGTAAGTGGCGGTGATCAAGCTGCAGTTTTCCATAGCAGTTATTTGATTTTCCGTTCCTATTTTTACGGTTATGCCAGCAGGATTTCTTTTCAGCAACTCGTACAGTTCCTCTTCCTGCTCAATGAAATTTAAATAAGTTTCAATTTGTGCAACATCCCGGAACTCCGGCTGGCTTAAAATATTCGTTTTTCCACCGAAATACATTTTTTCATGCCCCATATTCAGCGTACCGCTGATCAGTTTTAACAACAAATCATAATTTTGTATATGTCTTCTTAATAAACTGGCAACTTCTTTATATATTTTATCTTTTAATTCGCTCAACAATACTCCTGCCAGTTTTTCATTTAAAATATTTACAACTTTTTCCAATTCCCTTACATCAATATGATCAGGAAAGGAAATGAGTTTATTTTCCACATGACCTGTATTTGTGACAATAATGGCCACAGCAGTGTCTTCGCTAATGGGGACAATTTGAATTCTTTTCAAACGATTCTCAGAAACTTTCGGGCCTAAGACAATTGTTGTATAGCTTGTAAGTTCTGACAAAATCTGCGCCGATTTCTGCACGATCGTTTCAAGTTCATAAATTTTTTCGGCAAAAATCGATTTTATGGCAAAGATGTCTTGTTGTGACAATTTTTTTGGCGAAAGCAAATGGTCGACATAATATCGATAGCCTTTTTCAGATGGGATTCGGCCTGAGGACGTATGGGTTTTTTCAATAAATCCCAGTTCTTCAAGATCAGCCATTTCATTTCGGATGGTTGCAGAACTAAATGTAATCAAATCTTTTTTTGATAAGGCGCGTGACCCCACAGGCTGAGCATACCGGATAAAATCATCAATTATAATTTGCAAAATTAATAATTGACGATCCGTTAACAATGAACATCACCTCTGTTAGCACTCCTATGAACTGAGTGCTAATTCTATGATAAAGTTATCAAATGAGAGGAAAAATGTCAATCAACTAAATGCAAGAAAAGCTTGGAATACTTCGTTTCCCAAAAGTTTTCCTTTTTCGGTCAACGCAATATATTCATCGTTTTCCACCAGCAAACCGTTTCCCTTTTGTTCCTCGATTTGCAAACCAAACACATCTTTCATATGGCGGCCGAATTTATCAAAAAAATGCTTTTTCGATACCCCTTTCGTTTTTCTGAGACCGAGAAACATTTCTTCCTCCATTATTTCTTCTTCTGTTAATTCATGTTCAAAAATATAAGGAGCACCATCGTTTTTCGTTATCATTTCCACATATTTTTTCAAAGGACGAAAATTTTCCCTTCGCACCTTTTTTAAATAGCTATGCGCTCCCGCTCCAAATCCATAATACTGTTCATTGTTCCAATATGTTAAATTATGCTTGCTTTCAAAACCTTTCTTCGCAAAATTGCTGATTTCATATTGGCGGAAGCCGTGCCGTTCCATTTCTTCCATGACAAGCTCGTACATGGAAGCCTCCAAATCTTCAGTCGGAAGGCGAAGCTTTCTTTTCCGCATCATATTATAAAAAACTGTTTTCGGTTCAATGATTAACGAATAAGTTGAAAAATGCTGGACTTCCAAAGAAAAAGCAATGGAAAGCGTCTCCTTCCAATCTTCCAGCGTTTGATCGGGCAGGCCGAACATCATATCAATGCTGATGTTTTCAAATCCTGCTGCTTTCGCATTTTTGATCGATTGAAACACTGCCTCATTTGTATGAGTTCGCCCGATCATTTTCAGCAGGTTTTCTTGAAATGTTTGCACGCCGATCGACAACCGGTTGACTCCGGCATTTTTTAAGACAGATAGCTTCTCCATTGTCAATTGGTCGGGATTCGCTTCCACCGTAAATTCTTCAATCTTGTCGATCGCAAAAGTTTGATGAATGGAAGACATTAATTGATCAAGCTGTTTTGCTGAAAGTGCGGTTGGGGTGCCGCCTCCGATAAAAACGGTTTTAATGCCGTCATGCGGCGGGACTCTCTCCAGCGTTTTTTTCATTTCAATCGCTAGAGAATGCAAATATTCATCAACGGGCTGATTTTTTAAAAAAAATTTATTAAAATCACAATAATGACAGATTTGTTCACAGAATGGAATGTGAATGTAAGCAGCTTTTACCATCTCAATTCACCTGCTTTTTCATAAATTGCTGAATGCCGCAGTTGTTCTGGGGACTGCGGCATTCATAAAAAATATTATTTTTTGTTCTCATCCATTTTTAGCACGGCCATGAAAGCTTCTTGAGGCACTTCAACTGAGCCGACTTGCTTCATCCGTTTTTTTCCTTCTTTTTGTTTTTCAAGAAGTTTTCGTTTGCGGGAAACATCCCCGCCATAACATTTCGCCAGCACGTTCTTCCGCATTGCTTTAATGGTGGAGCGGGCTATGACCTTATTGCCGATAGCGGCTTGAACCGGAACTTCAAATTGTTGTCTTGGAATCAGCTCTTTTAACTTTTCGACGATCACTTTTCCCCGCTCATATGCACTGTCCCGATGGACAATAAAAGACAACGCATCAATCTTATCCCCGTTCAGCAGAATGTCCATTTTTACTAGTTTTGACGGTCTATAACCGATCAATTCGTAATCGAATGAGGCGTACCCTTTCGTGCTCGATTTCAATTGATCGAAGAAATCATAAACGATTTCCGAAAGAGGAATTTCATAAACGATATTCACGCGTGTTTCATCTAAATATTGCATATCGATAAACTGCCCGCGCTTCCCTTGACAAAGCTCCATAACGGATCCGACATAGTCGTTCGGCACCATGATGCTTGCTTTCACATATGGTTCCTCCACCTTGTCAATCTTCTGCGGATCTGGCATGTTGGAAGGATTATCGACCGAAACGACTTCGCCATCTGTCAAATGAACGTGGTAAATTACGCTCGGTGCAGTTGTAATTAAATCGATGTTAAATTCTCGTTCAATTCTCTCCTGTATAATTTCCATATGAAGCATTCCCAGGAAGCCGCAGCGAAAACCAAATCCTAAAGCCTGCGATGTTTCCGGTTCAAATTGCAGAGCCGAATCATTGAGCTGCAATTTTTCAAGAGCATCACGCAAATCATTATATTTTGCTGTATCAATCGGGTACATTCCGCAAAAAACCATCGGATTCAATTTCCGGTATCCAGGAAGAGGCGCATCAGCAGGGTTCTCTGCACTTGTAATCGTGTCTCCTACCCTCGTGTCGCTCACATTTTTAATGGAAGCCGTTAAGTAGCCGACATCGCCGACGGTCAATTCATCAACAGCTACAGCCTTCGGTTTAAATACGCCTACTTCCGTTACTTCAAACTCTTTTCCTGTCGCCATCATTTTAATTCGGTCGCCGACTTTTACCGATCCGTCAACCACACGAATATAAGCGACAACTCCCCGATAAGAGTCGTATAGCGAGTCAAAAATAAGAGCTTTAAGCGGCGCCTCCGGATCACCTTGCGGCGCCGGAATATATTTCGCAATTTTTTCCAAAATCTCATCAATTCCTATTCCCGCTTTTGCCGATGCCAAAACCGCTTCGGAAGCATCAAGACCGATGACATCTTCAATTTCCTTGCGGACTCTTTCAGGTTCCGCACTTGGCAAATCAATTTTATTTATAACTGGTAAAATTTCTAAATCATTATCAAGTGCCAAATAAACATTGGCCAATGTTTGCGCCTCAATTCCTTGTGCCGCGTCCACAACTAAAATGGCGCCTTCGCAAGCGGCAAGGCTTCTCGAAACCTCATATGTAAAATCGACATGGCCGGGTGTATCAATTAAATGAAAAATATATTCATTTCCGTCAGTTGCTTTATAAGTCAATTGGACTGCATTCAATTTAATAGTAATTCCGCGCTCCCGTTCAAGATCCATTGAATCAAGCAGCTGCTCTTTCATTTCTCTCTGTGTAACAGCTGCCGTCTTTTCAAGAATGCGGTCAGCCAGTGTTGATTTCCCATGATCGATATGGGCAATAATGGAAAAGTTGCGGATTCGTTTTTGTCGATCCAATTTTTCATCTTTGTTCATGTATCAATCACTCCTACCAGCCAACTAAGCTAGCTTTGATTATATCAATTGAAAAATGAAGATTCAATGAAAAGTTCAGGTGGTTTGTAAATCAATGGAAGAATATAAAAATAGGGCTCAGTTCGATTAACTGAACCCTTTTGTAACAGCTGTTTTCTTAATTCCAAACCGTTTCCACAAGCTTTTTAACACCTGCCAACAAGGCGGAAACTCCTTTTTGCACGATATGCGCCAACCCTTTTCCCAATTCGGAGAAAACATTGAATGCTTCAATTTGTTCAAGCTGCTGCTTTCTTTTTTCTAAATCGTGCCCCGTTACCTCATGACCAAGAATCGATGCTTCCATTTCTTTGCCGTCCTTGTAAACTATTTGAAAGGCATCTTCCGTTTCCTCCGTATGGTATCCTCTCATTTGTTGAATCCCGGTGTTCGCCTGTTGGATGCCGACAATGACACCAAAAAACATTGTAAATAACAAAAGAAGAAATTTCAGCATGAACTTGATCATGTTTCCTTCCTCCCATTTCTTTTTCACCTTGAATCGTTTTCTTTCGTACATAAAAGGAAAAAATGCGAATCATGGCGATTGACAAAAAGAGAGACGGTTGATTTTCAGCAAACAATTGCGCAATGACATGGATTGTTGCTATGTCATGACGGCCTCTGTGGCCTTTTAGATTATTTCTTTTGCGCTTGGTTGACATTGACTTTTTCAGCTTGCCAATAATATTCGCTAAAAACGTTTGCCACTGCTTCAACCGTCCTGCTCAATTCTTCCATGTTGTTGTCAACTCCGCCAAACTCCACCAAAAGGGCGCCCTCCGATAAATCTTGATTGTATATGCCATTGACGCCTTCTCCTTTTTTAGAAAAAACGCCTCTGCTTAATCCTGGATAATGCTTTTCGAATAATTGATGCAAATCCTGTGCAATTTTTTTATTTTTATCGGCATTGGGGTTATTCCCTCCGATGATGAATGCGATTTTGGCATATGGATGGCCGTTTATCGTGACGGTTGTATGTTCTTTTCTTTGCGAATCACGATGAATGTCAATGATATATTGAAAATCTCTATTTGATGCGATCGCATTTTTCACAACAGGTCTTGATGCATCATAAGACTTGTAGTACTTCCACTTTTTTTCGTTTAAAATAGTTTGGATGTTCGTCTTATCGACTTTCGCACCAATTCCTCTTTCTTCCAATTCTTGACCGAGCTTTTCTCCTACCAACGTGACATTGGCTTTTGAATGGAAAGGGGATTTCGCTCCATTTAATAATGGATAGTAAGATTCTGTTGTATGGGTGTGGTAAATAAAGACGACCTTCCTCCCATCTGTTGTGAGATTGGGAGGCACCTCCCGTTTTTCCTCCCCTTCCACATCCTCTAAATGTTCGATTGAAGCTTCTCTTTCTTCAAGAAGAACTTCCGTTGGAGGGGCAGATTCGATCGGCATGTTTGTATAATTCGTTCCTTCCCCTGCAACAATAATATCGCCATCAAAGAGTGAAAAACCGGGAAGCTCCTTGCCCAGCAAACTTCTCGGATCATCGGGATTAATGCTTGTCGTTATTTGTAAGAGAAGGGAGGAAATTGGAAAGTCATGTTTTGAAAATTCAGGCGCCGCTTGGGAAAAATAATGGTTTTCAAAATTTATGAAATAAAGAAACATTTCTCCCCCCATGTTTCCTGCAATTTCATGAATGGAATTTGATTGCGGCCTGTACTCGCTTTGAATGGACGTCAACAACCCTGTTAAGAAAAACAAGAGAATGATGAAAATAAAGGCAAAAGCAATCAGTTTTTTCACGCTTGTCCCGTCAACTGTTACGACCATCTCCCGATGTTTCATGCAAACATCCCCCTCCAAGGCTTGTCTATAGAAAAAATATATGCAAGCTATGGAGGAATAGAACAATCGATTAGTGGGTGTAAGCACCGCTGTTGGTTTCGTCTACTTGGGAATGCAATGCCATATTTAATCCATTGGCAAGCACGTTTGCCATATCTTCTATAAATATATCCACTTCTTTTGGCGTCACCATTAAATTGTGGCCGAGCGGTGCGAGAACTTCTTGAATGAGCGCCCGCTTTTCATTCTCATTCAAGACGCCTACCATTCCTAAAAACCGCATCCTTTGATCTTTTTCCGGCAAATCTTTATTTGTCAGCTTTTTTTTCTCGCCAAAGCTGAGCCAAGAAGGAGCAAGAGCTTTTTTCGGACGGCCTGCTTCACGCATTTCCTTGCCTAGATGTTTTAAAATAAAATCGATAGTGTCGCTTGTAATCGATACAGCATCAACTACCGTTGGAATGCCGACTGAGATGACGGGAACACCGATCGTTTCCTTACTCAATTCCTTCCGATTGTTCCCAACGCCTGAGCCCGGATGTATGCCGGTATCAGAAATTTGGATCGTGCTGTTGACCCGTTCAATGGATCGAGCAGCTAATGCATCGATGGCAATGATAAAATCAGGCTTCGATTGCTGAACGACCCCGATAATAATATCTGATGTCTCGATTCCTGTGAGGCCCATTACTCCTGGAGCAAAAGCGCTGACTGAACGGTATCCATCTTGAACGTTTTCCGGTTCAAGCTTGAATAAATGTCTTGTAATCAGCAAATTCTCACATGTCAATGGCCCCAATGCATCCGGGGTCACGTTCCAGTTTCCGAGACCGACTACTAAACAACTGTCATCTTTTGTAATATCAAGTTGTTCTAAAAAAGAACTGAACTCCTTTGCAAAAACGTTAGCCACATTTTCCTGAAGCTCAGTATCTTTATAGCGGATTCCCTGTACTTCAAGCGTCAAGTACTTTCCCTTCTTTTTTCCTATGTTTGCTTCGCCTTTCTCCGTTATTTCCATATGAACAACACGAATACCATTTTCTTCCTTTTCTTTTGTAATGACTCCATCAACGGAACCATCAGACTTCTTTTCTTTTTCGATCGCCAAATCCCGTGCTTCCAATGCTAAGTCTGTTCTCACATTATATTTGCTCAAATCGATGGACGATTCATTCATTTATGTCACCTCAAACTAAATTTTTCTCTATTTTTTCCAAATTCAGCCCGTTTCATTCTTTTTCAGCCCTTTCACATCATTTCCTTTACAATAGTATTGCAAAAGAAATGACCGTTTGATAGAATATCATTTGTTCTATATGTATATGAATTTGGCGAGTGGAATAGATCTCGGATGTTGAGTAGGAGGTGGAAGGCAAGTGGCAAATATTAAATCTGCTATTAAACGTGTCAAAACGAACGAAAAGCGCCGTGCTCACAACGCATCGTTCAAATCTGCCATGCGTACAGCTATAAAGAAATTTGAAGCTTATGTGGCAAACAATGATGTTGAGCAAGCAACAGCAGCTTTTAAATTGGCAACGAAAAAAATTGATAAGGCTGCCTCAAAAGGCATCATTCACAAAAATGCCGCAGCTCGTTTTAAATCTCGCTTAGCTAAAAAATTAAACAGCCTATCAGCATAAAAAAAGGCAATCATCAAGCATTTTTCTGCTTGTTGATTGCCTTTTTTGTACTTTTTTAGGCTAACGGCACAAATGCAGCAAAAGCAGTTCAAGTGCAAATTTTTTGTCTTTCTTACCGGATTTGATTTCATAATCCGTTTCAGCCAGAGATTTCAAAATGTTCTGCAGTTCTTCTTCCTGGAATGATCTACTTTTTTGCATCGCCAATTTGATGCGGAACGGATGAACTTTTAAATTTTGGGCGATTTGCGCTTGTCCATAACCGGATTTAGCAAGCTCTTTCACTTGCAATAAGAGTCGGAATTGCTGCGCAAGAAGACTTAAAATTTTCACAGGTTCTTCATTCATTTTTATTAAATCATAATAGATTCTAAATGCTTCTTCCGCATTTTTCTTCACAACCGCATCAATAAGTTCAAAAACATTTTGTTCAAGCGATCGGAAAACGAGTTCATGAACTGTTTGAACAGTGATGATATTGCCGCTGCCAACATATGTACACAATTTATCGATTTCTTTGTTCATGACCATCAAGTTTCCGGCTGTTTTTTTCATCAGTTCCAAAACCGCTTCCTCTTCAATTTCTATATTTTCCTGCTTGGCTTTTTCTTTGATCCAACCAACCGTTTCTTCTTCTGAAAAGGAATTCATTTCCACAACGGTTGCGTTTTTCTTAATTTGTTTCGTTAGTTTTTTTCGTTCATCAAGTTTTTCGTGCGGCAGGAAAAGGACGAAAACGGTAAATGGCGCCGGATTCTTTATATATTGTTCGAATTTTTCAAATCGGTGCTCCACCTTTTCTTTTTTCTTTTCGCTTGTTAAAAAATATGGATTTTTCGCAATCACCACTCTGCGTTCACCAATAAAAGGCATTGTTTCTGCATCCTCAACAGCTGCATCCAATTCTGTTTCTTCTAAGTCATAGACAGAATAACTAAATTCATTTTCATCCTCACGTATCGCTTCTTTAACAAGCAGCCGGATAGTTTCCGTTAATAAAAATGTTTCTTTTCCATAAAATAAATAAAGACGCTGAAACTGCTTCCGTTTAAATGAATTCCATAAATCAGCAATCATCTTCCATTCCCCTAAAATAAATTATGCTTCATTAAGCATAAAAGGAATTGTTCGATTTCGCAAGGGTTCAGAGTGCTGAGTTGGCAAAAACAATCTTATCATGAAAGTGAAGGAATCCCAGCGCTTAAAAGCATAGAGGATTGGCAAAACCAATCCTCCGATCTATTTAAACGTTTTTTTGCAAGCCCCGGGACACCTGCAAAAAAACGATAATCTTAATTTTATGTTGCCCTTCTCTCGAATGAATATAGTTGTTAATCGTTGGACATGGAAAGAGCATATAGATTTTTTCCCTGAAATCGCTTATACTACTAATGATGATGAGGAGGGGTCACAAGTGAACGAATTTGAGCAAAATGTACAAAGCAAACGGAATGATGCAGTGGATTCTGCTGTCGGTTTCATCGTGTCCTTTGGTTTTTTTGCAACGCTGTTCATCATTGCCACAGCGATCAAACTAATTGGCTCATGATTGAAAGAGACTGCTTCGCTGCAGTCTCTTTCCCATTTTTATAATGTATCGTATGGAGGATAAATTAAAAATGTTCCACCTCTTTTCCCTCTAAATTTAAACTGAATCGCTCCCATTTGATCAGTCCGCAATATATGGATCCTGTTTTTCTTTAATCTTTCGATCACTTCCTTGTGAGGATGGCCAAAACGGTTTTTTCTACCTGCGGAAATGATGCCGTATGTTGGCTTGACTGTTTTTAAAAACGGTTCGGAAGTAGACGTTTTGCTTCCGTGATGGCCAATCTTGAGGACATCTGCAGTAAGATTAGGGAATGTTTCAAGCAGCGCTTTTTCTCCTTGTTCTTCCAGATCACCGGTAAACAGCCATTTCATGCCACCAAATTCCGCAAACAACACTAACGAGCCGTTATTTTTCGAGTCGGATTGCGCTGTTGGCGAAAGAATATGAAACCCGTTTACAACGTCCCCTGCTTCCGCCTCATAAATATCGATCCCTCTCTTTTGCGCTTCGTAAAGAATTTTTCGTTCCAGTTCATCTCTCATAAAATTAGCGGGAATTACAATTTTATTAATCCGGAAATTGCGTATAATGGCAATCGCTTCTCCAACATGGTCATAATCCCCATGTGTTAAAAATAAAACATCAATTTCACTGATTCCTTTCGAACGGAAATATGGTATGAGCACTTGACGACCAATCGAATATTGCTCCTTTTCCTCTCGCCAGCTTTCTTTTTCAAAGGAAACTGCGCCTCCCGTATCGATTAAATAACTTTTGCCTAAACCAGGCTCTTTTATAAAGATGCTGTCACCTTGTCCGACATCAAGCACGGTCACTTCCCCCGGCTGAATCATTTTCACGGCCAAGAAAAGAAAAGCCGTTCCACACATTGCCGCCAGCATGGATCTCCACCAATGAACAATTGGTTTTTGTTCCATTTGCATAAACAAGAACAGAATGATCAAGCATAACAGGATCATAAAGCTAAAGGGCAATTTCCCGGTGGTTATCACAAAAACATCGAATTCAGCACAGAAATGCGCCAACTTGGCAGAATAAGAAAACATCCAATGAAGGAGCAAAGTGAATAGGCTGCTAAGTTGATTCGGAATGACAGAAACAATGAGTGTAATGAGTACGAAAGGAAGGAATATGAAAGAATAAAGTGGGACAAACAAAATGTTCATCACAATGCTTAACAATGAAAATTGATGAAAATAGTAACAAATAAGAGGCAGAGAAGACGCCTGAGCAATTAAAGAAACAGTTGCTAAAGAACTAAAAGGATTTTCACATTTTTTAAAAATTCGTTCTGATGCAATCAGCGCAAATGTTACAACATAAGACAGCTGAAAACCGATATGAAAGATGTCATACGGACGGAACCATACCATCAGCAAAAAACTTAAGGAAATGGCATCTTCCGGCGGAACAGGCTTCTTGAACAGCCTTCCGATCAATAGGAAGCCAGCCATTAGTGCTGCGCGGACGACAGGTGGGGCACCGCCAGTAAAAACGGCATAAACAGGTAGAAACAATAGGACAATGAAGATCGTTTGTTCTCTTGAAATCCCGATTCTTACAAGAATTCTATACAGGACGAAAATGACGATCCCCACGTGAAGGCCCGAAATCGAGAGCAAGTGGACAATCCCGAGCTGTCGATAAACTTCCAAATCTTCTTGCGGTATACTCTCTTGATCACCGACGGTTAAAGCTTTGACAAAGCCAGCTGTTTCTTCAGGAAAATGATCATCCAGCCAGCCAATTATTTTTTGCCGATAATGATGAATTGAATCCGTCAGCTTCGGTTCGTAAGTGCAATGATTTATGCTCGTGATTTCAAAAATCCAGTGGATATGTTGATAAAATAAATATTGTTGATAATTGAAAGCATGTTCATTTGTGTTTTTTTTCGGACGTTCAAGATCGCCCGAAAAATGGCAGACATAACCTGGCTTCCATTTGTATCCGTTTCTCTTTTCTGCTTTTGATTGAAATGTATAACTCGCCATTAGCTTTTCCTGATCTTTTGTTTGCAACGTAAATGTTATTTGATCGCCGTCAATATGCGGTATCGACACAAATCTTCCAACCGTTGTGAAATCGCCTTGACGGTATTTCGTTACATTGCTATGATCATACCACTGAAAATAAATGAACATGGAGGCGAAAGAGAAGATAGCGATAACAGCCGTTTTTGTTTTCCTGTTTACCTGCAAGAAAAAAAGAAGGGCGAGGAAAGCGCCGAAGGGGAGATAGAAAAAAGAAGAAGCAGGTGTTGAAATAGCGGCAAGTAAAACGGACATTGCCGCATATACCCATTGACCTCTCAAGAACAATAACCTCCTTTTTGGTCAGTCAAAAAGCCTGCTTGCTTGATCTTTCCAATTATTGATTTCCTCCTGATCCAATCCCGTTTTTTCCAACAAATGTAAAAGATTTTCAACATAATTCCTTTTTTCTTGATGTTTCCGGTCAATGATGCTTTCATCAAATATAACTTGTTCGACACGGACTCCTGCTTGTTCAAACAGTTCAATGGCGTACGGATGGTTTTTGTAATCTTTCGCATAATAGACGTTTTTGATGCCTGCTTGTATGATGGCTTTTGAACAAGGCAAACATGGGAAGTGCGTTACATATATTTCCGCCCCTGCGGTCGCAACCCCGAATTTAGCGCATTGCAATATGGCGTTGATCTCTGCATGAATCGTGCGGACACAATGGTTATCAATTACATAGCAGCCTTCATCAATGCAATGCACACCCCCGGCGATAGAGCCGTTATACCCGCCGGCAATGATTCGTTTGTCGCGTACAATCGTTGCACCAACGGCCAGCCTTGTACAAGTGCTTCTAAGCGCTAACAAATGGCTTTGCGCCATAAAATATTGATGCCAAGAGATTCTTTCCATTTCAGCCCCTCCTCACAAACATTCTTTTTCAGTTTATCGGCAAACATCAGTTTCCGTCAACGGTTATTTCATTTTTGATTTTCTCAAATGTTTTTTCACCAATTCCGGAAACCTCCAGCAAATCCTCAGGTTTTTGAAAAGGCCCGTTTTCTTCTCGGTAGGCGATAATCGCTTCCGCTTTCGAAGGTCCAATTCCTGTTAAATTTTGTAATTCTTCCTTTGCAGCCGTATTGATGTTAATCAGCTGTTTGGATTCATTGGATGGAGTTGAGAGATTTTGTCCCTCAGCAGTATTTTCAAAGAAAGCTGCCGTTGTTTCCATTTTTTCGCCAACAGATGGGATATATACAACCATTCCATCCACCAGTTTTTTGGCAAAATTTATCCGTTTCTCATCCGCTTTCTGATCTAGCCCCCCTGCTTTTTCAACGGCGTCAAAAACCCGGCTTGACGGCTCCAATTGGTAAACACCCGGCTTTTTCACCGCCCCTTTCACATCGACATAAATCGTTTTCAATTTTCCTTCCTCTTCACGTTCCATTGGTTTCTCTTCCTCTACATGTTGCAAAGGAGAAGCGGTCATTAATTCATTTTTTTGTGCTGGTTCATTGGAACGGCTTCCGATTACGTAAAAAATGGCGGCCGCTGGAATCAGCAGCAAAAGCACACCGTATTTCTTCATGAAAAGACGGAAATCCATAAAAAGACATTCCCCTTTCTAAAGATTCATTCATAAATAAAAAGAATGGAACATATCGTGTAGGAGAGTTTTGAAATAAGGAGGGGTGAAAGAAATGAAGATAGGTTTTATAGGAACGGGCAATATGGGGCGGATTCTCATCGAAGCCTTTGAAGAAGCAAATGTGTCACCACCCTCTTCCATGTTTATTACAAACCGAACGCTCCAAAAAGCGCTGGCAATAAAGGAAAACATACATGAAATAAATGTATGTTCGGCAAACATCGAAATCATTCAACAAGCTGACATTATTTTTTTGTGTGTTAAACCTTTGGATATGCTCTCTCTATTAGCAGAAATAAAAAACAGCTTGAGAGAGAACCAATGCCTCATCTCGATTACAAGCCCGATATCTGTCGAACAAATTGAAACAATCGTCCCATGCCAAGTTGCCAGAGTCATTCCAAGCATTACAAACAGGGCTAAAGCAGGTATTTCCCTTATTACTTTCGGAAAAAGCTGTCATGATGGTGCAAAAAGAACCATCGAATCCATGTTTGCCAAAATATCCAAGCCCGTACTGATCGAGAACGACATTACCCGTGTGGCTTCCGACATTGTCAGCTGCGGACCGGCCTTTTTCAGCTTTTTAGTACAAAAATTTGCTGAAGCAGCCGAAGAAGAGACAAATATTTCAAAAGAAACTGCCATGAATTTGGCAACAGAAATGATCATAGGAACGGGCAAATTGCTGGAAAGCGGTTTTTATACTTTGCCGGATTTGCTAGAGAAAGTGAACGTAAAAGGAGGTATAACTGGAGAAGGAATCAAAATACTTGAGAATGAGATAGGCGATATGTTTCATAAACTATTTCAGAAAACCCATGCAAAATTTGCAGATGAATTGCAAAAAGCAGCGGATCAATTTGAATCAATGTTTTGATTCGACAAAGCCTAGCAAAAATCCTGCTTGAAATAAAAAAAACCATCGAAAAAAGTTATTCGATGGTTTTTACTCTTTCTTAGCTACAAAAAATAGCCTTTCCGCTTGATCGATCGACGGGTTTGCAAAAAAACCGGTTGTGATGTCGATCAAAACAAAGCCGCACTTTTTGAGCATATTCCTGTACTCGGAAACGGGAAACGTCCGTTGAAGATGATCTTCATCAAAGCGGACGTATCCGGAACGGTCTTTCACAAAAAAAGTTAATTCATGGATGACACTGTGCGGATAAGGACCAGCAAAACATTTCCAAATGTAGCTGACATCCTCGTCATTTTCAGCAAAGACAGCATTTTTCAAAACATGTTCCACTTTGTAAACCGAATGTACATCAAAAACGAGTAAACCGTTCTCATTCAATTGATTAAAAACCGCTTGAAATGTCCGGATGACATCTTCTTCCGTCAACAAATAATTTAATGAATCGCAATTGATAAATATTGCGTCCATTTTGTCAAATCCGCTGAGATCCCTCATATCTTGCTCCACTAAAAATGCATGGCAGCCATTGTTCATCATTTTTTCATGGGCGACAGCCAACATTTCACCTGAAAGATCAACGCCTGTCAAATTATATTGGTCGTATTGGGCAAGTTTGCACAAAATTTCGCCCGTTCCGCAAGCCAAATCAAGCAGACGATTGCCTCCGTTTCCGTATCGCTGAAACGTTTGATGCAAAAATTGGCTCCATTCGTCATATGGAACATCATCCATCAACCGATCATAAACCGAAGCAAAATCTTTGTAGATCATGCCAACCACTCGCTAACATCTTCTCTTGGAGCATCCCCCCACAATTTTTCCAAGTTGTAATAACTCCTTTCATCGCGATGGAAAACATGGGCAACGACATCTCCAATGTCAATTAAAACCCATTTCGCTTCATCAAAGCCTTCAAGCCGTTTCACCGCAATGCCTTTTTCATCCGCTTTTTCCTTGATTTCATGGCAGATCGCTTGCACCTGCTTAGGATTATTGGCATGGCAAATCACAAAATAATCGGCGATCAGGGAGATTCCTTTCATATTCAGCACGACGATCTCTTCCGCTTTTTTATCATTGCATGCTTTTACTGTTAATTGTAAAAGATCATGAGCATTCATCCAATAATGTCACTCCTCTTTTTCAACAGCAATGCGTTGTATGTTTTAAATGTGTCAGGGTAAACCGGCTGTTGTTTTTTCATTAAAAACATAATGGTATTGGCTATTGATTGAATAAGAGCTTGATCTAAGTTTTCCTCCGCCATCTTTCGCACCTCATTTACACCTGGGAAACTTCTTCCTGGTTCGATATAATCAGCTAAATAAATAATTTTATCCAAAAGCGTCATTTCTTCACGGCCCGATGTATGATAACGAATGGCAGCCAAAATTTCTTCATCTGTAATGCCGACTTCTTTTTCGACCAAGTACGCTCCTACAGGTGCATGCCAAAGTTCTGAATTGTAAGCCAGTAACTCTTTCGGCATTTTTTGTTCCAAAATGATTTTTTTCATTTCCTCTTTTGGCCGAAATTTAGCATAATCATGAAAGATGGCAGCGATCTCTGCTTTCTTTTCATCAGCACCATACTTGGCCGCCAAATAAACAGCCGTTTCCATCACACCGATTGTATGTTGATAACGATGTTCTGTTAAAGCCTCTCTTACAATTGCCAGCGCTTGATCACGTTCCATATAAATGATTCTCCTCTATATACTGTATTACTTTTTTTGGTAAAAGATAGTCGACCGTATAGGCCTTTTCCAGTCTTTCGCGTATCATGGAAGATGAAACATTAAATTGCGGTACTTCCACATCAATGATGGGATATTTGCTTTCCATTGAGTAACCGGGACGCTTGATCCCAACAAAACTCACCAATTTCACAAGTTCCTCGATTCGATGCCAATGCGGCAAGTATTCAATCATATCCGCGCCAATAATAAAATAAAAATGGGCGTAATGATATTTTTTTTTCAACAATTTCATCGTGTCATACGTATAAGAAGGGCCGGGCCGATCCAGTTCGATCGTTTGAATTTGAAAATAAGGATTTTCTTCAATTGCTAATTTTAACATATTTAAACGATGTACAGATGCTGTAACGTGTTCATCTTGTTTGTGAGGCGGAATGTGGTTTGGCATAAACCATACTTGGTCTAAATGGAGCGAATGAAGCACTTCATTTGCCATGATCAAATGTCCGTTATGCGGGGGATCAAACGTTCCGCCAAAAATTCCTATTTTTTTCATTTTTTACACCATCCGAGCAATTATGAAGGCAAAACAATTTGTTTGTTTTCTTTTGATTCCTTATATAATACAATGATATTTCCAATGATTTGCACGATTTCTGCATCGGTTCCTTCGGCGATTTTGGCTGCGACTGATTGCTTATCATCCCCGCAATTTTGCAATATGCTTACTTTGATCAATTCACGGGCTTCCAGGCAACCATTTATCTGTCCGATCATTTCCTCGCCAACCCCGTTTTTCCCCACTTGAAAAACGGGATCCAGTTGATGGGCGAGTGAACGCAAAAACCGCTTTTGCTTTCCTGTCAGCATCATATAGCCTCCCTTAATTTCTCGTATAAAAGCTGTTTCATTCTTTCTGCATCCGGCTCTTTCCCCGTCCAAAGCTGGAAAGCATATGCCCCTTGGTGCACCAGCATCCCGACACCATCTACAGTTGCCAGTCCAAGGCTTTCGGCTTCTTGTAATAAAGCTGTCTGAATTGGATTATAAATGATATCGGCAACGACGGTCTTTTCATGAACGTGCCCCTTTAAATCAATCGGTTTTTCATTCACATTCGGCTTCATCCCGATGGATGTCGTTTGGATCATGACATCATATGGATCTTTTGATTTTGCAAACTGTTGATATGTGAAAACTTCACCTTTCACCTCAATAGGGCAGTTTTCCTTTAGTGCATGAGCCCGCTCCACCGTTCTGTTCACTAGATCGATATAGGAAAATCCTTCCTTTGCAAGCGTTGTATAAATCGCCCGAGCTGCTCCGCCTGCTCCAATTATCAATACTTTTACATTCTGTGGATGGACATCCACATGCTCTTTCAGCGAACGATAAAATCCGTAACCATCCGTATTATATCCTATCAACTTTCCATTATCATTCACAACGGTATTGACTGCATGAAGCAGCTGCGCCGATTCGTCCAGTTCATCGAGAAAAGGAATGATGGCTACTTTATGCGGAACGGTCACGTTAAAACCTTTTATTCCTAGTGCTTTCATCCCCTTCACTGCGGTTTCAAGGTCTTGTTTTTTAACATGGAAAGCGTGATAGCGCGCCTTGATTCCCAAGTTCATGAACGCATCGTTATGAATGATCGGCGATAAAGAATGTCCGATCGGATCCCCAATGACTCCGAAAACTTGTTCCATTTGTCCTCTCCACCCTTTATTTTTTATATTAGCGATGGGCGAACACCAACATGAACCCCTTCTGGCGCATAAGCGACCACTCGTTTAGAGCCGTCATGTATCGTCACCCAGCCGAGCCCTGAAAAGACGATATCGGTTTTTTTGTCATTTACCGTAAACTCATGTGGGACTAAAGAAGGGAACGTTTTCATCGTCTCCTTTCTTGGCGGATGCAAAAGCTCTCCTGCATGAGTTTCATAAAGAGCATCGGCATTCTCCAGCTTTGTTCTGTGAATCTTGATTTCGTTCGGAAGGTAGCAAACAATCGATGAACGGCTCCCTTTGACATAATCGATTCTTGCCAAGCCTCCGAAAAAAAGAGTTTGCCGTTCATTTAATTGAAACACTCTCGGCTTAATTTCCTTTTTCGGCGACAAAACCTTTAAATCCCGTTTATCTACAAAGTGAGCCATCTGATGTTTGTTGATGATTCCGGGTGTGTCGTATAAAATAGCTCCATCACTCAGAGGCACTTCAATCAGGTCAAGAGTTGTGCCTGGGAAATGGGAAGTTGTAATCACATCGCCATCACCGGTCACTTCTTGAATAATCCTGTTGATGAATGTAGATTTTCCGACATTCGTGCAGCCGACTACATAAACGTTTCCGCCATTCCGGCAGCGGTCGATGGCAGAAGCGGCCTCTTTCATTCCCAGTCCTTTATGGGAACTGACTAAAAACACATCAAGAGGCTTTAACCCGTAATCTTTTGCTTCCTTTTTCATCCACCGAATCACTTTTTCTTTTTTCACTGACTTGGGAAGAAGATCGATTTTGTTGCCGATCAATAAAACAGGATTATGTCCCACAAATCGTTGAATGCCTTGAATCCAGCTTCCATTAAAATCAAAGATATCGACGATTTTCACAATAAGCGCTTTTGTTTCGCCGATTGCATGCAAAATTTTCAAAAAATCATCATTTGATAAAGAAACATCCTGAATCTCGTTGTAGTGCTTCAAGCGAAAACACCTTTGGCAAATCGGCATGTCTTTTTCTAACGCAGCTTTTGGTGCATAGCCGATGCCATTCGGATGTTCGGTTTGAATTTTCGCACCGCAGCCGACACAAACACTCGCTGTCAAAAAATCACTCCTCCCAATGAAGCATACCTTTTCGTTTCAATAAGGACAAGATTTTCCGCTCAATTTGCCGGTTAAATCTTGTCCAAAAACCGTCAGTTGATGCGACGGGTATAACTAAAATAGTATGAAATCCGCAGCGGTTTCCTCCTAGCACATCTGTTAACAATTGATCTCCGATGACTACTACTTCTTCTTTTTTCAGTTCCATTTGTTTAAGGGCTTTTTTAAATGCTTTGCTTCTAGGTTTTTTCGCTTTTGAAATAAAAGGAATTCCAAGCGGTTCAGAAAAAGATCTTACTCGTTTTTCGTTATTATTCGAAACAATGGTCACTTTAATCCCGTTTTCTTTCATGATTCTAAACCATTCTTTCAATTTTGGGGTCGCGCTTGGCCTGTCCCATTCCACTAGCGTATTATCTAAATCGGTAATAATTCCTTTAATTCCTTTTTCTCTCAATGATTCAGGAGAGATATAAAAAACGCTTTTGACAAAATCTCCAGGCAAAAAATGTTTAAGCAAAATCAACACCTCTTATTTAATCCGGGTAGATGAATGCTAAACCATATCATACCGAATTTCTAGTAGACTTTCAAAACAAACTTCATTTCAAAAAAATTTCGACATTTTCAGAAAACAATCAACAGCTGTGAATAATGTTATACACAATATTCACACAAATAAAATCAGCATTAAAAAAAGATATAAACAGCATACCCACAGGTTATCCACCAAAAGCTGTGGATAACAGAACGGTTGTTCTCTATCAAAAAACATGATAGATTTAGTTTAAGAAATAAGGGAGGTGTCCATAAATTCCAATGTTGTCATCTATTAGAAGTTTATCTGATGAATTTTTAATCGAATCTTATATTAAAGCGACAGAAATGAATTTAAGCAAAGACTTTATTGAACTGATAGAATTGGAAATGAAACGCCGCTCTTTATCCCGTGAATTAACACCCTCGTCCTAGCGGCGGACTTCCATTTTTTCTTTATTAAACCTTTCAATCGGAATCATTTTTCATGCGTCCTAGTCCAAAAATTGATTTTTTCAACACCAACCTAATCTTTCCGCAATCCTTCTCATCTGTTTTTCGCAGCTATTCCGCTGACGTTTTATTCTTTGTTTTTATGATTCACCACGTTGCCAAGGATCTTTTAGCCTCTTTGCATTTTCTTTTTCCGCCCCGCATTTTTCCTAGGTACAAACAAGGACAAGGTGTCCCATTCATACAATTTACTAATATGGTCGTGCGGGGGTGAAAACATGTCGGGGCTTTTAACCGCTTTAAGCTATTTGATGAAAGAATTAGTTTTTCTTGTTTCTTATGTAAAAAACAACGCATTTCCACAACCTCTTTCCCCTGGTGAAGAAAAAAAATATCTTAGTCGGATGGCAAAAGGAGATGAAAAAGCAAGAAACATCCTCATTGAGCATAATTTGCGCCTAGTCGCCCACATTGTTAAAAAATTTGAAAATACTGGTGAAGATTCCGAAGATCTTATTTCCATCGGAACAATCGGGTTGATCAAAGCAATTGAAAGCTATTCTGAGGACAAAGGAACGAAACTTGCAACATACGCCGCAAGATGTATTGAAAATGAAATTTTGATGCATCTTCGATCCTTAAAAAAAACGAAAAAGGATGTTTCGCTTCATGATCCGATTGGCCAAGATAAAGAAGGCAATGAAATCAGCTTAATCGACGTATTAAAATCGGAAAATGAAGACATTATCGATATGATCCAATTAAATATGGAATTGGAAAAAATTAAAAAATATCTTTCCATATTAGATGAAAGAGAAAGAGAAGTAATCGTCGGTCGTTTCGGGTTAAATATGCAGCAGGAAAAAACCCAGCGTGAAATAGCGAAAGAGCTTGGAATTTCCAGAAGCTACGTTTCAAGAATTGAAAAGAGGGCCCTCATGAAAATGTTTCATGAGTTTTACCGAAATGAAAAAAAACAGAGGTTGTCAGACGGCCGCTAAACAACAAAAGAAAGAGCTTTTCCCTCTTTCTTTTTGTTGTTCCATTTGTTAGGCATCAATATCATCAAGCTTTTTTTGGTATTTGGACGAAAGGATTGAACATACAGCCGAAGCAATCAGCAAAAAAAAGGAAGCAACGGCTAAAAGCGTTTTTTCAAAAACATCCTGCGGCGCTTTGTTTGGAACCCACAGCCCAATATATAAAAAAGTGGCCACAGCCAGTAAAACAAGGGCATAGTGCTTAAAATCATCAGCCAATTCTTTTAATTTTTTATAATCCATTTCTATCACCTGATCTATAAAAATTCTTTATTAAAAAGATACCATATAAAATCAGGTTTTCGTTCAAGCAATTATTGCCATTGTGGATGCCGCTAAATTTTTTGCTTCGTTAACTCTCCGATCATTTTCATGACCATTTTCGATGAATGAATGGCTGCCTGATCCAAAAATTGCTCAAAGGAAATGTGGGACTCCTTTCCGGCAATATCTGATAAGGCACGGATTACAACAAATGGCGTATTAAATTTATAGCATACTTGAGCAACTGCGGCAGCTTCCATTTCAACCGCATACAAGTCAGCAAATTTGGAGCGGACAAAATCTACTTTATCCGGATCGTTCATAAAAGAATCGCCCGTTGCGATAGCTCCTTTGACAACTTGGACTCCGGAAAGTTCTTTCGCTTTTTTCTCTGCAAGTTCCACCAGTTTTTCATCTGCTTTAAACGCAGGCGGTAAGCCCGGAACTTGTCCGAATTCATAACCAAAAGCCGTAACATCTACATCATGATGGCGGACTTCAGTGGAGATAACGACATCCCCTACATTTAATGATTCATGAAACCCGCCTGCAGAACCAGTGTTGATCACATAATCCGGCTGATAGCGATCTAAGAGAAGCGCAGTGCTTACAGCCGCATTCACTTTTCCTATGCCTGATTTCAGCAAGATGACATTAGCATCATGCATTGTGCCAAACATAAAGGTGCATCCAGCAATTTCTTCTGTTTGGCGATTTTCCATGTTTTCTTGAATAATGCGGACTTCTTCATCCATTGCCCCTATGACAGCAAATTTCATGGCAAGCATTCCTTTCTTATTTTTTTCCATTTAATTCAAAATGTTAGAAAAAGCCTTCATTGTTTCTGCCATCAAACCATAAAAAATCGGCAAACATCATTTTATCACCTTTATCAAACATCCTTCCATAGGATCCAGGCAGTTTATATGCAAATATAAAGCTGGAGAAACAGCCTCCCTCCAGCTTATTTCAACACTTCCACTTTTGTCGGCTTCCATCCTTCTCCATCTATCCAAGTAATGGATACCCTATATGTTTTTCCGTCTGTTTTGTTTTTTATAGTGCCCTTTGCATCATTAGGGCTTCCGTTATTGCCAATCCATAGTGTGACCATATTTTCCAGCGGAACACCTGTTGCATAGCTTAAAGCTTTTTCCATTTCCTTCCAATCTGTAGACGCCTTTTTGTAAGTTGTCACATGATCGCCTGTCTGCACTGTGCCAACAGGCTTCCAATTCGGATTTTCGATAATTTGTTCCACACCGCTTCCCGGTTCACCTTCTGTCACAGTTGCTCCTTCAAGAGGATTTTCCCCGTTTGCTTCTTCTGATGGTTCTTCCGAATTTGTTTCTATTTCTGTTTGATTCGCATCTTCCTGCACAGCTTTTTCATCTAATTGTTTTGTTTCTTTATCATCAGCTGAAGTTGTTTCATCCTTCTTTTCTTCAGAACTGGCCTGCCGGTTGTCCGGCTCGCTCGAATTGACTTTGTCGGCATTTCCGCCGATAAACAGCTGAGAAGCAATAACGAGGATTAACAAGGCGACAATCCCAATTAAAATATTTAAAATCATATTTGCTTTTCTTTTTTTATCGCGAATTTCATAACGTGAACCCGCCATTTCCCCGTTCACTCCTTTATACTTGCTTTCTTTTGACTTTTTATTGTAGCATACTTCTTTTCTCTTTTGCATCATAAATAGCTTCCACCATTTCGTAAAACACATCGTTTGTCGCCGCCGATCCGCTTCGATTATACATATCAACGACAACTAGTGCATATTTAGGCTGTTCAGCGGGGAAAAAACCAGCGAACCATTTATGATACAATGGCTCTCCTTTTGCATTCTCCTTTCCCGTCTCTGCCGTCCCTGATTTTCCGGCAACATGGACTGGCAAGTCTTGAAACCTCTGCCCTGTTCCTTCCGGATTTTCAACAACTTCTCTTAAAAGCTTTGTCAATTTCGAAGCTGTTTCAGAGGCAATTGTACTTCCCCTTAACGAATGATCTTTAAACGCAAACATAGTAGTTCCATTTTTATACAATATTTTATTGACCACTTTTACTTCTTTTTTTTCCCCTCCCCGGGCAATCGTTGCCATCATATTCGCCACAGCAAGGGGTGTCACCTTGACGTTTTTTTGCCCGATTGCCGTCTGAGCAATAGCTTTCGCAACCTTTTTATCTCTTTCATCCCCCCAAATAACCCCTTTCTGTTCTCTTGGAAGCTGTTTAAATGGATCGTAATGAAATACACTCCCTTTCCAGCCAGTCATTTTAAGCAGGCCTAACTTATCAGCGTACTCTTCCATTATATTGCTTTTTTTCGAGATTAATTCTTGTCCGATCGCTGCAAATGTATAATTGCAGCTTCTCGCAAAACTGTCTGTAAAACTGAGCATTCCAGCTCTTTTCTCTTCATCCTTCTCGAATTTGCCGTAAACATCACGGTCACAATTAAAACGTTGTTCCAAATCGACCAAGTTAGTGTCTATGGCTGCGGCTGCAATGACCGTTTTAAAGACAGAACCGGGGAAAATAGCTTTAAGCATTCTGTTGTCATATGAATCAGCGTCATTACGGTTCAGATCCGGTTTTGAAACCATTGCCAAAACTTCGCTGTTTTCAATATCAAGAAGGACAAGGCCTCCTTCTTTTACATGATGCTTGGCTAAAATTTTTTCTCCTTTCATCTGTAAATGTTTATCAATTGTCGTCTGTACAGTGATCGGATAAAACGGATTAGAATCCGCAATATATTTTACGTTAACACCGAAAAGCGGCCTTCCGATTCCATCGACGTGGTATAAAAGCTTGACTTCTTCCTCTGGCTGCAAAAACTCATCAAATGCTTCCTCTAAACCTAGCACTCCTACTTTCGGTTTTAAAGACACGCTTTCCTTATCAGGGTATTTTTTTTTCCATACTTTTTCGTTTTCACTTGTTATTCCAATCAAATGTGAGGCGATTTTGTCCTTTTGCTCGGTTTTTTTAAAAACGCCGAAAACACCCGGAATGTTTAGTTCATTGATGGCTTTAATATCGTCTTTAGTAAGATCAAGCCCTGTTTCTTTATTTAAGATCAGTGGTTCATGATCCGTTTTTTCAAGCAAAGATTGAATGTCTTTTTCATGAATCGGGACAATTTTTTTCAGTTTTTCGATCGGCCATTGGTAATTTTTTAAAAAAGGAAACAACACGAGGGACGGTTCATCCTCTGAACCAAGAGGGGTTTGGTTCCGATCGACAAAACGGCCTCTGCCGTCGTCAATGAAAACTTCCTGTGTTCGCTGCTTAACGCTTTCTTTCATCAAATTGATATGATGCGAAGAGAAGGACTCCGTATTGATAAGCTGAATGTGCGCAAGCCTGAAAATCAAAAAAGCGATGATGATCATCAAAAAAATGCCGAAGCATTTCATTCTTTTGCTCATAAAAAACACCTCGTCTTCATTTTCGACGAGGTGCTCGTTTCTTAAACAGTTTAAGACGGTCGTTATCAATCGACGCGCACAATTTTTACTTTCATTTCGCCGCCTGGTGTTTGCACAACAACCTCTTCACCGACTTGGCGGCCTAATAAGCTTTTTGCCATCGGTGAATCATTGGAAATTTTCCCTTCAAACGGATCGGCTTCAGCGCTTCCGACGATTGTATAGGTTTCTTCTTCTCCATCAGGCAATTCAATAAATGTAACCGCTTTACCAAGAGAAACAGTCGTCTTATTCTCTGAGTCTTCTTCAATAATTTTTGCATTGCGAATCATATTTTCAAGGGTTGTGATACGGCCTTCGACAAAAGCCTGTTCCTCTTTTGCCGAATCGTACTCGGAGTTTTCAGATAAGTCTCCGAAGGATCTGGCAACTTTAATACGCTCCACAACTTCTTTTCTTCTGACCGTTTTTAAATATTCCAATTCTTGCTCAAGCTTTTCTTTTCCGGCTTTTGTCATTGGGTATACTTTTTCCTCAGCCAATATACGTCACTCCTTCTCTTACTTTGTATCCCCCTCAAAGATTCCATAAAAATGAAAAGAACTTTTCTGCCGCAATCCGCAACAGAAAAGAATCTTTTATGACATTTCATATAAAAGGGAATCTTTATCTATGCTATGTTAATACAAAATACACAATTGTTCAAGAAAGGGTTTATTTTTTTTGCCATGAATTCTTTCCCTATCTTGTCTCCTTTCTCATCATATTATACGGATGAAGCGGGACTTCGCATTTGAAACGGACAATTTGCAGCGGATGTCTTGCAGCATCCAGTTCATTTCCTTCTTCATCCCAAATTTTTTCAATGACCATTTGGAAATTGTCGATTTGCGGTCCGAAAAATTCCACTTCATCCCCCGGTTTGAAATGGTTTCTTTGCTGCAGCGTGACCATTTTCGTTTCAGGATTCCAGTCAAGCACAAGTCCGACAAAATCGTACGCCGTTTTTTTGCTATGTGTTCCAAATAGCTGTTCATGATATCCCGGCACACCTTCAAAGAAAGCAGGAGCTGTCTCTCTGTTAGCGCATTTATCCAGTTCATCAAGCCATTCCTGTTTCATGACAAAATGATCAGGATCAGCACAATACGCATCAATCACTTTTCGATAAACACTTACAACCGTTGCCACGTAGTGAATGGATTTCATTCGGCCTTCTATTTTCAAGCTGTCGATGCCGAGTTCAATCATTTTCGGAATCGACTCGACCAGTTTTAAATCTTTTGCGCTCATGGCAAACGGCGCAGCTTTTTCTGTAAACAATGGGACTTCTTTTCCTTTCACATATTCATATAAATCATAATCCCAGCGGCATGACTGGCAGCAGCCGCCTCTGTTCGAGTCTCTTGCTGTCATATGGTTGCTTAACGTGCAGCGGCCGGAATAGGCGATGCACATGGCTCCATGAATAAATGTTTCAATTTCAATATCGACTTTTTCTTTAATTTCTCTTATTTCTTCTGCGCTTGTTTCCCGTGCAAGAACAACCCGTTGCAAACCTTCTTCCTTCCAAAATTGAACGGCTTTCCAATTTGTAAGTGATTGCTGCGTGCTTAAATGAACTTCCAATTTCGGAGCCACTTTTTTACAAGTTTCGATAATAAGCGGATCAGCAACAATTACACCAGACACTCCAGCATCTTCCAAAGCTGCCATATATTCTTCGAGCCCGGGAATGTTTTCATTATGGGCATAAATATTTGTCGTCACATAAATTTTTGCTCCGTACTCATTGGCAAACCGGACTCCCTCTCTGATCTCTTCAATTGAGAAATTGTCGGCATTTGAGCGCAAACCGTACTCTTGTCCGCCGATAAATACCGCATCTGCTCCATACATAACGGCAATTTTTAATTTTTCCAAATTTCCTGCGGGAGCCAGAAGTTCTGGTTTTTTTGTGATGACGCGCTTTCCGTTTATCACTTCAGAAATATTATCTTTGACAGCGGGCATCCGTTTTCCTCCTTTTCCATGCTTTTTAGTAAACCGTTTCTTTAAAGAAAAATCCTGTATCCAAAGGTCGGTTTGGCGGCTGTATTGCTTCAATTTCAGCGAAAAGTTCGTTTTTGATTTCTTCATATTGCTTGCGATCCTCTACGCACAAATCGATTGCTTTCCGATACTTTTTCGTGACTTCCGCAATATATTCAGGAGTCTTCAGGACACCGTCAAATTTAAATGAATCGATTCCAGCATCCACCAATTCCTCTAGTTCATCAATGATGCATATATCGTTCGGACTCATAATGTGAGTCCCATTTTCATCCTCAAAAATCGGATATTTATTATTTCTTTCTTTGTCATGCAAAAACATGTTTTTCCCCAATTTTTTGTTGTGGATTTCCATTACTTTTCCTTGGTATTCAAAATAGTTGCCGATGAGCGATCTTTTCGATTGAAACATACAGGCCATTCCGTGAACTTGCACTTCTATTTCTACTTCTGAGTGTTCTTTCGTTTCAATGACCTCATCCATGCTCAATTCTCTGGCCAATACCGCACGTTTGGCGCCTTTTCTTCCCCAATAGTTGCAAGCGTACCAGTTTGTCGCTGTTGTTTCCGTATTCCAATGAAGCTTCATATGAGGAGCAACTTCTTTTACGGTCAACAGGACGGCAGGATCACCAAAAACAATTGCGTCAGCTCCGGCAGCGCTCAAAAATAGAACGTAATTTGCAAGTTCATCGACTTTATCATTATGAAAAATGGCGTTCATGGCAACATAGACTTTTTTCCCAAAACCGTGTGCAAGTTGGATGGCTCGGGCAACATCATCGCGAAGAAATTCCCCGGCAAGCCTTAAACCGTACCGTTGCTCGCCAATTATAAACGCATCCGCCCCTGCCTTTGCCAGTGTTTCAATATCGCCTAGACAAGTAGGCGTAACTAGCAGCTCTGGTTTTTTCATAGCGATTCACCTCTTTTTATGCTGAAAGCCAGCCCGTCGCCGACCGGGATGATGACAGTTTCCCAATGATGACGGGTCATAAGCCATTTATTATATTTTTCTATTTTTCTTGCCAAAGATTTTAATCGCCTCGATTCGGCCTTTTCATCCTTTATCAGCCCCCTAAATAAAACATTATCTGAAAAAACAACCGCTTTTTCTGTCAGAAGTGGTTCATACGTTTCAAAAAACCGTTGATATTGCCCTTTGCTTGCATCGATAAAAAGTGCGTCAAACGGCCCATCCCGTTCCACTTCATGTTTTATGTCAAGGGCATCGCCAAGATAGATTTTGATTTGATCTTCCAAATTGCATATCTGGATATTATTGAATGCTTCCTCGTAGCGATCGCGCTCCCGTTCAATTGTAAATATTTTTGTTTCAGGCAGCGCTTTAGCCATACGGATGGCCGAATAGCCTACCGCAGAACCGATTTCCAATAGTTTTTTTGGCTGATAAAGCTTCAATATATGCAGCATAACCGACAAGCTTATTTCTTCCATGATGGGTATTTGACGTTCCCTTGCATATCGTTCTATTCTTTCGATTTCGTCATCGGTTTCTTTTTGAAGGCTTTTAATATATTCTTCCAGTTTGTCATTGATCTGGATAGACACTGTCGCAAAACCACCTTAATTTTAAAAAATGAACGAACCTTCTTTTTGTTTGTGTTACGGCTCGATATATTTTATCATAAAAGAAAAAGGATTGCGAATCGCAAACCTTTAGTCTTCTTCCGTGATATGCCTCTCTTTTTCTCTGTTGTGCTCTTCGAGTGTTTTTGTAAAAATGACATCTCCTTCTTTAGTTGCCAGAAAATAATAAAAATCTGTTTTGGCGGGATAAGCGGCTGCATCCAACGATTGCTTGCCGGCATTGGCGATCGGTCCAGGTGGCAGCCCTTTTACTTTATAGGTGTTGTATGGGGAATTGACTTCCAAATCTTTATAATATACCCGCTCTTTATGCTTTCCTAATGCATATAAAACGGTTGGGTCTGTTTGAAGAGGCATATTTTTTTCGAGGCGGTTATAGAACACGCTGGAAATTTTTTCGCGTGCTGCTTTTTCTGTTGCTTCCTCTTCGATTAACGATGCCAAAGTTAAAAACTGATGTATTGATAGATGCAGTTCCTTTATCCTGCTTTGATACGGAGCAAGCACTTCATCCGTCTTTTGAATCATTTTTTCGATAATCTCAGACAATGGCGGCGAACTTTCGTAAAAGGAATATGTCGCCGGATATAAATACCCTTCCAGCGCATATTTGATATTCTTGTGAAAAATATCATTTGTTAACGTATTAGGGTATCTCTCTTGCATTTTTCTGACAAAATTTTGATCTGTCAGCTGTTTCAACACTTCATCCCGCGGATATTTGGTTTCTTCCGAAATAATGGAAGCAATCTCTTCCAGCTTTGAGCCTTCCGGAATGGTTATTTTGATTTCGGCTTTCTGCATGAATTCTCCATTTTTCAGCCGATCGATAATCTCCTGAATCGTCATTGCCTGATTCAAATTGTATGTTCCTGCTTTAAATCCTGATTCATTTTTAAACTTCACATAATATTTAAATATTTTATCATTTTTGATGACATTGCGGTCTTCCAAAATCGACGCAATTTGCGATACTGATGAACCGATGGGGATTTTTACTTTCACTGGTGCATCATTATCCGGATCGACCGGTTTCAAGGCTGAACGTATATATAAATAGCCTCCTCCGATGATTCCTGAAAAAAGCAGGACGATTATGATCAAGATCATGAACACCGTTTTGCGGACAACTCCAGCAACTTGTTGTTTTTCCATCAATTTCTGCTCATCGATTCCTTTATTCGAATCAGCATCAGACATTCATCCATCCTCCTTTCATCCCGATAATTATACTACAAATTGAGAATGGATTCGTCAAAAATCCCCATTTTTTTCGAAATTGACCAATTAAAGTACGGTTTATTCGTCATAAACGATCACTCAAAACTCTTACTTCGGCTGAAGTCAAAAACGTTTTTATCAAGAAGGGGATATGCAAACACAAAGGGCTGGTTTTTGATTATTTCAACCGTTCTTTCAAAAAAATAAAAGCACCGAAAAAAGGCGCTTTTATTCTTCCTCTTCATCTAAAAATGTGTTTAGCACTTCTTCGATCATATCCCATTCTTCATCCGTTTCCACCGGCCTCAGTTCGCCAGCTTCCCCGTCATCGTTCGGGATGAAGCTGGCGGCATGCAGTTCAATTTCATCATCATCCGTAATGCCGATTGGATAATAAAGAACATATGATTTTTCAAATTCATCTGATTCAAATGTAAACAAGATTTCACATAGTTGTTCATTGCCATTTTCATCAATGACCGTAAATTGCTTCTCACCGTGCTCCATTTTTTTCACCTCAATTTAGTTTTGACTGTCTAAATAGCCTTGCAAAATCATGACGGCCGCCATTTTGTCAATCACATTCCGCCGTTTTTTCCGGCTCACATCCGCTTCAATTAAGAGTCTTTCTGCTTCCACGGTGGAAAGGCGTTCATCCCACAATATCACCGGCAGCTGAAATTTTTCTTTCAACAGTTTGGCGAAACGTTGGCTTGCTTCCCCTCTCGGTCCAACGGTTCCATTCATGTTCTTTGGGAACCCTATAACTATTTTCTCCACATCATACGTTTTCATAAGTTCAGAGAGTCGGCTGAGGCCAAACTCTCCTTTCTCTTCATTGATTTTTATCGTTTCCAGCCCTTGTGCTGTCCATCCAAGTTCATCACTAATGGCTACGCCCAATGTTTTGGATCCTAAATCAAGACCGATAATCCGCATGTTATTCCTCACATTGCCTTTTTAAATAAGATTGAACCAACTCTTCAATCAATTCATCGCGTTCAATTTTTCGGATGAGATTTCTGGCTCCGTTATGTCTGGGGATATACGCGGGATCTCCGGACAATAAGTAGCCGACAATTTGATTAATCGGATTGTAGCCTTTTTCTTCGAGCGCATTATAAACGGCGGTAAGAACTTCTTTGACACTCGTATCAACAGGTTCTTCCGAAAAATTAAACTTCATCGTTTTATCGAAGGAACTCACCTTTTGCACCTCTTTCCCAGACTAAAAACGATTCTGCTTGTCTATATCCATTTTACACCATTGCTGCAAATTATGAAACGGATTTCACGAATTCTTCGACAAAACGAAGAGCTTCCGACAATTTTTCAGGATTTTTGCCGCCTGCTTGCGCCATATCCGCTCGTCCGCCGCCATTCCCTCCACAGCGGCCGGCCACTTCTTTAATCAATTTTCCAGCGTGATAGCCTTTTTCCACTAAATCTTTTGTCACGCCTGCCGCCAAGTTTACTTTTCCGTCCGCCGCCGATCCTAAAACGATAATGGCCGAACCGAGCTTTTGCTTCAATTCATCCACCATCGTGCGCAAGCTGTTCATATCTTTCAGCTGCACTTTCTCGGCAAGAACCGTTATACCGTTGAGGGATACAGCTTTATCCACAATGTTTTTGGCTTCCAGATTGCCAAGTTTCGCCGCTAAAGATTCATTTTCCTTTTGCAATTCTTTTATTTCCTGCTGCAGGCCGTCGATTCTCTCTAGTATGTCTTTTGTGTTTGCTTTTAATTTTCCGCCAATTTGTTCCAACAGTTTGAGGTGATCATTCATAAAATGGTAAGCAGCTTTACCCGTCACCGCCTCTATACGGCGAGTTCCAGCTCCGATTCCGGTTTCAGAGACAATTTTAAACAATCCGATTTCCGCCGTGTTGCCTACATGGCAGCCTCCGCAAAGTTCCAGCGAATAGTCGCCGACTTGGACAACGCGGACGATTTTCCCGTACTTTTCTCCGAACAATGCCATCGCTCCCATTCGTTTCGCTTCATCGAGAGGCATATGTTCGATCGTAACCGGAAGACGATCCCAAATTTTTTCATTGACAATTTGTTCGATTTTGGCTAGTTCTTCTTGGTCCACTTGACCAAAATGAGAAAAGTCAAAGCGGAGACGATCGCTTGCAACAAGTGAACCTGCTTGGTTGACGTGAATACCCAGCACATCTTTTAGCGCTTGATGCAATAAATGAGTTGCTGTATGATTCATTTCGATCGTTTTTCTTGACTCTTGATTGACAGAAGCAACAACAGAAGCCCCCGTCGTCAAAACGCCCTTTTCGATGATGACACGATGTAAATGTTGTCCGTTCGGCGCTTTTTGGACATCTTTAACTTTTATGATGACTTCATCGTTTTGAATAACACCTTCATCGGCAATTTGCCCTCCGCTTTCCGCATAAAAAGGAGTAACGTCCAATATGATTTGGACTTCCTCTCCTTCCAAAGCCCGTTCGACTAATGTTCCATCTTTTACGACAACTAGCACTTTCGCTTCCGTTTCAAGAGTTTCGTAGCCGATGAATTTGCTTTCCTGTTTCAATCCGACAAGGACACCGCCTTGCACCTGCATGGATTCGACATCTTGTCTTGCTTTTCTTGCCCGCTCTCTTTGCCGTTTCATTTCTTCTTCAAAACCGGCATAATCCAATGTCATGCTTTCATCTTCTGCATATTCCGCCGTCAATTCCACCGGGAAACCGTATGTGTCGTACAGGCGGAAGACTTCTTTACCGGGAATGACGCCGCTTGCTTTTTCTTTTTCCCTTTTGATGACATCAGCTAAAATGGCAAGCCCTTCATGAAGCGTTTCATGGAAGCGTTCTTCTTCGTTTTTGATCACTTTTTGAACAAAAGTTGCTTTTTCTTTCACTTCAGGGTAATAATCATCCATAATTTCGGCAACAACCGGCACGAGTTCATACATAAACGGCCGTTCTATGTTTAACGTTTTCGCATAACGGACTGCCCGCCGGAGAAGCCGTCTGAGAACGTATCCTCTTCCCTCATTGGAAGGAAGTGCGCCATCGGCTACAGCAAAAGTCACCGTGCGAATGTGATCGGCAATCACTTTAAAAGCAACGTCCTTTTCTTCATCAACTCTGTATTTTTGACCGGAAATGTTTTCGACGGCTTCGATAATAGGAAGGAAAAGATCGGTATCAAAATTCGTCGGCGCATTTTGAATGACCGAAACCATGCGTTCTAATCCCATGCCGGTATCGATATTTTTTTTCGGCAGAGGGGTGTAAGTGCCATCAGGATTGTGATTGAATTGGGAAAAAACAAGGTTCCATACTTCCAAATAGCGTTCATTTTCTCCGCCTGGATATAGCTCAGGATCATTTGGATCATTGCCGTATTCTTCACCACGATCATAAAAAATTTCCGTATTCGGTCCGCTTGGACCTTCCCCGATATCCCAAAAATTCCCTTCCAAACGAATGATCCGTTCTTCCGGCAATCCGATTTTGTTTTTCCATATGTCATATGCTTCATTATCTTCTGGATGGATGGTGACTGATAATCGATCCGGGTCAAATCCGATCCATTTTTCGCTTGTTAAAAATTCCCACGCCCACTCTATCGCTTCCTCTTTGAAATAGTCTCCGATTGAAAAATTCCCGAGCATTTCAAAAAACGTATGATGGCGAGCGGTTTTTCCAACGTTTTCAATATCATTCGTCCGAATCGATTTTTGCGCATTGGTGATTCTCGGATTTTCCGGTACAACCCTTCCATCGAAATATTTTTTTAATGTCGCCACCCCGCTGTTGATCCACAAAAGAGACGGATCATCCACTGGGATTAAAGACGCACTCGGTTCGACCGAGTGTCCTTTTTCCTTGAAAAAGTCAAGGAACATTTGGCGAACTTGAGCAGATGTTAGCTTTTTCATGGCATCCTCCCCATTTCAACCTGTTTTGTTTTTTGGCATAAATAAAAACCCCCGTCCATGGAAATATGTGCAAGTTGCACAGGGACGAGAGTTACCCGCGGTACCACCCTGATTATGAGCATTCGCCCATCACCTTCATTTTGCCGTAACGAGGCGGAACGTCAGGTTTTTGCCTGCACTCAGAATTAGCTTTCTGCTGCCCTTCATCTAGAGCTTCTTTCAGCCGCGGAAGCTCCTCTCTAAAAAGATGGACTGCAGCATACTGGATTCATCATCGCTTTAAAATGCTTATATTCTATACGAATTATAGACAACGCAAAAATACTTGTCAATGTGCCCTCCTCGTACGTAAAAAATAAAGCATCGTTTCCTTCAGAACGGCAACGAAAGGTACCGCCAAGATTAAACCGATTGCACCGCCGATTTCCCCTCCTGCAAGAAGAGCCATAATAATCACAAGCGGATGTAAATGCAAACTTCTCCCGACAATGAGCGGACCTAATATATTACCTTCAATAAATTGCAAACTGAATACAATTATGATGACAATGATCATTTTATTGATCGATATCGCCGCTGCAATCATTAAGGCGGGAACAGCTCCAATCAAGGGTCCGAAATAAGGGATGATATTTGTCAAACCGATGATGATCCCTAAAATGAGCGGGTACTTTATTTTAAAAAGCCAAAAAAGAAGGGATGCGGCCATGCCGATCAAAAAGCAGACAAACAGCTGCCCTCTTAAATAGTTTCCAAGGGTTTCATCGATATTTTTTAATAACTGCTTGCCCTCCTTGCGCCATTTCCTAGGCGTCAGACACCAAATTGTTTTTTCTATTTCCTGATAATCTTTCAACATATAAAAAACAAGAAATGGTATGACACCAATCGTGACGATATGATCTAATAACATTTTTGTACTTTCAAGCAGACGTTCAAGAAACTGTGCAATCGATCTCTCGGTATTCTCTATATAAGATTCAATCCGCTGATGAACTTCAGCAGGCAAACCGCTTGTCCCGTCATGTATTTGATCCGTCCAATTTTGGTAAGTTTTTGTGAACAACGGGATATTTTCCGCCAAATCTTTCATTTGTTCAACGAAAATGGGAAACCCTTTATAAAAACTAAAGCCGATTCCGCCAAAAAACATCAAATAGATGATCAAAATGGATAATGGCCGCGGCAATCCCGTTTCGTACAGCTTTTCAACGACTGGATGAAGCAAGTAAGTAATAAGCCCAGATATTAAAAAAGGGATGCAAACCGCTTTGATCATTTTAAGAAAAGGTAGCCAAATTCCCTTTAATTGCCAAATAATGAAAAAGAACAATGCAAATAGCAGCAAAAAGACGATACGAAACAACCATTTTCGTTCCCGCTCATTCATCCCTTATCCCTCCTCTTCTTATTTTGAGGAAAGATTGGGAGAATATACGCAAAAGCGCCTCTTTTCGGTGCCTTAAATTGCACGGTCATCTTCCGTGAATAAATCATCTAACGAACTGAGCGTTCCGTCTTCCTCGACCTGATGGGTATGGATCAATCCTTTTGAGACAGTGAGTTCAATAAAACAATTCCAACAATAATATTGATTCACGCCAATTTTGCCGATATCTTTGCTTTTGCAGTTTGGGCAAGTCAACAAAACAGGGACACCCCTTTATCGATTTTCTTATTTAACAACTATGGCCATTTTTATTTGAAGCAAGTACGGCTTCCGCCTCCTGTTGTCACTCCCCACAGTTGTTGTTTCAGATGTTACAATTTTCTCCCTGTTTCTTTAAAAATATACCTTTTTTGGCAATGCTCTATCCCTATTGCCCAAATTGCCGAATTTTATATGTGGTTCCCATCAAGGAGGCTGTCGCAGCATTGTATGTTTAATGTCGTCAATCCGTTGCTGTCTATTTTCAAATCATTGAACGGTTGACACGGCAGGCTTTTGTCTTTGAAAGTATGGAATAACAGAACGACTGAACAGGACTGTTTTAAAAGGTGATTCCGCTTAATAAAAAATAACGAAAACATGGGTATATGAACGTTAAATAAAAAAATGGGGCATTTTACGTCTCAAAATCAATTTGAGGCAGCCCCATTATTGTCCGCTTTCTTCCATGAAATCGTATGGAGTGATATTTTCCATTCCAATATTTGCATCTTCCATCGGAAACGGCAATTCCTCCGTCTCGTCAACTACATCATGTCCTTGCAGGCGCTTATTCAAAGTTGTTTGCCGCATGTACTCCTGATTGTTGCGAACCCCCATTTCCAGAGCCTTCCATTCTCCACACATGATCAAAAATTGCTTGCTTCTCGTTACAGCCGTATAGATTAAATTCCTTCTTAACATCCGGTAATAGCTATTTACGACAGGCAAAATGACGATCGGAAACTCGCTGCCTTGAGATTTATGAATGGAACAGCAATAAGCGAGCGTAAATTGATTGAATTCCGCCTTTGTATACGTGACTTCGATTCCATCATATGAAACGACCACCATATCTTCTTTATCCACATTTTCTTTTGCATAGAAGATGGAGACAATTTCCCCGATGTCGCCGTTAAATACATGTTGATCGGGCTGATTGACCAGCTGCAGAACTTTATCGCCAATCCGATAAATGACATTTCCATGTTTTATTTCCCTTTTGCTTTCAGCAGGAGGATTCAGCATTTCTTGAAGCATTTCATTTAACTGATCAATCCCAGCGCTTCCTTTATACATCGGGGCTAAAACTTGTATGTCTTTCGCCCTGAACCCTTTTTTTAACGCATTTTCAATAACTTTTCTCACCACTTCTTTTACTTGCGGCGTTGAACAAGGAATAAAGGATCGATCGCTTGTCGGTGTCAAAAGATCATCCGGCAATGTTCCTTTGCGGATGGCATGCGCTAAATCAATAATTGTCGAACCTTCCGCTTGCCGATAAATGTCTGTCAATGTGACAACAGGGATTTTTTCGCATTGGAGCAAATCACGAAGTACTTGGCCGGGCCCTACAGATGGCAGCTGGTCTTCATCGCCGACAAGAACGATTTGAATATCCGACGGAAGAGATTTAAACAACTGATGCATGAGCCAAACATCCACCATCGATACTTCATCGATTATGAGAAGTTTTCCGGAAATCGGATTATCTTCATCATGATCAAAGCCTTCCGTCCCATTCCAGCCTAAAAGACGATGAATGGTAACTGCAGGAAGCCCTGTTGCTTCCGCCATTCTCTTGGCCGCTCTTCCCGTAGGCGCTACAAGGACAATCGGAAACGGTTCTTCTTTTTTTTGATAATCTTTGGGATCCAAGGAAATGCCGTGAAGGTCGGCATAAATTTCGACAATGCCCCGAATAACCGTTGTTTTACCCGTTCCGGGACCGCCTGTTAATAAAAGCATTGGTGAATGAATCGCCCGCTGAATCGCTTCTTTTTGCGAAGGGGCAAACTGCACATTCATTTTCTCTTCCAGGCGGCCTAACGCCAGCAAAAATTCCGATTCAGGAAACTGATCATGAAAATGTTTTTGGCTTAAAAGCCGTTCAATGCTGCTTGCCAGCCCTATTTCCGCAAAATAAAGTGATGGCCAATAAATTCGATTTTCTTCCACCACAATCTTCCCGTCTTCTTCCAGTTCAACGAGCATTTTGGCAAGATCTTGTTCTGATACCGTTGCTTCTTTTCCTGCGTTTAACAAATCGAGCGCTTTTTCAAGAAGCTGTTTGTCTGTTAAATATACATGGCCTTCTTTTATCGCATATTGTTCTAGTGCGAACAAACAAGCTGCTTTTAAGCGGTCAGGGTGGTTTCCGGAGATTCCAAGCTCTCTGCCGATTTCATCCGCTCGAAAAAATCCAATTCCCTCAACATCTTCTACCAGTTTATAAGGATTTTGCCGAATCCGTTCCAGTGTTTCCTCCCGGTACAATTGATAAATTTTCATTCCCAGCTGGGCTCCGATGCCTAGTTGATTGAGACCGATCAAAACTTGTTCCAGCCCTTGATGCTCTTTTAAGGCCTCCCTTAAATAGTCTGCTTTTTCTTTTGAAAGTTTCGGAATACGCTTGAGCGCATCCGGATTTTCCAATATGATGGAGATTGCCTTTTCCCCTAGCTCAGCAACAATCGCCTCTGCTGTTTTTTTGCCGATTCCTTTAAAAAGATCGCTTGACAAATACTGGATGACCCCTTCTTTTGTTGTCGGTATCTCCTTTTTAAATCGCTCGGCATGAAATTGCAGTCCGAATTTGGGGTGATGCTTTTTGACTCCAAAAAACGTGTAGCTTTCATTTACATGGAGAAGAGGAAAATAACCGGTGACAGTAATTTGGCTTTGATCGAAATGCTCATTTGTTTCCTCAATTTTGACTTTTAAGACGGTATAATAATTTTGCTCATTTTGAAAGACAACATGTTTAATGACACCGCGGAGAAACGGTGCGTCATTAAGAAACAAGCCATCTTGATGACCGTCCATCCTTTCCCCCTCCCCTATTGTTTCTCTAGCGCCTCTTCGACCAGCTTTTTAGCATTTCCTGCCAATAAATGATCTGGCTGAATCGAAAGAGCTTTTTGAAACATTGTCAATGCTTTTTCAGCTTCGTCTTCATACGCATAAGCCACACCTAAATTATAATACGCATCGGCATGATCAGGGTCGAGTTCGATGGCTTTTCTCAGTTGGACTTTCGCTTCTTGAACCAATCCTGTTTGAGCCAGGCAAAGGCCGTACTGAAAAAACGCCGCCGCGTCTTTATCATTTAATTCAACAGCCCTCTGCAAATAAGGAAGAGCAAGACGGGATTCATCAAGTTGATAAAGGGACATGCCCAGCATAAAATAAGCATCGCCATCATTTAATCCAAGCTGGATGGCTTGCTGAAAAAAATCTTTCGCCTGTTGAAAATCATTTAAATGAAAATAAACCGCACCCATTCCGTAATATGCTGTTGCCGTTTGTTTATCGAGAGCAATTGCCTTTTGATAAAATGTCAAAGCTCTTTCCGCATCGCCGGTGGAAGCCAGCAAATTTCCAAAATTCACATATAGGACCGGATCTTTAGGGTTTTCTTCAAGCGCCTCTGCAAAATATTTAGCAGCTTCTTCCCATTTCCCTTCTTTCATCGCCTCCAAAGCCAATTGATTTTTTGACATCTTTTCACCCTTCCATAACCTTTTCAAAATATTCAGTTCTGGATGCAACTTTTAAAAAAAAGATCGTCTCCATCCGTCAGCCTACATACCATAGTTTTTTTCCGTCCTTATACACCTCATCAATCGTGCCGCCGCCTAAGCATTCCTCTCCATTATAAAAAACGACAGCTTGACCGGGGGTTACGGCACGGACAGGTTGTTCAAACGAAACCTTTGCTGTTTTGCCGCCAATCATTTTCACCCTTACAAATTGATCAGGCTGGCGATAGCGGAATTTGGCAGTACAAGCAAACTCCTCTTCCGGGACTTTGTTGGAAATCCAGTTGATGTTTGAAGCAATGATCGCATCGGAAAATAAATGATCATTTTCAAAACCTTGTTCAACATATAACACATTTTCTTTTATATTTTTTCCGACAACAAACCAAGGCTCCCCATTTCCGCCTATGCCGAGGCCATGTCGCTGTCCAATCGTATAATACATTAAACCATCGTGTTTTCCTTTAACTTCTCCAGACAGCGTCTCCATTCTCCCCGGCTGAGCGGGCAAATATTGGCTTAGAAATTGTTTAAAATTTCGTTCACCAATAAAGCAAATGCCGGTGGAATCTTTTTTCTTGGCTGTTGCCAAATTAGCTCTTTCAGCAATTTCTCTCACTTGTTTCTTTTCTAGATGGCCGATGGGGAACATCACCTTTGATAATTGTTCCTGTGTCAATTGGTTCAAAAAATAGGTTTGGTCTTTATTGGCATCTTTTCCGCGCAGCATTTTGTATTCGCCGTCACAATATTTAACCCTTGCATAATGTCCTGTCGCCACAAAGTCGGCTCCCAATTCCAATGCATGATCCAAAAATGCTCTAAATTTTATTTCCTTATTGCACATTACATCTGGATTTGGTGTTCTTCCTGCTTTATACTCTTCTAAAAAATAGGTGAATACTTTATCCCAATATTCTTTTTCAAAATTGACGGCATAATAGGGAATGCCCAATTGATTGCATACTCGAATGACATCATTGTAATCTTCCGTTGCTGTGCATACCCCGTTTTCATCAGTATCATCCCAATTTTTCATAAAAATTCCAATCACATCATAGCCTTGTTCTTTCAGTAGTAAAGCGGCCACCGATGAATCAACGCCGCCTGACATCCCGACAACGACTCTAGTTTCTTGTGGGGCTTTTGGCATTTTTGTTACCTCTTTCTACTTTGAAGTCAACCTTTTAATGATTTTGGAAATGGTTTTGGCCGTATTTGCAATTTCTTCTTCCGTATTGCCCAATCCAAAACTAAAGCGAACAGATGAAGTAATCCGCTCCGAATTTTTGCCAAACATAGAGACGAGAACATGTGACGGTTCAACAGAGCCTGCTGTACAGGCTGAACCGCTGGAGGCCGCTATTCCGGCCAGATCCAGATTTACGAGAAGAGACTCTACATTCGTGCCCGGAAAGAAAACGTTCATAATATGCGGAAGGCTATTTTTTACAGAACCGTTTATTTGAAACGATATGTTTTCTTTTTGAAACAGATCCATCATCACTTGTTTAAAATGGCTGTATTGTTTTGCTTTTTCTTCTCTTGTGCTTTCCGCAATTTGTACGCTTTTTGCCAATCCAACGACACCTGGTACATTTTCCGTCCCGGCTCTTCTTTTTAATTCCTGCTCGCCTCCGAACAGCCGCGGAGAAAATTTCACGCCTTTTCGTACATACAAGAAACCGGTTCCCTTCGGGCCGTTTATTTTATGGCCGGAAACAGACAATAAATCAATGCCCATTCTGCCGACATCTATTGGCAATAACCCGTATGCCTGCACCGCATCTGAGTGGAAATAGGCTTGATGTTCCTTTAATAATTGTCCTATTTCCTCTATCGGCTGTATGGATCCCACTTCATTATTGCCCAACATTACCGACACAAGGATCGTATCATCCTGCAAGGCTTTATTTACATCTTCAATGGACACAACGCCCGATTCGTCAACCGGCAAATAAGTGATGCGAAAACCATATCTTTCTAAGTAGCGGCAAGATTGCAAAACCGCCGGATGCTCAATTTCCGTTGTGATGATATGCTTCCCTTTGTCCGCATTTGCCAGCGCCGTTCCGATGATCGCCGTATTGTCCGCTTCAGTTCCACCGCTTGTAAAAATGATTTCTTTTGCATCGGCTTGAATGCTTTTGGCGATGATTTCCCTTGATTCGTCGAGGAAACGCCTGCTTTCACGGCCAAATGAGTGAATGCTTGACGGATTTCCAAAAACATCTCTCATAAAATGGACCATTTCTTCAAGAACATCTGGATGAACTGGCGAGGTTGCCGCATGATCTAAATAAACCCGCTCCATCTTTGAGTTAACGCCTCCTGTATTAAATGTAGAACATATAGGCATCCTGCTCATTATCATCGCTAAAGCTAGCAAGATCAGCTAATGTCGTATTATCAAGAACATCTTTGACCGCATCGCGAATCTTCAGCCAGAGATGCCTCTGGGCAGGCTGTTCGTCTTCTATTCCCTCTACAGGAGTAATCGGTCCTTCCAAGACGCGAATAACATCCCCTGCCGTTATCTTTGACGGATCATCAGCCAACACGTAACCGCCATAAGCGCCGCGGATGCTTTTGACTAGCCTGGCATTGCGGAGCGGAGCGATCAACTGTTCTAAATAGTGTTCAGATAAATTGTGTGTTTGAGCGATGCTTTTCAGGGAAGTCGGTCCTTCACCGTACTTTCGTGCAAGTTCAATCATGATCGTTAACCCATAGCGTCCTTTCGTTGAAATCTTCATATACCTACACTCCCATTTCAATGTTCTTTCAAAAATTGTCTCCAACGTCATTCTACTTTAAACTTTAGTCATTATAGCATATTATCTTATTATAGAGTAACGAGAATATCTTAGGAGCGATATGATGGAACCGCTAGCTTACAGAATGCGTCCAACGAAAATAGAAGAGATCATCGGACAAGATCATTTAGTAGGAAAAGGAAAAATTATTGAACGAATGGTTCGGGCGAAAGTTTTGAGCTCGATGATTTTATACGGTCCTCCCGGAATCGGCAAAACTTCGATGGCTACGGCAATAGCCGGCAGCACAAATACTCCATTTCGAAAGTTGAATGCGGTCGTCCACAACAAAAAAGATATGGAAATTGTGGTGGAAGAAGCGAAAATGTCCGGCAAGATCATTCTTATTTTAGATGAAGTGCACCGACTTGATAAAGCAAAACAAGATTTTCTGCTTCCGCATCTTGAAAGCGGAATGATTATTTTAATTGGCGCGACGACGACCAATCCTTACCACGCCATTAACCCGGCCATTAGAAGCAGATGCCAAATTTTTGAGCTAAAGCCGCTTTCGCCTGACGAAATTATGACCGCTCTGAAAAGAGCTTTGAATGACCCTCGGGGGCTGAATGATCATGCAATTGACATCAGCGACAAAGCGTTAAGGCATATAGCCGAAAGCTCTTTCGGAGATGTTCGGGCGGCTTTAAACGGTTTGGAATTAGCCGTTTTATCAACTAAAGAGGATCAAAACGGAATCGTCCGAATTTCAGTTGAAATTGCTGAAGAATGCATGCAAAAAAAGAGTTTTTCACACGATAAAGATGGCGATCATCATTATGATGTTTTATCTGCTTTTCAAAAATCGATTCGCGGATCTGATGTAAACGCTGCCCTTCATTATTTAGGAAGATTGATTGAAGCAGGTGATCTGCCTTCCATTGCGCGTCGGCTGATCGTCATTGCTTATGAAGACATCGGCCTGGCCAATCCGCAAGCAGGCGTTAGAACCCTTGCTGCCATCGAAGCTGCAGAACGCGTCGGATTCCCGGAAGCGCGCATTCCTTTAGCAAATGCTGTGATTGAATTGTGCTTATCGCCAAAATCGAATTCTGCTGTTAAAGCCATTGATGCGGCATTGTCAGATATCCGCAAAGGGTTGTCCGGCGAGATTCCCGATCATCTAAAAGATGCCCATTACAAGGGTGCGAAAGAGCTTGGAAGAGGTATTGACTATATATACCCTCACGATTTTGAAACAGGATGGGTAAAGCAGCAATATCTTCCCGATTCAATTAAACACCGCAAATATTATGAGCCGAAACGGACTGGAAAATTTGAACAGGCGCTTGCCCAAATATATGAAAACATTGAAAAAAAGCAAAAAGGAGGAAGCTGAAAAAAGAGACCTTTTGAACAGTCAGCATTCTCTTTATTAAAAGTAAAACGAATTTTTCCCATTAAAGAACGGCCTGCCTTCCATTGAGCAGACCGTTCTTAATCTTCATCTCCAACACGGTTGATTTTAATGTCCTTCAGCAATTGATTGATGACATGTCCGGCCATAATCAGTCCGGCAACAGACGGCACAAATGCGTTGGAAGACGGCGGCATTTTGGCTTTGCGGATGGTTGATTGATCATTCCCAACTTCTTTTCTCACATCTTCTCTAATAACAATCGGCCTTTCATCTGAAAACACGACCTGAATTCCTGTACGGATTCCTTCTTTGCGCAGTTTAGTGCGAATTACCTTGGCAATTGGATCCGTATGTGTTTTGGAAATATCAGCTACGCGAAAACGGGTGGGATCCGTTTTGTTCGCCGCTCCCATGCTTGAAATGATAGGTATGTTCCGCTTTAAACATTCCTTCATGAGATGAATTTTGTAGCTAATGGTGTCGCTGGCATCGATCACATAATCAGGCTCATAGCTAAAAAACTCTTCATACGTCTCCTCTGTATAAAACATTTTTAGGGCAATTACTTCACACTCGGGGTGAATGTCTGCAATTCTTTCTTTCATTAAATCCACTTTTGGTCTGCCTATTGTCGACAGCAAAGCATGAATTTGCCGGTTGACATTCGTAATATCAACATCATCTTTGTCAACTAATATCAAGCGCCCTACACCTGAGCGAGCCAGTGCTTCAACAGCGAATGAACCGACTCCTCCGACCCCTAATACGGCAACAGAACTGTTTTTTAATATATGTAACCCCTCTTTGCCAATTGCGAGTTCGTTTCGGGAAAATTGATGAAGCAACCATATCACTCCAATTTGCTGAAATTGCGAAAATTAACGTTCATTCCTTATATGGAACGAAAAAAAGTCCCAATTGTGCCGTCGCCGTTTCCTTCGTTTTGAACCCGCACTCAGCAGGTGGGTGCCCTGTTCCAAAGTTTTGTAAGTCCTCTTTGCCATAAAATGAGGCATTTACTCGCCTTGGAAACTCCGGGCTCCCATTGTTATCGTTGTTCGGTCAAAACTAGGTGTACGACGCACACATCAGGACTTTAATGTTGGTTAAAGAATATCATAATCATTAAAAGTTTTCAAGATCGAAAACTGAAAATGGGAATTATTCCCTTGGATTCACCTTTAAAGAAAGATGAAGCTCATCCAATTGTTCGTTGCTCACTACACTCGGTGCGTCTGTCAGCAAACAGCTGGCGCTTGCCGTTTTCGGAAAGGCGATCGTGTCGCGCAAATTGGTTCTTCCCGCCAATATCATGACAATGCGGTCAAGACCTAAGGCAATTCCTCCATGAGGAGGTGTTCCATATTCGAAAGCTTCCAATAAAAATCCGAATTGTTCTCTTGCTTGTTCTTCAGTAAATCCAAGAAGTTGAAACATTTTTTCTTGAACATCCTTCTCAAAAATCCGGATGGATCCTCCGCCAAGCTCATATCCGTTTAATACTAAGTCATATGCTTGCGCCCGCATTTTCAAAGGATTGCTTTCAAAATACTCCAAGTCTTCCCTTACAGGCATTGTAAACGGATGGTGCAGAGCATAATAACGTCCGTCTTCCTCATTGAATTCAACAAGCGGCCAATCCGTTACCCATAAAAATTCCAGTTTATTTTCATCAATCAATCCTAATTCTTTCCCCAGTTTTAACCGAAGAGCTCCCAAAGCATCAGCCACAATTTCTTTTTTGTCTGCAACAAACAGCAGCATGTCGCCGGGTTCGCCTTTAGCCGCAGCTAGAATGCCGTTCTTTTCATCTTCAGATAAAAATTTGGCAATCGGCCCTTTCACATCATTTTCCTCTACTTTCAGCCATGCCAGCCCTTTAGCTCCATAAACGCTGACAAACTCTTGCAGCTGATCGATATCCTTTCGTGAATATTGATCCCCTTTTTCTTTTACATTGATCAGTTTCACTTGTCCACCATTAGCCACCGCTCCGCTGAACACTTTGAAGGCGGAATCCTTGACAATCTCTGATACGTCAACCAGTTCCATATCAAACCGAACATCCGGCTTGTCCGATCCGTAACGCGCCATCGCTTCATCGTATGATATGCGTGGCAGAGGAAGCTCAAGCTCGATCCCCTTCACTTCTTTCAAAACATAAGCCATCATCTGTTCCGTTAAGTTCATAATATCTTCTTGGCTCATAAAGGATGTCTCGATATCGATTTGTGTAAACTCCGGCTGACGGTCTGCCCGCAAATCTTCATCCCGGAAGCATCTGGCAATTTGGTAATAACGATCGAAACCTGCAACCATTAAAAGCTGTTTAAAAATTTGCGGCGACTGCGGCAGCGCATAAAATTCCCCTGGATGCACGCGGGAAGGGACAAGGTAGTCGCGCGCTCCTTCCGGTGTGCTTTTCGTCAAAATCGGGGTTTCAACGTCGATAAAACCGTTGTCATCTAAAAAGCTGCGAATCGCTTTCGTAATTTGGTGACGCATTTTTAATGTTTCAAACATGACCGGGCGGCGCAAATCTAAATAACGGTATTTTAACCGGACATCTTCCGATATTTCCGTTTTTTGATCCGCAAGGGAAAACGGAGGTGTTTTCGCACTGTTTAAAATTGTCACTTCTTCAACAACGACTTCCACTTCACCAGTGGGAATGTTTCGGTTTACCGTTTCTTCTGTTCTTTTAACAACTTCTCCTTTAACGTCCAATACATATTCACTGCGGATTTTTTCCGCTGTTTCCAACGCTTCTTTTGATATCTCCGGGTTAAATACGATTTGCACAACACCCGTTCTGTCGCGCAAATCAATAAAAATCAGCCCTCCTAAGTCGCGGCGTCTTTGCACCCACCCTTTTAAAACCACTTTTTCACCGACAGCTTCCCGGGAAATTTCTCCGCAGTAATACGAACGTCCAAACATTTTTGTCCTCTCCTTTACTTCTTCTCTTGAAGATAAGAAATCAGTTTTTGAAATTCAACTTCTTTTTGCTCTCCAGTTTCCATGTTCTTTACAATGACCGACTCTTTTTCTAGTTCCTCATCGCCAATAATGACAACGAATTTCGCTTGGAGCCGGTCGGCCGATTTTAATTGCCCTTTCATTTTCTTATTTTCATAATCTTTATCAGCGGCTATCCCCGCTTTCCGCATTTCTTGCAATATAGCAACAGATTGTTCTTTCGCCTTTTCCCCCAGCGCCACAATGTAACAATCAAGTCCATCATCAATCGGAAGGGAAATGTTTTCAGCATCTATGGCGGCCAAAAGCCGTTCAATACTAAGGGCAAACCCAATGCCGGGGGTGTTCGGACCGCCTGCTTCTTCTACCAATCCGTTATATCTCCCGCCTCCGCATAAAGTGGCAATAGCGCCAAATCCTTCCGCATTACTCATAATTTCAAAAGTAGTATGATTGTAATAATCCAAACCGCGGACAAGGTTTGAATCGATTTCATATTCGATTCCAAGACGATCTAAATATTTTAAAACTCTTTCAAAATATTGTTTTGAATGATCATTTAAATATTCAAGGATTGACGGTGCACTTTCCATCAGTTCATGCCCACGGTCCTGCTTGCAATCTAAAATTCTTAATGGATTTTGTTTTAAACGCTTTTGACAATCGGAACAAAATTCGCCAATTCTTGGTTCAAAATGGCGGATTAAAGCGTCTCGATGCTTTTCTCTGCTCTCTTTGTCCCCCAAACTGTTTATGACTAGTTTCAATCGTTGTAATCCTAAAGATTTATAAAATGCCATCGCTAAAGATATGACTTCGGCATCGATTGCTGGATCGTTGGAACCGAGAGCTTCAACGCCAAATTGGACAAACTGACGAAAACGCCCCGATTGTGGTCTTTCATAGCGAAACATCGGTCCGACATAGTAAAGTTTCACAGGCTGCAGCGGATCCGCATACAGTTTCTTTTCAACAAAGGCTCGAACAACAGCAGCAGTCCCCTCCGGCCGTAAAGTCAAACTTCTTCCTTTCCGATCCGGAAAGGTGTACATCTCTTTTTGGACAATGTCGGTTGATTCGCCGACCCCTCGCTGGAATAATTCCGTATGTTCAAAAATCGGGGTGCGAATTTCCTGAAAACGGTAAAGACGGCATATATCTCGAATTTTCTTTTCAACATATTGCCATTTTGCCGCCTCTTTCGGCAAAATATCTTGCGTACCTCTTGGGATTTGAAATGCCATGTTCGATTCTCCTCCAATTTTTTGAAATTCCCAGAAAACAAAAAAATCTCGTCCCGTACGTTGCCGTAGGGACGAGAGAGTCCTCCCGTGGTGCCACCCTAATTGAAGCGCCATGCTTCCACTTAAACGTTAACGACCGTTCACGTTCCCTCCTACTCAATTTTCAGAGGAAAACCTTCGGAGCGTCTTTCGTTAAGCCAGCATGGAGAAAAGCTTTCAGCCTATGGCTTTTCCTCTCTGTCCACGTGTTTCTTAACTACTCTCTCCGTCATCGGTTATGGCAATGATTCAGTTTTCTTCAGAATTTTATATTATCATACGAACAATCTTATGTCATGTCAAGAACGACTTAAACGTATTTTGATCTTTTTCACATCGGTTTGATTTAAACCGAAGTCGGTATTTTCCTCAAAAACTTTATTTTCCATGATCGATTCGTCTTTCCAATGAACCCCGAAACACTCGAAGCCAAACGATGAAGAAATGGATTGATTTTCACTAGAACGCATATTTTCTGTCGCCCTTTCATATCGAGTTTCTTTTACAGTTTGCCACGGAAAGAAAAAAAATACTCAATAGGATAGAAGGAAATACCGAAATAAAGATTGAATTCTTATTTTAAAGGAAAGGAGAGGAGAACGGGTTTTGACTAAAAAAAATGTATCAATCATCCTCCTTGCGGTGCTCCTTTTGACTTTGCCTGTTCCAACAGCGAATCCTGTCCAGGCGGAAACAAGGATTGCAGTCATAAAAAAAGATCAAGTAAACATTCGGACAGGACCCGGATTAAGCTATGCTGTAAAGACAACTGCAAAATTTGGACAAACATTCCCGATTGTTGAAAATAAAGGCGATTGGGTGAAAGTAAAATTAGGAAACGGTTCATACGGCTGGATTGCCGAGTGGCTTTTATCTGAAGAAGGCACAGATTTTGTCGTTTCCTCCTCAAACGGATTGAGAATCCGTTCGGGACCAGGTACAAGCTATAAAGTCATCGGGCACTTTCCGAAAGGCGAAAAAGCGGCCCTCATTCAAAACAAGGGAGACTGGGCAAAAATCTCCTATAAAAAGCAAATGGGCTGGGTTTCAAGAGCTTACATATCTGCTGCAAACGGAGGCAATCACGAAAGAAAAACGGGAGTGGTTCAAGCAGCGATTCTGAATATCCGTTCCAAACCGTCAACAAAATCATCCGTCATTGGAAAATTATCAAAAAACGTAAAGATTGACATTGTGGAAGAAAAAGACGGTTGGCTGAAAATCCGCTACAAGCAAATAACAGGCTGGACTATGAGTCAATATATAAAAACGTCCGATTCGAAAACGAGCCCCTCTGCTCCGCAGATGGGTGTTGTAACAGCAAGCTCGTTAAATGTAAGAAATGCCCCATCCTTCAATTCCGGCAAGGTCGGTTCCATCCCATCTGGAACGAAGGTGACGATCATTGGGGAAAACGGCGATTGGTATAAAATTCACTATGGTAAAAATCGGACAGGTTGGGTTTCCAAAAGATATGTCGAAGTTCGTTCCGCTCAAAAAGGAAACGTGCAGCTTATCACGCTTTTATATGATGGCACGAATTTGCGTAGCGCACCTTCCACCTCCGCATCGATTGTCCAAAGAGGGAACAAAGGAGATCAATTTCAAGTGGTAAATGCAGAGGGAAGCTGGTATAAAATTCAATTAGCAAATGGGAAAACAGCCTATGTAGCAAATTGGATTGTTGCTGCAAATACGGACAGCGAAAATCGTGTTTTACCGTCAAAAGGAAAAAAAGTCATCATTGATCCCGGCCACGGCGGTTATGACAGCGGTACAATCGGGGCAAACGGTACGCTTGAAAAAAAAGCGACATTAAAAACAGCTAAACTCGTCTACGATCAATTAAAAAAAGCCGGTGTAAATGTATCTTTAACGAGAAATGATGACACCTATATAAGTTTGTCTTCCCGCGTCGGCATAGCCGAAAGAAATAATGCCGCCGCTTTTGTCAGCATTCATTACAATAGTTCGATTATTCAAAGCGCAAAAGGGATAACAACTTTTTATCACCGTTCTTCAAAGGATAAAAAACTGGCTACTATCCTTCATCAAGAGCTGATCCGCCATTCCGCTTTGCGAAACCGTGGAGTTCAGTATGGAAACTACTACGTACTTAGGGAAAACAGCCGACCTTCAGCCCTTTTAGAATTAGGATTTTTAAGCAATGCCCGTGAGGAATGGATCATTAACACAAAAGCTTACCAAGAACAAGTCTCCAAAGCAATTAGCAAAGGGATTGTAAAATATATAAAATCCTAAAAAAAGCGCGGGCAGCGAACCCGCGATCTATTGCAAAAGACCACAAACATTCATCAATGAATTTTGTGGTCTTTCATCATTTTTATTGTTTTTTTCAACGCCATTTTATTTGCTTTCAATAATTAACGTGACCGGACCAACATTTGTAAAGCGGACATCCATCATGTCACCGAAAGAACCTGTTTGAACAGCGATTCCTTTCTCCCTTAATTTTTCATTAAAGTATTCGTATAACCGTTCAGCCGTGTTGGATTTTGCCGCTTTCATGAAATTCGGCCTTCTCCCCTTTTGGCAATCGCCGTAAAGTGTAAACTGGGAAACCGATAATACCTCACCGCCGACATCGAGAAGGGAAAGGTTCATTTTTCCATGCGCATCTTCGAAAATACGCAAATTTGCTACCTTGTCCGCTAAAAATTCAGCGTCTTTCTCTTCATCTTCATGCGCTACTCCGACAAGAACCATTAAACCGAAACGAATCTCTCCAACAACTTGTCCATCTACTGTTACGCTTGCATCTTTTGCCCGCTGCACGACAACTCTCATTTTGCAACATCATACCCTTTCCTAGTTCATCAATCTTCGTACGGAATAAACGTCAGAAATTTGCTTAATTCGGTCGACAACTTTTTGCAGATGACTTATATTTTGTATTGAAATTCCCAAATGAATGTTGGCCACTTTGTTTCTGTCCGTTCGTCCTGATATCGTTGTAATATTTGTTTTCGTCTCTGTGACGGACTGCAATACTTCATTGATCAATCCTTTGCGGTCAAAACCTAAAATCTCAATCTCCACATTGTATTCCTTTTTGCCATCAAGTTGATTTTCCCACTCGACTTCAATCAGCCGGTCTTTCACATCTTCTTTATTGACATTCGGGCAATCTGTCCGATGCACGGAAACACCCCGTCCTTTCGTAATAAAGCCGACTATATCATCGCCGGGAACGGGATTGCAGCAGCGTGAAAGCCTGATTAGCAAGTTGTCGATGCCTTTAACAGATACACCGGCATCGCGGCGCTTTTGCTTCTGTCCTTGCTGCACCGCTTTTTCAATCAATTTTTCCTCTTCTTCCAAATCGCGTTGTTTCCGCAATTTTTCAACGAGTCGATTGGCCACTTGAAGAGCCGTAATGCCATTGTAGCCTACTGCTGCATACATATCCTCTTCATTCGCAAAATTAAACTTTTCTGCGACCCGCTTAATATTTTCCGGTGTCAGTGCTTCTTTGGCATCAAAATCCAACGCCTTGATTTCTTTTTCTATCAATTCGCGGCCTTTTTCCACGTTTTCTTCCCGCCGCTGTTTCTTAAAAAATTGGCGGATTTTATTTTTCGCCTGTGATGTTTGGGTTAGCTTCAGCCAATCTTGGCTTGGGCCGTATGAGTGTTTGGAAGTCAATATTTCCACAATATCGCCGGTTTTAAGTTTATAATCAAGCGGGACAATTTTGCCGTTCACCTTTGCCCCGATTGTTTTATTGCCTATTTCCGAATGAATCCGATAAGCGAAATCAATCGGAACGGAGCCAGCAGGCAGTTCGATAACATCCCCTTTAGGAGTGAAAACGAACACCATGTCCGAAAATAAATCAATCTTCAATGCTTCCATAAACTCTTCGGCATTGGAAGAATCGTTTTGAAATTCTAATATTTCTCTAAACCAACTTAACTTTTTGTCGAAGGATGTAATATTTTTCCCTTCTTTATAAGCCCAATGTGCAGCAATCCCATACTCCGCAATAGCGTGCATTTCATATGTGCGGATTTGAACTTCAAGGGGATCCCCTTTCGGACCGATCACGGTTGTATGGAGGGATTGATACATATTCGTTTTCGGCATTGCAATATAATCTTTGAATCTACCGGGCATCGGCTTCCAACATGTATGAATAATCCCCAATACCGCATAACAATCTTTGATGCTGTTGACAATAATGCGGACTGCCAGTAAATCATAAATTTCATTGAACTGTTTATTTTGCAGCACCATTTTCCGGTAAATTGAATAAATATGTTTTGGACGTCCGTACAGTTCCGCTTTTATATTGACTTCCTCAATTCTTTCCTTTAAATTTTCAATGACCTCTTCTACATATTTTTCTCGTTCCGCCCGTTTCTTCTTCATTAAATTGACAATCCGATAATATTGCTGCGGGTTTAAATAGCGGAGAGCCGTATCCTCAAGCTCCCATTTAATTTTGGAAATTCCAAGGCGGTGTGCAAGAGGGGCAAAAATTTCCAATGTTTCATTGGCAATTCTGCGCTGCTTTTCTTGGGGCAAATGTTTTAATGTGCGCATATTATGAAGACGGTCAGCCAATTTGATCAAGATGACACGGATATCTTTGGCCATCGCCACAAACATTTTCCGATGATTTTCCGCCTGTTGCTCCTCTTTTGATTTATATTTAATTTTCCCGAGTTTTGTCACCCCGTCAACAAGCATTGCGACTTCATCATTAAATTCTCTCTTAAGATCTTCCAGCGTAACATTTGTATCCTCTACCACATCATGCAAAAAACCCCCTGCAATGGTGGCAGGATCCAATTCCAAGTCCACAAGGATTCCCGCTACCTGCACAGGATGCATAATATACGGCTCGCCCGATTTCCGATATTGGCCGTGATGAGCTTCTTTAGCAAAATGATATGCTTTTTTTATAAACTCTATATCGTCAGCTGACAGATATTTTTCTGCTTTCTCAATGACCTGTTCAGCTGTCAATACTTTTTCGTTCGCCATGGGATCACCTTTAAATGAATAACGTTATTGTATTTATTATTAAATAAAAAGAACAAACATGTAAAGAGATCAATTTGAATCTTTTTGAAAAACGAAAGTGTAAACGTCTTCAAAAAACGAAAACAAGCTTCTTGCCCGTTTTGAAACCGAAAACTCATTTTATCTGCCCGGAATCAGGGGCAAAGTGTTCACATAAAGACGAGAAATGTTTTTGGCAATTTCGACTGGGCGATTTTCTCAACCAATGTTCCGTTCCATCATCAAATAAAACAAAGCACCCGTTGCGAGTGCCTTGATTCAACGCTAATATTTCATTAATGCTAGAATATCATAGCCTTCCAATCTTTTCCGGCCTTCAAGATAAGATAGTTCAATTAAAAAGGCAATTCCAGCAACTGTTCCTCCGAGCTGCTCTACCAATTTGATTGTTGCTTCAATTGTTCCTCCAGTTGCCAACAGGTCATCCGTTATTAATACCCGTTGTCCGGGTTTGATGGCATCTTTATGAATGGTTAGCGCATCTTTTCCATATTCTAGTCCATATTCCACTTTAATTGTTTCCCGAGGCAGCTTTCCTTCTTTTCTGACGGGAGCAAAACCTACTCCAAGAGAATAGGCGACTGGACAACCGATGATAAAACCCCTTGCTTCTGGGCCGACAACGATATCGATTTTTTTCTCGCGGGCATATTCAACAATTTGATCTGTGGCATATTTAAAAGCTTTCCCGTTGTCCATCAACGTTGTAATATCTTTAAAAGAAATGCCCGGTTTTGGAAAATCTTCAACAATCGTAACATATTGCTTTAAATCCATTTTATGTCCTCCTAGGAATCTTCAATCAGTTTATTGCATTATTTTGTTAACAATACTGTTGCGAATGGCCGTTTCAAACCATTCTTTCAATTCGTGATAGGATGAATATAAAAGAGTTTGTTCAAGCTTTATTTGCTCCTGTTTTAGTTGAAACGTTTTGGATTCGGACAGATCCCGCTTTTTCACTTGTTGATTTAATGTAATGATTCCATTGTTAATTGTAACAAATTCGAGTTCAAAAAACACCTTTGTCATAAAAAAGATCGTCTCTTTTGTCCACCCTCGATACTTGGCCAATTCTTCACCATATTGGTGTAAATCAAATGAACCTTTTTTCATTAAAAAGGCATAATACCATTTAAAATGCTCCCGTGTCGGAAGTGTTTGGAAGAAGTGGTTCGATCTTTGCATAAAAACAGCATAAATTCTTTCGGGCGCCCCCTTTTCAAAAAGCTCGCGGAATAGATCCAATTTCGTCGGCATATCAAGAAAAACAACATATTTTCCGGTAATCTCAATTTCGCTAAGAGGCAACTGATTAAAAAGACGGATGCCGTCATAGAACTGCTGACCTTTAAAGAATTCGATAGATTCTTTGCGGAAAACAAGTAAACATTGTTTTTCTTGCGGGAGTTTGCCAATCAAACGATCCAATTCTTTGGCACCCCGCCAATCAAACAGCTGCCATGTTGGTACAGCAAGATCTTCAAGCAAAAGCTGAGGTTTTTTTATGTTATTCCATTCATTGACAGCAAGCTCACCGACAACGGAAATGCTGGCAAGAGGCGATATTTCATCAGCCGCCTCACCATGTCCGAATCCGACCACATCTAATTCATATCCATCTTTTTCGACCACCAGTTTCAAATGCGCTTCACTTGCACCTATTTTTCTTACATTGACCGCCAAAACATTTTCCAATAAAAAAAGGGGTTTCGGATTAGAAACGCCAAAGGGTGAGAACAGATTGATTTCCTCAATCGCATCAATTGTCACATCTTCAAGACTGCATGTACATTCGATCTGTTTCATCGGAATAAAATCTTCATCTGTGAGCTGTTCCTTTGCCATTTCAATCAAATTTTGCCTAAGCTCATCAATGTTTTCCGCCCTTATCGTCATTCCTGCTGCCATTTTATGTCCGCCAAAATGAGTAAAAAGATGGCGCAATTGTGATAAATTGCGAAACAGATCAAAGCCGTCGATGCTGCGAGCCGACCCTTTGGCAATACCGGTCTCAGGGTCAATGCTGAGAACAATTGCCGGCCGATAAAATTTTTCAACCAATCTCGATGCAACAATGCCGGCCACCCCGTAATTCCAATTTTCTTTTGCAATGACCAATACAGGGTGATCATCAACCGGAAACCGTTCCTCAATTTCCTTCATTGCTTCGTCCGTCATTTCTTGAACAAGCTTCTGCCGCTGTTTATTTAATTGATCTATTTCTTTTGCAAGTGTTTCAGCTTGGACCGGATCAGTCGTCAGCAGCAATTCAACAGCAGGATCAGCCTCTTTTAACCTCCCTGCTGCATTGATTCGCGGGCCGATCACAAATCCGACCGTTTCTTCATTTACAGAAGCTTTCTCAACCCCGGCAGCAGAGAGCAGAGCCCTAATTCCAGGTCTTGAGGAAGTTTTTAGTTTTTCAATTCCTTTTTTGGCGATCAGGCGGTTTTCACCAAAAAGAGGAACTAGATCAGCAATGGTCCCTATTGCCGCAATTTCCAACAGCGATTCAGGAACGGTTCCCAGAAGCGCATGCGCCAACTTGAAGCTGACACCGACTCCTGCAAGTTCCTTGAAAGGATAATCTGATCCTTCCAATTTCGGGTGGATAATCGCATAGGCGTCAGGCAAAACAGCGCCGATTTCGTGATGGTCGGTAATGATCAAATCGATGCCAAGCTCTTTGGCTACTTTCGCTTCATGAATGGCAGCGATTCCTGTATCAACCGTGATAATTAATCGGCAGCCTTTCTCATAAATCATTCGAAAGGCCCGCTCATTCGGGCCATACCCTTCCGTAAACCGATTTGGTATGTAATAATCAGCATCTGCCCCCAATTCCCTTAAAGCCGTCATCATGACGACCGTGCTGGAAACACCGTCTGCATCATAATCGCCGTAAACGACAATCTTTTCATTGTTTTTGATTGCGGAAAAAATGCGTTCACAAGCTCGTTCCATTCCTTTCAATAAAAAGGGGTCGTGAAAAGAGGGTTCATTTATATGTAAAAACTCTTTCGCCGCTTCAACTTCATGAATGCCGCGATGCACAAGCATTCTTGCAGCCAGTTGTGAAATGTTCAATGAGTTCATTAATTGGCGAACCGTTTTGCCGTTGGATTCATTTTCAAATAAACGATTCCAACGATATTTCGATTTTAGCATAAATTCCCCTCCTCAACCTCCCTATTATACAGAAGGAGTTCAACAGTTTTCAAACACATTTTCTCATCAAGTCCGCAAGTAAAGTAGAAACGGATTTCAGAAGGGACGGCTTGCTGTCTCTGACTTTCGCCAACGGACACCTTGAAAACCTTCCGGCGCAAATAAAGGAAAAAAGCTCCGTTGTGTGGAGCTTTTATCCTTGAGGCTGTCCGTTCATTTTTAACTTAGAACCTTTTTGAATCTGCTTCCATTTCCAAATCACATATAGCTGAGTGGCAATAAACAAAGATGAATACACCCCGGCAATCAATCCAACTAAAAGCGCGACCGAAAAATTTAAAATCGAGTGGCTTCCGAACACAATCAATGCCAAAACGGTAAAAATGACGGTCAAAACGGTGTTGATGGATCTTGTAAGTGTTTGCTGCAAGCTTTTGTTGGCAATATTGATCAGTTGATCAAGCGTCTTCACTCTTTTGACTTTACGCATATTTTCTTTAATGCGGTCAAATGTGACAATTGTATCATTAATCGAATATCCGATGATCGTTAACACAGCAGCAATAAATGTAATATCGACTTCAAGCCTTGTGAAGCTGAAGAAGACGACGATAAAAAACGCATCGTGCAACAGGGCCAGAACCGCTGCAAGCGCCATATAAAATTCAAAGCGGAGCGACACATAGATGATAATCCCAATCGAAGCAATTAATACACTAATAAACGCATTTCGCGCCAGCTCTTTGCCGACTGTTGGCGAAACCGTGCTGACATTCGGCTCCATTCCATATTTTTCCGTAAAATGGTCTTTAACTTTTGAAATGGTTTCTTTATCAAATTCGCCGACAAACCGAACGACCGCCGTTGTATGATCATTTCCTGACAACACGATTTCATCCGGATGGAGCCCAACCGTTTCAAATTCTTTTTCCACTTCTTGAGCAGTCAGCGGTTGATTTGCCCCTACTTCAATGCGCGTTCCGCTTGTAAAGTCAATGCCTAAATTCAACTTGGCAACAATGAGGGCGATTAAGCCGATAACAATCATGGCGCTGGAAATGACAAAAAACTTATTCCGATGCTTAACAAAATCAATTTTGTCAAAACGCGTTGGAATTTCTGTATCCTTCCCGGTTTTCGCAATATCTAAAATTTCGTGTTTTTTCACTCCAAACCATTGCGGTTTTTTGTCCAACGCACGGCTTTCTACGAGCAAACCGAGCAAAAATCTGTTCAAGTAAATGGCGGTCAGGAACGAAATAATAATACTGACAATCAGCATTGTGGCGAATCCTCTGACAGAGCTCGTTCCAAAAATAAACAGCACCACTGCCGCCAAAACGGTCGTAATGTTGGCATCAAAAATCGTCCATAATGACCTTCTGTTTCCCGCCTTAAATGCAGACCGCACACTCTTTCCAAGCTTTAGTTCCTCTTTCATCCGCTCGCTTGTAATGATGTTGGCATCAACGGCCATGCCAACTCCAAGAATAAGGGCGGCAATCCCCGGCAAAGTCAGTACAGCATGCATCCAATTGTAGATCAGCAATATTAAATACATATAGGCTATGAGAGTGATGGAAGCAATGAGACCAGGCAAGCGATAGAAGAAAATCATGAATACGAAAATGAGCAACACGCCGATAAAACCGGCATATATTGTCGTTTCCATCGCTTTTTCCCCGTATTTGGCGCCGACAGAAGTCGAATAAATTTCTTTCAATTTTACTGGCAGCGCTCCAGCGTTCAGCAGGCTCGCCAAATTTTGAGCTTCTTCAACCGTAAACTGGCCTTCAATGGTGACCGTATCCGTATCGAGCACTTCATTAACATACGGATCTGACAAAAATTTCGGATTGGCTTTTGCCACCTCCTCTTTATAGGAATCTCCTTCCTCCCAATCAAGCCAAATGATCAGCTTGTTGTCCGGAGCCATCTTTAACACTTTTTCCGTCACTTCTTTAAATTTCTTTGCATCCTTTAATTCGACGACGACATTCGGTTTGTTGTTTTGATCAAAAGATTGCTTTGCTCCCCCTTGAACTAAATCGGCACCGTTCAACAATTCGTTATCATTCACATCGCGAAATGTAAGCTCCGCCTGTGTAGATAATATTTCCCGGGCTTCATTTTGATTTGTCACGCCGGCAAGCTGGACACGAATCCGGTTGTCTCCTTCAATTTGAATGTTCGGTTCACTCACTCCAAGTGCATTCGCACGTCTATCCAGCGCTTCAACCGTACTGACAAGCGCCTGCCTGTCAATTTTATCTCCTTTTTTTGCCGGCTCCACTTCATATAAAATTTCAAAACCACCTTTTAAATCGAGGCCAAGAGTGATGCCTTCTGCTACATGTTTCGCTGTAAATCCAGTAAATCCTAAAAGAATAAGCACGATTAAGAAAAATGATAAGATGCGGCCTTTTTTTGCCATTTTGATCCTCCTAGCATCTCTAGCAAGTATGGAAAAAATATTTTTTACAACAATTCTTTCAATAATTGCTGGCCTTCTTCACTGTCGAGCCAACTTTCTTTTTTATAAAACTCAATCGTCGTGTAATTCATGAAATCCGCCGCTTTGACTGACATGATATCTTCAACAAGACGGTGCAGCTTTACTTCCTCAATTTTCTTCCACTTCTTTGTTATTAAAAACGTCCATAATTCTTCTTCTGAAAATTGATCATATCCGCATAAATAAAATTCTTCCAGTTTACTTTTCAAAAAAGGCTTTAGCTTCTGCCGGAAATCTTCCACTTTATTTTTCTCCATTTCCTTGCCCCTTCCATAATGGTTGTCATGCATGTACACTACCTGCGCATATAGTAATTGTATATGATAACACGTTTTTTGAGAAGGCAGGGAAAGACAATGACGAAGCAAACGTTCCTTAAAGGAATGCTCATTTTAATGACCGCGGGTCTGATTACAAGAATACTCGGATTTATGAACCGCATCGTTTTAGCGAGATCGATAGGAGAAGAAGGTGTTGGACTGTATATGATGGCAATGCCTACATTCGGTCTTGTTGCAGCTGTTACACAGCTCGGCCTGCCTGTGGCGATTTCAAAACTTGTGGCAGAAGCGGATGCAGAAGGGGATCGGCGAAAAATAAAAAAAATATTAGTGGTGTCTTTGTCCATTACTATCGTTTTAAGCTTAACCATGACAACCGCGCTTCTTTTTTCAGCCTCTTATCTATCTCAAACATTATTTACCGATTCAAGAACATATTATCCGCTAGTTGCCATTGCACCTGTTATACCCATTATTGCCGTCTCTTCTGTTCTTAGAGGCTATTTTCAAGGAAAGCAAAATATGAAACCGCCGGCGGTCTCTTTAGTGCTTGAACAAACGGTCAGAATTGCCTTCATTGCTGTTTGCACGTCTGCTTTTTTGCCGTATGGAATTGAATATGCGGCGGCTGGGGCGATGTTGTCAGCTGCGTTAGGCGAGTTCGCTTCTTTCATGTATTTACTGGCCATGTTTCGTATAAAAAAACAAATTCGCATAAGAACATCATTTCTTCGTTCCTTAGCTAAAGGAAAGGAAACATTTTTCCAGCTTATGAAAATCGCCCTTCCCACTACAGGGAGCCGTTTGATCGGAAACATTTCATGGTTTTTGGAACCGATTGTCGTATCACATAGTTTAGCGTTAGCTGGAATACAGGCAGCATTGGCAACGAAACAGTACGGCGAATTAGCAGGCTATGCACTTCCATTATTATTCTTGCCTTCTTTTATTACTCATTCTCTTTCTACCTCATTAGTTCCTTCCATTAGCGAGGCGATTGCCCAAAAAAAGCAGAAATTAGCTGAACACCGGCTAAGGCAAGCATTGAGATTGTCGCTCGTCACAGGAGGACTTGCCGTCGTTATTTTATACGTTTATGCGGAACCGATTATGGCTCTCATGTATGGCAACGGGAAGGCATCAGTGTATGTCAAAATTATGGCGCCACTATTTATCTTTTATTATTTCCAAGGGCCATTGCAGGCAGCCCTGCAAGCGATGGATTTGGCCAAAGCTGGTATGATCAACAGCTTAATCGGAGCCGCCATCAAAACAGTATTAATCTTTCTTTTTGCTTCAAGGCCATCTCTCGGCATTATCGGAGCGGCGGTGGCCATTACTTGCGGCATTGTTATCGTTACAGTGCTCCATTACGCCACGCTACTGAAAGTAATGCGATTTTCCATTTATGTAAGGGACTATGCCTTCTCTTTTGCCGCAATGCTCTTAACGGGAGTATTTGGCCACTATTTGTTTGAAGTGATGATGGCTTCCGAACCGGCGCTTAGACTGATTAGTTCATGCTTGTTCACAACGATCTTTTACGGATTTCTGCTCTTACTTTTCCAGCTTGTTGAACGTGATGAATTAATAAGGATTCCTATTATCGGCGGGGCGATTGCAATTTTCTTCAGAAAAACAAGATAGTAACTCTTTTTGTTTAAATTCATTCTAAAACTTTTTTCAATGAATATGCTTGTATAAACGACATCGTTTCAACGGGATTCCATTTAGAAAACGGGGGATGAATCATGATCGAAGCGAAAAGATGGGGAATAGCAGTTTTTTATGGCGTGTTTGCCATTTTGCTTCTCGCCTTGATTGGCAGCTTAGTCCTTTCATTGTTATTGCGATTTACAAATTTAACAGAAGAGTCCCTTTTCTGGGTGATTACCTCCTTAAGTTTTTTTGCCGTTTTTGTCGGTGGAGTCGTTTCAGGCGGAAAAGGAAAAGAAAAAGGCTGGCTCCTTGGTGCAATGACGGCGGTTATGTACACAGGAATCGTCCTATTGTTTCAATTTTTAGGGTATGGCAAAACGTTGTCGCTGGAGTCTTATCTTTATCACGGGGGATTTTTGGTCACTGCCATGATCGGAGGAATGTTGGGAGTGAACCTTTCTTCGTCAAAGCGGAAAGCATAGAAAAAAGCTGGTCCAAAAATGGCCAGCTTTCATTATGATTTTGCTTGTTCCACCACTTCTCTCACCGCTCGGCGGTCAAATGTTAAACGGGAACCATCTCCTGTCCGAATGACGATTTTGTCTTCATCCAAGGAATCCACCATTCCATGAAGACCGCCGATCGTAATAATTTTATCGCCTTTTTTCAAGCTTGCCTGCATTTCGCGAACTTGCTTTTGCTGTTTTTGCTGCGGCCTGATCAGCAAAAAATAAAAGATGGCAATCATTAAAATAAAAGGCAAAACTGTTGCTAAAAACCCTTCCATGTCTTTCACCCCTTTCTAATTATTAAAAGTTTTTCGCATTTGGTTTATTGAATCCGTACCGTTCAAAAAATTCTTCACGAAAATCTCGTAAACGGTCATGACGGATTGCTTCTCTAATCTGCCCCATTAATTTTATCAGAAAATAGAGATTATGGTAAGATGTTAACCGAATGCCAAACGTTTCATTGCATTTTATTAAATGGCGGATGTAAGCGCGGCTGTAATTTCGGCAAACATAACAATCGCATTGTTCATCCAGCGGGCTGAAATCGCGCGCATATTTTGCATTTTTGACAACAAGTCTGCCGCTTGAAGTCATTAAGGTACCGTTGCGTGCAATCCTTGTCGGCAGCACGCAGTCAAACATATCAATTCCGCGGATGGCCCCATCAATGAGCGAATCCGGAGAACCGACCCCCATCAAATAGCGCGGCTTATTTTCAGGCAGCAAAGGTACAGTAAATTCTAGCACCTTGTTCATGACTTCTTTCGGTTCACCGACGGAAAGGCCACCAACTGCATATCCGCTAAAACCGAGCGACACCAAGTCCTGTGCGCTTTGTTTGCGCAAGTTTTCAAATTCACCGCCTTGTACAATTCCGAACATTCCTTGTTCTTTTGGCCTTTGATGAGCTTTTAAACAACGTTCGGCCCATCTTGACGTCCGTTCGACGGATTTTTTCATATATTCATATTCTGAAGGATAGGGCGGACATTCGTCAAAAGCCATCATAATATCCGAACCGAGGGCATTTTGAATGGCCGTTGCTTTTTCAGGAGACAAAAACAGCTTGTCCCCGTTTAAGTGATTGCGAAAATGCACTCCTTCCTCCTCTATTCGGCGGAGGTCGCTGAGACTGAAAACTTGAAATCCACCGGAATCTGTTAAAATCGCTCCATTCCAGTTCATAAAGGAATGCAGACCTCCTGCTTCCTCTACGATGTCTTCCCCCGGACGGAGCCATAAATGATATGTATTGCTCAAAATGATTTTTGCACCAATCTCCTTCAGCTCTTCAGGCGACATCGTTTTGACGGTTGCCAATGTGCCGACCGGCATAAAAACCGGCGTCTCGAAGGAGCCGTGGGGCGTGTGAACAATGCCAAGCCTAGCGCCTGTTTGTTTGCATTTTTTTATTAATTCATATTGAATGGGCGGTCCGTTCAACGCAAAATCCCTCCTTTTTTCTGTTTAAATGATTAACATTGCATCACCGAAGCTGAAAAAACGGTATTTTTCTTTCACTGCCGATTCGTATGCATGAAGAATGTTTTCCCTTCCCGCCAATGCGCTTACCAACATAATAAGGGAAGACTTTGGAAGATGGAAATTCGTCACCAACCCATCAATTCCTTTAAACCGGTACCCCGGGTATATATAAATGTCGGTCCAACCGCTTTCTTCTTTAAACATCCCGTTGTATTTTCCGGCTATCGTTTCCAACGTCCTTGTTGATGTCGTGCCAACAGCAATAATGCGTCCGCCTTTTTTCCTTACTTCATTTAATAAACGGGCAGTGCCTTCCGTCATTTGATAAAATTCGGCATGCATATTATGATCTTCTATGTTTTCGGTGCTGACCGGACGAAATGTTCCCAAACCGACATGCAATGTAATAAAAGCAGTGTAGACACCTTTCTTTTTTAATTTTGCCAATATTTCTTCCGTAAAATGCAGTCCGGCCGTCGGGGCGGCTGCAGAGCCGATTTCACGTGAATAGACGGTTTGATATCGTTCTTGATCGTCAAGTTGTTCTTTTATATATGGAGGTAACGGCATTTTTCCTAATTTTTCTAAAATTTCCAAGAAAATGCCTTCGTATTGAAATTCAATCGTTCTGCCGCCATGTTCCAATATTCCAGTGCATGTTCCTTTTAAAATCCCATCTCCGAAGAGAATGGTTGTTCCTTCCTTTATTCGTTTTGCCGGTTTAACGAGCGTTTCCCACTCGTCCCCTTCTCTTTGCTTAAGCAATAAAACCTCCACATTCGCACCTGTTTCTTCCTTCACGCCGTATAATCTGGCTGGAAGGACGCGGGTATCGTTTAATACGAGACAATCCCCCGGGGATAAATAATGAACCAAGTTTTTAAACTTTTCATGAATAATATCTCCCGTTATTTTATCCACAATCATCAGTCTTGAAGCATCCCGCTCTTTTAATGGAACTTGTGCGATTAATTCTTCTGGAAGTTCAAAATCGAATAAATCCAGTTTCATTTTTTCCACCTGATTTCATTTCTCTATTTGAATCGTCCTAACAACGAAAAGATAACCGTTAAAAGAAGGCTGATGACGATGCATGTGACGATGGGAAAGAAAAAAGTGACATTTCCTTTTTTGATGACAATGTCGCCAGGCAACTTGCCGATCATTTGCATAAACAATCCGATCAAAAGCAGTATCCCGCCAAGAACCATTAGCAGTTTCGGGAATTCCGTCACCTTTTTGGCACCTCCATGTGAAAATGCTTATAAACTAAGTCAGTTACTATTCTGCCCCTCGGCGTCCTTCTAATAAAACCGATTTGCAGCAAATACGGCTCATAAACATCTTCAATTGTGTGGGCTTCCTCCCCAATTGTAGCCGAAATTGTATCAAGGCCAACAGGACCGCCCTGAAACTTCTCAATAATGCCAAGAAGCAGTTTATGGTCAATATGATCCAATCCAAGCTTATCAACCTGCAGGCGTTCCAAAGCCTCCACCGCCAGCCGGTATGTAATCGCCCCAAACCCGAGCACTTGGGCGAAATCCCTGACCCTCCTCAAAAGACGATTGGCAATTCTCGGCGTCCCTCTAGACCTTCTGGCTATTTCGTTTGCCGCCTCCTCGTCAATTTCAATATTTAACAAACCCGCTGTTCGTTTGACAATATTGGCAAGGTCTTTTTCCTGATAATAATCCAATCTGCTCAATACGCCGAATCTGTCTCTTAGCGGCGCTGTTAACAAACCGATCCTTGTAGTGGCGCCCACTAACGTAAATGGCGGAAGATCCAAACGGACTGTTCGGGCACTTGAACCTTTTCCGATGACAATATCGAGGCAAAAGTCTTCCATGGCCGGGTACAACACTTCTTCAATCGAACGATGAAGGCGGTGAATTTCATCAATAAACAAGACATCTCCAGGCTCAAGGGAAGTGAGAATCGCTGCTAAATCTCCGGGACGTTCGATCGCAGGACCAGATGTTTGGCGAATATTGGTCCCCATTTCATTGGCGATGATGGCTGCCAGCGTTGTTTTTCCAAGTCCGGGCGGGCCGTATAAGAGGACGTGATCCAATGTCTCTTCCCTTATCTTCGCTGCTTCGATAAAAATCTTTAAGTTTTCCTTTACTTTTGTTTGGCCAATGTATTGATCAAGCGATTGCGGGCGGAGGCTGTATTCAAATTCTTTCTCTTCACGCTCCGCTTCCCTTGCCACTATTCTTTCTTCCATAATATCACCTTATTTCAAAAGCAGTTGCAAAGCCCTTTTAACATATTGATCGGTGCTCAATGATTCCTTTTCTAAAGCAGGCTTTACTTTTGCGATTTCTCTTTCGCTGTATCCCAGCACTTTGAGAGCATCTATTGCTTCCATAAGGGATGAATGATGGCTATCTTCATTCTTGATTTCTTGCTCATAGCGAGACGTTTCAGGTACGGAGATGATGTCGGAAATTTTCCCTTTTAAATCCAGAATGATTTGTCTTGCCGTTTTCTTTCCAACCCCAGGAAATTTTACTAAAAAAGCTTCATCTTCATTTTCTATCGCTTCTGCTACTTGCTTCGGATTGCCGTAAGCTAAAATAGCAAGCGCGCCTTTTGGACCGATCCCTGTCACATTTAACAGCTTCGAAAAAAGCGCCTTTTCTTCTCTGTTTGCAAACCCATAAAGGGCGAGAAAATCTTCTCTGACATATTGATATGTATAAACCGTGACTTCATGATTGATATGCTGCTGATAACTAAATGGATTAGGAGTAAAAATTTGAAACCCTATTCCGTTATGATCGATGACAATTGAGTCAACTGATACATGATTCACCTTTCCCCTGATAAATTCAATCACTTCGTTCACCTCTGTCCGCTGTACATCATTTTATCATAAAGGGAATGTTCCGTCAGTGAAAGAATATTTTTACATGAATGAAACCGATGCAAAAGCGCATCGGTTTGCCATTTAATGTTCAAGCGAATATGGTTGAAACCCTTCAATGACTTTCAAATAATGTTTTTTGTTTTTAACGGGAATACCTTTTTTTAATTGGGAATGGCGAAAACTTTCCAGTTTTTCTACATCAATTTGATAAAATGATTGGATCACTTCGTTTTTATCCGCCGGTTTTCCATTAAATATCGATAATGTGCCATCTTCCAACAGGCCGAAATAGCCGTTCGTTTTCAACAGCGGGGAAATATCGTCTATTTGTTTTTGCAAAACGACCTCTTCATCATCCATGTTAACAACAATCCAATCGTTATATTTAGCCAATATACGATCGATTGATGAAAATGGTTCAGTTTTGATTTCTTCGCTGACTTCACCATCGAGATAAACTCTCTCGAAAATGATTTTAACTGTATTGTCATGTTTCACTTCGGCAAACGCTTCATCTGGGTAAATTTGAAATAACATGAACAGAAAAAAAAGACGATACACCTGTTTCATCGGCCACCACCTCATGATTTCCTACTGGTGTTTTTTATAGTGTAGCCATTATATGAAGTTTTAACCAAAATAACGGCAAATCATCATGAGGCTATTTCCATTCATGCTAGTCAACACATTATCGTTCTTCTTGTAAATTGTGATATACTTCCTGAACATCGTCGTCATCTTCTAAAACATCGATTAATTTGTACATTTTTTCTGCCGTTTGTTCATCCAATTGTGTATAGGTTTGCGGAATCATTGTTAATTCTGCTGTCGCCAAACTGTAGCCTTTTCCCTCTAAAGCTGTTTTGACATCATTGAAATTTTCAGGCTCTGTGAAAATTTCGAATGCTTCCTCCGACGTTTCCAGTTCTTCAGCTCCAGCTTCGATCACTTCAAGAAGCAAATCGTCTTCTCCTACGTTAAGCCCTTCACGATCGATCACAATATATCCTTTTCGTTCAAACATGTAGGAAACGCATCCCGTTTCGCCCAAGTTTCCCCCATTTTTATTAAAGGCCGTGCGGACGTTTGTGGCTGTCCGATTTTTATTATCTGTCAAGCATTTTACCATAACCGCTACACCGCCTGGGCCATATCCCTCATAAGTGATCTCTTCGTAATTGGCTCCATCTTGGCTCCCGCTTGCCTTTTTAATCGCTCGTTCTATATTATCATTAGGCATATTGGCTGCTCTTGCTTTGTCGATCGCCAGCCTTAAGCTAGGATTTGCTTCAGGATCTCCCCCGCCCTGTTTCGCTGCCACATAAATTTCCTTTGCTAATTTCATGAAAATTTTTCCTCTTTTTGCATCTTGGGCGTTTTTTCTCCGTTGAATATTTTTCCACTTAGAATGTCCAGCCATTCTAATCCCCTCTCTAACAAGTCTCGTTCATAAATATACCACATTTTATATTTAGGGGGAAATTCGTTCTCATGAAAAAACAGGGAGTTCTTCCTCCCTGTTTTTAACGGTTATTTCCATCAAACGGCTCAGTAACAGTTTCACCAATATCGTTTAATAACTGTCTGAAGTCGTCGCCGACATCCTTGCCGTTCCTAAAATCGTTTTGAAGCGACCTCGTTCGCGTAAAAGCATCCTCATCCGTCGCTACATGAACCTGTCGATTGCCAGCCATTTTTTGAACTACCTGCTTAATGCGATTTTTTACGCGGGATTCGTTCCGATCGCTCGTATCGACCGCTACCACAACGTTGTCATCATTCACCAGTACGTTAACATCGTCAACATTTTTTATATTGCTTACTTGGTCAGATATTCGTTCCGCCAATTGTTCATCAAATCCGCCATTTCGTAAATGGTCATGATAATTGACATCGCTTCTTTGAAAACCGTTGTTACCGCCGTCCCTGGCAGTCATTGTGCGATCCCCGTTTCGGTCATTTGCATCGCGAATGGCATCATTGTCATCCATTCCACCATCAAACATCTCGGTAATCGGACCGTCATTATCTATATAATCAAAATTATTGTTGTCGCGGCCATTGTCACGGTCATTTGTATAATACCCGATCGGTGAAGTGTTATCATTATATTTTGTATCCATCGCATCGCGGCCATTGCCATTATTACAAGCTGCAAGACCTATTGACAACAATGAAAGGGCAATAAAGGATGCTGTCGTTTTTTTCAATGGAAAAACCCCCTTGGAACACAGTTAGAGCGAATTACCGCTCATCCATAGCTTGTTCCTTAACGGGGGGTTTATATCTGTCAGTTATCGGCAGCGATTTAAAATTTTGGCGGAGCTATTGCCAGACGCCGTTTATGCTCTGAACGTTTATGCAAGTCTTCAATAATATTCCTATCTTTTTCCGGTATTTCTTCGCCTTTCAAAAATTTATCAATCATTTCATAAGTTGTTCCCATCTCATTTTCATCCGTCTGACCTTCCCACAAACCAGCACTTGGAGCTTTATGAATAATTTCTTCAGGAACCCCTAGAATTTTGGCCATTTCCCGAACTTCACCTTTAGTAAAATGGACAAGGGGAACAAGATCGACTCCGCCATCTCCATATTTTGTAAAATATCCTGTATACCATTCGGCCGCATTATCGGTTCCTACGACTATGTAACGAAAGTTATTGGCAACAGCATACAATGTAGTCATTCTGAGACGGGCGCGCGTATTGGCATCTCCCAATTTTGCCGCCTCTTCGTTCCATTCGTTTTTTTCTTTTAATTTTGTTTCAATTTCATTAAATAACGTTTTATGCGTTTCGGTCAAATCAATCACAAGATGATCAATTCCGGAGCTTTTCACTACCTTTAAAGCATCTTCTTGATCCTTCGGATTACTTTTACATGGCATAATAAGCCCGAGCGAATGATCAGGGAATGCCCGTTTAATGAGATGTGTAACGACAGCCGAGTCAATACCTCCACTAATACCGACAATCGCTCCGTTTAATCCCGCTCTTTTAACTTGCTCCCGAAGCCACTCTACCAACTTAGAAATTTTTTCCTCCATTTTTATACACCTACCTTCATCCATGATTTTCAATGATAAAGCATTTCTTCTATTATACAGTTTATCATAATAAATTTTAAATTTTCATTTTTCTTTCCAAATAAAAAAGAGACGATCCTATCATCGTCTCGAAACAGTTAATCGTCCGATTCCTCCTCTTGTTCAGGTTTGGCATTCATGCGATCATATTCAGCGTAAGGCATTTCTTGTTGTACTGGTGGATAATACGGCATACCGTAAGGCATCATTGGTTGCATATAGTACATATAAGGCGCTGCTCCGCCGCAGCCGCATTCCTCAGAAGGCTGGTACATCGAACCAACAGGATAAATGTTGCTTTTCGAAATGGAATCCTTTTCCTCATCTTCTTCCATTTCAGGACTTACCCATTGTCCAACAGGTATTGGACCATATCCAATCGGACTGTACGGCATTGGCAAGTGTCCAAAACCAGATCCAGGATAAACAGGTGTTACAGGGGTGCACCCAAAATAAGGATAATAAGCATAAGGATAAGGTGCAAAAGGGAAAAACGGCTGCGGACAGTATTGCGGCATATAAGCAGGTGCAGCCATCGGCGGAACATTGTCGTAATCGGGTTGATCCATGTCATTTTCTTCAGCTTCTTCCATTTCATCATCGTCATATTCTTCTGCACTCACATATTGATTCGGCGGCATTTGGACATTCGGAAAAACGGGGGCATAATATGGCTGCCATTGACCTCCATTCATGAAATTACTAGGCATATACGGTGGTTGTGATGCCATTTGGTTATTCTCCTCCTCGTTGTTTTCATATTCTTCTTGTTCCATCACTCCATGAAAAACATTTTCCGGCTTCTTGGGCAACGTCGGCTTTTGTTCAGGAGAAACAAAAGACAAATTTGCACTTTCATTCAGCACATCATTCATATTGACAAAAGGCATAAAATAGTTGTGAATATTTTTTTGGTTCGGATAATAAGGCTGATGGACATTGGGTATTGGCGGGACATAAGGTTTTGAAGGTTTCGTTTTTGTTTCTTCTTCCTCTTCCGTCTCTATAGGAGACATTAATTTTTCATTTGCAAAAGGGTGTTCAAACGTTTCTTTTTTTGGAGCTTCTTTTTCTTTTGCCGTTTCTTGATTGGATTCGTACGCTGCCTCTTTTTTGATTGGTATGCCGCCAGTTGGGATTTTTATTTTCATTCCGGGCATAATAAGGTCAGGATTGCTTAAATGGGAATTTAATTTCTTCAGTTCTTGAAAATCAACGCCATATTTTTGGGCAATTTTCCATAATGTATCTCCTTTTTGAACAATATGGATTTTCACGTTTTCCCCTCCCGTTCAAAGACGTACTGCTTACAGCACAATTCGAAACTATACCATAACCTTCTTCATCACAACTTATGCAGCAAAAAAGAGGGTTATGATTCAAAAAATAAAAAACCCGGATCATTCCGGGTTCCTTAAAATCGGTTTAGGATCGCTTCAACATTCGGTCAAGCGCTAATAAGGCGTATTTTTTGATTTCTTCGTCGACAACAATTTGATTGACAATTTTTCCTTTTTCAATATTTTCAAGCGCCCATGCCAAGTGGGGAAGATCGATGCGATTCATTGTCAAACAAGGGCACATATAAGGATTTAATGACACTATTTCCTTGTCCGGGTTTTCTTTTATTAAACGATTTACTAAATTCATTTCCGTTCCGACCGCCCATTTGCTGCCGCTGGGGGCGCTTTTGATCGTGTCAATAATATATTTCGTCGAACCGGAGTCGTCCGCTTTTTGCACAACTTCAAACGTGCATTCGGGATGAACAATAATTTTCATGTCTGGCTTTCTTTTCCGAAAATACTCGATGTTTTGCACGGTAAATTTTTCATGGACAGAACAATGGCCTTTCCACAAGATGATCACAATTTCTTCAAACGGGGCGTCAAATATCAGCTCTTTTTGTACCGGATCCCACACAGCCATTTTCTCAAGGGGAATCCCCAGTTTGTAAGCGGTATTTTGTCCCAAATGTTGATCAGGCAAAAAAAGAACACGTTGTTTTTGTTTAAAAGCCCATTCCAACATCTCTTCAGCATTGGAGGACGTAACAACTGCTCCGCCGTTTTTCCCGACAAATGCTTTAATCTCAGCAGTTGAGTTCACATATGTTAAAGGCAAAATCGTATCGCCTAAAAGTTCTTGAAGGATACCCCAAGCATATTCTGTTTGCTTAATGTCTGCCATATCCGCCATCGAACAGCCGGCTCTCATGTCAGGGAGGATCACTTTTTGGTCAGGAGACGTTAACATATCCGCCGTTTCGGCCATAAAATGAACGCCGCAAAAAACAATAAATTCGGCTTCTTTCGTTTTTTGGGCAATTTGAGCGAGTTGCAAAGAATCTCCCGTTGCATCAGCAAATTGAATGACTTCATCCTTTTGATAGTGATGTCCGGGTATCATGATTTTCGAGCCGAATTTTTGTTTAATTTGTCTTATTCGCTCTTCCAGTTCCTCGACTTTGCGATATTTATACTCTTCCGGCATCAATGAAATTTTAGAGTCGAAAATGTCCAAAAGATTCATTTCGCATCCCTCCCGTGAATATATAAACTTATGTCCAATGATGCTGCTGAATGGGTGAGAAACCCTAATGAAATAAAATCAACGTTCGTATCTTTATAATCCGCTAAATTGGCTAAAGTGATGCCTCCTGATGCTTCCGTTACAATTTGCGGCGGCGTCATGGAAACAAACTGTTTAATCCGATCAGGCAGGCAGTTATCAAACATGATGACATCAGGATGAACGGAGATTGCTTCTTTCAGCTGCTCTTCTGTTTCTACTTCCACTTCGATCTTTACCATGTGGCCTATTCTTTTTCTCACTGTTTCCACCGCTTTGGAAATGGAACCGCAAAAAGCAATGTGATTGTCTTTAATCATCACCCCGTCATAAAGACCAAAGCGATGGTTATATCCTCCTCCTGTGCGGACAGCGTATTTTTCAAACATTCTCAGCCCCGGCGTTGTTTTTCTTGTATCGCATATTTTTGTCCGCGGTGAATTTAAAATGTCAACTGCCTTTTTTGTCAAAGTGGCAATGCCGCTCATTCGCTGCAGCAAATTTAAAACAACCCGCTCCCCTTGCAAAATCGAACAAATAGAAGCTTTGATGACGGCCAGATTTTCCCCTTTTTGAACGGTCTCTCCATCGCTTTTGAATACTTGGACGTTTGCATTTGGATCCAAAATGGAAAAAGCCGTTTCAATTACTTTTTTTCCGCAAAAAATCCCGGCTTCTTTTGCTATTATGATCGCCTCGCCTTTTTCGTTTTCCGGAAAAATATTTTCGCTTGTTAAATCGAGATCCCCGATGTCCTCCATAAAAAAATGCTGTAAAGATTGCTTCAGTTTCAATTCATTCATTTTCAACCCCTACTTCCTGTTGATTTGTCAAAACAATTCTTTTTCCTTCCCATTCTACTCTCTCCGCCGGATAATCCGTTCGAAAATGACCTCCCCGGCTTTCTGTTCGCTGCAAAGCTCCTTTGGCAATTAAATAGCCTGCTGTGAGCATGTTGATCCGCTCGATCTCGTCGATCGTATAGAGAAAGCTATTGACAGGATGACTCTCTACATATTGCTCAAACCAAGCCACTGCTTTCGCTAGATTCTCACCCTTTCGTTCTATGCCCACCCAATTTGTCATGACTTGGCGAATTTCGGCTTTTTCCGGGATCTTCTTTTTTTTCACCGTGTGGTAATTAGAAATTTCAAATTTTTCCTTATAGCCCAGCTTCCGCTTTAATATAAACTTGGCCGCCCTCGTGCCGAAAACCAAACCTTCCAAAAGAGAATTAGAAGCTAGCCGATTGGCTCCGTGCGCACCTGTACATGCTGCTTCTCCGACAGCGTAAAGACCGGCGATATTGGTTCGGCCGACTAAATCCGTTTCGATTCCGCCCATTAAAAAATGCATGCCGGGAGAGACAGGAATCTTCCCTTTGTCCAAGTTGATCCCTTGCTTAGTACACATTTGTGAAATGGTCGGAAAACGTTCCCGGAAAAAAGGTATTCTGGAAATGTCCAAAAAAACTTGAAGCCCTTTTTTACGCTTCCGATAAATCGCACGGGCGACCACATCCCTAGGCGCCAATTCTCTCATCGGATGAGTGCCTTCCATAAACCTTTCCCCGGTTTCATCGACTAAAATCGCGCCTTCTCCACGGACCGCTTCAGAAATTAACCCGTAACATTTATCATTTACTGACAGCATTGTCGGATGAAATTGCGTAAATTCCATATCAACAAGCCTGCAGCCTGCCCGAAACGCCATCGCAAGTCCATCACCTGTTGCATTCGGATGATTGGAAGTCCAATCATAAATTTGGCCGCATCCCCCCGTCGCCAAAATGACATGGGGAGAAGAATAAAAATGAAGTTGTTCATCCTCCGTTTTGGCGACGATGCCAACAGCTCGCCCTTCTTTCACAACAACATCGCAAACAAACTGGTTTTCAAGTATTTGCACACGCCCTTGAAGATTTTCCAAAAAAAATTGTACGGCATGTCTTCCCGTCGCATCTCCACCGGCATGAATAATACGTGAATAAGAATGAGCGCCTTCCTTGCCCAAAAGCAAGTTGCCATGTGCATCCCGATCAAATGGTAAACCGGCTTCAATTAAGGAGGAAATAATATTTTTCCCCTCATTGACCAGCATTTTTACCGCTTCATTTTTGTTGTGGCGGCAACCTGCCTTGACTGTATCGGCATAATGAAAGTTCAAGTCATCGTCTTCACCAATTGCACAGGCAATCCCTCCTTGAGCCAGATGAGAATTGGAACTTGTCGTATTCGTTTTGGTAATGATTAATATGTTCATTTTTTCACATAATTCTTTTGCAGCTGCCAACGCTGCAATTCCGCTGCCTACAATGATGACATCATAATGGGTCATCAAAAACCCTCCTTATGAATTTACATATGTCTTGACATATATATTTACACAAAACTACAATATTGACAAGAGCTTTTTGTACATTTGAATTGAATGAAACCCTTTTAAAAGAAAGAAGGGATGACTGTTGATAAACTTTGATTTTGCTGCTACAACTCCTATGAGCGAAAAAGCAATATCGGCCTATGCACAGGCAGCTGAGTTTGCCTATGGCAATTCAAGCAGTCTGCATGATATCGGAGAAAAAGCCGATGAAGTACTGTCCCTTTGCAGAAAAACATTTGCTTCACTCATTGGAGGAAGCGAAAAAGGGTTTATTTTACAAGCGGAGGCACGGAGGGAAATATTTTGACAATCATATCCCTATTGAACGCAACACCTGGAAAAAAACATATTATTGCCTCATCGATCGAACATGCTTCCATTCATCATTTTTTACTTTTTTTACAATCGAAAGGGTTTAACGTAAGCTTTATTGAACATGAACAGACAGGAAAAATTTCGATCGAATCGTTGGAAAAAGCGATTCGGAATGATACTGCCTTAGTTACAATCCAGCATGGCAATTCGGAAATCGGAACGATACAAAATATTTCTGAAATAGCTGCCTTCTTAAGACGAAAAAACATCCGATTTCACACAGATTGTGTACAAACTTTCGGAAAACTGGCAATTGATGTAGGCAAAATGAACGCCGATGCTTACACTTTTTCTTCCCATAAGATTTATGGACCAAAAGGAACAGGCGCAGTATATATATGTCCGCAGTCAAAATGGGCACCTGCCATACCCGGAGCAACCCACGAAAGCGGATTTCGTCCGGGAACTGTCGATGTTCCCGGCATTTTTTCCTTTGTCACTGCTGCTAAGGAGTTTTATAATGATAGAAAGAAGCACATATCCCATTTTTCCCACCTTAGACAGCATTTGATTTTAAATTTAAAAAAATGGACGCCTTCCATCACCATTGTGAACGAGCAAGAAACAGATGTTCTTCCCAATATTGTAGGTCTTGTAACAAACAGCTATGAAGGACAATATGTCATGCTTGAACTCAATCGAAGAGGATTTGCCGTTTCCACAGGAAGCGCCTGTCAGGCGGGCATGCAGCAGCCTTCCAGGACGCTTCTTGCCATCGGATTCAATCAAGAAAGAGCTCATCAGTTTATCCGCATTTCCTTTGGAATCAGAACAACTTTGACTGAAATTGATGAGCTGGTAAAGGCAATTGCAGCTATCGTCCGGTAACAGATTTAAGAAAGGTTGATGCGAATTGAAGAAAATATTAGGAGATAATCGGCGAAAAGCAATTGTTGAATGGCTCAAAAACGAAAACCGACCTATCACCGGAGGAGAATTAGCTTCGAGAACAAATGTAAGCCGCCAAGTTATTGTTCAAGACATTTCTCTTTTAAAAGCTCTTGGAGAACCGATCATTGCCACGAGCCAAGGCTATCTGTATTTAAATGAACGAAAACAAAAAGAAAAAGTCGTTCAGCGCCTCATTGCCTGTAAACATGAACCAAAGAAAACGGAAGAAGAGTTAAATATCATCGTCGATTACGGAGCAACGGTAAAAGACGTCATTATCGAGCATCCGGTGTACGGAGATTTAACTGCTTCCATTATGGTAAAAAACCGAAAGGAAGTAAAAGAGTTTATTGAAAAAATCACGAAAACAAATGCTTCTTATTTGTCAGAACTTACTGGCGGAATTCATTTACACACGATTGAAGCCAGTAATGCCGAAACATTAGATGAAGTATGCGAAGCCCTCGATCAAGCCGGAATTTTAATTCATGATGACGATTGAGAAACGCTAAAAAGCCGAGTCATCCGAAACCGGATACTCGGCCTTCACAATTTATATGCACGATAACTGCCTAGCACTTTGACGCCGCATCCCAGCGCCTCCAGTTCTTGAATAGCCCCTGGTATTAAAACATCATCCATCTTTGATTCTATATCTATAATAAACAAGTAATCTCCAAGTCCTGTTTTCATAGGACGCGATTCAATTTTCGATAAATTCAGCTTTCTCCATGCAAATGCAGACAACACTTGATGCAAGGCACCTACCTGATCTTTCGGAAGAGTGACGACCAATGTCGTTTTTTCTCCTATCAACTGAAGGGAACCGTTTTCTACGGAGAAATTTCGATCAGGATGCAGCAGCACAAATCGCGTATGATTAAAATCATAATCATGAATATTATATTTTACGATGGTCAATCCATATTCCTCTGCAGCTAATTCATTGGCAATAACAGCTATGTTTTCATCCGGATGATCCTGAATATACTTTGCTGCAGCGCCAGTAGATGCAGCGTATTCCAAAATGGCATTCGGCATATGTTGATGAAGAAACTTGTGGCATTGTGCAATCGCATGAGCGTGAGAATATACTTTTTCAATTTGCTTCCAATTATTTTTACGGCAAGGATGCACCATCAAATGTTGTTTGATCGGTGCAACAATTTCCCCGATTATGTACAAAGGCTCCTCATGAATTAAATAATCAATTGTTAAATTCACAGATCCTTCCAGAGCATTTTCAAGAGGTACTACCGCAATTGTAGTTTCATGATTGACAACCGCATCCATGGCATGCGGAATCGTTCGATAGGGAATGAGTTCTGCATCATTTTGGAAAAATTTGCTTACAGCTAAATGAGTAAAGGTTGCTTTTGGACCTAAATAACTGACTTTCATCATTCTCTTCTCTTCCTTCCTGTTCTATGCCCCTGAACTTACCACTTCAACTTTTTCGACAAAATCTAAATTCCGCAATTTCATCAAAAGTTCTTGAATATCCCCTTTGATCCCGTTAATATTTAAAGACAGCGTTACATTCGCTCTTCCTTGGAGAGGGATTGTCTGATGAATCGTCAACACGTTGCAGCCTGCTTCAGCAACAATTGCAAGCAGCTGAGAAAGGGTTCCGGAGCGATCCTCCAAATGAAAGAATAGCGTAATAATTTTTTCTTTGACCACCGTGTGAAAAGGAAAAACAGCATCCCGATATTTATAATAAGCACTTCTGCTCATGTCCACCATTTGCACGGCTTCTTGAACTGACGAAGCTTTTCCACGATCAAGCAATTTTTTGACTTCCAATGTTTTCTTCATCGCTTCAGGTAAAACATCCTCCCTCACTAAATAAAAAATCTCATCTTTCATCTGCCGTCTCCCTTCCCCCTATTCCGAATCATCATAAACTAGTGTTCCACAAGATAGTCGATCGTTCTTTCCCGCTTGGGTAGCAGCCTATTCAACAAATTCAAACTCGTAATCAAGCAGCCTGACCGTATCTCCATCTTTCGCCCCGCGTTTTCGTAAAGCATCATCAACCCCCATTTTGCGAAGCTGCCTTGCAAAACGGCGAACTGATTCATCTGTGGAGAAATCGGTCATTTTAAAGAGTTTTTCAATTCTTTCACCTGCTAGAACAAATGCACCATCGCTGTCACGTGAAATGGTAAAAGCAGGCTTTTCTTCCTCAAATGTATAAACGACGCGATGGTTTGAACGGTCATCTATTTCATTAAGCGGAAATTCCGGTGTTTTTTCCAGCAAATCCGCAATGGCAAACAAAAGATCGCGAACCCCCTGCCGAGTTATCGCCGATATCGGAAAAACTTCAATCTTGTCATTATTCAGCTTCTTTTTGAATTGTTCCAAATTTTCCGCAGCATTCGGCATGTCCATTTTATTGGCGACAACGATCTGCGGTCGCTCCGAAAGCCTTAAATTATACTGCTTCAATTCTTCATTGATTGCTAAGTAGTCTTCGTAAGGATCGCGTCCTTCCATGGCGGACATATCGATGACATGGACGATGACCCTCGTTCGCTCAATGTGGCGCAAAAATTGATGGCCAAGGCCTACTCCTTTGTGCGCCCCCTCAATGAGCCCCGGCAAATCGGCCATGACGAAGCTTCGCCCGTCATCTGTCTCGACAACTCCTAAATTTGGAACAATGGTTGTAAAATGATAGGCCGCTATTTTTGGTTTTGCACTGGAGACGACAGATAACAGAGTCGATTTCCCAACACTTGGAAACCCAACAAGCCCTACATCTGCCAAAAGTTTCAATTCCAAGACGACGTAACGTTCTTCTCCAGGCTCTCCTTTTTCGCAAATTTCCGGAGCCGGGTTCGTCGGTGATGCAAACCGGGTGTTCCCTCTGCCGCCTCTTCCGCCTTTGGCAACTACGAATCTTTGTCCATGGACCGTTAAATCAGCGATCACTTCTTTCGTATCATCATCAATCACAACTGTTCCGGGCGGCACTTTCACAACGAGGGGCTCGGCATTTTTTCCGTGTTGATTTTTAGACATCCCGTTTTCGCCTTTTTTTGCTTTGAAATGTTTTTTATAGCGGAAGTCCATTAAGGTTCGCAAGCCTTCCTCCACTTCAAAAATAACATCTCCTCCTTTGCCGCCGTCCCCGCCGGCAGGCCCCCCCTTCGGCACGTATTTTTCCCGGCGGAAAGCCACGATGCCGTTTCCGCCATCACCGCCCTTCACATATATTTTCACTTGATCGACAAACATAGTTTTTCTCCCCTTTATCTCATCGAATTTCTTCGGCCATTATTGTAAATTCATATGTATCGAGGTGAACTACCTGAACATCAATTTGTTCAGACGAATATTGGTGCAAGCTTTTTGCAAGAAGATCATCATCGCTTAGTATACCATTAAAATCATAAAAGAATCGTATTATGTTTTGATTTTCCGTCAGTTCCACCGTAATGGTTAAATGATTTTCGGCCGTCTGATCGACGCACTGGTTCATCATGCAAAGAAGAGCGGCTGTAAAGCGGTGAATCTCCGCGTCAATCCGCGAGCAGTCGCAAACATTCCCCAACACTTCATAGTCCAATAGGAGAAAGCTGCCTTCCCAATTATATGTTAAAAGAAGTTCTGCAAACTTCGGCATTTTTAAATGGCAAAGCTTCGATTCCTGCTCTGCCTCCATCACGATTTCATCGATGATCTCCTTTACTCGATCGTATTTTTTCAATGACAGATGTCCTTTTATTAGCTGCAATTTGTTCAACCAATCATGTCTGGAGTGGCTTAATACTTCAACAATCCCCCATCTCTCTCTTTGATCCGCCATATTTCCACTCCCATCCATTTTCTTTTTCAACATGTACAAAAATTATAACAACTTTCCTTTCAAAAAACACGATAAAGAAAAAACTCTAACCGGAAAGGCTAGAGTTTTTTCAAGATATTTTAACATTACGCTTCTTTTGCTACTGGGTATACGCTGACTTTTTTCTTATTGCGTCCAAAGCGTTCAAAACGAACCACACCGTCTACTTTTGCATAAAGCGTATCGTCTCCGCCGCGTCCAACGTTCAATCCTGGGTGAATTTTCGTTCCGCGTTGGCGATAAAGTATGGAACCTCCTGTGACGAATTGACCATCAGCACGTTTTGCGCCAAGTCGTTTCGCAATGGAATCACGGCCGTTCTTCGTAGATCCAACACCTTTTTTAGAAGCGAAAAATTGAAGATCCAATTTTAGCATTGTTTCCACCTCCTATTCTTGATGTATGTGAATTTGAATAAATTCTCCGTATTGCTGTTCAATTGTTTTCAATGAAACAACCATTCCTTCCAGCAATACTTGAGCTTTCGCAAACGATTCTGTTTCCATTTTATCAGGCAGTTGGAATTGGAGGAAACCGCCTCCGTCCGCCTGTTTAATCAACGGCTCTACTTTCGCCAACTTGATCACAGCATTAACTGTCCCGAAGGAAACAGCTGAAACGCCGGCACAAACAATATCTTTTCCATGCTCGGCAAAATCAGCATGTCCTTTCAATGTGAACGATCGAATAAATCCGTCTTTTGAACGTTGAATGGTGACCTGTATCATAAAAAACTGCCTTTTTTACGCATTGATTTTTTCAATGACTACTTTCGTGTACGGTTGGCGATGCCCCTGTTTTCTGCGGTAATTTTTTTTCGGTTTGTATTTGAACACGATGATTTTCTTCCCGCGGCCATGTTTTTCAACTTTCGCTGTAACCGTTGCTCCTTCCACAAGCGGGCTGCCTACTTTTACGTTTTCTCCGCCAATAAATAGCACTTTGTCAAACGTAACGGTCTCGCCTTCTTGAGCATCTAATTTTTCTACGAAAATAGTTTGGCCTTCTTCTACTCTCAGTTGTTTACCGCCTGTTTCAATAATTGCGTACATCCTTTGCACCTCCTATATGACTAAGACTCGCCAGATATCAGGGTGTCGAGAGAAATGCTCGATCTTTCTTACCCGTTCTGAGCGGTTGTAGCACGGGTGCTACAAACATCATAACATGATGATATTATCAAAATTGCAGCACATCTGTCAATACATATTTGTCATTCGCCGTACCACTTCAGTTTCCGTCCCACTTTGGCGAATAGCAAAACCATGAACATCATCGGCAGGAAGAACGAAAATTTTCATGTTCAGCGCTTTCTCAAGCTGTTTTATATGCCTTTCTTGAAAAAATGCACAAACGTCTGGTTCAGCTTCAATGAGGATCGCCTCATGATCGCTCCCGGAAAATTCGAGAAGTTTCCGTTCAAGAGCAAGGGCGACGCTTTCTGTACTTTTTCGCCTTCCTGTTCCTCCGCAAGCTGGACAAGGAACAAGCATCAGTTCCGAAAGGGAATTGCGAATTTTCTTCCTTGTCAATTGAAGAATATTCAATTCTGTGAATCCAATAATTTTCGTGTGGATCCGATCCTTTTCTAATTCGCGCTCAAACAGCTTTAAAATCCGTCCTCTATCCTCCTCTTCCATATCGATAAAATCTATCAGGATGATTCCGCTTAAATTCCTCAACCTTATTTGTCTAACGATTTCTTTCGCCGCTTCTTCATTTGTTTGGAAAACCGTTTCCCGATAAGCGCTTTTCCCTGAGAATTTTCCAGTATTGACGTCGATGACATTTAATGCTTCTGTTTCCTCAATGACAATAAAACCCCCGTTTTTCAGCCAAACCACTTTCTTCAGCGCCTTTTCAAGCTCCTGTTCGATGGCATAATAGGAAAAAATATTTTCTCTGTTGGAATAAAATCGGATTGGGATCGGTTCATATTTTCCGAACGTTTTTTTTAGCTCTGTCACTGTGTCCGCATCATCTACTACAATCTCGTCAAACCCGAAAGGTGAAACTTCTGCTATAATTTGTTCAACAAAGCTTTCATAGCCCAATAAAAGGCTTGGATTTTGCTTGGACTTGGCTTGACGTTCAAACCGCTCTTTCAGCTCATAAAACAATTCGGCGAGATTTTGATTGTCTACATGCTCCGCAGCCGTGCGAAAAATCATCCCTCCATTGTCGGAACATAATTGTTTCCCTAATATTTCTAGTCTTTTTCTTTCATTGGAAGACGTTATTTTTTTAGAAAGATAAATGCCACGTCCAAAAGGCTGATAAATAAAAAAAGGACACTTTATTTCAATGTTCATTGATAATTTCGGCCCTTTATATTCATTTGAATCTTTGACGACTTGAACAATTACTTCTTCTCCTTGCGAGATAAAATGGCGGACGTTCCGGCGTTCTGTAATTTCCCCTTTATTGGCTGAATCCAAAGAGACAAGATCATTTCGGTGCAAATACCCGTTTCTTTCTTCGCCAAAATCGACAAAAGCCGCTTCCATTCCCGGTAAAACGCGAATAACGCGCCCTTTATAAATATTGCCGACCATCGTTTCTTTACCTTGATCATTGATCCATATTTCAGCCAAACGTCCATTTTCTAATAACGCTATCCGTTCGTTTTTGGTCTTTTTATTAATAATCAACTGCCGCAAACAAATAACCTCTTTCCAATAATTATCTTTTTTCATTTACCCATAAGCCGTCTTCAAAAGTCAATATACATACCGCAAATCACCAATCGTTTCGTTTGTTCTTTTTTCTGAAAAAAAGCTGTGAAGCAGTTCGTTTTCATCAAGTTGAAACAGTTTTTTTCCGTTTTCTTCTATAATAATCGGATGTTTGCAGCCGCGCTGAAATCGCAGCAGCACTTGGTAAATTGGCTCGTTTTTGCTTGCAACGATTGGCTTGAGCGATGACAGTTCATGGCCGTTTTTTCCGTAATATCTTTCCATTAAAAAACGAATGTATACGAATTGCCGATGTTTGTGCTCCCTGTAGATTGAATAGAGAATAAAACCAGCCATCAGCCACCCGTTTAGTTGAAGCGGATTTAGAAGAAGCGAAATGATAAGAAAACCGCAAAAGGCGGCAATTGATAAAAGAAGCATCTCCCTGTGGGCAGCCGAGTAGGCTTTTTGCTTCGATAGCAAGATGAAAAGCAGTTTCCCGCCATCAAGCGGCCAAATTGGTAGAAGATTAAAGAAAAAAATAGATAAATTGTAAAAAACAAACATTCTATAGATTGGTTCATTTATCAAACCGACTTCATGTGCAAACCACCCCGCCATTTGCATCCATAAATGTTGAAGAGGGCCTGATAAAATGACAAGTAATTCTTCCTTTACAGGCCGATTCCCATGCTCCTCCATTTCTGCCATGCCGCCAAAAGGGAGCAGCTGAATCGATTTGATTCTCCATGAAAAAAAACGGGCGCAGATGGCATGGCCCATTTCATGAATCAACACGATCAAAAAAAGAATGCACAATGATGTAAATTTTGCTGTTATCACCGCCAAAGCAATTACCGCCCAAAAAAGAGGGTGGATATGTATTTTCGTTAATAAGGCCATATATTTAATCAAAGGAAATCACCTGACTCGGGTCAATAAACGCATCGCCTTTTTTGATGGCAAAATAGTAAGTCCCTTGGTGATTGCTGTTTTGTTTGACATTGCCAACAGGTTTCCCGGTCTCAACAAAATCATAAAGAGCCACATTGATCTTTTCTAAATGCCCGTACCATGTCTCGATACCGTCAGCATGCTGGATGACGACCGTCAATCCCGTATCCTCTTTTTCCCCTGCTTCTATGACTATTCCTTCATTCATTGCTTCGACCATTTTTTTATTTGTTTCAATCATGACTCCTTGCCCATTATCTTGAAAACTTTCCAGCACTTTACCGGTTGCCGGTACAGCGTATTGACCGGCATTCTTTTTTTCCTCCTCTTTTTTTGGAAGAGAAATGGCAAGTGGATGGCCGAATTTCTCTTCATACCATTTGGAAACAAGAGCAAAATTAAATTCTTTTTCCATGGCGGTCTCTACCATTTTGCGTGCTTTTAAAAACTCATCCCCTTCATTTTTAAATAAAATGCCAACAGCCAGCACGATGCAGGCTGATATCAGTATTTTGGATATGAAAATGTGCGAACGAAACAAAGGATGAAAAACTTTTGTATTTCCGTCTGTCTCTACAAAAAACGGTGCTTCCGCTTCAAAACTTTCTTCGGCAAACGGCAAATGATTTATTTTGCTTGTTTGGATGCTGCCCATTCTTTTTTGTTTTCGTTTGGCAATCCGTTTTTTGATCTCTTCCGCCCGACGATTCATCACCCATCATCCTTTTTCTGAATTTGTACAAATTGTATGCCCTGTCCTTCTATTTTATGACTATCGCCGAGCTTTTGCCCCAACAGCTGATCATTTTCAACAAAAAAGCCAGCAATCCCCATTATTTAGAAGATTGCTAGCTTTCCTTATGCCCGAACGCCAAAAAATCGCTTGATTTTGGCCAGCATTCCTTTTTCCGGCTCATCCAGTGATTGAAGGGGAACCGATTCTCCTAAAATTCTTCTCGCAATATTGCGATAGGCAATGGAAGCCCGATTTTCAGGATTCATGACAATTGGCTCACCGCTATTGGATGCTTTGATGACGCCATCATCATCAATGACTATTCCCAGCAAGTCAATGGACAAATGGCTGACGACTTCATCGACATCCAGCATGTCACCGTTTTTCATCAAATGGTTGCGAATACGGTTAATAATTAACCGCGGCGGTTCAATATCTTCTTTTTCTAATAACCCGATGATCCGATCCGCATCTCTAACCGCCGACACTTCAGGAGTTGTTACGACAATCGCCTGATCTGCACCTGAAACTGCATTTTTATAGCCTTGCTCAATCCCTGCAGGGCAATCGATAAGAATGTAATCAAAATCTTGTTTTAACTGGTCAATCAAATGTTTCATCTGTTCTGGCGTTACAGCCGTTTTATCACTGGTTTGAGCAGCTGGAAGAAGATAAAGGAAATCGTTGAAACGCTTATCTTTGACGAGCGCTTGATGCAATTTGCAGCGTTCTTGGACAACGTCAACCAAGTCGTAAATGATGCGATTTTCCAATCCCATGACAACATCTAAATTTCTTAATCCAATATCCGTATCGACTAAACAAACTTTTTTTCCCATGATTGCAAGGGCGGTTCCGACATTTGCCGAGGTTGTTGTTTTACCAACCCCCCCTTTGCCAGATGTGACCACAATCGCCTCACCCATTGCTTATTCCCCCTTCAAGCCTTGTTAAGTTGGGTCTAAGATGAGCTAATTGCTGGATCCGTTCTACGATGATTTTTCCATCTTCAGCAATGTAAGCACATTCCATTTCATTTCCAAACGCTTCTTCCTTATGATCAGGCGCCCTGCTTAATGTATCAGATATCCTTAATTGTGTAGGCTTCATAAAAGAGGCTGCAATGATAGCGTTCCGATTTCCTTCATAGCCAGCGTGTGCGATACCTTTTAAAGCACCCATTATAAAAATGTTCCCTGTTGCCATGACTGCTCCGCCTGGGTTGACATCCCCTATTAACAGCAGATCACCTTTAATTTTCAACACTTGTCCAGAACGGACAATTTTGGCGACCGAAACAATCTCTTTTTCTTCCTTCCACTTCAACGCTTCTTCTTTTGAGACAACATTGGAATCGATCGCATCTACCACCAAGTTTTTCTTCCTTCGAATCAGCGTCTTGATCGTTTCTTCTTGTTCCTCTGTTAAAAATCGGTTGCCAATCTTAAGTGTCACACCAATGATCGGATCGTTCTCATGAACATATTGCCTTTTGGACAGCATCATTTCCAGTTCATTAATAATATCATGAAATGAGCATGTATCATCAATATATAACGTCAATCCATCCTTGGTCCCTTTAATAATGACATAATTTTGTTTTTGAGCTACCACGTTGTTCACCCCGACAAGAATTTACTTCGACAGAATCCACTGAAATTCCTCCTGCCAACATTAGTCTCTCATTTTCTCTTTTTGCAAGCTCAAAATAATTTTCTTCAAAGGATAGATCAACAAACAGGCTAAAACAAAATTTAATGCCAAAGTTGGGAGCAGGCGGCCGTTTGTAAAGGAATAGAGCGGCATATTGGTGACCCCTATCAAAAAATAAATGCCATAAACAAAAAATTCGAGAAGCGCAATAGCAAGTTCTGTTAAAAAAATCAGAATGATTGCATTTTTATGCAATACCCGCAAAGCTTGAAAGACGAAATATGCCAAAACAGGAAAGGCGAAAGCATAAATTCCGATTACCTCTGTATAAACAATATCAAACAGCAATCCAAAAATGAATCCATAGAGCATGGCAAGTTTCATTGAACCGTAGGCTGCCAAAAGGACAATCGCCAACACTAAAACGCGGGGAACAGCCGTTTGCTGCTCCGAAAGAAAAGGGATTGGAACCAAATCTGAGATGATGCTTTCAAGAACAAAGACAAATATCATCACAAATGGAAGGAGAACCGATTTCAAGAGCCATCCTCCTCCATTTCTTCCGGATCGACAGTTGGAAGAGACCGCTCAACAATCATGACATATCGGATATCTTCAAAATCTGCAGAAGGTGTAATGTAAGCAATTTTCGTCAACCCGTAAGAATCCAGCTCAACTTTTTTCACTTTGCCGATGGGCAGACCTTCAGGAAAAACGCCGCCAAGCCCAGAAGTGGCCACAATTTGCTTTTCTTTTATTTCCGCATCGGATTCGATGATCTTCATTTCAAGAGCTTCTTCCTGCTTGCTGTAGCCGGCGATTAGTCCAAAAACATTGCCTTTATCCGTGTGCACCATTGCCGATATTCTGTTTTTCCGATCGGTGGCACTTAAAAGCTGAACAGTTGAAGTAAACGGCGAAGTGCTTTTCACTTTTCCAATCAAGCCTTTTGGCGTAATTACCGCCATATCTTTTTTTACACCGTGCTGTTCACCTTTATTAATCTTAATGTATTCATGCCATTGATCCGGATTCCTGGCAATAATGATTCCTTCAATTGTTTTATATTTTCGCAAATCATTGTCCTTGCTCAAGTTTAACTCTTCTTTTAATTTCCTGTTTTCCTCCTCTAAAGCTTGCAGTTTTTCCTCCAACTGCATGTAGTTGGCTAATCGGCTTCTCAGCAATTTGTTTTCCTCATATGTATTTTTTAAGTCGTTGACATTTTCAAAGAAGCCCGCAATAGATTGTGCGGGCTGATGAAAAATCTTTTGAACGACACCTATTGAATCTTGAATAAATTTCTCATGCCAAGTTAAATTGCGATCCTCCCTAATGGAAAAACCAATCAATGCCACCAAAATAATGATTCCGACAAGAAGTATGATCAAACGCTTATTGAGAAAAAAACGTGGCATGATTTACACCTCTAACTTATCGATGATCTTTAATCCGGTTTTTAAATAAGTGGATGTGTTCGAGCGCTTTTCCTGTTCCAACCGCTACACAATCGAGAGGATTTTCCGCAATAATGACAGGCATTTTTGTTTCTTCGCTGATCACCTTATCCAAATTGCGCAAAAGAGCTCCTCCACCTGTCAAAACAATTCCTCTGTCCATAATGTCTGCTGCAAGCTCTGGCGGAGTTTTTTCCAACGTCACTTTTACCGCGTCCACTATCGCCAAAACGGTATCACGCAGCGCCTCAGAAATTTCTTTGGCCGTAATCTCGATCGTTTTGGGCAGTCCCGTCAACAGATCACGTCCGCGAATTTCCATATTCTCTACACTTTCAGGAGCGCTGGCAGAGCCGATTTCAAGCTTGACCGTTTCAGCTGTCCGATCACCAATCATTAAGTTATACGTTTTTCGAATGTAGTTGATAATCGCCTCGTCCATTTCATCGCCAGCAACACGGATCGATTGGCTTGTGACGATACCGCCAAGAGAGATGATGGCCACCTCCGTTGTCCCCCCGCCGATGTCAACGACCATGCTTCCCGTTGGTTCCCATACAGGTAGATTGGCTCCAATTGCCGCCGCAAACGGTTCTTCAATCGTATAGGCGTCCCGTGCGCCTGCTTGTCTTGTTGCATCGATGACCGCCCGCTCTTCAACCGCTGTAATGCCGGAAGGAACGCAAACCATTACGTACGGTTTTCGCGAAAAAAGACCGGCGTTTTTAGTGGCTTGTTTAATATAATATTTCATCATCGTAGCTGTTGTCTCATAATCGGCGATGACCCCATCCTTCATCGGCCTTAAAGCAACCACATTGCCGGGAGTCCGGCCAATCATGTTTTTCGCATCATTCCCAACTGCAACAATCTGTTTTGTATCTGTTTGCAATGCAACAACAGAAGGTTCCCGAACGACAATTCCTTTACCTTTCACAAACACAAGCGTGTTGGCTGTCCCTAAATCTATACCAAGGTCTCTTGTACCAATTCCAAACATAGCTGCTGTATCTCCCTTTCTTTTAAAATGCTTGATATTTATAATCAAGAAAAACATTCTTGTCCTGTTGAAAAATCCATACGTATTATTATAACGTATTTTCTGCAAAAAAAAAGTGGTTATAAATACCCTTTTTCTTTTAAACTGACAAATTTATGCTCTCCAATAATGATATGATCCAAAAGTTCAATTCCGATCATTTTCCCGCATTCTGATAAACGCCTAGTAACTTCAATGTCTTCCCTGCTGGGGGTGGGATCTCCTGATGGATGGTTATGGATGCAAATAATCGATGCAGCAGATCGTTTTAACGCCTCTTTAAAAACTTCGCGCGGATGGACAATGGAGGCGTTTAAGCTGCCGATAAATACCGTTTGCTTATGCAATACTTGGTTCTTAGTGTTTAAAAATAAGCACACGAAATGCTCCTGACTCAAAAAGCGCATTTCTTCCATGACATAATTGGATGCATCTTCCGGAGAACGGATGACATAGCGGTCATCATATGAAAGCTGATGGATTCTTCTCCCTAGCTCCAGTGCAGCCAATATTTGCACTGCTTTCGCTTTTCCGATTCCGGGAATGTCCATGATTTCCTGCACGGATGCTTCTTTCAGCATCCGGAGTCCGCCGATTTTTTTTAAAAGTTTACCGGAAAGTTCCAACACCGATTCATTTTTTGTTCCGGTTCTTAATAAAATCGCCAACAGTTCATGGGTGGACAAGCTTTCCGGACCGTTGTTCACCATCCGTTCCCTCGGTCTTTCATTTTCTGGAAAATCACGAATCGCCAGCATTGCGTTCCTCCTCGTCAACAGTTTTTTTCATCTGCTGAAAAACTCCAAGACGTTTCAATTCCCGATATAATCTTGAAACTGGAAGGCCGACAACGGAAAAAAAATCCCCGGCAATCTCTTTTACAAATAAGGCGCCAAAATCTTGAATTCCGTATGCACCCGCTTTATCCATCGGCTGTTCAGTTGCTATGTAGCGGTAAATTTCCTCATTTGACAAGGGCCAAAATGTCACATCTGTTTGTTCATAAAAAGTGGTGGAAGTCTCGTTAAAAACGATTGAAACCCCTGTAAATACAGTATGCGTCTTTCCAGAAAGAGCTTTCAACATGTTGTACGCATCCAGCCGGTTCTGCGGCTTCCCTATGATTCGATTTTCCAATACAACAACCGTATCAGCCCCGATGACGCAAGAATTTTTATAGTCTTTTGCAACATAAAGGGCTTTTTGCAAGGCGAGAGATTGCACCACTTTGTTTGGAGATGCTCCTTTTTCCATTTTCTCTTCAATCTGGCTGGCAACGACAGTAAACGGTATTCCTAACAGTTTGAGGAGTTCTCTTCTTCGGGGTGAACCTGAAGCTAAAATGAGGTTTATCAATTCATTTCATCCTTTCGAAAAAGGGAGATACATCCAGTATCTTATCAAAAGCTGTATGGCTGGACAATGGATAAAAAATAAAAAATTGGTTTCGGTCAAGATTTGGTTTCTTATTTTTCCGCAGACAAAATGAGATATTCGCAATCAACAAGAAAAGAAAATAAAAAAATCGATCGGAATGTTTTCCGATCCGTGGAAAATTATTCGTTTTGTCCAGCTAAATAATGCAACAGAGCCTGCTGCACGTTTACCGCATCTTTCGTTTCCAGCGCTTGAACGGCTGATTGAAGGGATGGATCATGATTTGTTTTCATTTCTTCTAATAATTTATTGATTTCCTGTTGATCCATTATGCCTCCGACTGAGAACGATAAAGAAGATAAAGCAACGAGTTTTTCAAACGCGGCTTTTGTTTTTTCATTTTTCACCTCTTTTTCCCATTTCATTTCTTTGACAAAAGCTTCTATTTGCTTTGCTGTCAACATCTTTTTCAGTGCAGTTGCCGTTTCTTTGTCAGCCGCTGTCCCAACAAAAACGTAATACCCGTCTTTTTGTTGAATAAATGATGCCGGAACCCCTTTATCTTGAAGTTGCTGAACCGTTGTTTCCGCTCCTTCCCTTTTTGTAAATTTCCCTGCTTGAATCATAAACAACTGAAAATGAACTTTTTTTCCATCCGCCGTCTCTTCATTATCATCGTGAGCTGAATTCGTTCCACTAGTTGATTGTAAACTGTCTTCCGGTTCCTCTGTGGCAGGCAAATCGTTTTGAATCAATTGCAGGGCTAATACGCCAAAACTGATGCCGAGAATCACCGCAAACATGATGGAATAAACATACTGTTTCATTTTAACAGCCGTTTTCTTTTTTGGAACAACTACTTTTGGATCGTCTTTTATGCTGTCGTCATCAGGCAAAACCCAAGGAAATGATTGTTCATCCTCTTTCCAATCGTTTGCAGCCGCCATTTCTCTTTCAGCTCTCGCTTTTTCTTCCCAGCTTGATACGTTTAGTGAAAAAACTTCATCTTCCCGATTAGGCTGCGAGACCTTTCCTGCTTTTTTTGGAGGTGTTTCTTTTCGGCCATTCAATTTGATTTTCATAGTCGGTTGCGGTTTGTCCATTTTCTCACCACCCTTTTCAATACGGACAAATTTTGTTCCATGCTAGCATAAATGAAATAAAAAAGAACGAGACATTTGTCGCCTCGTTCTTCTTTGTTTTCATTATTTTTTGACAAGTTCTCTCAAAATTTTAACTGTTTTCGGACTTCACCGATGAAATATAAAGAGCCAGTTATAATCATTACTGCATTGTCATCCATTGTTTTTAATGTGTTTTCATAGGCGGCAAGCCAATCATCCGCAAATTCTTTCTTTGGCCATTGGCATGCGTCATATAATTCTTTCGCAGAAGCCGCTCTTGGAAAGTCAAAAGTGGTAAAAACGATTTTGTCGGCAAAAGCAGTGATTTGTTCAATCATCCATGAATACGGTTTATCCCTCATGCACGAAAATAAAACGACAATATTCTGATTAGGGAAATTTGCCCGAACTGTCTCTTTTAATGCGGCGATTCCTTCTGGGTTATGGGCACCATCCAGTATCACCTTTGGTTTTTCTTTTATTTCTTCAAATCTTCCTTTCCAAAAAGTGCGATCAAGCCCATTTTGAATATGATGATCCTCAATGAGGAAGGAATAGTAAACTCTTAAATAATCGATCGCCATCACGCTGAGAGCAGCATTTTGGATTTGATGGGCTCCTTTCATTTGTATCGACAAATTGTCATACTGTTTAAACGGAGTACGGACAAAAAACGGCTCGGTGCCTCCCACTTGAAAATCTTTGTTCAACAAATAATGCTTTGCTTTTTTTTCTTTAGCGTGTCGTTCGATCACTTCAAGCGCTTCCTGCTGCCCCACTGCTGATATGACAGGCACACCGTTTTTAATAATTCCCGCTTTTTGCTCAGCAATCTCTTGTAAAGAATCGCCAAGAATATTCATATGATCATGGCCAATCGAAGTGATGATGGAAAGAAGAGGACTGATGATGTTTGTCGAGTCCCACTTTCCTCCAAGACCCGTTTCCAATAAAACAATGTCAGGCACATTGACCTTTCCAAAATAATAAAACATCATGGCGGTGATTGTCTCAAATTCAGTCGGAGCACCAAGATCAGTCTTCTCAAGTTCATCCACAACAGGCTTGATAGCATTGGCAAGCTCTATTATCTCATCGTCTGTAATCGGCTCCCCGTTCATTGTAATTCGCTCATTGAATGATTCTAAATAAGGGGAAGTAAAAGCACCAACTTGATATTCTGCCGATTTTAAAATTTCTTGCATAAAAGCAATGGTTGACCCTTTTCCATTTGTTCCCGCAACATGGACATACCGGCATCTTCGTTCAGGATGCCCCAATTTTTCCATCATCCATTTTATTCGTTCAAGACCTGGTTTCATCCCAAAAGTCAGGCGGGAATGGATCCATTCAAGCGCTTCTTCATATGTTTGCAACATAGTATCCCCTCCAAAGCCTTTTCTTGGATTTAAGAAAATCCGGGAAATCCCCGGATTTTCTCATACTTCTCAGCCTTTCAGTTCCTCAAGGCGCTTTAAAACCGCTTGTTGTTTCTCCAAATAATCTTTTTCTTTCGCACGCTCTGCTTCAACAACTTCTTTTGGCGCTTTGCTGATGAATCCTTTGTTTGAAAGCTTTTTCTGAACTCTTTCAACTTCTTTATTCCATTTTTCTAATTCTTTTTGCAGACGCTTGATTTCTTCCTCGATATTGATGAGCCCTTCAAGAGGCAAAAATACTTCGGCGCCGCTGACGACCGCAGTCATCGCTTTGTCAGGCGCTTCGATGTTCGTATCAATGGTTAATTGACTCGGATTACAAAATCTTTCAATATATTCTTTGTTTTTCTCAAGTTGTCTTTTTATTTCTTCATTATGCGCAAAAATCAGCATTTGGACAGGCTGTTTCATCGGTGCGTTCACCTCCGCCCGAATATTGCGGACGGAACGAATGATCTCGACTAGAAGCTTCATTTCATTAGCCGCTTTTTCATCGGAAAGTTCCGGTTTTGCTTCCGGCCATGATGCCACCGTAATCGATTCACCTTCATGAGGAAGATGCTGCCAAATTTCTTCTGTTATAAACGGCATAAACGGATGAAGGAGTCTTAATGTTTGATCCAGCACATAAGCTAAAATCGACCGGGTCGTTTTCTTGGCTTCCTCATCATTCCCATACAATGGAATTTTCGCCATTTCAATATACCAATCGCAAAAATCGTCCCAAATAAAATTATATAGCACCCGACCAACTTCGCCAAATTCATATTTTTCCGCCAGCCTTGTCACAAGTTCAATCGTTTCATTCAAACGGGTAAGAATCCATTGATCGGCAACCGATTTCTTTCCGCTTAAATCCATTTCCTCATAAGCCAGTCCATTTAAATTCATTAGGACAAATCGGGAAGCATTCCATATTTTATTGGCAAAATTCCACACGGCTTCTACTTTTTCAAAGCTGAATCTTAAATCTTGGCCTGGGCTTGAGCCGGTGGCCAAAAAGTAGCGCAAAGAGTCCGCTCCGTACTGATCGATGACCTCCATCGGATCCACACCGTTGCCAAGCGATTTGCTCATTTTTCTTCCTTCTGAATCGCGAACAAGTCCATGAATCAGTACATCTTTAAACGGGCGCTCCCCAGTAAACTCCAAACCTTGGAAAATCATTCTGGACACCCAGAAGAAAATGATATCATAGCCTGTGACAAGTACATCTGTCGGATAATAACGCTGATAATCTTTTGATTGTTTATCAGGCCAGCCCATCGTCGAAAACGGCCATAAAGCTGAACTGAACCACGTATCCAAAACATCTGGATCTTGTTCCCAATTTTCAATATCGGCCGGCGGCTCATGATCCACATATACTTCTCCCGTTTGTTTATGGTACCATGCCGGGATGCGGTGCCCCCACCATAATTGACGAGAAATACACCAGTCGCGGATATTTTCCAGCCAATGCAAATACGTTTTTTCAAACCGTTCCGGAACAAAATGAACTTTCTTTTTTCCTTTTTGGAGATTGATAGCCGCTTCGGCCAACGGCTTCATTTTGACAAACCATTGAGTGGATAAATACGGTTCAACGATCGCACCACTGCGCTCACTATGGCCAACGGAATGGATATGTTCTTCCACTTTGATTAAAATGCCTTCCTCTTCAAGGTCTTTTACCAATTGTTTCCGGCACTCAAAACGATCCATTCCTTTATATTTGCCGGCTTTTTCATTCATCGTGCCGTCTTCATTCATCACTAAAATTCTTTCCAAATTGTGGCGGTTGCCGATTTCAAAGTCGTTCGGATCATGAGCAGGGGTAATTTTTACAGCGCCTGAACCGAATTCCATATCGACATACTCATCGGCAATGATTGGAATTTCGCGTCCGGTAATCGGCAATTTTACGGTTTTTCCTATTAAATGCTTATACCGCTCGTCTTCCGGATGAACAGCAACCGCCGTATCTCCAAGCATTGTTTCCGGACGGGTCGTGGCGACTTCAATATGTCCGGAGCCGTCGGCAAGAGGATATTTCATATGATAAAGTGCGCCTTTCACTTCTTTATAGATGACTTCAATATCAGAAAGAGCCGTCTTTGTCACCGGATCCCAGTTAATAATGTACTCGCCGCGGTAAATAAGGCCTTTTTTGTAGAGCGAAACAAATACTTCTCTAACTGCCTTTGATAGACCGTCATCCAAGGTGAACCGCTCACGCGTATAATCAAGTCCGAGCCCTAATTTCGCCCATTGCTTGCGAATATGATCCGCATATTCTTCCTTCCATTTCCATGTTTCCTCGAGAAATTTTTCCCGACCAAGGTCGTATCTTGATTTTCCTTCTTCGCGAAGTTTCGCTTCCACCTTCGCTTGGGTGGCGATTCCGGCATGATCCATGCCAGGCAGCCACAAAACATCATATCCTTGCATTCTTTTCATTCTTGTCAAAATATCCTGCAATGTCGTATCCCAAGCATGGCCAAGATGGAGCTTCCCGGTTACATTCGGCGGAGGAATAACAATCGTAAAAGGTTTTTTCCTCTCATCATCCTTTGCCTCAAAAAATTTTCCTTCCAGCCAAAAAGCATATCGATCCTTTTCAACGGCCTTCGGATCGTATTTTGTTGAAAGAGTGATCTCTTGATTTTCCATGTTGACTGTGCAACCTCCTTATCTCTCCATTATGAATAAAAAACTCCTTCCATCCAAAAGGACGAAAGGAGAAATCTTCGCGGTACCACCTTTTTTCACAGAAAAACTCTGTGCACTTCTTAACTGTAACGGACGAACTCCGTCTTCCTTTACTAAAAAACTTCAAGGAAGCTGCTCCAGGGCGACATTCCAACGGGACCTCCTAGGAAATCTTCCAGCTTTCGATTTCCCTCTCTGGAAGGGGCCGTTCGTTGTACTCTTCCCTTTCAACGCATTTTCTATCTGCAATTCTATAAACTTATAGTACTAAAAAATTGTTTTTTTCGTCAATATTTTCCCCTGTTTCCGGTATGTTTATTCAAATTCACCATTCTCTTTTCATGACATAATATAAAATAACAAATTTACAGGTGATTTTCATGGCAAAAAAAATCAATCCTTACAATTTTCGATCGCGCATCAAGCATTTCCGTTCCCTTCTTGAACAATTTATCGTTCCGATAGCGATATTTCAAGGAATTCGCACCATCTTCTTTCCCTCAACATTTGATGTTATTCTCCTTGCCGCTTTAATTATTTTGGCCGCCGCCGTGTATTTGGAGTGGTTTTAAATGTTTTCCTTCAAAAAACTAAAAAACCCGTCAACGAATAGGGTTGACGGGTTTTTCCATTTCCTCATTCAGTTTAATAAAAGTATTTTAATGTACTGATCAGGAACTTTCCTTTCTGTTTTGTTTTTCGTATGGAGCTCCGTTTACAAAACAATGCCGAGCCACGCTTTTCATCCGCGAGCCGGCTTTCCTGCCAAGGCATCATAATAGTAGGAATGAAGGGGAGCAGTCGCCAATCATTGGCCATTCCGATTTGGAAAGATCGAAGCAACTCCTATATACCGAAAATCCGGAAAAAAGCATCATAGTCTTCCGATATGCTGCCCCTTTTCCAAGGCAGTTTTTTTAAAGAAATTTTATAAACATTTTCCGTTTCTTGTTCAAAATTTGTTTTCTTTGAAACACTCTTCACATCTTTCAATGCTTCATTTAATTTTGCCCCTCACATCTAAAAAATGAGAACAGTTTGAGTTCTGAATTTTCCTTTCTCAAGTTATTCCAACCGTTATGCTTTTTGTTTTTCCGCCGGAATATATATTAGGTCTCCTTCTTTCACTTCTTGATCATAACTGAAGTTGTTAATTCTTCCCAGCTGTTGAACCGTAATGTTGTAGCGCTGACAAATATTTTCGAGCGAATCTCCCTGTTGGACAATATAGATTTTCAGCCTTGAAAATTCTTCTTCGCCTTCTTTCGCAAACAGCTTTGTCAAATACAACGCATTATCATTTTTTCTTGCATGTTCCTCTTTTTGAATGTCCGATTCTTCCTCTAATTGAACATCTTCGTGTTCATTCTCTGTTTCCTCCGCCCTTTCATCTGCTTGTTCCGCTGTTTTTACATGATGATCTTGTTTGGCCTCAATCGTAATTGTATTATAGTCGTCTTCCTCCTCTTCATCTCTTTTAAGCGGTTCTGCGAACACAATGTCTGCATCATTTTCATTTTCTTCTTCATCTATATCATGTTCCTCCTGCTGCTCTTCTTCTTCCATTGATTGTTCCTCTTTGCGCACCATTTCAGTTTCACTGGCAAGCGGCTCCTCTTTTTCCTCCACCATCTTTTCCTCATTGATTTCATCTTGGCGGCTGAAAGTCATTTCTTCTTCTTGCATTTCATCTTGGCGGGTGAAAGTCATTTCCTCTTCTTGCATTTCATCTTGGCGGGTGAAAGTCATTTCCTCTTCTTGGCGCACCTCGTCCATTTCATGGGCAGGCGCTTCTTTTTCTTGTCCCATAACTCCATAAATCGATAAATCCGCCAATAGTTTTAAACAGTTTTCCTGTGGAAAGTCATAATCGAATGATTCAATTGCCACAAACACCTCTTCTAAATTGGAAATCCGCTTTTTCGGGATTGTAATATCTACCGGAAGCTGATGAGTGAACTCGGCTATGCCGTCCTCTCTTGCCTCCAATTGCTGAATAAAGCGGACGCCGTATTCCGGAAATGAATCATTTTCCCCTTGTTCTTTTTCGCTTAGTATATATTCTCCTGAAAGTTCAAGCACTCCTTTAATCGTCACATATCCATTCCGTTCCTCAATGGATATGTCTGGTTCAAGCGAAATGGATAAAAGCTCGGACGCTTCCAAACCAGTTCGGAAATAGATCAACTCCTCAATGGAAAATTGTAATACGGACGTTTGTTCCATAGAAAAAAGAAAGCCTCCTTTCACGGCGGTAGGAATCTACATGTCATTAAAAGATGTATGATAGAAAAGAAGGAAATATGCAAAGAAAAAGGATTCGTTTCAAAGTAAGTCGATTGAAACGAATCCTTTCTATCCTTCTATCGCAAAGCTGCGAATGCTTTTTCACATGCGGCAATCGTTTTTTCAATATCTTCATCTGTATGTTCTGTTGATAAAAACAATCCTTCAAATTGGGAAGGCGGCAGATAAATGCCTTCATCCGCCATGATGCGGAAATAACGGGCAAAAAAGTCAAGATTTGATGTTTTCGCCTTTTCATAATTGGTGACTTCTTCATTTGTAAAGAAGAACCCAATCATAGAGCCCGCTCTATTAATCGTGTGCGGAATTTCATATTTTTCCGCGGCCTTTCGCAAGCCATTTTCCAGTCTATCGGCTTTCCGATTAAATTCTTTGTACGTATCAGGTGTCAGCTGAATAAGTGTTTCATAGCCTGCCGTCATGGCAAGCGGATTTCCTGAAAGGGTACCCGCCTGATAAATCGGCCCGTCCGGCGCCACTTTTTCCATAATATCAGCACGTCCTCCGTAAGCGCCGACAGGAAGACCGCCGCCGATTACTTTCCCTAAACAAGTTAAGTCCGGTGTCACGCCAAAATACCCTTGTGCACAATGATAGTCCACACGGAAGCCCGTCATCACCTCATCGAAGATTAAAAGCGATTCATATTGTTTGGTGATATCCCGCAATCCTTCTAAAAATCCTTTTACAGGGGGGACTACTCCCATGTTTCCCGCTACTGGTTCAACAATCACCGCCGCGATGTCTTCACCGAATTTTTCAAAAGCGAAGCGAACGCTTTCCAAATCATTGTAAGGAACGGTAATCGTATGCTGGGCAACGCTTTCGGGAACACCCGGACTATCAGGCAATCCTAAAGTGGCGACACCCGAACCGGCTTTTATGAGCAGTGAATCTCCGTGCCCGTGATAGCTGCCCTCAAATTTTAAAATTTTGTTTCTCCCCGTATACCCGCGGGCAAGACGAAGCGCACTCATTGTCGCTTCCGTACCGGAGTTTACCATGCGCACAATTTCTACCGAAGGAACACGTTCTGCAACTAGTTCAGCCAGCTTGTTTTCCATCAAAGTCGGCGCACCGAAACTTGTTCCCAGTTCCGCCGCCTTCTTTAGCGCTTCAACAACCCTGTCATTGGCATGCCCTAAAATGAGCGGACCCCATGAAAGAACATAATCAATATATTCATTACCATCGATGTCATAAACTTTGGATCCTTTTCCCCTTTCAATGAAAATCGGATCCATCTGAACCGATTTAAAAGCGCGGACAGGGCTATTGACTCCGCCCGGCATCAGCTTTTTCGCTTTTTCATACGCTTTTTGCGAATTTTCATATCTCATTCGTAGTCCTCCTTTCAATCATCTATGCTTTTCTTCCAACCACCGAACTGCCTCTTTGGCATGATACGTAATGATTAAATCGGCTCCCGCCCGTTTCATGCTTGTAAGCATTTCTAAAACCGTTTCCTTTTCATCAATCCAGCCATTTTGCGCCGCTGCTTTGATCATGGAGTATTCCCCACTAACATTATAAGCAACAACAGGAAGGTTAAAATGATTTTTTACATCCCGAACAATGTCTAAATAAGATAAGGCCGGTTTTACTATTAAGAAGTCGGCGCCCTCTTTAACATCTGATTCCGCTTCCCTCAATGCTTCCATTCGGTTGGCGGGATCCATCTGATACGATTTTCTGTCTCCAAACTTCGGCGCACTTTCGGCGGCATCGCGGAACGGTCCGTAAAAGGCGCTTGCATATTTGACCGCATATGACATAATCGGAATATGTTGAAAACCGGCTTCATCCAACGCAGCACGGATTTTCCAGACAAAGCCGTCCATCATATTGGATGGCGCAATAATGTCTGCTCCTGCCTTAGCTTGGCTGACAGCGGTTTTTGCCAACAATTCCAAAGACGGATCATTTAAAATTTGGCCGTTTTCAACAATGCCGCAATGTCCGTGATCCGTATATTCGCATAAACAAGTATCCGCAATGACAACAAGATCAGGAAAATGCCGTTTTAATTGCGAGATCGCGCGTTGGACAATTCCGCATTCATGGTATGCCCCTGATCCCACTTCATCTTTTTCGTGAGGGATGCCAAATACGATAACAGATGGAATTCCTAAGCTTACAACTTCTTCAATCTCTTCATTCAAACGGTCAAGGGACAGCTGATAAACTCCCGGCATTGATTTAACTGGTTTTTTCTCATTTTCCCCTTCCGTGACAAAGATAGGGTAAATGAAATCTTCCTTGCGAATGTGAGTTTCCCGAACCATTGCCCGCAAGTTAGCTGTTTGGCGCAAACGACGGTGGCGTGCAAAATTTTGCATTAGTTAATTCCTCCCTTTCATGATAAACGCACACATTTCTTCCACCATTCCGTCTATTGTATAAATAGCTGGGGTTAAACATGTGCATGAAATTTGATAAGATAAAAACGCATCCCTCGTAACAGGGCCAATACAGACGAAGACAATCCCTTGCAAAGCGTTTTCTAATTTATGTTTTTTCACCATTTCCATGAATGCCGAAACGGTGGATGTACTGGTAAACGTAATAAAATCCACTTTTTTGCCTAAAATTTTATTGGCCAGTTCATCTTCCTTATTTCGCAATGGGATTGTTTCGTAAACGATGAAATCAAGACAATGAAAGCCTTTGTTGAAAAGCTCCTCCCGCAAGTACGGTCGAGCCAAATTCCCTCTTGCAATGACAATTTTGCTTTTTTGCTGCGCCCGTTTGACCAGCTTTTCGGCTAAAGCCTCTGCACGGAATTCCTTTGGATAGAAGGAAACTAAAAATCCTTCCCTTTCTGCCGCTTTTTTTGTTTTTTCGCCAACGCATGCGACGTTCACATTTTGTACATCGTTTAGAGGAATATGAAGGGTGTGAAGATGCTCCAAAAAATAGCGAACGCCATTTACACTTGTAAAAACGATCCAATCATCTTTTGTCAATTTTTTCAATAAATCGGCAATATGATCGTCTGTGGATGTTTTTCTCGTTGCAATCAGCGGGATTTCAACCGGGCATCCGCCCGCCGCTATAATTTTTTCCGAAAATAAATGGGCTTGATCGGGAGCTCTTGTCACTAAAACGGTATATCCTTTCAGCGGCTTCTCATTGCTTGCCATGTTCAAGCTCCTTTTTTACTTTTTCAATCAACTGTTTTGCCCCTTGAGAAATTAAATCAGCAGCCACATCTTTTCCGAGGGCAATTGGATCCGTTCCGGTTTTTGTTTTTTTGTAAATGGTTTTTCCATTGCTGTCGGCAACAAGACCAGTCAATTCTACTTTTCCATCCTCCTTTGCTTCGGCAAAACCGGCAATCGGCACTTGGCAACTCCCTTCCAATTCTTGCAAAAATGAACGCTCTGCCTGAATGGCGGCAGCCGTTTTTTGATCATTCAACTTTTTCAAAGCTGAGAGAAGTTCATGATCTTCCTGCCGGCATTCAATCGCCAAAGCCCCTTGACCGACAGCAGGAACACATATATCCAGCGGCAAATTTTCAGCTTTCAGTTTGTCCCGCCAGCCCATTCGTTTCAGCCCGGCAGCTGCGAGAATGATCGCATCATATTCATCGCCTTCCTGAAGTTTTCGCAAACGCGTATCAATATTGCCGCGAATCCAGCGAATCTTCACATCAGGGCGAGCCGCAAGAATTTGCGCGCTTCTTCTTAAGCTGCTCGTGCCGACGACGGCACCCTCTTTTAACTCTCTAAAGGTCTGTCCGCTTTTTGAAATCAATACATCGCTTACATCTTCTCTCTCCGGTATGCATCCAATCGTCAAACCAGTTGGCAAAACCGCCGGCATATCTTTCATGCTATGTACAGCCATATCTATTTCTCCATTTAACATTGCCTGTTCAATTTCCTTTACAAACAGCCCTTTTCCGCCTACTTTTGATAGAGTAACATGAACAATTTCATCGCCTTTTGTCGATATTTCTTTTATTTCAAATTCAAACGGCGCCCCTGTCTCTTTTAATTTTGAAATCACCCAATTGGTCTGGACTAATGCCAGTTTGCTCCGTCTTGATCCCACCACAATTTTCCTCATTCATGCTCCTCCTTATGTTTTCCGTTAATGAAAGTTTGATAAGCTCCCAAACAAAAAGAAATTGATTAACAGCACTAAAAAAGAAGCCGCATTTAAGAAGGCAATGTTTTTTCCTTGCCAATTTTTGACCACTCGGGCATACAAATAAAAGCAATAAATTCCTAAAACTGTAAACGATCCAAGCACTTTGGCGTCATACCAATGGAAGTCTGGAATTTTCAAGTATGCCCAAATAATTCCCAAAATGAGCCCTAAAATGAGAACAGGGACACCAATCATATTTAACACATACGACATGTAATCCAGTTTTGCCAAATCTTGAATACGGAGAAGCCTTTTTCCCCACTTTTTCTTTTTTAATAAATTATATTGGATCAAATAAAGGATCGTAAAAACGAAAGAAAGGGAAAACGCTCCATAAGACAATATCGCCATTGTGATATGTATTAGCAACAATTCGGAAATGAGCTGGCTGGCTACTTCCGTTGAAACGGCATCAGAAGGAGCAAATGTCCGAATAGCGATCATGATAAAACCGATCACATTAGTAAAAAAGACGAAAAAATCAACCCGAAGCAGCCGATTGACCACAAGGGAAAGGGTGACAAGCACCCATGCATAAAAATAGAGGCCTTCTGAAATATTTAAAACCGGAAATCTCCCTGTTTGCATCATTTGGGCAAATAAAAAAAAGGATTGCAGTCCCCAAACAATAGAAAGTAACCAGAAGGCGAATTTGTTTGCCTTCCGGTTAGGCTGCAAAAAATCGATAAAATATAAGAAAATGCTAAAAGCATATAAAACGATCATCAATTCGTTTAACCGAACAAAATTCCCTTCCAACATAAAGTTTTTCCTTTCACTTCATTTCAAGTGAAACGTTTTTTGAATAGGATGTTTTCGACTGAGCAGTTGATGAATGGCCGATCTTTTCGTCATTCAAGTTAAAAATCTCTTTAAAAAGCTCAAGCGACTGATCGCCGTTGGGAAGTGCGGCCAATTCTTTTACTTTTAATATCGGATCGCGCAGGAGCTGGTTAACAATACTTTTCGTATGTTTGTTTAATATTTTTCTCTCCCGTTCCGTTAAACCGGGAAGCTTCCGTTCAATACTTTTCATCGTTTCTTCTTGAATAAGAAGAGCCTTTTCCCTCAATGCCGCAATGACGGGAACTACCCCCAAGGTGTTCAGCCAATTGGAAAACTCCAGCATTTCCTGTTCAATCATCAATTCAATTTGTTCGGCAGCCGCTTTTCGCTCTTGTAAATTCGCCTCTACAATATTCTCTAAGTCATCAATATCATACAAAAAGATGCTGTCAAACTCGCTTAACGCAGGATCCAAATCGCGTGGAACCGCAATATCAACCATCAGAAGAGGACGGCCTTTCCGCATCTTGTCCACATATTCCATCATATCTTTTGTGATCACAAATTGCTTTGCCCCTGTTGAGCTGATTAAAATATCCGCTTCAACAAGTGCGCATTGCAGTTCATGCATTGTTTTTGCTTGTCCGGAAAAGCGTTTGGCAAGCTCATTCGCCTTTTCAAATGTACGGTTCATGACAGTGATTTGCTTTGCGCCGCTGCCATGCAAATTTTGGACAGCAAGTTCGCCCATTTTGCCGGCGCCTAAAATGAGCACATGTTTGTTCGATAAATCGCCGAAGATCTTTTTCGCCAATTCAACGGCAGCATAGCTGACGGAAACCGCATTAGAGCCAATATCCGTTTCCGAATGCGACCGCTTTGCCAACGTTACTGCTTGTTTGAACAGTTGATTAAAAATCGTGCCGGTCGTTCCGCCTTCCTGAGCCAGCAAAAAACTTGACCGCACTTGTCCAAGAATTTGCGTTTCCCCTAAAATCATCGAGTCCAGCCCGCATGTCACGCGAAATAAATGCTGGACAGCATGTTCATTTTCGAAGTATTTTAAATAAGGAGCAAATTCATCAATCTCCATATCGAACCATTTTGCCAAAAAAGCTTTTATATAATAGCGGCCCGTATGCAGTTGATCGACAACAGCATATATTTCCGTTCGGTTGCAAGTGGATACAATCACGTTTTCCAATATGCTTTTTTCTTTTTTCAACTGTTTCATCGCCAAAGCCAAATCGCTTGTACTGAAACTTAGCTTTTCGCGAATTTCAACAGGGGCTGTTTTATAATTTAGCCCAGCAGCAAAAATGTGCATGTCCGACCCCCCAAATGCTAGTACATACTGTTTATATTATAACAAATTATTGCGCAAAAAAAGTGAACAGTCTTTGAACCGTTATGTTATGATGAAAAGGAAAGGATGATCTTAATTTATATTAATTATTATGTAATAAATATTATCAAATAAATCTCGCACGATCAAGTCTTTAGCTATTTTGAGGTGTTGATATGAAAAAGCATTTTACTCTTGTTGCAGTCATCATGATGGAAGTCGGCTTGTTTTTTTTGCTTCAACATTTTCATCTTTTGCCTTATCCGCAAATGAACAGCTGGCCTTTCTTTCTTATCATGTTTGGAATAGCTTTTTTTATACACTCAAAAGTGGATGGTGATGGAGAAAGCATTGTTCCCGCCATCTTACTAACAGGTCTTGGAAGCCATTTTTTATGGGGCAAAAACTATCCCTTTTGGCCTGATGATTTCACAGCCATTCTTCTCATACTTGGTCTTGCTTTCACCGTCCGATCCTTCATGGCAAAAAGGGGAGCCGTCCAAGGCTTTATGCTGCTTTTAATTGGAGGAGTTCTTTATTTTTTGCCATCGATATCCCTCTTTTTCGTTCAAAAACGTGTGCCGAATTGGGAATCTTTATGGCCGATTCTTTTTCTGATCGTTGGGTTTTATTTATTTGTCAAAAGAAAATGAGTGGGATTTGAGCTGTAAAAAACCGCTCGAAACTTTCCGTTTTTTCGAGCGGTTTTTGTCTCCTTAAGTCCATGAGCTAATCGCTGACCATGCTTCTTCTTTCCCATAGCCTGTTTCCGCTGAAAACAAGATGAGCGGATCGTTTTTCTCCATATTCAGCGTCTCTTTCACCACTTTCAAATGCTGCTGCCATTTCCCCTTTGCTATTTTGTCCGCCTTTGTCGCAATGACGATCGTTGGAAGACCACAATATTTTAAAAATTCATACATCATGACATCATCGCTTGTTGGCGGATGGCGCAAATCAACAACGAGGATGCACGCTTTCAGCTCTTCGCGCCCCGTTAAATACCTTTCCATCATTCCCCCCCATTTTTTCCGCTCTTTTTTTGAAACTTTGGCAAAACCATATCCCGGCACATCGACAAAATAGAATTGCTCGTTGATTAAATAAAAATTCAGCGTTTGTGTTTTCCCAGGCTTCGAGGATGTTCGAGCCAAGTTTTTCCGATTGATCATTTTGTTAATAAAAGAGGATTTCCCGACATTAGATCGTCCGGCCAAAGCAATTTCAGGCAGCTGATCATTCGGATATTGATCGGGGCGAACCGCACTAATGACCATTTCCGCACTTGAAACCTTCATTTGCTCTCACCTGCCAAAGCATGTTTTAGCACTTCATCCATATGGGAGACAAGAACAAATGTCAGTTCATTTCTCACACTGGCCGGAATATCCTCCAAATCCTTTTCATTTTCAGCAGGCAAAATAATCTTTTTTAATCCGGCGCGATGAGCGCTTAATGTTTTTTCTTTCAATCCGCCAATTGGCAGCACGCGCCCTCTTAACGTAATTTCTCCGGTCATGCCCACTTCTTTTTTGACAGGTCTTCCTGTCAACGCTGAGATCAAGGCAGTTGCCATCGTAATTCCTGCTGACGGCCCGTCTTTCGGAACTGCGCCTTCCGGAACATGTATGTGAATGTCTTGTTTTTCATGAAAATCCGGATCGATATTTAGTTCGTGTGTTCTTGAGCGGATGTAGCTAAAAGCTGCCTGAGCTGATTCCTTCATCACATCGCCCAGTTTTCCCGTTAAAATCAGTTTTCCTTTGCCGGGAGTGACGGATACTTCAATGGACAACGTATCGCCGCCTACCGTCGTATAGGCAAGACCTGTAGCAACTCCAACTTGATCTTTCAATTCCGCCTGTCCATAACGGAACAATTTTTTGCCGAGGAAATCTTCCAAGTTTTTTGCCGTTACGACAATTCTTTTTCTTTCGCCTGTGACGATCAGTTTTGCCGTTTTACGGCAAATCGTTGCAATTTGCCGTTCAAGGCCTCTGACCCCTGCTTCACGAGTATAATAGCGAATGATATTCAAAATGGCTTCTTCTTTTAATTGCAAATGGCTTTTTTTCAATCCGTGTTCTTTTATTTGCTTCGGCAGCAAATGCTCTGTTGCAATTTGAACTTTCTCTAATTCTGTATATCCGGCAATCGAAATAATTTCCATGCGGTCGCGCAGCGGTCCCGGAATCGTCGCTAAATTATTGGCGGTAGCAATAAACATTACTCTTGATAAATCATACGGCTCTTCAATATAGTGGTCGCTAAAATTATGGTTTTGTTCAGGATCGAGCACTTCGAGAAGAGCAGCGGAAGGGTCGCCGCGAAAATCGCTTGACATTTTATCAATTTCATCGAGAAGAAACACAGGGTTGACCGTGCCGGCTTTTTTCATTCCTTGAATAATCCGCCCAGGCATTGCCCCAACATACGTTCTTCTATGCCCTCGTATTTCCGATTCATCTCTTACACCGCCGAGCGATATTCTCACAAATTTTCTATTGAGCGATTTGGCAATGGAGCGCGCCAACGATGTTTTTCCAACGCCCGGTGGACCGACTAAACATAATATCGGATCTTTTAATGAGCTTGTCAGCTTTTGCACCGCCAAATATTCCAATACACGCTCTTTGACTTTTTCTAATCCGTAATGCTCTTTGTTTAACGTTTCTTCCGCAAATGCAATATCAATCTTTTCCTCTGTCGCTTTTTTCCATGGCAGCGAAATGAGCCAATCCAAATAATTGCGGATGACGGCACTTTCCGCTGATGTCGCCGGTATTTTTTCGTAGCGGCTCAACTCTTTCATCGCTGTTTTATATACATGTTCCGGCATGCCGGATTGATTGATTTTTTCCGTCAAATCTTCGACTTCGCCCGTTTTTCCTTCTTTTTCTCCAAGCTCTTTTTGAATGGCCTTCATCTGCTCGCGCAAATAATACTCTTTTTGTGTCCGTTCCATTGATTGGCGGACGCGCTGGCCGATTTTCTTTTCAAGCTGGAGCACTTCTTTTTCATTATGGAGCATTTGAATAATTTTGTTTAATCGATTTGTTACATCGAATGTTTCTAAAATTTCTTGCTTATCTTTCAATTTTATCGGCAAGTGGGAGGCGATGATATCAGCCAGTCTCCCAGGTTCATCAATATCCATCACTGTTGCAAATGTCTCGCTGGAAATTTTCTTGGACATTTTTATGTATTGCTCGAAATATTCAAGCGCCGTTCTCATTAAAGCTTCTTCTTCTATACCTTTTTCATTCGGTTCCTCAAAGGTAACAACTTCTACCGAAATGTATGGGTCTTTATTTTCAAATTTTTGAATGGTTCCTCTTTTCAATCCTTCCACAAGCACCCGGATTGTTCCGTTCGGCAGCTTCAACATTTGCTTAATTTTTGTTAATGTCCCTACAAGATATAAGTCGTCCTCATCTGGTTCATCTATTGATATTTCTTTTTGTGTGGTCATAAAAATAATATGGTCATCGATCATCGCCTTTTCAAGCGCTTGTACAGATTTTTCACGTCCGACGTCCAAATGCAAAACCATCGATGGATAAACTAACAAACCTCGAAGTGGTAGGAGGGGGACAATGATGCTGTCTTTTTTCGCCATACGCTTACACCTCCATAGTAAAAAGGGATTATACAATGGTTCTTGTTCAATTCTATCTTATTCTGTTGGTACTGTCTATTTTGAATGTTATCTTCATTTTCGTCCATCTGCCAAATAGAGCAATTTTCCAACAAAACAAGGTTCAGTGCTTTGTACTGAACCTTTCAAAAAGTCCGTGCATAATCGACTAATCTTTATACCGATTCCTTTTTCGCAAAAGAGTCTTGCCGGACTTCTTCTGTGGGCGGATTCACTAATGCGTGGTCGAGGACTTCTTGAAAATGGCGGACAGGAATAATTTCTATGCCTTCTATCGTTTTCAAGATCGACTGCATATTATCCGCCGGAACAATAACTTTTTTGGCTCCTGCGTTTTTGGCTGCCTTTATTTTCGGAATGATGCCGCCAATCGGCTTCACATATCCATGAATACTAATTTCTCCTGTCATCGCAACAGTGCGATCAACAGCTATTTTATGTATCGCAGAAAAAATTCCGGTGGCCATGGCAATTCCCGCACTTGGTCCATCGACCGGAACTCCGCCGGGAAAATTGACGTGGATGTCATAATCGTGCGCGTTTATTCCCATTGATCTTAAAACAGTGATGACATTTTCTATTGATCCTTTCGCCATGCTTTTTCTTTTTATTGATTTGCCGTGATCGCCAATGCTTTCCTCTTCAATAATTCCTGTAATATTGATTGTTCCTTTTTCCCTCGCTGGAATAACCGTTACTTCGATTTCCAGAAGCGAGCCGCTGTTTGGCCCATAAACCGCCAATCCGTTCACTAAACCGACTTTCGACTCAGCGCCGATTTTCTTTTCATCTTTTGGCGTAAGCTGGCTCGAATGGACCACCCATTCAATATCTTCCGTTCTGATTTCCTGACGGTCTTCCGTAATGGCTATTCCTGCTGCAATTTGCATCATATTGACGATTTCCCGGCCATTTCGCGCATAAGTGGTTAAGATGGAAATCCCTTCTTCAGACACAAGCATATTGACTTTTTCCGCTGCTTTTTTCGCTACAACGGCCAGTTCATCCTTTGTTAAATCCCGAAAGAATACTTCCAAACAACGGGAGCGGATCGCCGGCGGAATTTCATTCGGAGTCCGCGTCGTAGCTCCGACTAAACGAAAGTCAGCCGGCAGGCCATTTTGAAAGATGTCATGAATATAATTCGGAATTTGGGAATTTTCTTCACTATAATAGGCGCTTTCTAAAAACACTTTTCGATCTTCCAAAACTTTTAAAAGTTTATTCATTTGAATAGGATGAAGCTCGCCAATTTCATCAATAAACAACACCCCTCCATGGGCATGTGTGACGGCTCCTTGTTTCGGCTGAGGAATCCCCGCTTGACCCAAAGCCCCCGCCCCTTGATAAATCGGATCATGGACGGAACCGATTAAGGGATCGGCTATTCCCCGTTCATCAAATCTTGCCGTTGTTGCATCTAATTCAACGAATACAGCATTTGGCTGAAACGGCGATTTTTTATTTCGTTTTGCCTCTTCAAGAACGAGCCTTGCAGCAGCCGTTTTTCCTACCCCAGGTGGTCCGTAAATAATGACATGCTGTGGATTCGGACCGCATAAGGCCGCCTTTAATGCTTTTATTCCGTCTTCCTGGCCAACGATATCGAAAAAACTTTTCGGACGAATCCGTTCAGCAAGAGGCTCTGATAGTTTGATCGAACGCAATTTGCGCAACTGCTCCATTTCTTTTTTCGACTCTCGGTCAATGGTCACTTTTTGCGTTCGCTGGTTTCGCAGCAAATTCCAAAAATACAATCCGACAATGATGCCGAAAAAAAGCTGTATAAAAAGGGCAATTCCTGTCCAATTCATCCTTTTTCTCCTCCTCGACCAATTGTTTACCTCCTATTATCTCCCTTGTAAAGAAGGATTAAACATGTGATCGAAGAGCAGTTGAAAAAGAAAGAGGATCACCATTCCTTTGGATTGATCCTCTTTTAGCTGAATTTATGCAGATGTTTTCGTATCTTCATGAACGACTGTTCCGTCTTTTGTAATCAGCTTCGGTGAAGATTTTTCCACCACTGTATCTGCTGTAATCACGCACTTCACAATATCCTCGCGTGACGGCAATTCAAACATCACATCAAGCATGATGCCTTCAATGATGGATCGCAAACCGCGGGCGCCTGTTTTTCTCTCAATGGCTTTTTTGGCAATCTCTTTTAAGGCTTCTTCTTCAAATTCAAGCATAACACCATCAAGTTCAAGCATTTTTTGATATTGTTTGACGAGTGCGTTCTTCGGTTTTGTTAAAATTTCCACCAAAGCTTCTTCATCCAATGGTTCGAGGCTGGCAATAACCGGCAATCGACCGATAAATTCCGGGATGAGGCCAAACTTTAGCAAATCCTCAGGCAATACTTTTGAAAGCAGTGCCTTTTGATCCAACTCTTTGTTTCGGTTATCGGCTCCAAAACCCATGACCTTTTGCCCTAATCGGCGCTTAATAATTCCTTCAATTCCATCGAACGCACCCCCGCAAATAAACAGGATGTTGGTTGTATCAATTTGGATAAATTCTTGATGCGGATGCTTTCTTCCTCCTTGCGGTGGGACGCTCGCAATCGTTCCTTCCAAAATTTTTAAAAGGGCTTGCTGCACCCCTTCTCCAGAAACGTCTCTTGTGATGGATGGGTTTTCTGATTTGCGAGCAATTTTATCGATTTCGTCAATATAAATAATTCCTTTTTCAGCTTTTTCTACGTCATAATCAGCCGCTTGGATGAGTTTAAGCAAAATGTTTTCTACGTCTTCCCCTACATACCCCGCTTCAGTAAGCGATGTGGCATCAGCAATGGCGAAAGGCACATTTAAAATGCGGGCAAGCGTTTGAGCGAGTAGCGTTTTTCCGCTTCCAGTCGGCCCGATCAAAACGATGTTGCTTTTGGAAAGTTCGACATCATCAATCTTACTGTTGGAATTGATCCGTTTATAATGGTTATAAACAGCCACAGACAATGATTTTTTTGCTTGCTCCTGGCCGATGACATATTCATCTAAAATTTCTAGAATTTCTTTCGGTTTCGGGACATCTTTAAATTCAACTTCTTCCTCTGTATTTAACTCTTCTTCCACTATTTCAGTGCAAAGCTCAATGCATTCATCGCAAATATATACGCCTGGACCAGCGACAAGTTTTCTTACCTGGTCTTGAGTTTTTCCGCAAAAAGAGCATTTTAATTGTCCCTTTTCGTCATTAAACTTAAACATGTGATCACCCCTTAATATCCTTCCTTTCATCCCCATCCAAAAAACAAACGCGGCAAAATGATTGGGGGAACGATCAAAACCGCCCGAAAAAAGAGTATGTACTGCATTTTAACATAAAAAGAATGAAAAGCGTTAATCAAAAGTATGTATTATTTTTTTTCAAAATTATGTAAATCTACTGTTACAAATTCAATGATACGCTTTTCATTTTATAAAACAAGGCACGATCAAGTCGCGCCTTGTTTTCTTTCACCGTTGATTTCAAATATCCCTTTTCTATATTATGCAACATCTTTTCTATTTTCTACAAGAAAATCGATTGCTTTTTTAATTTTTAAATCTTCTTTTAAATGATCAGTGGATCCGATAATCTTTTTCATGTTCTCAACAGATAAATTGTAGGCTTCAGCCATTTTTTGCAGTTCTTCATTCACTTCTTCTTCCGATACTTCAATGTTCTCGGCATTGGCAATCGCTTCGAGTGTCAGGCTGTATTTTACCCGTTTTTCCGCATCCTCCTTCATTTGTTCGCGCAAGCCTTCTTCATCTTGGCCGGAGAATTGGAAATAAAGCTGTAAATTTAAACCTTGCATTTGCAAACGTTGTTCAAATTCCCTCATCATTCGGTCCAATTCATTGTCAATCATTACTTGCGGAATATCAACTTCGACATTTTCCGCCGCCTTTTCCACAAGGTCATCACGAAGTTTATTTTCCGCATATGTTTTCTTTTCCTCTTCCAAACGCTTTCTGATATTCGCTTTTAACTCATCAAGCGTTTCGACATCTTCATTTACATCTTTTGCAAATTCATCATCTAAAGCTGGCAATTCTTTTCTTTTGATTTCATGAATTTTCACTTTAAATACAGCAGGTTTGCCAGCTAAATTTTCTGCATGATACTCTTCCGGGAAGGTAACTTCCACATCTTTTTCAGCGCCAGCTTCGAGGCCGATAAGCTGTTCTTCAAAACCGGGGATGAAAGTTCCTGAACCGATCTCAAGCGAATAATTTTCCGCTTTTCCGCCTTCGAACACTTCGCCATTCACCTGACCCTCGAAGTCGATGACAACCGTATCTCCTTCTTCCACTTTGCCTTCTTCTTTCACAACCAACTCAGCATGGCGCTCTTGCAATTGCTTCAACTCGTTTTCAACGTCTTCGTCCGTAACGGTTGCATCTTCTTTTTGAACATCCAACCCTTTATATTCACCAAGTTTCACTTCAGGTTTCACCGTTACTTTTGCAGTGAAAATCAGCGGCGACCCTTTTTCAATTTGTTCAATATCAATCTCCGGACGGTCTACCGGTTCGATGCCCGCTTCTTCCACAGCTTTCGGATAAACTTCAGGAAGCAAAAGATCCAGCGCATCTTGATAAAGCGCTTCAACACCGAATCTTTTCTCAAAAATTGACCGCGGCACTCTTCCTTTGCGGAAGCCAGGAATACTTACATTTTTTACAACTTTTTTAAAGGCTTTATCGAGCGCTTCATTAAATGTTTGTGCGTCTACTTCTACTGTTAAGACGCCTTCATTGCCTTCTAATTTTTCCCACTTCACTGACATCTGTTTCCCTCCAACAATCGAAAAATATAATTCATTTACACATACGGCAAATTCATATGACTTGTCCATATGAAACTTACCCTGAATAAACGTTCTATTAATAAATGAAGAAGATAGCCTTGTACATTCAAGACTTGGACAAAAGACATATAAATCGGCAATCATCTTGAAAAAAACATTTTACAACCATTTTATTATAACATAGGATACAAACGTTTCAATAGGTTCTCATATTGGAATATTTGAAAATTCTTCGATCTGCCTGATCTTTTGGCAAATCGCCGTCATTTTTGCCTTTTTTACTTGATAAATGTTTCCAACTTCTTCTAAATGAATGGGGATGCCAAAAACCTCATAACCTACTGCATGCAGGGAGGCGGCCCAAAGCGCATGATTGTCTGGTATCGGTTGAAAAGGATACATGACGTAAAGATGGCGTATCCACATTTCTTTTACCGCTTCAAAAAGTGTCGGATTTTCATTGCCTAAAACGTCATCAAGAAGATTAATTACCTTTTTGGCAAAAGGTGTTTCTAATAAATCATGCAGCCTGTCCGGTTTGACAACGATCGATTCGCCAAATTTGGTAACCTTCATACTTTCAGATATTTCCTGATCCCTTAACAATTGCAACAGCATTGTTTTAACAATGGGATGGACAGTTTTCGAAAGGAGCATTTTTTGAATCGTATCGAGATAACCTTCTGCACTCTTATTTTTTAACGTTTGAACAAAGAATAGCTGTTTGTCTATAAGGAGAAAAAGGTCGTCATCTTCGTCTTCCGCTGCTTTTGGATTCGCTTCTGTCATCTTTCGGCTTAAATCAAGAAGCTTGTAAAACTGTTCAGCGTGAGTGGATGGCAGCTTATTTTCTTCCAACACCGCTTCAATCGTCGCTTCCACTTCCTCATATTGTCCGAGCTGAACGAGTATAGTTAAATACATTTGCAATACTTGAAAATAATTTCCTTTTGCTTGATGAAGCATTTCTTTGCAAATTTGTTTAGCGCTCACAAAATCCCCAAGCTCCATAAAGCAAATAGCGATTCCAAAGTCAATTTCTGGATGATTGGAATCCCATTGTCTTGCTTCGAAAAGAAGTTCAAGCGCTTCTTCATAATTTTTATTGTTTAACGCATCCATTCCCATTTCAATGAGACGTTCTTTTAGCATTGGAAACGGAATAATTTTCCCACTTCTCTTCTTCATATAAAAAACCTCTTTATCATTTTCTACAAGTTTACCAGCCTAACCAAAAGAAAACAAGGCAATAAGAATAAAAGCGCAGGCTCAAGCCCACGCTTTTTCTTTTTGCTCAAATTGTTTAATTTGATCGTCGTATAGCAAGGTAAACGCAATTTCATCTCGTCCGTTTAGAAGCATATCTTTCCAATGCTGATCAATTTCAAAATAAAACTCAAATCCTTCCTGATCGGACACTTTTTGCTGTTGTAAATCAATCGTGCATTCGTAGGCATTTCCTTCCGCCTTTTCAAGCAGCGTTTGAAAAACATCGGAATGAACACGAATTGGCAGCAATCCGTTTTTCAAGCAGTTTTGATAAAAAATATCCGCAAAACTTGGCGCAATAATCGCACGAAAACCGTAATCGCTAAGCGCCCATGGTGCATGTTCTCTTGAAGAACCGCAGCCGAAGTTTTCGCCGGCAAGCAAAATTTGCGATCCTTTATAAACTGGCTGATTTAGTTCGAATTGCGGGTTTTCTTCACCATTATCCAAATATCTCCAATCAAAGAAAGCAAATCGTCCATATCCAGTCCGTTCAATTCGCTTTAAAAATTGCTTAGGAATAATTTGGTCAGTATCGACATTTGTTCTATTTAATACTGCAACTTTGCTTGTCAAAGTTGTAAACGGCTGCATATGATCCCCTCCTTATTTTACAGCTTCTAATGTTAATGTGCGAATATCGACGAATTTTCCGTAAATGGCCGCAGCCGCCGCCATCGCCGGGCTGACTAGGTGAGTTCTGGCTCCTTTTCCTTGCCGTCCCTCAAAGTTTCTGTTTGACGTGGATGCACAACGTTTGCCAGGAGGAACAACATCATTGTTCATGCTTAAGCACATGCTGCATCCTGAATCGCGCCACTCAAAACCCGCTTCAATAAATATTTCGTGCAAACCTTCTTGTTCTGCGGCTTTTTTCACTCTTTGTGAACCCGGCACAACAATTGCTTTTACGTTCGGCGCCACTTTTTGTCCTTTGACCATATTGGCTGCCTCACGTAAATCAGTCAATCTGGAATTTGTGCAAGAACCGATGAACACATAGTCGATCTCAATATCTTGAATGTTCGTTTTAGGTGAAAGATCCATATACTCATACGCCCGTTTAAATGAAGCTGCTTCGCTTTCATTGCGAGCATCTTCAAGCGCTGGTATCGATTCGTTAACCGGAAGCACCATGCTTGGGTTTGTTCCCCAAGTGACCATAGGCGCAATGTCTTCGCCGCGGATTTCAATTGTTTTATCAAAGTGAGCGCCCGGATCTGTTCTCAATGACTTCCAATACTCTACTGCCTTCTCAAATTTTTCGCCTTTAGGAGCGTATTTTCTGCCTTTAATGTAGTTAAATGTTGTTTCATCCGGTGCAACCAATCCCGCACGCGCTCCGGCTTCAATGGACATGTTGCAAATGGTCATCCGCTCATCCATTGATAAATTTTCAATGACCTCTCCGCAATATTCGATGACATAGCCTGTTCCAAAATCAACACCGTATTTTCCAATAATATAAAGGATGACGTCTTTCGCCGTGACCCCTTTCGCCAACGATCCTGTCACTTTGATTTGCAATGTTTTTGGTCGGTGTTGCCATAAAGTTTGCGTTGCTAAAACATGTTCTACTTCGCTTGTTCCAATTCCAAAGGCCAGCGCACCAAAGGCGCCGTGCGTAGATGTATGGCTATCGCCACATACAATCGTCTTCCCTGGCAGCGTTAAGCCTAATTCCGGTCCAATTACGTGCACAATTCCTTGATCTTCACTATTTAAACCTGCGAGTGTAATGCCGAATTCTTGGCAGTTTCTTTCCAATGCGCTTATTTGATTTTTCGCAACTTCATCTTTTATCACAAAGCGATTAACCGTTGGAATATTATGATCCATTGTCGCAAATGTTAGATCAGGCCGTCTCACTTTTCGGCCGGTTTGTCTTAATCCTTCAAATGCCTGAGGTGATGTCACTTCATGTATAAGATGAAGATCGATATATAGAAGGTCTGGTTTTCCCTCTTCTCTGACAACGACATGCTCATCCCAAATTTTTTCTATTATATTACGAGGTCTCATTTTTTCTCCCCCTTGCCTGAATGTTTTCTATCTATAATAAAACCGTGAGCTTTTCTTTATGGAAGAAAAGCTCACTGAAATATGTTCTGTTGAAAAAATTCCTTAGCTTTCATAGGATTCAATCATGCTAATAATGGAATAATCTTCGGCAATCCCTTCGATGATCGCTTCTATCATTTCATTTGTATGCAGATATGATTGGCTATTTTTCGCCAAATCTTTCGTTTGTTTTCCTGAATTTAATACATTTTCCACAGCTTTTTCAATTGCACTCGCTTCTTCATGAAGATTAAAAGAATGACGCAGAAGCATGGCGCTTGATAAAATCATTCCGATCGGGTTTGCAACATTTTGTCCGGCAATATCAGGGGCTGATCCATGGACGGGTTCATATAAATGTAGCCCGCTGCTGGATAAACTTGCCGATGGCAGCATGCCTAGTGATCCGCTGATCATGGATGCTTCATCACTCAATATATCGCCAAACATATTTTCCGTCACAATAACATCAAACTGGCCCGGTTTGCGAATCAACTGCATGGCGGCATTGTCAACGAGCATATGCTCCAATGCCACTTCAGGATATTTAGCAGCCGTTTCTTCAGCAATTTCCCGCCACAGCTTGCTAGTTGTTAACACATTCGCTTTGTCAACAGAGACTACTTTCCCTCTCCGTTTTTGCGCTATTTGAAAAGCAGTCTCAAGGATGCGCTCAATTTCTTTTCGCTTATAAAACAGAGTGTCGACAGCGGCCTCTTCACCGTCTGAGTGAAGCCTTTCGCTCGGCTTTCCGAAATAAAGCCCGCCAGTTAATTCCCGAACAATGACAAAATCAACGTTTTCAATGTACTCCTCTTTTAATGGCGACGCATCTCGAAGGGATTTATAAGTTTTAACAGGGCGAAGATTCGCAAACAAATCAAGCTCTTTCCGGATTTTCAGCAAACCTTTCTCCGGACGCAATTCCGGGGGATTGCGATCCCATTTAGGACCGCCTACCGCACCAAGCAGCACGGCATCGGATGAACGACATAATGCAAGAGTTTCATCCGGCAAAGGATCGCCGCATTGATCAATTGCTTCCCCCCCGATGAGGCCGTAAGCAAATTCAAATTCGTGTTGATAATATTTTCCGACCGCTTTCAATACTTCAATAGCTCCGTTTGTAACTTCCTTCCCTATTCCGTCTCCAGGTAAAACAGCAATCTTTTTCTTCACTTCCGCTGCCCTCCCTTTATGCTGGCATTATACAATCGTCCGTTGATTTTCCTTCGCCATATGTTTCACCAATATGGCACGGTTTACAGCATTAATATAAGCTTTGGCTGAAGCTTCAAGGACATCTTGGGCAATGCCTCTTCCGCCCATTTCCAAATCGTCGACCTTTACTTTTACATATACTTGAGCCAACGCATCGCGTCCGCCTGAATTGGACTGGATGCGGTAGTCTAATAAGGTGACAGATTGCTTCATACAACGCTCAAGCGTGTTGTAAACAGCTTCTACGCTTCCGTTGCCCGTTCCGGCTTCTTGGATAACGGCATCTTGTGTTTTCAGCGTCACAGTTGCTGATGGGATGCCTGATGTGCCATAAGTAACTTGAAGTCCAGTAAGTTCATATGTTTCATCTTCACCGGTCAATTGCTCATCCAAAACCAATGCAACTAAATCGTCTTCTGTCAATTCTTTTTTCTTTTCAGAAAGTTCTTTAAATGCATTGAATAATCGGTTGATTGCTTCATCATCCAATTCGAATCCAAGTTCATAAAGCTTCACTCTGAAAGCGTGGCGTCCGGAATGTTTTCCAAGCACTAAGCTATTGGACTGCACACCGACAAGTTCCGGCGAAATAATTTCGTAAGTAGTTTTTTCTTTTAACACGCCGTCTTGGTGAATCCCGGATTCATGGGCAAAAGCGTTTTTGCCAACGATCGCTTTATTTGGCGGAACGATCATTCCGGTCAGCTTGCTCACCATATCACTTGTCCGTTTGATTTCATTCAGTTTAATATTCGTTTCAACTTGGTAATAATCTCTGCGGATATAAAGAGCAACAGCAATCTCTTCCAAAGCTGAATTGCCGGCGCGTTCTCCAATTCCGTTAATCGTCCCTTCTATCTGCCCCGCTCCATGTTCGATCGCGCTGAGGGCATTTGCGACAGCCATTCCTAAATCATCATGGCAATGAGCAGACAAAATGACTTGGTCGATATTTTTGACATTCTGTTTCAAATAGTCAAAAATTTTCCCGTATTCGATAGGGTTGATGTAGCCGACTGTATCAGGAATATTGATGACTTTAGCGCCTGCTTCGATTACCTTTTCGATAATTTCAGCTAAAAAGTCAAGTTCTGTGCGGCAGGCATCCTCCGCAGACCATTGAATAATCGGGAAAAACTTTGCGGCATATTTTACCGATTCAACCGCTCGTTCAATTACTTGTTCTTTTGTCATTCTTAATTTGTATTCTCGATGGATCGGCGATGTCGCAATAAATGTATGCAGTCTGGGCTCTGAGCCGTCTTTTAAAGCCTCCCAAGCTGCATCAATATCTCTTTTAACCGATCTTGCCAACCCCGTAACAGAAGAGTTTTTGATCGTTTTGGCGATTTCCTGAACGGAGCGAAAGTCTCCAGGAGATGAGGCAGGGAATCCCGCCTCAATGATATCCATACCAAGTCGCTCCAATTGTTTGGCAATTTCCAGTTTTTCTTTCAAATTGAGGTTTACGCCTGCGGATTGCTCCCCATCCCTTAAAGTTGTGTCAAAAAAGTTAATTTTTCGCACTATTTACCACCGCTTCCTTATTTTTCGGCTTTACAAACGGCATCATCTCTCTTAAAACTTTGCCAACTTGCTCAATTTGATGTTCATTTTCACGTTTGTTAATCGCCGTAAATTGTGGTCTGCCGACTTGGTTTTCCATAATCCATTCTTTCGCAAATTTGCCTGTCTGAATATCTTTCAACACAGCTTTCATATTTTCTTTTACATGTTGATCCACTACGCGCGGGCCTGATACGAAATCTCCCCATTGAGCTGTATCGGAAATGGAGTATCTCATGTTGGAAAGTCCGCCTTCATACATTAAGTCGACGATTAATTTTAATTCATGCAAACATTCAAAATAGGCCACTTCAGGCTTGTAGCCTGCTTCCACTAGCGTTTCGAATCCAGCTTTGACAAGTGAAGTCAAACCGCCGCAAAGAACAGCTTGCTCACCGAAAAGATCCGTTTCGGTTTCTTCTTTAAATGTTGTTTCCAGAACACCTGCCCGTGCTGCTCCGATTGCTTTTGCATATGCAAGTGCCAATTCCTTCGCTTGGCCTGTTACGTTTTGTTCAACAGCTATTAATGCTGGAACTCCCGCACCTTCTGTATAAGTTCTTCTTACTAAATGGCCGGGACCTTTAGGAGCAACTAAGAACACATCCACATCATTTGGCGGAACAATTTGATTGAAATGGACGTTGAACCCGTGGGCAAATACGAGAGCATTTCCTGATTTGAGCCCTGATTTTATTTCATTTTCGTAAAGTTCTTTTTGCTTTTCATCAGGAACAAGCACCATGATAATGTCTGCTTCTTCAACCGCTTCACGGACTGTTTTAACTTCTAAACCATCTTCCTGTGCTTTCTCAAAAGATTTCCCTTTTCTAACGCCGACAACGACATCAACGCCGCTTTCCTTTAAATTCAATGCATGGGCATGGCCTTGAGATCCATATCCCAAAACAGCCACTTTTTTTCCATTTAATACTCCTTCATTGATATCTCCGTTATAATATACTTTTGTCATCTTGATCTCTCCCTTTCACTTTAAAAATTTTATATTAAATATAATTTAAACAATTGATATGTTTTTTTCCTGTTGTAATCTTTGATTTCCTCTAGGAAAGGCAGTTAACCCGGTTCTTGCTACCTCTTTTATGCCATACGGTTTCAGCAAATCTATTAAAGCTTCGATTTTATTCGGTTCTCCCGTTACTTGCACGACCACGCTGTCCTTGCTGACATCAATAATCGAAGCTCTGAACGGTTCGATCACGCCGTATATTTCCATTCTCGTCGATGGATTGGCAACAACTTTGATTAAAGCCAGTTCTCTTGCTACAATTGATTGATTGGTTATATCCATCACTTTTAGGACATCTATTTGCTTATTTAATTGCTTAGTAATTTGTTCAACTTCTTTTTCTTCTTTCACATTCACAACAAATGTGATTCGGGAAACACCTTCTACTTCCGAATGGCCGACAGAAATGCTTTCGATATTATAATTTCTTTTTGTAAAAAGGCCGGTAATTCGGTTCAGAACTCCTGATCTGTTCATAACTGTCAGCGTAATAATCCGCTTCATTTTTTAATCCCCACCATTTCATTCAATCCTTTGCCAGGTGCAACCATTGGATAAACGTTTTCTTCAGGTGCCACAACGACTTCAATCAGTTCAGGTTCATCACTTGCCAAGCTTTCTTTCAACACTTTCTCTAGATCTTGATTGTTTTGCACTCTAGCCCCTTTAATTCCGAAAGCTTCCGCTAATTTAATAAAATCCGGCTGAGCTTGAAAGACGGAATGGGAATAGCGTTTTTCATAAAAGAGTTCTTGCCACTGACGTACCATTCCGAGCGAATTGTTGTTCAGAACGACCACTTTGATTGGCAGATTATGCTCTCTAATAACAGCAAGCTCCTGAAAGGTCATTTGAAAACCCCCATCTCCCAATAAAGCAACAACCGTTCTATTGCGGTCGGCAAATTGCGCACCGATGGCTGAAGGGAGGCCAAAGCCCATCGTACCAAGTCCGCCTGAAGTAACCCATCTGTTTGGCGCATTGAAGCGGTAATATTGCGCAGCCCACATTTGATGCTGACCGACATCTGTCGCCACAATTGCTTCGCCTTTTGTTAGTTCAAATATTTTTTCAATCACTTCTTGCGGTTTTATCTCTTTTTCTGACTTTTCATACCATAAAGGATATTCTTTTTTATAGTCATCCAAATGCTTGATCCATTTTTGATGATCCCCTTGTTTTCCCTGTTGTTCCACTAAAAGCTTCAAAACATATTTCGCATCGCCGACAATCGGTATTTGCGTTGGTACATTTTTGCCAATTTCAGCCGGATCAATATCGATATGGGCAACCGTTGCATTCGGTGCAAAATGTTTAAGATTTCCTGTTACTCTGTCATCAAAACGTGCTCCGATGCTAATCAATAAGTCGCATTCATAAAGTGCCATATTGGCAGCATATGTCCCGTGCATTCCAGCCATTCCTAAGAAAAGAGGATGATCAGCCGGAAAACTACCTAAGCCAAGAAGCGTATTTGTAATTGGAATTTGCTGTTGTTCAACATATTCTCTCAACTCATTAGCAGCATTGGCAAAAAGTACTCCTGCACCTGCCAAAATGACAGGTTTTTTTGCTGCGCTGACAGCTTCCACCAATCGGCGAATTTGCAAATAATTAGGTTCCAAAGTCGGTTGATAGCCGGGCAATGAAACTTCGATATCATAATTAAAAGTGCCTTCTGTTTGCACAACATCTTTCGGTATATCGATCAAAACCGGTCCAGGGCGTCCTGTCGTAGCAATATGAAACGCCTCTTTGATGATTTTTGGCAAATCGTTGATGTGACGCACTTGATAATTGTGTTTTGTAACAGGCATCGTTATTCCAATCACATCTGCTTCTTGGAAAGCATCAGAGCCGATCACGGTTGTTGCTACTTGTCCTGTAAAGACTACGAGAGGCAATGAATCAATCATCGCATCAGCAAGCCCTGTCACCAAATTGGTTGCTCCTGGTCCTGAAGTTGCAATGACTACTCCGGGTTTTCCGGAAATTCTTGCATAACCTTCTGCTGCGTGAATGCCTCCTTGCTCATGTCTCGTCAACACATGAAATACTCCGGAATGATAGAGTTTATCATATATCGGCAAAACCGCTCCTCCAGGATAGCCAAAGATAACTTCGACATTTTCTTTTTTCAATGCTTCAATGAGCATTTCCGAGCCCGACATAATTGTTGTTGTACATTTGGTTTTCTCATCCAATTGTACATTTGCAGCCATTAAAATATCCTCCTTTTAGACAGATGTGATGAAAATGAAAAACCTTCTCACCCCAAGCAGCCTGATATAACAGACTAAAAGGGGCGAGAAGGTTTATTTCCCGCGGTACCACCCTTCTTCGTGGCGCATGCCACCTCACGAACGGTTTGAACCGTTCTTTTTACTAACGAGTGCGTCGAGTAAACACACCCGGCCCACCCTACTAGCTTCATCAGCGTTCGAATCGGCACTCTGAGGCGAGTTCATCTCTGGTGACAACACCGGTTTCCAGCTGCCCCGGCTCTCTGGAGTTATCAAGGCCAAAGATTACTACTCCTCATCATCGTTTTCATCTATTGCAATAATAAATATTTTTTGAAAAATCGGTTTTTGATTGTTTATTTGAGCCTTATAATACGCTTATTTTTTTAAAGTGTCAACACCATTTTATGAATTGTTCGATTTTTTTCATTAAGTCCAAATAGTTGATAGCGTTTACATGATGATTGTATCAACAATTTTAACAGTCAAAAAATTTTTAACGCAAATAAAACTCTCACCGCCATTTCAATTTTAAAAAAGATTTGAATTCCCAACCCGTAAACAAAAACAGCGAATTCATTCAGTTAAAGACCATTTCATTTTTCCCCATTTTTCTATAAATATTCCCGCAAACGAACTGACGTTTTTTAATTACCCGCTTCGTTGTAAAGCGAATCCTTTAAGCCTTGTTTATTGCCGCCATTCCCCTCCAAGAAGCCTGTGTTCTATTTTTCTACTTAACTTTCAAAATCATGTATGTTAACATATTGTGAGAATGAGTTTACATAAAAGGAGCGGTTAACTCCCCTTTGGAGAAAAACAAAGTCAAGAAAAATGGTCATTGCAGTTTTTTTACTGTCATCACAGTTATTTTGAAATTCCCCTTATGTTCCGATTAAGGGGCTAAATTAGCAGTTAAATTAATCGCTATATTGGCAGCGTATACGGTATGATTTCAATGCATTGTCATGCATTAAGAGGAGCAATAGGCTTCCTTTCGTTACTGAAGTATTAATCGATCCAACCGGCGAATACATTTTTGGATTTTGCAACGGGCTAAATTTTTAGAAAAAACTAATTTAACCTCAGATTGCCACGGGTCGCAATACGATTGGAATATTCGGCCCCATTCAAGTTAAAGTTCGCGCTTAATATGGAATGAGGGCAGGAAGCGGCTGTTAGTGTCTATCTATTTATTCTAATCGGTTTGAGAAAAGCTTTTCTGGCCGATTGGATCGGGATTACAGTAACAATTCGATTTTTCATGTAAATCCAATTCGAATGGAAAGAGTGGTCGTGGATGAATAGAAAAAAATTTAAGAATGGCCGGGTGCTCCGAGGACATCATCTGTTGTGCGTTCATGGTTTTCGCGGAATGGGCTACAGTCCAGCATTTATTGAAAAAATGCACGATTTGGTAACGGAGATCAACAATCATGCGATAGATTTTCCAATCAAAGTTGTTGTCGGTTTAGATGAAGCCTGTTTTTATTGCCCGCATAAAGGCGATGGTGTTTGCAATTCCCCTAAGTCAAATGCTTTTGTCACCCACTTGGATGAAAAAGTGATGAATCATTTAAAGATTGAAAATGGTGAAATTTATATGAAAAACGAGCTTGTTTCTCTTGTTGCCAATCACGTTTATCCAGACGATCTTGATTATTTGTGCGAAGGATGTTCATGGCTCAGTTACGGTGTATGCAAGGAGGGCATTGCTCTTTTAAAAAAAAAGATTTCTAATCAAAAAAATGGATAAACAAATGGACTGTTTTGCCTAAAATTGGCGTTTTCCTTTACTAAAAAACACCTTTCTTGATAAAGCGTTCTTCTTTAACAAGGTTGTATCTATTATGATGTTTCAAAAAGGTCGCAGGACAAAGAAAGAAAAATTATTATGCCATTTCGTTAAAGAGTTTCGTGAAAAAGATCAAGAAAAAACAGCAAAAGTGTTTTCTTCAATGGATGTGTAATGTGTAAAAAATGTGTAAAATGAAATCCCTTTATATCGTTTTTCATCGCATTCTTAACAAAAAGAAAAAAGCTCATAAACATTGATATATCAACGTTTATGAGCATATGTAAAAAATTGATCATATTCAAAATCAACACAATGGCGTCCCAGGAGAGATTCGAACTCCCGACCCGTTAAAACAACGTTATAGCCAATCAACTATGTAGGCATGTTGAACCGTTCATTGACCCGTTCAACTGACCGTTTTATTTTCGTTATCAAGATTCTACATTATTATATATTTTATAGTCAAGCGAAAAATTCGGCGCGACCCGCAGGCCACGCCAGTTACCCCCTAAACATATTTACCGTTTTTCTATTTTGTCTTTGAACTTCCGTTATGTCCTCCACGAACCAACGGAAATCTCTCGTTCCTAGACGTAGATTGATTATTACCGGTTGACTTGCGGTATTTCCTGCGTTACTATAAACCTTTTGTTGCGTTTCAGTACGACTGACTTCGACATATTCGCGTTTAATCGCTTTAGGGCGGTTTATTCGCAACACTTGCTCTAAAGGCCCGCACACTACTCGGTACGGCTGCGTTAATCATGCGTGTTGACGCTTTGTCAACCATCGATCTCATTCGTTCTATCCCAATAGCGAAACCTTCTCCGGTAAACATACCGAGTTCACGGAACACTCTTGATGGCGACTTAATACCTAACAGGGATTTTGCTTTATCAATTGCGTCATTTACAACGTCTTTGATTGCGCCAGTAACTCGGCTCGCTGCCGATTTGATTCCGTTTGCCAAGCCTCGGATAATGTCAGAACCAATGCTAGACAAGTCAATGCCGTCTAAAAACCGCGTGATGTCGTTCCAAATGTCGGTTACTTTGTTCCATATTTCATCCATTTTGTCTTCGATTTTGTCTCTCAAATTCACTAAATTTACTAATCGCAGTTTTTACGATAGTTTTTACGATAAGGAATTTTGCTTGAATTAAGTCCCATTTTTGACTAATCCAATTTGCAACCTTGCCGAAAATTTCTTTCGTTTTTGCCCAAATAGTATCCCAGTTCTTAACGATAATCAGCGCTAAACTAATGACAACCGAAATTAAAATACCGATTGGTCCGCGCGCCAAAAACAAGATTTTTGAGCCTAGGTTTTTGATGATCGGCATTAACGTTTGCAACGGTGCTTTCAGTTTGCCAAACCATTGCCATGCTTTTTGGATGACTGGCCATAAAATTCGGAATACGCTAATTCCGAACGAAATAATCGGCCAAAAGATACGGAAAAGACCCATCGCTACAGTAACAATCGCAATTAGTTTCGCGACCCATTCATGATTTTTAAATAGTTCCGCTGTCCACGCGAAAAAACGTTCAGTGAGTTTTAACACCTGCGTTGCCACTGGCTCGACCGCGCTTGCCTGTCGCTTAGTTCGCCGTTTTTTGTTGCCGTCCATAGTTCGTTTATTTTTTCCGAAAACTCCTGCGTTGTCATTGTCATTCCGTTTCCTCCGTTTCAATATATAAAAAGTCGTAACCTTCGCCACGCCATGCCCACGATTCGTAGACGTCAGCAATTTTAGTACATGCGTTATTGATGTGGACATTTACCGTATTTCTTGCGAAACCTAACACACGTGCTGCTTCTTTTTCGTCAAAGCCATAGCCGTAAACCAACCGCAAACATTTGCGCTGCCGATCGGTCAAGTCGGCCAATTCAATTGCTGTCGCTAATTCAGCAAGCAAAATAATTGCGACGTAATCACCGTTAAATTGACGTTCAACTATTTTGTGGTAGTCTCGTAATAGTTTATTGACGTAATTTTTGATTTTTCTGCGCCTCCTTTTTGATTTTATCGTTAAATTGCGTTATAATAACATCAAAAACGTTAAGGAGTGTTACATATGCCGTTTGAACCGATCGTTATAAACAACCGATCGATCAGTTATATTACGATAGACAAGTTCGGCCGACTTCGTATAAACAAGTTGGCAATGCAGACGCTAAAACTGGAACCACACCAATACATTGTTACGTCAGTTGACGTCGATTTAAAACGAATTGGTATTGCGAAACAAGAACTTTCGCGTGTACCAAACGCATCTATTGCGAAAGTAGATCGTCGTGGCCAAGTTTCTGGCGTCGGCAAACGAATTGCCGAAAAACTTTCGTTAAACCTCGATCAAGCGCCGTTCTTTTTTAATGATATTGGATGGGTTGACGAGGCAGGCGTTCGCTGGCGCGCTTTCGAGTTGAGTTAGCAAGTGCTCATTCCGTGAGGCGCTGGTTTGCGATACGTACATACTCCGACTCAATTTCAAATCCGATGAAATTCCGGTTTGTTCGTAAGGCGGCGACTGCGGTTGTTCCGCTGCCTATACAATTGTCAAGTACGATTTCTCCTTCGTTCGTATAGGTGCGGATTAAATATTCGAATAAAGCGACAGGTTTTTGTGTTGGGTGTAGCCCTCTTTTAATAGGAAAATAATGAACACTTTTCGGATAGCTGGTCGCCTTTTGAGTGTATTCCATTCCAACAGGGCGGCTATTCTCTCTTTCACCTAAATATTCATGAAACGCGCTTTTTTTTCTTCTTTACACAAGGTTTTACACCTTGGGGATTGTAGGTAGGCAACTTTTTATAAAACACAAGGATATTTTCATGATTTTTTAGAGGCATTTTTTAGCGTTCATAAATCCTGTGGCATTATTTTTCTCCCAAATTAATTCATAACGAAACATTTTTAAATTACTCGAAACTAATATACTGGTAAAGGGTTGACTTGCCGTTAATACAATAGCTCCGTTATCTTTAATGATTCTTATATATTGTTTCCATAATTCATCTAGTGGAATTAATATATCCCATTTACATTCAGTGGTTCCATACGGTAAATCACACAATATCATATCAATTGATTTATCTATCAGGAACTAATTTCATCCCCTCAAGGCAATCCATCTGATAAATCCGATTCAACTCTAACGATCCTAATACACGCTTATTCATCGCTAACCCCTCCTACGCTTCCGTTAAACTCCCGTTGCACTTTCCGCGCCTTTTCTGTTTCCCTCCATCGTTTTTCCACGTAATAAATCGCACCATCGCGGTAAAACGAAAGTTCCCGGTAAAGTCGGTAATCAATTTCGAATACTTGCCGTAATAAACGTGACAACGCGGGAAATTCGCTTGGCAATACGGTTTATCGTATGTTTTGTAACGCGGTTTCCATCCGTATTCAGTACGCCAAACACCTTTCGCATCAAACCCGCTTCTAATCGGTCCCCATACCTTGCCGATCACTTGTTTTCGATCAATTCCCCACGGTCGGTAATAATCCGAGCCAAGGAATTCTAAATAATCATCGAAGTTAAATGGCGGTGCGCTCGGGTTTTTAATGCAATTGGTGGACAGTCGGCAAATATTGTTTGCGCCGCTTACTTTAATCGCCGGATTCGCAAGCATGGCGCATGTTTTCGATTCGTAAGCGAAATGGTGACAGTCTACGCAGGTGTAACGCGCACCGTAGGATCCATTGTATTCGAGCGATTGCATTAATTCGTGGTCAATTTCGGTCATTCCGTCACCCCCTTGACCGCAACATCGGAATAAGTCGTTTAGCTATCGCTTCCACAACGTTAACCGTTACCGCATTACCCGCCATTTTATATAGTTGCGAATTGCTGATTCCGGCGGCGACGAGTTTATCGAATTCACTGTCGGCAAATCCTTGAAGACGGAAACATTCACGTGGTGTAAGCTTGCGAATGCGGTATTTTGGGTATTGACCGATCGCAACGCCTTGTCGGTCTTGTGCTGTAAGTGTGAACGATTCCTCGCCGTCCTCCTTAAATCTGCGACCGTTTTGTCGTTTTTCTATGCGGTCAGGCGTAAGGACTGGGCGGACTTCTTTGAAAACGGCATTTTGCAACCTCCTTGTATTTTTCCGCCACGAAGCATGTAACAGTCTTTCACATTAACTTCTCGCCCTTCAATAATGGATTTACCTTCTTTATGTGATTGGTGTAGTGAACAAAGTCTTTTGTCTGTTTTTAATAACAAGCGTTGTAATCCTTCGAGTAACTCGACAGACATTGAGGTAAATTGCGTATATCCCTTAACGTTACAACCGTCACCAACTTTATAACCTTCAATCAACGCTTTTGCCAGATTAGTAGGTAAATCCTGGACAAATTCCGGTAAAAATTTATCACTAGCCCTATTTCCTTTTGTGAACTGTTTAATAAATAACCAAAGTTTTTGATTGACGACATGGACTTTTTTGCAAGTTCGTTCGTGAGAAATCGAATAGTTTATCTTTAACCTGTTTAATAACGGTATTAAGAACTTCTCTTTCTTTTCGTTCACTGCTAATATTACTCTATATGTTCTACACGAACATTGCCGTCTTTTTCTTTTATCTTGTGTCCAACCGTCAGCCAACCAATACCCGATTAATTTCCAAAAAGATTCCGATTCGAAAGGCAACTCGGTTTGTTTTTCTATTTCTTTATTTTGATTGATTTTTCTGCGATATTTTAATTGATTTGGTAAATCTGATTTTTTATTTAACGGAAATCCAACGTAATCATTTTCCGTTAGATCCTTAGCGCCAACCCAACCTCTCTTTGTATAGAACGGATGCTCTGACGTTACTTTAACTGGTAATCGGTAATACTTCATAATAATTTCGTATAACTTACCGCTATATAATTTACCCATTGGTATAACCGCTTTTCGATAACGTCCTTTATGCGTTAACACGTAGTCGCCAGCCTTGATATTTTCGATATTCTTAAACCCCTTTTTCGTGATAACTCGTTGACCAGCTGGAAAACACGGAAAACCAGCAACAAGTAAATCATGATCTGGTACATCTTCCGCCTTTATCTTCGTTATATCTCCAGCCGTTTTATGACCGTAAAGCGTTTCGTAGGCTTTGTTAGCCCATTTGTCAATTTCGGAAGCCATTACACACTTGCCGCACCTTGCCAGCAAGCAATCGCCGCCCTCGTAATTCGCGCAATTTTGACGGGCAAAACGTGCTAATTTGCTTCGAATAGATTGTAACTTTCGCTTGTTCACGTTTTTTATAGATACAAACTAATATGCGATGTCTACATGCTAATTAAAATTTAATATTTTTGTAACATTTTATATATAGACGGTATTTAAATTAAAAATACCCTCCGCTATATACATATATAAGTGATGTTAAAACAACACAAAAATTTAACAAAATTTTTACATTATACAAAATTATACGCCCCTTCGTGCCGGTTTTGAAATTGTCTCAAAGCCTTGTGTCTGTAAGGCGTAACGGCATTTTTGGGGTGTTTTATCCCTCTTAATCAGTACTAGTTTTGTTATTCTTTTTCATCTGCGACAGTAGTATTAAAAATATATACGTTTTCATGGATTTTTTAAAATCCTTTTAAAACCTTTGCGCAGGTTCGCCTCCGGCTCACCTATCGCAATCAATCATTTTTCTTTTGCGATAGTATGAATATAATAGTATGACAGCAGGCGGCGGCTTTGCCGACGACTGCACTACGTCAGTGAAGCCAATTAGGCGGAACTGACGTTGTAGTGTACTTTGCACAAGCGAATTATAAATATCTTTCTATATATAACTACATTTTAGTATGTTATTCTTACTCATTAACACGCGGAACAATTTCGTTTTTTCTCAAAAAATTAAACGCCTAATTCCATTACGATTTCACCTCCGTATGTTTTATTTTTGCGAATGTAGTTTATTGGGTAGTTTTGACCCTTACATTTTAATAACCAAAATAACGAGGTAAAGTGCGACATCATGATATAAAATTTTTTCGCCTTTCACTTATGTAGTGATACAGACATGGTTGATTTTTCGAGCCCACGCATTTTTTTGCGTGAGCCTTTATCTTTATTGAGGCGTTATTTCAAACGTAACATTTTCGTTATCCCAACTAAACGATGGCGTGTAAACTAACTCGTATTTCGAATCCTCCGGTACGTCAAAATAAATTTTGCCTGCAATTTTCTTACCTGCACCAATATTTTCGTTCATGAAGGCGTCATCATGGCCGAAATATTCTTCATGCTGTGTTCCGTCTTGCGTTGAGATCACAAACTCTTCTGCACCAAAGTACAACTGTTCTTTTCCGTTGTTTATTGCTTCAAATTCGATCGCTAATACTTTACCTTTTTCGGCTGCCACAAACTCTTGTGCTTCTACGTATTTAGCACTTTTTAGAGTTAATTGTAAGTCGCCTAATTTAACGACATCGCCAACTTTGAATATTTCCGGTTTAGCTTCTTCTTTCTGTTCCTCCTGCGACCCTTCCGATGTTCCTACTTTTTCTGCGCCTGTGCTTTCTTCACTTCCGCATCCAACCAACACAGAAAAACTAAACGCAAAAATCGAAATTAAAATCCCCCATTTTCGTTTTTTACCAATATTTACCTCACTTTCCTATTTTTCGACAAGGACATAATAACATGTTACAAGAATTTCCGCAAGTTCTCCGCCACTTCTTCTTTATCGATATGTAAGTACCGTGTAGTAACCGCAAGGTCGCTATGACCGAGTGCTTTCGAAATCAACGGGAGATCGGCTCCTTTTTTCAGTAAATTTTTTGCGAATCCGCGACGTAAGGCGTGTGGGTTAATGTTTTTTAGTCCGTACTTTTTTGCGTATTTATGAAGCTGTTTTCGAATGTTGTTATTCGACGGACTTGTTGCAATTTTTCCGCCTCGTCGCGTAATAAACAGCCAATCGTTTTTAACACCGTTCTCTTTCCGTACAATGTCGTTTTGACGCATGAGAACGGCGTATAAACGCGCTAAAACATCATCAAAGGGTAAATGTATTGCTTCGTGATTTTTAATTAAATTGCCGTCGATTTTAAGCAATTTTGCGTTTAAGTCTACGTGCTTATTTTTGAGCTGCACAATCGTTCCTACTCGCAGCCCACATTGGTACATCGTCAACAAGGCGGTTGCGTCGCGAAGTTGAACAAAGTCCGACAAATCTAGTAACGATAGCAACAGTTTTACTTCGCGATCAGTTGCCCCTTCTTTAACTGGTGTATCCACTTTTATTTTTACAGATCGCCAAAATTTCTTTTCTAGCCATCCGTTATCAAAACACCGACTTAGAAACGCTTTTAAACACTTTAGTCGGATTAGTTTTGTCGAATTACTAACGTCCATTGACGAAAGCCATTCGTAAATGTGTCCGACTGATAACGAACTGATGTCTGGATTACCTGTTTTTTTCGCGAAATGACTGACATATGTCGTGTAATCGCTAATCGTTCTTTCGCGAAGTCCTGCCGCCTGCATCTGTTTAACAACAATTTCAAGCGCTTGGCTCACCGTTAATGTGTGTCGTTCGGTCGAACGTTGGCTCTGCGTTGGACGTTTGATGAAAATATCGTTAAAATCAACATCCACTTGATACGCTTTTTTCTTTTTCGTCATAAAAAAAATAACCTCCCAATGCTAGTGATAAAACGGAAAGTGACCGTATCTCTGACCGTATCACTAAACGCATTAGAAGGTTGATATAACGGGCTTTATCGCCCATTTTCGTAGCGTCCCAGGAGAGATTCGAACTCCCGACCGACGGCTTAGAAGGCCGCTGCTCTATCCAGCTGAGCTACTGGGACATGACATATTATTTGATAAAATCCTGAAAGACAATTTTTATTATATTTTTATCAAGCAGGAATGTCAACCCATTTTTCAATTTTTTGAGGGAGAAAAATCTCCCTCGCTAATAGTAAGCAACATTAAAGCATCGTGGACAAGTTGGAAACAATCTCTCCATTAAGATCGTAAAATTCTACGATTGCTTGGCCATTGGATAATTCTAGTATAACATATGTTTTTTCTTTTCGCATCCTTGGAAGAAAAATACTGCCAGGATTAATAAATAAAATGCCATCGATCACCTCAGCGCCAGCTATGTGAGAATGTCCGAAACAAACAATCTTTGCTTGTTGTTCTTCCGCACGGTATTTCAGCCTCATTAAGTTCGATTTCACTGAATATAAATGCCCATGTGTAATGAAAAAACGATATGAACCGATGGATTGAATGATTTCGTTAGGGAACTTTGCTTCAAAATCGCAGTTGCCTCTAACAATCAGCATATCCTCAATTGGATCGGCACCTTTAGGCAATTCTGAATCACCGCAATGAATAAATGCGTCGACTTCATGCTTGTGCCGCCTTTTTATTTGCAGCAGTTCTCCCGTAAGACCGTGACTGTCACTGACAATTAGCACCTTCAAAATTCATCTCTCCCCAGTTTTTCGATCATTGCTTCCAATTTTTTTAAAGCCTTTCCCCGGTGGCTTATTTCGTTTTTTTCGCTTTTTTCTAGTTGAGCCATCGTTTTTCCTTTATCCGTTAGAAAAAAAATCGGATCATAGCCAAAACCGTTGCTGCCAATTGGTTTCATTGCAATTTCTCCTTCACAGACGCCTTCCACCGTAACTGTTTTTTCACCCGGCACCGCCAGCGCCAAAACGCAAACAAACCTTGCTTTACGATTCTTCACACCTTCCATTTTTTTTAAAACTTTTTCTATGTTTTTCCGATCGTCCTTTTCCATCCCTGCATAACGGGCTGAATAGACACCAGGTTCACCGCCTAGGGCATCAACGGCAAGTCCTGAATCGTCCGCAATAACCGGTTTATGAATCATTTGACTTATAGTTTCTGCTTTGAGAACGGCATTTTCTGCAAATGTCTTCCCTGTTTCTTCTACTTCGGGCAGTTCCGGATAATCCAACAACGACTTGACGAGAAAACCTTTTTTTCCGAACATTGTCCGAAATTCTTCAACTTTTCCTTTATTTTTGGTGGCTATGATGAATTCTTTCATGAACGCTCCTCTTTTCGGTCTCTATTTTCGTCAATTTTCCCTGTCCAATCCCCGATTGCTTCTTTTTGTTTTTCGATCAGCTCCATGATTCCTTTTTCCGCGTATTGCAATAACAAATTCAGCTGCTGCCGCGAAAATGTGGATTCTTCACCTGTTCCTTGAATTTCGACAAATTGGCCGCTCGATGTCATGACAATATTCATATCGACAACTGCAGAAGAGTCTTCTTCATAATTTAAATCTAATATCACCCCATGCTCTGGAGCAATACCGACGGATGTTGCAGCTAGAAAATCTGTGACCGGGAATGTTTCTAGGACGCCTTCCTTAAACAGTTTTCCAAGGGCAAGGCATACAGCAACAAAGGCTCCGGTTATGGACGCTGTTCTCGTGCCACCGTCAGCTTGAATCACATCGCAGTCAATCCATATCGTTCTTTCCCCTAATTTTTCCAAATCGACCACCGCCCGGAGACTGCGGCCGATTAAACGCTGAATTTCCATCGTTCGCCCCGAAATCTTTCCTTTTGATGATTCACGAATGGTTCTTTGTGCTGTCGCCCTAGGAAGCATTGAATATTCCGCCGTAATCCATCCTTTGCCTTCACCGCGCATAAAAGGAGGGACCCGATCTTCTACGCTTGCTGTGCAAATTACTTTTGTATCTCCGACTGTAATTAAAACAGATCCTTCAGGATGTTTTAAATAATCGGCTGTGATCGTTACCTTCCGTAATTCATTTTGATTTCTGCCATCAAGGCGCATTTATTTTCCCTCCCAATAAAATGCTGCTATGTACGTGGACATGAAAGAAGAGGCAGCTTTCAAGCTAGCCTCTAGTACTTCATTCTTATAGTATATCAAAAATGGTTGTTTAAAAACTACCGGTGTTTATATTCGCAGGCCTTGAAACGGGTTCTGATAAACTTTTGCCGTCCTCGCTCACAATATCTTGTTTTCCATTGACCATCAAGGAAACTTTTTCAATGCCTTGTTGTTCCGTTAAAGTTAAAACAAGGGAATTTAGCACATTGTTTGAAACGATTTTTTTCTCCTCATCGTAACTCCCGTAAATAGCCTCATTAAAATTTAGCGTTACATGGCCATCTTCGTATTTTGGCTTATCAATCAGTTTGACGTCCGGCTGAAATTCGCTTAACAGTCCGCTGGAATGATCAGGCCCAGTAACGAGCGCATTAACGGCGGCAACGACAGGGTCTTTTTCTTCGTTGCTGATCCTTTTTGTCACTGGCACGTAATAGATTTGCTCCCCTTCTTCCCCTACATAATAGACTGTCAGCGGATATGTGTTCGTAATATCGACGGCATCGCTCGTTTCAATATTAATTCCATCTTCTCTTGTTGCTCCATCGCCAATCGGTGTTCCGTTTACAGGCATTTCTTTCAACTCATGTCCATTAATCCAAAGTTTCACCCGTTCAATATTGTTAAACTGCGTCAATGTCCATGTGATGGCCTGCAAAATTTTTTCTTCATCTTCTGGGCGGTAATTGCTGAATTCCTTTGAAAAATCTACAATGGCTGTTCCGTCTTTTATATCTACTCCTTTTATTTCCGTGTCTTCAGGCAAAACTGCTCTAAACCCGTTTGGAAGAATGTTTGTCACCGGACCGCCGGCAACTAAGTACTCTAGTGCTTGTTTGGCAACTTCCTTTGTATTGGGAAGTTCCAACGTTTGCGGCGCAACCATTCCGTTTTTGTCAATTAAATACAACACTCTTTTGACCGTTTCTTTCGTCGCCTCTTCTTTTCCGTCTGCTTCAGATTGGTCGGTCTCAAGATTTTGATCAAGTTGGCCGTCTTCTTGATAGGTGATTTCTTGCGGTGGATCTATTTCCTGTTCGGTCTGCTTGCTGGTTAAAGACGAACACCCCGATAGCAAAACGAAAGCAGCCAATGCTGTTGATGTAAATTTGGCCCGTATGCGGTTAGGCATTGTAATCCCTCCTATGGCAGTTTGTACTACTATGTATACGAGCATTCAAAAAAAATAGACCAGCCCCCACAAAAAATCATTTATTAGAATAAAAAACAGCTTGCTCAATCCGAGCAAACTGTTTTTTCCAATTCGATATGTTTTATATTATGAATCTCATATCCAAACCATTTTGAAGCTATTTTTTGAAACAAGTCCATTGAACCAGTCGTTAAATAAAGATGCTGCTTTGTTCCTTCTTCTTTATTTAAACAATGATGAAAAGCCAATATTGCGCTTACTTCCCGAGCCGTTTCAACTCCAGAAGCAATGATTTTCACATCATCCCCCATAAATTTTTGTATGAAAGGGCTTAAAAGAGGATAATGGGTGCAGCCCAAAATGAGCGTATCTATTTTTTTCCCCTTTAAAGGCAGCAGCGATTCCCTGACAATCTGCTCCGCATGCTCTCCATCCAATTCTCCACTTTCCACTAACGGGACAAATTTAGGGCATGCAAGGCTTTCCACAATAACATCGCTGTTAATCATTTTCAGGGCACGGACATAGGCTCCGCTGGAAATGGTTCCTTCGGTTCCAATCACGCCAATATGCCCCGAGCGAGTAACTTTCAAAGCAGCTCTAGCTCCTGGCTGAATGACACCAATAACAGGAATGTCAAGTTGTTGCTTTATTTCCTTCAAGACCATGGCTGTCGCCGTATTGCACGCAATCACGAGCATTTTTATATGAAAACGGGAGACTAAATAATTGGTCATTTCCCAAGTAAACTTGCGAACTTCCGTTTCCGGCCTTGACCCGTAAGGACAGCGGGCGGTATCCCCTAAATAGATCAATTCTTCCTTTGGAAGCTGCCTCATTAATTCTTTTAATACTGTTAAGCCTCCTACTCCTGAATCAATTACTCCTATTGGTCTATTCAAAAAATCGCCTCTATTCTATCATTTCTTGTTGCAATTTCTTTAAAGAATTTTTCAATTGAATGATTTCCTCTTTCGAGAAGTTTCTCAGTACACTCTTTAAATAATTTTGCCTCTTTTGCAGCACTTCTTCAATGACTGCAATTCCTTCCTGCAAAAGATGAACGTGTACAACACGGCGATCCCTGTCATCCCGCACTCTTTTCACCAAATTGTTTTTCTCCATCCGATCTATCAAATCGGTCATCGTGCTATAAGCAAGAAACATCTTGTTTGAGAGCTCGCCTATTGTCATATTTCCGTATTCCCACAAAATTAACAGCGCTTCAAACTGGGGCGGAGTAATGGAATAATCGCTGTAAATTTCCCGCCCCTTTTTTTTCACAATGATTGAAATATCGCGGAGACATTTTTCAATTTCCTCTACATAATTCAAGCCGCTCGCCATGTTCATACCCTTTCTTGATTAGTAAAAGCGCAAGATCACATCTATTGTCCATTTTTTTATGTAAAATTTCAAGTACTGTTCAAAAAAAGAGCAATCCATAAAAAGGGCAGCCTCAAATTTGCGGCTGCCTCTTGGTTATAACTTTAATTCACCCATTCTCAGAAGCTCTACAACGGCTTGTGAACGTCCTTTTACTCCCAATTTTTGCATTGCGTTTGAAATATGGTTTCGAACAGTCTTTTCACTGATAAAAAGTTCACTGGCTATTTCTTTTGTTGTTTTATCTTGCACCAACAGTTCAAAAACTTCTTTTTCTCTTTTCGTCAGCAGCGGTTTGGATTGAAATTCTTTCTCTTTCAAGTATTTGTAACCCTCCTTGGCAGGTGAGAAGCCAGCCGAATAGGATGGATATAGAATTGTCAACATATACTATGTATTGTTACGGATGACTGTGACAAGATTGTGGCTTGCAGTGCATTTTTATGTAAAAAACCATTTCTGAACAAAAGAAAATATTCAATCTAGGAAAAAAGACGTCTGACCTGTTATTTCCTGTCAGGGCAATCAGAAAAGTCGCTTTCAATTGATCATTCCCAAATGGAAAGGATTTTGCTCTCAATACAATCGAATCTTAGCCAAAAAGGTTAATGAATCATTTCCTTTTTGAAACAATCCAATACGTGAAAGCAATCCATCACACAAATGTGATCGTTGCAAAGAAAAAAGCGCCTCGGAAAAGAGGCGCTCCAGTTCATTAACTGTCAATATAGTCACTTCCAAAGAACTTGCGAAAAGAATGCAAAGTCGCTTCTCTGTTTAAGGCAGCAATCGATGTCGTAAGCGGAATTCCTTTCGGGCAAGATTGGACGCAGTTTTGTGAATTTCCGCAATTCGCCAATCCACCGTCGCCCATGATCGCTTCAAGGCGCTCCGATTTATTCATAGCGCCAGTCGGGTGAGCATTAAACAACCGGACTTGAGACAATGGTGCAGGACCGATAAAGTTTGATTTGCTGTTTACATTCGGGCACGCTTCGAGACATACGCCGCAAGTCATGCATTTTGAAAGCTCATATGCCCATTGGCGTTTTTTCTCAGGCATTCTAGGCCCCGGTCCCAAATCATATGTTCCGTCGATCGGAATCCATGCTTTCACTTTTTTCAGCGAGTCAAACATCCGGCTTCTGTCCACTTGAAGGTCGCGGATAACCGGAAAGGTTCTCATCGGTTCTAAGCGAATGGGATGTTCTAGCTTGTCAATCAAGGCCGTACAAGATTGACGCGGTTTTCCGTTAATCACCATTGAACATGCTCCGCAAACTTCTTCTAAACAGTTCATATCCCAAGCAACCGGGGTTGTTTTTTCGCCTTTGGCGTTAACAGGATTGCGGCGGATTTCCATTAAAGCCGATATAACGTTCATATTCGGGCGATAGGGAATATCAAATTCCTCTTGGTATGGTTCAGAATCCGGACGATCTTGTCTTGTGATAATAAACCGTACAGTTTTTTCACTCATTTGTTTCTCCCCCTTCTTTTCTCCATTCCTTAATGTTTCTTCGTATAGTCGCGTACACGAGGTTTAATGAGTGAGATGTCTACATCCTCATAATGGAATTTGGGAGCTTCTGTTAAACCTGCAAAAGATGCCATTGTCGTTTTCAGCCATTCTTCATCGTTCCGCTCCGGAAATTCCGGTTTATAATGAGCGCCTCGGCTTTCATTGCGGTTATAGGCTCCCAAGGTGATGACGCGGGCTAAAACTAGCATGTTTCTTAATTGACGGGTAAACGTTGCCCCTTGGTTGCTCCATTTGGCTGTGTCATTAATATTAATGTTTTCCCACCGTTCCATAAGTTCTTGTATTTTTTCATCAGTTTTCAAAAGTTTATCATTGTAACGGACAACTGTAACATTTTCGGTCATCCATTCGCCTAGCTCTTTATGCAATACATAAGCATTTTCATTTCCATCCATCTTCAAAATTTGATCCCATTTATCTTGTTCCTCTCTGACGCGTGCATCATAGAGGGATGATGATAAATCTTCTGCTGATTTTTCCAATCCGTTCATATATTCAATCGCCTTCGGCCCAGCAACCATACCGCCGTAAATTGCCGACAGCAATGAATTGGCGCCAAGTCGGTTTGCACCATGTTGCGAGTAATCGCATTCCCCTGCTGCAAATAAGCCCGGAATGTTTGTCATTTGATCATAGTCAATCCACAAACCGCCCATTGAATAGTGGACAGCTGGGAAAATTTTCATTGGAACTTTTCTTGGATCTTCTCCCATGAATTTCTCATAGATTTCGATAATTCCGCCAAGTTTTATATCCAGCTCTTTCGGATCTTTATGGGACAAATCAAGATAAACCATATTTTCCCCGTTAATGCCGAGCTTTAAGTCAACGCACACATGGAAAATTTCCCGTGTTGCAATGTCGCGCGGAACAAGATTACCGTATGCAGGATATTTTTCTTCTAGGAAATACCATGGTTTTCCATCTTTATATGTCCAAATCCGTCCTCCCTCTCCACGAGCAGATTCACTCATTAAGCGCAGCTTATCATCGCCCGGAATAGCAGTAGGATGGATTTGTATAAATTCGCCGTTTGCATAATAAGCGCCTTGCTGATAGACAATCGAAGCTGCCGATCCTGTATTGATAATGGAGTTTGTCGATTTGCCAAAAATTATGCCGGGTCCTCCGGTAGCCATAATGACTGCATCGGATCGAAAAGAGCGGATCTCCATTGTCGTTAAGTTTTGAGCTACAATACCACGGCAACGGCCTTCGTCATCTTGAACGATCCCTAAAAATTCCCAACCCTCATATTTTGTCACTAATCCTGCCACTTCATGGCGGCGAACCTGCTCATCCAAAGCATAAAGCAGCTGCTGTCCAGTCGTTGCTCCAGCGTAAGCTGTGCGGTGATGTTGTGTGCCGCCAAAACGGCGGAAGTCTAGCAATCCTTCAGGTGTACGATTAAACATAACACCCATACGATCTAAAAGATAAATGATGCCAGGTGCGGCCTCACACATTGCTTTAACAGGCGGCTGGTTTGCAAGGAAGTCTCCGCCGTATATCGTATCATCAAAATGAATCCAAGGAGAGTCACCTTCACCTTTTGTATTGACTGCTCCGTTAATGCCTCCTTGTGCGCAAACTGAATGCGACCGTTTTACAGGCACCAACGAAAACAAGTCAACACTTACTCCAGCTTCTGCAGCTTTAATGGTTGACATTAAACCGGCCAAACCACCGCCGACAACGATTAATTTTCCTTTACTCATTTGGTCCACTCCCTTTAGTATTGCAATATTTGTTAGATTAGACAAAAGCAAAAATTGCGCGAAGACCTACAATGGAAAGCAACAAAAAAATGGCCATAGTGACATAAGTTGAGATTTGTTGAGATCGAGGTGTAACAGTAATTCCCCAGCTTACAGCAAAAGACCACAGACCGTTGGCAAAGTGGAAAATAGCTGATAACACCCCAACAACATACAACGCTAAATTAATAGGATTGCTTAAAATTGATTCCATCATCTGAAAGTTAACATCTGCACCAAACATTGCTGCGATACGAGTTTCCCATACATGCCATGCAACAAAAATAAGGGTGATAATACCAGTAACCCGCTGAAGAAGGAACATCCAATTGCGGAAATAGTTAAAACGGCTCACATTGTTTTTGGCCGTAAACGCAATGTAGATCCCGTAAATTGCGTGGTATAACAGAGGAAGGAAAATAATAAAAATCTCAAGAAAATAGCGGAAAGGCAAATTTTCCATGAAATGAGCTGCATTGTTGAACGCGTCTTCCCCTTTTGTGGCAAAATGATTGACAGTTAAGTGCTGGATTAAAAAGACACCGATCGGAAAAACTCCTAAAAAAGAATGTAGCCTGCGATTTGCAAATTCTCTGTTACCAGACATCTGCTTTACCCCCCAATTTTTAATAGCTATAATGTTTTAAAATTCATTCTTCCCCCTGTTTTGCTTGGCATGTAATCCATCTTTCCGACAAAGTTTGACGAAATCTTAAAATAATATGACAAATTCATTGTACTCTCATAAAGTAGGAGCGTCAAGAAAACGGCTACAAAAAGAAAATTTTGCCCTAAATGGTGCAAGGCTTGAAACTTCTATTTTGTTCAAAAATTGATTGCAAATTTATTTTTTTAATATACTTGAAATGAATGTTGTGAAAGTTCTTTCTTCGATCTCCAAAACTGTTATAATATAATTGTTCATTAGAAAGAGGGGAAACGATTGAAAGGGCAATCATACCATGATTATTTAAAAGTGCTTGGAGAACTCAATTTGCATTCATTCAGCTTTACACTGCTCCGCGATCATTTTATTCCGGAGTTGTTAGGCAGAGAGCAGCAGACTATTTTGTATTGGGGGGGCAAGCAGCTTGCGCGCAAATTCCGGCTGTCTTCGCTGGAAGAATTAATATCTTTTTTTCAGACAGCAGGATGGGGCCATCTGCAAATCGTTCATCAAAAAAAGAATGAAATGGAACTCGAATTAACGAGCAAGCTGATTGAAGAAAGAATGAAGCTCTCCCCCGATTTATCATTTCAGCTGGAAGCAGGATTTATCGCCCAACAAATTGAGCAAATGAAAGGCTTTGTGACGGAAGCCCATGAGGAAATTAAAAAACGGGCGAACAAAGTCATCATTACAGTGAAATGGGATGAAAAAGACACCGTTCAACCCGTTCTGCCGTAATAGTTTCCCCCGTTTCTCACGTGGGTGAGAAGGGGGATTCTCTACTCACCCTTTCAAATGCCTTAAAATATTCTCCGCCACATTCTCAGGCATCCCGGCTTTTTTTAACTCCTCAACGGATGCCTTTTTCATATTTTCAACAGAACCAAACGTTTTCAGCAATTGTTTTTTTCGCTTCGGTCCTACACCCGGTATTGTATCTAAAACAGATTTCAACGCGTTTTTTCTGTGAACTTGATGATGAAAACTGATGGCAAACCGATGCACTTCATCTTGAATGCGCTGCAGCAAATAAAATTCCTGGCTGTTTTTTGGAAGTTTTAACATTTCCTCTTGATTTCCCATGAGCAAATTGCTGGTTCGATGCCTTTCATCTTTTACAAGCCCAGCCACAGGAATATCCAGTCCCAGTTCATTCTCCAACACGTCGCTTGCAGCCGCCATCTGTCCTTTCCCGCCATCGACAATAATGAGGTCCGGCAAAGGCAGTTCTTCCTTAAGAACGCGGGAATATCTTCTTCGAATCACTTCCCGCATTGATTCGTAATCATCAGGCCCCTTTACCGTTTTCATTTTATACTTCCGATATTCCTTCCTTTCCGGTTTACCATCTATAAACACAACCATAGCAGAGACCGCAGCCGTTCCCTGAATGTTCGAATTGTCAAACGCTTCAATTCGATGCGGCGTTGGGATTTTCAACTTTTCCCCTAAATTTTCAATCGCTTTAATTGTTCGTTCTTCATCCCTTTCAATTAGGGAAAATTTCTCCTGCAAAAAAATTTTGGCATTCTGATAAGCAAGCTGCACTAGCTCTTTCTTTTTTCCCCTTTTCGGCTTAATAACCTGAACATTAAAGAGCGCTTTGACCATTTCTTCATTCACGTCTTCCGGAAGCAAAATTTCCTTTGGAAGGAAATGGTGGTTTTTTGAATAAAACTGGCCGATAAACGACAAAAATTCCTCCTCAGGTTCTTGGTAAAGGGGAAAAAACGATACATCCCGTTCAATTAATTTTCCTTGTCTGATGAAAAATACTTGAACGCACATCCAGCCTTTATCATAGTCATAGGCAAACACATCCCGATCGATGAAATCGTTGAATACCATTTTCTGCTTCTCCATCGTTGCTTCGATGTTGGCAATTTGATCACGATATTCTTTTGCTCTTTCAAATTCAAGATTTTCTGCTGCTTCCATCATTTTCTCCGTTAATTCTTTTTTTACTTCTTTATAGCCCCCATTTAAAAAGCGGATAATGCTTTCAACCATTTGCTTGTTCGTCTCTTCTGGAACTTTATTGACACAAGGAGCGAGGCATTGACCCATATGATAATATAAGCAAACGCGATCAGGAAGCGTGTTGCATTTTCTAAGCGGATACATCCGATCAAGCAGCTTTTTTGTTTCCCTTGCCGCCTGAACGTTCGGATAAGGGCCGAAATATTTCCCTTTATCTTTTTTTACCTTCCTCGTCACGATCAATCTTGGATGGCGTTCAGCAGTAATTTTAATGTATGGATAACTTTTGTCATCCTTTAACATCACATTGTATTTTGGATCATATTTTTTAATTAAATTCATTTCTAACAGCAATGCTTCTATATTGGAGGAAGTAACAATATATTCAAAATCGGCAATTTCTTGAACAAGCCTTAATGTTTTGCCGTTATGCGATCCTGTAAAGTAAGAGCGAATCCGGTTTTTTAATACTTTCGCTTTTCCGACATAAATGACTGTACCATTTTTATCTTTCATTAAATAACAGCCCGGTTTATCCGGCAGGATCAACAGCTTTTCCTTTAATAACTCATTCATACTACAACCACTCCATGTTCATCCTTCTAAGCTCTATTGTACATCAATTTTTGTTTATGCAACCTTTTGGCAGATTTTATAATCACATTTATTTCATTGAATAAATATGATATAATTTCCAATACTTCAGAGGGGTTAAGTGAAATGTATCTCATGTCTAAAGAAATAAGGACTTTTCCTTCGTTCAAGTAATGAAATAAAGATTTTCTGGGGGAGGAAAGGGGGGAAGCACATGAAAAATCCCGGTGTCGCAGCTGTTTTATCTTTTTTTGTTGCAGGGTTGGGCCAAATCTACAACGGCCAAATCGGCAAAGGAATTTTAATTATTGTTCTTTATTTTCTTTCCGTTTTGCTGATGTTTGTCCTTATCGGCTTCATAACTACTCCTATTCTTTGGATTTATGGCATGATCGATGCTTATAAAACAGCAGAACGGATCAATAAACAGGGCAATCCATCCTAACTTTTCATAAAAGCCGAGGCTTTTTTGCTAAAGTTCTCACTTCCTTCTGAAGATACAACATTTTCCAAAAATAAGGAGGCGCCGCAAACATTTGGGCGCCTTGATGTTTTATTACATATGTTTGTTTAAAAGCTCTGCCAGTGCTTCTTTTGGCTGGTATCCAACTGCTTTATCAACAACTTCGCCGTTTTTAAAGACAATCAATGTAGGAATGCTCATCACTCCATATTGGCCGGCTGTTTCCTGATTTTCATCAACATTCAGTTTCACAATTTTTACTTTGTCTCCAATTTCTTGATCCAATTCTTCAAGAACCGGAGCAATCATTTTGCATGGTCCGCACCATGGAGCCCAAAAATCCACTAATACTAATCCTTCTCTTGTTTCTTGAGAGAAATTTTGATCAGAAACGTTTGTAATTGCCATTTGTACTCCTCCTAATTTGCTGGTTTCAACTATATGTTGAAGTATACCATGATCGATTGCTTGATGCGAATGTTTTGATCTGCCTCTAATGTTTCCATCATTTCTAGTCTTTATGCACAAAAAATGCACCAGTAAAAGGTGCTAAGCATTCATCTTTTTATATGAACTGGCATTGCAGCATCTACGAGTTCCTCCACGTTAAGAATGGATTTTTATTTTTTTTATTTCCTCCGTCAACAGCGGCACAACTTCAAACAAATCACCGACAATTCCGTAATCAGCAATACTGAAAATGTTTGCCTCCGGGTCTGTGTTGATCGCAACAATCACTTTTGAATTCGACATTCCCGCTAAATGCTGAATGGCTCCGGAAATTCCGCAGGCAATATAGAGATCAGGAGTGACAACTTTTCCGGTTTGGCCTATTTGCATCGAATAGTCGCAATAAAAAGCATCACAGGCCCCACGCGAAGCTCCGACTGCTCCCCCCAGTACATCCGCCAACTCCTTTAATGGTTTAAATCCTTCCGCGCTTTTGACACCGCGGCCGCCGGCAACTATTACTCTTGCTTCCGTTAGATCAACACCTTCAGCCACATTTTGCACAACCTCTTTCACGACCGTACGCAAATCTTTTATTTCAACAGATAAAGATTCCACTCGGCCTGTTTTCGTTTCGTCTTTTTCAAGTGATTGAATGTTATTGGGGCGGATGGTTGCAAACACAATTCCTTCCGTGATCATTTTTTTTTCAAAAGCCTTTCCTGAGTATATCGGCCTTGTAAAGACGATGTTGCCCCCTACTGTTTCAATCGCAGTTGCATCAGAAATAAGTCCTGTATTTAATTTAGCCGCCAGCTTCGGTGATAAGTCTTTGCCTAATGCGGTGTGACCGAAAATGATCGCTTCCGGTTTTTCTGATCGAATGACAGCCAACACAGCCTGCGAAAAACCGTCAGAAGTATAGTGCTTCAATTTTTCATCCTCTACCAGCACAACTTTGTCAGCCCCGTGGGCAATCAATTCGCTTGCAAAAGAGCTTACATGTTCCCCAGCCAAAGCAGCGACAACTTCCCCTCCTTCTGAAATGATTTTCCCAGCGGCCAAAGCCTCAAATGATACCTGTCTTAATGATCGGTCTTTCAATTCACCTAACACTAATACTTTGCGCGCCATATTCTCCCATCCCCCTTGTTTTCTTTTCTAAATGACTTTTGCCTCTGTCCGCAGCAATGAAACGAGTTCTTTTACTTGATCTTGAAGATCTCCTTCAAGTATCTTTCCAGTTTCTTTTTTCGGAGGTAAAAATACTTCAATTGTCTTTGTTTTCGGTTTCACATCGTCTTCGTCTAAATCCAAGTCTGTAAGATCCATTTCTTCAAGCGGTTTTTTCTTTGCTTTCATTATACCGGGCAATGATGGATATCTTGGTTCATTCAATCCTTGCTGGGCGGTGATTAAAAGCGGCAAAGTTGTTTCAATTACCTCGGAATCCCCTTCCACATCCCGAACAACTCTCACATCTTTTCCGCTTATTTCAATATTCGTTATTGTGGTGACATACGGAATGTCAAGCAGTTCCGCCAAACGGGGGCCGACTTGGCCTGATCCTTCATCAATCGCGACATTTCCGGCTAATATAATATCTGCTCCTTGATCCTTTAAATATTTGTATAAAATGGAAGCGGTTGTGGATGGATCCCCATCTTCAAGCTCATCTTCTACATTGATTAACACCGCCTTATCACACCCCATCGCAAGAGCAGTGCGCAATTCTTTTTCGCTTTCTTCAGAGCCTACGGAAACAACCGTCACTTCCCCGCCATGAGCCTCCCGAATTCGTATCGCTTCCTCAATAGCGTATTCATCATACGGGTTGATAATATATTGTGCATCCCCGCAAGCAACCACACCATTTTCAATCACAATTTTTTCTTCTGTGTCAAACGTTCTCTTGATTAAAACAACGATATTCATTTCATCCATCCCCTTTTTCAAAAAAATTTTCCGGGCACCGCATTATTATCTGCTATGTTGTATGTCGGTTCGTTTCCGGTGAAAGGAAACCGTTTGTTAAAAGATCAAATATTTTTTCCGCATTCGAAAGCAGATCGTATTTTTGTTCTTTCATCACCCATGTTGTTGCCGTTTCGTCGATTGCGCCAAAAATCATTTGTCTTGCAATCCTCACATCCAGATCTTTGCGAAATTCACCCGTTGATTTTCCAAATTCAATCACTTCATCGATAACTTTTAAATAATCTTTTAAAATTTCGTTGATTTGCTTACGAAGCTCCTTGTTCACTTGCCGCAGTTCCAGCTGCAAAACAACGGCAAGATGAGGATCCTCGACAAGCATTTGAAAATGTCGATGTATCAATGCAAACAATTTTTCCGAAGCCGTCGGCTTACGGTTCAGTTCGCTTTTTACTTGTTCTAAGTGTCCGCTTATTTTTTCTCTGAACAAAGAAATTAAAATGTCCTCTTTGTTTTTAAAATAAAGATAGATGGTTCCATCCGCTACTTTTGCTTGTTTAGCGATTTTTGACACTTGCGCTGCATGATACCCGTTTTCAGCAATCACAATAACGGCTGCATCAATAATTTGTCTATATTTCGGTCTTTTTTCTTTCAACGTCTCTCTTCTCCTTCATCATAAGTGAATGAATAGTCATTCATTTTCATCATATGTTAGCAGGCTTTTTTTGTCAAGCGGACGTAAAACAAGCATGCAAATCTTTTTTTAAATTTTTCCCTCATCATTATTCTCCATTTTATTTTTTTCTTCTTCTATTAATCTTCTTCTCAAAATTTTTCCGACAGGTGTTTTAGGGAGCTCTTGGCGAAATTCATATTGCTTCGGCACTTTATACGCAGCAAGATGTTGCCTTGCAAATTGATCCAGTTCCTTTTCAGTCAGCTGAACCCCTTCTTTCGGAACGACATACGCCTTTACGGTTTCTCCTCTGTAAGGATCAGGAATGCCGGCAACAACTACTTCTTTTATTTTTTCATGTCCATACAAAACTTCTTCTATTTCGCGAGGATAAATATTGAAGCCGCCGGCGATGATCATGTCCTTTTTTCGATCGATGATGTAAAAGAAGCCGTCCTCGTCCATATAGCCAATATCGCCTGTAAACAACCATCCGTCTTTTAAAACAGCATCCGTTTCTTCCTTGTTGTTCCAATAACCTTTCATTACTTGCGGGCCTTTTACGATTAGTTCGCCATATTCATAAACATCAGCGATCCCCTGTTTTTCAGCCGAGTATATGGCCGCATCAGTATTCGGCCATGGAATGCCGATGCTGCCTTTCTTTTGGATCTTTGAATCAATGACATTCGCGTGCGTGACTGGCGATGCCTCTGAAAGCCCGTATCCTTCCACAAGCTTCCCACCTGTTTCCTTTTCAAACCTTTCCTGCACCTCTACCGGAAGAGGAGCCGAACCGCTTATGCAATATTTAATGGAAGTCAAATCATATTTTTTTAAATCTTTATGGTTTAATAAGGAAATATAAATCGTTGGCACTCCGGGAAAGAGTGTTGGCTTTTCTTTTTGAATCGTTTTTAAAATTTCTTCCGCTTCAAATTTTGGCAGCAAAATCATTTTGTAGCCCTCTAAAATGGATAAATTCATCACTGCCGTCATTCCATATACATGAAAAAACGGAAGAACTCCAAGTATTGATTCTTCCCCGCGCCGGCATGGATATGTCCAAGCAGAGCACATTTTGGCATTGGATATTAAATTTTCATGTGTCAGCTGGACGCCTTTCGGAAATCCTGTCGTTCCCCCTGTATATTGCAAAAGAGCTACATCTTCTTTCGGATCAATGTTTATATTCAATTCAGCCGCTGGAGATGTTTTTAAAATGTCTTTCCATAAATGGGTTTCTGGTGAAGGATTAATACTGACGGCAACATTTTGCTGTTTTTTGTTGACGAGCGGATATAAGAGGTTTTTCGGAAACGGCAAATATTCTTGAATTTTTGTAATAATAATGTGCTTCAATTTTGTCAGCGCTTTTATTTTCCTCGCTTTCGGATAGAAGACATCCAATGTTATTAGATATGTCGCCTCGCAATCTTTCAATTGATGCTCCAATTCTTTTTCCGTGTATAGGGGATTCATTTGCACAACAATGCCGCCTGCTTCCAATACGGCGTAATAGGAGATGACAGCTTGCGGCGAATTTGGGAGCATTAATCCAACTCGGCTTCCTTTCTTTAAACCGATTTGTTCTAAATAATTAGCTAATTTTAACATTTGTTCATAAAGTTCGTAAAAAGTCAACGTCTTCCCAAAAAACGAAACAGCAGTTCTTTCAGCAAATTGCTCGACCGTTTCCTTAAAGTATCGAGTTAACGGCTTATTCTCCCAAATGATGGCATACGGGACTTCCGATGGATAAAATTTCAACCATGGCTTTTGATGGTCCATCTTCTTTCCTCCCCATTGAGAATCATTTTCTTCATTATACCAAAATTATATTCAGAAATATATTTATTTTAAGAAAATTCAAGACACAACCAGCAGAGATTATATTTCCCTGCCGGTTACGCAAAAACCATTAAATACACAATGCCGACAACAACAAAAACACCGCATAAAACCATTAATATTTTCGCTAGCGTTTCCATATCCTTTCTCTCCCCTAATTTCCAATGCCTGTTCCGATCACATAGGAAAGACCGACGGAAATGACCATCGAAATAAATCCTACCGCTCGGTTATCTTTTTGAATTTCATCATCAATTTTAAATTTAGGCGTTAAAAACTCGAAGATAAAATATCCGATCAATAGCAATGCAAATCCGTAAAATCCCCAGCCAATCATCTCAAAGAGGGAATCGTGCTGTTCGATCGTGTAACGGAAAACATTGGATATGCCAAAAATTTTTCCACCAGTTGCCATAGCCACGGCAAGGTTGCCTTTATGAATTTCCTCCCAATTTCTGTATTTGGTTACCAACTCAAAAATGACTAAAAACAGAATGCCGCATAAAATGACGACACTATAGTTGGCGGCCGTTTCAACATAGACATTTTCCCAAAACGAATTCATGCTGACTCTCCTTACAAACAATTATTTTAGATTGACGATTGTTACGCCTGTGCCCCCATCATTTGCTTCACCGAAGCGGATGCTTTTGACGGCGCGGTGCTGTTGCAAATAATCCCTAACTCCCTGTCGAAGCACTCCTGTTCCTTTTCCGTGAATGATGGAAACTCGTGGATATCCAGCAAGCAAAACATCATCCAAATATTTTTCAAGCCGAATAAGCGCATCTTCATACCGTTCTCCCCGCAGATCGAGTTCCAATGGAACATGGAAATCTTTTCCTTTTACCGATGCAAGCGGCTTTTCCTCCACAGCCGATGGACTTTTGATATATTCAAGATTTTCTTCGTTCACCTTCATTTTCAAAATGCCGATTTGAACAAGCCATTCCTTTTCGTTAGCTTTTTCAATAAGTTGGCCTTTTTGATTTAAATTTAAAACTTTCACCTCATCACCTGGTCTAAAGGTTCTGTTTTCTTTTTTCCTTTTCGGCAGCTGCTCAGATTTCGCAAATACAGGTAGAACTGCTTCAAGCTGTTTTTTAGCTTCAATTAGTTCATGATCTTTCACGGCGGCCAACTGTTCTTTTTGCATTTTTCTTAATCTCTGAATAATGTCATCCGCCTTTTTTTGCGCCTCTTCCAGCTTTTCTTTCGCTTTCTGTTCCGCCTCTTCCAATAGTTGATCCCGTTTCCGGCTAAATTCCATCATTTTTTGTTTTAATTCATGGTATAGTTTTTCAGCTTCGTTCAAAGTCTTTTCCGCTTCCCGCCAATTTTCTTCCGCCCGTTTATTATTTTCTTCAAGAGAAGCGATCATCTGATCTACTTCGGTTCGCTCCGTGTTGATAAGTGATTTAGCCCTGTCAATGATATGGCTCTTCAGTCCAAGTCTTCTTGATATTTCAAAGGCATTGCTCCGTCCGGGAACACCAATTAATAACTTATAAGTTGGCGACAACGTATCGACATTAAATTCTACACTCGCATTCACGACTCCTTCTCTGTTAAAGGCGTACGCTTTTAACTCCGGATAATGGGTAGTGGCGACAACTTTCGCTCCTTTGTTTAAAGCTTCGTCTAAAATCGCAATGGCCAAGGCGGCGCCTTCCCCGGGGTCTGTTCCTGCGCCAAGCTCATCAAACAACACGAGCGAGCGGTCGTTCAACTTCTGTAATATATCGACAATATTGACCATATGCGAGGAAAAAGTGCTCAAACTCTGCTCGATTGATTGTTCATCTCCAATGTCAGCATAAACCGCTTCAAATACAGCCATTTTGGAGCCGTCTTGTGCAGGAATATGCAAACCAGCCTGCGCCATTAGAGTAAGGAGTCCGATCGTCTTTAATGCCACCGTTTTCCCTCCGGTATTTGGACCAGTGATAACAATCGAATGAAATTCTTCCCCTAGTTCAATCGTATTTGGTACAACTGCCTCTGGGTCAATCAGAGGGTGCCGTGCTTCATAAAGCTTAATGACGCCATCGTGATTGATCTCCGGTTTTGTTGCATGAATTTTTTTGGCATATAAAGCTTTTGCAAACATAAAATCGATTTCCGTCATAATCGAAACATTTTGGTAAATCCCTTCGCTTATCGCCGCGATCATCTTTGATAACTCTGTTAAAATCCGCTCAATTTCCTGTTTTTCTCTCATTTTCGCTTCATTTAGCGAATTGTTCAAATCAACGATTGCCTGCGGCTCGATAAACAACGTTGCCCCTGATGAAGATTGGTCGTGAACAATCCCTCCGTAAACCCCTCTGTATTCTTGTTTAACCGGGATGACGTAGCGGTCGTTCCGAATGGTAATAATCGCATCTGACAACATCTTTTGTGCGGACGGAGAGCGGATGATCGACTCGAGTTTTTCCCGAATCCGCCCTTCCAGCGTGCGCAATTGCCTGCGAATGGATCTCAATTTTTCGCTCGCATCATCAAGCACCTCTCCATCATCCCGAATGCAGCGATTAATTTCTTTTTCTTCTTGGAAATAAACATGAATGCCGTCGGCCAATCTTCCTAAATGGGGCAAAGAAACATCCTCATTTTCTATCAAGTTTAGCACAAACTGTTTCATTTGCCTTGAGGCGTACAGAACGGCGGAAATGGCGACAAGCTCTTGCGGACTTAAACTTCCGCCAATTTGGGCGCGCTTGACACTAGGGCGTATATCGCTTAAACCTCCCAATGGTATATGTCCTTTTATTCGAAGCACTGTCGCTGCCTCATCCGTTTGCTCCTGCAATTTGAGCACTTCTTGAAAATCTCCAGACGGCATTAAATGCTGCGCTTTCTCTTTCCCCAATGAAGAGGAGGCATGATCTTTTAGTTGTTCCCTTATTTTGTTAAATTCCAAAATGTTCAAGACACGTTCTTGCAAAGTGTACCCTCCTGACATGCTGGATTGTCAGCATTTCTTTTTCAAAAATTGGCGCAGTTGGCCGATGTCCCACGTATTGACAACAACTTCCGGACGAATGAAAGCTTTGCGTGCATACGCAACCCCTATCTCCATATCATTCAGCATATCGATACTATGGGCATCTGTGTTAATCGCCACTTTTACACCGAGCTCCTGCGCTTTTTGTAAGTGTTCCACACATAAGTCAAGCCTATTGGGATTGGCATTTAATTCTAAAATCGTATTGGTTTCCTTCGCAAGTTGAAGGAGCATGTCAATATCGACGTCATAACCTTTTCTTCCACCAATCAATCTGCCTGTCGGATGAGCAATGATGTCGACATGGCGGTTGAAAAGGGCTGATTTCAGCCGTTCCATGATTACTTCATGCGGCTGTGAGAATCCGGAATGAATAGCGGCAATGACAATATCAAGATCTTTCAGAAACTCATCCTGATAATCAAGAGTTCCGTCAGGCAAAATGTCCATTTCGACTCCTTTTAAAATGGTAAAGTCTCCATATTGATCATTCAATCGATCAATTTCTTCTTTTTGCTGCTGCAGTCTCTGAGGCGTTAGACCGTTGGCCACTTTTAAAAATTGCGAATGATCGGTAATGGCAATATATTTATATCCTTTTTTTCTTGCGGCCTCCGCCATTTCTCGAATGGAATGCGCTCCATCGCTCCAAGTGGAATGCATATGGAGGTCGCCTTTCATTTGTTCAACGGAAATAAGCCCGCCTGTATACTTTTCTACTTCTGTTCCTTCTTCCCGAACTTCCGGCGGAATCAACGGCAAATCAAAATGCTTATACAGCGCTCTTTCCGATTCAAAGGAGAGAATTTCCCCTGTTTCAATTATTTCAACCCCGTATTCGCTGATTTTTTCACCTCTCTCTTTCGCAAGTTGGCGCAATTTTACATTGTGTTCTTTAGATCCGGTAAAATGAAGCAGAGCCGATGCGAATACTTGCGGATGAACAAGGCGAAAATCGACATTGACCTTCACATCTAACATGAGCTCAACAGATATTTTCGTATCTCCTTTCGCAATCACTTCGCGAATGTTTGGCATGGACAAAAGACAATTTTTTGTTTTTTCAATAGATTCGGTCGCAATCACAAAATCGAGATCTTTTACAGTTTCTTTCATTCTTCTTAAACTTCCCGCCCGCGAAAAACGAACAATGGAAGCTTCTTTTTCCAAGAACTTTTCTATTTCTTCTGCAATTGGCAGTACACGGGCAAGAGGCAGCCGTTCTGGCCTTTCATCCCATTCTTGAATGGCAGCCAAAATTTTTTCTTCTGAAATCTCCCCAAAACCTTGGAGATTGCGTACTTGGTGTGATTCACAGGCTGTTTTTAAAGAATCGAGATCCACGACACCTAATTGCTGATACAGCTTTCCAATCTTTTTTCCGCCCAGCCCCGGAAGCTTCAAAAGCGGAATCAGCCCCTCCGGAACCTCTTTCTTGAGGTTTTGCAAAGTTTTCGATTCGCCAGTTTCCATAAATTCTTTAATAACAGCGCTCGTTCCTTTTCCGATGCCGCTGATCGATGTAAAATCGTAAATATCAGAAAGGCTTCTGTCATCTCGTTCTAGAGCAGCGGCTGCTTTTTGAAATGCAGCTATTTTAAAACGGTTTTCTCCCTTTATTTCCATATATGTCGCAATTGTTTTCAACAGCTTTACTACGTCTTTTTTATGGACAGCCACGTTCGAATCACCTCTCAAACCGAACAACTATCAAAATGATACAAGTTTTTTTGACGGGATACAATGATATGGATCGCTGCTATCATCTTGAGGGTTGCATGATAAACAAGGAAGGACGATGGATGCTTCATCATATCAAAGTTCCATCGTCCGTTCACAGCTTGTTTCCGTTGCCTAAGTAATTGATCAACAGATCATGAAGACGGTCAGATAATATCGGGGTATGATGAACGATTAGTTCCGCCAGCACCGACTTACCGAGAATGCCTTGAACTTGTTCAATCGGCAACAGCATCCCTAAAAAAAGAACAAGGAATAAAATGAGGTATGTTTCCGCAAATCCAAATATTGCCCCCAACAACCGGTTTACTTGTTTAAGGATGGGCAAAAGCGCAACAAAATCTAGCATCGATCCTATTATATGAAGGGCAATTTTGGCACAGAAAAACAGCAGGACAAATGCGACGGTTCTGTAGTAAGCAAGCTCCAAATAATCTCCGGTTAAAAAGGAAAAGGCAGGGTCGGCTTCACCTAAATGAGGAAACGGAATCCACAGTTTCAATTTTGGAGCCAAATCATCATAATATGTTCTGGCAACAATAAAAGCAATAATCGCACTTGTCAAATAAATGACTTGAAGAATAAATCCCCTTTTTAAACCAACCAATAAACCGAAAGCCAAGAAAAAGAAAATGATCAAATCAAGCATGTTTACTTTCAATCCTTTTCATCCAGTTGTTTTTTCAGTCGTTCATATTGTTCTTGCAATTTCAAATAATCGTGAACGACATTGATCGAGGTCAGAACAGCAATCTTATTGAGATCAAGAGTTGGGTTTTTCTTGCTGATTTCCCGCATTTTTTCATCAACAATTGATGCAACAAGACGGATATGGCTCACGCTTTCATCTCCGACAATCGAATATTGCTGTCCGTATATTTGAACGGTTGTTTTATTTTTCGGTTTCGGTTTTTCAGACAAATGAATCATCCATCCTTCTGTCAAAATTGTCGTTGAACCATAATAAAATTCTAACCATTATCATAACATGATTGTCGAAAAGATGGAAAGAAGTATGAATGGAATTTGGGAGAACTGGGAAAGAGCAACATCTTTTTATCTCAGTAAATCTGAAGGCTTTTTAACGGTATGAAATAATTTCGCTATTTTCTTTCAAACACAAATGGAGGTGCGTTGTGCACCTCCATTTTTAACTGCGAAGCACTGCTGAAAATTTCTCTTCAACCGATTTGATTACTTTTTCATGAACTGCCGCCACGTCATGATCCGTTAACGTTCGTTCAGGATCATAATAGCGAAGGGAGAAAGCCACGGATTTCTTTCCTTTTTCCAAATGCCCGCCTTCATATACGTCAAAAAGGGAAATCTCTTTTAATAATCGTCCCCCGGCTGCAACAATTGTTTTTTGCAGCTCTTCAGCTTGGACTTTTTGATCAACGACGAAGGCAATATCGCGAGTAATCGACGGAAATCTCGGAATCGCCTCATAGACGACCGGCTCGGCTTCAAATTGGAAAAGCTCTGCTAATTTAAGTTCAAAGACGTACGTTTCATCCAAGTCGTATTCTTTTTCAACCTGTGGATTTAATTCACCGACAAATCCGATAAACGTCCCGTTCAAATAAATATCCGCTGTTCTGCCAGGGTGAAGGCCTTCTGCATTCCCTCGTTTGTATTCAATCTTTTTTGAAAGCCCCAATAGATTAAACAAACCGTCTAAAATTCCTTTTACAACATAAAAATCAACTTTTTTTCTTTCGCCTTGCCAAGGATGATAGACGAAATGCCCTGTCAAAACAGCTGACAGCCGTTCTTTTTCCACCGGTTTTCCACCATTATTCTCCGAAACGAAAACGGAGCCGATTTCGTAAAGATGGACATCATCCATTTGCCGCGCCTTGTTGTATTGAACACATTCCAATAAATGAGGAATCAAACTAAGCCGAAGAACACTACGTTCCTCGCTCATTGGCAGAGCCAACCTTGTCAGTTGCGATTTTTCCAATGCAAAAAGCGCAGCCTTTTCCTCGCTTGTTAATGAATATGTGATGGCTTGGCAGAGGCCGGCTCCTTCTAAAAACCTACGAACCTTTCTCCGCTTTCCTTGATAATCTGTTAATTTGCCCAAGGTTGACTTTCCCTCCGGCAATGTGGAAGGGATATGGTCATATCCATATAACCGCGCCACTTCTTCAATTAAATCTTCTTCTATCGCAATATCCCCTCGTCTTGTCGGAACTGTCACAGTGAAAACACCATTTTTTTCAACGGTTTCAAATTGCAGACGTTCAAAAATTGCTTTGATTTCATCAACTTGAATGTTTGTTCCCAAAACACGGTTAATTTTTTCCGCTGATACAGAGATCACCTTAGGTTCAACTTGAAGGTCATGAAATTCAACACTGCCTTTTAACACTGTTCCTGAAGCGTATTTGGCAATTAATTGTGCTGCTCGTTCTGCCGCTTCTTTTACCCTTACAGGATCAACTCCTTTTTCAAACCGAGCGCTAGCCTCGCTTCTGAGCCCTAAATCTTTTGAAGCTTTGCGGACGGTGGAACCTTTAAAATAAGCGGATTCCAATAAAACGGTCGTCGTATCTTCCCTTACCTCTGAATCAGCACCTCCCATGACTCCTGCTAATGCAATGGGAACAGTTCCATTTGTAATGACAAGATGATCGTTTGTGAGCTTCCGTTCTTGATCATCAAGAGTGACAATCGTTTCCCCATCGTATGCCCGGCGGACGAGAATTTCTTTTGACCCGAGCCGATCATAATCAAAAGCATGAAGCGGCTGGCCGTATTCCAATAAACAATAGTTGGTGATATCGACCACATTATTATGGGGTCTGATTCCTGCTTTTATCAAACGCATTTGCATCCATAACGGTGAAGGAGCAATTTTGACATTTTTAATCACTTTTGCCACATACAGAGGATTATCTTCTTTTGCCTCGACGTTTATTGTTATATAATCTGAAGCTTTTTCTTCTGCCGGCACATACGCTGCGTCGGGCATATGCACCTTCTTGTTTAAAATGGCAGCAACTTCATATGCAACCCCGATCATGCTTAAACAGTCGGCTCGATTTGGAGTGAGGCTCAATTCCAAAATGTGGTCATTAAAAAACAACTGTTCAATTGCATCTTTGCCAACCTCTGCATCGCTCGGAAAAACAAAAATGCCGTCGGAAAACGGTTTTGGCACAAGTTTTCCTTCAATCCCTAATTCTTGTAAAGAACAAATCATCCCGTTTGATTCTTCTCCGCGAAGTTTGGCTCGTTTGATTTTAAAATTTCCGGGCAAAACGGCGCCGACTTTTGCCACGGGCACTTTTTGTCCTTTTGCTACGTTTTTTGCACCGCAAATAATTTGCACCGGTTTTTCTTCCCCGATATCGACTAAACATTTGCTCAATTTTTCGGCGTTCGGGTGCGGTTCTTTTTCAAGCACTTCGCCAACGACTACATTTTTGATTTCTCCACCGACAAAATGAACGCCTTCCACTTCAATTCCGCTTCGTGTAATTTTTTCCGCCAGCTCCTCCGGAGAAATATCTACATCAACATATTCACAAAGCCATTTATATGAAACAAACATCGATTGATCCAGCCTCCTTTGAAGATTACGCTTGTTTAAACTGTTTTAAAAATCGCAAATCGTTCGTATAGAAATGGCGAATATCATCAATTCCGTATTTCAACATGGCGATTCGCTCAGGCCCCATTCCAAACGCAAACCCCCGGTATTTTTTCGAATCAAATCCGGCCATTTCCAATACGTTCGGATGAACCATTCCAGCTCCTAGAATTTCAATCCAGCCAGTTCCTTTGCAAACATGGCAGCCTTTCATGGAACATTTAAAACAGGAGACATCCACCTCAACTGACGGTTCAGTAAACGGGAAAAAGCTTGGGCGCAAACGAATTTGCCGGTCTTCTCCAAATAGCTTTTTTGCAAACGCTTCAAGTGTTCCTTTCAAATCGCTCATGCGGATATTTTCATCGACAGCAAGCCCTTCGATTTGCGTAAATTGGTGAGAATGTGTCGCATCGTCCGTGTCGCGTCTGTACACTTTTCCGGGGCAAATGATTTTGACAGGTCCTTTTCCTTTATATTTTTCAAGTGTTCTTGCCTGTACGGGCGATGTGTGGGTTCGTAGCAATATTTCCTCCGTTATATAAAAAGAGTCTTGCATATCGCGGGCAGGATGCCCTTTTGGCAAATTCAGCGCTTCAAAATTATAATAATCTGTTTCAACTTCAGGTCCTTCTTCCACCGTATAGCCCATTCCAATGAACAAATCTTCAATTTCTTCAATGACCGCTTGAATAGGATGGCGGTTCCCCGACAGAACAGGCCGCCCCGGCAATGTAACATCAATTGTTTCTTTCTCAAGCTTTTTCTCAATTTCCGCTTTTTCAAGTTCTGTTTGTTTTTTGCTGATTCCATCGGCAATAGATTCACGCACCTCATTCGCTAAAGCGCCGATTTTCGGCCGTTCTTCTTTCGGCAGCTTCCCCATTCCGCGAAGCACTTCCGTAATCGGTCCTTTTTTGCCGAGATATTGAACACGTATGTTTTGCAATTCTTTTAGATCCGCCGCAGCCTGCACTTTTTGCAGCGCTTCATCTCGAAGTTTTGTCAGCTCTTCCTGCATGAAAAAATCCTCCTTTTTATTGAAAATAAAAAAACTCATCCCCTAAAAGGGACGAGTTGAACCGCGGTACCACCCTTATTAACAAAGAAATATCTTTGTTCTCTTCATTGTTATAACGGCAAAGCCGGAGCGCCTTTACATACGAAAATCGTATGGTCCCGGCGTCAACTCAGGAGGTGAATTCATTTGCTTCCACCATAAAAATGCTTTCAGTCTGCGGCATTTTCTCCCTGAAATGGCGATCAGCAAACTACTCTTCTCCTTCATGGTTGTTCCCTTATTCAATTGCTTTTTATTATAAAAAAAAGAGAAAAGAGTCGCAATACTATTTTAGGAGATGATACATGAAAATAGCGGAAGCAACCGCTACATTGAGAGATTCCGCCTTTCCATAAATCGGAATTTTCAAATTTTGATCCGTCATTGCCAACAGTTCAACCGACACTCCATTTCCTTCATTCCCGACTATTAATGCAAATTTTTCACTAGGTTCGATTGTTTTATAGGAGACTGCATTGGAAAGGGAGGTGCCGTATACAGGAATAGAGGCATTTTTCAATTGAGTAATGATATCTTTCAGAGAAGCATGAATTATAGGCAAATGAAACAGCGATCCTTGGGTTGCCCGAATCGTTTTACTATTATATAAATCAACGGTTCCTTCTCCAAGAATAACGACATCCATTCCCGCTGCATCGGCGGTGCGGATGATGGTGCCCAAATTCCCGGGATCCTGTACCGCATCAATCAACAGCCATTTATTGTCATGAATATTTATGTCTCTGGATCGTTTTTTGCAAACAGCTATGATTCCTTGCGGTGCTTCCGTTTCCGAAAGAAGCCGGAACACCTCTTTTGATACAATAGTCATCGGAATGGAGCCATGTTCAAAGTCTTCCGGGAGGGATGTCCCTTCTAACATGACCAGCTCTTGGACGACGCCCTGCTGTTTTAACGCCTCCTCTACTAAATGGAAGCCTTCTATTAAAAAAAGCCCTTGTTTTTCTCTTTCCTTTTTCAAATGGAGCTTTTTCCATTTTTTTACTTTTTCATTTTTCACAGATTCAATCCGTTTCAAGAAACTTTCTCCTTCAACTTGTTTTTTCTAACATATACATAATATAGAATACCGCGGAAAAAATAAAGAAGAACAAAGGGTAAACGAGGTGAAAAAGATGAATTTTGATTTACGAAACGCCGTCATTGCCAATATATCGAATAATACGCAAGACGAGCTAAGAGAAACGATTGTTGATGCAATAAAAAGCGGGGAAGAAAAAATGCTTCCGGGACTCGGAGTCTTATTTGAAATCATCTGGGAAAACTCGAGTCAACACGATCAACAAGAAATGGTTGAAACCCTTGAACAAGGATTAAAAGGACAAGGAGCTGGAAAATAACCAGCTCTTTATTAGTGATAGATGATTTTTTCAACGGTTTCTTTATCCAGACGTTTGATAACTTCCGTCAGCAGTTTTACTGTATTTTCAAAATCATCCCTGTGAAGCATCGCCGCATGAGTGTGGATATAGCGGGTAGCAATGGTGATGGAAAGGCTCGGAACCCCGCCGGCTGTTAAGTGAATGGAGCCGGAATCTGTTCCACCGCCGGGCATGGCATCAAATTGATATGGAATACCTGCTTCTTCCGCCACTTCCACTACAAAATCCCGCAGTCCTTTATGAGAAACCATAGAAGCATCATATAAAATAATTTGCGGTCCCTTGCCCATTTTCCCCAAAGCTTCTTTTTCCGTTATACCGGGGGTGTCGCCGGCAATCCCGACATCAACGCCAAAAGCAATATCAGGTTCAATTAAGTGGGCGGATGTTTTCGCGCCTCTCAGACCGACTTCCTCTTGTACGGTGCCGACTCCGTAAACAATGTTCGGATGGTTCACTCTCTTTAAATTTTTTAACACCTCAATGGCGACGGCGCAGCCGATGCGGTTATCCCAAGCTTTGGCTAACAGCATTTTTTCATTTTTCATCACAGTAAAATCAAAATAAGGGACAATCTGATCGCCGGGACGAACACCTAATTCCATTGCTTCCTCTCGGCTCGATGCCCCGATATCAATAAACATGTCTTTTATTTCCACCGGTTTTTTGCGTGCTTCCGCAGGTAAAATGTGGGGCGGTTTTGAGCCGATGATGCCTGTGACATCTCCTTTTTTCGTAACAATTGTTACTCTTTGCGCAAGCATCACTTGGCTCCACCAGCCGCCCACTGTCTGAAAACGAATAAACCCTTTGTCATCAATGTTTGTCACCATAAAACCAACTTCGTCTAGATGACCTGCAACCATTATTTTCGGCCCATTGGAATCTCCCGTCCTTTTCGCAATCAAACTGCCAAGGCCGTCTGTCGTGACTTCATCCGCATAATCTTTTATGTATCCTTTCATTACTTCTCTTACTTCCCGTTCGTTGCCAGAAATCCCTTTTGCGTCTGTCAAATCCTTTAACATTTTTAATGTTTCATCCCGCTTTTCCACGCTTGAACCTCCTATTTAAAAAGTTCATTCATAATATGATTAATATCCCTGATTTTGTCTCTGATGATTCACTTTATTTTTTGCCAAATAAGCTGAAACGATATCCTCTTCTGCAAAACCGAGGGCATTTCCAAGAGTCACATAGTCGTTAAACAAATCAATATAGGATTGAATGGACAAATATTCCTTTAATTTGGCCGATTTTTGATAAACTTTCAAAAAAAGATCCGTCAAACTTGTTTCCTTTTTCTTCGCCCGCATGTCCGGAAGTTTCTCAATATGCAATTCATGCCCTAATGACAACAAGAAATGCAAGCCGTCAACATACTCCTCTAAAATGACATCACGTGGGGAAGGCGGCTTGACGCTCCAGAATTTAAAACAACGTGTTTCATTTGCGAGCTCTCCGATTTCAACAAGCAACGCTAAAATTTTTCTCTCAATGAGCCTCTCTTCTTTTAAATTATGCTTATGTTCAATTTTTTCGTCCAATTCTTTTTGCAGTTTAAATAAGTGATTAAAGTCCATCCTCTCAACTCCTAAAAAAGATCCATAAAAAAATTATAACAAAAGTGATTATTTATGAAACCCCTCCAATCTATTTTTCGTATGGAATATGAAAATGACCTTCGGGGAGGTATGGTTAAATGATCGTATTTTTATTACGGCTTTTGATCCTAGCAGCTATCATATTTGTCTTGTATTCGTTGATCAAATACTTATTAAACCCGAAGCGCAAGTTGGAACTGGCTCATGAACAAAAAAAATTTTTCTTTCTCGATGATAGAGAAAATGTTCGGAAAAATTTTTTATTAACATATAAAGGGGTATTGTTTGAAGGTGAAAAATATTTAGGGACAACCGATACATCTTTTGACGTCATTTCCATTTTTGTTTGGACGCCTACTCCAAATAAATTGATCGGTTTCACAAAAGAAGATTTTCAGTTCATTGAAGTAAAAATTAAGGAAGCCTATCCTTATGCAGCGCTCGATTGGAAAAGTCCCATTAAAGAATTTGTTCAAACAAAAAATGAAACGTTTCCGGCATTTCCAAAACATGAAGACTAATATTTGATGAACTGTTTATGAAAACAAAACCACCTTAAAGAAGGTGGTTTTGTTTTCAGCATTACTTATTCAATTGAGCTTTTGCCGCTTCTGCCAACTGTGCAAATGCTTTTTCATCATTGACCGCCAAATCAGCAAGCATTTTCCGGTTGATGTCTACGCCAGCCAATTTAAGACCGTGCATAAATTTATTGTAAGAAAGGCCGTGAATACGTGCCGCAGCGTTGATTCTAGTAATCCACAGCTTACGGAAATCACGTTTTCTTTGACGACGGTCGCGGTAAGCATACATCAGCGACTTCATTACTTGTTGATTAGCCACTTTATATAAACGATGTTTCGAACCATAATAACCTTTTGCAAGTTTAATAATTTTTTTACGACGTCTGCGTGTCACTGTTCCGCCTTTAACACGTGCCATGTATATTCCCTCCTAAAATCCGATATTAGTTTATTTAACATTATCAAGCATTTGATGAATACGTTTGAAATCTCCTTTGCTCACCAATGCTGGTTTGCGAAGTTTGCGTTTTTGTTTTTGCGTTTTATTCGCAAACAAATGGCTAGTGAACGCATGTGAGCGTTTCAATTGTCCTTTTCCTGTTTTTTTGAATCGTTTTGCTGAACCACGATGGGTTTTCATTTTAGGCATAAAAAGTTCCTCCTTCTATTTCTTTTCGTTTTTCGGGGCTAATACAAGAAACATGCTGCGCCCATCCATTTTCGGCTTTGTTTCAACAGAACCGATGTCAGCGCATGCTTCGGAAAATCTTTCAAGGACACGTTGGCCGATCTCTTTATGGGTAATCGCACGTCCCTTAAAGCGGATCGTTGCTTTTACTTTGTCGCCCTTCTCTAAAAATTTGCGTGCATTGCGAAGCTTCGTATTAAAATCATGTTCTTCAATCGTTGGGCTAAGTCTGACTTCCTTCACATTAATGACTTTTTGTTTTTTACGCGCTTCTTTTTCCTTTTTTTGCTGCTCGAAGCGGTATTTGCCGTAATCCATGATGCGGGCAACGGGCGGTTTTGCATTAGGGGCAACGAGTACTAAATCCAAATTAGCGCGTGCCGCAATGTCAAGCGCTTCTTGACGGGATTTAATTCCTAATTGATTACCGTTTTGGTCGACCAATCGAACTTCACGAGCGCGAATGCCCTCGTTTACTAACATGTCTTTGCTAATAATGAGCCACCTCCAAGATTTGATGAACTGCGCGCATGTCCGCCATGACAGATTATACATTCGGTTACGCAAAAAACGTGTGGATGCAAACGGCACCCACACGTTTATACACGGATCTGATTGTCTCATGTAAACCTGTCAACAGCAACAATGTGCGTCAATCAGGTGAGAAGCGGGTGCTTCTTCTTGTTTCATCTGATATTCATATTTTACCATTGCCAAACGACTTTGTCAAAACAGCATTTTCCTCAAAAACATTTTGATTATAAATCATGATAACCAAAAATGCAAGCGGAATTCATAAATCCTAAAAAGATGGGCATCCTAGCAACTGTAAAAAACACTATATCGGAGTGATCACAATGGATGCAAACCGCGTGCGACAAATATTATCCTCTCCTGCTGATATCGAAGTCCTTTATAACGGAGCTTCGGTTTGGATTGATAAGCTTAATGAGGATGGGAAAACAGCGACCGTTCATTTAAGAGGTTCACATCAAGAACCGACGATTGCAAAAATATCCGAGCTTAAAGAAACGTAATTGTTCTGTTGTATTTGCAAAATGCTCCTTCAATGATATAAAATCGCTCCCACAGCTCCGGCAAAGGATCCGTTTTGCAAAAATATGCTTTGCAGGCCGACCATGGAATCAAAGCTTTGAATGACGTGTTGCAAAGGAGAATTATTCGAGATTGCTCCTCCAACATAGACGCACGTATCGACTTGATGCTGCCGGGCAAACAGCATAGACAAAAGAACGGTTGTTTCGCCAATGAATTGAAATAACGCAGCGGCAATATCTTCTTTACCTGCTTTCGATACATCCGGCTTGCCAAAATTGGCGGCGGTCAAATCCCCTGGAATAGGCGGTTGACCGTTTTCATACAAATCTTTCACTAATAAATCAACATGGCTTCTGTCGCCTTTTTCAGCCAACGCAACAATTTGTTGAAAACTGTGCTCCTGCAACATGAGACGGCCTAAACCGGAGATGGCGCCGCCGCCGATGCCGCTTCCAAACAAGCGTTCATATCGTTCACCCTTCATGAGAAAAAACGATGTCCCTGTTCCCATGCTGACAATTAAAAAATCGTTTTTAATCCGTTTTTTTTCTTGAATCAGAAGCTCTTTCGCCCCTATACAAACCGAATCAAATTCAGGAATAACAGCCGCATTAGAGCAAGGCAATTTTTCTTTTACTTTTGCCGCTCTTCCTCCTGTTATTTTATAGAAAACAGACGGTTTCAACATCTTGATCCAAGAAAGAACTTGATCCATTTCATCAATTGGAAACAGTTTATATTGATATTGTTCTTGTTCTACATAAGCGATTTTTAACAAGCTCCCTCCAGCATCAACTCCGATGATCTCCATTCATCCGCATCCTTTCATGAACGACAATGCCAAAAGAGGGGAATTGGATTCCATCCAGCATTCTCTTTAGAAGTTGGTTTAAAAAATTTTTTTGGCATCATCGACATTTTTTAAAAAAGGAAATCAGCAAACGCTGATTTCCTTATTTTCTTCCTTCTTTCCCAACGGATTCAGCAAATGTCTCAAGCGGCATTGATTCTGACTTTTGTTCCCCATACTTTCTGACATTGACCGCCCCATTTGCTGCTTCTTGATCTCCGACAACAACCATGTATGGAATTTTTTGCATTTGTGCCTCGCGAATTTTATAGCCGATTTTTTCATCCCGGATATCGACTTCAACACGCAATCCTTCTTGCTGAAGACGCTGTTCTACTGTTTTGGCATAATCAAGATGCACTTCTGGCGAAACAGGAATGACTTTCACTTGCACAGGTGCAAGCCAAGTTGGGAAGGCGCCTTTATATTCCTCGATTAAGAAGGCAACAAACCGTTCCATCGTTGAAACGACGCCACGGTGAATAACAACTGGCCGGTGATGTTTACCGTCTTCGCCAACGTATGTTAAATCAAGCCGTTCCGGAAGGAGAAAATCTAGTTGAACAGTCGATAATGTTTCATCTTTTCCTAAAGCCGTCCGCACTTGCACATCCAATTTCGGTCCGTAAAATGCCGCTTCACCTTCCGCTTCGTAATAATCTAAACCGAGTTCGTCCATTGCGGCTTTCAGCATCGACTGGGCTTTTTCCCACATTTCATCATCATCATAATATTTTTCTTTATCCTCTGGATCGCGGTAAGATAATCGGAACGAATAATCTTTTATGCCAAAATCCTCGTATACCTCTTCAATGAGGCGGACAACTCGGATAAATTCATCTTTAATCTGATCAGGCCGAACGAAAATATGCGCATCGTTCAACGTCATTCCGCGAACACGCTGCAGTCCTGTCAATGCCCCTGACATTTCGTATCTGTGCATTGTTCCAAGCTCTGCAATGCGGATCGGCAGTTCCCGATAGCTGTGAATTTCATTTTTGTAGATCATCATATGATGCGGGCAGTTCATCGGACGCAATACAAGCTCTTCGTTATCCATCTTCATTGGCGGAAACATATCATCTTGATAATGATCCCAATGGCCGGAAGCTTTATAAAGATCGACACTGCCGAGAACAGGTGTGTATACATGCTGGTATCCGAGTTTAATTTCTTTATCAACAATATAGCGTTCGATAATCCGGCGGATAGTTGCTCCTTTTGGCAGCCAAAGCGGCAAGCCTTGTCCAACCTTTTGAGAAGTTGTAAACAGGCTTAGTTCCTTGCCAAGCTTGCGGTGATCCCTCTCCTTCGCTTCTTCAAGTATGCGGAGATGTTCTTTTAGCTCTTCTTTTGTAAAAAATGCCGTCCCGTATATGCGTTGAAGCATTTTGTTTTTGCTGTCTCCACGCCAGTAGGCGCCGGCTACGCTGAGCAATTTAAATTCCTTTATTTTTCCTGTAGAAGGGACGTGGACACCTCTGCATAGATCGAAAAATTCCCCTTGCTCATATATGGAAATGGTTTCGCCTTCCGGAATATCATCGATAAGCTCAAGCTTTAAATGGTCGCCGATTTCCTCATACATTTTTTTTGCTTCATCACGGCTTACTTCTTTACGAATAACCGGCAAATTTTCGCCGACGATTTTTCTCATTTCCTTTTCAATTTTAGGAAGATCCTCCGGCGTGATCGCTTCATCCATGTCTATATCATAATAAAAGCCGTTTTCGATCACAGGTCCTACACCCAATTTGACATTGGAATAAAGCCGTTTAATCGCTTGTGCCATTAAATGGGCTGTGCTATGGCGCAAAATGTCCAGCGCCTCCCGCGTTTCCGGCGTTAAAATTTCGATGTCACCGTCCTCTTCAATCGGTGTCCGCAAATCAAGAAATTTGCCGTTCAGTTTGCCCGCGATGGCTTTTTTCTTCAGACCCGGGCTGATGGAAGCGGCAATTTCCTCCGTTGTCGCACCTTTTGGATATTCCTTTACAGCTCCATCCGGAAACGTAATGCGAATCATTTCTGCCACTTTTCTTCCTCCTTTTATCGTTTATCAAAAAATAAACACCCGTCCCTGAAAAAGGGACGAGTGTTTTCAGCAACAAACCCGTGGTTCCACCCTAGTTCCCGCATGTTTTTCCAACATTGCGGCTTTCGCATGATAACGGAACATTCCGTCAGCCATTACTTGGCAAAGCCGTTCACAGCTGCAGTTTAGAGGTGGTAAGAGCATTACGCTGGTTAGGAAGGTTCCAGCCTCCGCCTTCCCTCTCTAAAAACCGCCATAATACTCTCATGTCCTCATCATAACCTTTGTTTCATTAGCGTTTATTCGTATTATAGACAGATTTTTGTTCAAAATCAAGATGCGCCATTGAAACCATCTGTTCAGCAAAAGAAGACTTCGGCAACAGCCGCACTCGTTCTTGAAAAATATTTTGAATCGTTAGGATCATTCCTTCTTCTTGATCATCGGAATAAATGTAGACTTTCAAAGGGGCGATTGAGACGAGCGGAGCCAGCAATTGCGAATCAATATACATCGGGTGCTGGAAGATAAATTCACGGTCAAGCCACCTTTTCAGTTCCGGTTTCTTCATCTCGATAAATTGCTCGTTAAATATTTGAAACCCATCATCATGCAAGAGATGCAAGACGGACAATTTCGGCTCATTGCTGATCACATAGTCACGCAGGCTTTCAATGAAATTTTGATATTCCTGCTCCATTTTATATTCCTCTATGGATATTCCGACATATTCCGTTAATCTCGTCATATAGTCAGAAAGACGGAATTGAATAAACGACTCGACGGTAAATGATTGATCTGGATGAAGAAAATTTTTTAAAGCGGAAATAAGTAATTGCTCTCTCGGCGGAAAATGTTTGACCTCGGGGATTTCCGACCGCTCCCCTTCCATAATTGATTGGGCAATATGTAAAATTTGCTGTTGTTCATCTTGATCAACAAAATAAAATTGTTTTTCGATGATGGAAAGGATGATGTGAGATTCTTTTATGTTCATAAAAAAATGAATAAATCCCGGAATGAGGACATCATTTATAAAGGAATCCCAATGTTTTGATTGGCAATGGATCATTGTTTCATTTAAAAGGGATGCATGAAAATCATTCTTTTTCTGCTGCTCGTTTAAAAAACCAAGCATAAATCTCGCTTCATGTTCAGATTGAAATGAAATCTTCATTAATCAATCCCCCCTCTAACCGAATCTCTGTTTATATATATATGGGGGGATCAATGATTTAGAAGCATTTTGACCGTTAAACATTCATCATTGCCTGCGGTTTTTTCCCGTCAGTTTGACAGGCGCAGCCAAATAGCGGATTCTTTCCATAATCCTTTTCGCTTTCATTTCTTCCTGCTCGCCCCGCTGCGAAAATGTCAAATGGTGCTCCAATTCTTCAAAATTAAAGTTAGATGTAAAGAAAGTCGGCAAATGCTCATGCATCCGGAATTGAAGAATCGTACCTAAAATTTCATCTCTTACCCAGCTTGACATTGATTCTGCCCCAATATCATCGAGCATCAATACCGGAGCTGATTTGACCGCTTCGATTTTCTCATTGATGGACTGGTCGTGAAGCGAACTTTTTAATTCGCGGATGAATTCAGGCACATACACAAGCATTGTGGCAATGCCTCTTTCCGCCAATTCATTGGCAATTGCCCCTAAAATAAACGTTTTCCCAATGCCAAAAGAACCGTATAAATACAAACCTTTTACGTAATCCGTTTTTCCGTACTGTTCCAAAAAATTTCGCACATGTGAAATCGCTTTGAGGCGGCTGGCATCCTGCAAGTCAATGTCGCGAAGATGCACGTTTAAAATCTCTTTCGGCATGTAAATGCTTTTAATGAGCGATTCTTGTTTTTTTCTGGCATCATCTGCTTCTTTTCTCGGACATTTATCGTACTTAATGTCGATCATTCTTCCATGAATAAATAATGTCGGATGATAGCCTTTTATCATGTTTTTGCATTCACTTAAGCTTGGGCATTCACGGCAATTTTTGCTTTGCATCGCAAATTCATACAATTTCCCAAGGCTTCGTTCAACCATTTTCTCATCTATTTGCTCTTTTTCTTTTTGCAGAAACTCTTTAACACCTTCGTCCATTGTAATTTGCTGTTTCAATTTCAAATATCTTTCCCTGAACCCATCGCTGTTCATAAATGCTTTTAAATGGTTTTGAATGGAGTCCATTAGCTCCACCTACTCTTTCTGTTTGCTATTATAGTTTTTAATCCACTCTTCAAGCTCTCTCTTCTCTCTTTCAAAAGATTCTTGATCCATTTCATCCGGTTCCTGCTGTGCCTCTTCATTATTGGTCAACCATTCCGGAAGCTTTTCCTTTCGTATGATCCTTTTGCTGCTTGAAGGTTGATCTTTTGATTTTGCCCAATCCATATATTTTTGATGCTCTTTTTTGGCAACATCTATAGCTTCCTTTACTGTTTTAATGCCCAATCGCGCCCAATGGCTTGCAATTCGTTCAACATAATTTCTCGACAGTTTCATGTCTGTTTTTAACAGAACATAATAGATTAATACATTGACGACACCCGGTAGCAATTTTTGTTGGAACATAATGTCTTCTATTATTTTTAAATCCGGCAAAGACGGTTCAATCCCGCCTGAAATATCTTTCAAAAACTGCCTCGGCGTGATCTCTTCAAGCTGCCTAATCAATTCCCTATCTTTCGAATCCTTCAAAGCTTCCTCGCTCGTTCGCTGATGTAAGGGCTGAAGAGTGTCAACAAGCTCCGGCAGCCGGTTTCCGTGAGTAAACTGATACCAATCCCTAGCTTCTTTCCGTAGAGTTTCGATGTTTACTTTTTCATCATAATCCAATGAGCTGATGACTAAATTTTTCATTTCAATCGGGTCGATGCCGTAAACAAACGCCAATTTTTCAATTGATTCTTTAACGGAAGGAGTGATGGCTTTTTTCGGAACGATGTTGTCAGACAGACCGGCAAAAAAAAGCTCGAAATCAAATGAGTGATTGACGACTGATATCGATCTTTCAGGCTCATCACCAACCAGTTCTTTTCCATTTTCCGTAAATTCTTCCTCCGTTTCGGCGGTAAGCTCTGAAACGTGCAGTGACCGATATACTTCATGAAACCCTCTTGTCACATCTTTCGCTCTCTCATCAACAGCTTCTTCGGAAAAGTAAGTTTTCAATCTCTGATAAATTTTTTTCCCTACTCTGTTGTACAAATAAATATTTAACATGCCATCGGAAAAAAATTGTTTAGGTGACAACGGACGTTGAAGCTCATATATATATTTTTTTGGTTCTTCTTCCAAAAGATACGTTTTCAAAAGACCGATGCCCTCTAATTTCAAACGTTCATGATAAATGTCATTTAATGAGGATTGCGTGATCGCCATTAAAAAATGATGAGTGGATTCCATTCCCCAAAGACGGCTTTGATCGAGTTCACTCCATAACGTCATGTATAAATTGACTGCTTTTGATCCGACCAGCGGCTGATATAAAAGTGAAAGCACCTTTCGATCAAATTCATGAATCAAGCTGTTCGTGCTTTTAACTACATAGCGATCAACCGGCAGCAACTCTTTCCAGTGATGTTCCATCTTCTATCATAACCTTCCTCATCGCCTGTCATGATGGTGAAAAAAAGAGCTTGCAAAACGAAGCTCTTTTTAACGCCCTTTTTTAATAAGTTCTTTCAGCTCTTCGATAAACACGTTGATGTCCTTAAATTGACGATAAACTGAAGCAAATCTTACATAAGCAACTTCGTCGATTTTAGCTAATCGGTCCATCACCATTTCACCGATTGTTTCACTTGAAATTTCTGCAGCTCCATGATTTCTTAACTCTTTCTCAATATCTTGAGCGGCATCTTCCAATTTTTGCAATGAAACTGGTCTCTTTTCACAGGCTTTGATCATTCCCCGTAAAATTTTTTCTCTGCTGAATTCTTCCCGTGTTCCTTCCTTTTTTACTACAATGAGAGGAATTTCTTCTACCTTTTCAAAAGTTGTAAAACGATATTGGCATTTTTCACACTCCCTCCGCCTGCGAATCGATCTTCCTTCATCGACAGGACGGGAGTCTAAAACGCGTGTCCCTTGATGCTGACAGGAAGGACATTTCATATCACCAGCTCCAATCTTTTGAAAACGAAATGGTATCCATTTCTATTACCATCTTATTAAAAAGAACCGTTATGCACAAGAAATGATGCATGCTAACTTTCAAAACTATTTGTTCCAATATAAGGAATCAATTGATTTAATTTTTCATAAAATTCTAAAATTACTTTGCGGCTGAAACCAAAATCCATTGGCAGCATCGTTTCGGTCGTAACAGTCAAATCGACTGCTGTTTCAAAAGGACGGACGGAAATCACCGTAATGACCATAAACGCCTTTCTGCCTCTATGTATATTGACGCTGATTTCTCCGCGCTCTTCCGATATTGATGAAATTTCAAAACCGCCCTCTTTTCGGAGAATATCGAGAACCGTCTCCATTACCTTTTTTTGCCCCGCTTTATAATAACGGCTCTGCAGTTCTTGGTCTGAATGGTTTTCTCTCGTTTCATGATGTGTAGTAAAAAAAGAAGCAATTTTTTTCAACATCCCCATAAATGTTAACCTCTCCCCACAACTATTTAAACGTTATCATTTGTTATTTTCATTATAATATAAAAAGAGGTGCAGATGGAAATCCGTCACCTCTTAAAAATTCAATTTCAGATTTGATTAAAGAACTTTTGCCTGCCCTTGTTTCACTTGAACAGGACCCATTCCACGAGGAATTTCAATGTTTTCCCTTGTTTCAGCACCCAATGCTTCAGCGATGTAGTCCGCAGCAATATTTGGATCAAGATCGCCGCATGTGTAAACATCAATGCTCGCATATCCATGCTCTGGAAAACTATGAATGGTTAAATGTGATTCAGAAATGATTACCACTCCGCTTACTCCTTGAGGAGCAAACTTATGAAATGCTACTTCGCGGATCTCTGCACCGGATTTCAGCGCCGCATTCACAAATGTTTTTTCAATAAATTCCATGTCGTTCAGCTTATCAAAATCGCATCCCCACAACTCAGAGATAACGTGACGTCCCATTGTTTCCATAGCTATGGATCCCCCTTTTTATAAAATTTTTTGAAATTCTTCGCATTCTGGTAAGTTCAACTACCACGGGGGAAAGTTAGTCCAAAGAGGTCCTAACCCTTTAAGTAGCCACATTACCTTGCGTTTAAGAAGTTCACGAAAAATAGTATAAATCGTTTGTATTGTTTTTGCAACACACTTTATTGAATTTTTTCATTGCTCATTTTTGACGAACAAGGGGGATCGCTTAACACTTTCCTATCTTTCTCTCATCTTTTCAGCAACAACTTTTGCTAAATCAACGACACGGCAGGAGTATCCCCATTCGTTATCATACCAAGCCAGCACTTTTACTTTTCTTTTGTCCATTACCATTGTCGACAAGCCGTCTACAATGGCTGAATGCGGATTAGAATTGTAGTCAATCGATACAAGCGGTTCTGTAGAAAAATCTAATATCCCGTTCAATTCATTTTGTGATGCCTTTTGCAAAGCCTCGTTTACCTCATCAACGGTTGCATCCCGTTCCACATCAATTACTAAGTCGACAAGAGAAACGTTTGGCGTCGGCACCCGCAAAGCCAGGCCATCCAATTTCCCTTTTAATTTTGGCAAAACCAGGCCTAAAGCTTTGGCTGCTCCTGTTGTGGTCGGAATAATTGACTGGGCGCATGAACGGGCTCTGCGCAAATCTTTATGGGGATTGTCGATAATTCTTTGATCATTTGTATAAGAATGGACGGTCGTCATGAAACCATTTTCAATTCCAAACTGCTGATCAATTACTTTTACAACCGGTGCCAAACAATTGGTTGTGCAAGAAGCGTTGGAAATAATGACATGTTTGTCCGGATCATAACAATGATCGTTTACACCCATCACGATCGTTACATCAACGTTTTTTCCCGGTGCTGTTAAAATAACTTTTTGGGCTCCCGCCTTAATATGCATCATGGCGTCTTCTTTGGAATTGAATTTTCCCGTCGCTTCAATGACGATTTCGACGTTCAACTCCTCCCAAGGAAGCTCTATCGGATTTCGCCGATTTAAAAGCAAGATTTTTTTCCCATTCACAATTAAATGATCTTCTTTCGGAATCACTTCTCCCGCAAATTTCCCGTGATTTGAGTCATATTGAATTAAATGAGCCAAAATTTCTGATGAATAGGCAGCATTAATCGCAACTATTTCCAAGTCCTGTTCTATGATTGCCCTTCTAAAAACTAATCGACCAATGCGGCCAAATCCATTGATGGCTACTTTAGTGCTCAAATGAAACCACCTCTTCAGTTTATTTGTGATATACTTTTGAACAAAATTTCAATAAAAAGTATATCATAAATAGTGAATTGTGAGGTTATTTTTTGCAAAAAAAAAAGCCCACTTCGCAAAGTGAGCTTTTATGTTAACAAATCCCCCATTTTTGCAAGATCTTCTCCAGCTGCCTTTCCGTATCGTTGAAGTCTCCTTCATTATCAATCACTTCATCAGCCATTTTTATTTTTTCTTTGAGCGGCATTTGTGCGTTGATGCGCGCAAGCGCCTCTTCTTTCGACAGATGATTTCTTTTCATCAGGCGTTGAAGCTGGGTATTTTCATTAACATATACAACAATTATTTTATCGACTAAATGAGTTAAATCACTTTCAAAAAGAAGCGGAATGTCCAGCACTACAGCTTTTGCGCCTTGCATAACGAATTGTTCCTGCTTTTTTTTCATTTCCTTCCGAACGGCAGGATGGACAATACTGTTTAAAAGTTCGCGCTTGCTTTTTTGTTGAAAAACAATTGACCCCAATTTTTCCCTGTTGATCGATCCGTCTTCATTTAAAATCTTGCGTCCAAATGCTTCGACGATTTTTTCATATGGTTCTTTGCCCGTCTCAACGACTTCGCGGGCAATTTGGTCAGCATCAACAACAGGAATACCCCTCTTTTGAAACATTTTTGAAACGGTGCTTTTACCGCTTGCAATTCCACCTGTTAATCCGATAATGAAGGCCATTTGGCTCCTCCTCGCTTCCTTTATTTTTTCAATAAAGTTGATCAGCTGCCATACAAAAAGGCTTCCTTCCTTCTTTTTTAAGCATAAACCATAATCATCCATTATCATCTGTTCGAAAATATTGCGAAGGAAAAAGCCGTTTGTGTTTTTTGAGTATAACATTCAATCTATGATCCGTCCGAATTAGGAAAAAACGATTTCTACTTCTGGCAATTGGGGCAAAAGTGGGTTCCACGCCCCCCCACCTTCATTTTCTGAATAGGACGACCGCATTTTTTGCAAGGTTGATTTTTACGGGCATAAACAAAAAGTTCCAACTGGAACATTCCGATTTGCCCTTGGCTGTTGACATAAGAACGGACAGTGCTTCCTCCCTTGTCAACGGCTTCTTTAAGCGTGCGAATGATTTCCAAATGCAGTTTGGAAGCTTCATCAAACGACAAATCCTTGGCCGGCCGTTCAGGATGGATGCTGGAACGGAACAGCGCCTCATCTACATAAATATTTCCTAATCCGGCGACGATCTTTTGGTCAAGCAAGGCTGTTTTTATATTCCTTGATGTTTCTTTAAGCTTTTGCAAAAGCCACTCGGCGGTAAAATCATCAGAAAACGGCTCCATTCCCAGTTGCGAGAGAGGGAGACGCAAATGTTCTTCGCCTTTTTGAAACAGATGCATTGTACCAAACTTACGGACATCCCGGTATCTCAATTCAGTCTGGTCGTTGAAGTGAAAAACAACATGCGTATGTGGCTCTGTTTGCTTTTCACTCGGATAGAGTCCGTATCTTCCTTCCATTCTTAAATGAGAAACAAGCGACAAGGTATCAAGAGAAAAAATTAAAAATTTGCCCCGTCTTTTCACATCATGAATGGTTTCCCCTTTTAATGCGTCGCAAAACTGGTTGACATCTTCAGGTTGTTTAATTAATCTCGGCCAATAAACTGACACATTCTCAATGGTTTTCCCTTTGACAAGCTTGTTTAATGTACGACGAATTGTTTCGACTTCCGGAAGCTCCGGCATCTCTTCGTTCCTCCTTCCAGCATGGGAAAAAGGCGGGGCTTTCCCTTCCCGCCTTTTTCCCGGTTATTTTGCCTCATACCAAGTTGGACCGTAAGCACAATCAACTTTTAAAGGCACCTTCAGTTTCAACGTATTCTCCATTACTTCCGGGACTAGCTTCTCCAATGTTTCTATTTCTTCTTTCGGCGCTTCAAACACCAATTCATCATGTACTTGCAGGAGCAGCCTTGTTTTTAAATTTCTCTTTTCTATTTCATGAACAATATCGATCATTGCTTTTTTGATAATATCAGCAGCGCTTCCCTGAATCGGCGTGTTCATCGCCGTTCTTTCGGCAAAACTTCTTACATTAAAATTTCTGCTCGTGATTTCAGGAATATATCTGCGCCTGTGCATTAATGTTGTCACATACCCTTTTTGTTTTGCTTCTTGCACGATTTCTTCCATATATTCTTTGACGCCTTTAAAGCTTGTAAAATAACGTTTAATAAACTCTCCAGCTTCCTTTCTCGTAATTCCTAAATTTTGTGATAAACCGTAGTCGCTGATTCCGTAGACGATTCCGAAATTGACGGCTTTTGCCTGTCTCCTCATGTTTGATGTTACTTCCTCTTCCTTCACATGAAAAACATCCATAGCGGTTTTGGTATGAATATCCAAATCATGTTCAAACGCTTCAATCAAATTTTCGTCGCCGGATATATGGGCGAGCACCCTTAACTCAATTTGCGAATAATCCGCAGCAAAAATCACCCAGTCTTTTTCAGATGGGATAAATGCCTCACGAATTTTCCGACCTTCTTCCAAACGTATTGGAATGTTTTGTAAATTAGGGTCAGTGGAGCTGAGACGACCCGTTTGCGTCAAAGCTTGATTAAAACGGGTATGAATTTTGCCCGTGCTCTCGTGGATCACTTTTAAAAGTCCTTCAATGTAAGTTGATTGAAGCTTTCCAAGCTGCCTGTAATGCAAAATTTTTTCAACAATTTCATGTTCCTCTCTCAATTTTTCCAGAACATCGGCTGATGTGGAATAGCCGGTTTTTGTTTTTTTCAATGCCGGCAGCTTTAGCTTTTCAAATAAAACCGTTCCAAGCTGTTTAGGCGAATTGATATTGAAAGGCTCTCCGGCAAGATCGTGAATTTCTTTTTCCAATTCATTCAGTTTTTCATCAAGCTCTTTTCCCATCTCCTTCAGTCTTTCCACATCAACCTTTACACCTGTCGTTTCCATATCCGATAAAATTTTCGATAATGGCAGTTCTAAGTCATGGAACAAGTCAAATTGTTCATTTTCTTTTAGTTCTTCCATGAGCCGATCTTCTAATTGATAAATAGTCATCGCTTTTCTAGCCAGATGTTCCGCTAAAAGGTCTTCACTCGGAATCCGTTTTTTGGCTCCCTTTCCGTAAACCATTTCATCTTTTTGCACGGACTTCATATTTCGCTGATGGGCAATGGTTGCAACATCTTCAATGGTATCTGACGGATTTAAAAGATAGGATGCAATCAAAACATCAAATTCGATGCCTTCTAGATCTATACCCCGCCAGCGTAAAGCAACGATAGACTGTTTGGCATCATAAACCGTTTTGCGTTTTTGCGGATTTTTGGCCCATTGTTGAAATTCTGTTGATTGCAATGCTGTTTCAGTTGAAATGTAATAACAACCGTTTTCATTGGCAATGGCGAAACCGGCAATTTCACTTGTATGATAATTTTCATCAAAAACTTCCACAAGCAGCGCGGCTTTATCCGTTAAAATATCCTCTGACAGTTTTTCGGCCTTTTCAAAGCGGATTTTGGCCAGCGATTCCTCTTTCTCCTCCACATCCTCCCCAATCCGGTCGAGAAGAGATTGGAAACCAAGCTCTTTAAAAATGGCGACAACTTTCTCTTTATGGTAGCCTTTGTATTCAAGATCGCTGATTTCGACTTCAATTGGTGCATGACAGTTTATCGTGGCAAGCTTCTTGCTCATCAACGCTTGTTCTTTATACGTTTCCAAATTTTCCTTTAATTTTTTTCCGTTCACTTCTTCAATGGAAGCTAAAAGGTTCTCCACCGTCTCAAACTGTTTTAGTAGCTTAATTGCGGTTTTTTCACCAATACCGGGGACACCTGGAATATTGTCCGATGAATCTCCCATCAACCCTTTCATATCAATTATTTGTTCAGGTGTTAGACCATATTTTTCCTTAATACTTGCAGGCGTATAGGCCTCAACATCCGTAATTCCTTTTTTCGTAATGGCAACAGTCGTTTTTTCTGTCGCCAGCTGAGTTAAGTCTTTATCCCCTGAAATGATTTTAACAGAAAAGTTTTGTTTTTCGGCTTGTTTTGCCAGCGTGCCGATGATATCATCCGCTTCATAATGTTCAAGCTCATATTTTGCTATTTGAAAGGCATCCAGCAGTTCATGAATAAACGGAAGCTGTTCGGACAGTTCAGGCGGAGTTTTTTGTCGAGTTCCTTTATATTCTTTAAAGGTCTCGTGGCGGAATGTTGTTTTCCCCGCATCAAATGCTACAAGAAGATGGGTCGGTTGTTCTTCCTCCAAAATTTTCATAATCATGTTCGTAAACCCGTAAATAGCATTCGTGTGGATCCCTTTATCATTGTTTAAAAGAGGCAAAGCAAAAAATGCTCTGTATGCAATACTGTTTCCATCAATCAGAACAAGCTTTTTTGTCACGTTTTGTCCTCCTTCTTCATAAAAAAAGCCATGTCTTTTCTCTATTCTACCATTACTTGCAGAAGAAGAAAAAACATGGCTCCTTTTTTTATTCTGTTGACCCCATTAAAATTTTGGCATATGGAGAGTCAATTGGCAGAACGATAACTGTTTCACCATCAATCGTTTTCTTATAAGATTGGAGAGTCCGATAAAGCTCATAAAATTTTGGATCTTTGGAATAGGCTTGATTATAGATTTTTGCTGCTTCTTGTTCTCCCTGCCCGCGGATCTTTTCCGCCTGCGCCTCCGCTTTCGCCAGCATTTCCTGCACTTTTCTGTCAGTTTCCGCAGTGATTCGTTTTTTTTCCGCATCCCCCATCGATAGATATTCTTGCGCTTTTGATTCCCGTTCTGAAATCATTCGGGTAAATACGGATTTCTCATTTTCTTCCGGCAAATCCGTCCGCTTTATTCTTACATCCACTACTTTAATACCGTACTCGCTCTGTTCCAAGAGATGATTCACGATATCTGTCACTTTATCATTAATGCTGCCTCGGGATGATTTCTCATCATTGATGATTTCATCATAATTGAGTTTTCCTAATTCAGATCTGACCGTTGAAAAGATAAACTCGGACATTTTGGCCTCTGCATTGACGACTGTTCGGGCATTGGCAATCATTTTTTTCGGATCTTCTATCCGCCATATGGCATAATTATCAATCAAAATCCGTTTTTTATCCTTTGTATTGATTTCTGCTTCCTCTACATCATATGTCAATTGATGTTTTGGCAAGCTCTCCACAGACTGAATAAAAGGGATTTTGAAATGAAGGCCTGGTTTCTCAATAATTCGTACAACCTCACCAAACTGGCGGACGACTTTATATTCGTTTTCTTTTACAATAAATACATTGTTTAACAAAAAGAACAAACCAGCAAAAGATAAGACCAGCACAATGCCTGAACGTATATATTTTTTCCATTGGAATTTATCGGCCTTTTCCATCCCGATGATGTTCTTATCGTTGCTCATTTGTTTCACTTCCCTTTTGCTCCTGTTTGTTTGTTTGATCTTTTGGCTGCTCACTCTGTTGATTGTTCGGCAAAACTTGCTGCATATTTTGAACCGGGAAATATTTCATCGTATTGCCGTCGTCTTTCATGATGTAAATTTGTGCGTTCGGCAAAACGCTGTCAATCGTTTCTAAAATAAGCCGTTTTTCTGTAATTTCCGGCGCATTTTTATATTCGTTATAGAGAGAGTGGAACAAAGCAACGTCCCCTTTTGCTTTTTCTATTCTCGCCGCTTTGTCGCCTTCCGCTTTTGAAATGATGGCGTCCCGTTCTCCTTGCGCTTCATTAGTCCGTTTGTTTTCGTACTTCTTGGCTTCATTGATTTTCGTATTCATGGTCTCCCTTGCATCGGTGACATTTGTAAAGGCCTTGCGCACTTCCTCATTCGGCAAATCGACATCTTGTAGCTTCACAGCCATTATCGAAATGCCGATATCATATTTTTTCATTAATGAACTTAACAACTCTTGAACTTGCGCTTCAATTTCCACTTTCCCACTCGTTAAGGCATCATCAATTTTGGAGCTGCCGATAATGCTCCGTAAAGTGGCAGATGTGGCATCACGCAAAATTTCTTCCGGATTTTCCGCTTGAAACAAATATTTTTTTGGATTTGTGATTTTCCATTGAACTACCATATCAGCTAAAACAATGTTTTCATCCCCTGTGATCATCTTTGTTTCTTTTGGAAATGAAACAACTTTATCATCTTTTTCTTTATAACCAAATTGCAAACTGAACGTTTCTTTTGAAACTTTCTCGACTTTTTGAATCGGCCATGGCCATTTAAAATGCAAACCGGGTTCGCTAATCCCTGAATCCGCTTTGCCAAACGTTATTAAAACAGCTTGTTCTGATTCATCAACCGTAAACCATGATGTAAAAGCAGCGATTGCAAGTATCAATATGATAAAAACAGATCCGATGATGGCGTAAATATTTTTTAGGCTAATCATCTAATCCCCCCGTCTTTTTATGTCTTGATTTACCATACGAAAATAGAAATATTTAGTTTCAAAAACTTTTCTTGACACTCTTTGAACTTACATAAACAAAAAGCTTCCGTATCTACACATTTGCAATTCGCCTTTTTTTGAATCAGGAGGGATTCCCATTTTAAAAAGGATAGGAAATTTTACTACATCGACCGTTGTTAAAAGTGTTCAAACTTTTTTTGAAATAAAAAATAGACGGGAACACGCATGGTTCCCGTCTGCAACGGCTCCTTGGATGAAGGGGTTTTCACAATTATTTTAACAACCGATTGTTAATGCAGCTTGAATATGTTGTAAAGCTTCTGTTAAATCAGGACGGGTTTAGTCTTTGAAACGTAACTGTGAAAATAGTCCCTTCTCCTACTTTGCTTTTTACATCGATCTTGGCTCGATGAGCTTCCACCAAATGTTTCACGATAGCCAATCCGAGTCCAGTCCCACCTGAATTTCTGCTCCGCGCTTTATCAATTCGGTAAAAACGCTCAAAAATTCTCGGAATTTTGTCTTCTTTTATACCAATTCCTGTGTCTTGCACAGAAACTTCCACAATGTCTTGATCAGCCTTTACCAATATATTGACTTCTCCTCCACTGGGGGTGTACATAATGCCGTTGTTGACTAAATTGATGAAAATTTGTTTAAGGCGATATGGATCACCATGAATCATTATATCCTCATTCGGAACTTTCAGGGAAAGACCGATGTTTTTATCAATTGCTTTTCTAGATAACAACGTATAAATTTCTTTTAAGATTTCATTGATATGACACGTCTGAAAATCAAGTTTAAATCCTTGCTGCTCTATTTTTGATAAATCCAACAAATCTTGGATCAGCGTCTGCATTCGTTCACTTTCTTTTAAAATTATGGAGAGAAAAGATTTCAATGTTTGTTCATCTTTCATAGCCCCATCAAGCAATGTTTCGGAAAAACCTTTAATGGAGGTAATAGGGGTTTTCAATTCATGTGAAACGTTGGCAACAAAATCCTTCCGCATTTGTTCAAGTTTTTTTAGCTCCGTAATGTCATAAAAAACAAGCACAATCCCTTTCCATTCTTCGCGTTTGCCTAGGATGGGGGCGCCGTAAACCTCAAAATGCTTTCTTTCAATTTTGACAGGGAGCATTAAATGCTTTCTTTTCCTTGATTCTGTCAAAAATATTTCATCCACCATTTGAATAATTTCTTTATAGGCAAATGCTTCATTGTAAGGTTTATATAAATAATCATCTTGGTCTATTTGAAACAGTTCCTTAAACGCTTTGTTAACAAGGTGGATATATCCGCGTTCATCGATAAAAATCAGGCCGCTTCCCATGTTTTCAATCAATGTTTGCAGTCTTTCCTGCTGCAGTTCTTGAGCGCTCGTCATGTCTTGGAGATTGCGCGCCAATATGTTGATTGATCTGCTCAACATCCCGATCTCATCGTTATTTTCTTCATATGTCCGCGCCTTGTAGTTTCCTTTCGCTAATTCCATCGCAACATTTGCAGCTGATTCAATCGGCCTTGTATATTGCTTCATAATGCGCATTCCAAACATCATCAGTACGATAAAGGCAACCATCATGCTGCCTGAAATAAAAAACCAAATTTCTTTGGTCATTGGAACGGCATTTAATGATTTGCCTAAAACAACAAATCCTTTTTTGCCGCCGTTATCGAAAAGAGGCATCCCATAAAAATATAAATGGGCTTGGTTCAAATCAATGCGAAATCCTTTTTCTTCGTATCTGTGCTGAGCTAACATTTTTTTCGCTAATTCTTTGCTATTTTGTTGAAAAGCGGGGCCTTTTTCAAACAGCACGTTCCCGCCTTCATCAAACAAAATAATGCGTGAATCCAGCGTCTCACTTATCGTTCCCAGCAATTCTGCTATTTCCGGAGATTCTATCCCTTCATTCTTGACCACGATTTTTACTAATTGGCTTTCTTTTTTGAATTGGTTTTCATAAGCAAAAAAATAGAAAAATTGAAATAATTGCCCTAATAGAAATCCGAGACTCAAGAAGACGATCACTATTAATGTTGATAAGGAGAAAAACAATCTTGAACGGAATTTACTCATCTATTTTCGGATCCTCCAGTTTATAGCCGAGCCCTCTAATTGTTTTAATATACACTGGCTTTTTTGTATTCCGTTCAATTTTTTCCCTTAAATGGCTGATATGAACATCTACAATTCTAGTATCGCCAGCGAAATCGTAGTTCCATACAGCACTTAACAGTTGATCCCTCGTTAACACCCTTCCTTTATGTTTGGCAAGATAAAGAAGCAGTTCAAATTCTTTTGGGGTAAAATCAAGCCTGTTTTGACCAAAATAAGCTTCATAACGCTCCGGCATAATTTTCAGATCGCCGATCGTAATGTTGTCCTCTTTCTTTTCTTCCATAATACTGAAATGATGATCTTCCGTGCTGACTCTCCTTAAAATGGCTTTTACTCTCGCAATAATTTCTCTCGGACTGAACGGTTTTGTCATGTAATCGTCTGCTCCTAATTCCAATCCGAGCACTTTATCGAATTCATCATCCTTTGCTGTCAGCATTAAAATAGGCGTCATGATCTTTCGCTGCCTGAGCTCTTTGCATATTTCCATACCATCCAAGCTTGGCAGCATCAAGTCAAGCACAATTAAATCCGGTGCTTCCTTAATCGCTTTTTCCAACCCTTCTTTGCCATCGCCGGCTGTGATTACTTGAAAGCCGGCTTGTAGCAAATTGTATTCAAGAAGCGTAACAATCGATTGTTCATCATCTACAACTAAAATTTTTTTACTCATAGAAGCCTCCACTCAATCCATTTATTACCCATCATCCAAGGTGATATATATAAGTTATCTGTCTTTTTTTATTATAGTCCACGAATGAAAAAGAACCAATATGATAAATTGGTCTTCTTGGAAAAAAAGAGAAAACGACGCTCCTACTTGATTTTTTCATTTAGGGTTTGCCGACATTTAAAAAACGAGGGCGAGTGTCCCGCCCCCGTTTGATTTGCTAAATTAACGCCTTCATAACATTTTTTACAGATTCAGCTGATTTTTCCAATGCTGCTTTTTCTTCATCCGTTAATTCAAGTTCAATGATTTGTTCCAATCCGTTGCCGCCAAGAATGGTTGGAACGCCTAAATAAATCCCTTCAAAGCCGTATTCTCCTTCAAGATAGGCAATGGCTGGAAGCACCCGCCGCTGGTCTTTCACGATCGCTTCTACCATTTCCACAAGCGAAGCAGCTGGTGCATAATAAGCGCTGCCATTTCCAAGCAGATTAACGATTTCTCCGCCGCCTTTTCTTGTTCTTTCCACAATGGCTTCTAAACGATCTTTCGGAATTAATTTTTCCAGCGGTATGCCACCTGCATATGAATATCTTACAAGCGGCACCATATCGTCCCCATGGCCTCCCAGTACAAAACCTGTAATATCTTTTACTGATAAATTTAATTCTTGTGCAACAAATGTGCGGAATCTTGCCGTATCCAATACACCGGACTGGCCGATGACGCGGTGTTTTGGAAAACCGGACTCTTTATAAACCGTGTAGGTCATGGCGTCAACAGGATTGGTCAGCACGATGATGATACAGTTTGGTGAATATTTTACGACTTCTTTTGTTACGCTTTTCATGACCTTTTGATTGGTTTGCACTAAATCATCGCGGCTCATTCCCGGTTTTCTGGCAACACCTGCTGTGATGACCACAATATCGGAGTCCGCTGTATCTTCATAGTTGGAAGTGCCGACAATGTTTGCATCGAAGCCAAGAACCGGACTCGATTCAAGCATGTCTAGCGCTTTTCCTTTTGTCGGATTTTCCGCTTGAGGAATATCGACAAGAACCACATCTCCAACTTCTTTTTGCGCGAGCAAAAACGCTGTTGTCGCACCAGTAAAACCAGCGCCAATTACAGAAATTTTTTTGCGTTTCATTGTCACTGGAAACATCCTCTCCATTATTTTCGAGAGCCGCTTCAATGGAAGCAGATCTCTATTTGGGCCGTCAATCCATATTTTTAATTAAAGCGTCACCAAATTCGGAGCATTTTACTTCTGTTGCGCCTTCCATGAGGCGTGCAAAGTCATATGTGACAACTTTTGAAGCAATTGTTTTTTCCATTGCTCGAATAATTAAATCAGCAGCTTCCTTCCATCCCAGATGTTCAAGCATAAGTACACCAGAAAGAATGACGGATGACGGATTTACTTTGTCAAGCCCTGCATATTTTGGAGCTGTGCCGTGTGTAGCTTCAAAAATCGCATGACCTGTCTCATAGTTAATGTTTGCTCCAGGCGCAATACCTATTCCGCCAACTTGTGCAGCTAAGGCGTCGGAAATGTAGTCACCGTTCAAGTTCATTGTGGCGACAACGTCAAACTCACGAGGTCGGGTAAGGATTTGCTGCAAGAAAATGTCGGCAATTGTGTCTTTAATAATAATTTTACCCGCTTTTTCCGCTTCTTCTTGTGCTTTGTTAGCTGCCTCTTTTCCTTCTTTTTCGGCAATGCGGTCATACTCAGCCCAAGTAAATACTTTGTCGCCAAATTCTTGCTCTGCAAGCTCGTAACCCCAGTTTTTAAATGCACCTTCTGTAAACTTCATGATGTTTCCTTTATGAACGAGAGTCACTGATTTTCTTCCGTGTTCAATCGCATAATTGATAGCGGCGCGAACTAAACGTTTCGTTCCTTCTTCAGAGATTGGTTTAATGCCGATGCCAGAAGTTTCCGGGAAGCGGATTTTCGTCACGCCCATTTCTTTTTGCAGGAAGTCAATCACTTTTTTCACTTCTTCAGTACCTTTGGCATACTCGATGCCAGCATAAATGTCTTCCGTATTTTCGCGGAAAATGACCATGTCCGTATCTTCCGGCCGTTTAACAGGAGAAGGAACTCCATTAAAGTAACGAACCGGCCGCAAGCAAACAAATAAATCCAACTCTTGGCGAAGCGCTACGTTTAACGAACGGATGCCTCCACCCACCGGCGTTGTCAACGGACCTTTAATCGCAATCATATATTCGCGGATAACATCAAGCGTTTCTTGCGGAAGCCATTCTCCGGTCTGTTTAAATGCTTTTTCTCCTGCAAGCACTTCTTTCCAAACAATTTTCTTTTCGCCATTGTATGCTTTTTCAACTGCCGCTTCCAAAACTCTCGAAGCAGCTGCCCAAATATCAGGGCCTGTCCCATCACCCTCGATAAACGGAATGATCGGATCATTGGGGACGTTTAGAACTCCATTTGACATAGAAATTTTTTGACCTTCTGCCACAATCATTACCTCCTGAAATATGTAATTCTTTCTCTCTTTTTTCATGATGCAAATTTCTTGAACAAAGAAAGGGGGAGACCCTCTTTTATTTTACCTTTTAATCTCTATTTTCGATAGGGATAAATACTTGTTTTTCCGGTCCTGTGTATTCCGCACGCGGACGAATTAAGCGATTATTTTCATATTGTTCGAGAATATGCGCTATCCAGCCTGATACGCGGCTGATGGCAAAAATCGGCGTGAAAAGATCATGATCAATGCCTAAGCAATGATAGACAGATGCCGAGTAAAAATCGACATTCGGCGGTATCGCTTTTTCCTTTGTAACAATTTCTTCAATTTTTGTGGACATTTCATACCATTTCGTTTCGCCGGTAATCGCCGTCAACCTGCGGGACATTTCTTTGAGATGTTTTGCTCGAGGGTCTCCCTTGCGGTAAACTCGGTGGCCAAACCCCATAATTTTCTCTTTTTTCGCCAATTTCTCTTGAATATACGATTCCACATTTTCAGGTTCGCCAATTTCCGTCAACATTCGCATGACCCGTTCATTGGCTCCTCCGTGCAAAGGACCTTTCAATGCTGCAATCGCAGCAGTGATTCCAGAATAAATATCAGAAAGTGTTGCAACGCAAACACGCGCCGTAAATGTAGATGCATTTAATTCGTGGTCTGCGTGAAGGATAAGCGCCTTGTTGAAAGCTTCGATAGAAGTGTCATCTGGTTCAGTTCCATTTAACATATACAAAAAGTTTGCCGCAAAGCTTAAATCTTTTCTCGGCTGTACAGGATCCAGGCCTTTGCGAATGCGGGCAAAAGCGGCAACAATTGTCGCAATTTTTGCTTGCAAACGGATGGCCTTTCGATAATTGGCTTCTTCCGACATGTCATCCGCTTCTTCATCATATAACCCGAGCAAAGAAACAGCTGTGCGCAAAGCTGCCATAGGGTGAACTTTATCGATCGGGTACGTTTTGAAATGTTCCAAAACACCATTAGGAACTGCAGAATGATCGGCAAGCTGTTGTTTTAAATCTTCCAATTCTTTCTTATTCGGAAGCTTGCGATGCCATAGCAAATAAACCACTTCTTCAAAAATAGCATTTTCCGCCAAATCATCAATGTTATACCCTACATATGTTAATGTATCATCAATAATTGAACTGATTGATGATGTAGTGGCCACTACGCCTTCAAGACCGCGAGTTACAGTCATATCCACCTCTCCTTTATCAAAAATATTTCCATTTAGAAATGATTGTAACTAAATTTCATTTTCCCACAAAAGAAAATGCTTTCATTTCTTTTGTGGAATACTTTTTATTGTTCGAAGCCAGCTTCTTTCTCTATGAAAACACTTTAATAAGTTATACACCTATTATAAACAATTATCTGATTTTTGTGAATCAGCCAAATAAGATATTTTTTACGAAAATCACTTTTTTAATTAAGATTTCTTATTGAAACAAATAAGATTAACTTATTTTGACATAATAAATATTGAAAAAAAACATCTTCAACGTATCACTATCGTATGTTTATTGATCCATTTTTGTACCCATTGGATGATGAAAGGCTTCAGCAGGTTTCTCGTTTTTGGAAATAGCAGCAAAAACCCCGAAATATCCGTGAGAAATCCCGGCGTCAACAGCATGATCCCTCCTGCTAAAATGATCATTCCGTCCATTATGGCATCATTTGGAAAACGCCCTTGTCTTAAATCGTCCTGAAACTTTTTCATTGTTTTTAAGCCTTGTTTTTTAGCCAGCCATGCTCCCGTTATGCCTGTTAACAAAATCAACAGAACGGTCGGAACGACCCCTATTAACTTTCCCGACAGAATAAACACCCCGATTTCACAAGCCGGTATTACAACCAGCAAAAATAAAAACAGCCGCAAGTTCCATCACCTCACGTTCTGTGAATTTCTTGAGACTAGTATACAAAAAAAGAGAAGGAACTCTCAAAAATCCTTCTCTTTTCGAACATGATATTGAAAGAACCGATCGATAAGAAAAAGCTTTCGACACACACTCATTCATTGCATGTGATGTGATAAGGAGTGAGAGGGTGCGGATTTAATCTCATTCATTGTTAAAGAACGCTTGCATGGCCTTTATAAATAATGCCTTGCGTAGCATCTACGGTAACTTCCATCCCGTCTTTTAAAATGGTTGTTGCCCGTTCAACACCAACAATAACGGGGATGCCAAGGCTCAGGCCGACAACAGCAGCATGGCTCGTTAACCCGCCTTCTTCCGTTACAAGGGCGGACGCCTTCTCAATCGCCTCCATCATATCCTTGTCAGTGCCTTGTGTGACAAGGATCGCTCCTTTTCCGGTCTTCGCAATCGCTTCTTCAGAGTTTCGAGCAACTACCACTTTTCCAAATGCGGATTTTCGACCAATTCCTTGTCCTTTCCCTAGAACATCGCCAACAACATGAACTTTCATAAGATTTGTCGAACCTGTTTCGCCAACTGGGACTCCTGCTGTAATAATCACTTTATTCCCATGATTGATAATACCGGTGTTTAACGATTCTCTTACTGCAATATCCAGCATTTCGTCAGTTGTTGTAGCAATTTCGCCCTTTGTTGGATAAACTCCCCAAGTAAGGGCGAGTTTTCGGCATACGTGATCGTTTGCAGTAACCGCAATGATCGGCGCTTTAGGCCGGTATTTTGAGATCATTTTCGCTGTATAGCCGCTCACAGTCGGAGTGATGATTGCGGAAACATCCAAATTCATCGCTGTATAGGCAACAGATTGTCCAATTGCGTCTGTAATCGTGCTGACGGCAGATTTCGTCTGTTTGGACAAGATTTGTCTATAATCCAACGCTTGCTCAACTCTTGAAGCAATTTTATGCATCGTTTCCACTGCTTCAACAGGATAGTTTCCGGCTGCTGTTTCGCCAGAGAGCATGATCGCATCGGTGCCGTCAAAAATTGCGTTTGCCACATCGCTCGCCTCAGCTCTGGTCGGACGCGGGTTTCTTTGCATCGAGTCAAGCATTTGAGTGGCGGTAATGACAGGTTTTCCTAATTTATTACATTTACGGATCAATTCTTTTTGCACAAGCGGGACATCCTCAGCCGGGATTTCCACCCCTAAATCACCGCGTGCAACCATCAGGCCGTCTGATACTTCTAAAATTTGATCAATATTATCGACGCCTTCTTGGTTTTCAATTTTAGGAATAATTTGAATGTGTCCTGCATGATGGGCTTCCAAAAGCTGACGGATTTCCAGTACATCTGATGCACGACGCACAAAAGAGGCCGCAATGAAATCGATCCCTTGCTCAATTCCGAAAAGAATATCATTCGCATCCTTTTCTGTTATCCCCGGAAGATTGACGCTTACACCGGGAACATTGACTCCTTTTTTGTCTTTCAATATTCCCCCGTTTAACACTTTCGTTTCAATTAGTTGTTGCTGTTTATCAATATTTGTAACTTCAAGCGCAATTAAGCCATCGTCCAGCAAAATGTTTGATCCGATCTGAACGTCATCGATCAATCCCTTATGGGTGACAGAAATTTTTTCTTGTGTTCCAACAACCTCTTCCATGGAAATAAAAAGACGGGAACCTGCCTGAAGATGGATTTCGCCATTTTGCATCTGATGTGTGCGAATTTCAGGCCCTTTTGTATCAAGTAAAATAGCTACACTTTTTCCAAGTTTTGCAGCTGCTTCCCGAATGTTGCGAATCCTTGCGCCATGCTCTTGGTGGTCTCCGTGTGAAAAATTCAGCCGGGCAACGTTCATACCTGCATTGATGAGCTTTTCCAACATTTCAACGCTTTCGCTGGCAGGACCTATCGTACAAACAATTTTTGTTTTTCGCATCGTCGACAACCTCCTAATAAAATGTGAAAACGATCCCAAGCACAATCATTAAATGGAAAGTTCTTTAGACAGCTTGTACATTGAATGGTCAATCGTATGAGGATGATCTAAAATTTCCAAAATATCGTGATCGACCAACTTGTTGTTTTGAATACCGACGCACCGACCTCCCTTTCCTTCAAGCAGCAATTCGACAGCGTATGCACCCAACCTGCTGGCCAGAACGCGATCGAATGCAGTAGGCGAACCTCCACGCTGTATATGCCCCAATACAGAAACACGTGTCTCAAAATTGGTCATTTCCTTAATCTTTTTCCCGATTTCTACACCGCTTCCAACACCTTCAGCGACGATGATAATACTATGTTTTTTCCCTCTGCTGTGTCCATGTTTTAATCGGTCAATGATCTCATGGATATCATATCCAGCTTCAGGAATCAAAATCGACTCGGCTCCGCCGGCAAGACCTGACCACAAAGCAATGTCGCCGGCATCCCGACCCATTACTTCTATCACATATGTACGTTCATGAGAGGTGGCTGTATCCCGGATTTTATCAATGGCTTCAATAACTGTATTCAATGCGGTATCAAAACCGATCGTAAAATCTGTTCCTGGTATATCATTATCAATTGTACCGGGAACACCAATGCAAGGATAACCATGTTCTGTCAGTTTTTTTGCTCCCATGTAGGAACCATTGCCGCCAATAATGACAAGTCCTTCGATGCCATATTTGTTTAATTGTTCAATTCCCTTCATTTGTCCTTCCAGTGTCTTAAACTCTTCACACCGTGCCGTAAACAGCATAGTTCCCCCGCGATGAATAATGTCGCCAACAGAACCTAGTTCGAGCTTTTCAATTTTGCCAGAAATAAGACCTGCATAACCGTTATAAATTCCGTAGACCTCCAAACCATGATAAATGGCTTTGCGAACGACGGCGCGAATCGCAGCATTCATTCCTGGAGAATCGCCGCCGCTTGTTAAAACACCGATTTTTTTCATACTTTCCACCTCATTTATCAAGTCTTTACAAAACTTTAAAGAAAAAGACGGTGTTCATGTCTATTATGAAGAAAAAATAAATTATGAATTCTTTACTATTATACACAAAAAGAGGCTGTACGTAAGTGGCAAAGAAAACAAAAAAATGCGACCTCTTCAAGAGATCGCATCTAATGGACGCTTGAAAAAGCCTGTTCCTTCACCGCTCCGATTCGTTTAAATTTTTCGTATCGGTGCTGGACAAGTTCTTCTCCAGACATTTTCACTAATTCTTTTAAAGAGCGCTTAATGGCTGCTTCAATATATTTTGCTTGCTCCTTAATATCCTTATGAGCGCCGCCTCTTACTTCAGGTATGATTTCATCAATGACTCCAAGTTCTTTTAAATCCGGCGCAGTAATTTTCATCGTTTCCGCTGCTTTTTTCGCAAGGCTTGAATCCTTCCATAAAAGCGCTGCAGCTCCTTCAGGAGAAATGACGGAGTACGTTGAGTTTTCCAGCATGTGAATATGATTTCCCACACCAAGCGCCAATGCTCCGCCGCTTCCGCCTTCGCCAATTACGATGCAAATAACGGGGACGGATAGACCTGCCATTTCAAATAAATTTTTCGCAATTGCTTCGCTTTGTCCCCGCTCCTCTGCAGCTTTACCGGGATATGCTCCCTTTGTGTCAATAAAACAGATGATCGGACGGTTAAATTTATCAGCCTGTTTCATCAAACGCAGCGCTTTCCGGTATCCTTCAGGGTGAGGCATTCCGAAATTGCGACGGATATTTTCTTTTGTATCCTTACCTCTCTGATGTCCAACAACTGTAACAGGAATGCCGCAAAATTTGGCAATTCCTCCTACAATCGCTTCGTCATCACCAAAATAACGGTCTCCGTGGCATTCGAAAAAGTTTTCAAACAAATGCTCAATATAGTCAAGGGTCGTCGGCCGAAACGGATGACGGGCAATTTGCACGCGGTTCCAAGGGGAAAGATTGTCATAGATTTCCTTTTCTACGTTTTTCAGCCTTATTTCCAATTTTTCAATTTCTGCGGATAGATCAACGTCCGCTGTTTTCGCAAATTCTTTTAATTCTTGAATTTTCTTCTTTAATTCATCAATCGGCTTCTCAAAATCTAGTTCACCAACCAATCTGCTTCCCCCCTTTCCTGATGAAGATCAAGAATATTGATTAATGTATCTCTTAAATCATGGCGATGGATGACAGAATCAAGTTGGCCGTGCTTCAATAAAAATTCGGCGGTCTGAAAATCGTCAGGAAGTTCTTCGCGTATGGTTTGTTCAATAATTCTCCGTCCGGCAAAACCAATGAGCGCTCCCGGCTCCGCAAAATTGTAGTCGCCTAATGATGCAAAACTGGCGGAGACTCCTCCTGTCGTCGGATGGGTCATAATCGAAATAATGAGACCCCCTTGGTCGCTGAACAATTTTAAAGCCGAACTTGTCTTCGCCATTTGCATGAGGCTTAAAATTCCTTCCTGCATGCGTGCGCCGCCGGAAGCTGTGAAAATGATAAAAGGAAAATTTTTTTCTTTCGCCTTTTCGATTGCCCGCGTTATTTTTTCTCCGACAACCGACCCCATGCTTCCCATTCGAAAGCTTGCATCCATCACTGCAATAACGACTGGAAAACCGCCGATTTTCCCTTCTCCCGTAACAACCGCTTCATTTAACAACGTCTTTGCTTTATCTTTTTCAAGCTTTTCTAAGTAGCCGGGAAATTGAAGAGGGTTCAGAGAACTCATCCCCGAATCGTATTCTATAAAACTGTTTTCATCTAAAAGGCTTGAGATTCTTTCTTTCGCTCCCATTTGCAGATGGTAACCGCAAGTTGTGCATACTTTTAAATTTTTGTCCAATTCTTTTGAATACATGATTTTTTTGCAGCTTGGACATTTTGTCATAATTCCTTCGGGAACGTCATATTTTATATGTTCCGAGGGAATGGATGCGTACTTTTTCTTTTTGGAAAAAATATTTTTCAAGATGAAACCTCCCTCTTTTCTACTGCTTAGAAGCGTGCTTTTTTATTTTTTTCCCTTCTCTATCTTGTTTCAAACGTTCAACGAGAGGTCTTCATTGCTGTTTGATCTTTTCTTCCGCTTTTTTGGCGGACGACACTGTTGAGAAAATGCCGCTTTACTTTCCAATCATCGCCAGTCTTCTCGTTCTTTCTTCTATTTCCTTCGGATCCCTTTTTTGCCGCGCCACCCCTGTTTCCATGGCAGCTTTTGCTACGGCTGCTGCAACGCATGGTGCTACCCTTACGTCAAACGGTGCGGGAATTACATAATCGGGGCGGAGTTCATCTTCTTTAATAAGAGAAGCAATCGCTTCGGCCGCAGCCATTTTCATCTGTTCATTTATATGCGTTGCCCGTACATCCAATGCCCCCCGGAAAATGCCCGGAAAGGCAAGAACATTATTCACTTGGTTCGGAAAATCTGAACGTCCTGTTCCGATCACTTTTGCCCCCGCTTCCTTTGCTTCATCCGGCATGATTTCCGGATCGGGATTAGCCATGGCAAAAATGATCGGGTTGTCGGCCATCGACTGAATCATCTCTTTCGTTAAAGCACCGGCCACGGATACGCCAATGAAGACGTCAGCTCCTTTTATAACATCTGCCAATGAACCTTTCAAACGGTCGCGATTCGTATATTTTGCCACTTCTGCTTTGATCTTGTTCATTCCGACCGTACGTCCTTCAAAAATGGCGCCTTTTGAATCGCACATGATGATATCGCGAACACCGTAACGGTACAGCAGTTTGATAATGGCGATTCCCGCTGCTCCCGCACCATTTGCCACGACTTTAATGTTGGACATTTCTTTTCCGACAAGCTTCAGCGCATTCAATAAGCCGGCAACTGTTACGATCGCCGTTCCATGCTGGTCATCATGAAAAACGGGAATATTTGTTTCCTTTTTTAAACGTTCTTCAATGACGAAGCAGTTTGGAGCCGCAATATCCTCCAAATTGACGCCTCCAAAAGTCGGTTCAAGGAGCTTGACAGTTTCAACAATTTTCTCAATATCAGTAGTCCCTAAACAAATCGGAAAGGCGTCCACACCCGCAAAGCTTTTAAATAGAACCGCTTTCCCTTCCATAACTGGAAGAGCCGCTTCCGGACCGATGTTTCCTAGTCCCAACACAGCGGTTCCATCCGATACAACCGCCACCATATTTCCTTTCATTGTATAATCAAATACCTTGTTTTTATCGTCATAAATGGCTTTGCACGGCTCTGCCACACCAGGAGAGTAAGCCAAACTTAAATCCCTCGCATTTCGAACAGATACCTTCGGGTTTGTTTCAAGCTTTCCTTTATGAACTTGATGCATATGTAATGCTTCTTCACGTAAAGACACTTATCATCACCTCTCGCGTTTGAAAATGGGCTGAAATCGTTAACAACATATTTTGGAACATATCAAAAATATTATATATTCAACAAAATGTAAAGAGAAGGAGACGTTCATTCTTTTAAAACAACGTTATCGGGTCCTAATAAATTTTTTAACCTGCTTAAACATTCCTCCGTCGGATTGACAAAAAGAAATTCAGGGAGTTTTACTGTTTTTTTAGCTCTTTCATAATAAACAAACACTTGTATATATCCGGAATATTGCATTAACACCTTTTTTACCTCATGAAGCTTTTCTTTTCCGTCCATTCCATCTTCAATCTTTAAAAACAATGACGGCTGTTTTAATTCCTGCAGATCCTTGACATCATAAAGAATTAATTGCACCTGATCTTGCCTTATTTCCGGCTTGGCAGTGAGCAAAACAATTTGCCCTTGTTTCAATTTGGGACTATGTTTTTTGTATTGGTCAGGGAAAATAACAGCCTCCATTTCTGAGCTTTCGTCGCTAACATGAAGGAAGGCCATCATCTCGCCTCTCTTCGTTCGAATCGTTTTGACGGCTGACACATACACCCCGATATGAATTTTTCGATCAATCCATTGATTCGCTTCCATTAAAGGGATAGCTCCCATTTGTTTAAAAATGGATATAAAAGGGCGAACAGGGTGGCTGGAAAAGTAAAAACCGAGTGTTTCTTTTTCGAATTTCAGCTTTTCATCCATTGATAAAGGTTCGGCTTCTACGTATTTTGGTATAACCGCAAGCCCTTCTTCAAACGGAAAAGCCATTTGATCTTCTTCGCCGATTTTAAATAATTCTCCATGTTCGAGCGCAACATCAATGCTTGCAAGCAAAGATGCCCGATCCCGCCCAAATTCATCCATCGCGCCTGAAAAAATGAGCGCCTCAATTGTCCTGCGGTTGACAGCTTTTGCAGAAACTCTGACGCAAAAATCAAACAAATTGCTGAACGGCTTCTTTTTCCGCTGCAATAAAATTTCCTTGATGGCGGCCATCCCAACGTTTTTAATGGATGCCAAGCTGAAGCGGATCTTGCCGTTTTCAACCAAAAAGGAAAAACCGCTTTTATTAACGGATGGCGGAAGAACAGAAATTCCCATATCACCGGCTTCCCGAACGTATTGTGCCACTTTTTCCTGATTGCCGCTGACGCTTGTCATTAAAGCGGACATAAAATAGAGCGGGTAGTGAGCCTTTAAATAAGCAAGTTCATAAGCAATCATGCTGTAAGCTACCGCATGGCTCCGGTTAAAACCATAATTAGCGAATTTTACGATCAGGTCGTATACTTTATTCGCTGTTTTTTCGTCATATCCTTTTTTTAAACACCCGTCCACAAAGCGATTGCGGTTCTCATCTAAAAGCGTTTTAATTTTTTTGGCGACAGCCCGCCTTAACAAATCGGCTTCCCCTAAAGAAAATCCCGCCATTTTCGCCGCGATCTCCATGATCTGTTCTTGGTAGACGAGGACGCCGTACGTTTTTTCAAGGATCGGCTGCAAATCTTGATGCGGATATTCTATTGGCTTCAATCCATGTTTTCTTTCAATAAAAACGGGGATGTTTTCCATCGGTCCCGGACGGTACAGGGCGTTGACCGCCACTAAATCCTCCAAACTTGAAGGCTTGAGCTTTTTTAAAACCTTTCTCATTCCTTCTGATTCAAACTGGAACACTCCTGTTGTATTCCCTTCCGATAACAAAGAAAAAGTTTTTTCATCCTGAAAATGATCAGGCTGCAAGCAAAACTTTTTTCTTTCGTAACGCTCAATGAAATGTTTAATATTTTCCAGAAGCGTCAAATTTCTCAGGCCGAGAAAATCGATTTTCAATAACCCCAGTTCTTCCAAAAAATCCATCGAATATTGAGTTAAATAAATGCCATTATGCCCTTCTTGAATCGGGATGATGTCGGTCAGAGGTTGTTCACTTAAAACAACCCCCGCTGCATGGGTTGATGTATGGCGAGGCAAACCTTCCAATTTCATCGCTGTTTGAAATATAATCTTTCCTTTTTCTGTCTTATTCACTAAGTTCCGCAATGAAGCAGACTGTTCATATGCTTCCTTCAACGTTATTCCAAACCTTGATGGAATTTGTTTCGCCCAAATGTCCGCTTCCTTGTTTGAAAAGCCAAGAACTTTGGCAACATCACGAATTACTGCTTTTGCCGCAAGCGTTCCAAAGGTAATGATTTGAGCAACATGTCCCCTACCGTATTTTTTGGCGACATATTCGATCATTTCATCCCGCCTGTTGTCGGGAAAATCGATATCAATATCAGGCATCGATATCCGTTCAGGGTTTAAGAAGCGTTCAAACAGCAAGTTATAACGGATAGGATCAACCTTTGTAATATCCAACACATAAGCGACTAATGACCCCGCTGCCGAACCCCTGCCAGGCCCTGTTGCGATCCCTTTTTCATGAGCATATTTCATAAAATCCCAGACGATCAAAAAATAATCGCTAAACTTCATTTTTTTGATAACGGACAACTCATAGCGAAGCCGTGCCACATATTCTTCTGAAGGGGTTTCAATTTTTTTCCTTAATCCATCAAAACAAAGTTTTTCAAGATAATCGTCCGTATCAAATCCGTCCGGAACAGGATATTTGGGAAGCTTTGTTTTCCCCAGTTCAATTTCCACATTGCACTGTGATGCAATTCTTTCTGTATTTTCAATGGCCTCTGGAAAGCTTGAAAAAATTTTTTCCATCTCCTCTGGCGACTTGACATAATATTCGCCGCCATCGTTTCCCTTTTCCTCCCCAACTCTCGTTCCTTCTTTAATCGAAAGCAGACAGCGATGGGCAAAGGCATCGTGTTTTTCAATATAGTGGACATCATTTGTCGCGACAATCGGAACATGGATCATTTTTTTTAATTCCAAAATCTTTCCGGTCAGCTGATGTTCTTCCAATATTCCGTGATCTTGGATCGACAAATAAAAAGAATCGGGATCAAGCATATGTTGAAAATATTCAACCGCTTTTTTTGCCTCTTGCATTTGATCTTTTAACAGAAACTGTTCAATCAAGCCTTGCCTTCCGGGTGTGATCACAAACAGGTGGCGGCAGTACCGCTTAAACAATTGGATAGGAATTCCATTCAAGAAATTGGTTTGCAATAAGCTGCTTATTTTCAGCAAATACCGATAGCCGTCGTTGTTTTTGGCAATCAACACAAACGGATATGATTCGTTTTTGATTAATATGGACGCGGTTAAACCTAAAATAGGTTTGATTCCTGCTGATTTGCACAATTTATAAAACGCTATTGAACCGTACATGACATGTTCATCCGTAAGGGCAAGAGCTTTCTGTCCTGTTTTTTTTGCATATTGAACGAGTTTGTCTAATCTTGCAGCACTTTTCAATAAGCTATAGGCGCTTTTTACTTGAAGGTGAACAAAAGGCAATGAAACCCCCACCTTTATTTCATGTTTCTCTTCATAATTATAGTCTTTATGATTGATTGAAGACAAACTTCATACTTTATTCTGACATTCCATATAAATATATTGGAAAGGAATGATGAACATGGGGGAAACGGAGGCATTTATTGCTACCTTTATTAAAGTTTATTTTATCGCATTAGGTGTCATTTTGGGAGGATCATTGATTGGCGGCATTGGCGCATATATAACTGGAAATGCCCCCCTTACGTCCATCTTTAGAATCGCAAATCAATTAAAAATTTGGGCGCTTGTTGCCGCAATTGGCGGAACATTCGATGCTTTTTACAGTTTCGAACGGGGAATTTTTGAGGGTGCAACAAAAGATGTTGTCAAACAAATTTTGCTCATTATTTCCGCGATGGGGGGCGCTCAAACCGGTTGGATCATCATCTCTTGGTTTACGCAAGAGGAGCATGTTTCCCAATGAGAATTCCACCCTATTATCGCAGTCCGACATGGCAGCGTTTTTTTGCAGGAGTTGCGGTCGGCGCCCTCGTCAGTTGGCTGTTTTTCTTATATTCATTTGGATATTATCAAGAAAAACAGGTGGAGATCATTGCCACGCAAAAAAAGACAATCGCCCAATTGCAAAACGATATTGAGATTTGGCAACGCGATTATAAAGAATTAAATAAACGCAATTTAGAGCTTTTAACGGTTCAACATATTGAAATCGAAATACAAAACGCTAACAAGTACAAACTTGATAAATTAATGGAGTATTCGATCGAAAACAACATCAAAAGCGATTTGGCCGATTTGATCGCAAAGGATATTGACAGCGTGATAAAAACAAGGCATTTAATTGCCAAAACGATCGAAAATAAGGTATATCAAGCAGAAGATAAAGAATTTAAGGCAAAAGTTGTAGAGCTTGTCATCACCCCAACAATCATCATCGAAGTGGAATTAGTTTTGAACAAATAATCGATAGATATTTTCACAATGGAAGCCCGGAGAACGACGGCCAAGTAGTTTTTCGGGCGGCAAGTTCCCGCTATAAGCTTTGAACAGGTTATGGAATAAAGGGAACAATAATTGAAAATAAACACTCTGGCCATATTGAAAAGCATGTTTGATACTTTACAAAACAATATGATGAGAACAAAAGCAATGTGCAAAGCCTCCAAAAAATAATTGGCTTTGCCTTTTTTCTTCTATCTTGAGTGATATAAATTTTGCGGCCTCTTTCCAGCTTCGTAAAAATTTTTTAGTAACTTGATCGCTACATTGCAGTTAGCAAATACATGTTCCTATTGGGAAATGGTGTTCTTAAAGTTGTTATAAGAGCAAAGTTCTTTTCCATCCCAGTTTAAAATGAATCGTCTTTTTATAACTTTTCGCCAAAGTTTTTACCCTGCCGAACCTCCGTCGCCTTACAGCAATCTGGAAAATAAAAAAGTACACCACTTTCGTTTGTGATGTACCTTTTTTAGGTTCGACAAAATGTTGATGTTCTAAAACTTTATAAATTGTCCGAAAATGATTTTACGATTGTTGGCACAGTTTATCTAATTCACGGATGATTTCATCCGCCGTTTCCCATTTTTCGATCGTCGCCCCAGCTGCCAAAGGATGGCCTCCCCCGTTGAAACGTTTGGCCAGTTCATTAATGACAATTCTTTTTGAACGAAATCTGACGCGAATCTCCTCATCTTCTTGAACAAACAACACCCATGCCTTGATGCCTTCAATATTTCCCAAAACACCTACCAGTTGTGACGCCTCAGACGCCGTAACCCCATATTCCATTAACAATGTTTTATCCAGTTTGATATGCGCCGCTCCCGAATCCGTCACCGTGAAATTTTGCAAGACATAACCGTTAAGCTTGGCTACATTTCGCTTCGTCTTATACATTTCTTCATAAATATCTGTAAAGGAAAAACCATATTCAATTAATTCGCTCGCATATTTAAACGTTTTTTTCGTTGTATTGGAGAACAAAAATCTTCCTGTATCTCCTACGATACCGGCATAAATAAGGCTTGCCGCTTTTTGTGACAACGCTAATCCTTGATCTTTTCCAAATAAGTAAAATTCATAAATCATTTCGCTGACTGAACTTGCGGACGTATCTACCCAAACAATATCCCCGTACGGATCTTCATTTGGATGATGATCAATTTTTATGAGCATTTTTCCTTTATGATACCTCTGATCGCAAATGCGTTCCTTGTTTGCTGTATCACAAACAATCACAAGCGCATCTTGGTAAATTTCATCTTCAATCTTATCCATTTGATACAGAAACGTTAACGACGGGTCATTGTCGCCGACAACATAAATGCTTTTCTCCGGAAAAGAATTTTTCAATAATTCGGCAAGCCCGCATTGGGATCCGTATGCATCGGGATCTGGACGGACGTGGCGGTGAATAATGATAGTATGAAAAGCCTTGATTTGATTTAAAATCTCCTGTTTCATTTCGATCTCCTTTTTCACACAATTTTTCTTGTCTTTTATATGGCAATTTTCAAAACTAATGTTAAAATGATAATGGATAGATTGTTGGAGGTTGAAGCAATGCCTGTTTTAGCAATACTCATCATCATTTCTTTATCCTTTTATGTTTTTTATAAAATCAAGTACGTTCGGGCAAAACGTCCGATTGAAAGAAAATTTATATCAGGGAAATCCAGCATTGCCCTTGGCTTATTCGTTTTCTTCTTCGGGCTAAATCAGCTTGTTTTAAACCGCTCTGCCATTGCTCTCATTGTAGGAGCTGTTTTCATTATAACAGGTCTCATTAGCGTTTGGGGCGGCTACCGTGCTTATAAATACTATTTGAAAGAACTCGACGCCAATATGCAGGAGAAAAGAGTCTGAACATTCGGCTCTTTTTTTAGTTTCTGTCCATCAATTGCACCATCATCATCGCTTTCCCGACTAGTGTTCCTTCGTGATAAACTTCAACATCAATTTTTCCGAACTTGCGTCCTACATCCAAAATGCTCGGGTGTATTTCAATCACGCTTTCCATTTGAACCGGCTTCAAAAAATATAGGCTCATTTGTTCAACAACTAAATCGCCCTTTTTTTTCTTGCGCAAAGAGTAATTGGCGGCTTCCGTCACAAGTGTGGTAAAAGCACCGTAAGAAATCGTTCCGAACTGGTTCGTCATTTGCGGTGTTACTTCACACCGATAAATGTTCGATTCTTTTGCATCATCAGAAAGATTAATAAACTGTCTTGTGATAATATCATCAAGCTTCTCCCCTGTATGGGGCTGACGTTCAATTGATTGAAGAGCCTTTAAGACATCCTGCCTTGAGATCATTCCAGATAGACGGCCGTTTCCGTCCACAACAGGCAATAACTCGATCCCTTCCCAAACCATCATCTGCGCAGCGGAAGCAACCGATGTTTTTCCCGTAACTGTTATTGGGTTTTTTGTCATCACTTTTTCAACCGATGTTTTTGGATTTGCAGACATGATATCTTTGGCTGTAACGATTCCGACAACCTTCAAGTTTTGATCGATAACCGGGAACCGCCCATGTCCTGTTTTTTGATTGTATTCAAACCAGCGCTCCACCGGGTCGTTTGGAGCCAGCGTGACGGTCTTTTCCAGCGGTGTTAAAATATCCTCTACTAAAACAATTTCTTTTTTTATAAGCTGGTCATATATCGCTCTGTTAATCATTGTTGCCACTGTAAACGTATCATAGCTGGTTGAAATAATCGGCAGCTCCAACTCATCGGCAAGCTTTTTGACATGTTCATCAGTATCAAAACCGCCCGTTATCAAAACAGCCGCCCCTGCTTCTAACGCAGATTGCTGGGCTTTCGTTCTGTTGCCGACAATCAGCAAGTTTCCAGCACCTGTATAGCGCATCATCGCTTCCAATTTCATTGCGCCAATCACAAATTTATTTAATGTTTTGTGAAGGCCCGCTCGTCCGCCTAACACTTGACCGTCAACAATATTGACAACCTCCGCAAATGTCAGCCTTTCGATGTTTTCTTTTTTCTTTTTCTCAATACGGATTGTGCCGACTCTTTCAATTGTGCTGACAAACCCTTTGTTTTCCGCATCCTTAATGGCGCGGTATGCCGTTCCTTCGCTTACGTTCATTACTTTTGCAATTTGCCTTACGGAGATTTTCTCTCCTACCGGAAGGGACTCAATATGTTTTAAAATTTGTTCATGTTTCGTCGCCAAAATTTTCCCCCCTTGCTTTTAACGAAACAATCTAAGATCCTCTTTGATACAGAAAATGAACGGCAAAGCGCCGTCCAGTATCTTTACAATTCGATCGATTCCCCTGCTCTTAACAGCAGGCCGACATTAGAAGGCAGTTTAGAGACAAAGTCTTCAGGATTTTGCCGGATAACCGGGAATGTGTTGTAATGAATCGGTACGACCTTTTTGGCTTTAATCCATTCTGCTGCCAATAGCGCATCCTCCGGTCCCATTGTAAAATTATCGCCGATCGGCAAAAAGGCCAAATCAATATTATTGCGTTCGCCAATCAATTTCATGTCAGAAAACAGTGCGGTGTCCCCAGCATGGTAAATTGTCTTTTCTTCTGCTTTCAACAAAATTCCTGCAGGCATTCCCGTATAAACGATATTTTGGTTTTCTTCCGTATAGCTGGAACCGTGAAACGCTTGGGTCAGCTTCACTTTGCCAAAATCAAATTCATAAGCGCCGCCAATGCTCATTCCATGTGTTTTAACGCCTTTCCAACTTAAATAGGTAGCCAGCTCTGCAACAGCGATCACTAAGGCGTCATTCCGTTTTGCAATTTCCACTGTATCGCCGAAATGGTCGTTATGGCCATGCGTCAATAAAATGACATCCGCCTTCACTTCATCTGCTTTAAGATCCGTTTCGCCATTTCCGTTAATAAACGGATCAATGAGAATCGTTTTTCCATTTGTTTCAATTTTTACAACAGAATGACCGTGAAAAGATACCTTCATGGAAAATTCCTCCTTATTTTAGATATTCTAACTTCTATTTTACAAAATGTTATGGATAATCGCACAGAAATCATGCTTGAAAACGGTGAATCACGTTGGCAGCCCCTGTTGCTTCAATGATGGCTCCAGTAATATAATCGGATTTTTCATCACATAGAAAAGAAATGATCCTTGCGATGTCCTCGCCAGTGCCAGATCTTCCAATTGGAGTGCTTTGATCAAAATGCTTCTTTGCTTCATTGATGGATGCTTCTTTCATTTCGGCCGTAATATTTCCGGGACAAACCATATTGGCCGTAATTCCATTTTCCGCTTCTTCAATTGCAATAGTTTTCGTTAAGGAGACAAGCCCTACTTTCGCAGCGCCAAAAGCTGAGCGATGGAGCCATCCTGATGCGTCGTTCGCTCCTTGAAAGCCGTATGTAATGATTCTACCATAACGCTGCTTTCTCATAATCGGTATAACGCATTTAAACAAATGGAAGACTGCACTTAAATTGCCTTCAATTATTTCATACCATTCCTCATCTGTATAGTCAGCTAATTTTTTTCGTTCAAAAATGTAAGGGCCAGCATTATTAATTAAGCAATCGATCCGGCCAAATTGGCTGTAGCTTTGCTCCACCAATTTCACTAAATCTTCCTTTTTTGTGACATCCCCTTGTATGAACAACAACCGGTCAAGCATATGTTCATATTGTTTCTTTAATTGCTCCATCCCTGTCTGATCCGTCCGATAACTGACAGTAACGCTGTAGCCGTTTTCCAAAAATGTTTCGGTCACCTTTCTTCCGAGACCTTTTGAGCCTGCCGTAACAATTGCATGACGCACCAGCTGATTCCTCCCCTTTTCATTCTATTTTTATTTTACAATAATTTGCTGAATTTCAAAAATAGAAGCATCGGGGAAAGGGGAGTTGAAAAAAAGCGAATACGAATACGTACCCGCTTTTTCAACAGTGTTGTTCATTTTTTCATTTGTAATTCCTTCTCGGCTGAGCCGTTTAAAACATTCCGTATCTGTCTGGCAGCTAGTTCGAATCGTTTCGCACCAAAAAGACTAGTTCTCATATCGACAAGGATCCATTTCTTATCAATGAACAGGGGTCTAGAGCCTAAATAAGGTTTTTCGCTTTATCGATTTGCGCCCTTACTTCTTGGAAGCCGGTTCCCCCTAAGCTGTTGCGTTTATTGACAACTTCGTACGGGTTCAGTACTTCATACACATCATTGTCGAAAAGATTTGACGCTTCCTTATATTCTTCTATCGGCAAATCCATTAAATAGATGCCTTTTTCAATACATTTATAAACAAGTTTTCCGACAACTTCATGCGCTTCGCGGAAAGGAAGTCCCTTTTTCGCCAAATAGTCGGCGAGCTCAGTAGCATTTGAAAAATCTTGCTTAACTGATTTTTCCATCCGTTCTTTGTTTACTTTTAACGTTTCAATCATTCCCGTCATGATTTGCAAACAGCCTTCCACTGTTTTTACCGTATCAAACATGCCTTCTTTGTCTTCCTGCAAATCTTTGTTGTAAGCGAGCGGAAGACCTTTTAAAACTGTAAGCAGCCCGACCAGATTGCCGATGACGCGGCCGCTTTTCCCGCGAATGAGTTCAGCCATATCCGGATTTTTCTTTTGAGGCATGATGCTGCTGCCGGTTGAATACGCATCATCGATTTCAACAAATTGAAATTCTTGCGAACACCATAAAATTAATTCCTCACAAAATCTCGACAAATGAACCATTAATAATGAACTGTTGCTTAAAAATTCCACAATAAAATCCCTGTCGCTGACTGCATCCAAACTGTTTAAATAAACGTCATCAAATCCCAAAAGCTCGGCTGTGTATTGGCGGTCGATCGGAAAGGTCGTTCCAGCCAAGGCGGCAGCGCCAAGAGGGCTGACATTAATCCTTTTGAATGATTCCTGAAATCTCGATTTATCCCGTTCAAGCATCCAAAAATAAGCCATTAAATGATGAGCGAAAGAAACCGGCTGCGCCCGCTGCAAATGAGTGTATCCCGGCAAAATCGTCTCAATATGCTGTTCAGCTTTGCCGACAAGCGCCTTTTGCAATCCTTTAATCAATTCCACTATCGTTTCAACATGTTTTTTCAAGTATAGATGCATATCGGTCGCCACTTGGTCGTTGCGGCTTCTTGACGTATGCAGCTTTCCGCCGACCGATCCGATTTCATCTATTAACATTTTTTCAATGTTTAAATGTATGTCTTCATATTGAACGGAGTATTCAAGCTCTCCTTTTTTGGCTTTCTCCAAAAGGCGGTTGAGCCCTTTTTCAATCGCCTCTCCTTCCTCCTTTGTTAAAATGCCACACTTGGCAAGCATTTTTACATGGGCGAGGCTCCCTTGAATGTCTTCTTCGACAAGCTGTTTGTCAAAAGCGATCGACGCATTGAACTCGTCGACCCATTTTTCGGGCGTCTTTTGGAAACGACCGCCCCAAAGTTTTTTCATATTGTCACCTTCTTGTTTTTCACGATGCTGTTCACTGTTGTCGGCAGGCCGAACAGTTTAATGAAGCCGATTGCAGCTTCATGATCAAATGAATCTTCCTGCGTATATGTGGCCAGCTTTTCATCATAAAGCGAGTAAGGAGATTTTCTTCCTTCAACGATTGCGTGGCCTTTATATAATTTTACGCGCACCGTTCCCGTTACATATTTTTGGGTTTCTTTCAAAAATGCTTCCAGTGCTTTTTTCAGCGGCGAGAACCATAATCCGTTATAAATGAGCTCGGCAAGCTTTTGTTCAATCAACGGCTTAAAATGCGCCACTTCTTTCACTTGTGTTAAATCTTCCAGTTCCTTATGCGCTTTAATTAAAGTCATAGCTGCCGGACATTCGTACACTTCACGCGATTTGATACCGACAAGTCTGTTTTCCACATGATCGATTCTGCCGACGCCGTGTTTTCCGGCAAGTGCGTTCAGTTTCAAAATAAGTTCATCCAACTGCATTCTTTCTCCGTTCACCGCTACCGGTACGCCTTGTTCAAAATCAATTTCCACAATGTCCGGTTCGTCCGGTGCGTTTTCAATAGAAGAAGTCAGTTCATAGGCATCTTCCGGCGGTGCAGCCCAAGGATCTTCTAAGATGCCGCATTCATTGCTTCTTCCCCACAAGTTTTGGTCGATGGAATACGGGCTGTCAAGATCAATCGGAATTGGAATATCATGCTTTTTCGCATATTCAATTTCTTCTTCTCTCGACCATTTCCATTCACGAACAGGCGACAAAACTTCCAATTCAGGGTTTAACGCTTTGATGGAAACTTCAAAGCGCACTTGGTCGTTTCCTTTTCCAGTACAACCGTGGGCAACCGCAACAGCTCCCGTTTTTTCCGCGATTTCCACTAATTTTTTAGCAATGAGCGGTCGTGAAAGTGCGGAAACAAGAGGATATTTTCCTTCGTAAAGAGTATGTGCTTGAAGGGCGATTAGCGCGTATTCTTCAGCAAACTCTTTCTTCACATCTAAAATATAGGATTGAACAGCGCCAACTTTTAATGCTTTTTCTTTAATAAAATCTAAATCTTTTCCTTCTCCAACGTCCATACAGCAGGCAACGACATCGTATCCTTTTTCTTGCAGCCACTTGATGGCGACAGATGTATCTAAACCTCCAGAATAGGCTAACACTACTTTTGGTTTTGACATGTTCATTCTCCTTTCCGATATAAAAGAATGAATAAAAATACTTTTTTATTCATAAAAATACAATCATTACTTAAAAATGTAACAGTTTTATCAGCATTTTTCAATAGTTTTTTTTATAAAAAAATTGTACATTCCGTTATAATAAAATAAGCAACAATCGGAGGGAAAGAAGATGGAGGAAACATTATTTAAATTTGACAAAAGACTGGGAATTCCCATTCCCAATCTTCAATATCATTGGGAAGATTACGAAACCAACATGCAGCAGCATATTTTAATGAAATGGGAATCCATTCGCGGAATGATTCCGGATCGAATCAAATACTTAGAAACGATGATCAACGAAAAACAAGAAAAGTTAAACAACGAGGAAGATTTTGAAGAGTGCTGCCGCTTAAATGAACAAATAGGGGAAATCGCATCCGTCATCAATGACTTGTGGATTTTGTATCGAATAGATCAACAAGTGACAACAGCTTGAGAACCATCAGGAAGGATCTGAAGTTTTCAATGCTTGTTTTTCTCTGTCAAGAGACGAAATTGATAAAATTTGTGGGCAAATTGTATGCAAGATTTTGTCGTGTGGTAATTGACGGCTCCTCCAAACAAAATGCCAGCGGCGGGCAGGCCTTTTTTTAATGTTTTTATGACGAAAAGCTTGATGATTTGTCGAAGGAAGCGTTCACCCGTTTGTAAATGGGCAAACGACTCTGCTTCATTGTAAAAATAACGCTCTTGTCCATGGATCGCCTCTTTTTTTAGTTTTTTCCAAGCATGATATTTTGCATGCGCCGGCAACATTGAACAATGAAAAACGTTTAACGACAACATCATTTCGTATGGACTGTTGACTTCATAGCCATAGGCAAGCGAAATCGTTTGAACAGCGCGCATTTGCATAAACAGAACGACAGGAAGATCAACGCTGAGCAAAAATGTCTGTCCGGTTCCGCTTATTCCCCCTTGGATGAAAGAAGAAAACCGTTGTGCCGCTATGACTTGTTCCGCCAGAGAATATAGCTCGTTTACAGGAATTTTTTTTAAATCAGCGATAGTTTGTATTTGATCGCCACGAAGACAGGCCAATGCAAGAATTCTTTTTTTCGCTTGCTCGTAAAGGCTTGAGCTTTGAGCGATAGAATTCATATGAAACAGCATTTGATCGAACTTTTTCTCGATCTTTTTTTGTACTCTTCTTGGCAAGACATTGAGCATTCGTCCGCACCAATTGTTTGGAAGATTTTCCGCTACCAGCGCTTCTTTTTCCTGTTGCTTTTCCCATCTATAGATTTGCTCCAACAGTTCTTCTTCCGTTTTGGTTAGCAAGAAGCAGCTCCCCCTTTCCCCAGCCTGTTTACGCCATCATTATATACTCTGTCTTTTTATTTATGACAATGTAAGGAATTTTTCATTATGTAAAAAACGTTAAAATCCATTTTTTTATATCAATTATTCGGTTATGCTGCGGCAGCGTTTTCGTTCCGGAAACAATAAAGGCGACAAGTGAATCGTCTTTATGCAAGCCGCCGTGGCTTGCACCGCCGACATGCACAGGCGATGATCCATAACGGAATTCATAACCGGGATAAGCGCTCACGGCAAGATACTTTCCGTGGTGAGATGAAACGGCTGCATACAACCTTGCTAATGCATCAGGATATTCTCCATAGGTGATCCATTCGTTTTCTATTTTTAAATCCAACAAGTGATAATCGCCTTCAATCGCCCAATTATTTCCGTATATATCTTTCCTTCTATTTTCTTTCCAGAATGTGATTTTCCCCTCTTTTCTTCCTGATACAACTTGAACTTGATCTTTTTCAAGCCAAGCAATGACATCGATCCTTTTATCTTTTTTTAACTTGTTTGCTATTTCTTCCAGCTGTCGATCCGGCTTCAAAGAATAGATGTAAGCCATTCTCTGGTTGACTGCTGCCACAAGGTCATCGTTTTCGCGGACACCTTTGGAAAGTTTGGCAATGCGGTACGGTTTCAGCAACTGTTCTAAAGCAATGACCGCTGTTTTTTTATCATTGTGAATAAACGCTTGACCATTATCGCCAAGAATGATCCAGATATTGTTTGCAATTGCTTTCTCCCAAGAAGAAAAGCAGTTCAGCACGTTTTGCAATTCACGATCCATTTTTTCAATTCCTGTTGTATCTTCGACCCCTTTTTTATGAATGATTTGATCCATATCAGGAAAATAAACGATCGTCAGCGGAGGCAGCAATTGATGGTTGATCAGATGCATAAGTTCTTGGACAGAAAAACGGTTGTTAAACCCAAACTTCTGCCAAAATCGTCCATATTGTTTTGAAGGTTTCTGTTTCTGAAAAGATCCATATGTTAATAAATCCGGGCCTTTTACAAGCATATTTCTGGGGAAGGAGGAAAAAAACGATAGAAGCCTTGGAATGTTTAAGTTCTGTTCTTCTGTTCCCCGGTAAACAAGTCCGTTAATGGATGCGGAATGTTTACCGATGATTTTCAGTTCTTCATAAATAGTCGTCACCTGTTTGCTTAAATGCTCAAAATTCAAATGGTAGAACCAATCATTTAACGATCGGAAAAATCCAAGTTGAAAAAGCTCCCGTCCATTTGTCCCATAGTTGATCAAACGATTTTCTTTTTCGTTAAACCAAACCAGTCCGGGAAGATGATGAACATCGGGATAATGACCGCTTAACAGACTGCTCTCCACATTAACAGACATAGTGGGAAAAGGGCTGACCAATTCGGACACAGTGCCATGATCGACAAAAAATTGAAAAGCAGGACATTTTTGTTCTTTCAAAGCTTTTTTGAGAGGTTCCAGCATAAGCGAATCTACAAGCATGATGATAATCTTTTTTTGATCCATTTACCTCCAGCCTCCACGGTTCTTTTATCAATAGCATTGGTTGTAGATGTTAAAATCATTCTTTTTTAGGCAAATAGCAAAAAACCCCGGTTCACTGAACCGGAGTTTATAATGGCAACTCGGCTATTCTCATTACATCTCTGGCTATCATCACTTCCTCATTTGTTGGAATCACTAATACTTTAACTGGTGAATGAGGGTAATTGATAAATGCCTCTTTTCCGCGGACTTGATTTAATATCGGATCCCAGTAAACACCCATAAATTCCAAACCGCGAAGCACAAGCTCTCTCACAATTACACTGTTTTCGCCAATACCGGCAGTAAAAATAATCGCATCCACTCCGCACATCCGCGCCGCATAAGATCCGATATATTTATGAATGCGATCTGCAAATACCGCCAGCGCCAACTTTGCGCGATGATTTCCTTGTTCAGATTCAGCTTCAATATCGCGCAAATCGCTCGAAAAACCAGATAATCCTAAAAGTCCGCTCTTTTTATTTAACACATTGATGACTTCTTCCGCACTTTGCCCTGTTTTTTCCATAATATATGGGATAAGGGCTGGATCAATGCTCCCGGAGCGCGTCCCCATTGCCACTCCTTCCAAAGGTGTAAAACCCATCGAAGTATCAATGGATTTTCCCCCTTCAACTGCTGCAATGCTTGCCCCATTTCCAAGGTGGCATGAAATCAGCCGCAGCTGCTCCAGAGGTCTGCCAAGCAATTGTGCAGCCCTTTCTGTTACATACTTATGAGAAGTTCCATGAAAGCCGTATTTACGAATACCATATTTTTCGTAATACTCATATGGAAGGCTGTATAAATAAGATTGTTCCGGCATTGTTTGATGAAATGCGGTATCAAACACAGCAACAGCTGGAACATTCGGCAGAACTTCCTGAAAAGCGCGAATGCCGATCACATTCACAGGATTATGCAATGGTGCTAAATCAGATAATTCTTCTATTTTTTTTAAGGTTTCATCTGTAATAAGCGCCGAATCGTTAAAAACTTCCCCACCGTGGACGACCCTATGCCCAATACCGTTTATTTCTTCAAGGGAATCAATTATTTTATATTCAGTAAGCTTTTTTAGTAAAAGCTGCACAGCAGTAAAAACGTCAGGAATTTGACAAACTACCTTTCTTTTTTCTCCGTTGACAATTATATTAAAGATCGATCGATCCATTCCAATCCGCTCAACTAAACCTTTCGTTAACACTTTTTCTTGCGGCATTTCAAATAATTGAAATTTCAATGAAGAACTTCCTGCATTAACTGCTAAAATTTTGGACATATTTTTTGTTCTCTCCTTCTGTCGGCATATTTCAGCGCACGATAGGTTGCTCCCCACTATTTAATCATCGGCAAAAAAACATTTCAAGTTCGAAAACGTTGACATATAAAAAGTTTATTTATTCAGATTATAGCAGGAATTTCAAAAAAAATAGGTGACCTTCGTCACCTATCACCTATTATCTCCTGCCCGTTTCAGTTTTGTTTACGGCGTACCAATTGTCGATTTTGGCAATGACTGATAAAAGAGCTTTCTTATTCGAAAATCTAGGCAAATCCGCAAGCAAAACTTGTTTTGGAGGAACAATCCCTTCCCCCTTTTTTTGTAATATAAAGATGCTTTTTCGATGCTCTTCCGCCTTAAACATGGATGAAGGAAGCCTGAGCAAACCTTGAATCACCGCATGCTTCTTTAAAAAATGGTGCAGTTTCTTTGCTTCAGGAGTCTCGAAAAGATGATCTGGAATCAGAAAAAATAAATAACCGCCTTGTTTTGTATAACGAATGCTCTGTTCTATAAAAAGGTGGTGAGCATATGAATGTCCTTCCTCTGCTTTTAATTCAAAATTGCCTGCCCATTCATCATCAGGATAATAACCTACCGGCAAGTCACAGACTACCGCATCAACAGGATCGACAAACAGATTTTTTAAACTGTCTTGATTGTATAATTCAACGGAATGCTCCTGCAAATTGGCATTGACATAAGCAATTTTTATAAGCAGATCATCAATGTCGATGCCGATGCTTTGAATTTGCTTTTCTAAAAGCTGATTCAATACACAGGACAGCAAATTTCCCGTTCCGACAGCAGGATCTAAAATCGTTAATTTGCTTCGTTCCTGAAAAAACCGTTGAAAAAGGTATCCGATAAATATTCCGACACTGTCGGGGGTCATTTGGTGCATCGGCAAGCTGCTTTCTTTCAGCCCTTTCAATGCCGCAAGCTGAAAAGCTTTGCGAATCTCTTCATTTTGACAGCGGCTTAAACGGACTGATTGGTATAAATTGTTTAGCTTCTTTTTAGAAAGTTCGCTGATAGATTCCTGGACGACTTCTCCGTTAAAAAGATTTTCACCCGTTTCGGCCACAGCTTCGATGTATGGACAATCCAATTCATTTTGAATAATTTGAGCACTCTCATTAATGACTGAAAACAACGATTCTACATTCGATACTGCACGCATAAAGGCCCTCCTTTAAGCCACGCCACATCCTTTCATTTTAGCCTTTTAGCTGCTCTTATGCAAGAAAAAAGGACCTTGCATCAGGTCCTCAGTTAGCTTTTTTGGCTGCCTCAATTGCTGCTTCGTAATTTGGATGATTGGTTGCTTCACCCACATATTCCACGTAAGTGACTTTGTCGCTGGAATCTACGACAAAGACAGCGCGTGTCAACAATCGCAATTCCTTAATTAAAACACCGTAAGCTTGCCCGAAAGAAGCGTCCCGATGATCGGAAAGCAATTGGACATTTTCAATTCCGTTTGCACCGCACCAACGTTTTTGCGCAAAAGGAAGATCCATGCTGATCGTTAAAATTTTTACATTTTCTAATTTCGCTGCTTCTTCGTTAAATCGGCGCGTTTGCGCATCACAAACACCTGTATCAATCGATGGTACAACGGATATGATCCGGACATGTCCTTTTGAATCTGATAGGGTAACCTCTGACAAATCATTTGCAATCACTTTAAAATCAGGAGCTTGATCTCCTACTTTTACTTCCTTGCCAACAAGTGTAACAGGGTTTCCTTTAAACGTTACGTTTGCCATCCAATCCCTCCTAAAACTATGTATAATTTAACTATAACTTGTTTTTAAACAGTTTTCAAAGAATACATTTTTAAAAATTCAAAAAGCTGCCCGAAAAGCAGCTTTTCCCGCAATTTCTCCGCTTCTAAAAGCGGAAAGCTCATATTTCAAAATCCTCTTTAGGCGGTTGCCCATTATTCGATTTTTTATTTTGAAACATCTCCTGAATTTTTTCAACGGTTTGGGGCGCCAAGTCCAGAATTTTTTCATATAGATGAGTATTTTCATCTACATGAAGCATTTTAATTCCGCTGCCGTTTACAATTAAAAAGGCAATAGGAGTGATTGACACTCCTCCACCGCTGCCGCCGCCAAAAGGAAGCTTCCCTTTTTCGCTTGTCGTACTTTTTCCATATGGACTATCTGAATGCTTTTCTTTTGCAGGTGCGTTAAACTCGCTTCCCCCTGCCGCAAACCCAAACCCGACTTTTGAAACAGTTAAAATGACGCTTCCATCAGGTGTTTCAACTGGATCGCCAATAATGGTGTTGACATCGATCATCTCTTGCAAATTTTCCATGGCTGTTTTCATTAAACCTTGTATTGGATGTTCATTCATATTTTAACCTCCTTTAACTTCTGTTCATTGTCTTTGTCTTGTGACTTCTTGAATATTTTCAGTAAAGCCATTTTATTTCGAGACCATTTCATAAGACGTATTCCTGCTATCATAGCATGCCCCAGCCGGAACTGAATCATACATTTAAATGAAGTTTTAGAGGTTCTTTTCGTGAAATTTGGAGAAATCGAAACATCTGGTGAAACTTGGAAGTTTACATGATTAGAAACAAATTGGATCACCATGCTTTTCAATGTCCACATTACACCGGCAGCAATACCGGTAGAGGCTGCCTCTCCCGTACCGATGACTGTATGCCATTCCCATTTGAGCACTTTAACTTTTTTAAAAAATTTATGAATAATGACAAATAAATGTTGAACCTGCCTCACTAATTCATTAAAGGATCGTTTGGCTTTTTGAATATCATGCTTGGAAATTTTTTTGATCGATTGATTTTTTGAAGTTTTTGAAATATTTTCTTGTTCGATTACTAAATTTGCATTTTTTTTATCCATTTTGATCATCGGAATTTTTTTGCGATAGCGGATGAGGCCTCGAAGCATTTTAAAGGTTATTTCCAAAAAATCGTCATCCTTCTCATGCAAATAGTCAATCACAATCGTTAGTTTCAGCAGCGAAAGGAACATTATTAAGATCAGCAAACCTCCTAACAACGAAAGAAAGAAAACCACCGCCTCCACATCCTTTCAGTGAACCATTATCACCTTTTCTTAAAAAAATAAACCTGCCAATTTGGCAGGTTTATTTTTCTGCATGTATAACGGTTGTGTCGCTGAAAAGATCATGCAATCCTTGTTTTCTTTTTGTAAAAGCTGCCACCACGTATCCAATCCAGAAAGTCTTCGAAATATATCTTCCAATCCATTCACGAATAAGAACATCCCCCCATGTCAATTTTTTTCTCTTTAAGGAGATGACTTTTAAACCGAACACCATTTTTCCAATCGTTTGACCTAAAAATTTGGTCATGAGCACAAAATATAAAAAGAAAACAAGCGCAGAAGCAATTCGATAAGGAGAAAAAAGAAAATCGCTTTTCTCCAGTCCCATCAAAAGAAAAACCGGATGAATCAAAATGCGGATAATGCTCGAAATGACAATTAAATCTAGAAGATATGCCCAAAATCTCATCCAAAATCCGGCAAAACGCTCTTCTTTAGTACAATCGCTGTCTTTTTGCTCCATTTGTTTAAATTCCTCGAATGTAGCGTCCATCATTGATCCCCCCTATTCCGCATACAAATACATTAAACGCGGGGAATTTGGTTTTGTGAACAGCTGGTAGAGGCCTTGAAACTCCATCTCTTTTGAAAATATTTTCATGACTGACATTGACAGCAAAGATTCCAGACCGGCATTTGCCTTATATTGAATAACTTGCGGATTTTTTAATTTCAAGTCCTTTTTCATAGCTTCCACCGTGTCATCAAAGTATCCGAGCCTATCAACTAAATGAAGCTCCTTCGCTTGCCGTCCGTCATAGATGCGTCCATCAGCAATTTTGCGGACTTCCGTTTCATCCATTTTTCTCCCTTTTGCAATGACATCGACAAATCCTTCATATGCATTGTTCACAAGTTTTTGAAGAATGTCTCTTTCTTCTTTTGTCATTTCCCTCGTTGACGACATAATATCTTTATATGGTCCACTTTTGATTGTTTCAGTTTTCACGCCAAATTTTTCCGCCAGTTCACTGTAGTTGATTCCTTGCATAATAACTCCGAGCGATCCTGTCATCGTATCAGGTGCGGCAAAAATTTTATCAGCGGCAGTTGAAATATAATATCCGCCTGAAGCTGCCATTGATCCCATCGAAACATATATCGGTTTTTTGGATTTTTCTTTTGCCTCCAATAATTCTTTATGAATCTCCGCGCTTTCAACAACGCCTCCTCCCGGAGAATTGACCCGCAAAATAATTCCCTTGACACTGCGGTCATCTGCAGCCTTTTCTATGAGATTTAGAAATTGTCTGTGATTGTAGCCTTGGCTTGTAAATATAGAGGCAACATCTTCTCCAGTGTCTTGAATCACACCATTGACTTCAAGGACAGCAATTTTTTGATCCGGCATTCCATCTTTTACAATTTCTTCTGAAAACGGTGTTTGAAAAAAATTTTTCGATAATTTTTCAGCATTAGAAGCTGCAAAGGAAATAAAACTGATTATGGTTGAAAAAATAAATAAAACTGCTGCTATTCCTAAAGCAGCCCACCTTTTAGCAGACAAATCTATAACCTCCTTGATTTTGCCCCATTTTTTGCATACGATTTCATGATAAAGTGATAAAATTGATATATAGATTTATTTTAACACGATTTCCTCAGCATGTGGAGAATACTTCCAAGGAAGGGAGAGTTTTTCTGATGGATCTTCGCCGCAATGTGTATTTTTTTTATAAAGAACATAACGAATTGAAGCAAAAGGTAGCGCCTTTAATAGATTTAGCGGAACAATACAACTTCACCGTCGTCTCTGATCCAAAAAAAGCGAACATCATTGTGGCCATCGGAGGGGATGGAACGTTTTTACAGGCAGTGAGAAAAACGAATTTTCGCGATGATTGCTTATACATAGGAATCGCAACCGAAGGACATATCAGTTTTTACTGTGATTTTCACATCGATCATCAAGAGAAAATGGTGGAAGCCCTTAAGCTTGAAAAAGTGGAAGTGCGAAAATATCCAATCATCGATGTCACAATCGACCAAGAAATCAAACTGTCCTGTTTGAATGAATGCAGTGTTAAATCAAGCATTATTAAAACTTTTGTCATTGATGTGTTTATCGATGATTTGCATTTTGAGACGTTCCGCGGAGACGGTATAATCATTGCTACGCCAACGGGAAGCACTGCTTATAATAAATCCGTAAAAGGAGCTGTTGTTGATCCACTGCTTGATTGTTTGCAAGTCAGCGAACTTGCCTCATTAAACAACAATATGTATAGAACATTGGATTCTTCCTTCATTTTAAGCGGCGGAAGAAAACTAACGCTAAAAGTTGCTCAAGACGGCAATGACCACCCAATTATCGGCATGGACAACGAAGCTTTAAGCATACGGCATGTTCAACAAATCGATATCCAATTGGGCAAGAAAAAAATCAAAACGGTGAAATTAAAAGATAATTCTTTTTGGGATAAAGTGAAAAGAACATTTTTATAGTGGTGTCTATGAATAAGAGCGAAAAGGTGAACCCTTTCCGCTCTTTAAGCCATTGTATTTTTTATATTTATTGCATTGTGCCGCCAGACATTTGTTGCTGAGCAAATGCCACAAGCCGTTTTGTAATTTCACCGCCAACAGAACCGTTTGCGCGGGAAGTAGTTTCTGGTCCTAAGTTTACGCCGAATTCTTGTGCAATTTCGTATTTCATTTGATCAAGAGCTTGCTGCGCTCCTGCAACTAAAAGTTGGTTGCGGCTTCCTGATCTACCTTGAGCCATGTGTTTTCACCTCCTTGTGGGATTAGATTGTGAAAAAACACATGGCTTCATACAATAAAAGGCATGGAAATTGTTTTGTGTATTTGCATTTTATAGAAGTCCTTCCAAATCATCTTCCAACGTCTTTTCAGCATTCACGTTTTCCGGCAATTCAATAGTGATGGTCTCTTTGATAGCCTTCTTAATAAGCGGATCAAAATCAACATAGCTTTCATATTTCAATACTTTTTCTCTTTTCGGCTTCGTTTTCGGCGATGCAGGTGTAAAAATGGTGCAGCAATCTTCATAAGGCCGATTGGAGATAGGAAACGTTTCAATTTTTTCAGCAATGTCAATAATTTCGTTTTTATCCATTGAAATGAGCGGCCTTAAGACAGGCGTTGTTGTTACTTCATTAATAGCATACATGCTTTCAAGCGTTTGACTAGCAACTTGTCCCAAACTTTCCCCTGTAACAATCGCCAGTGCATCCCGCTTCTTCCGAATTTCATCAGCTATTTTTAACATCATTCTTCTTGTTGATGTCATCGTATAGTTGCTCATGATGTTTTGTTGAATGGTCACCTGTATATCTGTAAAAGGAACAATGTGGAGAGTAATTTTCCCTCCATATTCTGTTAATTTTTTTACGAGGTCAATGACTTTTTGCTTAGCTCTTTCATTCGTATATGGAGGGCTGAAGAAATGAATGGCTTCGATCTCAAGACCCCTTTTCATGGACAAATAGCCGGCAACAGGGCTGTCAATCCCACCCGAAATCATAAGCATTGCTTTGCCGCTTGAACCGACGGGAAGCCCTCCTGCTCCTTTATAATCTTTGCACATAATATAAGTGGCGTGCGGCCGTACTTCCACCCGAACGTTTATGTCAGGTTTATGGACATCTACTGTTAAATCTTCAGTATGAATCAAAATGTACCGACCGATTTCATAATTTAATTGATCTGACGTGAGAGGAAAAGATTTATCCGCTCTTTTGGCGGAAACTTTAAATGTGTCTCCCTTTTTGTACAACTGCTTAACTGCTTCTAACGCCCGCTCCTTAATGGCTTCAATTTCGCTCTCTACCCTGATCGCCAGACTGAATGACTGAATGCCAAACACTGTTTCCAGTTTTTTTGCTACTTTCTCTCCATCCTCTCCGTTAAGCTTGATGAACAACCGATCACGATTCGCCGTATAATTGAGCGATGGAAAGGAGGATAGAGATTGTTTCACATTGTTTTTCAACTGATTTACAAATTGTTTGCGATTTTTTCCCTTTAAAGACATTTCACCATATCTGACTAAAATATGATCATATTGCATGTTTATAACCCCATTATATTTTTTAATTTTTGTATAGATGATGGCAGAACGTCAATCAACGGCTTGACATCCTTAACCGTCTGTTTGATGGATAGGCTTACTCGTATGGAGCTTTCGGCAATTTTCTTATCCTTGCCCATCGCAAGCAGCACTTTGCTTTCCGATTTCTTCCTTGAAGAACATGCCGACGTTGTCGATACATAAATATGTTCTTCTTCCAGCATATGAACGAGTACCTCCGCTTTCACACCGGGCACGGAAAAGTTAATAATATGCGGGGCAGAGCCATCTCTGGGGGTATTTAGCACCACTCCGTCTATTTTAGCAAGCTCGTCCATCAAAAACTGCTTTGTTTCCATAAGGCTGGAAATATGTTTTTCATAATCATCCAGCGCCAGCCTTAATCCTTTTGCAAGCGAAACATTTCCGGCCAAATGCTCTGTTCCGGATCTTAAATTCTTTTCTTGCCCTCCTCCGGAAATAAGCGGAAGAATTGGCGTGTTTTCTTTTATATATAAAATGCCTGTTCCATTCAGAGCATGGAATTTATGACCGGAAATTGTGCATAAATCAACATTAGCTTTTTTTATATTTAAAGGAACTTTTCCAATTCCTTGCACATGGTCGACATGATAGATGATATGTGGAAATGGTTTCAAAACTTGTCCAATTTTTTCGATTGGCTGAATGGTTCCGACCTCATTGTTGACATGCATGGTGGAGACTAGAACGGTATCTTTCCGTATCGCTTTTTTAATATCGTCAGGGTCGACAAATCCTTTTTCATTGACAGGAATCCATGTCACTTCAAATCCGAATTGTTGTTCGAGCTGATGGATTGCTTCGCTGACTGATGGATGCTCAATGGTTGTCGCAATGATGTGTTTTCCCCTATTTTGCTGCGCAAACGCAGAGCCTTTAATTGCTAAATTATTCCCTTCCGTTGCTCCGGAAGTAAAAACAATTTCCTGTTCGCTTACTCCCAATAAACGGGCTGCTTGCTCACGCGCTTTGCCGAGCAGCCTTTCCGATTGGACGCCAAGACCGTGGATCGAAGAAGGATTGCCAAAATATTTTTCTGATACTTGTTTGTATGTATCAATGACTTCAGGATAAGGGTTGGTGGTTGCACTGTTATCTAAATAAAGCATAGATCCGTTATGCCCCTTTTTATAATTTTTCAATATTATCCTATGCAATGAAATATATTAACATAAGTCGTGCGAATGAAAAAGAAAACAGAATTAATTTATTATTTTTGAAAACAGCAGAGGTTTTCGTATTTTAGAAAACAAGAAACCCGTCTGGCGAAAAGACGGGCTATTCATCATTCTTCATTTCTTTTTCGACGAGAGCAAAAATTTTATGTAAGGCCTCTGAATCGATAGCTTCAATAGCAGCGGCGGTTTGCTCCAGCGACTTGGCATATTCGTAGTTCCTGAACAATTGTTCAGCTTCTTTTAATTTTCGGTCGAGATCTTGATAGCGGCTTCGGTAGCGATTGCCGTATTGAATGAGTTTTTCGATTAAATAAACTTGCTCAATCATTTCGTCTGTTTCTATTTTCAATTTTTCAATCATGTTCACAGCATCATTGAGATAGACTTGAACGTTTTCCATATTTAACGGAATTTCATCAAGAGCTCTACCCGCTTTTTCAAGCGATTCTTGGGCGGTCTGAATTTGATCTAGAAAATACGCAGGCAGTCCAGGAATATTGCTTTTTCGAATAGCCCGTTTTATATCAATCATCATCCGCTTTAATTCGTCCAGCTTGCTCCGGGCATTTAATTCATCCTTTCTTAAAGCCTGCAGCATTTCCTGCCACTCATTGTATTTTGCTTTTGCATCCTCCATTTGTTCGTTGAAAGCATTCAGTTCTTCCTGCAAAACGGAATACGCAATATTGGACTGTTCAATGCTGGTCAAAATATGATTATAATGGTTCTTTAATTGGTTCATCTGTTTATCGAGTTCTTTTAACATTTCAACATCATCATTTGACAATTGGTAGCTTTGTTTGACAAGCATGACTTGTTCTTTTAATTCCTTTTTTTCAGCAAAAAGCTTTTGCAGCTTTTCCCCGATTTTTTCAGCTTCCTGCTTGACATATTGGCTCGCGTACACTTCTTTTTCAAACAAATCATATATATTGTCGATCATTTCCTTAATTGCTTCCAAGCCTGTTTTGACATCTTCAGCTTCCGCATTGCTGAGCTTGTCTTTCAAGCTTTCCAAATTCTTTTCTATTGTGGAAATTTCCTTGTCCACTTCAAGATGTTCAAGATGATAGCCTTCTTCAAGAAGCTTTTTATATCCTTCTTTCAAATCGGAAAGTTCATTCGGAACAATCATTTGACACTCCGTCAGCAATTTAGGAATATCGTCAATCTTTTCTTCGAGGGCGGAGAGTTTTTTCTTCTCTTCATTTAAAATTTTTTTTGCTGTTAAATAGTTTCCGCCATCCATTTCAGCGACAAATCTTTTTACTCCCTCCTGTATGTCATCAAGCGTTTTTTCCAAATTTTGATATGCGCTTCCAAAAGTGTGGCGGTGCGATAGCAGCGTTTTTTTCACTTCTTTCAACTTTTGCTTGACTTCTTGGCCGTCTGTTATGTTTTTGTTTTCAGTCGCGACAAGCTCATTAATTTCTTGAACAATGCTTTCCATTTGCCCTTCAATATCTTTTAAAACAGAATCAATATGTATTAAAATTTCTTTTGATTTTTTAAAACGGTATTTTTCCGCATATTCTTCCGCATCAAAAAGAAGTTCTTCCACTTTTGGAAGAAGAGTTGTTAAAATCTCCTCCCAATCTTGCCGCCAACGTTCAAAGCTTTCTTCCGTTTCACCGCTCATTTTCAATTCTTTCACTTTAGCCAGCTCATCGTTTATCGACTGGTTCATAATTTGAATTTTCCACGCTTCCAGCCTGTCCACTTCTTTATATATATTTTTTCGAAATCCATATCCTACGCCGAATATAAGAAAAAGAACTAGAATTAATGCCATTACGACTTCCATCATGAGACCCCTCGCTCCATTTACATTCTAAAAAGGGCATTTTATATTTAACGACATTGTCGAAAATGTACTATATAAAAAAATAATGTCATCTCAATGTAATTATGATACCATGATAACAACATTTTTTGAGCAAAATTTTTATTTTTTTCACATAACATGACAATATTTTTGAGGTGAAGGAAATGAAAAAAGATGGCCATGTCCACACTCCCTTTTGTCCACACGGTACAAACGATTCGTTGGAGTTATACATTGAAACAGCCATTCAAAAAGGTTTCACTGACCTTACATTTACCGAACATGCACCACTACCAGAAGGTTTTGTCGATCCGACTCCCGAACAAGACAGCGCCATGTCCCGAAATGAAATCGAACGCTATCTGTTTGTTTTGCAAAATTTAAAAAAACAATATCAGGGTGTTATCAACATTCATATCGGGCTTGAGGTTGATTATATTTTCGGGTTTGAAGAAAACATCAAGCAATTTTTAAATGATTACGGAACTCTCCTTGACGATGGCATTTTATCTGTGCATTTCTTATGGATCAACGGTTCCTATTATTGCTTGGATTTCGATGAGCATACATTTGCCCTCATGATCAAGTTGTCAGGCGGAATTGACAATTTATATAAACTTTATTATGAAACGGTTTTGAAGGGCATTGTTTCCGATCTTGGAAAACATAAACCGAAGAGGATTGGGCACCTCACCCTTATTCGCAAGTTCCAAAAGCGATTTCCCGCTACATTTAACGAAATACCGCCAATAAAGACCATTTTTCAAGAAATGAGCAAAAGAAAAATGGAGCTGGATGTCAACACATCCGGTCTACGCAAAGCTTTTTGCGGAGAGATTTACCCATCTGGGGATATCGTCGATCTTGCCAAGGAGAAAAAAATCCCTCTCGTCTACGGGTCTGACGCCCATTGCGCGAAGGATGTGGGAAGCGATTATTTATTATTTGAGAAGATGGCACGCCCCTAAACGGATCGCCTCTTCTTTTTTTGCAAACAATATTTGTTCCAGCCAAGATATAATTTGTTGATGGTACTGCTTTACAAAATATTCTTCATAAGGATTTATATGGAGCACTTCATACAAATATTGAGGCTGCAAAAACGGCATGTTTAATATACTTTTCAAATAAGCAAGAAAATGGGCAATGTCCACTTTTTTCAACTCTTTCGCTTTTATGCCATGCTCAAGCAGCTTGTGAAAATAATATTTTTCTTTGGCTAAATAGGTCGTCATCACCTGGCGAATCAGCGTTGAGTCAAGGGTGACTTCCCGATGGACAAAACGCGCCAGCATCTGGTTATTAAATTGATAATAAAGGATGTCTTTAATAACCTTTTTCAAACATTCTTTCGGCGATTCAAGACACTGTTCCAAACATTGTTCGATGACGCACAAATAATCCTCATAAAACTTGGAAACCAAATATTCCAATAAGCCGTTTTTTCCTTTAAAATAATAGGAAATGTGAGCAATATTCGCGTTTGCCTTTTCGGCGATTTCTCTAATCGATGTTCCAGCAAAGCCTTTCGTATTAAAAAGAAAAATGGCTGCATCGACAATGTTTTCTTTTGTGGCAGCGCCTGTATGTCGCATTAAAAGGACAACTCCTTTTCCTAGAGGCTTTCAATAAAGCGAAAAGCTTTGCTATATACTTCCATGTTTCAAAATGGTTTTCCTGCTGGAATTTCTCGACAAAGTTCGTCTTTTCTTTCCAACATCTAAAAAAGAAAGTAGGGTTATAATGTTTTCCATTCAAAAATACAATGGCACTAAAGAAGAAAATTATCAGCTTGTTTTAAAACAACTTGGTTCGCTTTTAGAAGGCGAAAAAAACGTTATTGCGAACCTTGCCAATGCTTCTGCCTTGTTAAATCAGTTTTTAACAGATGTGAACTGGGTGGGATTTTACCTGAAAGATGGGGAAGAACTCGTCCTCGGCCCTTTCCAAGGCCTTCCTGCTTGCGTCCGCATTCCAATTGGAAAAGGAGTTTGTGGTACAGCTGCAAAAAATAAAACAAGTTTGATTGTCGCTGATGTAAACAAATTTCCTGGACACATTGCTTGCGATGCCCGGTCACAATCGGAATTGGTGGTTCCGCTGTTAAAAGACGGTGAAGTTATTGGCGTATTGGACATTGATAGTCCAGTTCAAAATCGTTTTGATGAAATCGACCAGAAATATTTAGAACAATTTACGGAAATGATAACGGCTCATCTTTCATTCGAAAACAAAAAGAGGCTGTTCTGATTGGAAATGCAAAGAAAAATAAGTGCAAAAAACAGCCTCTCTAACAAATATCTTGAATAACCGTTTGATTTTTGCCATTGTTTTTTGCTCGATAAAGCGCATCATCTGCGCGTTTAAAAAGTTTTTCCGCTGAATCCTTTCCTCGTTGAATATCCCAATAAGATACTCCGCATGAAACAGTCGCCGGCGGGTTTGTAGATATTTGAACAGCTCGAACAAGCCTGTTGGCGATGCGGATGCCATTTTCAATGTCCATTCCGGGGAGATAAACGGCAAGCTCCTCTCCTCCCCACCTGGCGCAGATGTCTTCCTCCCGAACGTTTTGTTTAAGCGTTTTGGCAATTTGAACAAGCACTTCATCACCTTTTTGATGTCCAAACGTGTCATTAATGGTTTTAAAATTGTCAACATCTACTAAAATAAAAACACCTCTTTGATCTTTTTGAAAAGATTTCTGAATGGATTCATCCAGATAAGTCCTCGTATACAGTTTTGTTAACTGGTCGGTAATGACAAGCGTTTCCAATTCCTCGCGCAGTTTTGAGTTAATAAGGGCAAGTGTGGAATGAGAAACAAGCGACTCCATTAATTTAAACATATCAAACGTGAAGGCATACGGTTCTTTTCCTAAGACTACCGCAAATCCGATAATTTTTTCCGTGTTGTTCATTGGGATTGCCATAACAGATTTGTAGGGGATTTTTTTGGATAAAACATTTGTAAGATCGCCGATAAAAACACCTTTTTTTTCTGTAATGCTTTCCACAATCCATTCGATGTACAATTCAGATTCACTTGTATGGAAAAAATCTGTGCTTTCAGGGAGCATGCTCCATTTTTGATTATCATCGATCAAAAGAAAAGCAGCCTCATCTGCAGCAAACGAGTGAGTCATCCGTTTGACCATATAGTGGATCGTATCGGATATTCTTAAATTTTTATTGATTTCGTGCGTCGTTTCATTAATTAACTGCAAATCGTTCACATGCTTTTGCGATTGCTCATATAGTTTTGCATTTTCTAACGCCTTTCCTCCAGCTTTGCCCACTTTTTCTATAATGGGCATTTCACTCAAAATGGTTCCGTCTTGAAACGTTACATCAAGTTCAATCAATCCGTAAACTCCTTGTCTCCCAGCTATTGGAACATAAAAAAAGTGCCCTTCTTCTTTTTTGCACCCAAAAATTTCTCCTTTCAGAAAGGCATTCATTGCCATCTCATTGGCATTTAACTCTTCTTCCAAAGATTTAACGGGAATTTCATTTTCCAATTGATTTTCATTCGGAAGAATAAGCCGGCAAACGACTTCGGGATAAACGGATTTAATCGTATAATACAATTTCTTGAGCACTTCTTCTTCCTTCATGATGGAATAGAGCTGATCGGTCATTAAAAACAATTGGTTGTATTTTTCTTTAATCATTTGCTGCTTATGCAACTTTTTTCCGTAAAAAAACACCTCGGAACACGTTTCATATATTTTTTCAAACCAATCTGGAGGCTGGCCGGCAAAATCTTTCATTCCTTTAATTTCTATCAAAATTTTTTGGAAATCACCTTTTGGTTTGAATAACCATATGGATCCGTTTTCTTTGTGGACAATGAAGTTCTCATTGTGATTGAACTGAAACGCCTTTGATATGCTATCTGATCCAGGGTTGCTCGAATATCGGTATGTATAAATATTTTCACCGATACGCTGCCAAATAACCGTTTCATCAACTCCCAACGTTTCTTGCAAAATTCGCAGCATGGAATGAACAAATTTATCAAAATCCACGATCTCTTCATAGTCCAAAAGAAAGTGGAATAAACCGGTTTTCAATTTTTCAATTACATAATTTGACATGTTCCACCTCCTGCAATCTGCTCTTATTCATTAATGTTTTAGCACTAGTCTTATTATAACATGAAGAACAATCTTTTCATCAAATAAATGGGATATTTTTCTCATATATGGGAATATAAAGGGTAATATAGCGGGTTTATTGGTTTGATTTTTTTCATACCTTCAAAGTTATTATCACCTTGACACAAATCATTGAAAATCATATAATATTGCTTTGTAAAATATAGCAGCCTTTTGATTCGACAATTATGATGTCATTTTGTTCCTCAAATCTGAGGTGTATCGTGTAACTCTCTGCTGCTGGAGCGAAGGTACATGAAAACAAAATGTGCATAATTGAGAGAATCAGTCTGTTTGTATTTTACAATCGAAAATACAAAAGGAGGAGCAATATGTCTCGTTATACAGGTCCTACATGGAAAATTTCCCGCCGTTTAGGCATTTCTTTGAGCGGCACAGGCAAAGAGCTTGAAAAACGTCCGTATGCACCTGGTCAGCATGGTCCAGGCCAACGGAAAAAACTTTCTGAATACGGCTTGCAATTACAAGAAAAACAAAAGCTTCGTCATATGTACGGAGTTAACGAACGTCAATTCCGCAATACTTTCGTAAAAGCGGGCAAAATGCCGGGTATTCACGGTGAAAACTTCATGATCCTTTTAGAGTCACGTTTAGATAACATTGTTTATCGTCTTGGCTTGGCTCGCACTCGCCGTCAAGCACGCCAATTAGTTAACCACGGCCATATTTTAGTGGATGGAAGCCGCGTGGACATTCCGTCTTACCAAGTAAAACCAGGCCAAACGATTTCTGTCCGTGAAAAATCCCGCAACCTTCAAATCATTAAAGAAGCGGTTGAATTAAACAACTTTGTTCCTGAATATTTAACATTTGATCCGGAAAAGCTTGAAGGAACATACACTCGTCTGCCTGAACGCTCTGAACTGCCTGCGGAAATCAACGAATCGCTCATCGTTGAGTTCTACTCTCGTTAATTAATATGCTTTGTAAATAGCATATTCAAAAACCCTAGAAACCTTGATAAATCAATGTGAAGTGACCCAGTAAAATGGGACAAGGAAAAAACACCTCCTGAATCGAATGTAT